>Ga0209249_1000002_pt1 | contig 416374 bp, 579 predicted proteins | sample SaaInlV_200m_DNA_4_FD_184653 | JGI IMG/M metagenome (GOLD analysis project Ga0209249, IMG submission 184653) | Marine microbial communities from expanding oxygen minimum zones in the Saanich Inlet - SI037_S3LV_200m_DNA (SPAdes) (version 2) | ecosystem: Environmental > Aquatic > Marine >... | reverse complement strand
CAGATTTTTAGCGGTATGAGAATTGCAATATCCTTGTCTCTTGTTATAGTGATTGTAACTGAGATGTTCATAGGAACTAATTTTGGATTAGGACATAGAATTATAAATGCACAACTTGTTTATAGAACATCTCAAATGTACGCAACAATATTAATCACAGGCATATTGGGTTTTATAATAAATAAAAGTTTCATTTTGGTAGAAAAGAAAGTTGTTCATTGGAGAGGAAAATAAAAATGACAGAACATACATATGAAAAGATATATAGGGAATTCGGGAAAAATCTTCCTTGGTGTTTAGAAGGAGTTCCTAAATTTTTTAAATCATTAATTGAATCTAAATGGGTTAAACCTTGCAAAACTCTCGATATGGGTTGTGGTATTGGAGATTATGCTAATTATTTGGCTTTAAATGGATTTGAAGTTTTAGCAGTAGATATATCTGAAACTGCAATAGATCTGGCAAAGAAAAAATATACTTCAACTAAAAATCTTCAATTTAAAATTTATGATATATTTAAATTAAAAGACGTTAAAGAAAAATATGATTTTGTTTATGAAATTTCGATTTTGCACAATATCGAACCAAAAAAAAGAGCAGAATATATAAAAAATATTTGTTCTGTTTTAAATAAAGGGGGGAAACTTTTAGTTTGTTCTTTTAGTAAAGATGATTTACTTTTTCAAGGAAAAGAAAGTCTTTATTTTCCGGATTTAGATAATACTGTTTATCCTTTAGAAAAATATGATTTTCAAAAGCTTTTTGGAGAATATTTTAAGATTGAAAAAGTAGAAAAAGTTTATATGGGAAGAAAAGGTAAAAGAAAAAGAGAAAGATGGTTATGTTTAATGGAGAAAAAATAATTCTATTAAAAATTTTCAAAAGTCTAATTAAACCAAAAAACAAAAGTCAGCCCCTAAAAATCTTCTTTTAGAAAAAGAAGCAAAACTTAGATAGTCAGCCCCTAACGAAAACGAAACCAATGCCTTCTCTTATAAGATGCCCACCCGAAAATATGATTTCTAAATACAAAGACGACATTCTCAAAAACTCTAAAATTTTGCCTTCGGCATCGTTGCACTAAATTTTAGCCCTACGGGAAACAGAACAGGGGATAAAGAGTTCCGAAGTCCTGCTGACTTCTCCACCCAAATTCTTCTTCCAGCTCGAGCCTGTGAGGTTCCGCTCCAGTCTCGAGGTCAGAAGAACTTTCCTTATCCCCGATGTTATATTCAATCGAGAAAAAACTAAAAGAGGAAAGATTATTATCAAAAAAACATATATTTAAAAAACGATATATTCTTGAGTTTCTATGGCTGGCCAAACTATTGATACAGGGATTAATGCTGATGAAGCAACTGCGGTTAAATCTGTTTTACAACAAATTGTTCGAGTGCAAGAAGTTGAAATGTCAAAGCATTCAGAAGGATCATGCCAATATAATCTTGCTAGACTTGAATGGAGTAAAGCTAATGCAGGTTTAACCAGAGCAGATGGAGATATGGATATGCATGATGCATATCAGAGAGAAGTTAGGCATTATAGTAGGCTAGTAGAAACTCAAGAATCTTCTAGATAGTTTTTTAAATAATTTCATTATATTTAATACGCTTTTTTCTCAACTCTAAATCATGATTTTCAAGCATGTTGCACTAAATTTTAGGTCTTCTAATTACAATAAAGAAAAATTTGTTGACGATTGTTATAAAATATATTCTCCTGAAAAAGAAAAGATTTTTGGAGTTTTAGGAATAAGAGTAGAGTTAATTTAATTTCCCTAGCCCCCCAAAACTAAATTTGCACTCGCCGAAACTAAAAATGCCATAAGTACTAACGCGAGTGAATGTTTAATTCCGCTTTTGATATTCCCTTCAGAAAGTTTCCCAATAACTAAACCACTAAAAAATCCCTGGATTAAAACTAAATAAAGAAACGAGTTCGCAACATCTTTCGGGTCCACTGACTCTCCGCTTCCACCAATTCCTAGTTCCCCTAAATTTCCCCCCAGCCCCGCCATCATCGGAATAATTTTAAACTGCATAACCAAAATAATTATTACAAAAATAAAAAAGATAATATATCCCTGAACAACTAACGTAGAAACTGCCGCTTTCCTTTCTTTTTTAATTTTATCTGTCATACTAACTGAGTTTGTAGTTGATTCTAAAATTTCCCCAATTGCCCCCCCTGATTTTTCTGCTTGCCCAATTAAACTCAATGCTCTTGAAATCGTTTTATTTTTAACATCCTTAGAAAAAATATCTAATGCCTGCCCAAGCGGAATCCCTAATGAAATTTGGTTCGCTAATTTATTTATATGCAATGTTAAAACACCATAATTTTTTCCCTTAAGACTAACAATTCCCTTACTAATTGGAGTTCCAACTTTAACTCCTTCAACTAAATTTCTCGAGAACTCCAAAAACATTTCCTCTTTTTCAGAATTAATATTCGCTTCGTGAATTAGAGAAAGCGCAAATGGAAAAAGTAAAATAAACACCCCAATTCCAATAATAAAAACAAACACGCTACCTTTAAATAAAAACGCAAGAGCAATAACTAAAACCGAGATTATAGAAAAGATTAAATGAAATTTATTTAGTTCCATTAGATTGCAGTCGCACCTCCCCGAATATTTAAAAATATTAAAAACACAAAATTTATTACAGCCACTCCAAGTGACATAACAAGCGCAATCATTCCAGTACTTAATCCAATTCCCAATCCACTAATTCTCATTGTAATTAGTAAAAGCATTAAAATCATCGGCGCAGCAATAACCACACTAATATAAATATCCATAAATGTCTCAGCTGTTTTTGATTCTTTTTCTCTTTCTAGTCTATAAGTTAACAATAAACTTTTAGCTCTGGTTTCAAAAAAATTCGGCAAATCCCCCCCAGAAGTAATAGTTGTCGCTAGACCATTAAACAACTCAGACAATTTTTCACTTGGACTATTTAATCCAATAACTCGAAGAGCATTAACCAGACTATAACCTTGAAGATTAATTTGATTCAATAATTTAGTGAACTGTTTTGCAATATGTGGATAATCTTTTGTACTAACTAGAATACTAAATATTTTTGTTGGATCAATCATTGAACCTGAAATAGCAGACATAGAAATCGCCGCAAAAGGCAGTTCTTGATTAATTTTTATCTCTTCGTTTTTTCTTTCTACATTAGGATAAAAATATAACAAAAAAAATGTCCCAATAGGAATTACAAGTAAACTCCAGACCACTTTGATAAACCTAGCTCCAATCGTCTTAGTAGATTTAGTGATAAATGGGACCTCTACTCCAAAGTTAAAAAATAAGAAGAAAGCAGTTATAAAAAACGCAACAAAAAACGACAAAAGAGTTGTGAGCAAAATAAGCGAGATGTAGCTTTGTGGATGAATTTGCAATGGGCTTTTGAGAACATCTCTTTTTAATCGACGGAAAAATGGTTCTTTAATTAAATTATTAGAAATTTTAGAAAAAAATCTATTTGATAATTTAACATATAAACTCGGTCTCCTGATTTTTTTTTGTTTTTCTCCTTTCTCTTTTTTCCTTAATCTTTTGAGAGTTATTTTTTCTATTGCACTTAATTCAAATTCCCTGATATCTGTTCTAATTCTCGAGCGAACTTTTTGAATCTCTGGCTTTTTTACAACCACTTTTTCTTCAACTCGTGGCTTTAATTGTTCTACAAAATTCATTCTTTTCAAAGTCTTTTCAATTTCATTACTCGTCTGCTTCAAAAGAGTTTTTAATGATTTAATCTGCACAGTAATTAATTGTTTTTCTTCAGGCTGTCGAATGTTTCTAAATTCAACAAAAAGCCCTTTAATTTCTTTAACAATTTTTTTATCTTTTTCTATAATTTTTTGCAACTTTTCAAAATCAATTTTCATCATTCAAGAACCTCCAATATTTTTTGATTAATATTTCTCATGAAATTTTTTAGTTCTTTAAATCCTTCAATATCTTTTTGAGAATAAACTTCCTCTAATTTGTTTCCAGATTCATCTAACACTTTAACAATTTGCTCAATAAAATCTATATCTTCTTCAAAAGTCATCTTTTTATCACTAACCGGAATTTTAAAATCACCCGCTTTTATCATATAGAAATTAAAGATTTCGCGTTATTAAATATTATGTTTATTACGCTTTATATTTTGCTAAAGTTTTCTCAGGGTTCTTAGAATATTCATTAATAATTTCCTGGAACTTTTTAAAATCTGTTATTTTATGTAAAGATAATTGGTACAACAAACTGACTCTTTTCCTAAATTCGAGTTCTAATTCTTCTGCACTTATCCCATATCTTTTTTTTATTTTTTCAAATATTCGACTATCTTTTTTAAAATAAAATCTATTATCTGAAGGATTCCACATAAATGGCGTGTTGGTTAAAGCAACTCCGTCAGGGGTAACATTGACGATTTCCACAATCTCTCTTAATTTTCTTGTTTCCTCTTTTTTTACAATTGCGTGCGTCATAATACATACACAGTCAAGAACATTAACTAGCGTTGGAGATAATTCAATTGGAGGACTTTCTAATCTTTTAATTACAGTGTCAATAGAATCTGCATGGATTGTTCCCATAGATGAATGTCCTGAAGCCATTCCTTGAAATAAAACATACGCTTCTTTTCCCCTAACTTCCCCAACGATAACATAATCTGGATTCTGTCTAAATGATGCCCTTAGCAAACTAAATAAATCAACTTCTCCTGTTCCACGAACTCCTGTTGCCCCTCTAACTACGCTTGGTAACCAGTTTTCTCTGGGGATATTTAATTCCCTTGTGTCTTCGATTGAAACAACTCTGGCTTCAGGAGGGATAAAAAAAGAGAGCGCATTTAACAAACTAGTTTTCCCAGACGCTGTTCCCCCAGCAACTAAAATATTCATTTTATATTCTATCAATAACCAAAAATAAGCAAGCATTTCTGGACTAAGAGTTTCAAAATTCATAAGCTGTAACGGCGTCCAAGGTTTTTTTGTAAATTTACGAATTGTAAATGTCGGACCTTTACTTGTTATGTCTGAAGTATATGTCGCATTAACTCTCGAACCATCTGGCAGACTACTATCTAAAATCGGCTGTGCATAAGAAATATACCTTCCACTTCTCTGCGCAAGTTTTTCTACAAAACTCGTAAGATTATCCATACTCTTATAAGAAATATTTGTTTTCAAATTTCTAAACTTCCTATGCACAATATAAACCGGCGTGTTTATTCCATTACATTCAACGTCCTCGACAAAATAATCTTTCAGTAAAGGGTCTGCTTTTCCAAACCCGACAAAGTCTCGAATAAGATAGTAAAAAATCTTCTTGTAACTTTCATAAGATATTGAGATATCAAATTCTGTTAAAAATAATTTAAATCTTCTATCAATATAATCCAATAATTTTTCTTTATCTTTGCTGACAATTTCTTCTGAGCTGACAATTTCTCTCATTGCTAAAATTATTTGTTCTCTCGTTGAATTCTCTTTTTGGTCTAAAATTGGTTCTTCAACTTCATAAACAACCTCTGAAATTTTTGGGTTCCAATATATATGCGCAAATGCAAAGGGAGAAATCAAAGCATATCTCACATCAATTTTTGTCTTGTCTTTAATTTCTTTTAAAGGAGGAAATTTTGGATTCAAATCAATCTCTGGACGCGGGTATTTCCTAATATTTTCATTATTTTGGTTTCCCATTAGATTACCTTTAATTCAATCAACGTTTTGTTGTCCTTGAATCCCCTATTTTCTATAGATAATTTATAAGAAGTTTTTGCTTGATTAAGAAGCTTAATTATATCTTGATTTTCATAAGTTATATTGTAGTTTTCTCCATAGTTGGTAGTTAGTGTAACAAGGTTTAAGTCGCCAAGTTTTTCAGTTAAGATTTCCATCCCTTCAACTTCAATTGTTTGACCAGCTTCGCTGTATCCCGCTCGGCTTTCAATTTTCATGATTATTTTATTGTTCTTTCCATCAATTTTGAGAATGCCTTTGTTGATTAAAATTTCCACAATACGTTGATTCCCTGCTGTGCCTATCGAGGAGATAGTTGATTTAATTCCTTTTAATATTTCTACAGATTGTTCAATAATAGCTCTGTCTTGCATCTCTTCGATTTTAGGTTTTGCGTAACCAAGTACCAATCCAATTAAAGTAAAAGCAATCAAAGTATAAATAACTGTCTCGAGCCACACCTGACCAGACTTATTCCAATTTCCCCTTTTTTTCATAAATTAATTTATCAAAAGAACTTTATAAATTTGTTGAAATCAAACTAACAATCGGCAGTCATCAACTGAAGAAATAAAATCTGAGATATCGCATTTTTCTTTTCCAATTATTATGCCGATTTCAATTAAATCAATTTTGTCCATTTTGAAATCTGCGTGTGAAGTATTAACGCTATAACTTTTTCCAGTATCTGCCGAAGGTAAAATTAATTTTTCACCATAATCAATATCCGCAAAATTTTTAGTATAAAGATAATTATTTTCTCCATTAATTCTTAAACTTTTTGTTTCACCTTCGCCCGAAATAAGCACAATTATCTCACTTACATTAACGTCCTCAACACTTATTGAAAAATTAAGCTGTTTATTTTTAGAATTATAACAAGTATATCGATTATTTAAAGTGATTTTATCATAGTTTCCTAAACATGATTGTACTCCTTCTAATTCTTCTTCGACAACATTCTTAACACTCACCCATATCATTGCTGTTAAAACCATCACAAGAACAACCATTAAGACTGAGCCAACAACCGCAGAAATTCCTTTTTTATTTTTCATTTCAAATTATTATTTCTTTCCCTGCCTGTTTTTCCTCACAAACAAATGTTTTTAGTCCGCTTTCTGATTCTCCAACTAACACTGGGATTAATGTAATTTTATCATACGAAGAATAGCTTGCCGAGGACGCGTAACTTTTTCCAGGATTAAGTCCTTTGCTTGGCCATGAGGGAGCGTCAACACTTGAGTGCTCTCCCCCTTTAGTTTGTTTTACTTTCATTCCATAAATCGGAACACTTCCAGTATTAACTACAGATAAAATATTCCCTAAATAACTTGCATCAAACGTAATATCTTTGCAGATTATTTCAACATTTTGACCATCAAATTTAGTTATAGCTTCTCCAATAAAACTCGTGAACCATAAAATAACAATCATCGCTAAAATTACCACCATAGAAATTAACAAGACGGTTGCAACAACTGGAGAGACACCTTTTTTGTTTTTCATTTTGTTTTTCATGTGTAATGGCTTCCCGGCATCCGTCGGAGGCAATTAAAAGATGCCTATTCAACTATCGCGATGCCTATGCGCAATGGCTTTCATATTCTTTAATAATTTGCCAATTTAAATATGTTCCTATGAGTGACTAGTTTTTCAAACACAATTTACAACATCAGTTATTTTCGCACTTCCACAACTAGTAAATCTTTTTTTGCCTTTCACAATTTCAAACTTAGCCGGAATAATCTCAATGGTTTTTATGTCATTTAAATTTGAACCAATCTCAAATAAATATCCCTCTTCCTCACTTGGCTTTAAAGGCACTCTTCCTTCATTAAATAGAATAATTTCGTTTGCCCCCCCACCATAACTAGACAAATCTATTGTGGCGAGTTTTTGCACCGAATCATTTGTCGCATGAATTAAAAAACCATCCACATTAAACAATCCATTATTTTTAATATTTAAAATTAATTTTATTTCTGAATTAGTTATATTTTTTGTGCATTCAATATCCTTAACAAATAAAGAAACTCCCTCTGAACATTCAATTTTTTCTTGCGGAACATAAGTTTTTAACCAACCATAAACTAAAACCGAAACACTCAACATACCGACGATTAAAAGAACATATCCAATTAACGGACTAATCCCACGTTTATTCATTCCACGCTTCGCGATGCCTATGCGCAATGGCTTATTCATTTTACGTTTCGCGATGCCCATATACTTTAGACTACTCATTTCTTTCAACAAATATGCCCTCCTCTGTTTTTTGATGTATCACAAAATAAAAATTGTCTTGTTCGCCCAATCCAAATTCATAATCCTTGCCTTCTATTTTAACTTTAACTTTTTTTTCTTTTCCTATTTCTGGAGACTGAATTGTTTCAGAATCATAAATCTTTTTTCTAATTTTAAGGGAGGTCTTAGTCGCTCCAAGTTCATAAGAAATTTCACCAGTAACTAAATCTCGGAATCCAGCGACGACAATTTCTTCTTCATTTCCAAAAACAAAATAAACACTAAATCCTTCCCCGACATACTCCGAATAATTTTGAGTGAAATCTTTAAGCAGCTTATTCATCTGAATTGTGTTCTTTTCGTCATAAATCCCGTGATCCAAAACCTGCTCGCTTTCAATCCCCAGCTCTGCTTTTAAATCATAAATTTTAACTGACTCTTCACTTTTCAAATAATTTGTAACTCCTGCAAATCCAACAATCAGCCCCACAATTATTAGCGCCGCCAAAATATAAATTTGCCCTCTTTTCTTCATGAGTTAAATATTCAAAAGAACTTTATAAATTTGTTGAATTAAAATTTTTAGAAAAGAAAATTAAATAATCTACAAAATATAAATATTTAAAAAGATAACTTTTGTTGAATTTTGATGAAGGTAATAGATGATATTTCAGAAAACTTAAATCAAGGAATAAATGAATGTGCAGAGCATTCAATTAAATACCCTCTTTCTGCAGTTGGAGATTTTGTAAAAGATTATTGGGATATGGGATGTGCCATAGGTGCGGGAGTTGCTCCCTTTATTGATTCTTTTGATGATTCTACCCGAGTATTAACTTTTTTGGGAGGGGGTTTGTTAGCAATCTTGGGGGGAGGAAAAAATCCTACAAGAGTACTAAGAAATTGCTGGGCTGGAGTTGCAAGTTGGACTGCTTCATCAGTAGTTTTAACTAATACACCTTATAATGTTGGAAACTCTTTAGCATCCCTGGCTACTGGAGCGATATCATTGTATTGCAATAAGCACATAAAAAGCGATCCTTCTAATTTTGAAGAAAATTAATTCAAGCATTTCTCAAATAATCTTTTTGCTTCATCTTTTTCATATCTTGTTGTTCCAGATCTTTTTAATGAATTAGTTCTCAAAACATTTCCATCAAGAGAATAATCTGCAAATCTATATGCAAGAACTTTTCGTTTGCCCTGAATTAAAATAACATGATTTTTTCGCGTTCGTCCATTATCCCGAAATCCCAGATAAACTCCTTTTTGTTCTCCTCTATATGCATCCTTAGGCAAATTTATCTGTAATAAATATGTCTTGCCGTATTCTAATCTAGATGGAATCATTTTTATCTATATCTTCTTGTATCTAATAATCCTTTTCGATAATTAAAATTTTTATAATCCATTTTGTTATTAATGTAGACCGAGAGATTTGCTCAGAAAAACCTAACAAGCTAACCTCATTCTTCCTCAGTCTCGCGACCTGTCAAGCATCTTAATAGGTGTTTAGGGCTGCTCCGATCAAGGCCTGACCCAATTCGCATCTACAAGATCAAGACAGACAAGACGTCAACGTCCGAATAAGGACTTACTAGACATTTCATCACGCCCCTCCCGTAGTCTGCATAAAGCCCGCTTGCAAATGGCGGAGGGCTAAACCGCCGACCTAGTCTACAAAATAATCGAAGAATGAGATTATATAAATCTTTTGTCGGCGCGACACCGCCTTATGAATATTGGCAAGAAGGAAAATTAATTAATGATTAATTCCATAATTTGTTGGAGCATAATTTCCCCAAGGATTCTTAGCTATTTCCCCCCAACATTTTTCTTTTCTCTTTCCATATTTATTATTAATTCTTTCTGTAAACTTTTTTGTGACTTCTAATACCTTCTCCTTAAATCCTGAAAGAAAATATTCTGAACCAAATCCTTCAAACATTTCAAAACATCTTTCAATATATTCTGGGTTAAATTCAAGAGGAACAAATTTTTCATAACCCCATTCTAACCCTCGGAGAGTGTTATCTGGAAGATATATGTCCATTCTTGATTCAATTACCTTAATTTCTGGATCAAAGAATTGTAAAATGGGTCTGGTGGGGAACATATAGAAAAGAGGAAATTCTTCCCCATATAATCCTTTAGCGACATGTTGCAACAATTTTAGTTCTACTTCTTCTGCCACATCATGGGCTTTTTGGTAACTTTTCTTATGCGCTTCCCAACTTTTAATTTGTTCAGGACGTTTTAGTAGCCCTTCCACAAAACTAATCTGCAAAATTTATCGAGAATAGATTAATAACTCTGTTATGGAATTAATCAGCATCAAAACAGAACACTTAAAAACTACTAACTGTTAACAATTTTAATAAACTCCATGAGATCTTCACGGATCTCATGATTTAATTATTTTAAATGGGGAAAATTATGGTTTATATTGATGGGAGCAACTTCTATTTTTCTATTAAAAATACTTTTCAATCTAAGGTAGATATTGGAAATTTTTGTAAAAAGTTGATAGGCAATAGAGATGATTTAGTTCAAATAAATTATTACATTGCTCCTGTGGATCAAATCCAGAATCCAGAGATGTACGCAAAACAGCAAAGTTTTTTTGATAAATTGAGGGAGGTAAATAATTTAAAAATAATTTTTGGAAGATTGGAACGAAGAAAAAAAGATGGAGAATATTATTTTGTTGAAAAAGCTACTGATGTTAACTTGGCATTAGATATTGTATTGGACGCACAATCTAACAAATATGATGAAGCATTTCTTATTTCTAATGATGGAGACTTCTCTGGGGCAGTTAAAGCGGCTATTGAGAGATTTTCAAAAAATATAAATTATGTGGCAATTGGAACAAACAAGACAATTTCATATCATCTTAAAAAAGTCTCATCTAAAACTTTGAAAATTAATAATAAATTTATTCAAGATTTGATCCTTGTCTAATACCCCTCCCACAAAACCAATTTCCCTTCCCTGTCTCTTAAAAACATTGTGTCTCCTGAATTAGTCCAAACATAAGTTTCACCTGGCCAGTATAAGGTATTTTTATTATTGTTTCCTTCTCCCAAGATTATTGGGATGACATCTTTCCCTGGCAAAATAAAATTCTCAAAAATAAATTTCTTCCGCCCCTCATCTTTAATTTCCCAACCCTCTAAGTCAACCGCACGCGAACATTTATTTTCTAAAACAATAATTTCGCTTTTGTAATCAAACTTTGCCAATTTAATACAACTCTCTTTTGATTTTTCACAAAGATATTTTCCATTCTCTAAACAATGTTCCCACGCTCGCACAAACTTATCATAATAAGAATCTTTTCCCGACGGAAAATAATAATTTGCATAACCTTCATCAACAAGCTCCAAATTCACATTTGCGTTTTTATAAAAAACATACGCCAAAATTCTCTGATATCTATCATACTTTTCTTTTCCAAATTTTAATTCAATTGTTTTATTCAGAATAATCTTTTCTAAAAATTCTTTTGCTTCCAAATAATATTTTTCTCCACGCTCTGGAGTGTTAATTCCAAGAAGCCGAATCGAAGTTCCATTAATTATAATTGTGTCACCATCAACAACTCTCTCAACAATTCCAAACTCGCGTTGCTCTCCAAATTGCGCTTCAAGATATGAATCCAAAAACGGGTAATTAACTCCAAATAAAATAAGAATTAAAATCAATAAAAGTTTGCTTTGCTTTTTCATATTTCAAAAAGATAAAATTAGCGGTTAAATAGTTTATGAATTTAATCAAGTGGAATATTCATAAAATCAAAATTTGCCACATAAAAATAATTTGGAATTGATTGTTGTAATTTATCTGATCTTTTTTGTAGTTGAGTGGCCACAGATCTCTTAATTTTTCTAGAGCCTAGAATCTTTTTTATCCCTGTTAATTTATCAATTTCCTCTTTAACTCCTTTTTTATATTCTCTTTTCAATCTTCCAATAGCCATGCCGATAATCCCAGCTTTAAATACTTCTTCAGCTGTTCTGGAATATTCTTCTTTTGAAACATATTCTCGAGTAGCGATTTTTGGAGATTCTAATAATAAAATTTTCTTTAGAGTTTCATAATCAAATTTTCGATGGGCATGATGATTCGAAACTAAATTAGCTAAATCATTTTTGTATTCAGGATAAGTTTGATGCGGCCCAAATAAGCATTCTACATTAACCACATTAACTCTTCCAACACGTCCTGTTCTAATTCTTTCAGCAATAATTGGATTAGGATACTCTTCACAAAATATTTGTGCATATTTCTGAGCCAGTGTTTTTATAGACATATTTTTCTTTAGAAGTTCAGGTTTAAAAGTATTTGTATGATTTCAAATTCAAAAGTTTTTTTAAGTAGGATGATATTAACTTTTTTGTATGTGGGTGTGCCCACACTGCTCACAACCCTGATTTTTTCCATCACCCCTTCTCTTAGCTGAATTCCCAAAAATCAAAGTTGCTCGATCAAAACTCGTTTTCCCGCTCTTCTAAACAAAAATTACAAACATTTTTATAGGAAGATAATTTTTGTTTTTTGTATATGTGGGTGTGCCGGAGCGGTCAAACGGGCTGCCCTTAAGAGGCAGTAGCTTTATGCTTGCGAGGGTTCGAATCCTTTCACCCACATATGATTCGAAGCCCTTGGGGTTTCGTTGAAGAATTCGAAGAATTGCTTTGGCGAGCGAGGATTTACATCCGACGCCGAATCCTTTCACCCACATATTTATTTGATGAGAACTCTGGGTTCGATGAGCAATTTTGATTTTTATTAAATCCTGAAAGTAAAATTGAGATGCAAAATCGGGATTGTGAACTTCTTTTAACCTTCTTACTAAAATTAGTATTTACTCTTTTTTCTTTCATATTCTATTCGGGGAATTTGTACCTCCATCCAGCTCTGAATAAATTGAATCATTTTCTTATCTGAAAAATGATAATGCACAAAATTCATTCCCCCTGCTGAAACAAAATCTAGGACTTCCCCCAATGATACAAATTTCATTTTTTTAAAATCACCTTCAGTAAAAAAGTTTACTCTTTCTGTTTGATTTTTTCCATTTAGTGCAGAATAATATGGATGATCAAAGTCTGTGCACGAAGTTGTCATAAGAATATTCTCATTAATTAGTTTTTAAATATTTTTACTTTTTAGGAATTTTCACGCCCAATTCTTCAAGCCGTTTCATGTGTGCTTGCATTAGCCCTTCAGTTATTTGAACAATTTTCAAAAGTTCGTTTCTCTCATTAACTAAAGTATTCAAAGCACCTTTGTGATATCCAATTTCTTCTTCTGCAGAAACTTGCGGAGCTGCTCCGTCACCCAAAGCGTTTTCCAACTTGTCACTATCGATTTTTTTAGTCATAATTAATTTAATGAAAATCTGGTTTTAAATGTTTTTGTTTAATTATTCCGGATTGTAATCTGAGCAAATATTTGAACTACTTTTTGGAATCCTTCCATTAGATGTTCCTCTTTTAGAAGTAATAAGTCCTGTTCCATTGCAATTATCTCTATACCCGCACCCATCATGATCTAAACATATGCCTGCTTCTTCCTTTATGTTTAGATCTGTTAAAATCTCCCTGATTCTTCTTGCTGATCCAGATTCAACACTGCTGGTTTGTTTTACCATAAATAATTTTACATATTTTCATTTTTAAAATTTGTTATCCTAAAAAGGTCATTTCCAAACCCAACATTTATAACTTCTCCCCCTCTATCTACTTTATGACTAAAGAGAGCGTGATTAAAATTCTTCAAGAAGCCTTGGATGAATTAGACCTAAAAATAAAATCCGAAGAAATTGAAAATTTACTAGAAGTTCCGAAGTTTACAGACATGGGCGACTTCGCCTTCCCATGTTTTTCGCTTGCTTCAAAAATAAAAATGTCTCCTCAAGAGATTGCACAAAATCTTCGAGCTGAAATAAAAAAAATCCCCTCGGGATTCCAAGACATCCAAGTTGCAGGACCTTATATTAATTTCTTTTTTAACAGAAAAAATTTATCAATAAAATTAGTAAATGAAATAATTAAACAAAAAGATAATTACGGAAAAATAAAAATTCCAAAATCAAAAAAAAGAATCCAAACAATGATTGAATGCCCGTCCCCAAACACAAACAAACCATTACATATAGGGCACCTTCGTAATATGTCAATTGGAGATTCTGTAGCAAAAATTTCTGCATTCTCTGGAGAAAAAATAATCTGGGCTAATTTGAATAATGATCGAGGAATTCATATTTGTAAATCAATGGCCGCTTACCAAAAGTACGGAAAAACAAAAACTCCAAAATCTGAAAAAATAAAACCAGATCATTTTGTCGGAAAATATTATGTCATGTTCGGGAAACGAGCAGAAAAAAATAAACAACTAGAAGTTTTAGCGCACCGCCTTTTACAAAAATGGGAATCCGGAGATAGTTCAGTAAGAACACTCTGGAAAAAAATGAACAAATGGGCTTATGAAGGATTTGAAAAATCTTACAAAAAATTTAATTTGCCTAAACATGATATAACTTATTATGAAAGTGATATTTATAAAAAAGGAAAAGAAATTGTCCAGAAAGGATTGAAAGATGGAATATTTGAAAAACGAAAAGATGGGGCAGTGATAATCAACTTAGAAAAAGAAGGACTTGACGAAAAAGTTTTACTTAGAATCGATGGGACTTCAGTTTACATGACTACTGATTTATATCTTGCAACATTAAAATATAAACAATACAAATTAAATAAATCATATTATATAACTGGTAACGAACAAGATTATCATTTTCAAGTGCTTTTCAAAATTTTAGAAAAATTAGGATTCCAACCTGAAGGATTAAAACATCTTTCATATGGAATGGTAACTTTGCCATCAGGAAAAATAAAATCGCGTGAAGGTACAAAAGGAATTACAATGGACGAAATTATAGAAAACACTCAAGAACTTGTACAAAAAGAATTAATTAAACGATTTAAATTATCAAAGAAAGAATTGGAAAAACGAAGTTTAGTAATAACTCTGGCCGCAATAAAATACGCGCTTCTAAAAGTAGACATAAAAAAGAATATGATTTATGACCCAAAGAAATCAATAGCAATGGAGGGCGACACCGGACCATATTTACTTTATAGTTATGCGAGAGCAAATTCAATTTTAAATAAAGTAATGAAAGCTAAAAAGAAAACAAAAAACAAATGCCATGTATTGAAACTAAATTCTTCAGAAACAGAATTAGTACAAAAACTTTCAACATTTAAAACAGTTTTAGATAAATCCCACGCAACATTAAACCCCTCGCTGATTGCAAAATACTCTTACGAGCTTTCTCAAATCTTTAATGAGTTTTATCATAATTCGCCTGTGATGGATTCAGAACAACAAGAATTCAGATTAAAATTAGTCACTGCATTTAAACACGTTTTAAAAAATTCACTTTACTTAATTGGAATTGATGTTCTTGAAGAAATGTAACTATTCATACTCAATAACCAAATCAAAAAACTTTTTAAACTCAAGTTGCTTACGTTTTATATGAATGTTCATTCAATGAATGAACCTAATGAAAGGAGGTTGATAAAAAATGGCTAAACAACAAGGTGGTTCAAAGGTACTTAGTATCCTAGCTTGGTTGACTGGTATAGTTGTTTCTTTGGTTGTTGGTAATGCAATGATCGTGGGACCCTTACAGTTACCCGCTTGGTTAGGCGGAGCAAGCAGTTTCGGTGTTGGACTAACAATGGTAATCGGTTGGATTGTAGTTATCACAACATTGATAAGCGCAGTTCTTGCAATTATCCGTAAATAAACCCACATTTTGCTCAAGCACTCCGCAATGAGGAGCACATTGAGCAGTGTTATTTTTTTATTTTTTTATTTCTTTTTCTTTTGCCCAAGCATTTTGCAATTAAAGGTACACTGAGCAGTGTTAATTTTTCGACCTCCAAAAATATTTTAAACAATCTAATTCTTCTAGAATACATGAAACTAAATCCTAAAAATAGGATCTTCTTAGCACCAATGGAAGAAGTGAATGATATTGCTTTTCGTTTGCTGTGCAAAAAAGCTGGAGCTGGTTTAAATTATTCTCCAATGATTCACCCTAAAACTCAAAAAGAAATTCATCTCCAAGATAAACCAGTTTTACAATTATTCTGTGGAAAAAAAGATGCAGATTCAATTTCAGCTTTTATGAAAAAATATGATTCAAAAGTTTCAGCATGGGATTTTAATTTGGGTTGCCCTGCTAAAACTGCAAAAAAACATTGCTTTGGAGTTTTTTTGAATAGCGATTTAAAAACAATTGAAAAAATATTAAAATTAATGGGAGAAAATACCAAAAAACCTGTGATGATAAAACTAAGAAAATCTTCCTACACAATTAAAATAATAAAAATAGCAAATAAATATTGCGACGCTGTGGCAATTCATCCTAGAACCCAATCTCAAGGTTACTCTGGAGAACCAGATATAAAATTTGCAGAATCCCTAAAAAAATACACTAAACTTCCAATAATTTATTCTGGAAATGTTGATGAAACAAATTATACGAAATTTCTTAAAAAATTTGATTTTGTAATGATTGGAAGAAAAGCAATTGGAAACCCCAATATTTTTTCTGAAATAACAAATAAAAAAAATTACAAAAAAATAACTTTTGCTGATTATCTGAAATTGGCAAGTCAATATAATTTTCCTTTTCGTCAATTAAAATTTCAGGCAATGCAATTTACAAAAGGTTTGAAAAATGGGAAAAGTTTAAGATTGAAAATTTTCGAGGTAAAAGATGAGAAAGAGTTGAGGAAGTTTGCGAAACAAGAAGACTTCTAATTTAAAAAATAAAATATGCCCAAGCAAACCGCAAAGAGGGGTACACTGAGCAGTGAAAAAAATAAATCTATTTCTTTCTACAACACATCATTTTCATCGGCACTATTGCAAATAAAATTGTAAGTGCTAACCAGATTCCCCAGTGCACACCGTGAACAAAATTCATTGCTGCCGGCCAAACTGTTATTAGAAATAAAATGAATGCCATACTCGACAATTTTACAAACCCAATTGTCTTTCGATGTGTTCGCATAGTCTCATCATCCCAAGCACAACCGCATGATTCTTTAACAGCCTTTGTTTTTTTTATCATCTCTCAACCTCCTTTTTATGTTTTATAATCTTAGGAGGTTCTCGTGACTTTTAGGTTACCTCCTTTTAATTACTAGAAAATATATATCTGAGTATATAAGATTATTGTTGAACTTCGACCGTGCTAGTTTTAATTGAAGTCGGTGCGGTTTCTTTTCTAGATTTAATCTTTCCAATTATCCAACCAACAATTAAACCGAATAAAGGCCAAAAAATCATGGCTAAAATAGCATTCTCCCAACAACCTTCTCCAGAACAAGGCAGAAAAAAATTGATAACAAAGTAGGGAGCAAAAAATATTTTACTTAAGCCCCCACTATCTATCCCCATCAGAGTAGCAATAATTAACCCTATAATGAACCCAATTAAAATATATCTTAATTTTTTGCCCATTTTTTAAAATCACTTAGCTTTTTTCATTTCTTTCCAAGCAATTTCAAACATTTGCTCTAAAGCTGAAGCAAAGAATTCAGTATTAATCCAAACACCTGTATCATAATTTGGATGGAACTTCTCATCATCAAGAAGCATAAACATTAATTGATTTGAATCAACAATAATAAATCTAGCTTTCATCTTTTCAACGTTTCTAACTTCAGCAACCTTTGAAAAATCTTTTGCTACTTTAATATTATTTTTATCAATTGGAGCTGCAATCCTCACTGTAACTCCTCGCTTCTTTGCTTTTTCTAAACTCGGCATTAAAGCTTCAAACTTTCTGTTCAATCCACCATGAGTTGTAACAATAGTAATTGTTTGTTCAGCATCTCTCAGCATCATATCTAAATGATTGTACAAGTTTTGTCGTCCCTTTAAACTTCCTGACAAATCAGATGGTTCAACAAATTTAATTCCTTGAGTAAATAAAGTATGTAATTCATCAAGAACATCATCACCCTTTAAAGATTCTAATCTTTTTGATTTGTCCTGAGCTTTTTTCATTAAATTTTTCTTAACTCTTTCAACAACTTCTTCTGGTTTTAAAGCTATAAATTTAATTGGCTTCCCTAATTTCATAATAATAAAACCTTTTTTCTCTAAACTTTCAAGAATATCATAAGTTCTAGATCTTGGAACATCTGAAATATTACTTAATTCTCCAGCTGTTGAAGTCCCTCTAGAAAGCAAAGCCGTCCAAACTTTTACCTCATACAAATTTAAGTCGAAGATTTTTCTCAGCCTACTCAAAAATTCATCTTTAACGATCATGTTATTTTATTACCTTTTTTTCTTTTTAAACTTTGTTATGATAAAAGAGTAAACTTTCCATCTCACTAGTTGGTAGTCAACAATGAATTGTGACTACTCCTCTTTTATCTTTTACTTTGAAGTCTTCTTTGTTTTTAAATGTTTCCTTATCAGTAGTCACAATCTCAAGAGTCTTAGAATTTGTTTTTTCCTTTATCCAATTTAAATTTTTATCAAGGATATTTTTGAATTCCTCGTCGACAATTACCTTGATTTCAACTAAATTATTTTTATTTAATCCTAGCTTCTTTCTAAATGCTTGAATCTTTCTAGAAACTTCTCGAGCGTAACCTTCTGCCTCTAGCTTAGGTGCCATGTTTTTATCAAGTTCAATTTCAACACCAATCCCTTTTTTTACCTTCGCTGAATCAACTTTAATTTCCAAATCTTTAACATTTAATTGATTCTTAATTATTGTATACAATTCTTTTGAAATGGGAGAGACTGATTTAATTTTTGCTTTCGGTAAAGGCCATTTTAAACCAATCTGAGATTTATCCCTTTCTCTTAAGCCAGCTTCTAACACAATTATCATTCTTGTAAATTCTTCTTCTAAACTTTTTTTAATTTTTTTCTTATCTGCTTTAGGCCAAGATAAAAAATGAACTGATTCTTCCGAAAAATTTTGGTTAATGAATTCGGAGATGTACGGCGCAAATGGAGCCATAAGCAAACAAACTTTTTCTAAAACTTTTCCAATAATTTCTTTATTGTCTTCCCTGTCCCGAGTTATTTTAATATATGCTCTAGAAAAATCATTGACTATAAAATCAGATAATAATTCATAGGGTTTATTTAGTTTAAAATTTTTCAACCCGTCTGTAACTTTTATTATCAAAGAATTTAACTTACTTAAAATCCATTTGTCTTCAATTTTCAAAACTAATTTTTTATTCTCCATTTGCAAATAATAATTATTAATATTATACAAAACATTCAGACAAGGGATAACAGATTCTCTCATGAGATCATATGAAAATCTTTTTTGATTTCCTACATCTGTTGTACAAAATTGTAATCTTACTGCATCAACTCCAGATTTAGGAATAATTTCCTGAGGTTTGATTATGTTCCCTTTGCTTTTACTCATCTTTTCTCCTTTATCGTCGACAACATGGCCTGCACAGATGACATTCTTGTAAGCCGGTTTATCAAATAACATTGTAGAAATTGCATGTAGCGTATAAAACCACCCGCGAGTCTGATCAATTGCTTCTGCAATAAAATCATAAGGAAAGCGTCTTTCAAAATATTCTTTATTTTCAAAAGGATAATGTAGCTGTGCAAAAGGAGCTGAACCAGAATCATACCAAACATCAATTAAATCTGGAATCCTAGACATTTCTTTTCCGCATTTACATTTTAATTTTATTTTATCAATCCATGGACGATGCAAATCATATTCCTTAAATTTTTTAGTTGAATTTTCTTTTAATTCTTGAACACTTCCAATTATTTTTTCTTCTCCACATTCGCAACGCCAAATTGGTAATGGAGTTCCCCAAAATTTAAATCGAGACAATGCCCAATCCCTAACATTATCTAACCACTTTCCAAATCTCCCATCCTTAATATGTTCTGGAGACCAATTTATCTTTTTATTTAATTTAACCAATTTATCTTTGACTTTAGTAACACCAATAAACCAAGAGTTAATTGCATAGTACAGCAAGGGTGTATCGCATCTCCAACAAAAAGGATAAGTATGTTCAATTTTTTCTATTTTAAATAAGAGCTGTCTTTCTTTTAGATCTTCTTTAATAGCTTTCTCAGCCGATTTAACAAATTTTCCCCTTAAAAATTTTGGAGTAATATCTAAAAATTTTCCATCTTGTCCGACGGTGTGTACCAATGGCAAATTTGTTTCTTTACAAACATCATAATCTACTTCCCCATACATCCCGGCAGTGTGAACTACTCCTGTCCCTTCCCCAGTTGTTACAAAATCTGCTAGAATAACTTTATGCGAATTTTCGTTTTGCAATTCTTTAATATCATATAATGGCTCATATTCTAATCCAACCAAATCTTTGCCCTTTAACTTTTCAATGATTTTATATTCTCCTCTAATTAAATCTAATTTTGCTTTTCCAACAATTAATTTATCTCCATCAGCTAATTCTACTTTGATATAATCAATTTTAGGTCCTACTGCCAAAGCAACATTTCCCGGCAAAGTCCACGGGGTTGTAGTCCAAGCTAAAATATATTCCCCTTTTGCTTTTAATTTGAAAGCAATGTAAACTGATTCTTCTTTAACTTCCTTATATCCTTGGGAAACTTCATGACTAGATAATGGAGTCCCACACCGAGGACAAAACGGCACAACTTTGTACCCTTCATATAAAAATTTCTTATTATAAAGTTCTTTTAAACTCCACCAAACACTTTCAATATAATTATTATCTAATGTAATATACGGATTTTTCAAATCAATCCAATATCCTACTTCTTTTGTTGATTCTTCCCAATCTTTAATATTTGAAAAAACACTATCTCTACATTTTTTGATAAACTTTTCCATACCATATTCTAAAACTTCTTTTTTACATTTTAATCCTAATTTTTTTTCAACTTGCACTTCAACAGGCAAACCATGCGTATCCCATCCCCCTTTTCTTGGAACAGATTCTCCCTTCATGTAATGATATTTACAAATTATATCTTTAAATGTTCGAACTTCAAGATGATGTAATCCTGGGGGAGCATTTGCCGTTGGCGGCCCTTCTAAAAAAGAAAAAATTGGTTTCTTTGGTTCATCATGTATTGCTTTCTCAATTTCTTTTTTCTTTTTTTTCCAGATCTTTCTAGCTTCTTCTTCTATTTTTTTAAAATCATATGCCATACTTCTTAAACTCCATTTTAGTTTTTAATATTTTCCTTTTAATTTTTTTAACCAATCATAAATTTCTTTCCCAAATAATACTTTTTCTTTGAAACTATTTTGGAATGTTTTAACGCAATACTCTCGAGCTTCTTCAAATTTTACTCTTCCTAAAAATATATTCTCTCCCTCTAAAGATAATTGATAGGCTTTTTCTAAAACTTTTTTTGCTCTACAAAAATAAATTCCTCCTTCTTCCCCAATTGGGCAATTCCAATATTGTAAATCTTCTCTTTCAACCGCGGGAGAACTATAATTAGTCATAAAGTGTCCTGCCAAACTATTTCGAGTTTGGCTTTTAGATAATAATAGCTATAATAGAAATAATCCTTCTTTCAATTTGTATATTTTCTATAGCCATAAAAAAATTAGCGAAGAGGGGTATTTAAATTTATTGTCTATACAGGAGATTAGTAAAATTTTTAAAGATTAAATCCATCTATTTTTATGGTCATTTTACCATTTATTAGTCGACTTTTGTTCAACAGAAAATTCTCTAAAACTCAAGTTCCTGAATTAAGAACTTTAACTAAAAGAGAAATAGATAGTCTAAATTCGTCCTTAAATGAACTTTCTGGAGAAAAATTACAAAGATTCAATCATTTTCTCATGGATTGTTATCATGATCGGGGATGGTGTGAAATGAATCAAATTTCTTATGTTCATCCAGATCGAAATGTCATGAAACAATCTGCTTACGATTTTTTATTTAAAGATTTCAAGTAATCTTTTTCTACAAAATGTAATTTCCCAGGAAGAATTATACAATATGGTTTTCTAACCCCTGAAAATTCTTTTAATTCCTCTAAATTTTTGTAGAAAATTTTTCCCTTCCCTGTTCCTAATCTTTGACAAACAATTAATTTATTTAAATCAATTTTATGCTCTTTTGCTGCAGTTTTTAATTCTTTCAAGGCATCTGCAAAATCTAACCCAATGTCCACTAAAATTAAAGAATGTGCGCCAATAGATTGATTCTCTTCGACAATTTCCATAAAACTAGTTGGAGTAAAACTTTCTTTCCATGCTGGCATAGATGTTATTTTTCCAAATTTATATAATTGCAAACCAGTTTCAGCAACAGCGTCGAGAATTGAGGCAGCATAAATAACTCTAACTTTAATTCCAGATTTTTTCGCCTCATCAATAATTGTGATGTGTGTTGTCGCAGTTAAAGGACTCCCATAAACTAGCAACGCAACATTTTTCTTTTTCGCCTCATCTACAAAACTTAAACCCTCAACAAATTTCCTATCTACTGGAGTAACTTTTTTCCCAATGACTTCTTCTAATTCAATATTTGAGTACGGAAAATCCACAGTATAATTTTCAAGATAAACCTGTTTACATCTGTTTAAAGTTTCAAGACCTTCTTGCGAAATTCCTTCTTTGTTCAAACCAAGTCCGATAATATATAACATAAAAATAAAAGAATATTTTAGTTTTTAAGAGTTTGTTTTTCCGCAATTATTTGGGGATAGTGTGGCTTAGTAAAAGGAGAAATCCTAAAAGGGGTCAATTCAGTCATATTCTCCTAACAGATAGTTTTGATTTTGTAAATAGAATTATTTTTTTAATACATAAAATCCTTGCAATTTACGAAACAACTCACTATTTCCTGGATTGATCTTATGTCCTTTTAATATTCGATCCATGGAACCAAGTCTTCGATATTCTCTAAGTCCATCTATTCCATCTTTCCATTTTGTTGCTTCTTTAAATCCTGCTTCCTTTGCCTCCTCTCTTGAATCTATTCCCATGGAGAAACCAAATAAGAATGAATGGGTAACTCTATAAATTTGCCTCATTACTCTTCTTAAATATTCTTTTTTTATTCTATCTTCTGGGGAATTATCTCCATATGGACTTAAAGGTTCATCGAATATAGCATTAGCTGTTATAACTAAAGACTCTTCTGGTTGTTTTGCTAAGTGGGATAGAGCATCTGTTTCAATGAATTGAACTTTATGCAGTTTTCCATCTGTTGTATCTACAGTTCCTCTATCTTCCCCATCTATTAAATGAATATCAATTCCAGTATAGTCTCTTATGCCATATTCTGGGAGGATAAGTTGTATAGCACTATTTGTGCTAGATTTAGATGAAGAAGCGCAACCAATATCCAGAACATCCTGATTCCTTACGAGATCAGAAATAAAAGGAACACTTCCTTGTAAGAGGGACCATATTTCAGTTCCACTTTTTTGTGTCATCCAAGTTTTACTAGCTAATTCAATTAATTCTTCATCAGCTAAATTTTCTAGTCCTGTTCTATCCATTTTAATTGGATATATGTTATGTTACTAGTTTTTAAATCTTTCTATATTGTTACTACTTATCTATGACTAATAAATCTTCAATCCCCTAAATTATTTAAACTCCCTTTCCCTAAATTATCTATGAAACATTCAATTAGAAAAGGAGTGGGTTTCGGTGTAACTTCTGGGATTATTACCACACTCGGTTTATTAATCGGACTAAATTCAAGCACTCATTCCAAAATTGTAATTCTTAGTGGAATAATGGTAATCGCATTTGCCGACGCTCTTTCTGATTCAATGGGAATGCACATCTCTGAAGAATTTGGATTAGGTCGCAAAACAAAAGAAATCTGGCAAGCAACAATTTATACTTTTTTCACAAAATTTTTAGTAACTCTAACTTTCATAATCCCTCTTCTAATTTTAACTTTGCGTCAAGCAATAATCACAGATTTAATTTGGGGATTCTTCTTAATAATTTCTTTTAGTTATTTTATAGCAAAACAGAAACATGAAAAAAAGTCAAAAGTTATTTTAGAACACTTTTTAATAACCGTCGTAGTTTTAATAATTTCTAATTACATTGGAAAACTAGCAGCATATTTAACCCAATAATTTTAAGATTTATTCAAATAACATTATTTTTTTAAACTTTTACTTGTTACAATTGCAATAAAAAATAAACTAAACATCAGAATATCATCCCTGATTATTAATCCCACAAAACCCCCAATTAAACTAAACAAAATAATTAATTTAAAATATTTTTGTCCGTCTTTTAATTCTTCATTAGTTATTTTTGCTAAAAATTTTCCAAACGGAATTCCAAGTAAAAGAAAAACAATTCCGATTCCTAACTTCCAAATTTCTTGCATATAATCTAAAAACAAAAACTCTTTTTATATTTAACTAGATGCAATTTATTGGACAGCTACAATATCACCACTATCACTATAAAAAATAAATGTTTTTGCAACATCAAAATGCTTTCGTGCCCTCGCTAATTGCATTGCGGCTTTTTTAACTAATGCTTCTTTCGGCCTAGTTTTGATTTCATAAACATCCACCTTTCCATCTTTATGACGTCCCATTAAATCAATTTCTCATGCGTATTTTCTAGTTTTATAGCCCACATTAGTTTCAACTTTAGTATATTGATCTCCAACTAATTCTTTTAGTTTTCTTTGTGCAAGTTCTTCTGATTTTACCATGTATTCTTAATAATTTAGAATTTTTTAAACCCTTCTTTTTTCAATCATCTTCTCCAATTCTTCTCTTGATCTAAATATCCTACAATTTTGAATTTTCATTGGTTTTCTAAAAGTAACTTCATTATAAGTTTGACTCCAGTCTGCATCGAATCTTTGACAATAATCCCCTTCCCAGTGATTTATAGCAGTTTGTTGATCTAACTCGAGATAAATTTTTGTTGGATCAAGAGTGTTAAAATATTTTACAAAATCTTTTCTGAATTCTTCTCCATTGGGATATTTTTCTAACATTGTTTTAACATCATCAAATAAAAATCTTTCATACCCTGGAAGCCATTTCCCACTTCGCATTAGCCCGATGCTGTCTATCGGACAAACATACGCTGAAGGTTCATTAGTTTCAAAGACAACTCCCTTTCTATCTCCATAAACTCCTGGATATCCTTCACAAACATAACTACAAAAATTTAAAGGGGTTCTTTCAAATAATGGAGGGTTATTCCCTACTGCCTTATTATCTTTACCCAGAATTCCCTTCTTCATGATTCTTTTTAAATCTCTTGAATTTTGTGTTGTTTGGACAAATAATTGTTTCATAAAAACGAAACAAAATTGCTATTTAAATATCTAATGGATTACACAAAAATTTAAATTCTCCAGTTTCTACTTAATGAAATGTACAAAAATTTTTTGATAATTGCAAGCAAGTTAGACGAAGCTGGAATAAATATAGCAACTGCACTTTCTCAATTTAAAATGTCAAATGTTACAATTCAATTTATTGATTCTGAGATTATTGAAGATTCTGGAATGCCCACTGAATTAATAAATCAACATGACTTCATAATTTTTGCATCAAAACATGAATCAGCAAAGAAAGACAAAACACTTTCAATTCACGCTCCAGGAAATCCCTCGCGTAGAGCCGAGTTAGGGGGCCAAGTAAATAAGTTGTGCCCTACTTCTGCTTTCCTCCAAAAACAATTATTTGAAAATTTAAACCAACTTACAGAAGAACATAGCTTAGCAGAAAAATATAAAGTAACTTTGGAATGTACTCATCACGGCCCATTAATAAATAAGCCATGCTTGTTTATAGAAATTGGAGCAACTCTTGCTGAATGGAGAGACAAACGAGCAGCGTTTGTCGTGGCTAAAACAATTAAAAAAACAATAGAAGAATTAAAAACAAATCCCTATAATGAGATTGCAATTGGAATCGGGGGCCCGCACTATTGCCCTTCTTTCAACAAAATTCAACTAAATTCGAACTTTGCAATTTCTCATATAATCCCCCAATATTGTTTGCCAATAACAGAAGAAGTAATCCGAGAAGCAATTTCAAAAACTCAAGAAGAAGTTGATTTTGTTTTAATTGACTGGAAAGGCGTTGGAGTTGCAGAGGAACGAGATAGAATCCTAGATATCCTTAAAAAAAATAATATAAATTATAAAAAAACAAAAGAAATAAAATAAAAAATTAATTTCGTCGCTTCTTAACTTTTTTCCAAGCAACAAAACCTATGGCTATCATGTAGAGTATTGAACCCACTTTTGGAATAATCAATGATAAACTAAACCATCCCGGATAATTTCTCTTTTCAAAAATTCTCCATGTAGCGATTACAAATAATACTAGCAATGGAATTGTTCCGAGTAATGGAATCAGGAATAAAAATACCCAAGCCCAATGAAAGCCTCCCAACTGAAGCATCATAGCAACATTAGCAAAAGGAATCCAAGCAAGCCACGGCCGTTTGTATTTTAGTTTTATTGCAATACTCCTCCATGCTAAAGCAACATAAACATATGTCGTAATTAAAACAACAGATATTACTGCAATCAAAGCAGCACCAACTAAACCTCCAAAGATCCCGCTAGCAAAAATTTCTTCTCCTGTCATATTTGTAAATAAATCATAATTCATATTTTTTACCTCCTTATGATAAATACATGAAATTAAGTTTTATAAAATTATTGAAAATTATATTTGACCTTTTTTTAACTACAATTATTATCTCTTCTAATTTTGCTTCTCTTATAAGTTTAAGGAGAATCTATCATAATATCTTGGACTAAGCCTTGAAAACAATCCTTAAAATGAGCATCAATTCCCAGGTTTCCTTTTTGAAATGGAGCACTATGACCACAATATCTTTTAATATCCATTACCATTGTATCATATAGTTGAGATGGGAAACCAGAAGGATAACCATTTAACGGAAGCACTTTCTCATTAAGAAACTCTTCTATCAAAGAATATTGTTCTTGAGTAGCATACGGAAACCTTAACTTAACTTCAGATTCTCCCATTTGAGCTTCTATAAAATTTAATAGTATTTCTGTTTTTTCTTCATTTGTAGTAGGAACTTCCCCCGAGGTTAAAGCAATTCCATTCTCTGGAGTAGGATAAACATATTCTAAAATTGTAAATGGATACATACTCAAATGAATTATACGAGATTCTTTTTTCCGATTCAATTCTTCTTTTTCAGCTTTCTCTGTTTCTTGTCCTAATCTTCTTCTCTCAGGTTCCCTTTTCTGGTTTAATCTTTTTTTATCTTCTCCTTTTGCTTTTTCCTTCCGAATAGCATAATTAAATCCTTTTAATGTTACTTCAAATTCACCCCTAGATCCTCTGTGAGTTTGCAACCACATCTCTGGAAACTCCCGCGAAAAATTGCCTTCCTCGTCCAAAGTTAGAGTTCCTATATCTAATGGTTTATGCTGAGTAGTATAAATTAAGTCTGCCATAAATCTTGTTCGATTTTGTAACTTATAAAGATAGTTGTATAACAAAATAATCTTCGAAGGAGGGATATTAAATAGGTTTAAGATTTTAGTAAGTTTGGAAAAATGATAATATAAAATTTTGTTAAAGTTTTATTCTGCTAATTGATACAAACGAACTTTATTTTGTTCAGTGTCAGTATAAGCTAATGTTCCATTGCCAATAGCCATAGACCTCATTGCAGCCCATCCACCAGGATGATTTTGCGGATAAAAATGTGTCATTACTTCTCCAGTATTTGCTCCTTTCTTGTAAGCTTTTACACTAGCTACAACTTCTTCTGGATCTTGAGTTACTGCCCACAATAATCCCTTTCTATCCACGCAATGATTTGAAGGAACACACCCACTATCTAATTGTTCTCCGTTAATCATCTTAAATGATTTTTCATAAGCTTCTGTTGTTAAACTTTTATCTATTGCTACAATATCATGATTGGATTTTAAGTAAACATGATTTCCATTGATAACAATTCTTGCAGTATCATCAAAGCTAGTATTGCTATAACCTCCTGAAGGACTAAATCCTAATGGCACTCCAATTAATTTTTTCCCATCAGTTGCAACTAAAGCATTATCATAACATTTTGGAAAATCATTTGGTCTAGTTACAAAATAATGAACCCCCTCATCTTCTTCAACTTGCCATATTCCTACGGAAGCCCAACGACCTCTTCTTGAAAATTCACTTATTCCTTTATCTGCCAATAAATTTAATGCATCTTGAAAGCCACCTTCATTTTCAGTGATTTCTTCTAAATTTCCATTAAATCTTTTTAATTGATTATTCCCTCCAGCATAAATTATTCCATTTGAACCAACAGAAATATTTCCTTGAAAACTAGTTGACATCCCAGCAAAACCATCAAAAGCAGCCATAATTCCTGTATCTGCAGAAGCAACTTTTCTCCCTGTTTTAATATCATAAGCATTTAATGTTAAATTCCTATCGGCCTCACTCTCACTTTGATATCTTTGACCTAAAACGACAAGTTTATTATCTCTATCAAAGGCTATCGCACAAGGAGTAATATCTAAAGATAATGTTCTATCTTTCAATAATGTTGGTTGAGCTATTTTGTGTTGTGTTTTCAATTCCTCATCAAATTTTGTATGTTGTTCTAAATTAAATTTTCCTTCATTTTGTTTTCTATTAAAAGAATTCCAAACTTCTCTAACTCCTTTTTCTTCATCAAAAGGATCTGTTACCTGATATTCAAATCCTTTTTGAGTAATATTTTCAAAATATCCCAATCCCATATTAGTTTCCCTAACCATTTCTACTAATCTTTCTTTTCCTAATATAATTCCATGTGATTTTTCCAAAACTCCAATTAATAATGTTGCATCAAATCCATTCCCCTCATAGTGTCTTTTAAAAAAATCTTCTTCTAATTTAATACCTCTTTCTTCAGCTATTCTTTTATAGTCTTCTTGAGATAACATAAACATCTGTTTTGCACCAGCTTCTAATTCTTGTGCGTCCATTTGTTGAATTGGCCTTCCTAAAACTTTTTCAATTCTTCCAATAGCTTTTTCCTCTCTTTCAGCTCTTGAAACAATTATGGCCACTGGATTGTTTTCCATCATAGAATCATAAATTCCCTCGCTTTGCCCACAAAAAGAATTTTGAATCTCATCCATAGATACCTCTCGTCCTAATTGAGTTACTAAATGAGTTAATAATCCTTTGGGTGCTTGAGAAAATAAAGAAGCTTTATCTCGACCACTAGCATAATCTAAGATTCCTTTTCTAATTTGTGTTGATGTATTATCAATAACAGTTTCTGACATCTTAAAATATCTATATGATATCGGTTTTTAAGTATTTGTGTTCATTATTACTATAAAATTATCAACACAAAATAATAATGCTAAAATATTTTTAAATCGCCACCACCCTATTCGTCACCTGACTTTGATTTTTCAATTTTACCTTCGGTTATTTCATAAAGTCAAATAACTCAATCAAACTGGGATGAAATCAAAGATTTCAGAAACATATTTGAATTTAACCACTTCAAATCCGGGAGGATTTATCTGAATAAAATTCAGATAAAAACGCCACCACCCGGAATCGAACCGGGGCACCCCGAAGGGTCCAGATTAGCAATCTGGTGCAATAACCGCTATGCGATGGTGGCTTCAATGTTTACCACGCATTCGACAAAGTCGAGAGGAATTTCCTATTCTGACTATGCGATGGTGGCATAAGTTTGAGTATGATTTGGAGTTTTTAATTTTTCTGGTGCAATAACCGCTACCTGAATTTATTCAGGTTCTCGTGACCTTTAGGTTACCTGTCCTCAGGTCCTCGTGACCCGAAGGGTTATGCGATGGTGGCTTATAAAAATATACAATATTTTGAGAATTTAAATCTTTGCGTTTTGAGGTTTTTTCTTTGGTTAAACATATTTTAAATTATCTCTTCTCCACCAATTCCCTAAACCTTTTCTGTACTCTTTCTATTGGAGTTAACCTCGGTTGTCCCTTTCTACGAAATGGAATACAAGTATGACGAAAATCATCAAACCATCCTCCTTTACCATAATCTCCCTTAGATTCAGCACCAGATGCGAGAGCTCCAACTCTTAACAGATTAAGAGTTCCATGATCAAATGGAGGTCCAGAAAAATTATCTCGAACATATTGCCCCATCATTAAATCAAGTCCATGTTCTTTTTTCCCAAATTCAAATGTTTTATCTATAATATATGTGACCACATCTTCAGGCAATGCAAACATCTCCCCAACATATTCTGGATGTTGTAATAGTGTTAAACGCAAAGGACATCTTTTAGCTTGCTCTATTGTCATATTTTCATTAAGTCCAATTAATTTCCCTTCCTTATCTTTTTCAAACCAGTCTTCTAATTGTCTGGAGTAAACTCCTTCACCACTTAAATTATCCCAAGAGATACCAGTATGAGAATAACTATTTGGAGCCCAATAATCATTTTTTAACTTAAATCCTGAACCTAAGTTTCCACGAGGATCGCTGTCTCCATCTCTTCTTCTTGCACCTGCGTCTTTGACTTTAGCAATTAAAGACAACGTGCGTTTTCCAATCTCCGGAAGCATCCACCCATCAATTGTTCCACAACAAGGCAAGATAATTTTTAATTCTATTTCATTAGATTCTGGATTTTTTCTTGTAGCAATCATAGTTGAAACATCCCAATAACTTTCAGTCATTTCTGGCATCCCCCTATTTTGAATTGCTAAATATCTCATTCTTGCTTCAGAAGGAAATTCTCCTTCCATGTTTGAAGCATTAGAAATAAGAGAGAACATACTATCATCTCTATCAAGATTATGCACTTCAAGAGTTTCATTCCCTAACGCAATATCCCATTTTGCCTGTTCTGCCATATAATTTTTTAAATAATCTACTTTATAATAATTTCTGTGCTTAAAAGTTTTATAGTTTTTTCAAATTATGTTCAAAAAATAAATAGCAGGGGCAGGATTTGAACCATGCGACCTCCGGGTTATGGGCCCGACGAGCACTCCAGACTGCTCCACCCTGCTATATAAATTCAACTTTCTTTTTACTTATAAAATTATCTATTTTAATTCTTGACGCTTGTAGGAGGCAACGAAAAAGCGTCTATTCAGATAACGCGATGCCTATGTTCAATGGCCTTCTCTTATCCGAGCTTCGCGATGCCTATGCGCAATGGCTTTTTAACTCTTTTTTGATCTCTTTTTTATTTTCCAAATATTTTTCATATTTTTTAAAATTTTTAAAAACTCGTAGAAAAATCAATCTATGATTTTTATCAATTGCATAAACATAATGAATCTCATCCTTCACTGCCCGAAAAATATCTGCACCATTTATATGTTCCTCAAACTTATGCAATCGACTAAAATGCTCATGATTACTATCCGTAATCAATCCAACATCAAAATCCCCCGCATCTTTCTTAAATCTTTTTGTAACAATGACCTCTGATATCTTTCCTTCAAACTTATCGAAATGATTTTCCATACTTCTTAATAATAAACAAACTTAAAAACTCTCCTAATTTTTTTACTACATGGAATTGATTTTAGGAATAGATGATGCAGGCAGAGGTCCAGTTATCGGTCCAATGGTTTTGGCAGGAGTTCTTTTAGATTCAAAAACTGAAAGTGAACTTAAAAAATTAGGCGTGAAAGATTCTAAAGATTTAACTCCCAAACGAAGAGGAATATTAGCTGAAAAGATTAAAGAGAAAGCAGAAACATTTGAGATAGAAATAATTTCTGCTCCAGATATCGACGATAAAAACGCGCAAGGAATAAAGTTAAATGAAGTAGAAGCTTTCGCGTGTGCAAATATAATAAATAAAATAAATAAAGGATACAAAAAAATAAAAGTAATCCTTGATTGCCCGTCGGTAAGTCTAATAAAATGGGGAGATTTCTTAAAAACTAAAATTAATAATTTATCTAATTTGGAAATAAGATGTGAACACAAAGCAGACAAAAATCATGTTGCAGTTTCAGCAGCTTCGATAATTGCAAAAGAAACTCGAGAAAGTGAAATGACAAAACTAAAAGAAAAATACGGAAATGAAATTGGGTCAGGTTATTGTTCTGACCCTTTAACCCAAAAATTTTTAGAAAAATTTTTACATAAATATGACAATGACGGAATTTTTAGAAAAACTTGGACAACTTATAAACGGGCAAAAGAAAAACTCAAACAAAGAAAACTCAGTTTTTAATCCTTTTCTGCTCTATCTTCACATTCTAACATTTTGTTCAAATTAGTAACCAAATCTGGACTATTGTGCCCTGCCTTGATTTCTTCGCAAGCAACACATAAAGTGTAAGTTAAATATTTCTTCCTAATAGGATCAAATAAATAATCTTTGAACTGGCAAATAATTGCAGGGTCTCTATAACCGGGTAATCTACTTGCTTGAACTTTCATAGCATATAGGCAACTTGGCGTTACATCATTTTCCATGAAAAAATATAGATAATTCTTTTTTTAAATATTATGCCACTCGACTAATAATCCTTAAAAACCTAAGTTCATTATCCTATGTATGACTTATATCAAAAAATTGGTGATGAAAGGTTTCAAGAGTTTTGTAAAACAAACAGAATTACCTTTCGCTCAAGGAATAAATGTTGTCTTAGGACCCAATGGTTCTGGAAAATCCAATGTCTCCGACGCACTTTGTTTTGTCTTGGGAAGACTTTCGGTAAAATCAATGCGCGCAGCTAAGGCCAAAAATTTAATTTTTATGGGTTCTAAATCAGCGTCGCCAGCTAAAGAAGCTTCAGTAGAAATAATCTTTGAAAATCAAGATAGAATTTTCGCTTTAGATACAAATGAAATTTCAGTAAAAAGAATAGTTAGAAAAAATGGACAATCAATTTATAAAATAAATAACGAAACAAAAACACGGCAAGATGTCCTCGCATTACTTGCACAAGTAGGAATTGACCCAAACGGGTTTAACATAATTCTTCAAGGAGAGATCCAAAATTTTGTAAGAATGCATACAGAAGAAAGAAGAAAAATAATTGAGGAGGTTTCGGGGATATCTACTTACGAATCGAGAAAATCCAAGGCGATTAAAGAATTAGATAAAACAGAAGAAAGGTTAAAAGAAGTCTTAGCAGTTTTAAGAGAACGAACAGCTTATCTAAATAACTTAGAAAAAGAAAGACAACAAGCCTTGCGTTATAAAAAACTAGAAAAAGATATCAAAAGATATAAGGCAAGTATAATTTATATCGACCTCTCCAAAAAGAAAAAAGAAGCCAATAGGATTCAAGGGGATATTCAGATAAAATTAAAAGAGATAGATAAAATAAAAAAATTAATTTTATCTGATGAAATTTTAATGGGTTCTCTTGAACAAAAAATATCTCAGATAAATTCTACAATTTCTAATTCTACTGGAGTAGAACAAGAAAAATTAAACACAGAGATTTCTGATATTCGGGCGGAGTTAGCAGGATTAAATGTAAAAATAGAAAATTATGAAACAAAGATAATTCAAATACAAAGACAAAAACAAGATTTGCAAGAAAAAGTTAGGGAAGGAATAATTACTTTGAAAGAACTTCAAAAAGAGTCTCCGACAATTATTAAAAAACAAGAAGAACTTTCTTCAAAAAAACAAGAACTTGAAAAGTTAGAAGAACAGAGAAAAAAGTTTTATATGATTAAGACTGAATTAAAATCTATAAGAGAACGGCTTCAAGATAAAAAATCAGTTCTTCAAAGTTACGTCGACGAATCAGCTTTTTTGCTAAAAGAAATAGAATCAATAACATTAGAACTTTTTGATAAAAAAACAGATCCAGAAAAATTACATCATTTAAAAATTGCTTTATCCAAAAAAAGAACGCACCTAGATGATTTATCAAAAAAGGAAATTGAGCTAGACAAAGTTTCACACACAAATGAATACGAAATCTCAAAACAAAATTTAGTCATAGAAAAAATATCAAAAATTGATGTTTGCCCATTATGTAAATCAAAAATGACTCCTGAGCATATACATGTTATTGGTTCTGAAGTAAAACCAAAAATAGATTTACTAAAAAAAGAAATTGAAGAATCAGACAAAGAATTAAATTTAATTTATACTCAAAAAGAAGTTTTAAAAAAAGATATAGATCAGATAGAAACAGAAATAAATAAGAGAGAATCCGATTTATTAAAACTTTCTCAAATACATGGGAAGACAAAGCAGATAAAAGTGCTTCAAGAAAAAGTTGGATCGATTAAAAAAGAATTAGTTGAATTAAATAAACGGAAAAATTATTTAGAAGAAAATTTCGATGAATCTTCAAATGTCGAAACAAAATATGAAACGGCCATGGTGGAAGTTCAAGAAATATCTTCAAGATCTGAGGAAACAATTGATTCAGAAATTTCATTTAAACAAAGAGAATTAGAACGCTCAAAGATTACTTTAAAACAATTATGTCGAGATGAACAAGATATTCAAGAAGAATCTATTTCATTAAGAAAAGAGATTGAACAAAAAGAACAATTACTCGAAAAAAAGAAAAAACAAGATGAAGAATTGAGCAAACAATTTAAGTCGCTAATTGCTGAAAGAGATTCATTACAAAATAAGATTAGAGAAATTGTATCTGATTTATCCTCTAAAAAAAATTCAATACATTTTATTGAACAAACAATTAATAATTTTAAAATAGAAAAAGCAAAGGTCGACGCTGAAACAGAGAATTTAGAAATTGAAATTCTAGAATTCCCTAATGTTGAAATAATGAAAATTCCAAAAGAAACCCTTCAAGAAAGATTAAATAAATCTCAGGAAATTATTTTAAGAATCGGCTCAGTTAATATGCGTTCTTTAGAAGTTTACGATGCAATAAAAAAAGAATATGATTCAATCAAAGAAAAAACAGAAATTATTGCTAAGGAAAAAGAAGACATATTGAAAATAATTAAGACAATAGATATCAAAAAGAAGAAAGCATTTATGCAAACCTTCCATCAATTAAATGAAATTTTTTCTAGAAACTTTGCGCAAATTTCAACTAAGGGGCAAGTCTCATTAGAATTAGAAGATAAGAAAGACCCTTTCACTGCCGGAGTAGGAATTGTAGTAAAAACCGGGCATGGGAAATATTTCGACGTTACTTCGCTTTCAGGTGGAGAACAAACAATGGTAGCGCTTTCATTAATCTTCGGGATACAAGAATTAAATCCTTACTGCTTTTATGTTCTAGACGAAATCGATGCGGCATTAGATAAACGAAACTCAGAGAGACTTGCAAGTCTTCTAAAAAAATACATGCAGAGAGGACAGTATATAGTAATAACCCACAACGATGAAATCATAAACAGTGCTACAAATATTTACGGAGTTTCAATGCACGATGGAATTTCTAAAGTAATAAGTTTGAAGATTTAATATTTTCTATAAATGTTTAAACTTGAAAGTAGTTACAAAATATAAAGATTTATAAAGTAGATTATTTAAAAAATTATATGACTGATTTAAAATTGGAAAATAATGATTTAGTTGAAAGATTACGTGATGGAGAATTAAACGTTGCCACAATTTCTTCTGCAATTGAAGGAGATTATGAAAGCGGGAAAGCTGTGGAAAGGCAATTCGCGGGACTTAGTATTGATGAACTAGAAGAATTGGGATTAGAAGTTATTGAATTTTTATCATTTATTACCCCCTTTATGGACGAATCTGAACCTCTTGAGAAAAGAGTGTTGGAATTAAAAGGGAAATCTTATTCACAACAATTGGAGCGAGCCAGATTAATTGCTTGGCAAGGTTTTGGATCAAAGGATTACAGCTCAATTAAGGGAGTTCAAGCATTATTGGAACAGCATAAAGATTGTGATTTACGGGAAGGGGAATTGAACGATTGTAAATGTGTTAAGGAGATAAAAGCTAAGTTAGATTTATACAGTAGATTATTTAGGGGAGAGTTATCTTTGTTTTATACCAAAGGAATAGATATTTTTGAAACTGAAGAATATAAGTTAAGAATTCATCCAGGATCATGGGAAAATTTTGGTGGGGTTGAATTACATCTTTTTAGTCAAGGGAAATCAATAATGCAAGTGGGGGGTAAAATTCATAACTATGCTGAGATTCGTTCAATTCATGGGGGAAAAAAAGCAGGAGACGCTATTGCAGAGTTTAAAGAATCAACAGGAGTCCATCCAGCCAATTTGAATTTATTATTATTTTTAAAGTTAAGTCAACACCTAAGACATAAAAAATTAACTATCCGTGGAAGGACGAGTAGAGCATTTAATATGAAAAATGTTGATAGTCCATTATATTTAATTCCCAGAAATTATTTTAGATTGAAAGCAAATCCAGAAAATGGATTATATGAATTTGAGGAGACTAAGAGAGATGCACTATTAGAAAAATTTGCAAAAAATAATCCAATAATAGAGAATGCATTTGCTTCAATGGATTCATACCTTAGTGCTTTATAAGTTTGAAGATTTGAAAGTTATTAATAACAATCATCTGGCATTTCCAATTCCCAACTTTCCCAATCCAACCGTGGATACGCATTGTTATACGTTCTATTTTCAAAAGACCTTTCCATTCCAAATCCATAAAAGCTCCCATAAAAATCACGATAATCAATTAATTTTACTTCTTCAACAGGAAATAATTGCATTTCATCTCCAAAATCATCTTCTAATCTTGATTCAAATTCCCACCCCTCACTTTGATACGGAACCACTTTAAAGGTAAATGGAGAATTAGCAATATACCTTGCCAAAAGTCTGTGGTTCCCTCCATCTTTAAATTTGTCCCCCTCTTCTTCAATTTCTATGGAATAGCTTGGCATATACACTTTTGGTTCTATTTCTATAAGGGTGGGCATAGAAATTTCATCTCCAGCTTCAATCCCCCTAACTAAAGCATCAACTAAAACAATGTGACAATTTCTTTCCCAACAAAATATTTTATCTTTATCCCAATCAAAAAATCTGTGTTCCATTTTCGCCTAGGCCTTCGGCTAGGTTATAAAAAAATAAAATAAAAAAATTAAAAAAAATTAATTAGATTTAGTAGTAACTTTCACCAAACTCTTCAGTCTGGGAAGGTTTCTTACCAAGTAAAACAATTAATACTACTAATAAAACTAGGAATACAATTCCTAAAATTACTGTTAATACTACAACTGGGTTGCTTGCTACTGATTTACCTTCTACGTTCATGCTTAGAGGAACTGTACTTACAAGTTCGTCTCCGGAAAACACACTTACATCGAAAGCGTATGATCCTTCAGCATTTGCTACAGCACTAACCTTAACTATCTTGCTTGATCCGGCTGGAACAGCAACAACAGCAGATTCAGTACTAGAGGCAACGTCCGCAGAATTTTCTGTAACAACTCTGTATACTTTTAATTTGTCAGTTGGGTTAACAACTAATAAATCATATACAGCTTCTTCTCCAGCTGCAATTGTTTTGCTTGCACTTGTCACAATAACGCTATTTGAAAAGTCGTTTTTAACAACAATTTGTTTAACAGCAACTGTTTCAGAATCTTCATTAGATACTGTAACCTCAACTGTATAAACACCTGCTTCAGCAGAATAAGGAACATTCAAGTTGATTACTCCACTTGTACTGTCCTCATCATCGTCATCACAATTACTATCACAATCTTCCATAGCTACTAAGTCACCGAAATAAGCTGTCTTTTCGACACCTAATTCAACGATTCTAGCAGTTACATAAAGATCATCTAAGTCATTGTATCCTCTGTTTTTCAATACAACTGTTACCGGTAATTTATCCCCAGCTTCAACTGTTTGACTAACAGTGATTGACTTAACTTCTGCATTGTATGAAGGTCTTTGAACCATTAAAGTAATTTCTGCTAATTCTGAATTGTACTCTTTACCATCTATTTCAATAGCTAAAGTTAACTCATCACTAACATCATCTTTAAGTTCATAGGGTACTGAAAGAACCAAAATTTTTGCGTATCTTGAACCATTTTCAATATCAAATGGAGCAGTGATAGCATCAACTTCGACTTTTTCACCTTCAAGTTCTGCTTCAATAGTAACATCTGTGTCATCATTAGTGGCAGTAAATTCTACTCGTACAAGAATTTTTTCGCCAGCAATAACTGCCACATCGTTCGCAACTCTCATACCATTAACTTCAACCTTTGCGGAATCTGTGATTCCAGGGGTTGCAGCAACAGCACTAACAGTAGCCATTAAAACCAGAACACTTGTGATTGCAACAAGAGAAACCAAAAGTTTCTTTGCATTCATTTTTGCTTTTTGTCTCATATTTAATTACACAGGATCCTTTGTTTCCTGTAGAAATTGAGGTCCAATTTTGTTTATAAACTTTATGGTGATAACATAAATTTGTCATTTTTTAGATACTTATTGTAAGTAACAACCAGTAAATTAAATTACTCACAATAATTTTGTAGAATAAATTTCCAATCCAACACTGCTATCAGCGACGGGATTCGGTGATTCATTGATAATAGTTACACTTTTATTTTTAGGCATTGAATCCAGTAATTCTTTCCATTCTTTCTTAGTCGTTAATCTATGATGCTTTTCTCCTTTTTCTCCGTACACAATTCCCGAAAAATGGCAATGCCATTTTTTTTGTGGAAACAATCTTTTAATTTTTTGAATATCCACTTTTTTCTCCCTTGCAAGGATATGCGCAAAGTCCAAACAAAACCCGCACTGAGTGTCCTTCACAAGCTGTGCTACTTCTTCAGCGCTCCCAAAAACATTAATCTTTCCTATAGTTTCAACACAAATTTGCGGGGTATATTTTTTTTCTTTACGAATTTTTTGCAACTCCAAAATTTGCTTTTTTATATTTTCATAAGCTATTTCTTTTTCCATTCCAGAATAAAAACCAGCATGAATTATCACTTCTTTCGCTTTTAACCAAGTCCCAATTTCCAAACTTTTCAAAACTCGCTTTTTGCTCGCTTCAATTTTCGCCTTTTCTTTAGAATTCAAATTAATCCAATACGGCGCGTGAATACTCAAATCAATTCCAAACTTTTTCGCGCTTTTGCCGATCCGTACAGCATCTTCTTTTTTCTTTAGGTAAGCCCCATAAGTGAAAGCAAATGTCGCCGCTTTAAAACCCAATTTAGAATATTCTTCAAGCCGAGCCTCCACATTCTTGACAGAACCTAAACCAGCAGGACCAAATTTAATTACCATAAAATAACTTAGAAAAAGAGATATTTAATTTTATTGATTGAAAAATTAATGAGAACTAAACCTATCTAATCTTCCCTCAAGAAAAAAGCCCTAGCTCTTCCAGGTTTCTAAAGAATTCCCACACCTATATCCAGAACAAGTCGAATTAACTAATTCCTGTAATTTTTCTAAACCAATGTCTGTCCGTAATATTCTAGTAAATAAATCCTTATCCAATTGCAAATTTCCGCTATTATAATACCTTGCTCTTTCTGTTGCTTGCAAATAAATTCCCTTTTTTTGAGGATTTACTAATAAATCATATTGATTCGGGACAATAATTTGTGATTGTTCTCCAACTCTAAATTTCCCAAACCATACACTTTTATTAAATACTTCCTCAATTACATTCTTTAAATCATCAACTTCTATTGTTTCATCCCCTTGTAACATCTCCAATCCATTACAACAGACAATAAAATAAACAGAATCTTTAGAATTACTATTAGTCACTTGACCTTTAAGTACCTTTACTAGAGCTTCTGAATCAACTGTCTCTTGATCAGAGATATCAAAATAATTTCTTTCCCTATATCTTTTTCTCCACGTTTTAAACATAAAATTTGGGATGCTCATTATTTTATAAATCTTCCCCATTCAATAAATCTTTCTCCCAATAAAAATACAAATCCTTTTAATAAACAAAGTTAATTTTTATTTATGGGATATAGAAAAGGTTACCCAGTAATAATGGGCGTCGGAGATGCAGAAAGATTTGAAATTAATTTAAAAGATTTTGACTATTTAGGGGAATACAACACAGAAAGAGCTTTCGCGTTTACATTTGATGGATTAGATAAAAAATTAATGAGTCAAGTCATGGATGGTCTGGAAGAAAAACAAGCAGATTTAGCAGTAATCAACGAGCAGGATAATTCTAGTTTTCTATTAATTTTCCCAGCAAGAATTTGGCATTATAAAATGTATAGATATTCAACAGATTAAAATTATTCGCTAACCTCTTCCCGAATTTCTCTTGCCACTTTTTCAATCCCTCTTAACTTCATACAATATTCCTCTTTTGGAATTTCAATATTGTTCCTCAATCCCTGTATCTCTCGCCCCAACTTTTCTAAATCGCTTTCTCTTTTCTCTCTTTTCAAATCCCTTCTATAAGCTCCATCCACAAAATCTGCTTCTGCTTTAAACTCTTCAATAGCTTTGTCCTCATTTCCAGGTTTAGTCAAAAAAAGAAAAGCATAATCTGGATACCCTTCTTCACTCAATTCGTAGCCCAAACCTTTACCAAATGAACATGCAAAAACCATCTGCTGAGCTTCAAGAAATCTAACTAAAATTTGCCCCTCTGCATATTCCGGCTTATATTCCATAAAATAATTGAAGACTTAAACTATTTAATTCTTTCTAAATAATTCCCTTCAATTCATTTTCTAAATTATTAACAATCTGCGAGTGCGTGTTCTTAATCATAATTTCTTGAATGTCTTCTTTTAATCTTCCGTGGCACATAGTTAAATCTGATTCGGGTAATTCAATGCTCCCAAGATTCAAATAACAATCCATTGATTTCCCCTCGAGAATCTGTCTGTCAAGTCGTCCTTCTTTTATCTGATTAATTGTAACTTCAATAATGCACTTGCCCCCTTCCTTTTCTTTTATTCTATAAAACCACGTCGTTGAATCAGTATCATAAACAAACTTTGTACGAACACATTTCATCTGATGAGATTTAAAACACGCCAAGTTATCACATCTATAATGAAAAAATATTGTAAAATAAATCGAGGCTATCAAAATAATAAAAGCAATTACAATTACAAACATCGTCACCTTTCCTTTTTCCATATAATAAAATAAATAAGATATTATTTAAAGGTTTTTGAAAATTATTTATAATCTTCAAGTTCAACATTTTCATAACTGACTTCTTTACCTCGCACAGTTAAGATTCCAGTTTGACCAGAACTTAAACAACCTGAATTCCAGAATAATTCATCAGTGTATTTTCCTTCTTCTACAACTTCTCCATTAGCATTAGTCGCTCTGTGACCTGTTCCGTGGAAATGCCCACTTATCGCCTTTTTAATTCCTAATTCTTTATATAATTTAGCCAATCCTTCATTTCCTCTGTTCCCTGTTTTTACTTCAACCGGAACTCCAGCTGCTTTGTATCTTTCCACATGGGGCAAGGGAATAACTGTTCCTTTAGCTAAATGATTTTCTTCATCCAAAAAATCTTCAGTTACTTCTCCGAATTTAGTAACATCAACGCAATTTTCAATTCCTTTAAACTTTCTAGGAACATGACAAAATACAATTGTTTTATCTGGATTTGTAACTAATCTTTTTAAATCATTAATATTTGTATAATTTATTCCTTTGACTTGTTTACCCTCTTTCAGGGCCACTACATATTCTTCTAATTTTCCAAAAGGAGTAATTCCTTCTTGAGACATTAAATAATTCCCACTTGGCATTCTTGCGTCGTCTCCCAATTTATATGATCCAGTGCTAGGTCCAAAATCTGCTCCAGGTAAAAATACTAAATCATGTCCATCTGCTTCCACTTTCTGAGGTTTATTCACATTAATTAAATTATCACATTCTCCTCCTAATTTTTCCATTACTGACTCAAATGCTAACATCATATCATGACCTGCTGGCTGGACATACGCTTCTAAGCCACTTTTACCAACTCTCTCTAGAACTTCTGCAATATTTCTTTGACTTTCATCTAAACTCTTTCCAACTTCTGCTAAATCACCATTTAAAATAATCTTCTCAATTCCCTTCTCTTTAAAAGCTCTAAGAGACCTCTCCAGATTTTCTAAACTACCATGAATATCTGAAATAACCCCGTATTGCACTTCTTTTATCATAGTATATATTAGCCTCTTTTCTTTATAAACCTTTGCATAATGTTACCACTAAAAAGTTAATTAAATAATAAAAAAGACGGAAAATAAAAAAAAATAAAAAAGTGTGCCTTACGGTGCACTAATGAGTCTAAAGACTTAACAATTGAATTTTCGTATCTGTTGTAGCGAAATTCTTTGCCACAATAACACTGCATTTAGCATCTTCTGCAGATTTGATAATTGGTACTGTAACAGTTCCATCAATAATTATCACTGACGGAGTTTTGTTTATTCTTTTAAGAGTTCCATTTAAACTCTTTACTGAAACAGATTTAATCTTCTCTAAATCTGAATCAAGAATTACCGCATTATCACTACCCTGGTTTTTATCTGAAAGTTCTTTTAGCTTTTTTTTATCTGCTTCTTTAAGCTCAAAGTTTTCAGACTTTGCCTTAGGTTTCGGAAGTTTGTTCTGTCTAAAAAAATCTTCAACTGAGGTTTTTTTCCTCAAGTTCATAAGAATTTCTTTTCCAGTTAATTCTTCCACTTCTTTTCCATCTGGGGCCGAAGCTATGTAATCAATTTCAGCATTGTCAACAACATTTTGAGAAATTAACTTTCCTCCTCTGTCACCATCAACAAACAAAGTCACTTTTTTGTGCTTTGTTAATTCTTGGACACTTTTTGGAAGCTTTGTACCATTCATAGCTATGCAATTTTTGACACCTGCTCTTAACAAGTTAATTACATCTGCTCTTCCTTCTACAATAATAATTTCTTCTCCAGAGAGGTCACCACAGGGTAACTTTTCATCTCCATGTTCTTGGACATTCGAAGTCTTTGTTGATTCTTTGATTTCATTTGAAATTTCCCTTGAATCTGTTTCATCTGAAAGTTGTTGCATCAATTTTTTTGCCCTTTCAATGATATAGTCCCTTTTGCTCCCTCGAACATCTTCGATTTGCCCAATTTCTATCTGAGCATCGCAAGGACCAACTCTCTCAATTGTTTCAATGGCTGCTGCTATTAATGTTGTTTCAGATTGATCAAGTGCAGTTGGAATCTGAATTTTGCCCATAGTCTTTTTTTCATTTCTTTCTAATTGGACTTCAATTCTACCGATTTTTCCTTCTTTCTGCAGTTCTCTCAAATCTAACTCAGCACCAAGCAAACCTTCTGTTTGCCCAAAAAGAGCACCGATTACATCTGGTTTTTCTAAAGCACCTTCTGCAACTAAATTCGCATGTACCATATATTTTATTGATACCGGACTTACTTTTGCCATATTATTTTATTTTCTCCATTTAATTTATTTGAAATCTAGGATTTCATCGGAACTTCGTTCCTTTAGAAAATATAGAACTAATTTCTTATTACTGAAATTATACTGAAAATGTGAATGTTAATTGAATAATCTAATAATCTTATATCTTCTAATACTGATTAATATAAACAAGACTATATAAATTTTACTGATTTAGCTCCCAAATAACCTACTTTCCCTAAAATGGTGGACTTTCTTTAAACAAGGAACCGCAATTTCTTGGTATTTTGGATGCATTCCTAGATAAGTCCGGTCAAGGGTTAAACTTGGCAAAATAACCAAGTTCTTCTCATCAAACTCAAAATTTCCATTTAATCCAAATCTTATCTCTCTTTTTACCAATCTTCTTGGAATTTGGTCATTTGAAATAAAATAATATCCTCTCGTAAAGTTTTTTTTCTTAAGTTTTTCTATAATCCAATATTCTGGGTAAAAACAATAATCTCCTTCAATTATACCAAAATCTATTCTTCCTTCAGAATCAAATCTCTCGTCGCCAATAGTAAATAAATTAACTTTTTTATTTGGGATTATCAACTCTCTTAATTTGTTTTCTCGTTTTTTCATTAAACTTAAAAAGAAATCTCTTTTATTAATTTTAGTAATTATGAACCTTTACTTGGCCAGACCAGGTATCACCAATTCTACCAAATACAACATGATTTTTATCCCCTTGATCTTGAAGCATGCCCTGAGTTTCTACAACTTGTTCAATCGTTGCATAAGATTTAACTGGTAACGCTCCACCATTTAAAACAGTTCCAACTGCGTAAGGATGTTCGTCATCCAATCTTGGTTTTATTTGTCTGCTTATTAGTTTCATTTTGTTTACTCTAAGTTTTAATTAGTCCAAAAATCGCCTCTCTTTTTTATAAGAAAATTTATTTCTTTTTAACAATCTCAGTACACATACCAGCAGCTACAGTTTGACCAGCGTCTCTAACCGCGAATCTACTCATAAATGGATTGTCTTTTTGAGTTTCTAAACATAAATTACCTTGAGGCTTAATTCTAACTTTTGCTGAATCTCCGTTCTTTAAGAAGTCAGGATTATCCTTAATTGATTCTCCAGTTCTTGGATCAATCTGTGCGATTAGTTCTATAAACTGGCAAGGCACTTGAGCAGTATGTATATGGAATACAGGGGTGTATCCTTTAGCTAATACTGTTGGGTGATTAATTACTGTGATTGTAGCAATGAACTCTTCAACAACTGGGCATGGTGTTGCCGCTTCGCAAATAACATCTCCTCTTGCAATATCTTTCTTACCAACTCCTCGAACATTAACTCCCACATTGTCTCCTGCAATAGCTTCTGGCAATGTTTCGTGATGAGCTTCAATAGTCTTAATTTCTCCTTCAATTCCTTCACCAGTTCTACCTGGAAGAACTTTAACTTTCATACCTTGCTTCATGATTCCTGTTTCAACTTTTCCTACTGGAACAGTTCCAATACCTGTGATATCATAAACATCTTGAACTGGCATTCTCATAGGTAAGTTTGAAGGTAATTCAGGGGCCGGGAAAATATCCATTTGTTCTTTTATTGTCGGGCCTTTATACCAAGCCATATTTTCTGATTTGTTAGCAATATTATCTCCCATTAATCCCGAGCAAGCAACAAAAGTAGTTGTTTCTGGGTTGATTCCAACACCTTGTAATAATTTACCTACATCTTCTTTAACTTTATTGAATGATTCTTCTTTGTATTCTACTGCGTCCATTTTATTAACAGCGATAGCAATATTTTTTACGCCCATTGTTCTTAATAACCATAAATGCTCTGTTGTTTGTGGCTGAACTCCACTCGGAGCTGCAATTACTAAAAAAGCAGCATCTGCTTGTGAAGCACCAGTAATCATGTTCTTTACAAAATCTCTGTGACCAGGTGCATCAATAATTGTAACTTCAAATTTATCAGTCATTAATTTTTTATAAGATAAATCAATTGTAACTCCTCTCTCTCTTTCTTCTTTAATACTATCCATAATATAAGCGAATTCAAAACCTGCCTTACCATGCTTAGTAGCTTCTTCTTTTAGCTTTTTCATTTCTTGCTCAGAAACAGCTCCACCGTCAAACATCATTCTACCTACGCAAGTCGATTTTCCTGCATCAACATGCCCAACGAATACAACATTCATGTTCGGTTTTTCTTTTGCCATGCATATCTAATAAAAAATTTAGTTTATAAATGTTTCGATGTGCAACAAAATCTTTTTTCAAATAAATTTTTATCGTCGAGGATTTATATTTTTCCCTCGGCATTTAAAATATTTTCCATTGATTCCTTGATAAGATTTTTATTTTTTGCCAAAAATCTAGAAGATTTTTGCAGTAGTAACTTAAAAGTGACTATTAAATAGAAACCTTTAAAAAGTAAAATTATTAGAATTAAATATGGACGGAGATAAATATAGAATAGTGATGGGGATTTATGATCGTGGTGTAGCTTTTGCATTAAAAAACGGGTTAAATTCTCATTTTAGAAAAAGGCAGATTGCCTCACAAGTTGAATTAGGTGAAACAACTACAAGTAGAGCAGTAATGACTTTAACACTTCCTCCTGGAACAGAGCTTTGTAAGAACGGATTTGATAAATTAGTTGGTGAAAGTAAATGGTTTCCTTCGGATCTAAAAAAACGTCCCAGAAATATTCAAATAACAAAGCTTGAAGGTGCTCAAGAACCAGTTCCAGTAGAATCTACCCCTGATTATTCTAATCATCCAGAGGCAATTGCTCAGATGCAAGCAGGTTACGAGAAAAAATTAGTAGCATCAGAAAGAAGAGAATTAGACGCTTTTGAGAAAATATGCGAACTTGAGGTTAAATTAGAATCAAAACCCGCTGCTTTAGAAAAAGAAGTTATCGTCAAAAAACCAGCAATAATCACTTCCCCTCTACAAGGATTTTATTCTTTTATGAGAACATTAAAAGATGGTTGTGACTTCGCTGCAGCAGATTATGATGTTTTAAGATTTGCCGAGGGAATAGGATTCTCAGGAACTGAAAAAAGATCGGAGTTAGTCGGAAGAATACTCGGAGTAGATTTCAAAGATGATACCGTTCAAGTTCATTTAGAAAGATTAAGACAGCAAGGTCAATCAATCAACAAAACATATCTGGATAAAGTCCAAAAAGAACTTAAAGAAAGAGAAGCACAAATTGATTTGTATGGAAAACAAAAAACTTCTGGAGTTGGAGATGAATTATTGGATGTTTTAAAAACTTACTCTGAAACAGCAAGTAAAAGAATTGGAGAATTAAATACTGAACTTGAAAATAAAAAAAGGGTAGTTGCAGAAGCAAAAGCAATTCTGCCTAGAGTAGAGGGCGTCTTAGAAAATTATGATCAAATGGTAGAAACAGCATCTAACGTTTCTAAAAGAAGTGACATAACAATTCAATTTCCTGTTTTAATTAACGGGTTTGAAAACCAAAATTTATTTATAACTTTGTTAAAAGCAGGGTATCAAAATTTTAATGATAGAGTAGCTGGCTTCCTGGGAGAAAAAGGTTTCGCTCCAATGGAGCCTATAGCAGAAGATTTTCTATCTTTCACAGGTTACTTAGACAAAAGAAAAACTCCGCCAAAAGTAGTGCAGTACTTTAATGAATTATTTTCTCAAGAATACTCTCCAACTGCAAGAGTCGGGTTAACTCCTAGAACAATGGCTTTCCATTGGTGATCTAAAATATTCTCAAAATGGTTGGTCAAGCCAAGTTTGTTTCATTTTATTTTCTCCAATAAATAATTTATTCTGATTGCTCAAAAAAGCTTTTCATTCTATTAGCAAAATATTCTGAAGGCCTATTTACTTCAGTTTTCATAAGCTCCTCAACGTCTTCTTGTCTTTTTTCTCCAATATCTTCAACTCTGTACTCTTCAGATTTTAGGTGCGCTTCTAATTCAGAAACACGAGCTTGAGGTATTCTAAAGATATTCTCTGGCTGACATGGCGCGCTAACAAATCCTGCTTTTTCGTCTCCTTTTTCCAATAAGAAAAAGTCTTGAGGTGAAACCCATCTATGATACGCTCTCGCATAATTTTTTTCTGTCATGTTATTTTTCTCCGATTTAATTTTAGAATTCTATCGCGATTCTATACGATCACCTTATATTTTAAAGAAATATTTAATTTAAAAATCTATTGGTTACTAACTTGTTTTTAAAAAAAGAACCCCATTATTGATTCTCTGATAACCCTTCCGAAGGTTTTTGCAGAGCATAATCTTCGCAAAGGTTTATTGATTTTCTGATAAACCTTTTCTCTCTCTAATCTTCTTAACAATATCGTCTTGCATCGCTGGAGGAATCGTCTCAAATAACTGGTCCATTAAACTTGAAATTCCTCGACCCTCTGTCGCTGAACGTAAATCACTTGACCATCCCATCATTTCTCCAACTGGAAGTTTAGATTTCATTTCTGCTGTTCCAGAATCTTGTTCAACATTAATCATTTGCCCTCTCTTACTTCCAACTAATTTTGTAACAGGTCCTAAAAATTCTTCAGGCATTTCAATTAAGTGAATCTGTAATGGTTCTAATAAACTAGGCTTTGCAGTTTTCATCGCTTCTGTGATACCTTCCCTAACTGCCGGGTAAACTTGTGCAGGGCCACGATGAATTGCATCCTCATGAAGTTTAATATCCATTAACGAAACTTTCATCCTCGAGCACGGCTCTCTTGCTAACGGACCTTGATCAATAACCATTTCAAAAGCATCCAAAATCATTTCAATAACTTCTTGCATGTGAACTTCTCCTTTTGTTGCATCCAAGAAAACATTGCCCTTGTAAACATCTCTTAAATTTCTAACAGTATTATTTTCCCAACTCAAATCCGCAAAAGTTTCTAAAAGTTCCTTCCCTGATTTTTTCTTTATTCTACCTTCAAAAATGTCCCCTTTCTGAATCGCCTTGGCAACATCTTCTTCTAATGGTTCAATTCTAATAAAAAAACTATTATGTTTATTCGGAGATCGACCTTCCATTGTCTCTGATTCTTTGCCAACTGTTTCTCTATAAACAATAATCGGCGGGGAGGTTTTAACTTCTAATCCTTTTTCTGTTTTAATTCTATTCTCAATAATTTCTAAATGTAATTCCCCCATACCACTCATTAAAGATTCTCCTGTCTGATCATTAATTTCGATTTTCAAAGATGGATCTTCTTTACCAACCTGTCTTAAAACTTCAACCAGCCTTGGTAAATCTGCTGCCTTGGTTGCCTCAATTGATTTTGTAACAACCGGATCAAATAAGTGAGTAATAGCTTCGAATGGTTCCATTTCATCTTGGCTGACTGTCTCTCCCGCAACAACATCTCTCAATCCAACAATCCCAACGATATTTCCTGCTGAAACTTCTGGAACAATAATTCTCTGAGAACCCTTGTAAACTGAAACTTGTTGAACAGTAACATTTTTCTTTGCTGTACTCATGTAAAGCGAATCACCTTGTTTAATCTTTCCTGAAAATAATCTCCCTGCTGCAACTTCTCCTGCATGTTTATCAATAACAATCTTTGTAGGCACAAATACTGGAGTTCCGTTTGCATTACATTCAATCAAATTTTTTCCTAACTCTGATTCTTTATCTCCGTGCCAAATTTTGGGAATCCTATACGCCTGAGCTTGAACTGGATTTGGATGCTGTTTAATACTCATGTTTAAAACAACTTCATGTAGCGGTGCCTTTTTTGCTAGCTCTTTCCAGGTATCATTTTCATATGCATCAATAACTTCCTTGAAAGTAATTCCATGTTCTTTCATATAAGGAAAACTCAACGCCCAATTATGAAATGCAGAACCAAATGCAACTGTTCCCTCTGCAACTCCCACCTTCCATTTTTCTTTATAACCTTCCGGTGCAATCTGCTCGATTAATCTATTGATATGTTCAATAATTTTAACAAATTTTTCTTGCATAGCTTCTGGAGTCAATTTAACTTCTTTGATTAATCTATCAACTTTATTAATAAATAAAACCGGTTTAACCAATTCTTTTAATGCCTGTCTTAATACTGTTTCAGTTTGTGGCATAACTCCTTCAACAGCACAACTTAAAACAACACAACCATCAACTGCTCTCATGGCTCTTGTAACGTCGCCACCAAAGTCAACATGTCCCGGCGTGTCAATTAAATTAATTAAAAATTCTCCACCTGCTTCTGGAAGATCATGAACCATTGATACCGACGCTGAATCAATTGTAATTCCTCTTTCTGATTCATCTTCATGGAAATCCAAAGCTCTTTGTTTACCTGCTGTTTCTGCAGAAAGCATTCCTGCCCCCGCCAATAAATTATCTGAAAAAGTAGTTTTCCCGTGGTCAATATGCGCGGCAATCGCTATGTTTCGAATCTTCTCCTGTTGCTTCATTAAATCTTTTATTTCTGTCATCTTAATCTTTAAGAATAATAATTCTTCGGAAAATTAGTTTAAAAGGTTGTTGGTTTAGAGAAATTTATTATTCCAATAAATCTTCAGGGGTTATTCCTTTACGTGCAAGGTCTTTTTTTTCTTGGGCAATTCTATCCTTGCGACGAGGAGATTTTCTACAAAATTCTGAATATTGAGAATTAAGATTCAATTCTCCACGACTCTTATCTAAATGCGCTAAAAATTCTTTCGACATTGGAAACTCTCCCTGATAATCCCAAAGATTAATAGATTCGTCTCCCCCATAAGCCCTTGATTCACATCCCTCACATTCATAAAGAGTAGTTTGTGCATATTGTGTTCGACTATCAAATGAGTTTGTTTTAAAAATGGATTTCATTTCTCTTCCGCAATCACATTCAATTTTTGTAACTCGTTTTGCCATATTAAATTAGATTACCTCTTCTTTTTAAAGATTATTATTCTGTACTTCAATCCTGATCAAACTCTCCTTTTAAAACTCTTTGAATTTGTTCTGAATATTCTTGATAATTTTCACCAATTGATTCTTGAGAAACCATTTCAATTTGAATAAGTTCTTCCTCAGTTAAATAATTAATTTTTAGCATTCTAACTCGATTACTTTGAGAAACATCTAACACTTTTAGATAATCTTCATCGACAAAAGTATGAATTACAATTGAAGCATGATAGTCTGGACGACCTCCTATTCCACAAGCTCCCTGCTCATAAACAAGATCCCCTCTCTTAATTGATTCTAATCTTTCTCTTTCTGCAAAATATTTTTTCCGTATTGCATCAAATTCTGATTTTTTCATTTTAGAATTATTTCAATTTAGGATGAGTCAATCTCAACTCTTGAACTTTTTTATATGCTATGTCTCTTTCTTGACTTAATTCAATTTCTGTTTCATTCATTTTACGTGGATCTAATTTTCCAACTTTCCTGTCAAGTTCAGCATAATTCTTTAATGAAGAAGTATATTCAGAAAAAATACCCTTTTCATAACTATCTTGAGAACAGACACAACCAGTTAAAGTCGCTAAGCCTAAAACCGCTACAACTAATTTTCCTTTTGTCATGAAATTTAAATAAAAAATTACTTTAAAAGAATTATTATCCTCTATCCGTATAATTATCTTACTATTTTCCTAATTTGCTCCTCTGTTCTTGAAAAAAATAAAACCTCTTCCATATTTCCATCCGTGCGATAATTGTAGTATCCTGCTAAAACTTTATCCGTGAATATGAATTCTCCAATATAGTCATCACTTTCAGAATTTATTCCATGTCTTGAAGATAAATTTCTTAAATGAATCTCAAAATTGCCTTGCTCCATTAAATCCTGATATTGAGATTCCCCAATTTCATCTTTAATTACAGAATTAACATCCTCACAAAGATCTGCCCATCTCTCTTCTAATTTAAGAATTTCATCTCCGCCAGTTGTGTCGTGAATTGGTTCTGGAATTTTTATCATTTAAATTTAGAATAAAAAATTATTTAAAATTACCTCGCAGAATCAGCCTGAGATTCTGCTTCCTTTTTCTTTCGCACTGAGAAGCTTTCCCCATTATCATCTGCAGCCATCATAATTTCTTCAGCTAATGCTTGAAAAAGTTTTTTCTTTTTTCCGAAAGCTTTATCTGATGCTCCTTGAACTATGTGCTTTAAAACAATATTAACTCTTCTCAATGGAGAAACATCAACAGCTTGAGGATATCTTGCCCCACCATATTCAATTACTGTGATTTCATCTCGCGGCGCCCCATTTTCAAGTGCCTTAATTAAAACTGCCACTGGGTTTTGTTGCTTCTTTTTTTCAATTAGTTCAAATGCTTTCAAAACTATTTTCATATTTTTATTATATTTTCCAGACGCATCGCCTTTCTCTATTTTATGTTTTTTACCTCGGTGTCCAGCATTAGAAAGTTTATTCATTAGTCTTTCAACAATATGAACTTTTACTTGACCAAGTTTTGTAACATTTCTTCCATGACTTTTAACAATTAATTTTGGAGATAAATTGATCACATTAACTAATCCTGGATCTCCAATCTTAATTTCAGAAAGATCGTATTTATCAAAAATTTTAAATTGCGGAACTGAAACCCCTGCTTTTCCAGTTACTTCAGCTTCGTTAATATTCGCATTTTCTTGAATTTGTTCTTCCATTTTAATCTGATCCTCCAAATACATTAGATAATAATGATCCATCTTTTGAACGCATTAAATGAACCTCAAAATCTTCAATAGTTATTTCTTCAATATCCTCAACCTCTGCTTTTGAGAATCGTCTAAACTTATTATCTCTTCCAAGAAAATAATAGCCTACTCCTGGATCTTCTTCAACCTCTGCTGGATTTATATGATCAAAATCGTTAATTATCCTTTTAATATCCCCTGGCTTACCATAACCTATAGTTCCATCCATAGATTCTCCTTCAGAATCAAAAAATAAAATTCCTTGTCCCAAAACATCTTCTAATCTAATTTGTTCTTCCATTTAACGTCTTCCCTTCTCAACCTTTCCGCTCCATAATCTATGAAGTGGTTGATCATTTACTTTTAGAACTTTATATCTCACACCCGGAATATCTCCCTTCGAACGTCCCTGTTTTCCACCGATTCTTTCAATCATAACTTCGTCATGTTCATCAATAAATTTTTGCGCCAAGTTTCCAGGAATAAATGCAGTTACTTGTCTCCCATTTTTAGTCAATTGAACTTTACAACATTTTCTCAAAGCCGAGTTCGGCTGCTTTGCTTCTTTTTGAACTTTCGACAAAACAATACCTTTTGCCTGATTAGCACCTTCTAACGGATCTGACTTTGCATAAAGATTTAAAGTTCTAACTTTAAATTTTCTACTTTTCCATCGGAATTTCTTCCGGTCTTTCATTTTTTTCTGTGCTGATTTTAATCCCATTTTACTAATATAAACTAACAATTAATTTGCTTTATAAAGCTTATTATTGAATCCGAAATTCTTTGCCAAAGAAATCTTTGATTATTTTTTGCATTTCTAAAAGCCGTCTTTTGTTTCTACCAATCAACGCTGCCTTGCTTTGACTTCCAGCAGTTAGAATAATTTCATCTCCTTTAACTTCAATCTCCTTAAACTCAATCGGTTTTACAATAGCTGCAACAAACTTTTTCAAATCTGCAATGCCCTCGGGTTGAGGAATTATTTTAATTCTCTTTTTTAAAACTTGACTTATTCTTTTAACATTTTGTGCATCTCTTCCAACAGCCATTTTTACAAATTGTCTTGGAACACAAAATAAAACTTGATTATTATATGGAAAGCAAAATCGAGTTCTAACTCGAGTGACTTTTTCAAATAAATTCAATTGTCTCAAATCCTGCATATTTAATGTTTGTATCATTATTTTTCTCTCTCCAATAGTGCTGCTTTGAAAAATCTTTGATTAATTTTTAATCCCCTTATTTTCCGAAGAGTAATCTAATTTGCTTAAAATTGTTTGTCTTATAAATCTTTTGGATTAGTTTAATGTTTGACTATTTCTCTTACTTTGAGTTTATATTTCTTTTCTAACATTCTAACTTCCTCCTCAATTTGTTTAAAATATTCTTCAGGATTATTAATAGCAAATTCAAAATCTTTAATTTTATCTGGAAAATTTTCTTTGATAAATGGATAAAATCTTTTCATTACTGATTTTCTAGTATTTAGAACTTCAACCCAAACATATTCACAAAAACTTAATTCCCTGAATAATTTTTCTAAATTAGTTATCCCGGGAAGTATCGGAGAAATAAATCCATAAACTTTAATTCCATTTTCTTTGGCTTCTTTTAAAACTTTGATTCTTTCTCGAGGAGAACTTGCCAACGGTTCGATTTTTCTAGCCACATTTTCATCCAAAGTATTTAACGAACAACCAACTTCAACATTTAACTTTTTCAACAAATCAAAATCCCTTTTTATTAATGCGGATTTTGTAAGAATTTCAATTGTAAATTTATCTTTAAAATCAGACTCAGAAATTATTTCTAAAACTTTTCTTGTAAGTTTGTATTTTGCTTCAACAGGCATATAACAATCACAAACACTTGCTAACCAAATGTTTCCAGGCTTTTTCTTTTCTAATTCTTTCGGAAGAAGATCAGGACAATTTACTTTTGCAAAAACAAATTCTCCCCAAGCATCTGGAATTTTTTGGAACCTTCGAATAAAATCCGCATAACAATATTTGCATCCATGCTGGCAACCAGTATACGGATTAATTACGTAGTCTGTTAACTTACTTATAGTCATACAACTTTTACATTGGATTTCTTTGATTTTCATAATCTTAAGTCGCAAAAGAGGTTTATAAATTTAAGAAAATATTTTTTAGATAGAATTTTTGATTTTTATTCTACAATCTAAATAGTCCCTCGAACATTTTCCATTAAATGTTGCTTCATCCTTTGCACTCTCACATTGATATGCCCAAGGACAGATTGTGGCTTCCCAACCAATCGTTTGATTAGGTTCACCCATTTCGTAGATATATTCTAAAAAACTTTCTCTATCTAAGCAAATTTCATCTTCTTCATCTAACCATTTCTTTCTATAATCATTTTCATTAGAATCTAATCCCATATTTGAACAAAATAAAATTCATTTAAAAAACTTTAGAATTATTTATTCATCCAAATCTTTTTAAAAAAAGGTAAAGTCAAAGTTGATAAAATAAACGCCAGCGACGGAACAATAGAATTAATAAATGGTTTTGGAAGTCCAGCAGAATAAAAGAAAATTACAATAACTGCGTAAGTCAAAACTGAAATCGAGATTCTTCTTGTCCAACTTGTTTCCCATGCCTTGTCTAATTCCACTCGTTTGTTTCTTTCTTGAATTTTTTTGATTGATTTTTCAATACTCATAATTAAAATAAAGAATGCAATTATTTAAGGATTTTGGTTTGCATCAATTTCAAGTATTCTGTTTTTTAAATATCTCCAATTATAATAAGTCAGGTGTGGATTTAATGTTTTTGTTTCATCTGTCCCACAAATTTTATCCTCATCTTGATTGTATCCATAAATCGCAGGCATATCCTTCAGAGATCCTGTAACATGGATTCTTGAGTTTCTTATTTTAATAACTTCCCCTTCCAATTTAGCCAAATCCCCTCCTGCCCGAGTATAAAGTCCTACAATCGGAACTTCTTTCTTACATGCTTCTACTGCGAGATTAATTGCTATCCTAGGACGATGAGAATAAAGTCCTTGTCCATATCCATATTCAATCAAAGCCATATCAAATTTATCTGGAAATTCTTCTTGAGAGGGCATCTCTCTTGAAATCCCTTCCCAAAAAAATAATTCATCATCCCCCAACAATTGCGTGGCAAGAATATTATCCCACCCAGTAAGTTTCTTGGCATATAGACCCTTTGGAACATCTTGCTTCCACATTCTTTCATCACTAATTAATATTTTCATAATTATCTTTATCAATTTATATTTAAAAGGATTACCGAAGAGAAATATAGATTTGTAATTTTTTAACTTAAAAGTAATCCTTAAACTAACGCGTCAATAAAATCCGACTTAGTTACAACCCCCACAAATTTGCCCCTCTTCTCTACCAAAACTATTGGATAAAATTTTAACAATTGTTTTATAACACTCATTTCTGTTTTATGATTAATTATTGGGGGAGGATTCTCCATTATCTCTTCAGCACTCAACTCTTTGATTTCTTCGATATCTCTCGACAAAATCGAAAATTCAGAAACTAATCCAATTATTTTATTTTTCTTAATTACCGGAATTTGGGAAATACCATGTTTGTTCATTAATTTTATTATTTCTTTAACTTTCTCAATTGGATTAATAGAAATCATTTTTTTATTCATAATTTCAATAGCAGTTTTCTCGTGACTTTTTGTTAAATTTTCCAAAGCATTTTCTATTAGCTTCACCTTAGAATATGTTGGATCTAATCTTCCAGCTTCGATTTTAGCAATCATACTCTGACTAATCCCCGCTTCTTTTGCAAACTGAAATTGAGTCAAACCAATTTGTTTTCTAATTTTCTTTAGTTGAGTTATATCAAACACCATAATTATTCTAATTTATTCTAACTTTTAAATATTCCTATAAGAATAATTTTGTCAGAATTTTATTTAAAGAGAAAGAAAGTTAATTTGTTATGGAAAATAAACGAATAAAAATAATAGAATTTAAGGATGGAACAAATATAGATTGGAAAGTAGATCATTTTGGGAAGACCCTCTGTAATTCGGGTTTATCTATCTTTGCAGATTATTGGCCTACATTTCAACAAGCGGATGATTTTAGTTTGCCATATTTTATGGATTTGGAAGAAAGAAAGATAGTTTTTTACTCTTTGTTGAAATCATCTCATGAGACAAAACACAAAGTTCCCTGGACGCGAATACAAAAAAGATATACTGGTAATTATGTGTGTGCACGCGGATATGCAATATGTGATGTCAAATATAATCGTTTCTCTGAATATGTGGAGAAATCTGGTCCTCTTTGGGAGCATATCAGATATTCAGTTAATTTTGAAACTAGAGAAAAAGAAGAAAGCAGAGAAGAATTTTGCAAGTCTATAGGTAACAATGGCTATTCTTTTGATAAGGACCTTCCTTGCATCCTTCATTCCCCTCTACTAAACTTAAGTAAAGGGAGATTTAATTTAAAATCACGAGAATGCTTCCTTACCAAAAATACATTTCGCTCTTTGGAAATTTTTCTGAATAATCAAGGAAGATTATTAGGGGAAAATTAAAATGACAAGAAAAAAACCCAAAGATGGCTGGGTAGCATTGGATTCTGGAACAACCGGTTTTTACAATGCAATATCTTATACAAAATGGGGATATTATGATTCTGAAAAAAATGCGGCAATGTTTGTTGAATCTAGGGGAGGAAGAAAGACCTCGAGGATATCTTCAATACGAATTACAAGATCAAGGAATATTTCTCAATTAGAAAAAGAAGAAATTCTCCGGACTCATCCAGAATATCAAAACTATCTCCGATCAATAAGGGCAGATGAAGAACGCAATAGAAGATACAGTAGGATGATTGAAGAAAATAATCAAAGGTTGAATAAAAAAGAAAAAAAAGAAAAAGCACGTAAAACAAGAGTTAGTAGAAAATATGGATTTAAATAATAGTGATTATTCCAACATCACATTAAAAATTCTAAATTCTGCTTTTCTTAAATGATTTTGAAGAGTTGTCCTTGGAACTTTTATTTTTCTTGCCAAATCTTTCAAAGAAATTTTTCTAGGGTATTCATAATAACCATTTAATTTAGCAATCTCAAAAAAATTTCTCTGCTTATTTGTCAATTTTGGAACTGAAGTTTGGATAAAGATTTCTGGGACTTTTCGAGTTAAGGATAAGATATCTATTTTAGCAAATTTTTCTATTTTATCAATAAACTCCGTTAAATTTTTTCTATTCCATGATCCGATTTCCCAATACTCAAAACCTTTTTTTATTAGAACTGGTTTAATAAAAAATAATTCTGGATTAAAAAAATTAGCGGTATAATTTTTTCCTTCTAATAAAACAATAATCTGGTTATTTTTCACTTCTAATTTTTTAACTGATTTTTCTTTTTCCAAACTTTTAATAAAAGCTTTTTTATTTTTTTCATCTCCATTTATAAAAATAACTGCCCCATGAAATTTCTTTTTGTTCTTCGAAAAATTATTCAGTGGAATCCCGACTGCAGTTATATTAAACTTTTTAGTTCTTGGAGCAATCCAATCTCTTTCATGTTTTATTTTAAATTTGCCAAACCACATAAGTGGATAAATTAATCATCATTTTTAAATATTGTGGTCATATGCCTACTAAAGCTATATCTATCGAGAGTTCAATCTTTTATTAATAAAATTGCTCACAAGAGCAGGAGAAAATGAAAATGACAACAGAATATTATAAAGCAGAGTATGAAGAAATGAAAGGGATAGCTGAAAATCCAAATCATCCAGTTCGTAAAGAGATAAGATCTCTTCTTGAAGATGGAATGGTTATAGAGATGGCCCCTGAAAGGACGTGGCCACATCCAGATGACTGCGGAGGTGTTGAGCAGGGATTTTATCGATATCTTATGGATACCTTTAATGCTGAATATGTAACAGTTGCATTTTCTCTTGAAATGGAATTTAGTCCAGAAACATTTAGAAAAAAATTTGAATTTTGTAAAAGTGCTTGGGGGATAAAATGATGCAGAAGGAATTTGAGAAGATTAAGAAAATATTTTACGAGAGAAATTTAAAAATAGAAATAATTCAACATGAAGTTCCTAAAACTAGTGAAGAACTTGCAAGAACAGTTAATTATGATTTAAAACAAGGAATTAAAGCGATTGTTTTAAGCAATGGGCAAGGAGAATACCTTGTTGTTAATATTCCTGCAAATGAAAAAGTGAATATGAAAAAAGTAGCAGAGCAAATTGGATGGCCTAAAAGCAGGATAAAATTTGCATTACCAGAAGAAGTCGAAATCCAAACAGGTTGTAAAATAGGAGAAGTTCCTCCTCTCTATCATAAAAAGAAACTTCCAATTTTGATTGATAAGAAAATTTATTGGAACAAGAATAATTTCTTTACTCCCGGAATAGTTTCCCATACTATTAAAATTAAAACGGAAACTTTAAAGGATCTTTTCAAGAAAGTTGATGCAATTGAAGGAGAGTGGACAAAATGAGAGAAAAATATTTCACGAGGTCTGAAAAAAAGTTCTTAGGAATCATTAGTGCATTAGCTGCTGCGACTTTGATTTATGGAATTTCTGTATTGCCTTCTATTCATGAAAAAGAGAGAAAGGCTCACCCAGAAAGAGTTTACTTAGATCAAGGAAGGGGGTATTTAGAAGATACTACTAGCCCTCCAGATGGAATTCCAGATAAAAGAGTAGAAATTTATTATATCCCAACCGGATCATTCCAATGGGATTATCCTTGCACTTTAGAAGAAATTAAATATTTTCAGAGATATCAGGAGGATAAAAAAACCAATAGAAGATACAGGTTTCCCAAATAAAAGATTATTATCCCCCTAAATAATAATAATAACAAAATAAACATTTAAAAACTTAAAAAATATGATTATGAAAATGACAATGATGCAACAAATACCTGCGGGTTTAACTCCAGGACAAATAAAACGAAAATATGGTTCAGGTAATTGGAACCTTTTTGTTCAAATATATCCTGATTATGCTTACGATTTATTTTCTCAATTGGGTTTGGCAGACTTAGGGCGGGCTATTTTGAATGAATGTTCTAGAAAAGAAATATCACTCTCGAGTAATTTATTAGAAGAGGTTCAATTAAAAATGGATTATTTAAATGAGAAGAGTTCAAGAAGAAGCGTTTCCTATATGGGCTCAACAGAACCAGGCCCCCAAAAGGATAATGCTCCCTTGAGTCTAAACTGGAGAGATCAAAATGTCTGGGAAGGAAATGTGCGTAGTTATGAAGAATCTGGAAATAATACTAGGATTTTTTTATAATCTTCAGAAAATATTTTTATTTATTACCTTCATCAACTCTACTTGTTTGCATTATCCACAGTTTTTGCCTTGGCTGTTTTCTTATCTTTGTCTTTCTTAATTAACGGACCAATAACATTAACTAACAATCCAGGAAGACCAGTTCCTACTGGCACCGGCTGATTAATAATAATATTCTCAACAACACTTGTCAAATTATCCTGGCTACCTTTAATTGAAGCATTAATAAATTGTTTAACTGGCGTCTCGAAAGTAGCTCTTGCAAGTATCGAAGATTTTTGCGCAATTATTCCCATTCTTGTAACACCCTTAACTTCACCAGTATTACACATAGCATCTGAGATTAATTTTAAATGTCTCTTGTCGATATCGATACCTTGACTATTCAACACTTCATTAACTTCATCCATAATTAATTGTCTCGCAGCCTCGATACCAAGAACTTTTGCAACTTCATGAAGATCGTTTGAAACTATTTTTTTCTTATTAACTTCTTTTAATTTTAACACTTCATCTAAGTTTGTCCCAAGCGTCATAATCACATAATTTGATTCTTTCTTTGCCACAAGAATTTGCTCTACGCCCTTAACTCCTGAAATAATTGTATCCTTTAATTTTTCTTTTAATTTATAAATTTCTTTAAAATTAAACTCTTCAGCATTAACCTTAATTGCATCTGGTTTTTCTTTTACTTTAAATCCTAAATCTTCTAATCTTTCTGTAATTTTTTTGATTGAAGTATGAGTTTGTTGTAGACCTTTTTTATTAATAATTATTTCAATATTCTTTTCACTAAAATCTAAATTTATTTCTGAAGAAATTTCTTTTAACTTAACTTCTTTAATTTTTTCTGCAAAAACTCTTGCATCTTTTTCATTATTATATTCTTTCTCTAAATAGATTTCCATTTTTGGAGAAGAAGGTTTTTTTCTTGCATCGAAAATTTCAATCAATCTTGGTAATCCTGATGTGACTTGCATCTCTGCAACACCTGCCATATGGAAAGTATTTAGAACCATCTGCGTCGAACTCTCACCAAATGATTGTGCAGTAATTAATCCAATCGCTTCCCCGAATTCAACTTGTCCATCGTTCAAATGTAATTTACAAACATCTTTACCATCTTCACCAAATTTGAACTGGATTATTCTATTTCCAGAATCTCTTACCGTGCCGTCGTATTCAACTCTTAAATCTTGTAATGCATTAGCTAATCTTCTATACAAATAACCTGATTTTGGAGTTCTTAATGCAGTATCCATAAGTGAATCTCTACCAGTAATTGCTTGAAAGAAAAATTCATCTGGTCTTAATCCTTTAATAAATGGACTATGGATAAATCCTCTTGACCTCGGAGACAAGTCTCCTTTTTTAAAGAATGACAATGTTCTATCATTATAACCGATTCCAATTCTTCCGCCCATAAATGCTTGCTGACCTACACATGAAGCCATCTGAGTAATATTCAAAACATTTCCACCACCACCAGATTTAATCATATGACTTACTGGATTTGTAGCCGGGAATTTTTCTTTAACAATTGCACCAATCTTTGTTCGGATCTCATTTAATGTTTGAAGAACTTTAATCTCTCTTGATTCTTCTGCAGTCTTACCAGGAATAATCTCCAATGTTTTTTCATTATAAGATTGAAGAATTTCTTGAGTTTTCTTTTCAGATTTTTTAATAATTTCTTCCCCTTCTTTTACAACATCTTCAGATAAATCCAAATCTTCTACTGAGATTGTAATTCCTCTTGAAGTTAAATATTTTGTACCCAAATCAAAAACTTTCTTTAAAGTTCCAACCGCTTCAATTCTACCTAAATTTCTGTCTAGCTCTTTTACTAATTCTCCATCTTCTTCTGCAAAAGCTGTTTTGTCAACAACCCCACTTTCAATTTTTCCACCTTTGACCACTATAGAACTATTCTTAAAGTCAATCTTAGGAATAACTTCTGAGATTATATCTAATCCAGTGATTTGTTTCTTAGTAATTTCAGAATCAATTCCCGAGTTATATAATAACTGATTTGCTTCTGCTTTTGTTAACTCTGCTAGTCCTAATAAATATCCCCCTGTAATTGAATCTGCTTGCGTTCCAAGTAAATTAGTATTATTCTTTGGAGAGATCAAATTTTGCTTAACATCCAATAAAATCTTCGCTTCAGCACGAGCCTCTTCGGTTTGAGGACTATGGATATTCATCTCATCACCATCAAAATCAGCGTTATAAGGGAATGTTGCCGCAGGATGTAATCTAAAAGTTCGTCCTGGTAAAACTTTAACATAATGAGCCATTAAACTTCCTCGATGTAACGACGGATGCCGATTAAATAAAACAATGTCTCCATCTTGTAAGTGTCTTTCAACTCTATACCCAATATCTAATTCTTCAATAATTTCTTCTTTTAATTCTTCAGTAATCTTTTTTCTTTTCCCATCTGGCCTAATAATATAATTTGCTCCAGGATATTCTTTTCCTTTTTTAATTAATTTTTTCAATTTTTCAATATTTAAATCATTCACTGTTTCAGCAAAAGTAACTATCTCAGCAATTTCATAAGGAACCCCAACTTCATTAATTTCTAAGGAAGGATCTGGAGATACAACTGAACGAGCAGAATAATTAACTCGCTTTCCTGCAAGGTTCTTTCTAATTCTTCCTTCTTTTCCTTTAATTCTTTCTGTAATTGTCTTCAATGGTTGTCCTGATCGATGTCTTGCAGGAGGAATTCTCGTAGTAGTATTATCAAAGAATGTCGTAATATGAAATTGCAATAAGTCCCACAAATCCTCAATGATAACTTCTGGAGCACCAGCATTTAAATTTTCCCATAGTCTTTGATTAGCCCGGATAATGTCTGAAAGTTTATGAGTTAAATCATCTTCTGATCTCTCCCCTGACTCCAAAATAATACTTGGCCTAATTGTCACAGGAGGAACAAGCAACATTGTGAGAATCGCCCATTCTGGTCTTGCTGAATTGGGATCAACGCCTATTTTTTCAAATTCTTCATCAGGAATATTAGTTAACATCTCTCGAACCTGAGTTGGAAAAAGTCTTTTTTTCCCAATATAAAAACTAGTAGGTTTCTCTAATTTCACCCTTGGATGCTCAACTCCACAATAAGGACATTTTTTAACATCCTTAGCTTTTTTAGCTCTTTCACTTAAAGAATATTTCTTCATTTTTTCTTCGTTCAATAATAATTTCCCACAATCATGACAGAAAGATCTCAAAGCAATTTCAACTAATGGAATATATTTTAGATGCATAACTGGTCTTGCTAAATCAATACTCCCTGGATGTCCCAAACATTCTTTTAATCTTCCACCACAAGTTCTACATCTAACTCCCGGATCAACTGCCCCCATTCTTAAATCCATCAATCCACCATCGACAGGGTATCCATCAATATCATAAAGTTCTGGAGTTACTATTTTCGCCGAAGATATTTTCTTAATTTTCTCAGGACTAACTAATGAAAACTTTATATTCTTTATTTTTTTTCTAATTATTTTTGGTGCCATTATTTATTCGTATTTGTTTTTTAAATTTAATGTTGTTTGAATATGTAATCCTTGCAGTTCTTCAAGTAATAATTTGAAAGCATAAGATACTTCAATGTATTCAACGTCCTCTGAATTACAAGTAGAACAATACACTTTTCCCCTCGCTGTATCATCAATTGCAACCGCACCACATTTAGTACAAATTGGAAGCACAACTTTATCTGAATCATATCTTTCCTTTAATAATAATGAAGCCCCGTGTGCAACTAATGCTTGCTGTTCCATTTCACCAAGTCTTAACGCTCCTCCTCTTGATCTACCCTCTACTGGCTGTCTCGTTAAAAGTGCAACTTTTCCAGATGCTCTACCATGAATTTTATTCCCAACCATATACTTAAGTTTAAGATAATAAAGATCACCAATAAATATTCTCGCTTCCATCCTCTTCCCTGTCACCCCATTATACATTGTTTCTTTACCATCATATCTAAATCCTAATTTAGTTAATTGCGCTTCTAACTCTTTCTTACCTTCCCCACTAAATGAAGTTCCATCAACTGTTTCTCCTCTTAAACATCCAACTTTACCAGCTAATAATTCTAATAAATAACCTACAGTCATACGCGAAGGTAAACCATGCGGGTTAAAAATAACATCCGGCCTAACTCCATTTGCTGTGAATGGAATATCTGATTCAGGAACAATGGCCCCAATAACCCCTTTCTGACCGTGGGCTGTCGCAAATTTATCTCCTAATTCTGGAATTCTTAAATCCCTTGTTTTAATTTGCACAATTTTATTTCCCTCTTTATCTTCTGTAATAAACACTGCATCTACAATTCCTGTCTCTTCTTGTCGCATAGTGATACTCGCTTCCTTATTTGTTCTTATTGAAATTTCTCTAGCTTCTGATAAAAATTTGGGGGGGGAAGTTTTACCAACCATAACGTCTCCTCCTTCAACTTCTGCTTCAGGATAAACAATTCCGTCCGGCTCAAGATATTGATAACTCTCTTCAGTTCTATACCCTGAAGTATCTTTTTCAGGTATTCCTAATTCATCTTTTAATCCGCCCGCATAATTCATCTCAACAGTTGAATACGGTCTAAAATAAAAACTTCTTCCAACGCCACGATCCAAACTTCCCTTATTAAAAATCAAAGCGTCTTCAATATTATATCCTTCATAAGTCATAATCGCTACAGTTAAATTCTGTCCCGCGGGATAAGTATTAAGAGTATCATAAACAAAACTTCTAACAATTGGTTTTTGTGGATATTGTAATATCGAAACATCTGTGTCAAGTCGACAATGATAATTTGCAGCATATAATCCGAGAGCTTGTTTCTGAGTTTTACTTCCACGATTTAATCTTGAACTTTGATCATGATTTCCATAAGGAACTAATGAAGTTATAACACCAAATAAATCAATTGAATCAATTTCTAAGTGTGTATGTTTATCAGTTAACTCTTCTTCTAATAATGCAACCAAAGTATTTTCTTCCTCTGCAGCGTCGAGGTATTCTACAATTCCGTTAGAAACTAAATCCTTCCATTTCAATTCATCTTGTTCAATTTGAATTAGATGTTCATGTTTTAATCTTGGAATTCCATTATCTACAATAATCAAAGGTCTTAATGCTCTTCCTGGTTCAGTTGAAATAATCACAATATGAAGCCCATTATTATAAGAAATATTTAGTTGAAGGGGCAATGTGCCAGATCTCCTTTTCTCTCTAATCTTAGATACAAATTCTTCAGGCGATTTAACAGATCCAATAAATAGACCATTTAAGAAAACTTCTTCTCCTTCAACACCCGCTGAATCCAATCCATCTGTTTTTAAATCATCTATAAATTTAGATCTTTCTAGATTAATTCTTGTAGATATTTTAGATAGGATAGCTAAATTTTTTCTTAAACCAATTTCAGTTCCTTCTGGAGTTTCAATAGGACAGAATCTACCATAGTGAGTAGGATGCAGTGTTCTTGCCATAAGATTCTCTTGATCAGAAGGCAACATCGAGGCAACTCTTTGCAATTGCGAAATCGTATCCAGATAATTTGTTTTGCTCATATTTTGAGTAACCCCTTTTCTTTCTCCAGTCCATGAACCAGTAGCAATAGCTGATTCAACTCTATGTGAGAATAATGTTGATTTAGCAATAGTTTTAATTGAATAGAATTTTTTTCTCTTTGAAGATTTTTGTAAAGAGTATTGAATATCCCTAATTAAAATTCCCAAATTAACTCTAAATAAACTTGATAACAAATCTCCTGAAAGTCTAACTCTTTTATTTGCATAATGATCTTTATCGGTAATTAAAGAAGGGTTCTCTTTGGCGATTAAATACTGCTTAATTAATTTACATAATGTAACCGCTTTATTTATTCTATCTTCTTTTTTTGTTCCAATATGTGGGAATAAATACGAGTCAATTCTTTGTTTAACTCTATCTAAAATTTCTTTTTTTGTACCTTGAAGATTTGTTTTTTCAGCAATATACATCATGGCGTCCTCGGGAGTTGCGATATTTACAAATTCATAAAGATTAACAATAACACTATCTGTTTCCTTACCAATATATTTTGCGATGTCTGATTCTTTTGTTAAACCAAGTGCTTTCAAAAGTATTAACGACGGAGTATCTCTGAATCTACTAAAAGTTGTTTCAATAATTCCCTCTTTATTTTCAGTAATTGTAACCGGAATTCTGTAAGTTCCCTTTAACGAAAAAAGTCTCAACATTAGTCCACCCTTTTTGTTTGATTCAATAAATGATTGGTTTTCCGCAAGGTCCTCTGCCATAACCATAACTCTTTCATTTCCATTAATAATAAAATAACCTCCTGGATCCATTGGATCATTATAGTTTGCAATTAAATCTTCTTTAGACATCCCATGCGTGTTACATGCTTTACTTTTTACCATTATCGGAATTCTACCAATTTCTACAATCTCTGAATCAATTTGATCATCTTTTTTAACAGTAAGTTCAAGTTTAACCGGAGCAGAATAAGTAAGATTTCTTAGTCGAGCATCGGCCGGAATAATTTGAGAAGTGCTTCCGTCAGCTTCGGTCATTTCAGGTTTACCCACTTCTATTTTCCCAAGAGTGATTTCAAAATCTTCATTATTTATTGTCTCTTGAATTTCATTCACAATTTCTTGCATCCTCTGTCCTATAAATTCATTAAAAGAAGTGATGTTTGATTCTACTAACGAATGTTCTTTCAGATATTTTTTAATAATGATATGTGAGTTTTTGTCTTTAACCATCATATGACCACCCTATAATAGATGGCAACCTCTTCGGTCTCATCATCTTTTCTTTCAATTTTAATTATATCACCAATTTCCCAACCTTCTTGAAGCGACGGATCGTCGATAAAAATCTTAGGTAATTGCGCTTTAGAGATGTTTAATTTCTTTAAGAACTCTTCTGATTCTTTTTCATTAAGTTTAGTGTGTTTGGGTTGTAGAATGTGCATTTTGATGATAATATGAGTTAGTATAAGCTATTCGCTTTAACAACTTTACAATAATAAAAGATTATGAATTTTCATTTAAAAAGCTTTCTATAATCTGGGAAATATGCTTTAAATTGAATATTTGCGAAACAAAAGCTTTTTTAAAGTATTTATCCCCATTTAATTTATTATTTGGGTTTAGTATTCAAATAATATGGCTTCGTAGCTCAGCCTGGCAGAGCACTAGACTTTTAATCTAGGTGTCGCGGGTTCAAATCCCGTCGAGGCCATTTATGTTTGACAAAGATATCTCTGAAATTTTATGCTATTGTTGTGGAGAAGAATATTCTATCAGAGAATTTAATTCAGAACTCCCCTTAGAGTTTTGTGGAGAATGTGGAGCAGAATTTTTCCTCCCTAAATCACACAATCCCTTAAAAGGTTACAAGTGCCTTGATCAATATTACAGTTTATTAGAATTGTTGCCCCCCCATCTTCTTAATCATTTACCTCTCTATCTAACTCCTCAGTTAAGTCCTCAAAGAATCAGTTAATTTCTCTTCAAGTTCTTCAGCACTAACCGCTCCAACAATTCTATCAAAAATCTTGCCATCTTTTATTATAATCATATTTGGAATTGAACTAACTTTATATTTGTCCGCCAACGCAGGATTATTTGCAATATCTATTTTCCCAAATTTAATTTTATCATTAAATTTATCTTCCATCTCGTCGACAATTGGAGACATCATTATACAAGGCATACACCAATCTGCAAAAAAATCAATAAATACAATTCCCCCTTTAAGGAACTCTTCAAATTCATGATTGGTTAATTCTTTGACAACCATTAAATTTGAACAATTTTTTAATTTATAAAATTATTCGTTCTATAAAATATCCTGTAAAACTTCCTCTACCTTTTTTTCCAAATCTTCAAAACTCCCATTATTTTCAAAAACAAAATCTGCCTTATTAATACATTGAGAAATATTTTGTTTAGCAGGATCATTGGAAATCATTTCTCTTTTTTCATTTACTACAAATTCTTGGAAAGAAACATTATCTGTTTTGCTCTGCCTTAAGAGAATTCTTTCATACCTTTTCCTAATTTCTGCATCAACTGCTAATAAATAAAATTTTCCTTTGGACTGAAGTGCTTCAACTTCTCCAACTGCTCGCAGACTTTCAATAACTGCCAAACCTCCATCTTCCCTCGCTGATTCGTATAATTTTTCCACTATATAACTTGGGGAATTTTCAGCCCGCAATTTATTTGCCACCAGAACCATATTATCTCGGTTCACTGCTAGACTTAATATTTTTATTTCGTCGACGATAAAATCCCTAACAGAATAATGCACAAAACCCTTTGTCTTTAAATAATCTACAATCGTTCCTTTCCCTGCTCCGAGTGTTCCAGTAATTCCGATTATCATGCTCCACTACTCCCAAACCCGCTGTCACTTCTTTCACTTTCTTTTAACTTTTCAACTTCTTCAAATTCTATTTGTGGATAAGGAAGAATTATAATTTGACAAATTTTATCTCCCACTTCATAAACTTCTTCCCCAATTTTTCTAAATCTTAATTTTAATTCTCCACGATAACCAGAATCAATGACTGCTACATGATTTGTTAAAACCAAATCTTTATTGGATAAACTACTTCGTGGAAAAATAATACCCACATACCCTTCTGGAATTTCAAATGCTAATTCAGTCCCATATTCAATAAACTTTTCTTTTTCTTCCTTAGACATTGCAATCAAGTCCATCCCAGCGTCACCAAATTTAGCATATTCAGGAATAATTGCATTAGAATTTAATTTCTTTATTTTTACTCGCATTTGCTTCCACACCCACAAACTTTACATCCTTCTTGATAAGTAAAGGGTTGTCCACAATCTTTACATACCTCTCTTGTTTGTGTACCATCTTCGATATATTTTTTCAATGCCCTTCTAACCCCACTTTTCCAACTATGAATTCCCTCTATCTTATCATCCATTTTATCAATTATATGGACTATCTCTTCTAACGGAACTTGATTTCGCATCATTCCAGAAATCATTCTACTATAATTCCAGTAAGCTCTATCAAACTGGTGTGAAATTCCTCCAACTCTTGATTGAAATCCATTTCTATCGGCATAGATAAAATCATAATGAGTTCGTTGTCCATCCTTTTCCTTTACAATTATCCCTTCAGTTATGTTACTGGGAACCGCTAAGACTTCCTCTTCTGATTTGCCTGTAAAAATCTCATACGGTCTGCCTTCATGTAATCCCACAAACGCAATCCATTTATCTAGACAATCAGGTGATTGATTATTAAATCTCAAAACTTCAGCTTCAAGTTCTTTTGGACGATTACTTAGTATACTTGTCACAGAGTTTTCTTTTGTAGTCATAACCCCTGACCCTCTTGATCCATCTCGATAGATAGTAATTCCCTTACATCCGGCTTCCCATGCTTTTTGATAAACTTTTGCTACAGTTTCTTTAGTAGTCTCTTCTGGAAGATTAACTGTAGCACTAATAGAATGATCTACCCATTTCTGAACTCTTCCCTGCAATTCTACTTTTTTTACCCAATCAGTATCTTGGGCTGTTGATTTATTATAAGGTGATTCTTTCACTAGTTCTTTTAACTCTTCTTTACCCATATTTAAAATATTCTGTTTAGAATATCCTAATGGTTCTGCCCATTCCATAAAAGGTCTATGAACTATGTCAAAAATTTCCCATTCATCCCCAACATTATCCACATCATCCACTTTTGCCCCGCGATTTGTTTTGGCATTTGTATCTATTTTTTTCCGTCTTTGGTATCTTGCTGCAAATAAGGGTTCTATTCCTGAGGATGTTTGTGTCATAATGCTTGTAGTCCCAGTGGGAGCAATTGTAAGAAGAGCTATATTTCTTCTCCCATCTTTTTGCATTTCATTATAAAGTTCTGGGCGCGCCTCACGAATTCTCTCAATAAAAGGATTGTCTGCTTCTAGTTCTGGATCATAGACTGAAAATGCTCCTCTCTCCCTAGACATTTCAATAGATGATTGATATGCGCTTAGTGCCATTTCTTCATGTAATTTTTCTTCAAATTGATTTCCTTCTTCTGTAGCATATCCTAATCCTAATGCTGCCAATGTGTCTGCTTCGCCAACAATCCCCAACCCAGTTCTTCTCCCCCCAGAGGTTTGCTTTCTAATTTTTTCCCATAATCTTCTTTCTACACTCTTTATTTCATCTAACTCTGGATCCCTATTAATTTTATCCAAAATTTTATCTATTTTCTCCAATTCTAAATCTACAATATCATCCATAATTCTCTGCGCTTTCTTAACATTTTTTTGAAATAAATCATGATTAAATTCAGCTTCAGGAGTAAAACGATTTTCAACATGCTCATAAAGATTTAGAGCTAATAATCTACAAGAATCATAAGGGCAAAGGGGAATCTCCCCACAAGGATTTGTTGAAGTGGTTTTATAACCAAATTCAGAGTACCTATCTGGAAGAGATTCCCGGATAATATTATCCCAAAATAAAATTCCCGGTTCAGCAGATTGCCAAGCATTATGAATTATCTTTCCCCAAAGTTCACCAGCATTAACTGCTTGAGTGTATTTTGGATCATCAGTTTCAATTGGAAATTGTTGAAAATATTCCCCTCCATTTAACGCTTTATTCATAAATTCATCATCTACTCTGACTGAACAATTTGCCCCAGTAATTCTTCCCAAATCCATTTTAGCATCAATAAAATCTTCTGCATCTGGATGTCGAATAGATAAGCTTAACATAAGTGCCCCCCGCCTACCATCTTGAGCAACTTCCCTTGTAGAATTTGAATGTCTATCTGCAAAAAGTACCACTCCCGTAGAAGTTAATGCAGAATTATTTACTGGACTCGCTTTAGGACGAATTCCTGATAAATCATACCCTACTCCTCCTCGACGTTTCATAAGTTGTACTTGTTCTTGATCTATTTGCATGATCGCTCCGTAAGAATCCGCAGATTCTTCTTGCACTCCAATCACAAAACAATTTGATAATGATGCAACTTGAAAATCATTTCCAATGCCAGTCATTGGGCTTCCCTGTGGAACTATATATTTAAAATCTTTAATCAATTCAAAAATTTCTTCTTCTTCCATTGGATTTTTATAATTTGCCTCAACTCTTGCAATTTCCCCAGCAATTCTATGATGCATATCCTCTGGAGTTCTCTCATATAAATTTCCAAAAGAATCTTTCAAAGCATATTTGTCAAGCCAAGTTAATGCAGCAAATCTATTTCCATTAAAGTATCTTGTGGATGCTTCAGCTGCTTCTTGGAAACTATATTTGGGAAGCTCCTTTGATACCAAAGTCTTATTTTCTATTGTCTTTCCCATCACTTAATCCCTCCAATCTCTTTTTTAAAATCTTTAACATCTTGAAAATCTTTATATACCGACGCAAATCTTATGTATGCAATATTATCTAATCGCTTAATTTTTTTAATGATTAATTCTCCAATTTTAAAACTCTTGATTTCCTTTTTCCCCTTTCTTCTTATTTGTTCCTCAATTTCGTTTACCATTTTTTTAATTTTTTCTTGCGACACCGGTCGCTTTTCAAATGCTCTTGTCACCCCAATCCCAATTTTTTCAATATTAAATTTTTGTCTTGCACCATCTTTTTTTATTACCCAAATTTCTCCCTTATCAATTTTTTCATATGTTGTGAATCTTTTTTGACATTTGAGACATTCCCTTCTTCTTCTGATGCCCTCTGGAGAATTTCTTTTATCTGTAACCCTATGGGTCGTATGTGAGCAATATGGACATTCTATCATTCTTTTAATATACAATATGTTGTATGAAGTTATTCTCTCTTACACCATAATTTGTATTATAACTAAAAATAAATCCTATTTAAACATTTATAATCACTTTAAAGTGGGCGGAGGAAATTGAAGGATTTTTTAGTTGTTATCATTATTCATGCACAAATCCCAACTAACTGACATTTCTTACAAATTTTTCCACGCGAAGGCTCCCCACAATTTTCACAATATTTAACGCCTTCGCTCTTTTTCTCAACCCGCTTCAAAAGTTTCTTTGAATTTTTAATTATATTCTCTTTTTGTTTTGTCGGAACTTTTTCTAAAAAATTCCTTATCTGAATCCTATAAGAATCAATAGCACACGGACATCCCTCATAATGAACTGGAAGTTTATTTTTCTTTGAATATTTTTTAATATCTTCTTCAGCAATATAAAACAGCGGTTTAATCCTCGGAATAAATTTTTTATTTGAAATATTTTTTGTTACAATTCCAGAACTTGCACTTAATTCTAAACTTCCCTTAAAAACATTCATTAAAATTGTCTGCGCTTCGTCGTCGAGATTATGACCGGTTGCAATATAATCCGCTTTCAATCCCCTCACTGCTTTATTTAAAATCCATTTTTTAATAACCCCACAAATTGCACAATTTTTAATCTGTGATTTTTTCTGTTTGTAATGTTCAGTCTGAATCGCAGTTCGAAGATAACACATTCCAGAACCCATTTCTTTTTTCATATCATAAAGATGCAATCGCATATCCAATAATTTACAAAGCTCGACAACTTTTTTCAAACACTCTTCAGAATATTTCCCAATTTTTAAATCAATGTGTAACCCTTCAATTTTATGTCCAAGTTTGTGCAAAAGATATGCAACAACAGTAGAGTCCTTCCCTCCAGATAAAGCTACCACGATTTTTTTTTCCTTATTTAAACCAATTCGCTTTATAGTTTCCTTAAATTTTTTCTCAAGTTTATCCATAGAATAAATTAGTTCTAAGAAGTTTTAAATGTTATTAGTTATCTATCTAATTCTGTGTGACAATGAACTGTCCATAAAAATGAAGGCAATAAATATGTTTTTCCTTTGTGCTCTGTCAAGTATCCAAATTTCTTTTCCAGAACTGCATCCAATCCATAATCTTTTCTTCCTTTAACTTCTCTGGCTCTCCATTCTCCTACTTTAGCTGCTCTCATAATCAAATTAACAAGATGTTGTTCATATTTGGAGTTTCCCAAAGTGTCCATAACTAATCTGGCTACAACATTTTTTCCCTGCGCAATAGCGCTTTTATGTTTACCAAAAACATCTTCGACAGGACTTTCCCTGTTTAAAATTCTCATATAATCATCAGAATAAATTTCATCATCTAAGATTACATTTTGACCAATTAATTTTCTACTTGGAATTGTCATCTTTTTTTCTCCATATGATTATCACATCGTCCCTTGCCACAAGTCTGATGAAGTCTTTCGCCTTCTGCAGTTGGTTTACAGTTTAAACAATCATATATCTCTAATCCCTCAACATCATGCGCTTTAACTCTGTGGGGCTTTGTCTTGTCTGGATCATATTTAGAGCATCCTCCAACATAGCTTCGATGCAAAATGCCGTTTTCATCTATAGTCATTGTATTATTGTAATTTTAAAGGGGTATTTAAATCTTTTGTTCTAAGAAGTTTTAAACTTTCTTATCTGTAAAATTCTTCAACTTTATTATCTAAATACTCTGCCTCTTCTAGTGGAAGTTTACCTTTTCTTCTCATTTGGCAAGCCCATCCCATCATCAACCCTGCTGTTGAAGTCATAAATGGAGGAAAAACTTGTGTCATAAATTCCATATGAGCCTGGATCTCAGCAGAAGGGGCAGGATTAACTCCCCCTGTTAGATAATTACAGAGAAGAGGTGCTATTGTATACGCCATTGCTGCAGTAATTGCCACCATCCCCACAAAATTATCTGGTGCTAAAATTCCATCAGTTCTTAAATAATTCAATCCCCTGCTAACCAATTCTTTTGTTTGTCCTAATCTTTCATTATGAACTTTATTTCTTCTCCTAGGAAATAATCTCCAAACCGGTTTATCAACTCGATCAGATAACTCTCTTAAAGAATCTCCAATAGTTATCTTTCCATTTATCGCATCTTTCAAAACAGGATTCTCTTCATATGCTCTTATTATTTGTTTTTGATATTCAGACATATCAATCCAAGGTAAATCCTCAAGAGTGGGCCCCATATAGTTTTCTTCAAACATTCTATATCCTTCAAACTTTTTTCTTACTTCATCAAACTCTTGTCGAATTTCATCATTTATTCCTTCTGATTCTTTTAATTGAGCATATAAACTTGTCATCTTTTTTTCTTCCTAAAATTTTCACAATATCTCTTACCACACGGTTGAGTTATTTTCTCTCCTTCATCAGTTGGCACACAATTCAAACATTCATAAACATCCAAACCTTCCACATCACGCGCTTTAACTCCGCGAGGTCTTGTAGTGTCTGGTAAATAACTAGAACACTCTCCAACATAGCTTCGATTTAAAATTCTGTTTCTATTTCTTACCATCGTAATATTTCAATTTTTAAAACATTTATAAACATTTGTATGTTCAATAAATCCAAATATTTATAAAACATTTTTTTATCTAATTTTTATGACAAAACAATTAGATAAGATGGCAAGTGACTTTTCTTTAGCCTATGCTTTATGTTCTAGTGCAAGAAGGACTTGTTGTATAATTGGGCCCGCTCTAAGACTTGGAAGTTTTGATTTAGAAAATATGCAAATGTTTATTGAAGGACTTAAAGATAATTGGAATTTGTTAAACCAACTTTCCACCAGATATCTTAAAACTCAAGAGATTACAAATTATCTTCTTCAAGTTAAATCTACTGCAAAAGACTCCTTGCCAGAAAATTTTTATAATTGGATTTATGAAACTGACTCTACAGATTAATCAAATCTAATCTTAATCACATGTTTCAATTTTTTCTTTTGTTATATACTGATATGCAGAATAAGCTGCAGTGCAACCATCCGCCACTCCAATAATTAATTGTTTGAATTCTTTATCAGTTACATCCCCTGCTGCGAAAATCCCTTTAACATTAGTTAAACAATTTTTATGGTCAATTATTATTTCATCTTTCTTATTTGTTTTAACTCCAATATCTTTTGCTAATCCCGAAAGAACCTTATGGCCAATTGCAACAAAAACAGCATTAACTTCTAATTCTTTCTTCTTTTTGTAGGGTTTATCCAAAGTCACTGATTCAGCTTTGGAACTTCCTTTAACTTCTATGACGTTTGTTTTATTTATTACTTTAATTTTTTTATTCTCTTTAATTTTTTCTAAATTTGTCGGTTCAGGATGAATCTTTTCCCCTCGATAAATCATGTAAACTTTATCTGCATATTGAGCTAAAATAAGTGCATCAATCGCAGCACTATCTGACCCTCCAATAACTGCCACAGTTTTCCCCCTATACAAAGGACCATCACATAAGGCACAATAATTAATTCCTCTTCTGTCAAATTTTTCAGAACCTTTCACAGTTTTTGGAAGTTTCCTCCATTTTGTTCCTGTTGCAAAAATAATTGCCTTTGATTTATATCCTTCTTTTTCAGTTTTAATATTAAAACAAGTTTTCATTTTTTCCACTGATTCAGCTTTTTCAGTTTTAATAGTAATATCTTCATAATTTCTTGCATGTTCTTCGATTTTTCTAGCAAGTTCCATCCCTCCAATTTTTTTAAAACCAGGATAATTTTCCACCACATTTGTTGTAGTGATAACTCCTCCAATTGGTAACTCGGAACCATGAGGAGTCCCTAAAACCAAAGTTTTCAAACCCAATCTTGAAGCATACATTCCCGCGGCCAAACCTGTTCCTCCTGCACCGATAATAATCAAATCATAATTTTCTTTAACAACTTCTTTTCCCTCTTTTTTCATATTATCTTCCTATTTTTATTTAATTTAAATGTTCCCTTTTTTATCCCCGCCATCGATCAATTTTATTTTCAACTTTGGTAGACCAGCTTTGGATAATCTGTTTTATTTTTTTTCTAATCTGCATTTTTGAATTACATTCATAGGTAAAAATATACCCTCCATTTTGCAAATTCTTTTGATGTCTAATTATAACTTCTTGCCCAAATAATTTTTTTACTGCTTTTTGAATTGTAGTTAAACCTAAATTTAATTTTTTAATCATCCCTATAGTGGTATGTTCTGTTTTGGAATTAGCTAAAAAATATTTAAAAATTTCAAATTCCTTTTTAGTCAGTCCTAATCCACATTTAATAATATCATCCAAATTAAACTTTTTACACGCAAAGTTTATCATCCTAGAATAGATTCAATTTTTTCTTTCAAAGCTTCTTTCGGCACAAATCCCACAATTCTATCAATTTCTTTCCCATCTTTAGTTACAATCAGACAAGGGATCCCACTAACCTCAAATTGTGCAGGAAGATTCTCTTCCTCTTCGATATTAACCTTGACAAATTTTAGTTTCCCAACAAAGTCTTCACTAAGTTCTTCAAAAACCGGGCCCATCATTTGACACGGACCACACCACGAAGCCCAGAAATCAATGATTACAGGAATTTCTGATTTTTCAACTTCCTCTTGGAAATTCAAACTTATTACTTTTTTTGTTGTCATTTTTGCTCCAATACTTCACAATTTAGAGTACCTAATTGCACTTTATAAGTACTTATATAATCAAGAAGTACTATTTAAACCTTTCTCAGATAAATTTTCCACAACTTTTATAATCTCCACCCTCCTTTCTTAAATATGAAAAAGAAAGTTTTACTTTTAGGTGCTTCTGGAAATATTGGAACCGGTTTCATAGAAAACTATTTGGAAAATCAAGAATATCAAAAAGATTACGATTTGATTATTGGAATTCATCAACACAATTCAATAACAGACAAACTTAAAACAAGAAAGTTTTCACTAACAGATTTAGATTCTTTAAGAAAAGCATTCCAAGGAATTGATGTAATAATCAACTTAGCCGCCAATCCACATCCCGAAGCTGATTTCGAAAATTTAATCGATTCCAATTTAATCGGAGCTTATAATGTTTTCCAAATTGCAAAAGAAAAAAAAGTTGCGAGAGTAATTTTTGCAAGTAGTGTGCATGCTATAAAAGGTTATGATTTAGATTACAAAGTCAGAGCAGAGGACGCACCAAAACCTCTAACAATTTACGGAGCAACAAAAGCATTTGGCGAAGCACTTTGTTACACTTTTTCACAAAATTCAGAATTATCTTGCATTGCAATACGAATCGGAGCTTACGCAGCAAAAGAAAAAATGCACAATGTTTGTTCTCAGAGAACAGATTATCATTACGTCGTAAGTCAAAAAGACCTTTCCCAATTAATCCATAAAACAATTATTGCTCCAGAAAAAATCAAATATACAATTCTAGCTGGAATATCAAACAATAAAAAACATAGTATGGATTTAGAACTCGCAAAAAAGTTAGTTAATTACAATCCTAAAGACGACGCTTATGCAATTTGTGAGAAGACTAGATAAAATAATAATCATAAAATAATCTTTTATTGATATAAAATAATATCCCTAAGAGGCCAGTAAAAGACAATATTAATGCCACCCAATTTAATGAATTCTCCCCGAGCTCTTTAATTATATTCCCAGTAATACTTGAATTAATTAAAAACATACTAAAACTCAATAATGCTATCCCAATACTCAAGCATAATTTTTGAGATAAGTCTTTGCTTTTTTGTTTGATTAATCCTCCACTTACATATTCTTCTCCTTCTTGCCTGTATTGTGAAAAACAATAATCCTCTGTAGGAACTATTTTAAATCTAAATTTTGCATCTCTCGAAAGGTCATCTAGCGCAGAATGCAACATACTTTGTTTACCTATCCTACATTTCGAAGTTTTAACCTTCCGCTTAAATCTCACAATTAGATTTCTTTTTCTATCTTCATCTATTCTGTCTGTTTCTTTTGATTTTTTCATAACCAAATAACCTGCTAACTGCCCTGAAGGTTTTTCTTTATATGCAATTACTGCAGTCTTCACTCTTGAATCTCTCAAAAAAGCATCAACATCCTCTGGACTTGGAGCAACAGTTATAGATTTTTTGGAAGGCAAAAATCTATGAGTATGTATCAAAGTGTAAGGTTTTTTCCCGTGTCTTTCACTTAAGAATAGGGCCTTAAGTGGATGGACTTCCACTCCCCCTTCTTCAGGCAAGGCACTCACATCAACCGGTTCTTCCCCGGGAAATTTGATTAGGGCTTCTTCAGTTTTTGTATATCCACTCCCCTCAATAATCTCTCTAGGACTTTTCCTTTTTTTCATATTAAAAGATTTATTGAGATATTTAAATAATTTTGCTTTGGAAAAAGAAAAGTCCCCCAAAATTTATAAACCATCCACCCTTATTTTCAATATGGAAAAAGCAGTTCAGATAACTTTGATAATTTGTGGAACAATTTTATTCTTGGGATTAGTAGCTTTCTCAATAATTAGTCCTGCATTTCCACAAACTAATACTGTGACTGGAACAGGTGAAGCCTCAATAAAAGTTACTCCTGACATCGTTGGAGTTTACTTCAATGTAGAAACTTCTGGAACAACAAGCAAAGAAGCAAAAGACGCAAACTCTGAAATTGTGGATGGTTTAATAACTGAATTACTAAAGCAAGGATTTGAAAGAAAACAAATTCAAACTCAAAATTTTAATATTTATGAAGATTATGATTGGACAAATGGGCAAAGAATTCCAAAAGGTTTCAAAGCAACACATTCAATTAAGGTAGAATTGTCTTCAGAAAATTCTGAGAAAATAGGTGAAATAATCGACGCTGGAGTTGACGCAGGAGCAAGAATTAGTTACATAAATTTTGAGTTAAGCCAAGAACTTCAAAATACTCATAAAGCAGAAGCAATGAAACTTGCTGCTCAAGATGCGAAAACAAAAGCAAACGCAATCGCAGAAGGGTTATCCGAAAAATTGGGGAACTTAGTTTCAACATCAAGTAATGACTTTGATTATCAACCTTGGAGACTACATGAGGCAGTTGGTTCGGGGATATCTGAAGACGCTGAATTAGCAAAAGAAGCTTCAACAAATATCCAACCTTCTGAAAGAGAAATATCTGCACGAGTTACAGCAGTTTTTAAATTAAAATAAAAATTTAAAAAATTATTTAATTTATGAATCAGTTATTTACCTACATCCACAACTTCCACTGCTAACTGCTCCACATGTTGCTCTTCCACAATTGTTTTCAAGTGTGCAACTATTTCCACAAGTCGTTCCGCAACTAAGCGCATCAGTTTGTTCAGTGTCAGTTGATGAATCAGTAGTAACCGCATTAATTGTCGTGATTCCAGCAAAAACTAAAACCAACGCAATAACTCCTAATGTTATCCATAGCTTCATATTTATACCTCCAATTTAATTGAAATAATAAAAAAATAATTTTATATAATCGGTTCGCTGAAACTAGTTACATTTTATTTAAGCACAACAAAATTATTCATCGTGTCAAGAAAACTTCAATATATCTTAATGCTTTGATTAATTTTGCTTAAGCACAACAAAATTATTCATTCCTCTTCGCTTTCTTTCTACAATTTCTCGTGCTTCTAGCTTATCTAAAAGCCGAGTCATTCCAACTTTTCCAATTCCCAATTCTTCCATCAATGTTTTCTGAAACATTCCCCCTTCCTTCTGAAGCATTTCAATAGCTTGTTTCTCCCGCACATTTAATCCCTTCAATTCAATTGGCTTCTTTTTCTCTTTTACTATTTTATATTTAATTTTCTCTCGCGGTTTTGTATTCATTATAACTAACCCAATAATTAAAATAACTGCAACAATACTTAGACTTATCCAAGTTTGAATATTAGCATTTGTGTACATTCCACACGTGGGTCCATGCGAACAACTTATATCTAGATTTGCCTTTATCAAATTATTAAATATCCAAACCATGGCTCCCATTACCCCTGAAATTCCCACAATTAACCAACCGACATTTTTATTTTCCATTTATTTTCCCCTCATAATTTTTAATTGCCTTCCCAAGTGCTTCAATTCCTAAAATAGAACAATGAACTTTTATTCTGGGCATTCCCCCCAAAGCTTTCACAATATCCTCTTTTTTTATTTTCTTTGCCTGTTCTAAAGTTTTACCTTTTGCTAATTCACAAACAACATCTGAAGCTGCTATCGCAGCTCCACATCCAAAAGTCTTAAATCCAATATCCTTGATCACTTTTGTCTTTTTATCTAACTTGAATTCTAAATGCATAACATCCCCGCACGCAACATTTCCAACTTCTCCAACAGCGTCGGGATTTTTTACATCTTTTACAAATTTTGGATTTTGAAATCTTTTTAAAAGTTCTTTGGTGTAATTTAATTGTATCATTTTAAATTATGCCAAAGAAAATATTCATATTTACTTTAGTATAGGTGTTATTCATTTTGCATGAATGTATTTTAATTTACTTAGTTCTTGAACATACTTTTTCCTGACTTCTTCATTTTCTTCAATTCTACAATTTCCCCAGGTTCCTGGACTTCCCCAAGTTTTATCTTTTATCCAATCCCAATTAATATAACAAAAAGCCTTGATTTGCTTATGTTTTCCAATCCATTCAAAATATGGTTTAAACCAGTTATCCCAACTTTTTTCTCCATCTAAAACTCCAACTTCTGCAGCAGTTGATTCTCCAATCATCACCGGTTTTTTATGTTTTTTAGCTAATGTTAAAAAATCTTCTACAGGCTTATATTTTCCTGTCAAGTGCCTAGCAAAGAACACATCTATCCCAAACCAATCCACATAATCATCTCCGGGATAATATTTTTCAACAGGATCTGTTCCATTAAATGGGCAAGCACACCAAACAGTAGCAATATTTTCAATTTTAGCTTTTCTAAATTTATCTGTGATATATTGCCACGCCTCCACAAAATTATCTGAATCATATTTTCCTTTTTTATCAAATTCATATCCTATCCTAATAAATGTTGACCTTTTCATTTTTTGAATCATTCTAAAAAATTTATCCAAATCTTCATCATACTTTCCAGCCAACACCTTAGAGGTTTGATCTTTTCCATCAGCATCTAATAATTTTAATCCAATTTGCAACATCAGATCTGGAAATTGTTTTAATTCATTTCTAATTTTTTTTATCCATTGTTGAATTTTATGAATTTTTGCATAAGTCATATATATGGCTGGTTTAAATTCTTCAACGGAATCAGAATATTTTTTAAATTGTTCTAAACTTTGTCCTGCGCCATGGATTACTTTATTCCCTTTTGGCTCAAATTTTTGATTAAAATTCATTTTATTTTCAATGGTAAAAAAGGTTTAATTGCTTTCCGCAGTTGTGGATACGTCCATTTCTTTTGGAACGAAATATAATCAAGTTCTTTTAAATGAGCTAGTGCTTCAGGGATTAATCTTTTTGAATCTGTAACATTAATTTCAATAAATTTGTTTTTTCCAATATTAAATTTATTTTGCAAAACATCTTTTAACCTTTTTCTGACAGTGATAATTATATCTGCCCAATCAACATCTTCTTGTGAAATAGGATTCCACTTCATATTTGGATCTTCAAAACCTTCGGCTCCACCATACCTTGTTTTATATCCTTTTCTCCCAAGATATTCTGCAAGATACTTACTCCGATTAAGTCCTTTAGAACATACAGCCAATACTTTAATTTTTTCTTTCACTCCAGTGCCTCCAACTTTTTCATCAATTCATTAATTTCTTTTTCAGAAAACCCGTGTGCCTGACAGCCCTGTTCAATGGATTCCATCTGCGACATCGGGCATCCAAAACAATGCATTCCAGCTTCCAATAAAACTTCTGCCGACTCTGGAATTTTATCAAGCAGTTCTGAAAAAGTCATGTCTTTTGTAATCTTTGCCCCAGCATTCCGCAATTTGGGGTACACTGAGCAGTGTTGTTTTTTCATTTCAATTTTTCTGGTTTCCAATTTAATTCTTTCATTCTCTTTCTAGCAAAATCTTCCATCCCCTGTTTAACAACCAGCACATCTAATTTATGGAGGATATTGTTAATTTGAATTTTACCTCCACGATAAAGTTTCCACCAATCTCTCTCAGTGTTTAGGAATTTCCAATCCTTGGGAATAGAATCTTCAGGAACAATCGCTACTAAATCAATATCACTCCCATCATGATTTCTGTAGGAAGTTTCATATTTACCAAATTCTCCAGTCGTAGAGCTTCCGACTAAGTATGCTTCTTTAACTTCGGGAACTAATTGTGATTTAACAAATTTAATAATTCTTTGATGGACTTCCTCCTGATTCGAATAAATTATCTTTTTTGGTTTAGTCATTTTTACTTAGTTCCAATTTTAAACTTTCTAATTTAATTCCTGAATATTGCACCTTACTTATCTCTTTATCTTCCCCAAGAATTTTAATTTTAAATCCCTCTTTTTTTATCAAATCTAAATAATCTTCCTTTTGTAATGCTCCCGCCACACATCCAGAAATTAAATCTGGATTATTTTTTTGTTCTTTTGTTAGTTCTCCTAATAGAACTATATCTGAAACATACATCTGTCCATTATTCTTCAGAACTCTTTTTGCTTCTTGAAAGACTTTTGATTTATCTACTGAAAGATTAATCACACAATTACTGATTATTAAATTAACACTTTCATCTCCTAATGGAAGATTTTCTATTTCTCCAAGTTTAAATTCAACATTTTGATAATTATTTTTTGCAGCATTTTCCCTTGCCCTTTTCACCATTTCCGGCGTCATATCAACCCCAATAACTTTGCCTTTCTTTCCAACTTTCTTGGAAGCAAGAAAACAATCAAAACCTGCTCCACTTCCTAAATCTAGAACAATATCTCCCTCTTTAATTTGAGCAAGCGCAATAGGATTTCCACAACCTAACCCAAGATTTCCTGGGGCACCTAACTCATCTTCTGAGTAACCGATATTTCTTGCAATATTTTCTTGTTCATCTTTTTTGCAACTACAAGTACAACATGAGCCTTTATTTGTAGCAATATTTGTATAATTCTTTTTTACTATTTTTTTTATTTCTTCAGTTTGCATTTAAATGTCCCCCACCAACGGACTTATCCGTCGCAGTTTTTCAACTGTTTTTTTTAATTGCTCAATTGCAAAATCAATTTCTTCTTTTGTTGTATATTTACTGATTGAAATTCTAATGGATGAATTTGCTTCCAAAGGAGTTTTACCAATAGCTAATAAAACATGACTCGGGTCTAAATTTTTTGACGAGCAAGCTGAACCAGTTGAAGTAAAAATTCCAGCTGAATTTAAAAAACTACCAATTGCTTCCCCTTCAATGTTATTAAAACATAAATTAATATTATTACAAAGCCTATCTTCTCTAGATGGACCATTCAAACTAACATTTGAAATTTCATTAGTAATTTTTTCAATAAAGTAATCTCTTAATTTTTTAATCCTCTTGACATCTCGATTTGAAGCAACTTGAACTGCTTTCCCAAAACCAACAATTCCCGGAACATTTTCTGTTGAACTTCTCAATTTAAATTCCTGCCCCCCACCATGCAATAAAGGGGTAATTTTAATCCCCTCCCGAATATATAAAGCACCAACTCCCTTCGGACCATGAATCTTGTGTGCATTAATTGTCATCAAATCTAAATTCATTTTTTTAATTTTAATAGGAACTTTTGTAAAACTCTGACAAGCATCTGTATGAAACAAAACATTTTTTTCTTGACAAATTTTTCCTATTTCTTGTAAATGTTGAATAGTCCCAATTTCATTGTTCCCGTGAATCACTGAAACTAAAATTGTTTTTTCTGTAATAGCATCTGCAACATCTTGAGGATTTACAAAGCCGGTTGCATCAACATCCAAATAAGTAACCTTGCCTCCTTGAGTTACAACCCATTTACATGCATTCAAAATACAATCGTGTTCAATTTTTGTAGTTATAATATGGTTCTTCCCACTTTTGATTGTCTGCTCTTTTAAAAATAATCCTTTAATCACAAAATTATTAGCTTCTGTTCCACTTCCGGTAAAAATAATATCTTTAAATTTTGCTCCAATTTCTCGAGCGATTATTTCCCGCGCCTCATCCAATCCTCTCTTAGCTTCCTGTCCCTTAAAATGTAGTGACGACGGATTACCATAATTTTCAGTTAAATAACTTTGCATTGCTTTAGCCACTTTTTCGTCAACCTTTGTTGTTGCCGCATTGTCAAGATATATTTCTTTCATTTTAATTTAACCTTTAAATTTTTCAAAATATCTAAAGTTTGACTCAAATCTTTTTCTTTAACTAATAAATGATCAGTAGAATATGAAGATACAACAAAGATACTTATTCCTGCTTTAGCTAACGCACTGGATATTTTAGCGATAAAGCCAACTAATTCAAAATCAAGAACTATCTCAAAAGTAATCAGTTTCCAGTCTTTTTCAATTTTGATAATATCTTTTTTGTTAATTTCACCCTCCTCAATAATTACCGTAATCTCTTTCTTATCTTTAATATTTGCAAAAGCTTCGGGACAGATTTTTTTAGATTTAACTACCCAAAATTTTTCATCCCAAATATGAATCATTTCCTTTTTCATTTCCCCCCTCCACAAAATTTACAATTTCCAGAACAATATGTTTTCGAATGTTTATCAATCAATTTTAAAATAGGTAAAATAGTTTTTTTATTTAAAGAATAAATTCTCTGTTTCCCCTTCTGTTTAAAATCCACAATATTGCAACTTTTCAACGAGGCCAATGCATGAGAGACTTTGCTCTGCTCAACTTTTAATTCTCTAGAAATTTCCCCCACACTTCGCGGTTTCTCTTTTAATTGAGAAACAATTTCAACTCTAAGTGGATTTGCTAAATTACTAAAAAATACATGATATGTTGATTTTAACATTGTGTTATTTTAATTTTTAATTTAAATAATGCGGTGAAATGTGCGAAATATTTCATATGAAACTATATTCATATGACTTTATAAATCTTACCTTTTCCTTTTTAATCTTTTATCCAAATTTCTTTTATATAAAATAGCATGAATTATCAAAACTTTTCTATTTTTAGGGCAAGTAGCTATTGAAAAAGTTACATTTTTACTTAAACTATAAAATAATTCATATCCAAAATCTCCCTGTTTCAGTCTATCCTTTTCAATTTCAAATACCTTATCAAATTTTGGGAAAATTTCTAAAACTTTTTCATGTTCTATTCCCCTTTTCATAATCCCAAACTGATAATACTTTGTAAAAATTAATTTTTTACCTTTAATTTTTTCATTAATAATCCTATTGATTTCCTTTTTATCCTTAATTAAAAATGTCATTGTATCAACAATGGTTTTTCAATTGCTTGGATGTTATATGGGATTCTTTCTATATTTTTTCCTGCCTTAAGAATAAAATAAATTAGGTACCCATTTCTACATGGTTTAAACATAATCTTCGCCTGATTTAAACTCTCCAAAATTCTAGGATTAATCCCAATAGATTTCAAATAACTTGACGCTTTTATCAATTCTATATTAGCAATTTTATTACCCGAAAGAAAGTCTATATTTAAATTCAAAAATCTAAGACTTCCTACAACATCTCCTTCATTACAGGAAATCATCAATCTATCTGAAAAATCATCATACATAAAATTCTTGGTCATAATAAAATATATTTTTACTTCTTTAAAAATTTACCCTTTTTATTCCAATTCTCCGCAATTTCAGTTAATTGTTTTTTTCTGCTATTCAATTTTTTCAAACTCACCAAAATATATTCCTTAATTTCTTTTAATGCATGTTTATCACTATCTAACAAAAACTTATCTAAATATTCAGATAAATCTTCCAAAAGTCTATCATACATATAGAAAATTAGAGCATTCTTATTTAATTTAAATTTTCCATAGCTTTTTTTATATCCCTTTAAAATTGACTGAATATTATTATTCGAATGTAACCATAAATCTTTTTCTCTTAGATTTGAACCAACTCCATCCCAATCAATAAGGAATACTTCATTTTTTTCCACAATCATATTTTCCCCAATTGCATCCCCATGGCACAAAACAAAATCCTTTTTTTCTAATCTGTTTTTTAATCCTTTTGCTTTAATTAACAAGTTCATAATTATCCTTCGAGAAATTAATTTTTTCAATAAATTATTCTTTTCTAGCCTTTTTAAATTATTTATTAAACACTTTTCATAATGAGGAGGTGCATTGAAATTTTCTTTATTTAATCCATCTACATCAACTAAATTTATTGATTTATGGACGCTTCCAATTAATTTTCCAAAGTTATATGCTTCTTTTTTATTTAATTTCCAATTTCCTTCTGTTCTTCCCGAAATATATTCATAAATAATTAATGGGTTTCGCATAAATTTTGTTTTTAGTTTTCTTTTAATTGTAGGGATGGGATAAGAAATATTTTGAATTCCTGCTTTTGAAAATAAATCAAAATTGACTCTTAATGTGATATTTAATCCCTTTGCAATCCCTTGCCCATATTTATTCATATTAATTATTTTCAGAAAAAATTGCTTCTCTTCAGAATTCAAAATAGCTGTGTAAGACATTTCACCGAGGGGAATTTCTTTTATCCTTTTGACTTTTATTCCATATTGTTTTTTTAAAAATTTTTTCAAAAGGATTTTATTGATTTTCATGCTCTCTTTCCCTTATGCAACTTTCTATCACTAACTATCTTACCATCTTTTAACTTAATCAAACGAGAAACATATTTTGTGTGCCATTCTTCATGTGTCACCATCACAATTGTCTGACCGTATTTTTTATTCAACTCTTTAAAGACTTCCAAAACTTGCTCTGAAGTTCTAGAATCTAAATTTGCACATGGTTCGTCAGCAAAAAGAATTCTCGGATTTTTAGAAATTGCCCTAGCTATAGCAACTCTTTGCTTCTCTCCTCCTGAAAGTTCACCTGGGATTCTATTTAATTTATCTCCTAACCCCACTTTATCTAAAGCTTCCTTCGCAGTCAACATAGATTCTTTTTTAGATTTACCTTCCATCAAAGACAGCACATAAACATTTTCCAAAGCGCTCATTTCATTCATTAAAGCATAATCCTGAAAAACATAACCTAACTGAGTCAGTCTATAATAAGTCCTTTCCTCTTCTGGCAATTGCCCCACATTTAATCCTTGAACTGAATATTCTCCCTTAGTGGGATTATCCATCAAACCGAGAATTCTCAACATTGTAGTTTTCCCACTTCCACTCGGACCCATAATCGCAACAAACTCTCCTTTCTTTATTCCAAAATTCACCCCATCAATCGCCTTCACAGTAACACTTCCAGATTTATAAAATCGTTTCATATCTTCAACTTTAATTAGTGTTTTTTCTTTTTTCATTTTAATCTTTTTTCCATTAAAAGATAATTTCCATCATATCTTGAATTTATTTTTTTGAATCCAAATTTTTTATAAAATTTAGGAATCTCTGTTGAAATTAAAATAATTTTAGATTTAGGTTTCTTTTGTTTTTTTATTTGATTTATTAGCTCTTTCATTAGTTTCGTGCCAATTCCTTGTTTTTGATATTTAGAATTTGTATTCATCCAAAAAATATTGAATACCGCATTATCAACCCAGGAAGAGATAAACCCTCCCAATGCCACAATTTCTTTTTTATTTTCCGCAACAAAATAAGTGGGCCTAAGCAAAGATTCAGAAAACATTTCTTTTAACTCTTTATGCACTAATTGTTTTGGATATTTGGGATTATTAGTTTTAATTATTTCCAACATTTTTAAAAGATCCTTTTTAGTAGCTTTTTTCATTTTCATCGTCCCCAAATTGCCTCCAATATATCCTCTTTCGAAACCCGCCAAGCAGGAAGAATTCCTGCAACCACCGACATAATCAGCATAGTAAGTACACTTTTAATTATTAATCCTGATTGAATTTCCGGAATAATTGTTATGCTTTCATAAAATGTAACCGGACTTACCGTAAAATAATACATAAGTGAAAAGTGCAAAACCAACCCAGCAAGGATTCCCATTGAAACATAAAACATACTGATAAATGCATAAGTTAAAACAATAGAACGGGGCGTGATTCCTATCGCCTTTAAAATTCCAATTTCTTTTTTCCTATGTAAAACATTAATATAAATAATAATTAAAATTAAAGCCGCGCCCACAATTAAACTTACCAAATTAGAAACAACATTAATCATATCTATACTTTGCATTGCTTGCCGTAAAATTGCATCAGATTTCTCGTCAGCAGTAAATATTTCTTCATTAATCCCTGCCGCAATAATCTTCTCCTTGGCTTTCGCAGAATTAACATTACCCTTTAATTTTATAACAACACTTGTAGCTTTTCCCCCTTCTAAACCATAAACATCTTCAATTTCTTTATAGTGAACTAAAGCATTAAGGTCCACAAGCTCAAAAGTCCCCTCCATGATGCCTTTAACTTTGTAAGTTCTTACAACACCATTACCATAAACCACGTCGACAAGAGAACCAACTCCTACCGCTCCCAGATTATCATATATCTCCGAACCAAAATAACCTTCCACAAGCATCGCACCAATTATGATTTCGTTTCTAGAAAGATCCCCTAAAAATTCTCCCTCAGCAATAATATTTGGATAATTAGAAATATCATATTCCTCAGAGGGAAGTAACCCTGTTATCGTCGATCCCACAATTTTTTGCTTATGCTTAATCGAAGCACCGACATCCAATCTTTTCGTAGCCGCATGTACATCTGGCACTGCTCTTGCTTTCTGCAAAACATTATCTGCATTGTTGATATAAGCATTATCGCCGCTTGGCTCCACAACAACATCCCCATACGGATATTGCATAAAATTAGTAAACATCCCAGAAATTCCCCCAATCATCGAGGGCAAAAAAACCAGATTCATAAAAATCAGCGACAAAACAAAAATGATAAAAACTATTGTTTTTTTGTTTCCTCTTTTTATGGAACTTTTTGCACCAAGCAATCCAACCTTAAGATCATTAATCATTTTTTCTCAATTTAGGAATCATTATTTTTTCTTTTCACTCCCTTTAAGAAGTTGATGAATAATATTATCCTTTGATTTTTTAACTTTTGAAAAATAATAAATTCCCCCAACAAAAAGAGCAAGAATGATTATCCAAAATAAAATGAATAATATATTTGTGGGTTTTTTCAAGACACTAATATTGATTTCTCTTTCAATTTGGTTTTCACCAAAGTCATCATAATATGAAATTAAAACTGGAAAAGTTTGCTCCCCTGATTTGTCTACTATAAATGTGAATATTGCTGGACCATCTTCATCTGGTTCAAGTGTTCCAATAAAAGATTGTTTTAATCCTTGAAATGAATGATTCACATAAACTTCTACTGATTTAGCAGTTCCTTTACCTGCATTTTCAATTCTCAATGTTAATTCAGCTATTTCTCCTTTTACTGGAAGTACGGGATCTGTTTTTAAAGACGCAATATTCAATTCTGCCTCTTCTCCAATAACAGTTAAACTAAATTCTCCTTCTCTTAAAAATTCTCCATCCTCTCCAGAGTAATCGACTCGATATTTAACTATATACTCTCCTGGAATTGCTTCTGGCTTTGTGCCCATGTGAAATGTAATAAAACGTTTACTATTTGTATAACCCATTCGACCAATATCCTGAACTAAATCCTCTTTCACTTCAATTAATGGAGAGATATCAGTTATTGTAAAAACGACCTCGTCAGAAACTTTCGAACCGCAATTGTCAATTAAAATGCCAACTGTAAAGTCCTCATCAATTCCAATCGAACTCGGACTAATATCTGAAACTGCCACTTCAACACAATGTCCCGACGTCACATTTCCAGTCATATTAAAATATCCTAAAACAAACAAAAAAACTACACATGCCAAGCCAATCCAAAATCCATGCTTTCGCATAAATTCATTTAACCCCTTTTTCATAAGATAATTAGCTATTTGTTATTTATAAAACTAACTAGAAAAGAAAATATCTTAAAACACATTTGGTCAAGGAAATAAAAAAAATAAAAAAAAGCCGAGCCCGAAGGCCCGGTTAAATTTACTATACGTCAAGTTCGTCTCCGTCAATATAGATTCGTCCACTAGTATTGCCAAATCGTCCTTGCCTTAAAGCCAATCCACCCGAGTTCCCCCCTATTACATCGGCATCTACCCTGGGATTTAATAATCCACCTATAATGAGTTGTTCTTGATGCATCCCGTATGTATTCTCAGGGATTATGTGTACCCTTTCAGGCCAGGGCGAGGAAACAATGTTCTCATAACTTCTGTCGCCAACATATATGGTATTCCCGCTGACACTAAGTTTAGCAGATCCTCCTGAAACCTGACCCCAATTAAAACCATGGCCATGACTGAATTCTACAGGGTTGTCATAATATTGTGTTAGATCGACATCAAGACTACAGGGTCCTCCTTTTGCAAGGGGAGCCAGTGCTCTTACTAAATCCTGTAGAGGTTTTTTCTTGCTCTTAGATCTTTGAGAACAAATCTCTTTCCATTTTAACCCGAAGGAGGGATCTGTTTTGCTGAGTTGATAATCTAATTTCATACCCCCTTTTTCCACATAAGGCCTTGACGAAGTTCCGATTATAGTGGTTTCAGAATTCATTTGCCTAATTGTTTGTATAAGATCATAGCCCACCGGAGAAGGAGAGTCGCCCAATCTATTTGGTAGTTCATCATCTAGTAAAACAAAGTCAAACCCCGTACTACTTACAAACGCTCTGGCAGAATTATAAGTTCTTGCTACACCAACTCCAAGACTTCTTAAATCCTCCGCCGGATCTTCTGGTTCATCCATAGAATCTTCCCCCAAAAGCTCTAACCTATAATACATATCGAATAGTTTCATTACTTCCGGCGAATCTTCCACAATCAAAGTTCTTCCTTTTCTTCTTTCCATTTTCTATCACCTCCTTTCATCACTATATTTCTCTCTTTGAGATTGTAAATTTCTCTTTCAATATTTCTTGCTTCTTTTTTGTTTTCCATCTTATTTTTTTAAGCAGTTATTATGTAACCACTCTGTAATAGTCTTAATAATGAGACTTATTTAAGTTTATGTTGTATATCTAATATACACTAATAGTAAGATTTATAACCTCAAGAATACTCTAATAACCATGAACACCGAAATACTTATCTCTCTAGGCCTCTCAAAACGAGAAGCAGAAGTTTATTACGCCCTTCTCCACGTCGAAGACGCCCTTGCCTCAGAACTCTCAGAAAAAACAAAAGAAGCCCGAACCAACACATATGACACTCTAAACTCCCTCATCAAAAAAGGCCTAGTCTCCTACGTTATAAAAAATAACAAAAAACACTTTCTCGCCGCCGATCCAAAAAACCTCCTAAAATGGATGGATCTAAGAAAAGACGAAATAGAAAAGGAAAAGAAACTTGTAGAAAAACTAATCCCAAATCTAAAAAGTCTTCGAGCCGACAAAGAAAAGAAAGTTAAAGTAGAAGTATTCGAAGGTAAGGAAGGTTTCCGAACTGCGCTAAATCAAAGCGTGGAAGATGCAAAAAAAGGAAACAAAGAAATCCTAATGCTGAATGCTCTTGCAAATATACTCCAAGAAATCGACCCAATTTATCAAGAAAAATATTACAATCTTAAAAAACAAGAAAAAATCCATACAAAATATATTTTTAATGGTCGCGTTAAAATGCCAAAATCCCCAAACGCCAAATACAAGTTCCTCTCATTCCCTCCAAATAACATGGCTTCAACATCAATCCACGGTGACTCTGTAATTTTCTGGCTAATCACTCAACCCCTAATCGCAATCATAGTCGAAAGCAAAGAACTCGCAGAATCCTATAGAAATAATTTTAACGAGCTCTGGAAAATCTCCAAGAAATAAATAAGCACAAAGCGACTTGTTTGGAACTTTTTTGAAAAGAAAAACCCAACGGGAATCTTCCGCAGGAGGCAAAAAAAAGAAGATTCTCATTCACAAATCTTGAATAAGATTTGGTTAACTATTTTTTTCTACCACTGTAGGTTCTTTTTTTGAAAAAAGAACCCCAATGGGCGCAGGGGGAATCGAACCCCCTCCCTCGGTTCTGGAGACCGATATACTACCAGTATACTATGCACCCAATAAAAAATTCACACAAATAGACTTTTTAATAGTTTTGATAATTTTCAATAAAAATATTACTTCAACCAACAATAGCCGCCATCTTTTCCACTTAAATTTTTCTAACTTTCTCAGAATTAATTTGTCGTTTTATTATTCACATTCCCTTATAATGCGAGTCGTCATATCTTACTAAACGAATATTATTCATAGGATCATATGTAAAAATTACTCTGTCCCGTTTTGTTGCTCTTACTGAACGTTCTCCAGTTTTATTTAACTTTTCTTCTCTACCTTCACCAGTTCCTATTTTTAAAAGTGCGGCAGCTAATTGTTTAGCGGGAGCATTTTTTGCACTTCGAATAAACTGCGAAGTAAGTTCTATTTGACGTAATTCTTCTTCTTTCCGAGTTTCATTAACGTCTGCTACTAACCTTTTAATCTGACTTTTTTTTCCAGCCATAAACAAACCAAGCCCCCCAATAATAAAAGCAAGCCCAATTAAATTCCAACCTGCGAAATTACTCGAAGAAGAAACTACATAACCCGTCATTCCATTAAAACTATTCAGGATAATTACAATCCCAAACCAAAAGCACAAAACCCCAAAAAATTTATTTAGTTTCAATTTCATAAATAAATTAAGAAAAAAGTCTTTTTAATATTTTTGATTTACAACTCTACACAAAATTTATTAATCTCTTTCTCAAATTTACTTTTTCCCAATTTTAAGATAAAAAATTAATGCAGGAATTAAAAATATTCCTCCCAAAACTATTGTATATTGTGGAGTGATTTTGTCAGCAATTGCCCCAGCCACAGGCGAACTCACAGCATAAGCCAAAGCAATAACCATTCCATTAAAAGAAGTTATGGTCGCCCGCATTTTACTAGGAATAAAACTCTGAAAATAAGAATCCGCAATCGGCATAAATAAACTAATTGAAGCAAACATCAAACCAAGTAGAACGATTCCCAAATAATAATTATTCACAAACAAAACAGAAAAATCTAAAATTATTGAACACAAAATTAAAAATGCGAGATAACTTTTTTTAGATTTAAATTTCTTTAATAGAGGTTTAGTAAAAATCGGAGCAATTGCCATAACTAATGTCATACCCGAAAATAAAAAACCAAATGCAAAAATAGGAAAACTCAAACCTTTCAAGAATGGTTGCCAAACTAAATCTCCCCCAAACGAATCCCGAAACATTACAAAAAAAGTTGCAAAAAGAAGAAACAAAATAATCTTATGTCCCACCGCAAATTTAATTGATTTTTTAGATTGAGAAAAAAGTTCACGAAACCCTTTCTTTTTTTCTTTAGTTAATTTATGTTCTTTAACCATGGATAAAAGTAAGAAAGATGCAAAAAAAGACAAACTTGCAAAAAGCCAAATAATATTCAAGCCGAATATACTAACAACATATGCTCCTAAAAAACCTGCCATAACTAATGAGAAACCAATGATGCTCTGTTGTTTAATAAAAAAATCATCAATTAAATTTTTCTTTTTGTGATATTTCAAATTATCAATTACCCATGATTCTTTTGCTCCTGAAGTAAATGTTTGAGCAAACCCCCAAAGTGCAAATACTCCTATCAAAATAATAAAATTCGTATTAAGATAAAGAAGTAAAATACTGACTCCTGTCATAAAATATCCAAACAGCACAGAAGTTTTTCTCCCAAATAAATCTGCAAAAGCACCAGTAGGAATTTCAAATAAAAAAGTAGTTATAGCAAGAACCGAAAATAAAATTCCAATCTGAAATAAGCTCAGGTGTTGTTGAAACTGGAGAACCCAAAACGCTGGAGCAAAATATAAAATATGCGACAAAAATTTCTCAATATAAAAAGGACCCAATAATTTCAATTCATCTTTTTGAAAAAGTTTCATTATGCCCTAGCACTCCGCAAAGAAGGGGATACTGAGCAATGTAATTCATTTAATATCTTTTTTATCCTAATAATATCTTCTTCATTTTCTTTATAAACATCTTCTTTTGATGAAGTATGTCCAGTATTTTCAATTTTCTTTTTAAAAATCAAGTCTAATCTTTCAAGTCTCCAAGAAACCATTCCCCATATATGTGCAAGTAACCTTAGATTAAATTTTAATCTTGCATTTTTGGTTTTTGGATATCCATATGTATTTAAAAAAAGTTTCTCTTGTTTTTTATTCAACTCATAACTCCATACAAAAAACACCAAATCTGCTTCAGGAATATTATAATGCACCATCTCCCAATCAATTAAACGTACGCTTTTTTTATCATAAAAAACATTCATACGACTAGGATCTCCATGATTTAGTGAAAGATATTTAATTTTTTTAAAAAGAGATTCATTTTTCTTAAACAAATCAATACTATTAATGTAAAGTTCATCTAATCTTGATTTGATATCTATATCAAGCAGGCAATTAAATTTTTTATATTTTTTAACTCCAAGTCTTTTATGTAATGCTAACATTTTTCTTTTAATCTTAATTTTATGAATTTTTTTGTACCATTTTGCCATCAATTTAATATAATTCTTATCTGCTTTTTTTGGGTGTTCTCCTTCGATAAATTCCTCAATTAAATAATCTTTCTTCAGAATTTTACGGGAATCATCAAAAAGAAAAACTTTCGGACCAAGCTTTCCCTTTGTCTTTTTTAAAAATTTATATTCCTCTTCCAAATTATCAAATTGCAATCCCTCTGCAATTCTTAAAACAAAACGATCTTGAGAAGTATTAATAATATAATTTACATTATGTGCTCCCCTACCTAAAAATTCAAAACTAATTAAATCAACTTTTAATTTCTTGCAAATTTCCCCAACTTGTTTTTTAGTAATTTTCATTATTCAATATCCCTCTGAATAACCGTTCCAATAAATCTTTTAGAATTCTCTTCATTAGTTAAAATAACAATCCCATTTCCCTTAAAATCAGCAATAAACTTTGATCGATACCCCACATTGAATCCAGTGTGATAAAATCTTTTCTTATCTTTCATAATAAAAAACCCAAGGGCAATAAAATTACCTTCTGCTTTAATCACTGGTTTTAACATTTGTTTAATTAATTTTTGGGAAATAAATTTAGATTTGCCGCTATAGCCTAGCTGAATTTCTCGGATAAATTTACTTAAATCTTGGGCAGTAGTCCACAAACCAGCCGGAGCCTTTTCCGAATAAATATTATTCCCAACTTTCCTTTTATTACGGTGGCCTTGAATTTTAATTCTAGGAATTTTGAATGTGCTATTTTGCATATTGAGAGGTTTAAAAATTTCCTTTTCCATAATTGAATTAAAATTATTTCCTAAAACATCTTCCAAGACTTTTTGAATAATTATATATCCCCCTCCAGAATAATGATATTTTCCTCTGCCATACTTTTTATAAATCCTTTCACTATTTGCAGGCTTTTGTCCATTTAAAATTTGAATTATTGAAGGCATTTGTTTCCCTTTTTTATGGCCCATAAAACCTGAACACGAAATACCTCCAGTATGACTTAATAATTCTTTCAAGGTAGTTTTAATTTCCTGACCTTTGCTATCTTTGATTTTCCAATTCTTTAAATAATTATTAACATCCTCTAAAAAATTTAACTTGCCTTTTTGGACTAATTTAATCACACAAAGAGCAGTTAAACATTTACTAATAGAGCCTGCTTGGAAAAGTTGATTCTCATTAAAAATACCTTTAATTTTATAATCTTCAATTTTACATATTCCTGCGGAATTGATTTTATGTTTTTTTAGAAGTGATTTCATCTTAACTTTTTCTCCAAATGCCAAACTTTAGTAATCATTTTCTTTCCTGAATCTTTTTGTGTCCATGTCTGTTGATGGATCTTCCCAATCACTTTGTAACCCCCAGATTCATAGAATTTTTTAAGCCACTTTTCACCGGTCTCAACATCTAATCCAATTTTTTTATAACTCAAATTTTTCAATTTTTGTTCAACTTTATTCATAAGCATTCTTCCAAATCCTTTTTTTCTTTCTGTTTCTTTTACAAAAACATCTTGCAAGGTTGGGCAGGAATGATAGTTTTCATTTCCCTTTAGATAAACAAAAACATGTCCTACTGGCTTATTTTTTTCATATGCAATAAAATAAATTGCTTTCCTTTTCTTTTGTTGTTCCAATCTTGAAATATGAAGCTTAGGCATTTTACAACCTTTTATTTTATCTAATTCTTTCAAATCCTTTTTAGTTGCTTTTTCAATTTTCATTATTCAATATATCCTCCTTTCTGAAGATTCCACAATTTATTATATTCGCCTTTCTGTTTAATCAGTTCGTCGTGTGAACCTTTCTGAATAATTTTTCCTTCTTTCATAACCACAATTGTATCTGCCGCCATAATTGTAGAAAGCCGATGCGCAATCATAATCGCAGTTCGACCTTCCATCAACTTGTATAAATCTTTCTGAATTTCACTTTCAGTTTCTGAATCCAAAGCCGAAGTTGCCTCGTCCAAAACTAAAACTTTCTTATTAGCCAAAATAGCCCGAGCTATTGAAACCCTCTGCTTTTCTCCACCAGAAAGTTTAACTCCTCGCTCTCCAACAATTGTATTTTCTTTTTTAGGAAAGTTCAAAATTATCTTATCCAACTGCGCAAATTTAATCGCTTGCAAAACTTCTTCTCTAGAAGCTTTTGGATTCGCAAATTTTATATTATTGTAAATTGTATCATCAAATAAAATCGCTTCTTGTGGAACTATTCCTGTCTCCCCTCGAATTGACTCTTGTTTAAATTCTCGAATATCTTTACCATCAATTAAAATCTCTCCTTTCTTAACATCATACAAACGATTTAACAATTTAATCAAAGTCGTCTTTCCACAACCCGAATGCCCAACCAAAGCTACTTTTTCATTTTTCTTAATCTTGAGATTAAAGTTCTCAAACAGCTTCCGTTTACCATAACTAAAATTAACATTTCTAAATTCTACTATTCCTTCTTTAATTTCCAAATTCTTTGCTCCAGCTTTATCTTTAATTTCATTCTTGAACTTCCCGTATTCAAATAAATCTTGGAAATCTGCCATCGCCCGATAAAATCCTCGCATACCCCAAACAAAACTAAACATTGGCCCAACTATTGTTGAATAAATTGTATAGATAAATACAATAGTTCCTAAACTAATTTCTCCAGCTAAAAATTGTTTTAATGGAAAATAAATTATCAAAAATGTTCCTATACTAATTATGAAAATCTGTCCTGAATCCCACCATCTAAAAAAACCCCAATTTTTCAATGAAGCTTTTTTAGTTTTCTGGATTAAACTTTGATATTTATTTTGAATAGCTTTTTCTTTTCCAAAATATTTAACTGAATCAATATTTGTAAAAATATCACTAATCATTCCTTTCTCAATATCCTCAGTATTATTAAATTCCAATCTTGAAGACTGCTGTTTTTGTTGAATTATAAAACTATAAACAATAAAACTAATTGTTATCCCTAAAATTACCAAAGCAGGAGCCATGCTAAAATACGCAACTGAAATTCCCACTGCAATTAATTGTATTACTAACGGAGCAAAATTAAATACCAAAGTATCAGTCAGATTTACAACTGCACCTGCTCCCCGCACCATCCGAGAAATCAAACTCCCTGTTTTATGCGTTGTGTGAAAATTATGATCCAATCGAATAATATGATTAAAATATTTCTGTTTAATATCCAGAATAAGCTCTGCATCTAAAGTTGAAAGTAAGTGAACATTAATCCATTTACCAAAAACTCTAAATAAATTAATTCCAATATAGATTACTGCAATCCAAATTAAAGTTTGCACAAAAACATTTGAAGCAAGAGTCCCTGCAATAAAAAATTCTCCATCATCAATTATCCGTTTAAATAAAAACTTATTCCCAACTCCAACAAGTTCAGTAATAATTACAGACAGAGTAAGAACTAAGAAAATCAATTTATATTTTTTCAATAGTTGCCAATATTCTCCAAGATTGTGCTTGAAGTCAATTTTACGTTTTTTGTGTTTCATTTCAACTCCTCCAAAACTTTTTCCAGTATCTCTTTATCATTAGTTCCCAACTTAAGTTTTTTTCCTGAAATTTTTTCATACTTTGTTTCAACATATTTCATAAGTTGCCAATTAGCTTTAATAGATCTTTTTAATTCTCTTTTTTCATATGAATTACACCAAGCATCTTTCCACATATCTAATTCTTTTTTAGTGAAAAGCTTTTCAGATTCTCTCATCAATTCATAATCTTCTACTCCCTTCAATCTAGCTAAAAGTTTAAATAAATCTCCCTTAATTGTTTTCATTTCTTCAGTTCCATGAAACTTTTGTCCCCGAGCATAATGTCTAACTATGTAAAAGAAATTGCTTCGAGTATCTAAGAGACACCATCTAAAATATTTTTCATCAAGATGAACCTTCTTCAATTTCTGAGAAATTTTCTTTCCTTTTGCCACTTTTCCAGTTGGATCATAAACAATTTTAATTCTTTTAATATCAAAATGTGGCTTTTTGAAATAAGAAATTTTTATTGGTTCTATTTCAACTTTAAAATAATCTTCCCCGACAAATGCGTAAGTTTCATCCCACGTTTCATAAGGATTCCAAAATTTAACTTCTCCCCAAAACTCCATTAACTTTGGAATCATCTTTACAATCTTAGAATAATCCTTATCTTTAGTTACGATGTCAATATCCAAATCTGAATACTTATCCCATAACCCAGTCGCAGTAGAACCAAAATATCCAATCCCAATTATCTCTGGAATTGTTTTTAAATATTCTGTGAATTCTTTTAATTTTTCCGAATGATCTACTCTAGCCCCTGCTAAACATTTCTTCTTTTTTTCATTCATTTTACGTTTTTGCCCAAGCACTCCGCAAAGAGGTGTACACTGAGCAGTGTTTTGTTTCATATTTATATACCAAAGTTTATATATCTCAAAAGAGTCAGAATAGTATGGATAAAGCCCATGAATGCAGTTCGATAACAACCTCAAAAATAGATTCTGAGCTACCAGCTGACTCAGATGATTATTCTAATCGAGGGTCGGATAAAACCGAATAATCTATAATATATATTTTAGAGAATATAGGTTTAAAAACTTTTCTAAAAAAAAGTTTTAGTGCTGGAACTTTGTTTCAATCTAAAAACTTTCTAGGGATCATTGACAAGTGCTTTCTAAACCGCTGTTTAGTCTTTCTCGAATTGTTCCAAGAGAATAATATTGTAATGCAGTTCTCAAGTCTCCAACTTCTCTCTTTAATGGAAAATGTCCTAATTCTTCAATTCTTTTTCTAAATTCTCTTTCAACATTTTCCCATTCTTGCCAGTATCCTTTTTTCTTTATAATTCTTCTAGGTAAAGACTTAGGTTCAGAGCCTCGCTCATTCATTAGTTCCCTTAATTCTCCAATTTGAAAATATTTAGAAACTTGTCCCTTCCCCAACTCTCTTAATTCAACTGTATTTGGAAAATGTCCAAGTAACAAAATCGCATCTCTTAATTCCCAACAAACATTTTCTGGATTATTCCAGTATGTTTCTTTAGAAGAAGTTGAAGTTGAATCATAACCCATCTTCTCTCTTATTTCAGAAAGTTTAAAATGGCTACATATAACACTTTCTTTTAATTCTTTTAATTCAGCATATTTTGGAAAATATCCCACATCATCAATAACCCTTTGCATATTTGCTTCAACGTTTTCCCATTCCATCCAATATTCATTAGGTTTTTTGTACATTTTCATTTCTCCATCTCCCTCTGTTTTTCGCTAACCCTTTTCATCATTGCCCAATATTCTTCTAAAACAATTTGAAATTCTGCTTCTGAATCTATTCTTGCAAATATCTTTCTAGCATTTATCCCGGGTAAATAAGCTTGATTCCTAGTCAAATGATAACAAGTTCCAGAGGAATCTTCCAAAGTAATATCATATCTATCTGGATCTTTTTGAGTTCTACCGCTTGGAATCAAATGCAATGTACACCCATCAGTTAATCGCTTAGTATCTTCGCTAAGTAAAAGTGGCTCCCTGGATTGTTCCTGAATTTGAACTTGCTTATCTGCCACATCTGGATCGATATCTTGAAGTAAATAAAATCCCAACTCCATGCTTGGCGAATAACCCATATTTTGTCTCATACACTTTTCACTAAATCTACACTTTTAAATCTTTCTATTATGTAACTACTATCAAGATACAACTCATTGTAAAATAATCTATCACAGCAATCCTTAAAAAGTCTCTAAAACAAAATTTTGCATGAATAAAAGAAATTTTCCAGTAATTTTAGATCGAAATGAAGTAGAGCAGTTAGGAATAGATTTAAATAAATTAACTCCAGCCAGGAACTGCTACACCCCCTATAGATCAAGTTGGTTTAGTAATAAAAGAACTGAAAGCAAATTAGAAAGAGATATTCATAATGACTTAAGAAAAAATGGCGGAGATTTAGCAGTAATTCAAGGAACCTTAGGGGTTGATCCTTTTTCATGGTCATATAATATTTATAACTTCCCCGAAGACGAAGCTGAACAAAACTAAAATAGCGTTCTTTTTTTATTTTCCCAAGCGATAAATACTTTTCTTTCCCCACCATCTAACTCCCCAATCAAGTGCCAAATCTCCCTCTAAATCAATAGCCGCAATAAATTTTAAATTCAAATTAAATTTCTTAACTTTTTCAATAATAATATAATGCCAATCGCGTTCAGTAGATTTTTTAATTTGAATATTTTTAAAATTTTTAAAATGTTTTATAATATCAATTCTTTTCCCATTATCCCAAATTTCAAAAAGATTTTGATACTCTAATGGATGCTCCACCCGAACTTCTTCTAATTCTAAAGCAGCAATTCCCTCTCGAGTCAAAATTCGATTTACTTCTTCAATAAATAAAATTTTATCTGGAATGTATTGCATCGTGGCCGGATTAAATATAAAATCAAAACTTTCCGATTTAAATGGCAATTTTTTTCCAGCATCTAAAATATGAATCTTAGGAAGATTTTTATTAATTTCTTTTTTGTCAAAAATCTTTTCTTGTAAAGCATATTTTCGCACCAAATTCTGATTCCATTCCGGCTCTAAATTGATTCCATGGGTTTCAATTTTTTCACCAAATATCTTTTTTAATTCAAGCAAAGCTCTTCCATATCCTGTTCCAACTTCAAGAACTTTAATCTGCTTTTTCTTCTTTAATAATTGTTTTATATATTTGACCACATCTCCGACTCTTCCCTCTGCACCTTTCTTCCCAAATAATCCTTTAGCACGACCCTGTCGTATTTTCATTTTAAATTCTCCAGAATAAAATCAACAACTTGTTTTTTATTTAATTTATCACAATCTACAATTATCCCCCTTGGATCTAAATTTTTATCATGATATTTATGCCATTCTTCAATATTAACAAGTTGACAATGAGGATGTTTCGGATCTTTAACCCTTTTTTTATCTCTTCTTTTTGCCTTTTGAGTATCAACATAAAACTGAAAAACCACAAATTTATATTTATATTTTTTAACATAGTTTCCAATATATTTCATAATAGTTTTTCTAGACATTTCCTCTAAAAGAATATTTTTCTTTTTTTTCATAACTTCTTTCATTAATGCAAATAAAGCTTTTTTCTTTATCTCCTTATTCTCTTCTAAATAATTAAACCAACTTTTTAACTCACAATTATCTATCAAAACCCATCCATCAAATTCTTTTCTTTTTTTCAATTTGGCAAAAGCAGTTGATTTCCCTGATGCAGGTCTCCCCCTCAAGATAACAATTTTAGGCATACTTCAATTAACACTCTTTCATTTAAAAATCTTTTTTGTCGTAGTAAAACAGAAGAAAAGTTTATAAACTCTTGATTATTTATTTTATTATCTCATTACCTTTTATTTAATCTTTTTATCAGAAATAACAAAATCATCAAATAAAATATATTCCTCTTTTTTAGGTGCCCAAGTATTCTCATTTCCACCAAACATTCCGATAAAATTAAAAGTGTCAATTCCATACTTATATCCTTGATCTCTTAACATTAATTTTATACTTAGAACTTTCTTTCCATCAAACCATGATTCAATTAAATCATTTTCTTTCCCTGCCTCTTCTAATTTTATTCTAGTTTTAATTGTATGCCAAATCCCTGTTTCAATATAAACTTTTTTACCATTTAATTCCCAATTAAAATCCTTTCCCCAATGCTGATCTTTTTTAGGATAATAAAGATACTGGCAAAGATAGGCTTTATGAGGATTTTTTGTTGTATTCTCAACAAAGCCATGAGTCCGCCACATAATTCTTGCAGAAAACCCTGTTGCATTTTTCTGGTTTTCTCCCCCTGCAGGAGAACTTCCTCCATGCAAACCAGGAAGTTTGCCTCCCCTAACAAAATTAAATCCTTTTGGAAAGAATATTTTATATTTAACATAAATCTCTTCTTTATCTTTAAATTTCAATTTCCATTGAGCTCCACTTTCTTCTAATCCAAATTTGTCTTTTGGAAATTTAATTTGTAAAACTTTTTTATTATTTAACTTAACAACAGATACTCTGTTTACCCCCTTAATTCTTGGAGGATTTTCCCAAACTTTATTAATTCTAGCAGAAATATATTTTCCTAATTTTTCTTTTTGGAAATCAATTTTAATTGATTTCATTTAAATCTTAAGTCCTTGAATCCAACTTTATAATAAATAGGAGCAAATCCCAAAAAGTAATCTTTTTTTGAATAACCCAAAATTTTTGCAACTTTCTCAATATTCTTCTCTTTCCCTTCGATTTCTAAATAAAATGGAATTTGAGGCATTTTGATAATTTCAACTGAACAATTATTCAATTGATAATACTCCCGTTTAATTTCAATATAAGAGCTAATTTTTAAACCTAAAGATTTCAGCATACTCTCTGCTATTTTAAAACTTGAAATCTCCATTTCATATTCTTTTCTAACTTTATGTCCTCTAACAATCTTCTTTTTTAATTTAATTGCAAAATAAGTTTTCTTTCCTTCTTTTCTTAAACGAATAGTAATCCCCTCTTCCAGAGTATCTTTATCTGAATAAATTATGTTTGTCTGCAAAATTTTTTTTATTAATTTAGCTTTTTTATTTTTAAGAATCTTCCTAATATTTTTTTCATCTATTTCTAAAATCTTAATTTCGATTTCTTTCATCCTAACCTTTTTATTTCTTTTATTTCCAAATCTGAAATAGCGCATCCGCGCAATTTAACCGCCCAAAGTAAAGAATCTAAAAGTCGCGGATCTTTTAATTTTATAATTTTCTTTTTCCACATCATATAAACCAATTCTGAAGAACGAATTATTCCACATTTAATAAATTGCTCAAAATTTTCTTTTTTAGCCTTAACTTTAACATGCAATTTTCTTTGAAGCAATTCAACTAAATTATCTGGTTTTTCGCACATCATTCTGGTAGTTCTCTCATCAACAGCGGCAACGCTCTGAATTTTTTTCTTACTCAAAATATTAGACAACGCCAAAACACTCGCTTCTCCCAAATCAATTAAATGAATTTCTTTGCCTTTCCCAATAAAAGAAGAATTAGCTACATTCAAAATTTCTTTAGTTTTATTAGAAATTTCTGAATCTTTAATCCCAAACACCGACGGCATTTCTAAAATCTTCAAATCAACAAGCTGTTTCATTCTTAAAGCCTCAAACTGAAAGCGTTTACCTTTTATTGGTTTTTCGACAACTTCCCCATAAACTTCTTTGGTGATAATAAAACGCCCATTAAACAATTTTTTCAATTCTTTAAACTCTTCAAATAACCCATTCATCGCTAAAGAAATCAAAGTACTAGCGTCGAAAATTATCGCTTTCATTTTAGATTTTTAAAATATTTAGTTGATTGATGCTCCTTTTTCTTAATTTTAAAATAAACTCCAATTAATCCAAAAACTAAAAAAAAGATTCCAATATAATTTGAAGTTGAATTTTTAAAATTATTTACAACATTTCCAGTTAAACTTGGATAGAGAAAAATCAAGCTCCCAATTAATCCGAGAATTATTGTCACAGTATAAACTTTTTGTTCTAAGGATGGTTTTCTATCTTCTTCTTGTTCTCCATAATTCTGTCCATATAAAATTCCAAGATTATAAGCAGCCATAACCTTCCCCAAATGTTCGGTTTTCATTTGTTTTAAAAATTGCTTTTTATCCAACCCCATCCTTTGTGCTTTCTGCCATTTTTTAGTAATATTTACATCCAACCATGTGGAAGTTATTTCACTTGAGGAATTACCTAATAATTCTCTTGCTCTATTCGGGAGATTTATTAAATTTTCACCATAGCGGTTTCTGTTATAATTCCTTCTAGTTAAATTAAAATTTCCTAATCCTTTTAGCTCTCTTGTTGTAGAAAGGGGAACAAAGTTATCTCCTTTGTTTTCGAAGCCACTTTCTTCTAGTCCTAGGCGTATTCCGTTTGAGGTCTTCCCCTTATAATGATTATCTACTACCACTATTTTATTTAATTGAGCAAAATTTTTTAATTGAGGAATCAAATTTCGTTTTGCCCTTTCACTCACTTCGGGGGAAGTTTCATGTAATTCATCATTATCCAATCTACGTTGTTCTGGAGATATCATTTTTAATTTTGCTTTTGGAAATAAGGATTTTGCTAAACCTTTCATAAAATAATAGTAAGAGATTGCAGAAGTAGCCGGAAATAAAAATCCTATGCCTTTTCCCTCCCCTTCTATATATCTAGATAAATAGATATCTACACTCTTTCTTAATTTATCAGGATCATAACCTTTAGGTAAACCAAAAATAGTTTTATATTCTTCTAATGTTTTAGCAGGCAATGGAATCCTTTTCATTTTAAATTTTTAAAATATTTCTTTTTTAATTCTTGAACCATATTTTTTATTTCAAGAATATTTGCTTCTGTTTCTTCTACAGAAATATCCTCTCCATAATAATTAATTTTATTTCTGACCTGTCTAAACCTATCAAATTTCAATGAAAGATTTTCTTCCCCTTTTTCTTTTAAAAAATAAGCAAAAGCTTCATGTGAATATATTTTGTACCCTTCCCAAGCAGATATGGCCTCTAAAATACTTCTTAGAACATCATAATAATTAGACATAATTTTTCTAGAAGAATTTTTATCAATTTTTAATTTACTCAGAAACTTCAAATCTGACTCTGCAGTCTTAATTAACGACTTTGCTAAATTAAAATCTTGGCTCCCACGTCGAACTAACCCCCTTTTAATAAAATCTTCAAACCTCATTTAATTGCCTCCCAATTCCCAAAAAGAGTAATTCCATTTACCCACGAATTAAATAATTCTTTATTTGTTTTTTTCAATTTTTCAATATCTTTTACCGAATGTATGAACAACTGAATTTCTAAGGATAATTTTTTCTCAAACTTCCCCAAATTAACTTTTTTATTAGAAGGGCTAACTATTAAAATATCAATATCACTCTTAGAAGAATTTTCCGCTTTTGCAAAACTTCCAAATAAAATAATTGCTTCAGGATAATTATATTCCTCAATTAAAAAATCCAAGAGCCCCGAGTCAGAAATAGAATTAAAATTGTAATTTAATTTTAAATTTTTATATTTCCTACTCTTAAAATTTGCTTGGAATAATAAATGATTTAGTTTTTTGGATGAAATCAAAATTCCTTCTTTTTCATAAACTTTAAGGTATTTGGAAATGGTAGTGGGAGATTTTTTTAATTTTTTAGCAATTTCTCTAACATAAAATTCTTTTTCAGGTCCTTGAATAAAACATTGAATAATTTTGTCCATTTTTATAATATCCTGTCCATTAATATGAACAGTTGTCCATTTTTAAGCTTTATCATACAAACAAACCCTCCATTAATTTAATTCTTTCCTTCGCAGACATTGTCTTAGCTTCTTTAACATCAGCAATTCCTGTCTGCCCAGCATAACTTGCCAAATCCCACATTGAAATTCCCAATAGCTTCGCTGTACGTTCCATTGAAACCCCATGTTCATAAATTCGCGACGCTTTGTTCACTTTTGCTTTATCAAAAACTTCCTTGATATATTTTTTTAACTTTCCAGATAATTTACTAATTTGTTTCCGAATATTCTCTAAATTTTTTCTAAAATCTTTCAAATCATCTTTCTGAATATTTTGAATAGATTTTTTCAATGAGAACAAAATCATTTTTTCAAGATTTTTATACCCCAAATAATTTCGATATCTTTCTCTTTCAATTATTTTACCAAGACTATAAACAATTACTGCCACAGAAATATTGTCTGCATCCTGAGTTCTCGAAGACGTATGAATCATCTGATTGCTCAACTCTTTCAATTTCATTGCATCCTTTTTTTTAAAAGCACCTTCAGTTTCACGCAAAATTTTTAGAATATTATTTGCCTCTTGCATCTTCCAACCTCATGAATAATTCAAGAATTTATTCTTAATAAATCTATCTTCTAAGAATTATTCATCAAAAAATTAAAAAATAATTTTAGATAAAAACCCAACATTTTTATATTCCTCTCCCTAATTATTAAAATGAAAAAAGTTTTATTAGACTCGAGTTTTTTAATCTCAGCAGCTAAAAAGAAAATCGATCTTTTTGAGGAATTACAAGACCATCCAGAAATTATGGTCCCAGAGCAAGTAATTCAAGAATTATTTAAAATTTCTCAATCAAAACAATCTTTGAAAAATAGAAACTCTGCAGAATTAGCCATAAAAATCTTGGATGCGTGCAAAGACAAATTCAAAAAAATAGATATCTCTGAAGGCAAATCAGAATATACTGATAAACAGATAATTAAATATCTAGATAAAAATAAAGCGATTCTCTTAGCAACCTTAGATAAGGAACTTAAATTAAAATTTAAGGGGAAATTAATTGTTCTTAGGGGAAATAAAATAGAAAGACAATAAAAGTAACCTTTAAAAAGCAAAATTTACTTTAAATTCTACAATGTTCTATATAACAGAAGTCGAAGATTATGTCAGAGTAGAACCCAAGCTATTCGGTTTGCCAACAACACAGGCCGTAGACGATCAGTTAAAGGAAACTTACTCGGATTATTATGACAAAGAATTAGGAAAAGCCGTCGCTGTAATTGAAGTTTTAGAAGTCGGCGAGGGGGTAATCATCCCGGGAGATGGCGCAGCATATTATAATTCTAAATTCAAATTATTAACTTGGAAACCAGAGATGCAAGAAATGGTCCCAGGAATTATCGAAGAAATCACAAACTTCGGCGCTTTCATAAACATGGGAGTCATGAAAGGAATGATTCACATTTCACAAACAATGGACGATTACGTTTCATTTGCTAAGGACGGTTCTTTATCTGGAAAAGCATCAAAGCGAGTAATCAAGGCTGGCGATTTGTGTATGGCAAGAGTTGTTGCAGTTTCACATCGAGGAAATGATCCAAAGATCGGCCTAACAATGAGACAACCAGGATTAGGAAAATTAGAATGGATTAAAGAAGACGCTGCAAAGAAAAAACAAGAAGCTGACAAAGCTGCTAAAGCAGAAGAAAAGGCAGCAAAGGGAGGAAAGAAAAAATGAGTGGGGCAGCAGGAACGGGAAGAAAAATGAAAATTGGTCTTGGAAGAACTTTATTAACACACGCATATTTAGTTTTAAAATCTGAATTTCAAACACATGGTTTAAAAGATCATTTTTATAGATTGGCAAATGGGGATAGCATATCAATAAAAGGAAGAGAAGCGCATCTATCTGGTTTTATTGGATATAATGATTTAAGAAAATTGCAATCAATATCTGGAGGAATATTAATAGATTAAAATGGCAAAACAAAAAGCATGTAAAATTTGTAGAACAGTTTACGAAGGTAAAGAAAAATGTCCAAGTTGTGGTTCAAAGGAACACACTGAAACAATCAAAGGAAGAATTATTGTAATCAACCCAGAAAAATCTGAAATAGCAAACAAGATTGGATTAAAAACAAAAGGAGAATTTGCAATTAAAACAAGATAAAATGGAAAAACTAAATATTCTCGAGGAAAAAGCAAACCCTTTGTTTAAAAGAAAAGAAATACAAGCAAGTTTAACTGCGCAAGTAGTTCCAAAAACCCAAGAAGTAATTGAACTAATCGCAGAACAATTTTCTGTTCCAAAAGAAACTATTGCAATTAAAAAAATAATTTCTAACTTTGGCTCGCAAACTTTTAAGATTTTAACAAACATTTATGAATCTGAAGAAATAAGAAAAGCAACAGAACCAAAACACATTAAAGGTTACGAAAAACCAGTAGAACCTGAAAAAGTAGAGGAAGCTCCCGTAGTCGAAACACCTGCTGGAACAACTCCAAGTGAAGAAACTAAACCTGAAGAAGCTCCAGCAACTGAAACTCCAAAAGAAGAAGCTAAACCCGAGGAGAAAACAGAATAATGGCAGGAAAAGAAGGAAAAAAACCGCATAAAAATAAACCAACAAGTAAAAAATACTCTAAGTATAAAATAGAAGGGGATAAAGCAATAAGAACAAATTTTTGCCCTCGTTGCGGTCCAGGAATTTTTTTGATGGTTACAAACGATAGAAAATATTGTGGTAAATGCCACTACTCAGAGTTTGAAGGTAAAAAACCCGAAGTTGAGAAAAAAGAAGAAAAAGTTGAATAAAAGAAATAATAAGTTTCTAATTTTTCTAAAAAATATAATGGGGCAATCTAAAATAATTTTAAATTAATAAGCCCACTCTTTTTACGTCATATCGACGTTAATTTTAATGATTATAAAACAGACCATTCACTTTGGGATAAAATTTCTTCAGGCGTTTTATCTGTCCCAAAAGAATAATCTTCTTGCACTTGATAAGCACTTTCTCCAACTAGGCCATCAGCAATATCTGTAGTTATGATTCTATGTCCTGGAAGTATTTCTCCATTACTGCACATTTGGTGAAACAATTCGCTTCCTTGATTAATTTGTATTTCCATTTTATTTTTTGTTTTATTTAATATGATTAAAGTGAATATAACCCTCCGAAGGTTTTTGTGAAACATAATCTTTGCAGTGTTATATTTAACACAACCGCAAAAGTGAATATAACCCTGGGAGATTCTCCAAATCATCAAAAAGTTAATCTGGAGCCTCTCCTGGGGAAAAAGAGGTGATAGTATATCTAGAAAATCAGACTATTTAAATGTTTCGTTTATGTTACTCTTAAAAAATGACAGTTGGTAGTTAATCTAAAGTGGTACTGTATCCTTTTAAAGTTATGATGAATATTTATAAAGCTTATCAAGGATTTATAATCAACTCATTTTTATACACTACAAATAAATTTATTATACACTACATCAATTTACAAATCATTAGTTATACACTACAATATATTATAATTGAAAAATATTGTACACTACTAATCAATAACCAACAATTCTTTTAAACCCTCCCCCTATATAACTCTATGCAAAAAGAGGAAAATAGTGTAACTTCAGTTGGACAAGAGCAAATGCATGATTTATTGTTCAGCAGAGAAATCGGTTGGAGAGAAATAATTTACGATTTAATAAATACTGAACAGCTCGACCCGTGGAACATAGACCTCACAATCTTAACTGAGGGATATCTAGCTAAAATCAACGAACTAGAAGAAACCGACTTTTTCGTTTCTAGTAAAGTTTTACTCGCAGCTTCACTGCTTCTAAGAATCAAATCTGAAATTTTATTAAACAAATATATTAAATCAATTGACGAAATTTTATTTGGAAAAAAAGATGAAAAAAAATACTCATTAGAAAGAATAGAACTCGACGAAGAAATCCCAGATTTAACTTTAAGATCACCCCTTCCAAGATTTCGAAAAGTAACACTCAAAGAATTAATTGAATCATTAAACAAAGCAATTAAAACTGAAAACAGAAGAATTAAAAAAGAAATCATAAACAAAAACGCACTTCGCGAATCATCACTCTCTCTACCTAAAACAAAGTTAAGCATCAAAGACAAAATTCAAGGAATTTTGTTAAATCTAAAATCTCATTTTAAAATAAACAAAGACCACAAAAAAATATCTTACACAAATTTCATCGGAACGGAAAGAGAAGAAAGAGTTTTATCATTTTACCCACTGCTCCAACTCGAAAACCAAAACAAAGTCTGGCTAGATCAAGAACAACACTTCGACGAAATTTTTATCTGGTTAAAAGACGTATACCTAAAACACAATGGAGATCCATTTAAAGATATAAAAGAAGAACTAGAACGCGAACTTCTAGAACTTGAAGAAAAAGAAAAACGCCGCGCAGGAAAACTCAGAAAAGAATTTGAAAATCCATTGGGTGAAAAAATTTAAATCTTCCTAATCAATCATTTTAAATATTCAACAAACTTTCTTCAAATATGAAACTTGCATCACTTTTATCTGGCGGAAAAGATTCTGTTTACGCGATTTATCTAGCAAAAAAAGCAGGTCACAAAATTCAATGTGCAATTTCAATTGCCTCGGAAAATCCAGATTCATTTATGTTTCACACCCCATCAATCGAAAAGACAAAAGCTCAAGCAAAATCAATGCAAATCCCATTAATTATTCAAAAAACAAAAGGGAAAAAAGAAATAGAATTAAAAGACTTAGAAAAAGCAATTAAATCAGCCAAATTAAAATACAAAATTGAAGGAGTTATCACCGGAGCAATTAAATCAGTTTACCAATCTTCACGAATTCAAAAAATATGTGACAAATTAAATTTAAAAGTTTTCAATCCACTCTGGCAAAAAAATGAAGAAGAATATTTAAAAGAATTAATCAAAAATAAATTCAAAGTAATCATCACCTCGGTAGCAGCATATTCTTTAGATCAAACTTGGCTAGGACGAAAAATAGATAAAAAATTTATCCAAGACACAAAACAACTAAATGAAAAATACAAAATACACGTCGCTGGAGAAGGAGGAGAATTCGAAACTTTTGTTTTAAATTGTCCCTTATTCAAAAAAGAATTAAAAATAAAATCATTTAAAGATTATGGTGAAAAAAATAGTTGGAGAAGAGAAATCGAATTAGAATAATTAACTTTTCTTCAAAACCAATTTAACGCTTCTTCCAGTAATCATATTCTTTATTCTAAAAACTTTTTCTTTAACTTCTTTCTCTCCAACAAAGATCACCTTCTTAATTTTATAAGAATTTGCATATTCCAATGCCTTTGATGGCTTTCCGTAAAAGACTGAAACATTCTTCCCTTGAATTCGCAATTTTTTAGCTAAATCAATTGCTTTTTTATCTTCCCCCAAAGAAACAATCAAATATTTTTCGATTTCAATTTGCATTTTTGTAACAGCCATCATTCTTTCAATACTAAAAGAAATCCCTGTTGCTGGTTGTCCAGCCACCATATAACTTCCGCCCCCACAAATTGTTTCTTTAATATCTGATTTTATTTCAAAAACATTCCCTATGTAATATGATAATCCCCTTGCCAGTGAAGGAGAAAATTTGATTTCAAACCCGTAATTTTTACAAAGTTTTTTTAATTCGGCAACTTCTGAATACGCTTTATATTTTTTAAAATAACTTTCAGGTTTTTTTAAAATTCCAAAAACTTCCTCAGCACCGAACTTCTTTAAATTTTCTTTAATTTCTTTTTCAGAAAGTTTATCCATTTTATCAATTTCCCCAATAACTTCTGGATTATTTTCTACTCCCACTTCATTTAAAATTTCATTTAACAATTTTCTATTATTTACATAAATTACAGACTTAATTTTTAAAGTACCTAAAATCTGTTTCATAATTGAAAGAATTTCTGCTTCCTCTTTAATAGTTGAGCCAATTACATCAACATCGCACTGAGTAAATTGCCTCAACCTATTCCCACTAATTGGCTCGTCTCTAAAAACCGGCCCAATTTGAAATCTTTTATATGGAAGTTTTTTATTTTGCGCGATTCTTTTCAACTGAAAAGTAAATTCATAACGCAAAGCAAGTTTCCGTTTTCCCTTATCTTGCAAAGTAAAAATATCTGAAATAACCTCATCGTTTGCCTGCACCTTATCTCCTCGCACAAATTCCTCACGTTCAATCACAGGGGTTTGGACTTCTTCAAAATTATATCTTTCAAAAACCTGTCGTGCCATTTCCCGAATTACAGAAAATTTAGTTCCTTCCTCTCCAACAAAATCTTTGAATCCTTTTATTGTATCAATATTCATTTTTTCCTCCTTTTAACATAGGGCGAAAGAAGGGAGTCGAACCCTCGTTTCCCGGACCACAACCAGACGTAATAACCGTTATACCACAATCGCCATTATAATTTAATAAAGATAAAGTTGAATTAAAAGCTTTACTATTGTTCAAAAAACCGGACGTAATAACCGGTACCTCACCAGAGGTTCTCGTGCCCTGAAAGGGTATACCACAATCGCCATTTATATTTACTGAAGTTAAGTTTAAATTAAAGGCTTTACTATTGTTCAAAAATTTTAGAATAAAGTTACAACTAGAAAAATCCGTTCTGACAATGCCGACAATTCCTAATTTTATTTGTCATATTAATTTTTATAAAATCATGTTTTTAAATCTTTCTTTTTATAGAGTTTTCACCAATTCTTTAACTTTAATTTCTATCTCCCTCGCAATCTTTTGTATACTTTTTAGATTATATTGTGAAGTATCAGAAATTTTCCACCCAATAACATTTTGAAACCTAGGTTTAAATAGGGACAAAGGAAGATCATTTGCAACAACTACAATCTTATCTATCTTCAATAAATCTCTTTCTCTTATCCCAGAAGGTTTAGTTAATTTAATTCCAAATTCTTTTGCTACTTTCTTAACATTTTTTGCAATTGGAATTCCCTGAAAAATTCCTCCACTACTAACTTTAATTTTTTTATTTTTGTTATATTTTTTAAAAAATCCTTCAGCAAGCTGACTTCTAAAACGATTATGTTTACAAACAAAAATTATTTTCATTTTCACCTTTTTTAAACAATCAACTAAATTAAATCTGAATTAAAAACCTTACTATTCTATTTATTCAGAATCATGCCCCGGACAAGTCGAATAAAGCAAATTATACTCCTCCATAATTTCTTTAACATCTTCTTCTGGGAGACCACTTTCTGCCAAATAATTTTGTAAACACCCTTTTGATAAAGAAGTATGACTTAAACTATATTCTCCTACTTTTATTTGCTCCGGATTATATTCGCTTGGACCAAGAAGTTGCTTAGTTCCATCTACCCTATGAACTTCAATTGCTCCACAGGGATGTCTTTGTGAACCATAACAAGCTCTGACAGTCCCTCCCATTAACAAAAAATTTCTTCCATCATAGGTTTGTATTTCTAATGTTTCTTTTGCCATAATCTCCTACTTCTTCTTTCCCTTTTAAACCTTTCTATTTTCATTACTTTTGTATAGTAACATTTATTTTACCCCAAAACCTTTAAATTCCTCTCCCCATTTTAATTAACATGAAATCAAAATATGAGCTTTTAGCTCCAGTAGGAAATTTCCCAATGCTAGTCGCAGCTGTAAACGCTGGAGCAGACGCAATTTATTTTGGTCTAAAAGATTTTTCAATGCGAGCTAACGCTCGCAAATTTTCCTTAAATGATTTACCAAAAATTAAAGAAATCTGTAATTCATCTTCAAGAAAACCAAAAATTTATCTGACTTTGAATACAATTATTTACAATGAAGAAATTCCAAAATTAGAAAAAATAATAAAAAAAGTAAAAGGACAAGTCAATGCAATAATTTGTTGGGACATGGCAGTAATTCAACTTTGTAAAAAATACAAAATCCCTTTTCATATTTCAACTCAAGCTTCTGTTTCAAATGTTGAATCTGCACAATTCTACAAAAAACTTGGAGCTGAAAGAATTGTTTTAGCACGAGAATTAAATCTAAAACAAATTAAAAAAATATCAAAAATTAAAGGTTTAGAAATAGAATGCTTTGCTCACGGAGCAATGTGCGTCGCAGTTTCAGGAAGATGTTTCACAAGCCAGTTTTTATTCAATCGTTCAGCAAACCGCGGCGAATGCCTACACCCTTGTAGAAGAAGTTACGAAATAAAAGATTTACAAGAAGGTTACAAATTAAAATTAGAAAACAATAAAGTTATGTCAGCCAAAGATTTATGCACGTTACCATTCATAGAAAAATTAAAAGATGCCGGAATAAAAGTTTTCAAAATTGAAGGACGAAATCGAGACCCAAGATATGTCGACGTAGTTGTCCGTGCTTACAGAAAAGCATTAGACGCAAAGCTAACTACCAAAGAAATTAAAAAAATATTAGCAGAATTAAAAAAAGTTTACAACAAAGAATTTTCTTCAGGATTTTATTTAAGATTACCTACAAAAGATGATTTTGCCAAAATTGAACATTCAGCAGCTAAAGAAAAAAAACATTTCATTGGAAGAATTGCGCATTATTTCAAAAACCTAAATGTCGCCACAATCAAACTAGTTTCACCAATAAAACTAAATGAAAAAATTTGTATCATAGGAAAAACAACAGGAGTCATAAATTCAAAAATAGATTCAATGCATATAAAAAATAAATCAGTCAAAAAAGCAATCAAGGGTCAAGAAGTGGGAATCAAAGTCCCAAAATATGTCAGAAAAAATGATGAGGTTTATGTGATTAAAGAAGTTGAATGATTCTATCTAATCACAAAAGAAAAAGTTAATAAAAAATAAAAAAAATGTCCCATCAATTTGGGACGATAAATTCTAAAACTCAAATGTTGTTGTTGTACAAGTAACTTCTGCACCTGTTGAATCCACTAAATACGGAGTGATTTCGATCTTATTCGCATTTAAAATTTCACCATCAACACTTTTAACTTCTGTAGCTAATGATTCAATATTTCCTGCAACATCTAAAACACTTGATGCCTCAGAATCACTCATTAATACAACTTTAATACCTGAAATCGCGTCTCCACCTCCAGATCTTTTTAATGTAATATTATATGTTTCATTCACACTTGTTACTTCAGTAGCTTTCACATCAACTTCCAAACAACCCGCACGAGTTTCAACTCCTTCAGCTCCTTGTTGAACAATATCACTAATAACCGCCCAAACAATCCCAATCGCAATTAAAGCTAAAGATACAAATATAACTGTTGTAATCACCGCAGACAAACCTTTTTTATTTTTCATAATAACCTCCTTTCACTACGATATATTATCGTAATAGAATCAACTAAAGATTATATTTAAATCTTTTTATTCTCGATTAAATCTATCAAGAACCTCAAAAAAATCTTCCTTATCCATTTTTTTATCTGTGGCGGATAACCCGACATGTTCTGCAAATTTCCAAAATGCTTCCGGTTTATAACCTTGTTTTTTCAAAGAGGCAACAGTGGGCAAAGCAGGATCATCCCATCCAGAATATTTACCTTCTTCAATATCTGCTCTCATCTTCCTAGTTGAAAATTCAAAACCAGTAAAATTCAAAAATCCTAAAAAGAAAACCCACGGATATTTTTTACCAAAAATTTCAAAAATCATTTCTTGTCTTTTTGCATTATCTCTATGATCTTTCCCTCGAATAATATGCGTCATCCCCAATTCAATATCATCCACTGTAACAGCTAAGTTCATCAACGGCCAAACACGATATTTCTTTCCTTGTCGAGGGTGTTTGGTTTCATTTATTCTAGCTAATGAAAAATCCCTCATTGCAGGATTTGGATTTTTCATTCCTTCATATTTCTCTGGAGTTTTAAATCTTAAGACAACTTCTCCAGATTTATAATTTGTCTTAGAATCCTCTGACAACATTTTTCCCCAACGCATTAAATTTTCCTTTTTATCATTATTCCGACATGGACAATTCTCTTTTAATTCTGCATACTTTGTTTTAAAATCTTCGGGAGCGCAAGAACAAATATATGCAGCATTTTTTTCAATGAGTTTTTTTGCATAATCATAATATAAATCAATCCGATCTGACTGCACCACAATTTCAATCTCGCTGTTTGTTAACCAATTCGCTTCAGATTCAATCATCTTATATGCCTTCGGATAAACTGTTTCAGGATTTGTATCCTCAATTCTAACATAAAGTTTTCCACCATACTCTTTCACAAAATCATAATTCAAAGAAAGATTAATCGCGTGCGGAAGATGCAAAGGCCCACTTGGCGACGGCGCAATTCGCATAACAACTCCAGACTTTGGAACATCAGGCAATTCAGGCAACCCCTCTCGAACTTCACGATGACTAATCTCCGTAGAATGCTCTGCTAAAAGTTCTTCCTGTTTATCCTCACTCATAGAATTAACCTCTTCGAGAACTTCATTAATCACTGGCATAACATTTTTAATTTCACTCTTTTCTAATCCTTCTGCAAAAAGCGAATTCAAAACCGCGCCAGCCACCGCACTCCCACCATGTTCAACTGCATTTTTCAAAGCATAAATTTTCGCCTTATCTTTTAAATTTTCCATAAATAGAAATAATAAATCATCTTTTTATAATTTGGGGTAAGAATGAATTAATCTAAATACAAGCGGATAAACTTACACTTTTCTTTCAAGAACTTCAACTCTCTGTTGTAATCTGTAAATCTGATTTGATAAATCTTCAATTCTATCTGTCAAATCTTTCAATCGCTTTGCTAATTTTCGCCTTCTCTCATCTGAAGTTAACTCTCGCCCACTTCCAGTTGTATTAAATGAATTTGAAGAACTCTCTGATGAATTCGTTGAACTTCCAGAATTTGTATCATTCCCTCCAAAAAAGAACGGCACAACTTCTCCAGAACCAGAATCTGAAGCACTTTCACCAGAACTCATTCCAGAATCATTCCGCATCTCACTAGCTTTCTCCTCTTGTCGCCTAAATCGTTCTCCCAAATCAACAATATCTCCCTTTTTTTTAAACATATCAAAAATTCCCATAACTCTAGATATTTCCAAGTTTTTTAAACTTAGTTGTTCTGAAAGAGTTAAAGGGAATCGTTTGTAAGGGAGATTATTTTTTTAAAAAAAGAACCCTACACAAACAATTAAAAATACTTCAAACTTCAAATTATAAAGCAAGATGGTCGCGACAATAGCTCAATTAATCGGAAAAGTAAACCCCAAACTCTATTCTACAAATGGAGAGGAACTTCTAAAAAAATACAAAACTTTAAATAAAATTCCAGCAGAAAAAATCAAGCCCAAGTCAGCAGCTTACTTGTATTCATTTCCAGAAGGAGTTCAAAAATCTCCCACCGGAGACCCAAGCGCTGAATTCAAAATCGGCTACGATTCATCGTCGGAAACATTAGAACCACTTTATTTCTGGCTCTTGGATTTAATGAACAGTTTTGGACTTGCCCCTGAAAAATTAGTAGATAATTTTTCTTCTTCTCCTGGTTCAGGTCATTTTGGAGAAATGGGAATCAAATCATCACAAATGCAACAACAAGCCCAAAACATAATGGGACAAGTTAACACTGTCTTGCGAAGTGTAATAAATATAATTTACGATTTAAAAGAATTCAAAACAAGATTACAAAGTTATAAAGATTTAAAATCAAAAAACGCAGCAAAATCCGAAGCCGCCACACTTTCATTAAAACAGCTATGGCTAGACAAAGTTGACATCCAAAAAGGCAACTCATCAGTAAAAGCAATGGCGCTCGGACAAGCCGGATTCCAAACACTTCTCGACGCTTTCTTAGTAGTTAAAGACGAAGAGTCTGTAGAAAAATTAGACTTAAACGAGAGAGTAAAAAGAATCGTAAAAATGCGAATCAACGAATTCTTAAGTTGGATTGGAAACTCAGAAGAAGAATTAAAAAAACGATACGAACTCGAAAGAACTTATTTGAAAAGTCAAGTAAATAGTTTAAAACTTTATTCACGCTGGGCAAAACCATATCTAAAAGCAGCAGCTGACTTAGAACAAAAAGAACAAGGACGAGCAGCTGACTTTGTAAAAACATTTAACACAATAATTTTAGAGTTAAGTCTTTTAGGGAAAGCTGAAATAAAACCAGCAGAACTGGCACAAGATTCAACCTTGCCATTACATTTCAAAAAATACAAAGGCAGAAAATATTATGCATGCGCATTATTAGATTTTAAATTCCGAGGGATACCACAAAAAATACAATCAGGTCAATCAGGACACTATGTATTCGGAGGCAAGATAGAAATAAATTTCAAAGGATACGCCCTTAATCAAGACGAAATAGACATGCTCTACCAAGAACTTGATAAATCAGACTTGGGAGATGTTCTAAAATTAATTGAAGGAACGACAACCGAAAGCTTAGAACAATTAGAAGGAGAAATAAAAGAATTCCTCGACGAAAAAACTCCTGAAGAAGAGGAAGAAGAAATTGAAAAACCTAAAGAAACAAATCCGTTTATGGCCCTACTTGGAAAAACTAGCAAGAAAAAAAAGAAAAAAGAAGATGAGGATGAGGAAGAAAAAAAGATAATTACTTCAATTAAAAAAGACAGTTATGATGAAAAAGTTTTAAGAGAAATTGCAGGCAAAAAAGCAACAGAAACTGTATTCACTTTATTTGACGTTTACAAAAAAGGTCACAGAATGCCAAGTTATGCTTAATTGGAAAGTTTTATAATCCAAGATAAAATAATTTTTTTATGAACCAACAAGAATTTTTATCGAGATCTAACACAGGAATTGTGGTGGTGGATATGCAATTAGAATGGGTAAGAAATTTAGATAACAAAAAAGATTTGATTAACAATCAGATTAAAATAATTAAACAAAATCCCAGTTTGCCAGCAATACTTTTAGAAATGAATCCCCCAAAATATGGAAAAACATTATATTTAATAAGGGAATCTGTAAGAGATAGATTAGAAGCAAGAATAGATAAAGATAACACCGACGGTTTTACTAATCCTAATTTAGAAGAAACATTATATCGTTTTGGAATAAAAAATATACTCTTCATGGGAACATATGCTTCCGCTTGCGTTTTTTCAACTTCAAGATCCGCAATAGATAAAGGATTTAAAATTGGAACCAACCAACGATTAATAGCAGATATGTCTTGTGATAGTCATACTACAATAAGTAAGGGAGCATTCAAATGGTATCAGCAAAACTGTGATTACTTTGAATAATTATTCCTTACCTGCCACCAAAAGTCCCAAACCTAAAACCACAAAAACTAATCCTAAAAAATTTGTATCAAAAGAAACATTTTCAGAAATCACCAACCCGTGCATTCCACGATAAAAAACAAACAAAAAAACTCCGCCCTTTACTAAAGATAAAAGACCCAAGATTTTCAACCATTTTTTCATACTTTATTAAGGGATATGGACTTTTTAAATTTATAATTAAATTTTTATACTTCAAAATCCTAGATAAAACATGGCTAAGAAAAATAAATCTAAAGCTAAAAACAAAAAAGAGGAAAAAGCTAAAGAAAAAGATTCTGATTTGGAAAAAGCCATTACGCATAGGCATCGCGAAGCACTGAAAAAAGAACTTGAAGAATCTGAAGAAGATTTAACAAAAAAAAATTCTAAAAATAAAGCTCCTAAGAAAATTCCTCAAGAAAGAGAAGATGTTTCTATGCAACAAATTCAAGCAAATTCTTCAACATCCCCTTCACTCGAAAGAATAAATAATTCTGGAGAAAATTTACCAATAAGATTAGAAAGACAAGCTGAAGAATTATCTGAACAAAAACCCAAAGCTCAAAGAGGAGTTTATACTGCAAGAGCAAAATCAGATTATGAATCAGAAACTAATTCCGACGAAGAACATGAATACTCTGCTGAAACTCAATCTACTACAACACGAAATCTCTCACAGTCAAATATGTCAACAAATGAAGTCCAATTTCAAAATCAAGAATTAGCTCAAGCAAGAGGGAACTCTTCAGCAAAACGAGAAGAAGATTATGCAGTAGAAACCAAAATTTTAGAAAGAGAAAAATCTAATCTCCCTTTTGAAAAGAAAAAAGACGATTATGTGATTTAACATAACATTAATAAATAAACTTCAACTTTAATTATCGAGGTGACAAGATTACAGACTATTCAATTTCAAACATTTACCAAGGTGCAGACTCTAGTCTCGATCCCAACAAGTCTTATGGGAGTATAATGGGCGGATACAGCGTCGACGCTAAAACAATTGGTATGGCAACTGACCCGCGAACAGCAAACGCAATTAAAGAAGTAAACAAACAAGTTTCTTCTGGTACAACTGCGATTGAAGTGAGCACAGTAAGCCCAGAAATTTTCGATTCTATGCCTCAAGAACAATTAAAAGAAATCAAACGAATGTCTGACCTCACAGGAGTAGACATAACTTTCCATGCCCCATTAGTTGATGCGTCAGGATTAACAAAAGAAGGATTCACCGAAGCTGGAAGAGAGCAAGCAGAAAGACAAATGGTCGCAACAATCGACAGAGCACAAGTGCTCAATAAAAATGGAAACATGCCCATCACTTTCCACTCTGCAGTACAACTCCCGGGAGCATTAGTTGAGCCCGGAAAAGAAGAAGAAGAAACATTAGTAATAAATTCTGAAACCGGTTCATTAAATAGAGTCCCGCTAAAAAAACGGCATTTCCCTGGAGAAAAAGAAGTCAGAGATCCTGAAACAGAAATAAAACATATGAACAAAGATAGCTGGACAGAAAGATTGAGAAACTTATCTTATTATGCTCAGATGGGAAATGAATCTATCAATAGAAGTAAATACTCTGAATTAATGAGGCAACAAGCTCCCGAAGAATTTGAAAAAGATGAAAACTTAAAAGAAGCAAAAACAACATTCGAGAGAGGAATGACTTTTTTAGATAGTTCTTATCGGGATGTGCAAAATATGTTTGACACCGCATATAGAAGTGTATTAGATAATAACAATGAAGACGAGAAAAAAATATTAGACCAATTAAAAAATGATATCCAAAAAAATGCAGAACAAATTGCTAAAGATCCTAACTCTCAGGAAAACTTAATGTTAAGGAAAAAAGTAATTGATGATAGTATAAACACTTTACAAAAAATAACCCCTGAAACTATTAAACCGCTTAGAGGGTACGCCCTCAATAAATCCACAGAAACTTTTTCAAATGTCGCTTTAGAAACTTGGAAAAAGTACAAAGACAAATCTCCAATCATCAGCATTGAAAATCCCCCTGCAGGAACTGCTGCATTTTCAACTGGAAAAGAATTAAAAGAATTAGTTACTCAATCAAAACAGGAATTTGTAGAAAAAGCTGTACAACAAAACTTAATGTCTGAATCAGATGCAAAAAAACAAGCAGACAAAATGTTGGGAGTAACTTTAGATGTTGGACATATGAATATGCTCCGAAAACACGGATATAGTGAGGCACAACTTTTAGAAGAAACTGAAGCAGTTGCCCCTTTAACAAAACACGTTCATCTTTCAGATAATTTTGGTTTCGAACACACTGAATTGCCAATGGGAATGGGAAATGTTCCAATCAAAGAAATTTTACAAAAATTAGGAGAAAAAGGATACGAAGGGAAAAAAATCGTAGAGGCCGGAAACTGGTGGCAACATTTTTCAGATCAAGGAAAAGTTTCACCACTCCAACCAACTCTCGGTGCATTAGGAACCCCAATGTATACTGGAGGCGGTGGACCATCTTGGGGAGATGCCTCAAATTTATATCAAGGATATTCATCTGGATTCGGTATGATGTTACCACAAATAAACTACAATACATTTGGTGCAGGATTTTCAAAACTCCCCGCAGAACTCGGAGGGCAAGTTCAGGGAGGACAAGGAAGCCGTTTAGGCGGAACTCCCATGGAATAATTTAAATACTCCAAAGTATATATTCAAGAATACAAAACCATTACGCATAGGTATCGCGAAGCATTGAACATGAAAAAAAAAGTGAAAAATAAAAAAGTTGTTAGAAAAAAAGATTTGGCAAAAGAAAAATCTATTGAAGAACTTAAAACTAAATCTAAAAAACTTTCAAAAGAAATAACAACTTTACAAATAATTAATGAATCTGACATTGCAATGGATTTCGCAACAAAAGCCTATAAAAAATTTAACAAAACAATCAAATCGATTATTCTTTTCGGTTCAACAATGAAAGGCACACAAACAACTGATTCAGATATTGACTTAATAATTATCATTGATGACGTTTCAATAAAATGGGATCAAGAAATAATCGCATGGTATCGAGAAGAACTCGACAAAATATTAAAAAATAATCCCTACAAAAAAAGTCTGCATATTAACACAATAAAGTTAAGCACATGGTGGGAAGATTTAATGCGAGGCGATCCAGTTGTGATAAATGTTTTAAGATATGGAGAAGCCATAATTGATTTAGCAGGTTTTTTTGAACCATTAAAATTCTTATTAATTCACGGAAAAATACGCTCAACCCCTGAAGCAGTTTACACTTCTTTGCAAAGAGCCCCACTACATTTAGCAAATAGTAAAGCCGCAGAACTAAACGCAATAGAAGGATTATATTGGGCAATGGTCGACTCTGCACATTCAGCTTTAATCGCTGCAAATGTCTTACCTCCATCTCCAGAACACATTCCTGCTGACTTAAACGAAAACTTTGTTAAAACCGGAAAACTCAATCAAAAGTATGTTGCTTGGTATCGGGACTTATTAATATTACATAAAAAAATATCTCATCGCAGAATAACCGAACTTAAAGGAGTTGAAATAGATGAATGGCAAGACAAAGCAGAAGAATTCGTCAAAGTAATGGCAGACTTAGTTAATGAAATAATTAAGTGAAATTTTATTTGTTTGATAAAACGCAAGAATCAGAATTTTCGCAATATCTTTCTAAATCATTTAATCCCCGCTCACAAGCATCTTTTTCAGAAAAACATGCATCAAAGTAATATGCTTGAAATAAATCATAAGCATGTTCAACAGATTCAACAGGAATTTCAGGATTAATAAGAGGATTTGTTGGAGATACAGGTTTTGTTAAATCAATTATTGGCAAATTCTGTTTCCATGTTGCATTACCTTCCATAAAATTTAAAGAAGCATCTAAAAAAGGGTGCATTTCATTTACTCCCTTATCAAGCAATCTCTGAGTTTTAGAGACAAAACTAGGCTTGTAAGCTCGGTCTATTTCATCAGACATTGTTTGTAACTTTTCTCCCATTGACATTTTATTCTCATTAAATATTCTATTTTAATTATTATTTTTTAAAAAAATTCTAAGCAATCACAGGAAGTTCTTTTTCTTCAGGTTTAGCTAACATTGCCACTCCCTCATCAGTAAGCTTTGTTTCAATTTTTTCTCTTAAAGGAGCATAACTTTCTTCATCAAATATCTGAATAAAATTAGCCACCGCTTTATATTCCTCGGCAGTAGATTCAGCAGCTTTAACTTCGCCCTCGCCATACAATTGTTTATTTTTCAAGACTATTGCTGCCTTAGAATGTTTCTTTACAATAGATTCTAAGCTTTCTCCTCCAAACTTACCAAATTCTTGCCTGATTTGTTCGGCCTCCTTGTGTTTTGAAATTTGAGGAGAATAAAATCCAATCAAATCAATAGCAGATAATTTATTTTTGCCTCCAACATAATGTTTTAAACCCTCTCCAAGTGTTCTTTGAATATCTCTAGGATCGTCTCCCTCATTAAAAGTTTCCAAAAGGTTTTTCCCATCCTCACCCAAAGACAACGCTTCCAAAAGTCCTCTTACAGCCATTTGAGCCGCAGGCATATTTTCCTCTTTCAAATATCTAGCCCCGACAATAGCATACTGCCACTTTCTAATACTATCATAATCGGGTGTTTCAGTTTTTTCTGTCATATTAATTCTACAACCTTATTCTTTATAAATCTTTCTATTTTGTTGTTATCTGTAAATAGTAACAATTAATTTAATTTCTCGTAAACAATATTACTTTTACAAGGCAACTTAGAATTAACTTGCTTCAAAGTTTTTCTAGCCATTTGAATGGCTTTTTCATTAGGCAAATGAATCTCAAAAATTGGAGCTCCAACTTTCATTATTGCAGCTTTCCCCATTGATTTCCCAAAACTTAACTGCATCCCGGTCTGCATACGATCTGCCCCTGCACCAGTAATCATTTTATTTTCTCTCTGAATATGATGTGGAAACGGAACAACTTTGAAAGCATACATTCCTGAAAGATTTTTATCTAATTTTTTATTAATAAATTGACGGCAAGCCTCAAGAGCATTATGTCGAATCTGACATTTTTCAGTAGAAGCCATAATTAATTTATGCGGCAATTTTCCTTTTTCAATTAAGGCGAATTTTCCCATAACAAATTTAACAATTTTTTGAGGAGGAATAACTTTAATATAAGCCCGATTTTTCCTCTTACTTGTCCGAGTAAACGGAGTCACTTTTCTTTTTGAATACGCGTTTGCTTTTCTTAATGACGCCATTATTCAACTTTCGCCTCAACGACTTCTTTTAATTTAAATCCTACTTGATAACATCCATCTGAGCATCCAGTATTTCTAACTTCAACATAAACATCTGAATGATGGCTTCTAATTGAATCTGCTAAATCATAAGCATTATCTCCATCAAATACATTAACTGCTTCTCCAAATGATTTTCCAGAATCAACATCTCTGGGGGTTAATTTTCCTCTTTCTGGAGCAAAACCATCAACTTTCCCAATTCTAAAATTATTCCAAAATTCATAAACCATTTTATTTAACCTCAACAATTTCTTTTAATTTAATATCCCACAAGGTATATCCATGAAGAACCCTACTTAACAGTTTTCCCTCAATTTCTCTAGTTCCCTTAGAAAGACCAACCACTTCAAAAGAATATATTTTACCTGAATCTAATTCTTTTCTATCAACCTTCTCAGCTTTTCCTTGATATTCATAAACCATTTTATTTAATCTCCACATTTGTTGTAATTGCTTGACCAGGTAATCCCTTTTCAAAAATAGCTCTTACAACTCCTTTATTTCCATGAGCGCCGGCAATCTTTCCAGCAATTTCCTTACCTGCTGGAGACTTCCAAACTACTTCTTTTCCAACCAATTTTGTAGCCTCTTCTCGCGACTTAGAACTCTCTACTTCAATCAAAAAATGTCGCTCTTTCACAACATGCCTTCCCCTTCTAAACTGCAAAACTTTTCCAGTTGTCATGTTATTTAACAAGAAATTTAGTTTAAAAGGCTTTCGCAGGGGAAAAATACAATTAATTTTATATATTCTTAATTTGCACTATTTCTTTAAAACAAAACTTAATTTTTAATTATTTCTCTAAAACAAAAATTCGACGACCAACAATCTGTTTTCCTCTAAACTCATCAATTGGAAATCCTTTAACTAATTTCAATCCAGTTCTTTCCAAAATAAAATCAATGTTACAACCCTTCCTATCTTTAATTGTCCGAATTAACGGAGAAGTAAAAACAATTTTTCCAGAAATTTTGCCAGACAAATTATTCAAAACATCCACCATCAAATCTTCAAATTCTCTCAACTGCTCTTTTGCTTTTTTCACAGTTGGAATTTTTCTATAAACTTCACCCAAATCTGGCTCACTCACCATAACATCAACATCAGAAATCGCAACTTTACTTGAATCATTATTAATCAAATCATAATCATCTTTAGAAAATTTAAACCACTTTAAATTTTCTCTTGCTCCCGCAATAGCTTTTTTATCATTATCCACTCCAACAATTTTTAATTCTTGCAAAAGTGCTTCATCTAAAATAACCCCAATTCCACAAAACGCATCTAACAGTCTACCCCCCTCTTTAACACCAGAAAGATTAATCATAATTTTTGCTAACCGAGGAGAAATCGCCAAAGACTCTCGACGCACCGGCTTTTCCATATCTCTTTTTTCTAAAGTTTTATAATCGCATTTTTGCACAATTTTACCAAAATAATTTCTATTTAAATTATCTTCAAAAATAAAATACTGTTCATTAACATTACTCGAACTCACAATCCCTGACTTTCCCCCATTTTGCATTTCCATTTCTGGTCTCAACTTTTTTTCAGTCGCTTTTAATTTTTCATTCTTAAATCTTTTTTTCAGATATAATGTAATTTCTTCAATTCCCTCTTCAGAAAAATCCCAAATTACATAATTTAATTTATTACTTTCTCCTAGATAAACTTCCTGTTTATCTAATTTATTTTCAATTTCTTGTTCATTCCCCGACGCCAAAACAATCCCAATTCCAATAACTCCCCCCAAAGAATCCACTGCCCCCGCTTCAATTGTTTCACCAACTTCCACCAACAAAGCATTTTTATTCACAAAATAATTTTCCATAGAATTTCCAGTTCTTTCCAAATAAGCAAAAACTTCTGCAACCGACAACTTTGGATTCCGTCCTAAAATAAATAAATATTTCATAAAACAATAAGAAAAAGATAGTTTTTAAGGGTTATCTGAAAACAAAATGATATTTTAAATTTATTCTCTAACTCCATTAAGAAGGGTCCATTCATTATAATGTTCCCATGCCTGACTAAAAAATTCCGCGATCTCTTTATCTTGCATCCTACAAGAATATCGACTTAAAATTCTATCAGCTACCCTTTCCATAAAATCTCTCCCAGAACCTTCAAAAGACATTTGAAAATCAGGTAAACTAAATTCCTCCAGTCTAATCTTTATATTCTCCTTGCAAAAACTCCAAAATTTATTAGGTTGAGGATTCCAAACTCTCTTTTTTCCATCATAAACTCTATCCACAAATAAATCTCCATAAATGTTATCTCTTTGGATATTCCCTCCCAAACGACAATTTCTTATCCCAGCAATATAGTTCTTTCCATCCCTTTTAACAGGATATTCAAATTTTCTTTCAAGCGGAATTAATAAGTCACTCATAAAAAAACATAACATTTTCTACTTATAAAGATTTATCTTCTCCAAACCCACTAATTATCCAATAATTCGTATCAGGTTCCATATATTTTGAATGATATTTTAAATTAACTCTTCCATCAAAAGTAATCTCAATCAAGTCATTATCTATCACTGACCTCAATATAGAACTTTTTGGCTCAGGAAAACCAACACGATAAGGATCAATTCCTCGTTGCTCCATCATCATTATTTCATTCCCTCCTGAATCAACTACAAACCTTTCATAAGCCAAAATAAAACCTATTGGATAATACTCCAAAGGAAAATGAAAAACCTCCTCGGTATCAATTAACAAATACAAACCAGAATCATCTTTTCTAAAATCCAATTTTCTTTCAACTAAACTTTCACTAACTTTTTTCCTTCCTTGACTTTCATACTTTCCATTTTCTCTAACCCCTCCACAATCCCGAATAAATAAATCAATTGCAGAATAATTATCTAAACAAGTTCTTAAATTCTCAAAGTCTAATTCTTGCGGCAAATAATACTGTTCCATTTTAAGAGTTATTTCTTCTTTTCAGTCAACTCTTTTCTCTGATTAAACTCGATCAAATCATTAATCAAAATACTCGCATCTCTCCGCGCTTCATCAACTTTCTTTGAATTCAATTTTCCTTTCTTAAACTCTTTACGCGCTGAAACAATATTATTCAAAATTCTCAAAGACAGCGACGGAAAAATACCCTTCTTAACAAAATTCTTCTCAAAATCTTCTAAAATCTTTTCTTGCGATTTTGCATTAGTTATTCCTTTTAACAAATCAAACACATCAGAATAAATTTTCTCAATTGTCTTTTCATCTGACCGCTTCTCAATATCTTTTCTTAATTCTTTAAGTTTCTTAAGATAAGCTTCAGTTTCTTTCATCATATTATCTATATCTTTTCCAGAAATTTTATATTTCAAATCATGTTCATATTCTTTAAACTGCTTAACTGCTTTTTCCAAAATAGCTATATCTTTTTTAGTCAGCAACTTTTCCTTTTTTACAAAAATCTCTTCCATTTTAGTTACTGTCTCTTTATGTGTCGGAGGAGCATTACCTGCAAGCATAATCAAAGCTTGTGATGGATTCAAAACCGCATAATAAATGTCAACCATCGCGTCGATTAATCTTCGGTTCACCATTTGCGCTGCCTTATCTGCTGTCTTCATAAACATATCAATTGACTCTGGCGACGGTTTCAATTTACCCATCCTCAAAAGAGCTTTCCAAGGCATAAACGTCCCCTTATCATAAAGTGGGACACCATCTCGAATAAAAGTAAAAATAACTGGCGAAGCATCCTTTACCGATTCCCAAAAATCAGTCAACAAATAAGTCTGAATATGTAAAGTATTTTTAACCCCTGCTAAATTAGCTGCCTCTGCCACAAACTGCTGGACTATCCCTCTCAATCTTTCTTTTAATTCCAACCGAGACATTCTTTTAACATCAGTATCATTAATAATTATAGCAACATCAACATCAGAAGTTTTCGTTGCCTCTCCACGAATAAAACTCCCAACAACAACATAAGATACAACATATTTCTCAAATTTTTGCAATACCAAAGATCTGTGAATCTGGGCAAACCTTAAAGCCCCTAAAAATCCTTTATCATAAATCGGCATTGACATCGCCACAGCATAAGCCAAATCAAATTTAGAATCCAAACACGATTCCCAAATATCAACAGGAGTTTTAATCTGCATCCACATTTTTTGTTTAAGTTTCAAAGAATCAATATGCTTAATAACTTCTTTTTGGATATCAGGGATTTTCTTAAACTGATCTTCAGGCACTACCATATAGAGATGCATATGTTTCTCAGTCTGTTTCGGAACCTCTTCCTCGTCGATAAAAAGCTTAATTGACTGCGGAGGTAAAACTCCTAACGCAATTGTAAATTTATATTTTTTAAGAATCCAATCCTTTAATTTATCTAAATCTTTTTTAGTTTCATCAAATTCTTTTTTTACTTCTTGATTACTTTGAGGAATCTGTGCCTTGTTCACAGAATACTTCCCCCCTAAATTCATTCCAGGAATATCCTGATCTATCTTAGAGATGTCATCTTTGGCCATAGTGAAAAAAGTAAAATCTTACTTATAAATGTTTTGAATTATCTTTTAAAATAATCAGGAAGAGGTATCGAATGCCTCTATGCGAAGTGTTCCAATTCAAATGAGAAAGAACGACGAGCATATCGAGGTTTGATTAATGGTCCCACGAGGAACCTGTTCCACAGGTTCTTGTGCCCCGAAGGGGTATCGGCGTCGGATGTAAATCCTCGCTCGTCCGCTATTGAAATTCTGAAGCGAACGAAACCCAAGGCTTCGATTCAAATGGTCCCACGAGGAATCGGCGTCGGATGTAAATCCTCGCTCGTCCGCTATTGAAATTCTGAAGCGAACGAAACCCAAGGCTTCGATTCAAATGGTCCCACGAGGAATCGAACCTCGGTTTATTCGGTGTAAACGAATCGTCTTAGCCGTTGGACTATGAGACCTTATATCTAATTTGATATAAGTTAAGCTTTTTAAAATTATTCTTTTGAGAAATTTAATAAAAAACTATCTATAAACCTCATAGGAATATTCAAATTTATCTTGAAACATTCCCCCATAGGATTTTTCATTCACTAACAAAATAATTTTTCCATCAACTTCTTCTGCTACTTTTCTTAAACCTTCTTGAATTGAAGAAATTGAACTAAACAAAGGAGTTTGACCTAAAGCAACTCTTTCCAAATTTGACAATTCAATCCCTTTTTCTTCCACCATTTCTCTATTTAAAATAACAGGAAAATTATCATCAAAAATTAAGGGATTCACTTTCTTCCTCCATTGGATCAATTATACTAAACCCTCCTCTAAGTTCCCATCCTGCACAAGCTCGAGTTCCATCTGCCTGTACTATTTGTAAATCCTCTGAATCAGGTTCACGATAAACCCCGTTATCAAAATCATATCCTTCATCAAAACTTCTTTCGCCATTCAAAAGCTCTTCCAAGTCATAGTTCTCCATAAAAACCCAACTTACCAAATACTTTTAAATCTTACTTTTTTACTAAAATTAAGCGTGGATAGTTTATTGGTAGAATATATCGTTGCCAACGATGTGAGCTGGGTTCGATTCCCAGTCCGCGCATATAGTATCTATTGAATAATCTACTCCATGAAAAACAACACATTCTACGAGGGTAATAATCTACAAATAACAAAATAAACAAACAGAGGGTTGTTCACTTTACTACCCAATTTCCAAGAAAATAACTTAATATTCCAATTACTGTCCCAATAACAAACCCTTTTAACATATCTCCAGTCCAAGTAAAGATATACAAAAGTTTCCAACAACAACTATAATTGCAAAGATAAGGCTTGCTTTATACAAATATTTCATAAGAAAAATAAGAAAAGTGTATCCTTAAATATTAATAGATAATAACTTGTTTATTGACTTGCTTCTAATCTTGTAATGTGTCTGGGTCTTCTTGTAACATACTGGTCCCCTTTTTGATAAAAACCAGTCTCCTGGGGATCTCCTTCAACTTTTACTGCATGGTTTTTACCGCAACCCGAGCACCAAGCATTATCATAGAACCATAAATTACCTTTGCTAAATCCCACCCTCTCTCCTTGAACGAACATTTGGTTTACAGATTCTTTTGGAACAACTCCGTCCAGAATATTTACAACAACCAAGCTCCCTTCATCAATTTTTATCTTTAAATTATAGATTGATTTTCCAAGAGTTAAAGTTTCATTAGAATATGCTTGAGAAACGAACCCTTGGATGTTTTTTGCACCCACTTTTTCTATTCTTGGAGCAACATAATTTTCTTCAAGAATAGTTCCTCGAATAAGGTCATTAGAAGCTTCTAATCTTTTTTCTAGCTCTTTCTTATTTGCTACTTTGGGACAGCAACCAGTAATGGCCAATGTAGCTGCAACAACTAAGGCTAATGTTTTTTTCATAACATCATTATTGAAAAACTATTTATAAACCTTTCTGCATGCTATCACTTTAAAAATACAACAATTAATTTTCTTAAGCTAAATAATCACTTGTTTATTTACTCAAATTATAATTTAGATAACTATCCCTCTTTTGGCAGATTATGTCATTGCCAACGGTGTGAGCTGGGTTCGATTTGCTTTTCGTAGAAAAGTATGCAGCTTGCTGCAGAGGTCTGCGCATATCTTTAAATTCTATTTACAGAACAATAACCCAACTTTTTTAAATAACTTTTCTTTATTTCTAGTATGAAAAAGGGGCAAAGCAAATGTTAATTCCAATTATTGCGGCGATTGCCTTGGCATCAATAACTGTTCTAGAAAAAATAGTTTTAAGAAAAAAGAAAATAAAAATAGAAGCATTCCAACTTTTAACTTTTTTATCGGCTGTAATTGTAATGCTCCCCTTATTATATTTTTTCTGGAAATTTGAACCCGAAGCTCTACAAATGAAAAACATCCTCATTTTATCCCTAGTAATTATCACTGCTGTTCTAGCTAACATATCCACTTTCTATGCCCTAAAATGGGAAAAAGTTTCTAACATCGAGCCCGCCCTAATCATGGAACCATTATTCATTGTCATGCTCGCACTAATTTTTAGCTTTTTCACAACTGGATTATATGAACGAAATTTCACAGTTATCATTCCTGCCCTAATAGCAGGATTCGCCCTCATCCTATCCCATGTAAAAAAACACCACCTAAGTTTCAATAAATATTTCCTCGCAGCAATCCTCGGCGCATTACTTTATGCAATAGAACTTGTAATTTCAGTTTTAATATTGGATTTCTACTCTCCAATATCATTTTACTTTTTTAGAAGTGCAGGAATTTTAGTTCTAACATTTTTAATTTTTAGACCAAAAATTAAAAACTCTACCCAACTAAAAACTTACAAAACAATTTTCTTAATCGGTGCACTATGGGTTTTATATAGAGTATCTGTTTATTACGGATTCTTACAACTCGGAGTAATTTTCACAACATTAATTATAATGCTCGGACCAGTTTTTGTTTACCTCTTCGCTAAAATTTTCTTACACGAAAAGTTAAGTTGGAGAAATATATTAGCCGCAATTATAATTGTTATATGTGTTTTATATGTAACACTTTTCTAGAATTCTATTCTAAAATTTACTAATCCATTCCTTGATAACCCTTTGAACCCGCATAATTCATTTTACCACTTTTGGAATCTGCAGAAGCAATCACATCATCGATTCTTAAAATCATAATTGCCACCTCAGTTGCAGAAGCAATTGCCTGACTTTTTATTTTATACGGCTCGATTATTTTAGCATTTAAAACATTATCAACTTTATTTTCGAATAAATTCAAACCTGCATTCATATCTCCAGCATTATGTTTGGATTTTAATTCGGTTAAAACATCAATTGGATCCATGCCAGCATTTTCAGCTAAAGTTAAAGGAATAAATTCTAACGCAGAAGCAAATTCTTCAACTGCTAATTGTTCTCTTCCACCAAGAGATTGTCCAAAATGTTTTAATCTTTTTGATAATTCAATTTCAATTGCTCCTCCCCCCGGAACCACTAACCCTGTTTTCAGCGACGACGCCACATCCCCTAAACCATCTTTAATAGCCCGCTCAATTTCATCAATAACATGTTCAGAGCCACCACGAATTAAAATAGTCACAGCTTTTGGATTAGAACATCCTCTAATATAAGTCATATTATCTTCCCCCTGTTTAATTTCCTCTACAACTTCAGATTTACCTAAATCCACATCTTTAAGTTCCCCAAGATTGCTCACAATCTTAGCTCCAGTTGCTTTAGAAATTTTTTCTAAATCTGATTTTGCAACTCTTCGACAAGCATAAATTTTTTTTCTAGACAATAAATACTGCGCAAAATCATCAATCCCTTTCTGACAAAAAATAACATTTGCTCCAGATTCAGCAACTTTCTCAACCATATCCTTAATAACTTTTTCTTCTTGAGAAAGAAAATTCTGTAATTGTTCTGGAGAAGAAATTGAAATCTTCGTTTCAATTTCAGGATTTTTTATTTCCAATGGAAAATCAATTAATGCAATCTTTGCCCCCTCAATCTTTTCTGGCATTTCATTTGAAACTTTTTCTTTATCTAAAACAATCCCAGAAATTAATTCTGTTTTTTCAACTGAATCTCCTTTTGCTTTTTCAATTTTAATATCATCCAAATCAACCTTCCAATTTTTCTGAACTTGCTTTCGTTCAAATGATTGCGTCGATTCAGACGAATGAAAATCTCCGATTTGCTTAACAGCTCGAATAATTATATCTGCAAATTTCTCTCTTGAATCTTCAGCACCCTTGCCGGTCATAGCAGTCATAGCCACCTGTTTCAAAACATCATCGTCATCTGGACTAATCTTAAGAGAAATTTCATTTAAAATTTGTTGCGCTTTTTCAGCAGCCATTCGATAACCTTTAGTAATCAGCGTCGGATGAATTTTAGAATCTAATAATTTTTCAGCATTCTCTAATAATTTCCCTGCAATCATAACTGAACTGGTAGTCCCATCACCAACTTCACTTTCCTGAGTTCGCGCAATTTCAACCATCATCTTTGCCGCAGGATGTTCAATTTGAATTTCTTCAAGAATTGTAACTCCATCATTTGTAACAATAATATCTCCTGTAGGAGAAACCAACATTTTATCCATTCCCTTCGGCCCCAAAGTAGTTTTAACAACTTCTGAAACCATCCGCGCAGCAAGAATATTATTTCTCTGCGCATCTTTACCCATAACTCTCTGAATATCTTCAGGCATTAGAACAACGGGTTTTTCACTCATCAGAAATTTCTCCTCTTTGTTTAGTTAAATACCTTCTACCCTCATCTGTTAAACTGCATATATCTTTTTTTAAATCAAGATAGCCAACCTCTTTTAAAAATAATATACTTGGCTTAAAATCTAATACTTCAACTCCATCTAATCTTGAAATCAAAGTTGAATAAGATGCCTCCCCTACCCCTTTATCCAAAGTCTCCATTATTGCTGATGCAGAAGAATTATTTTTAACCCTATGCTCTTTCACCGCTGGCATAAATTCAACAGCTGCTTTCTCTAATCTTGCCCACCTCAATTCATCTTGCAAACTTTCTTCTCTTTCACATGCTGCAGCATAAATTTGTAATTGTTCACTAGGACTTTTTAAATCATATTCTGAAATCATTCGCACAAACTTCTTAACCCTTCTCGAATTTTCACTCATTTTTATCAACAATAAACCCCAATTCCATCTTTTAAAGATTATTGTGATTTAAACCACTATCAAGTTTAAGATAATATTTAAAAGCAAAAGCGCCCTTAATAAAGTATGAATGAAGTTATCGTTGCAGATATTATGACTAGGAATCTGATCACAATCAAACCAGAAATGGACCTACTAAACTGCGCTAAAATAATGATAAAAAAAAGAGCGGGCAGTATTTTAATTGTAGATCAAAAAAAACTCCGCGGATTTATTTCTGAACATGATATTCTCTGGGCCTTTACCAAAACCAAAACAAAGGCAGAACTTTCTAAAATAAGAGTAATAGATATTTCTCCAAAAAAAATAGCGACAATACGACCGACAGCAGGATTGCAAGAAGTAATGAAAAAAATGAAACATTTAAAATTCGAAAAATTGCCTGTCATCGACAAAGGAGAATTAGTCGGAATGGTAACTGTAAACGACATCCTAAACTTTAAACCCGAACTCTACCCCGAACTAAACGAATTCTCAGAGATAAGGGAAGCCTCAAATAAATTAACTCGGATAAAAAAAGCAAAAGAAAGAAAATCCATGAATGAGGGAATCTGTGAAGAATGTGGAAACGTCGAATTGCTCTACAGATTCAACGGAATGTTAGTATGCGAATCCTGTCAAGATAGAACTTAAGAAAACTATTTAAACCAATTTTATTTATTATAATGGAGAGGAAAAATGGCAGAAAAAGATATACTATTTTCAAGTAAACTAAAACACAAGGGTATTTTCAATTTTGCAGCTTTCTACAAATTTTGCTATGACTGGCTTGAAGCAGAAACAGGTTTACTTTTACAAGAATCAAAATACGCTGAAAAACTATCCGGCGACATGAAGGAGATTGACATTGAATGGAACGGATTCACTAAATTAACAGATTATTTCAGATTTGACATGAAAGTAACTTTCAAGATTCTTGCAATGAAACAAGTTGAAATTGTCCAGGACGGGAAAAAAATCAAGACAAATGAAGGCCAGGTTGAAATGGGAGTCAAAGGAATTTTAACAAGAGATTGGCAAGGAGCTTATGAAAAAAGTGCATTCCAAAAAACATTAAGAACAATATACGACAAATGGCTTATCCCTTCTAGAATCGACCAATTCGAAGGCAAAGTAATTGGAGATTCAGACGAATTCTTAGGACAAGCCAAAGCATGGTTATCTCTTGAAGGAAAAGAACGACATTAATTCTTAACCGGCAAATTTAAATAAGCAATTTTTATAAATCAGGTATGGATTTAAATACATTAAGAACTGAAACATTAAAATTGATAGAAGAGTATAATCAGGATACAACTCATAGAAAAGTAGAACCAATTAATGGCTATGGGCAAGAAGACCCTCAAATGATGATGTACTGGGCATTTTGGTCTGATGATATCCGCTCTGCACGAGGGGTTGGTTTTACATATATTAATAAAGAGTTAAAAGTTTTTTGTGGGAAAAAAGAAGTAATTGCTCTAGAAGATACTATTGATAATTTTAGAGAACAATTAAGAGCAATTCCAGCAAAAGCCCATTAATTCATCCCACACCATAGAAATCTTTAAATAGAAATTTAATAAGTATTTTATATGAAAAAATTAACACTTTCAATATTACTACTATTGCTTCTTCCCACAATCTTTGCAATCAATCTAGAAGTAACACAAAAAACCCCGAATCAAGTGATCATAGGAGGTTTAAATCAGCCAGCAATAGTAGAATTAGAAATCACCAACTTAGGATCAATAGACAATTTTGAAATCCTTAACTTATTTGGGTTCACATTAAATCCAACAGAAACAGGTTTCATAAAAAACAGCGAAACAAAAAAAATATATTTAGAAGTTTACCCGCGCTCAGATTTTTCAATAAAAGGATATTACACTTTATCTTATTTATTAAAATCAAAACAAACCTCAAAGTTACACAACCAAGAATTGACTCTAAAAATTGTAGATTTAGGAAACGCATTTGAAGTGGGAATTGAAGGATTTGACCTTGATGCAAACGAAATAGAAATTTATTTCAAAAATAAAGAAAATTTTAATTTTCAAGATTTATCTGTTAAATTTACTTCTAACTTTTTCAAATCTCAAGAAGAATTTGATTTAAATCCAAACGAAAAAAAAGTTTTTAATATTGAATTAGACAAAGATGACTTCAAAAGATTAAACGCTGGATTTTATACTTTAACTGCAGAAATTTCAGTAGAAAATCAAAAAGCAGAAGTTGAAGGAATTATTAATTTTAAACAGAATCCAGATTTAAAAACACACGCAGAGAAATCTGGATTTTTCATCTATACTTCAAAAGTACAAAAAGAAAACACTGGAAATATAATAACAAAAACTCAAATAGAATTAAACAAAAATATTTTCTCACGATTATTCACCACCTTCAATGTTGAACCAGATTTAGTGAAAAGAAATGGAATAAAAATAAATTATACATGGGAAAAATCAGTAAAACCCGGAGAAACTTTTGAAGTGGTTGCCAAAACAAATTTTTTATTCCCGGTCATAATTATTTCATTAATCGTAATTTTAATTATTACTATTCAGCATTATTTAAAATGCGACATAGTAATCAAAAAAAGAATTAATTTTGTCCATACGAAAAATAAACAATTCGCACTAAAAGTAAATATAATGGTTCGAGCTCAAAATTATGTGGAACAAGTTAATATTTTGGATAGACTCCCATTGATGGTAAAACTTTATTCAAAATTTGGCGGGCAAGAACCAACACGAGCCAACGAAGAAAAAAGAAGAATTGAATGGAACTTTGAGAAACTGGAAAAAGGAGAAGTGCGAACAATGTCTTATGTTATTTATTCAAAAGTCGGAGTGTTTGGAAAATTCGCCTTGCCAAAAACAACAGCAATTTATGAGAAAGAAGGCGAATTAAAAGAAACAGCGTCGAATCAAGTTTACTTTATGTCCGAGGAAGCTCGCGAGCAATAATTAGTGAGTAAAACGAACGTATGTAAGCCGAGCGAGGTTTCGAGTTGAGGCAAGAAAAGAAGCATAAAATAAAAGATAAACTTTATAAATCCTCTTTAAAACATTTCACTATCTAAAAAATCAACCAAATCTTCTTTATGTTCAAATAAATTTCTAGGCAAACAGACACTTATTTTACAATTCCCTGGATAAGATTGATAATCTACTTCACTTGCTGATTTACAATTACTTTCAGAAATATAATCCATTCGTAAATAAAATCCCGCTGGAAAAAGATACTCATCAGTAAACCCCGGATTATGTAATTTATGAAAAAAGTCAGAATGACGAGAAATTTCAACACACCCTTTACGCATAAATCTTTCATAAGCCCTATTTCTAAACTCTTCCAAATTTTCAAAAGGCCAATTAACAACCGCCCGAAATCCATTCTCTACTTCATTAATTACCCACTCTTCTAAAATATCAACAGAGTCATTCATTTTATATCACTCATTATTAAAAAAGAACTTATGGATTTTTAAATTTTATTGTGATGATGAATTATTAGAAAGTTTTCTGAGCAATCAAATTAGACATCTCATGAGTATGAAATCTTCCTTTGCCATGTTTTTCTTCCTTTGAATATTCTTTGTAAGAAATTATGTCCCAGACAGGATACATCCCAGATAACTCCCCATTAGAAAATTGATACTTATTCCTATTTTCTTTTCCTTTTCTAAAAACCCCAATAAAATTATATCCATTCTTTCTAGTTCTCTCCTGCATATTTTTTACTAATCTATAAACTTTTCTTTTTGTCAAAAAGTGTATTGAGAATAATGCACAAATTGCATCATAATCTTCAAGAATTTTATAAGTTTCTAAATCTCCAACAAAACTTTTGACTTTCAATTTAGCTTTTTTTGCATAAGCATCTAATTTAGCTATTCCAGTTTCTGCAATATCCATAGCTGTTACACGATGACCTTTGCTAGCTAGATAAAGTGCTACTCTCCCAGTTCCACACCCCAAATCCAAAACTTTTGAATTTCTTTTTAATAAAGCTTCAAATTCAATTAATCTTTTTCCAGGTTTTAAACCCCAATAAGCGCCCCTTGTTTTTGCATACTCTTTTTCAAAACGATACTTTCCCCCAATCTTATTTTTCAAAGAACCCATATTCTCTAAAATTAAACAGAATTTATAAACGTTTTCTTAATCTCCTTCAACACCCACATTCCCCAAAATTTCTTTGATTCTTAAAAATAAAAAACATCAATAAATAATCACTTGATTATTTAATAAATAAAGAATAGAATTTATTCTTCTCCAAACAATCCTTTAAAGAAATCTCCCACTGTCCTAAAGAAATCTCCAACAACTCCTGGACTTTCATGACCTTCTTCATAATTTGCATCCCCTGTTCCAGCATCATCACCAAATTCAGAACTTGCATCTGCACATTCAATGTCAACAATACAATCCCAACCTTGTCCAGATGGACCTTCTATTGGCCCTCCATAACAATGTTCACATTTATTAATACATTCATTTTCTTTTTCTGTTACCTGTTCATCATTTAAACATGGACCCTCATATAAATTAACACATTCTTCTGCACACTTTTTACATAGTGCACCTCCAGTCTCACCCTCCTTACTATTCCCACAAATCATTGAAGGATCTTCCACTGCAACACAATTAGAAATACAAATCTGCTCTGCATCCATCTCAGATTCATCAGGAGCATCTCCTTTCATATTACATTCATCCTCACATTTATCAATATTTAAATTTTGACAAACCATATCAAATTCTTCGCAGCCAACTTTAATACAATCTTGCATACATGATTCTCCTTCATCTGCAGGTTCAGGTGGACCAGAAACATCAACACCACATTGCGCCCCACATTCCACAGATTTTGCTTCTCTGCATTCCATATCATTTGCATCGCATCCTTGAGTTGTACATTCTTCCATACAATTCATATCTGCAACACTAGGTCCCCCATAACCCTCGTCATTAGAAGAAGGTCCCCTTGCAACATTCCCAGTTAATTGAAAATAGGAAAATAAAGTTATAATAAATACAATAAAAATAATCAATTCTTTTTTCATTAAACTACTAAAGAAAAAGGATTTATAAAATTATGGAATGCACCCGCACAAATATGACAGGGGGGTTTAAAAAATAATTTTTTCATCTCTTAGTAAATCAAACAAAAATTTGATTAAAGGTCTTAAATTTCCATTGACCTGTGACTCTTCTAGCCCTTCATAATATCTGTACTTATTTTTGCTTGGAATGTTAATCATTGGATATTTGTTTTTTCTTAATACAAAATTCATTAATAATCTTCCCACTCTTCCGTTCCCATCAACAAAAGGATGGATTGTTTCAAAAGCAGAATGAAAATATGTCGCGAGTATTAAAGGGTGAAGCTTATTCTTGTTTTTCGTATACCAAGACAGTAAGTAGGACATTTCTTTGGCAACTTCTGTTGGCTTAGGAGGCATCCACTCAGTCCCCCTAATGTATACTTGCAAAGTTCGATATTTTCCTATTTGATTTTCTAGCTCTTCTTTCAATGTTTCTTTTACAACTAATTTATGCAAATTTAGAATCATTTTTTTGTTCAGGTCACCCTCACAATTTAATAAATAGTCAAAAGCCTTTTTGTGATTCATAATTTCATTTATTTCTCTTAATGATTTTCTCGGAGTTACTCTTTCAAATAATAATTGAGATGTTTCTTGCAGTGTTAATGTATTCCCTTCAATACTTGTAGAATCGTATGTAAAAAGGGAAACAAATGCCTCATAACGATTTTCCTCTGTAGCTTTTAATTGCTTAAGATAAATTTCTTTTATTTTTTTTAGTTCTGTTTCTTCACTTTTGGTAAGAAGAGTGGATAGTAAGGATAATTCTTTATCTGCATCTGCTTCTTTTTTAGATAACTTTCTTTTATCTAAATCTACGCCCAAATATATCCTTTTTTTATTTACATCCTTTCCTCTTCTAATTGACTTAACTCTGTAAAAGTATTTTCTTCCACCTTTTTCTTTTATTTCAGTATAAACCATAATAATTTTACGTCTACACCATTTAAATAGTTTTCTACGCAGTGGACGTACTGATTATAAGGTTACTCTGGAGGTCTATCTTATCATTAATAAAAAAATCCCTCACCAAAATTTTGCAATTGGTTTAATTTTTAGGGATTTGAGGAAATCTTTATAAATAATAAACTCCTATATTTAAAATGAAAAAGATAACTTATATAATTAATTGGGCATTATTTTTTATAATCTATATTATTTCATATATATTATTTATTAGTAGCGAAGATACTGAATTTGTAGTACATTTTTTCATAATATTAATTTTCGCATTATATTCAATTCTCTTTTTATATTCAAGACATAAAGCCCCTAATTCATTTCCCAAAAAAATTGTAGTTCTAAATTGGATTGTATCCTTAATATTAATTTATTGTACTGAATTAACTCTTTCCGATCCATGGGGAGCTTTAATATGGTATTTCTCAATCTTTCCACTGGGGATAGTAATAATTATCACATATGTTCTGTTAATCACATTAAAGGAAGAAATAATCACTTGATTTTTTAATTTCCAAAACTCTTTTTTATCGATGACAAATATTAAAACAGCGTCGATAAAAAAAATCCCCACCAAGATTCGCCAATTGGTTTATTTTTTAGGGGTTTGATTGATAATATCCACACCGAGATGACTGGGAGAGTTAGATAATTTACAATCTTCAAAATCTGATTTTTTTAATTTTAAATATTTATTTACAGATTTTATCAATTCGTTGGAACGAGAAAAATTAGAATTTCTAACCCTATCAAAATAAGTATATAAAATAACTTGAATTCCCCTTTTTCTTAATCTTTGAATTACCGGGACAAAATCTGAATCAGAAGCGATTAAAATAACTTGTTTTATTTTAGGAAATTCTATGGGAATCTCAATTAAATCCATTGTTAATAAAGTATCTACTCCTTTTTGTTTGTAGATATATTTCCCATTATTTTTAACTCTTTGACATCTCCCCTCTCTAATTGTCACACAATCATTACGCCCCAATTTAGAAGTAAAGGAATCATAATCTTCTTTTCTCTTTTTTTGGCTTGGATTAGGATTTGTACTTTGGTAAGGAGGAGCATTATAAAAAAATAAATGATAAAAAATCGAACCAAATTTACCACAAAGATCTTTAGAGAATTTTAGAAGATCATATTTAAAATAATGGCCGTCCCCTAGTTCACGACTAACTTTGGATAAAAATCCTGCATCAACCATAACTAATACTTTTTCCATTAAGGAGACTAAGAAATTCTATTTTATAAATCTTAATAAAAAAATAAATCATCCATTGACCCGGAGATCAATGGGGAGCATGTTAATATAATCATGATTTAATGATTTTTAAATGTTACTAAATACCACATAGAGATGGCTAGGAGAGTTGAAATTCACTTTATTTTCTTCCTAACCAAGCAACCATAAATCCAATAATCATTATAACAACATTACTTTTTGATTTTATCGACGACAAATATTAAAACAGCGTCGATAAAAAAAATCCCCACCAATGCTCCTAACCCTGATTTTAAATTTTAAAGTTTACCTTCGGGAGTTTATTAAAATCAAAGTTACTCGTCAAACACAGGATAAAATCAAAGATTTTGAAAGTTTTCTGTACTTAACCGAGTTAGAACTTTGAAAAGAAAAAAGTGGTTCCAAAAAAGGAACCACTTAACTATCCCCCCACCAAGATTCGAACTTGGGATCTTCCGGGTGCTGCACTAATGCAGTCCATAGGAACTGACTTCTCAGGCTTCATTTAATTTCGATGAATCTAATCGAATATCCACCCTATTCTACAGCCAGACGCTCTACCGCTGAGCTATGGAGGGATTTAAACTTCCCCAACCTAACTTAATAGATTGAGTGTTATCCTATAACATAAAAACAGATAAGAATTAACATATCTGTACCTATGTTAAAATATTGTAGATTTTGATATTTATAAAGATTGTTGTTAATCCCCAACCGCCCACGACCCTAGTCAAGCATCCTAAGGCGATGTCGTGTTTGTTTGCTTTATTGTAATTGGTGGCTTTTGTTTTTAAGTCTTGTCGAGATTGAGTGGGGGGATTAGTTAAATAATCAAGTGATTGTTTATTCAAAGGATTTTTAAAGTTAAATTTGTTGATCAGAGTATGAAAGAAGGTTTTGATTCAACTGCTTTTAATGAGCAGGCTATAACTCCAAAAAAATCTAAAATTTGGGTTTGGGTTTTCATGTTTGGAGTAGTTTTAGCGATATTAATCATTGGAGGTTATTTTGTTTATTTTAATTCTCCTGGGGAGCCCCAACTAGTAAAAATTAATTCATTAGAGATAGTTAATGTCTATAGAAATTGTGAAAAAAATGGAGCTGATTATAAAGATACTACGCTTCAAACTACAATTGATGTTGAAATTACAAAAAATGAAAAATATTCAGAAAAAATCCTTGCTAGGGATTGCGTTTTAAAACTTGATTCTAATAACGTTGAAAGTTTTTCCTTAGTTGTACTTCCAGTCCCGAATCCTTATATTGAGGGAATCCAGGATTCTGGTTTACACAGGGTAACTGGAGCAGAATTAATTGGAGATAAATCAGGAGAATTAACTTTTTGTTGTCAAGAAAAATGTGACACTGCATTTGTTAATGCTTGTTAAATAATATACAATGATATTTAATTCAAATAAGAAGAAAATAATATTAATGTTTTTACTCGGGATATTAATCTATACAAATATTATCTCTGCTCAATTAGCAGATTTTGATGGAGTTACGGAAGTTCAAAAAGTTACTTCTTCTCATCCCGACTATGAAGCTATTTCTCAACAGTATGCTTTAGAGGCTTACCAAGCTTATGAGATAACATATAGGATTAGAAGGGGTTGGAATTTCTTACCCTTTTCATTACTTGATGGAAGAGATTCCGTAACTGGAAAAGCTTCTTGTTGGAAACAAAATGATCAGAGCGGAGATTTTGGAGCAACGGTGTTAGAATATATTTATCTCTATGAACCCAACGCTTCAATACTTCCAAACAATAAATTGGGTTATTATGTAGGTGGATATGTAGAAGAATGGAAAGAGGAACCTCTAAAGAGTTATCAAAAAGATTTAAGAGGAATACCTGAGCCAAATTCAAAGATGACTTTACCTATTAATTGGGTTTATTCTCCAATAGACTGCGAATTTAAATTTTATACTGGGTGGCTAGACGAAGTTAATTACGAGGAGACTAGCAATTTTATAAAAGAAGGAAACTTAAATTTAACTCTCGAAAAAGGTTGGCAAGTTATTTTGCAATTATTTCCGGGGTTTTCTTGGAATGAAATAAAAGGAGATTGTATTATAGAAGAGATTAATTTTTGGCAACCAGATGTTCAAGTATATTCTCTTCTTCCTGAAGATTCGGCAACATTTACAAGTTCTTTTTTAGATCGTGTTGTGGGCATTGAAGATTATTTTAAACCAATTATGATGAAAATTAAAGACTCTTGTACGTTGGGAAAAACAATTAACTATTCCTGCGAAAAAGTTATAGATAATGGAGATTCTTCACAAAAAATAGATTTACTATATATACCCGATGCATATAATAATTTATCTTTATGGGCAGAAGATGTTGATAGTATTAATGAAGAATTTTTTTCAATTGAACCTATGAAATCAAATAAAAATAAATTTAATGTTTGGAGGGTAGATCTGCTTGGCGATAACCTGGAGAGGGATTTTGAAATTGGGGGATTTTCCTATAGATCTCAAGCTAAGATTAAAGAAATCCAGAGAAATTGTGTGGAATTAAATGAAGATTTTGATATTTCTTTAGTTGTTGATTCTGGAACGGTTAATCTTGGATCTGAGGGGGGGAGAACAATTTATTCTTCAAGAACAAGATTGATCGACGGAGAAGAATTGATTGCTTGGAGAACTTTAGTTCATGAATTTGGCCATTTTATAGCAAATTTAGGAGATGAATATGAAAATTCTATAAGCGTTAGGGATTTCTCTGATAGACCAAATATTGATAAAGAAGGATGTCCAAAATGGTGTTCTGGTGAATTAAATACTAATGCTTCTTGTTATAATGACTATATTTCCTTTAAAACTTGTTTATATAACGTTACTGATAATTTAACATCACAATATAAGGGTGAATGTAATTATCATTATTCATTACCTCTTTGCAATTTGGGAGTTGGTTGTAGAGATGAAACAGGTTGTTATTGGAATGCTAAAAGTATAATCTCTTTTAGATCAACTAAGAAGAGTTTTATGAGTAATCCGGACATGGTTACAGAGTTTAATAGTATAAGCCAGGAGGCCATATTAGAAAAATTAAATCTCTTGGATAATCAAAATGAATAATAAAAAAGGAATGGGCAGATGGATTTGGGTTATTATAGCTTTAATTTTTATAACTGGTATTGGAATTTATTTTTGGTTAACTGGCCATCCTCCTGTGCAAGAAATAGAGAATTCTATATCTACTCCTCCCTTGTTACCTTCCTAAAAAATAAGTCGATTGTTTAATTTTGAAAATACCTATGTAAAAACACCCAATTTCCGAAGGGTAGATTGTCTCACGGGGCAGAGTTTAATATTTATTACTTTAATATTTATTTCTTTGTTTTTGAATTTGGTTTTTTATCCTTTATTAAATAGAAAATCTAACCCCAGTTTTGTCCAGTCAAATGATTTGAAATTTTTTGTTCATGAGTAAATGGTTTAGGATAGCTTCGATAAACACCTTAGAGATGTTCCCTCCGCCCACGACCCTAGTCGAGCATCCTAAGGTGATGTCGTGTTTGTTTGCTTTATGTTAATTGGTGGCTTTTGTTTTTAAGTCTTGTCGACTACGGGAGGGTGACGGAGAAAAATAAGATGCATTTATTCTTCCAGTATATTTTCTATTAATGTTAAAAATTCCTTAGCCCTTTCTAAGGAAGTTTGAGCCTTCGATTTTTTAATATTTTCAGTAGTCTCATATTGAAATGTAGATCTTTTAACTTTTTCAAAACCATATTTTGTCAAATAATTATCACTAACAGATAAAGCTTCATCTTTTCCTATCTCATAAGCTTTCAAAAGATGATTTTTTATTTTATGTCTTCCTTGCACTATTAATGCTTCGTTTATTACTTGATGTACAATTTCGTGTCTCGTTTTATATCCTAACTTGTATAAATATGCGCAAGCAATATAAAACATAGAATAATAACTGCTTACAACTACCCATAACGAAGAAGAAACATTTTTGAATAATAGGTTAGCTACACTCAAACTTTCTCTTGCATTTTTCAAATAAGTTTCATAAATCAGGGGATTTTGCTTATCTACATTTATTATCTTCCCATCTTTTAAATAATTTTTGAAATTATCTTCCGCTTGTTTTATTCTTTTTTCATCCATTCTGAAATTAAATTATAGTAATTCTCTTTCCCATAAAGTATAATATTGTTTTTAATTATTTCGTTACCAAGATTATTTCCTTTCTTTTCTATCATTGAGGTGAATTCTTTTGAGGTGAATTCTTGTATTTCTAAGTTCAAAGATAATAGGCTCAATTTCTCATTTAATATTTCGGATTTGGATTTATTATCTAAAATTATACAGATATCAATGTCTGAATTCTTTGTGTTGGTTTTCTTGATGTATGAACCAAATGCCAATACAGTTAGAAATGGGTAGCTTAATTCTTTGATATATTTTCTTATAACTTTTAAATTTAAATTTTTCGAAAAAAATTCTTCAGTTCTTTTCTCTTCTATCGAAAGAGTTTCTATATTGTTATTTTGATTAAATTCGATAAGATAGGAGTTTCCCTGCTTGCTTTTTAAATATGTTTTAGGATTTATTTTAGAGAGTGCTTGAGAAGTGTTTTTATAATCTGTTTTTAATTTTTTAGAAATCTCCATTATAGAGTGGGGGGATTCTTTGTTTTCAATTAAAAATTTCAATATTTTTTCTTTTAGGGTGTATTTTACCATAGTGTTATGGTATGCAATACCTTATTTAAATCTTGTGTTTGTATGGATCTCTCTTCATGTTCTAAAGAGCAAACATTATTTATTAACACCGAGGTTTTACATGGGTAACTTATGGGTGCCTTGCAGGTGTCGTTTAGAAGTCGGAGTGTTTTTCTTCTTCTCAGAAGCCCATCAAATATGCGTTGAATGGGTTACGCCCCCACCGCGCTTCTTTAATCTTTAAATATTTCCACAACAACCTCAGGATTTTTTTCATTTCCAAATTTAACTTGATATTTTGTTTTGTTCTTTCTATAATGTTCAAAAGATATCCATCCCATAGGTTTATCTTGCCCTCTAAGAACAGGGATGTGGTCTTTAGAAGGAGCTGCAAATATTCCTTCGCCTTTTAGACTAACAATCATAGATTCAAATCCTGGAGGTTCTCCATCAATCTCTTTTCTATCAATCTTTTTTTTTCCATCATAAATATCCCAGTGACTGTTTTCTCTATCTTTTTTTATAGTATGCATTCCAGAACCAATAGTCCCTGAAGGGATTTGAGGGACATTCTTCCACCATGTATCATTACTATTAGTATGTCTAATTTGTTTATAAGGGATATCATCAATGATAATATTAATTTTTCCTGTTTTTTGCCCATTTCTCTCTGTCCACCTGATGATCTTCCCATAACTATTTTACCCAAATACTTTGAATCAAAAGCTTCGCACCATAAAAAAAAGTAAATATTACTGCAATAACTAATCCAAACCACATTACGTCAGGAGTAATAAAACCAAGATATTTTTGATCTACAATTTGCTTAGTAAGATTAGTAAAAATTAATGCAAAGCCAATCAAAGTAAGTCCATCAATAAAATCTTTTCTATTCATAATCTCCCTAAGATTCTTTTGCTTAAATACATTTCTATTCCAAAAGAGACTTCCAAGAGTCTTTATTTGGAGATTTTAACATAAATCCCAAATAGATTAAACCAAAACCCCCCAAAGCAAAAAGAAAAAAACCAAACTGACTAAGCGCTGAAAGGGTATGATTAACAAAATCAAGACGAAAAGGAACTGATTCTAAATCTTCAAAAGTCATCTTAATAAACAAAAAAATCTTTTCTACAAATCTAGTCAAAAAAACAGCCCCCATAATGATTAATACTTCTCCTAAAAGTTTATCTGATTGATCTTCTTTACTCATTTTAAAATCCTAATACTCCGATTATTAAAACTATAATTAAAACCAATTCTCCAAATCTCATCCAAAATCAACTCCTCGAAAATGCTTAAGCATAATTTCCCTAAAACTCCTTACTTTTAAAGCTTTATTGTTTTATCTTTTCCTACAAAAATTATAAAAAGAATAAAGAATTATAATTAATAGTCTTTATTGGTAAAGTTGTTTTTCGCTATTTTTTACCTCCAAGGAGAAGAAATGAAGACGAAAAACAGGGGATGGAATAAGATCTTAACGATTCTATCTATTCTCGAGAAAGTTGTGAGCTTAATTGCTCACTTCTTCTTTTATTTTTTTATCATACAAATCTATTTAAATATCCCAATAATAAAAAATAAATGGAAAAAACAATAAAAAAGAAACTAGAAATGGAATTTGCTAACACCCTTTTAATTATAACCGCTTCTTCTTTTGGGGCAGTATTTGGAGTAGTATTAAGTAGAAATAATCCCATTAATCTTCCTTGGTACGCCTCAGCTTTGGGTCTAACCTTTGCAGGAGCTATAATTTTCAAAATAGTAACTATTATAGAACAAAACTAAAAAAAATACCCCAATAATTATTCTTATTAAATCTCTTAAAATTATTTTCAAGCCTTAACAGAATCTTCTGATACCTGATGCACTGTTTCTGCTTCTTTAGCCGGAGCAGTTTGTTGACTAGCTTTTTGTTTAGCTATCTCATTTTTACTATTAGAAATATTCCCATTCAATTCTTTAAGCTCCTTTTGCTTTTGGTCTATCTCTGCTTGCAAATCAGCAATTTTATCTTTATTCTTGATAGCATCAATCTTCGCCTGAGCCTGCTTTAGCTCTTCTTCCGCACCTTTTAACTCTTCATCTTTTGCTGACGCTTGTGCTTGCTGGGCTTTTAAATCGCTCAACTTTGTAACCTTAATTTCTTTAGGACTTTTATTCTTTTTTCTTTTAAATAACCAAATTACTAAAACCAAGATTATTAATCCTAAAACTCCCCCTCCCACATAATACATAATCTTATTACTAGGCACTAAATCAGAAATAGCAAACCCACTAATGCCTGATGATTCATCTTCATTATCAACTTCTGTTTCATTCGTCGTAACGTTTGCATCAACTTCTAATTCCTCGTCGCCAATTTCACTCTCATTTATTTCAGGAGTTGGAATTAATTCAAAACTATCTGGAGCAACCTCCAAAGAAATATCTTCTCCAGGCTCAAATTCTTTAGTAAATTTTTTAGACATCACTTTTTCATGTTCAAGTGTTTTAATAAACACAATTATATTAAATTCTTCGTCAACTGAATAATTAAAATAAACATCCCCGAATTGATTTGAAATTCCAATGAATTGTTCGTATGAATGAAAATTTGACGACTTGGGATCAAACGCAGTCGCCTGCACCTCATGCAATGGCAGCGTCTTAATTTTGACTCGAGTATCAACTGCACTAATAAAACCAACTAAAAATATCAACAATACGAATATTGCAAACCCTCTTTTTTTTATCATCATATTTTTTCCGTGCCTCATAATTCCAAGATGCAAAGATATATTAATTAAATTTTTCGCATTTATAAATATTGCTCTACTCTGGCGAAATGTTTAAAAACTAAGATTTCTGTATGAAATTAGAACCAAAGGTTCTAAAACGAGGTTACAAAATGACAGACGAGATGGAATTTCTTGAAAACGAGGACTCTTTCGAAGAGGATCTAGACTCTTTAGATTTAGATAGCGATTAGTCATCGCCAATTTTTATTTCTATTTTATTATTTTTTTTATCCAACTCAGAAAACTCTGTCCTAATTTCATATTCTATTTCATCAATTCTTAACTGAGAAATCCAAATATTTGAAAACATTAAAACTCGACCATAACCCATTTGCATTGATTCAATCTCCACCTCTTCAATTTGTTTTCCATCTACAAAAATAATTAGTTTAGAATCTGACGCATCTTTCAATCCAATATTTCGAATACTAATATTTGTACTTAAGTATTTCCCCTCGAGATTTGCACTTACTTTTTCAATTAACAAATCTGGCAAACTTTCAGCCACATAAACATTATCTATCAACTCGAAAATATCTGGCCCAATTATTTGATCACAATTTGTAATGTTATACATAATATTATTTCTGTTCAAAGAATGTTCAAATCCCAAAACATGAAGCAACTCATGAATTGCAATGTTTGGATTCTTGCAATTTGATTCTTTTATCAAACGAATTTGCCCGTGTTGAATTATATTAAATTCCCCTCCTTGAGTTATGTTTGTTGGGCCCCCTTCCCCCGCAATAAAAAGCCCCCCATTCATTTCTCGCGTTTCATCACAAATAATCAAAATATCTTCGTCATCTAAAACTTCATAAAATTCTAAAACAGTATCACCCTCGATAAATTCAAAAGCCTGTTTCATATTGTAAGTTTTCTGCAAAGAACAATCATCAATTTTATAAGAAATTTTTTTCTCAGGAAAACGCATATTTTCATAAAACTGCATACTTGCAGAAACCCCTAAACTAAAATTTGAATGTGCAGGAACATTTTCAAAATAAACTCCGCCCCGAGGCACAAACCAATAAAAAGTCAAAAGCCCAAACACTAAAATCAAAAATAAAAGTCCCAACACAATCTTCAACCCGCTTTTTTTCTCCTCTTCCTCGTAATCATATTTAATAAACATAGTTAACAAAATGAAGTTGAGTTTTTATATTTGATGTTTACAAAAAATTATTTCCCATAATTAACTCGGATAGTTTTAGATTGAGTCATATTTCCACCTTTATCAGTTGCTCTAGCAAAATAGGTATGCTTTCCTTTTCTTCCAAGTTTTCTTAAATCTAATTCCCCTCTCCAACGTCCCTTATCCCCAAAATAAGAATCTGTTTTAAAAAATTCACTATCTAAAACCTTTCCATCCTCATATAAAATTAAATCTTCAATTCCAGCATTATCTCCAGAATCATCTGCATTCAACATTAATTTTTTAGAATCAATAAGATAAATTCCAAGACCCCCTAGAAATTCCGGGGGCAAATCTAATTCTTTTCCAGTAAATTCTAATTTCAAATCCTTAGATCTTCCCTTTTCCCCATCTTTATCAATTGCCACAACATGGTGAATATGTTTTCCAGGTGTTGTTTTCTTTAAATAAAACACAGCATGAGGACTAGTACACCCTCCGGTTTTTTTTGAATCAATAAGTTCGCCATCTTCATAAAGTTCCATCTCAACAATTCCCAAGTTACTCCCCTCATCAAATGCATTTGATCTAATTTCTGCACTTATTCCTGTCTTCCCCCTAGGATTTGAATAAATCCCAGTTATACCCCTGAATTTCGGAGCAGTCAAAGAAGGTTTAGTCAAATCATACTCAACAATTTCTTCTTTTTGCACTGATTCTTTTTTATCTACTTCTGCAAGCTTTTCTCCTCCAAAAACTCCCCAAACTAATCCTCCTGCCAAAAGTAATGATTTTAATGTTTTCATAAACACTTTTACTATTTCTAATTTATAAAGATTTAGATATTATTTCCCGTAATTAACTCGGATAATTTTTGAACGAGCAACATTTCCGCCTTTATCAACTGCTTCCGCAAAATAAGTATGCTTTCCTTTTCGTTTTAAATTTCTTAAATTTTCTACAAAAGAAGAACTTGGAAAATCTTTAAATTTTTTTCCATCTTCATACAAAACTGTTTTTTCTATTCCCTTATTATCTCCATAATCATTACCATTAAAAATTAACTCATCATCATGCATTGAAAACCAACTGATTATTGGGGGCAAGTCTAGGTCTCTCCCAGTAAATTCTAATTCTAACTTTTTAGATCTCCCTTGATTCCCATCTTTATCGATTGCGACAACATGATAAGTATGCACTCCAAGTTTTATCTTTTTGAGAGAAAATTTTACTGAGGGATTCTTTCCTTCTACTTTTTTTGAAGCAATAGGCATAGGTTTCTCGTCCTCATACAAATCAATTTCAACAATTCCCGCATTATAGCCCTCATCCTTCGGAGAAACATAAATTTCTGCAGTTTTCCCTATTTTTTTTTGAGGCCTTGAAAAAAAACTTCCAGTATTATCAAATTTCGGAGAAATTAGGGAAAGTTTTGAGATATCGAATTCTTCAACTTTATCCCCACAACCACTTAAAAGTACACTAGCTAATCCTCCCGCCAAAAGTAATGATTTTAATGTTTTCATAAATTTATTTACCTATATTTACTTATAAAGATTTAGATATTATTTCCCGTAAATAACTATTCAAAACAAAGGACCCTTCAAAATATTTCCAGATTCTTTTAATACTAATTTATTTAATTCTTGAACAAGCCCTCTTGACAATTCACTAAATTCCTCTGCCTGTCTTAGCAAATTTTGTTTTCTTTCTGTATCCCTTGTTTGATTTGCAGAATCTCTAGCTAATTTTATTACTTTTCCAAGAACTTGATTTAACTCAAATCCAGATTCATAAATTCTATCTTTAAACTCACTCGCATCTTTTAAACGTCCATCCCTCATTGCTTCCCTATAAAGTGCACAATATCCCTTGAAGTCTAACTCAACTTGCCCATATTCATCAGATAACATAAAATAGTAAGTCCCTTCAAAATTATAAACTTATCTATTTTCTAACGCGCCATCACGCAGAAGTAAATTTAAACCCTTTTCATTAAGCCTAATTCCAACTTCAATTGCATCTAAATTTTTAAGAATTGATAACAATCTACATTTCTTTTCAGTAGATCTCAGTTCTTTGATTCTCATTTTCCATAATTCCAAACCCATATTATTGAACTCAAAAAGAGAATCGTATGTATCTTGCACAATTCCTTTTACCATTTTTCCTTCACTAATCATCTGTTCATATAAATCCCTCTGACGTTGAAAGTTATCGAAAGCTTTTTGATATTCTTCCCTATCCATAAAAAAACTAAAAATAAACTAATTATAAAACTATCTATTTTAACATTCCATAAAAAGAAACACATTTAACAATAATCCCATTCCAAACATTCATTAAAAAAATAAAAAATAAAAAACCCCAATTAAATTGGGGGTGTAATTAGAAAATTTATTCAGCTGCTTCTTCAGCAGGTGCTTCTTCAGCTGATTCTTCTGAAGCCTCTGATTCATCTTCTGATTCAGTATTTTCTGAAACTTCTTCAGATTCCGCTTCAGCTGCTTCTTCAGCAGGTGCTTCTTCAGCTGCTTCTGCTTCAACGGCTTCTTCTTTTGCTTCTTCAGTTGCTTCTTCAGCGTCGCCAGTAGCTTCTTCAGATTCCGCTTCAACTACTTCTTCAGTTGCTTCAGTTTGTGTTTCTTCGTTTTCTTCCATGGTATATTACCTCATTTAATTACTATTCTAAATAAAACTCCTTTTAAAAAATTTTGGGTTTACTTAATAGTGAATTCTGAAAAGACAAGCTTTTTAAAGAAAATGAGGATTAAGGATATATGACTAATGACAAAGAATCTGAAGAAATAGATAAGTCAAAGATTCAAAAACTATTCGAAGAAGAAATAACAAAACCATATTATAAAATTGATTATTTAAACGATTTCAAACTTCCCTACAAAAAACTAGATGTCTCGATAATTATTCCGACAAAGAACAGATCCCCTTACAAACCCAACTCATTAAAAAGCGAACTAAATCCCCTAGCTTGGGCAATTGATTCTTGTTTAATACAGAAACCTAAAATCAATGAAATCATAATCATAGACGATAAAAGCAATGATTATACAAAACAAGTCGTCGAATCATTTAGAGACCAAGCTAAAAAAGCAGACGTAAAATTAATCTACATAAAAAACAAAGTTCAATTAGGCAATGGTGCATCAAGAAACGTAGGATCAAGATTAGCAAATTCAAAATACCTTTTCTTTACAGACGACGATTTAATAATGGCTCCCTATGCAGTCTTCGGCGCATATTATACTTTTGAATTATTAGAAAAGAAAGGAGAAAAAATCGGATTAGTCGGCCTCCCAGTTTATTTCAGAAAATCATTCCCCTCAAAAATCCTTTCAAAAAAAGAAATTGGAATCTTAGATTACACAAAAGGAATAATTAAACCAAACAAAGATGCATTCATCCAAGAACTATTAACAAAAGAAAAATCTAATAAATTTTTAGATAATGAACTAAACATATTAAATCCAATAGAAATTCAAAATACAAACGCCTACGGCATTTGTTTAAGACAAGCTTTTGAAGACGTCGGAGGATTTCCAAATAAAATAGTGCGAGGAGAAGACAGAGAATTCGGAAGCAAATTAATTGAAAATGGTTATGATTTATATTTCAGCTGTGACATAAAATTCCAAGGAGTTCACGGAATGTTTGGATTCAATAACGGAGTTCTATTTGAGGGACAAGACTGGTTTAGACAATCAGGAGGGAAGATTTCATTAAAAAAAATGATGAAAGAATGTGACAAGCCAAAAGAATCAACAGGCGCCAGAGTCGGAGTAAATCAATATATCTACCAGCAAATCATGTCTTTCTTTATTTCAACTTACAAGAGAAACAAAAAAGGAGCGATTAACTGGACAAAAAGAGTTTACAAAAATTTTGTTTTAAAAGGAGATAGTGCATCAATTGGTTCTCAAAAAATTCCTCCATTAAACGAAGAAGAAAGAAAATCCATGTGGCTATCAGCAATTAATCAAGGATTAAAATTCGTCAGAGATGAAGAAAAAAAAGCACTACAAAAACTTAACAAAACAATTCGAGAACTTCAAAAAGAAAGTAAAGCAGACAAAAATATTATCTCAATATTAGAAAGATTATAATGATAAAGGAAAAAGAAGGGTGGCAATCTAAAGTAAAATTTTATAATAATTATGTTATCAAAAAATTAAAATCTCCACGGGAAATTGAAGAAGGTATTAAACAATATCTAAAGAAAAAAAATAAATCACATGAATTAAAAGAACTTGTTAAAAAAACAATCAAACTAACCAACACTTCACTAAAAATAATTAAAAAAACAAAAGCACCGAAAGATTATTTTGGAAACCCAGAATTTATCGGCCCTCGTGAAATAAAACAAGACCGCGCAATTTTAATGAGTGACGCTCTAGAAAACTTAATTTCTAAAAATAAAATAAGTGAAGCACAAAAATTAATAGACCAATACATAAAATTAATTTTAAACTTATGGCAATATAAAATTCATGAATTAAATTACAAATTTTATTCGAATTATGGCGTAATAAATAACCAAGTTATTTTACTTGACTTCTTAGAAATCACCGAAGATAAAAAAGAAGTTATTGATTATATCAAAAATAAAAAATGGGACAGCAAAAAAGATTTAAAGAAAAGAATCCCCCCAAAATTAATCGAATATTATATTAAAAAAATGAATGAAAATATAAATTTAAAAAACCTAGAAAAATTCTGGAAATAGAGGGCTTTAAAAAGATAATTTTCGAAGATATACTATGATAATAAAACAAAACAAAAAAGAGCTTTATTGGAATATTGTTTCTGAAGATGAAATGAAAAAGATGTTAAAAACAGCCAAAGTTGATTATAAAAAAGCTATCAAAAATATGAAAATAACAGATTATCAAAAAGATTATATCTTGAATGAAAAAGTTAGAGGAAAAGTAACAGAACTAATTGTTAAAAAAAATAAAATAAAAAACCCCCGAGTTTTAGATATTGGTGCGGGATTTGGGGCATTAGGCATTTCACTTGCAAGAAATTTTAACACGACTTCTATCGACGTTAATCCTTCAACACTAAAATTTATCGAATATAGAGCACAACAAGAAAAAGTAAATCTAAAAGTTAAAAAAATAAATCATTTATTCTATGGATTGCCTTTCGAAGACAAAAGTTTTGACATTGTTGTTATGAATGGTGTTTTAGAATGGGTGGCCTCAAGTATAGAAGGAGATGTTAAAACAATTCAAGAAACAATATTAAAAGATATTTCTAGAATCTTAAAAAAGAACGGAACATTAGTCTGGGGAATTGAAAATCGATTAGCATGGGATTGGATGAAAGGAAAAACAAGCCACGTTTCAATAAAATATATTGACCTAATGCCGAGGTGGCTTGCTAACATAATTTCAATGAAAAAGAAAGGACAGAAATACAGAACTTATATTTATTCAAAACCCACTTACAAAAAAATGTTAAAAAAAGTTGGATTAAACGAAATAGAATTTTATACAGCTTACCCCACATATCAAAAACCAAAGACAATTTTAAAAAACAAAAATCCTTTTGTGAATAGTTTTATAATCTTTTCAAAAAAATGAAAATTCTTTTTCAATGCCCAAAATATCTTCCCGACCTAGGAGGGATAGAGATTAGCACATCTAAAATAGCAAAAGAATTAATCCAAAGAGGACATGAAGTTTCAGTTTTATGTGAAAAGACTTCTGATTCTCAAAAAGATTTTGAGATTATGGAAAAAGTCAAAGTGTTTAGATTCTTAAATAATCCTCTTGGGAAATTTTTTAATTTTTTAAATTTTCAAAGTCTCCAAATAAGTTTAAAAAAATATGGCAAAAAATTTTATAAAGAAAACAAATTTGATATAATTATCTCGAGGGCATTCTTTTTCATTAAACCCACTAAACAGATAATTCCAAAAACTCCACTTATGTATATTCAACCCTCTGTTGGATATATCGCAATGCAAAAATCCGCTGAGAACTCACCTTGGATAAGAAAAAAAATTAGTAGATATTTAAAATCATTAATTTCATATTCAATGGAAAAAAGGGCACTAAAAAATGCAGACAGAACTCTTTCAAGAAGCAAAAGTATGGATCAAATAATACAAAAAGTTTTTCATTCCCCAAAAGAAAAAATTGGAAAATTTACACAAATAGCAAATTTAAAAGATTTTCAACCCCGAGAAAAAGATGCAAAGCTATTAGAAAAATTACAAATAAAAAATAAAAAAATAGTCTTAACAATTTCAAGATTAAGCCCAGATAAAAACAATCTAGAACTGATAGATATTTTTAAAAATACAAACCCAAAAAATTCTGTCTTATTAATTGTCGGGGGTGGAAGCCAAGAAAATGAAATTAAAGAAAAAATTAAAAAATTAAAAATGAAGAATAAAATTATAATGGTTGGGGAACAAAAAAATACAAAAATATATTATAATCTTGCAGATATTTTTGTTACAACATCTAAACAAGAAGGATTCCCAAATGTTTTTTTAGAAGCAATGGCGTCAGGAATTCCCATAATTGGATTTAAAGAAAATCCTCCAGAAATTACAATCCCAACCAATGAAATAATTCAAAGTAAAAAAATAGGATTTGCAGTAAAGGATAAAAAAGAATTTTCAAAAAAAATTAATATATTATTAAAAAATGGTAAATTAAGAAATCAGATGAAACAAAAAGCAATAGAAGAAGTAAAGAAATATTCTTCAAAAAAAATATGTGACAATTTACTTTTAGAAATAAATAAAATAATGCCCAAATGAAAATCTTAATATGTTCAGATATATATCCTGGTTTAGCAGGAATCGCACAGTACTGCCAAGAATTATCTAATGTTTTAAAAAGAGAACATCAAGTTACAATTCTAACCTCTAAACAACCTTTACAAAAAAAAGAAGAAATTCTAAATGAAATAAAAATCATCCGTTTACCTCACGCAGAAGTCGAACAATTTATGCAAAAAAATAAAAAAAATTTTAATTTGGTAATAATCAGGTGGTATAGATATTTATTACCCGCAACACAATTTTTCGAAAATACAATTTATATTTTACCCTCAATACGAAAAGCAAGTTATAAATCAATTTATACAAATTTAAAAAAAAGAGAAATAGAAAAATCAAATGTAGAAGAAAAAGGTATGCAAAAATGTAAATTTATAATTTATCCAAGTAAAAATGTAAAAAAACAAGCAAAAGAAGAGTATGGAATTAATCGAGGAGAAATAATTTCCCACGCAGTAAATTTAGAAAAATTCAAACCCTCAAAAGAAAAAAAGATTTATGATATCTTAACTGTCGCAAATTTAAGCGATAAAAGAAAAGGAATCGACAAATTAATTAAAGTTGCCAAAAATTCCCAAGCGAATTTTTTTGTTTTAGGAAAAGGAAAACTAAGAGAAGAATATGAAAAAGAAATAAAAAAAGAAAACATTAAAAATTTTAAATTTTTAGGCCAAAAAGAAAGTCAAAAATACTATCCAAAATCTAAAATTTATGTTTTACCCTCGAGATATGAAGCGTTCGGCTTAGTCCTTTTAGAAGCCATGGCTTGTGGAATTCCTTGCATAGCCTTTCAACCAGATGGCAAAAAAATAAAAACCGCTTCAGATGAAATAATAATAAATAAAAAAACAGGATTCTTAGTTAAAAATGAAAAAGAAATGGCTAAAAAAATCAACCTTCTTTTATCTAACGATAAATTAAGGAAAAAAATGGGAAAAGCCGCAAGAAAAAAAGCTGAAAAAAATTCTTGGGAAAAAAAGGTAAAACAAATTTTAAATTTATTTCAATAGATTTATTAAATAATTTCAATATCAAAAAAAATTCAAAACCCTTAAAAACAATCACTCCCTCTCTAAAATATGAAATGTATCTTCTGTGAATTTAATAAAAACAAAAAGTTTCATTCATTAAAAAAAGAATATCCTTTGATAATAGTTTACCAATCAAAAAATATCTTAGCATTTTTGAGCAATCCAAATAATGTAGGCCACTCTGATTTATTGATTATCCCAAAAAAACATTTTGAATTTATAGAAGAAATACCCCCCAAAATTCAAAATGAATTAATCAGACTAAGTTCTAAAGCAGCAGGAATCTTAAGAAAAAAATATGGTGGATCAAATATTTTACTAAACAATGGACGCTCAGCTGAACAATGGATACAACATGTGCACTTTCATATAATCCCGAAAATTTCAAAAAAAGCCACAATTTTAAATAAATATGTTGGAAAAAATCCTTGGAAAAATTTATCAGTAAAAGAATTTACAAAAATATCAAACAAACTAAAACAAGATTTCAAAACCCTTAAAAAGGATTGAATCTTTAAAATCTCAAGATGGTTAATTTAATCGAAGTCCTTTCGGGATTCAATCCGCTTCCAGAAGCAAGTTTCGATGAAATAATAATCAAAAGTATTTTCACATTAGCAATAATCATTATTGGAGTATTTTTTGGAAAATTAATTAGCTACGGTTTAAAAAATCTATCAAAAAAACTTGAGCTACACAAACACATTCAAAATAGTTTCATAGGATTAATTTTAGTATTTATCCGCTGGTCAATATATTTACTTTTTTTGAATCTAGCATTAAAATATTTAGACATTAAACCATTGACAAATTTATTTAGTACAATTTTGATAACTGTCCCAGCATTTGTTACCGCCCTCCTTATCTTAACTGTCGGCTTCGCACTCGCAATTTATTTGCGCGGAGTTATCGAAGACGCAGAAGTCACAGGATGGGATTTAATCTCAAGAACAATGTTTTATTTTGTATTATATGTCTTCGGAATATATGCTTTAAGAGTTGCATTAGTGCCGTTCAGTGAATCAACAATTAATTCGATTATCTTAATACTTACTGCAGTTATTTCGGCAAGTGTCGCATACGCAATGGTCAAAAAAGGCAAAATCGAACACATCAAAGAACTAAAATAATTATCTATCCCGACTCATTTTTCTTTTATTATCATGGTACCTTTGAAAATTCTTTTCGCACAAAGCCCCGATTCTTTTACAATTTGAGCCTTCTTCAGAATAAAGTTTAACTTCTTTTCTTCTCCCTACGCTATTCAAATAATAAATTTGAGCCATAATAAAAAACAGAAAATAACCTTTAAAAAATTAACGAAAATTCAAAAATAACCAAAACCAATAGCTTTAAAAGGCCCTTTCAACACAAAATTCTATATTAAGATGTTAAAGTCTTGGACAAAGGTCTAAAGGCTTGTTCAAGAAGAATTCTTGGAATATTATTAATAACGCAAAATGAATAAATTTGAAAAACTCGGACTTAGTCCAGAAGTTGTTTCTGTTTTATCGAACATAAATATCACAGAGCCGACCGAAATACAAGAGAAGGCAATCCCTCTAGCCTTGCAAGGACACGATATAATTGGAGGCTCAGCAACTGGCTCCGGAAAAACCTTAGCATTTGCATCTGCCCTTCTTGAAAAAATAACTTCCAACGAATTCGTACAAGCAATGGTACTTACACCGACGCGAGAACTAGCAGACCAAGTCGCAACATCAATAAGAAATTTTGCCAAAAATAAAAAACTAAAAACTATTGCAGTTTACGGCGGAGTAGATATTCAACAACAAATCAGAAAAATTCGAAACGCAGACATTTTAATCGGTACCCCTGGAAGAGTATTAGATCACTTAAATAGACAAACTCTAAAAACAGACAAAGTTAGTTTCCTAGTTTTAGACGAAGTTGATAGAATGTTTGATATGGGTTTCCAAAGAGATGTAGAAAAAATAATCCAACAATGCCCAACTAAAAGACAAACAATGCTTTTCTCTGCAACAATTTCTCCAGACATAGACTACCTAACAAAAAAACATACAAAAAACGCAAAAACAGTTTCAGTCCAACCAAACGTAGATCCCAAAAAACTAAAACAAATATTTTACGACGTCGACACAAATAAAAAATTCTCATTACTAGTCCATTTATTAAAAGAAGACAAAGACCACCACACAATGGTTTTCTGTTCGACAAGAAGAAACTCAGACTTTGTAGCAGACAATTTATTCAAATTAGGAATCAAAGCAAAAGCAATTCATGGCGGATTAGTACAAAATAAAAGAACCAGAATAATTAATGAATTCCAAAAAAAAGAAGTAAATGTTTTAATCTGCACCGACGTTGCAGCAAGAGGACTTGACATAAAGGGCGTGAGCCATGTTTATAATTATGATTTGCCCAGAGAAACTAAAGATTACATTCATAGAATCGGAAGAACAGCCAGAGCAGGAAAAGAAGGAATTGCAATAAACATTTTATCGAGCCGAGACTATGAAAGCTTTAGTGACATAGTAAACAGGGAAGCAGTCACAATCACAAAAGTCGAACTTCCAATTTTCCCAAAAATAATGATTAAAAGAATGAATACTCCAAGAGGAAACAGCTTCAATAGAGGATCAAGTTTTAGAAGTCAAGGTAACAGGGGAAATAGTGGCCCAAGATCATTCGGAAGAAATAATTCACAAGGAAAAGGCTCAAGTTCTTCAAGACGAACTAACAATTCAAGATCATTTAGTAGAAATAATTCAGGACCACGAAGAGACTCTTCAAGCTCAGGAAGGAGATTCTCCTCAAGAAGCAGAGACAACAAACCCAGATCCTTCGGAAATAATAGAGATAGTAATTCAAGATCATTTGGAAATAAACCAAGATCATTTGGCAAAGATAGCAGAAAACCATTTAACAGAGATAATTCAGGACCACGAAGAGACTCTTCAAGCTCAGGAAGGAGATTCTCCTCAAGAAGCAGAGACGACAAACCAAGATCGTTTAACAAACCAAGAAATAACTCGGGAGAAAACGAAAGACCAAGAAGAAATTTTAAAAGTTCAGACCGAAGAACAAATTCAAAAAGACCATTTAATAAATCAAGAAATGATTCTGGAAAAAAACGAACTTTCAAACGAAGAGATTAAAATCAAGTCTCATCAAACCAATCTAACTTTCTAAAATCAATTTTTAATTTTTTTAAAAAACTCATTTAATTTTTTTCCAAAAACAAACCACTCCTCTCCCTTACTAGACCAGTCCTCTTTTTTATTTAATTCCATACTTTCTTCAGGGGTACAAATCAAATCGTAATTAATTGAAATAGAAGTGTCTGTCTCTCCATCCCATTTATTAAAATTACTAAAACCTTTATCCAGCGTTGCATCAACCCTTATCCATTCACCTTTTATTTTTATTTCAACAAAAGGATGAACATCATGATTAGCTGGAGCCTGTAAAACCAAATCTTTTGGTAATGATTGTTTATCCCAAGAAAACTTAGTCACAATTAATCTTGCTTCATATCCCAATTTCTTAAATTCATTTAAAAGTAATCTATTTTTATCCCAACATCTAAATCCCTGATCTTCAACCGATTCTGAAATATGATAAGGAATATCTCTTATCTTTTCAAAAACTTTTATGCGTATTTCTTTCATCCTACTTAATAGGATTTATCCCTTATAAAATTAATTCTCATCAAACCAATCTAATTTTCTCCACTTCGGCAACTTCTTAATTGCACACTCGCACTTACAAGCATCAGAATGGCTTTCACAATATTTCACTCTTAACAATTCCTTAAATCCCTTCTTACAAACATATTTACTTCCTTTCCCCGACGCATGAACTTTCATCCTAGCCTCAACATCATTAGAAACCCCCGTATAAAATGAACCGTCCTGACACTCAAGAATATAAACACACCATTGCTTTTTCACAACCTTCTCGTGCCCTTTAAGGTATAGATTATCCATAAATGACTAATCAAAAAAGTATTTAAATAAACTCCCACAAGATTAATTATGCCACAAAAATATTATCAAGGAATCAAACATGATCCTTTAACTGAAGAAGAAGTCAAACAGAAATATAAAGACATTCAAGAAGAAATACTAGAAGTAATGGCATGGAAAAAAGAGACAGAAGCCAATTTAAATAATGAAAAAATTTCACCGCAAAAAAGAGGCGCTGCAAAAAGAGCAATGAAAAAAATCAAAAGAAGAATTGATACAGTTCAAGGACAAATAATTTACTGGAAATTAAGAGTTGCCGGAGAGAGCCATTTCAAAGCGAGCATTGAAAAAAACGAATACTGGGCAAAATGCAATGAAGAAGCTGAAGCAGAGAAACATAAGATAGAAGAAGCAGAACTTCCAAAGTTATTAAAAAATAAGAAATGAAAAAGAAACTTTAAATCATACCTTTATTTTATTTCTCAAAAAAAGCTTTTTGAATAATCGGGCGCACATTATAGCCTAAACCAAATCCAATAAACAACATTCCAACAAATTTATTATTATTTAAAAAAGCAATACCTACTACAACCAAACCCGCCCCCAATGTATCTTGAATTTTCATTTCTTCCCCCCTGTTCCAACTATTCCAAAGATTGCTCCAACAAAGCCACCAAAACAAGTAATTAATAAATCCCTAGTTGTCCAATACCAATGTTCTCTTTTTAGCATTTTATAGCCCCCTCATTCCAAGAACAAATACAATTCTTAAAATCCATTCCCCAATGGTCACTTTGAATCACCTACCTCAATTGATTTCATAAGTTTAATATTATATATTAATTAATAAATGTTATTAATCACAAATATTTTAATTTTTTATGATAGATTTCGGCATTAAAAAAACCAATAGAGCAAGGACTAAAGCAACTACTGCAATTATTGCGTCTAGGTTACCTTGCGATTTTAAAACTAATCTAGAGAAAAGAAATGCAATTAATCCCATGGTTAAGATAAGATTGATTATTTCCAGTTTTTTCATAATTATTAGATAGCCTGATTATTAATAAAGGTTGCGATTTTCATTCCTATATACTTCTAGGGAAAGAGAAATTACTTTTATTTGGTTAAGGAGGTCTTCTTGCCATTTTTTATTCTATCGACTAGGACATCTATTACAAAACCCACAAAAAACCAAATAGGAAAACTTAATATTATGGCTATAACAAAATTAGGAGATTGAAAAAAGTTGATCCATGCAGGAGGACTTGCAAACCAGACAAGAAATTGATAGGAAGAAAGGTCCAACATTACCTCTAGATCAATAATAAGAATGAATAAATAAATGGCTGGTAGCCAAAACTTAAATTTTTTAAAAAAAGTTTTCATATAAATTATAAGAAAAACCCATTAATAAAACTAACTAAAACTTTTACAATTGGTTTAATTTTTTAGGCATGAAACTATATACTATTCTCCCTAATATTAAAAGAATAAATATCCTAAATGCAAGAAGGAATTTTGGATTTACTTCGGGAAAAAGTTCACTTCCTAAAGATAAGTTTGGAATATCTACAAATAATAGAATTTTTAATTGTTGCAAAAAGAAATAGATTGCAACTATAAAGAAGATGAAGAATATTATTTGTTTAACTTTTTCTTTTTTCATTTTAATTTTAGATATATTGTGTAACTTACTATTGCAAATGCTACCAATCCGACGATAATTCCAGCAATATATAAATATTTAATTATTTTCTTCCTCATGTTTTAAAATTAAAATTGTAGCCCCTATTCCTATAACTGCTCCAATAAAAATTATACCAATATATATTTTAAATAAAAAATCCATTTTTGGATAGAGGACATAACCGCCAAGACTTGCAATTAAAAATATTCCAAAAATATAACTAATAATATAAATTAGCGTTATGTCTTTTTTTGTTTTTGAATTTTTCATTTTTTAAATTTTTATTCTATTTTAACTACTACTTCTTTATTTAATAAATTATTCTTTCCAGCAACCTGAAGTAATTTCTTTATACTATCTTTTAACAAATTTAATTCTCTTTTTTGTTTTTCAATATTTTCTTTTGTTCTTTCCATTCTCTGCCCTACAAGTTTTTCACGTTGCTTACTTTCTTCTAATTCATTCTTAACATCTTCTAAATTATTATTATAATGAATTTTCTTTGCTCTTTTACGATTAATAGCTAAATAATTAATATAAGCTTCTAACCATTTACTCTGGGGGGAATGTCCAAGTCTAAGGTTTATATCTTCTACGTGCCATCCCTGAGCAAATAGATAACATGCCATTCCTGATCTCAAATCTTTCCAAGAAGGTTTCTCATCATTTGGTTCACATTTAACTCCTGCTCTTTTAACGACACTATCAAATATTTGAAGAGCTTGTCTATATTTAAAACTAAAAATGAAATCATCATTTTTAAATGGAATTATTTTTCTTCTAAACTTACCCTTCTCGTCTCTATATTCTACTTCCTTTCCGTATTTGAAAAGGGCATCCAAGTATCTTAATGTTTCAGAATAAATTGTAGGCTCACTTCTTGTTTGCCTACTTCTCTTTAAATTTTCTTGAGGAAGATAAATTAAATATTCTTCTTGTTTTGTATCTCTATTTAATTGTCTCTTAAAATGTTTTACTTTTAACTCTAAAAGAGCTGTTATATTCTCCCCAATATCCCAAGCTAACCAGAATAAAACAAAATGTTGAGGCTTATGTAAAAAGTTTAACATTCTTTTAAAATTCTCTTCACTTATGAACCGAACTTGTTTTTTTCTTTTGTCTGTAAAAAATTCCAAAGCATTTTCTACCACCTCTCCTAATCCTGCAAGTTTAAATGGTTTAGATTTGAAAACTTTATTATAATAACCTCTTCTATCTATAAATCTTTTTCCAGAACGATTTTTAATTTTTCCATCCTCTAAATCATTATAGACTTGTTTAATTTCCTCTTCTGTTAATTTGTTCCAAGCCTTATTCTTAAACCACTTGTTTACATTTTTAAATTTGTTTATATATCCATAAAGGGTTTTGTAAGAAGATTCATCTATTTTAGGTAAATCATTTTGTCGTTTTAATTTCTCTTCTTCCCATTCAAAAAATTTCTTGAATAAATCTTTGTTATATTTTATAATAGAATTATCATTTAAGAGTTCTGTTTTTGCTTTTTTGTACCTCTTTTCAAAGCTCATAATTCAGTTACACAAGAGAGCTTTTTAAACTCTCCTAATGTGCAACATCTTACGCCACGCCCACGCCGGGAATCGAACCCGGATTTCTTGCGCGACAGGCAAGTGTCTTAGCCATTGGACAACGTAGGCAAACTAATAATTATCAATAATGATTTTCATTTTTAAATCTTCTCTTTTAACAAATAATCTCTCAACTCTCCAACACTTTCAGCAACATCAAATTCATTCTCCCCTTTTCTAAATTGTTCCCACCCCGCCGAATAACCAACCCCCAAAAACCGAGTCTTAGTCACAACTGAATCCTCATAATCCCAATGAGTATCGCCCATCATCCCTCTTGACTTCCCAGAATATTCCCGTGCAATAAACTCCAAACTTTCTCTTTTCCTCCCAAAATCATCCCTAGTCAAAACTAAATCAAAATAAGACAAAATATCTTTTCCAAAATGATGTAAATTTCTTTTATTATTATGTGTAGCCAAACACAGAACTTTCCCAGCAGATTTCAATTCCTCCAAAACTTGCGGAATCCCCTCAATAATTGGGCAATCATAATTCAAAAAATCCTCAGAATGAAAAACCTTTGCCATTTCCCTAGGAAACCCAACCATTCCCCAAAAATCTTCTCTATGACTTTGAATAGCTTTTCTAAAACGAGCCCCAATTACATCTACAGCAACCCCAATTACATCTGACAACGCTTGCATATGCGCCGGAAAAGAGTCAACTAAAACCCCATCAAAATCAAATATATTAACTTCCATAAAATAACTCAGAATATTACTCTTTTAAAGATTGTGTCCTAAAAATATTATTTCTTCCCAATCTTTTTTTTATCAGGCAAACCAATAACTTTCTTCCCGCCCATATAAGATTGTAAAACTTTCGGAATTTTAATCACACCGTCTTTTTGCTGATTGTTATTAATAATTGCTATGAAAATCCTATTTGCAACTCCTCCAGTAGCATAAATTGTATGTGCAAATTCTTCCTTTCCTTCACCAATAAATTTGATATTTCCCCGTATAGCTTGAAAACTTGCAGTCATTCCAATACTTCCCAGCTCTCCCCATCTTTCTTCTGCTCCAAGCCATCCCTCAACATCCTTTTCCAATATTGCTTTATTTGGCATATCGTTTGCTCTATGTGTAATTATTCTATGTGGAATTTCTAAAGTGTTATAAAGTTCTTTCAAATCTTCAAAAATTTGATTATATTCAGTCTCTTCATTTTCTGGAATTGTTATATGAGTAAGTTCAACTTTATCAAATTGATGCGTCCTATAAAGTCCCTTATCATCTGCATGATTTCCTGCTTCCCGACGGTAACAAGGAGTATAGCACATAAACTTTTTTGGCAACTCCTTTTTATTAAATACGTCATCTTTAGAAATTGCCAAAACTGAAATTTCTCCAGTTCCAACAAAGACTTTCCCGTCCTCAGTTTTGTATACTTCTTTTTCTCCTCCAGGATAATGTCCTGTAATGTAAAGATTTTCTTCATTTACATAATATGGAGGGATCAATTCAAAATAACCTTTCTCTCTCCAAAAATCAAGAAGAAAATTTGTAATTGCTCTATTAAATCTAGCGGCATCTCCCCTTAACATCCAAGCTCGATCTCCTGCAGCCTTAATAGCCCGTTTAAAATCTGCCAAATCTAAATCTATTAAAATTTCCCAATTTCGCTTTGGTTTAAAATCAAATTCAGGCTTTTTTATCTTACTTTCCCAATCAACCCTATCAACATCACTTATAGGCACATCATCGTGCAATGTGTTCGGAATTTTATAAACTAAAACATTATACTCCTCATCCAATTCCTTAAATTTTAATTCCATTTCTTTTATCTTTTCATTATTATTTTTACTTTCTTCTATAAATTTCTTAAAATCTTTTTTCTGCTTTCTTGCTTTATTAATATTTTCAGTTAAAACATTCCTTTCTCTTCTTAAATCATCTAAATCTTTTTTTGTTTTTTTCCATTCTTCATATTTTTCTAAAAGCAAATCCACATCAACATCTAACTCTCTCGCTTTTACCGAATGTTTAACAATTTCTAAATTTTCTTGTATATATTTGATATTTAACATCTTATTAATCCTATAAGTTTTGAATCGATAATATTTATAAGTATTTCTATTATCCCGAACCTTTAAAAATAACTAACCACTAAACAAAATATGGCAGAGGTGACAGAACAGATTCTAAATGCATATAATATCTTACTTAGCAAAATCCCTCCAATCGCCCAAACATTTATTCAACTTTTCCTATTAGTCCTTTTAGTATTCGGTTACGCATGGTTCATCTGGAAACTCTACAGATTCATCGCCCACAAAAATATCCTCGGACTTAATTTAAATAAATACAACAAATCAGAACATCCCTTCTTCGCAAAACTCTTCGCCGGCCTTCTCTACTTTGTAGAATACATTTTAATTTTACCATTCTTAATATTTTTCTGGTTTGTAATATTTGCAATATTCCTAATTCTTATAACCGAGGGTATAGAAGTTTCAGCAATACTAATAATCGCCACAATAATCGTTGCTGCAATCCGAATGACATCATATTATTCTGAGGACCTCTCAAAAGATTTAGCCAAAATGCTCCCGTTTACTTTACTGGCCGTCGCTATAACAAAACCAGGATTCTTTAACTTCACACAAATAATCACTCACCTCCAAAAAGTACCCTCGGTATTCGGTCAAATAATTACTTACTTAAGTTTCATAATTTTCCTAGAAATAATTTTAAGAGCATTAGATTTTACAATCTCATTATTTGGCTTAGAAGAAACAATAATTCCAGAAGAAACAGAAACAGCAAATCAAAATTAATCTTCACAACAAAAAATTTATTCTTCTAAAATATTAGGAAAAATTTCTTCATATTCAAATTTTTCCTTTTTTAACCACCCTTTAACTCCGCTTAATTGCTTCTTAATCGCCCCATAAGTTTTTGGCGCATTACCAATTACTGGATAAATATAATAATAAAAATGAATCCCAGAAGAAGTCTCCTCTCTTTGAGATTCAGTGCACTCCCCCACATGACCTGGACAAAAAATAGAAACAAATCCCCGATGATTGATTAATTTATCCAATTTTTTTAAATAGTCAAGTCCCTCATTAATAACTCCACAATCAATTTTAATCGCCGCTGGCAAAAGAGTTTTCTCTCCAGAATCTAACCCTGCATTAGAATATCTTAAAGTTTCATCTCGCATCGCCAACTCTAATAAACTCAACCCCATAAAAAACAAAAGAATTCAAACTTTAAATAATTTTAGCAAATTAATAATTTATCTATTACTTTCAAATTCATAAAATCCAACAGAAGTTTCTGACACTACAGAAGATTCATTAAGAACAGAAAAATCATACGCAGCATCATGAGAATCGATATAACTTCCCCACTTTCGATTAGCAACCTGTTTCATATGTTTTAGCCCATCTTTCATCTCTGCCTTTGAAACTAATGTTTTACTCATTTATAATCCCTAAAGTTAGCGCTGAAACGAGCACACTCTTCTTCTGGACTTGTAACTCGATGTCTTGCTGGCACTCCTGAAGAAACAGGCGGTAACGGACAAGGCATATCTTTAGTGCTATTAACAGCACCAGGCTTATCTCGAAGTATACATCTAACTCCAGGAAAAGATTCAATTTTTATTACTACATATTCTCCTTTAACCATTTTAATTTCTATATTCTCCTTCGATTTTTTCCGGTGCATAAAATTCTTGAGTAGAAATAACTCCCAAATTGATTTCAAAACTATCTGGTTTTTGACCAAACCGTCTCCCATAAAGTTTACTCCCAGCAACAATCAAGTCTGCGCCTTCTTTCCTCATTGCTCCCCGAGTTATTCTAGATTCTACCATATCCAACTTAACCAAAACTTCTTTTTAAATATTTGTGTAATTTTAACCCAACTTATCTCTCGCAAATTCCAAATCCTTCTCAACCTCTTTCTCGTCGATACTAACCTCTAAAGTCACATTCGCATCGCAAGGCAAAATCCTTTTAACTAATTCAATATCTAATTCACTATCTCGCAAATTAATATGCTCTATCGTTCTATTATCTTTTTCCCCACACAAATGAAAATGAACCGGTTTCAAATCTAAAAACTTTTTACAAAATACTTCAAATCCTAAACTATTCTCTCCATAAGACCTCGAAGCATGATTTATATCAAAACAAAAACCACAACCCAAATTATCCAAAATATATTTAATATAATCTGGACTTGCTGCTGGACTAAAGAAACTCCGATCTATAGACTGAGGCAAATTCTCAATCACAATTCTCGGATCATTAATTTTCTGAAAAGTTTTGATAAAATAAGCTAAAGAACAATCCTTGTCATAAATCCTCCCAGGATGAACAATAATAAATTCTGCATTAACTTTATCCGCCAACCCTCGAGAAAATGCAATTGATTCTAAATTTACCCTTTCTTTTTTTGGATCACAATGATTCACCCCAAATCCCTGATGCTCTGCATGAACTATAATTGGAATTCCTTTTTCAACATACTTCTGCAAATAAGAATAATCATTTCCCCGAATCGCCTGCACTTCAAAAAAATCTGCTTTACCTACAAAATAATCAAAGAACTTTTCATCATCAAAATTCTTAACTCCAAATTTCATAAAAAAAAATCGCAATTTAACTTTTTAAATTTAATTAAGGATTAATTGCCCAACAAAATTATCTCAATAACAACTTTTAAAAAGAATCATTAATTTAAATTTAAAATGGAGTTGATAAAAACATTAATACTTTTAAGCATTGGATTCGTAGCTTTTTTTGCAACAGGCATCGATGACACTGTTGCTTATGCTGGTTCCTACCTAAATAACAAAAGCAAAGACCATAAAAAATTAATTTCATTTGGAATAATCCTCGGAACTTTGATTGCATTAGGAATCTCAATTTTCGCAGGTTCACTAATGGCAGTAATCCCATCTCGACATCTTATTGGAGGGGCAGTATTAATCACATTAGGATTACTCTCTTTTGTTCACGGAAAAGGACAAAAATACCAAAAAAAAGAACATCTTTCCAAACTTCAAAAGCATATAAACAAATCAAGATATAGAACCCATAGTAATCTTAAATTCGTAGGTCTGGGAATGCTACTTTTTTTCGGAACAGGAGTTGATGATATTATTGCTTACTCAAATTTAATAATGGCAAAAGGAGCATGGCTAGCAATTTGTACTGGAGTTTTAATGGCAACTTTTGTATCATTAATTATCGCGCATTTTTTATCCGATAAATTAAAAAGATTCAGTCACCCAGAAAGAATTGGCGGAGGAATTATTATCCTTATTGGTGTGCTTCTTGCATTAAAAATTTTATAATTCTCAAGCAGTAACCTTTTTAAACCAAATACAACATAATTTAATATCCTAAAAGGAACAAATAAGAAAATGCCAAAAGTAAGAATCAAACTAAACAGTAGCGATATAGACGCACTTAATAATATTTGTAATTCTATTAAAACTATTGCGAAAAAATCCGGCACACCAATGGGAGGACCAGTTCCACTTCCAACAAAAAAACTCAAAGTTACAACACGAAAATCTCCATGCGGCGACGGAACAGCAACATTCGACAACTTTGAAATGCGAATCCACAAACGATTAATAGACCTTCCAGCAAAAGAAGCAGTGCTACATCACATCATGAAAATGCAAATTCCTAAGAACGTTAATATTAAGATAGAAATGAAAGATTAATCTTTCTCAAATGACTGAAGAAGAAATCCAACAATTATTAACAAAATCTAAATAATCTATCTCCTTCCCTACTAATCCTCTGCAGGCAAAGAAGTTTGTTTTGCATATAATTCTAAAAACTTGATTTGAACTCTAGCTCCCCCTTGCCTTAACTTATCTGCTAAAGATTCAGCAATAGTGCAAAAACCTGTCCCAGAATGTAACCTCAAAATACGTTCCCTGTATTGAAAATAATTTTTATCATTTAAACTCCCTTGCCAATCATCAGCCGCCTCCTCAAATTTTCCTTTTGAAACAGATTCTTCTTTAATTTCTTTCCAATCTGCCATTAATCTTTCAACACATTCTTCTGGACTTACCATATTAAAACAATCCCCATCCCCTTTTTAAAATTATTCATATTCCACACAATAGATTTATTTAAAAAGATAAAAAAACTTTTTCTTAAATGAGAGGAAAAATAGAGGCGACACCTAACGGTATAGATAATTTAAAAGATGCATTAAGATTCTGTCAAAACTTTGCACGATTTTGTTATAGTGAAAAAACAATTGAAGAAGTTGGAGAAGAAGAGTACAATAAAATTTTAATGGAAAAAGTATTAATTAATAGGGGCCATCATTCTCCATTAGAGCAATTCACTATCAACTATGTTTTCGAAGACCTACCCAAAGCTCTAGCAATGGTCCTTAACAATCAAAAATTCGGAGGCACTACAGAAAAATCAGCCAGATACACTTTTATTCCAGAGGACCTAGAACCAAAACAAAGAGAAAAATATATGAAATGGCACTCATGGTTCCAAGGAGGAATTGAAGCAAAATATCCTGAATCAGAATTTCCAAAACTATACAAAAAAGGAAGTGACGGAAAAACTCCTGTAAAAAAACTATCTCAAGAAAACGCTCGTTACATGGGAAGCGTTTTTATTCCGACAAGAATGGGACATAAAATGGACTTAGCTTACCTAAACAAAGTAGTCTATGGATTTAAACAATTCATCAAAGAAGAAAGAGACACACCAAATTATTTCAAAGGCGAATTAATAAAAAGCATGCAAAAATTTATAGAACTTCCTGAAGTCCAAAGATTCACTTATCAAGAAGGCTTTCCTCAAAAAGGTGGATTAAAATTAAATCTATTTGGACCAGCAAATGAAATAAATTACGGAGAGTCAGTTTATTCAGCCAATGACATTGCAAGCTTTGCGTCCCTAGCTCAAAGACATCGACATAGAACAATAGATCATCATATTATAGCTGGCTACAGCCTAGGAGCCCCATTAGGATTTTTTGTCCCACCTTTAGTTGAAGAAAATAACAAAATAGCAGAATGGAGAAGGGACTTATACGAAATCGCAAAAGGGGACATTCCTCAAGGTCAACTAGTACGTTTTGGATTTTCAGGAAACACTCGAGAACTTCCAATGATGACTTCAGAAAGAGAATGCAACAACGCACAATTAGAAACAAATATTGGAATTACAAAATTCTTAAAAAGATATGCAAAAGAAGTCCCAGAAATAAGATTATTAATTAAGCCAGATTGCCAAAAAGAAGGATGCCCTCGAGGGGGATGTTACTTGGGTCCCGCAGAATATGGGAAGAGGATGATTTGATGGAACGCGGATTATATATTATGTTAGAAAGTGGAGAAGGATTAGGTAAAGATTATCAAGCCGATTTATTAGAACCCTGGCTAAAACAATTTGGAAAAGTAATAAATACAAAGGAACCAGGAGGAACACCCGAGGCAGAAAAAATAAGAAAGATACTTTTAGATCCATCAAATGAATTGGATGATTTAACTGAACTATACTTATACCAAGCTGCAAGAAGAGATTTAAACCAAAAAGTAGTTCTGCCAGCAATAGATTCTGGAGAAATTGTTCTATGCAAAAGAGGATTTCCGTCAACACATGCATATCAAGGATTTGGAGGAGGAATGGATTTGAATTTAATTGATAATCTAAATCAAAGATCAATGCAAGGAATAATGCCTGATAAAATCTTCATAATAGATGGAGATCCAGAAATTGGACTAGCAAGAGAAACAGATAAAGACAGATTTAATGCTAAAGGGTTACCCTATCATCAAAAAGTTAGAGAAGGATACTTGGATATAGAAAAAAGATATCCCGAAATAACTACAATTATCCCCTACCTAGATGGACATCCAGAAAAAATGCAACAACAAATACAAAACGAATTAACTTCCCGTTTCAATCTTTAAAAATATCTTTCAAAGTTTTTTCCCCAACTTCTTTACTCAAACATTTAAAACAAACATCTTTTCCAGAAGCAGAATCAATCTTCAATGAATCCAAATCAAACAATCCTCCACAATAAGAACATCGCTTCAAACAACTTTCGCAAACCGCGTCCCCGCTGAATTCCATAATCTTAACATGAGATTTACATTTAAACTTCCCACATTTTGAACAACGAACCGCACACTTTTCACAAATCTTTTTTCCGCACTGTGCGCAAACTTTTTTTAAACAAATATTGCAAAAAATCTCATTACAAGATTCACATCTTTCCCCACAATTTCTGCAAGTTAAATGCCCAGAAGAACATAAAATAATTTCATCCAATTTCAAATTACAAGAATCACAGAAAAAATCTGAAGATTTTTTTTCCAAAGGATCAAACTCAAAATGCACGATCCTTGCATTTTCCTCATTCTTAAAAAACACATCACAAGAATAAACTGGATAATAAATTATCGTTGTATTCATTAATCTTGTTTTAATATCTAAACTATGTTTTTGAATTTCATCTTTTATACAAAACTCTTCTTCTTTTTTCAGCTTCTCTAACTCTGGATTATTTTTTAAATTAATAATATCTTTTTTAATCTTCAAAATTTTATCCTCTTCACCCTCTTTCATCTCCAAACCTTTTAATTTATTTTTTAATTTTTCTAAAGAACCACTAAATTCCTGAATATGAGTTTCATAATGCTGTTTCACTCTTTTAATCTCTTTATCTAAAATCTTACTAAGATTTTGAGAAACTTCCTGAACTTTTTCTTCAAGCAAAAAGTTCAATTTATTTTTAGCAAGCTTATAAAATTCTTGAACATTTTCAAAAGCAACATCTCTTTTTTTACCCTCCAATATTTCATACTTTTCTAAATCAAAATCTATAATTTTACCATCCTTAACAAAAACATTTGTTAAAACTTGTTTTTTATCATTCAAATATTGGAAAGTTGTAATAAAGGAAAAACGAAGAAAAAAATTATTTTGATGTTTTTTTGTTATATTTGTAATCTTACAATTCCTCAAAAGAATTTTTTTTTCTAATTCTTCTTTAATTTCCGGATTAAAATTAATTTTTAATAAAGTTGTTTGTCCTCGCCCATCTAAATAATCATTAATTGACTTTAATAAAAAGCTCCCAGAAGACAAAACTTCAATTTCAGAAGAAGCTACTCCTTTTTCAAATGCAAATTTATACGACCCTTTTCTTCCACAAAACTTTTCGAAACTCTCTGGAACATTTTTAACAAATAAAACTCCCCCTTTAAAATTAACCTCACATTGCAAACTCTCAAAAAATTTTGAAACAAAATTCTTCACTCTTTCACTTTCCATTCTCCCAATGCCTCCTTGGTATAATCTTTTTCTTTCTCATACTCTTCAATTCCACCCTCAATTATTTCGGCTATTTTATCAACTTCTGAAGAAAAAATATTCAAATTATTTTTAGAATCAATAAAAGAATTCATCAATCTCTCTTCAATTTTACTCTTTCCAGTTTTCCCCTCGTCGTCCAAACCCAAATTAAATAAAATAATCGGCAATTCCCCAATAACCAATCCAACACAACACATTTTATTTATAATTAAATCCACTACATACTCTTCCATTGTATGTTTCGTCGCCAAACTATAAATATTCATGTCATTTTTTTGACCTATTCTATCTAACCTACCAATTCTTTGCTCTACTGACATAGGATTCCACGGCAAATCATAATTAATCAAATTCTTACAGAACTGAAAATTCAACCCCTCACATCCAGTCTCAGTACTAATCATTATATTCGCTGATTCCTTAAATTCCTTAATTCTCTGAGTCTTCTCTTCTCTATCCAATCCCCCCATAAATTCCACAACTTTCAAATTATAAGGTTCTAATTTCTCAGCAATATATTTCAAAGTTGTAGGATGTTTTGTATAAATTAAAGTCTTAGAATTAGAATCTTCTTTTAAAACTTTTTCCACAATTTCAATTAACTTATCCATTTTTGAATCAATTTTCAAATTTTTATATTCATTCAAAATCTGTCTTGCAATTTCTTTAGTTTTTTCATGATACTTATCATCATTAATAATCCTTGTCAAAGATTCCATAGCAGAACGCGACGAACTAGTTATCTTTGGTAAAATAGCAAAAACAATTAACCGACTATTGATCGGAGTTCCATTAGCCGCAAAATACTGAGTTTTTAATAAATCGCAAATTGCATTATAAATATCAAGTTCTTTTTGAGTCGGTTCCACTGCTACAATCTTCGGAATTCTTTTTTTATAATCAATTCCAATCTTACTTCTAATTCTTCTAACCATAACTTCCTGTAACCTCTCCCTAAGTTCCTTTGGATTCAAAGGATACCTTTTGTTACCCTTATTCAAAAACTTTTTTCGAAACTCTTTAATCGTCCCGAGATGTCCTCGTTTCAATAAATGCAAAAGATTATACAATTCTAATAAATCATTTTGAAATGGAGTCGCAGTCAATAATAAAAATCTTTTTTTCTGAATCTTATCCACAAATTTCCAACGCACAGTATTTTTAGCTTTAAGTTTATGAGCCTCGTCGACAATTAAGATATCCCAAGAGATTTCATGAGCCTTAGAATGTTTATATTTTTTATTCTCTTTATTATAATTCTTAACCCTATCAATAGATGCGATTAAAAAATTGGACTGTTCCCAACTTGATTCGTTTTCAATAATTGTAAAATCAAGTTCAAATTTTTCTTTTAATTCCGCAACCCATTGATCAACTAGCGACGGAGGGGTAAGAATTAAGGCTTTTTTGACAAAGCCCCTCATAATACATTCTTTCAAAACAATCCCTGTTGTAATTGTTTTACCCAACCCTACCTCATCCGCCAACAAAGCCGAACCATTTAAATCTCGAAGAATTTGCAAAGCCCCCTCTGTTTGATGTGGCAGATTATATTCCAAATTTCTTTTTATAACATCGTAAGACAAAAGTTCATTTATCTCAGTCTCTTTAGAAATCTCTTCTGCTTCAACTTTCAAATTCAAAACTTCCTCAGATTCAAATTCCTGTTTATCTAATTTCTCAAATAAAAGATCATCCTCTGAAAAAGATTGATTAATAACAATATCGACCATCTTGGAAGAAAGAAATTTTACGCTTTTTTAAATATACTACTTCAAAAATTCTAATCTCTAAATTACTTCCCTCTCTTATCTTTTTTCTTTCTCCCTTTCCTTCCCTTTCTTTTCTTTGGAAACGGCACAACATTCTCTTGCTCTCCTTCAGTAGAAAAATATCTCTCTTTTCCAGTTCCGTGCTCCAAATATCTTCGAAGATGATAACACCCCTTCCTTTCACAACTACGCAATAATCTTTTTCCAGTAATTATCCCATCATGTTCCCTATAATCGCAAAACGCCACGTATCTTCCCACTCCTTTTTTATCTCGTACAGAATTACAAAGCCCTCTTCTCTCTAACTCTTCCTGGTAAATATAAGAATTTCCTTCTATACGTGATGGAGTCCATTCAAAAACATCTGCTTTTTGTCCCATAAAAAAACAACCAAATAACTCTTTTTAAAATTAATTGTTTGAAAAATCCTTAAGGGAATCGTTCGCAGGAGGCAAAGAGAAAACGATTCTCACTCACAAATCTCTGACGAGATTTGTCAACCTATTTTTTTCTACCACTGTAGGTTCTTTTTTTAAAAAAAGAACCCCAAGTTTTAAAAACCAAATTTCCCAATTTAAATAATGAACAAAACAACAATCTTTATAATTGTTGCAGCAATACTAATCATAGGTTTCTTATTCAAGGGACCGCTAACAGGAAACACAGCAAAAATGGAAAATTCAAAAGTTTTAATGAAAACATCAATGGGGGAAATTGAAATAGAATTATACGAAGACGAAATGCCCATCACAGCAGGCAATTTCAAAAAGCTCGTTCAAGAAGGATTCTACGACGGAGTTATTTTCCATAGAATCATTGATAATTTTATGCTCCAAGGTGGAGACCCGACTGGAACAGGAATGGGCGGACCAGGTTATGAAATCAAGGACGAATTCACTAAAACAAAATTAGATGAAAACAACAGAGGAACACTTTCAATGGCAAACGCCGGACCAAACACAGGCGGATCACAATTCTTCATAAATTTAGTAAACAATAATTTTCTCGACGGAAAACATCCTGTTTTCGGAAAGGTCACAAAAGGAATGGACGTCATAGACAAAATAGCAAAAGTTCAAACAAACGCGCAAGACAGACCAATGGAAAAAGTAGTAATGGAATCAGTTAGTTTAGTAGAATAATTTTAGGTTTTTAATAAATTAATATTTATCTCGTTTTTAATTATTGAGTTTAAGCAAATCAAAAGATTTATAAGGGTATATCATCTGATATAACTATGAAAAAGGTAATGAAAGTGGGTGCTCTAGGAGAACGCGGGGATAAAGAATGAATTTACTAAGAATGGAAAAGAAAACTCTTGCAAGATCACCAAGACTAGACACTGTACTAATGGTAGAAAAGTTTATACAAGAAAAAGATGGAGAATACAAGAAAAAACAGCTTTGGGAGAGCTTACCTAAAAAAATGATGTATCAAACATACAGCACAATAATAGATTACTTACTAATTTCTGGAAAAATTTCCGTAGACAGTGAAGGAAAAATTGGGTGGATATTTTATCCTGAAGAAGCGAAAGAACGACTTAAGATGGCACACCTAACTTGGAAAGGAGGAAAGAAAAAGTGAGAAAACCTTGCGAAATACAATTCGTAAACAAAAAAGTCCATGAGACATACAAAAAATTAAAAGAAAAACCATTAAAAGATCAACTAGAAAAGGCATTATGCGACATAGAAGAAAATCCTTTCTGTGGAATTCAAATTCCAAAAAAACTAATTCCAAAAGACTACATAAAAAAACACAACATCGGTAACGTGTGGAAATATAATCTCCCTGGAGCATGGAGACTTATTTATTCAATACGAGGCGGGGAAGTAACAATCATCACAATTATTCTAGATTGGATGGATCACAAAACATACGAAAAGAAGTTCAAATACTAATCTGCCTATCTGTCCCTCCAATCATCGCTTTTTATCTAACCTAAAATTATTTCTTTCTCATAATTATATCAAGAATAGCTAAAATAATTCCGACGCCAAATAAACTATAAGTAAGCCACCGATTACTATCATTAAAAATAATTCCCATAAAAATAAAAATAAATGCAACACTCGTCAACGGCGTAAGCGGCTTCACTTTCTTATTCATCCTCATAACGAAAGCAACCAAGGCTAACACTATCAAAACTGCGATAAGAATCATAATGTATATTTGTGACGCGACCATGACCAATCAATCCAAAACAATTATTTAAACCCATCGCTACTATTATCACTAAAGGTGTAACAAGTAATCAAATCGCTACGCTCGTATAACAAAAACAAACCTATCTATTCAAACTCCAAATGGCCCAATTCAAAAAACTAGCAAAACCTACCCAAAGAAAATAAGGTATTAATAAATATCCAGCAAATCTATTTACAAAATAAAAATAAAATCCAGTAGTAATAATAAATATCAATAAAATAAAAATTTCTACTAAAGACCATAAAGGACTATTAATTCCAAAAAACAAATAGCTCCAAAGAACATTGAGTATAAACTGTGATCCAAAAAAAACTAAAGCGACAGTTCTAACATTTGAAGAGGGTGCTACCCAAACAAGATAAAGTGCTATCCCCATTAAACTAAACAATAAAGTCCAAACCGGACCGAACACCCAACTAGGTGGATTAAAACTAGGCTTGTTGATATTTTTATACCACCCCCCGTCAGAAGCAGTCCAAATCGCGCCAAAAGAACCAATTAGATTACACGCAATAATAAGACCTATTAATAAAAACCAATTCACTCTCATATAATCTTGAACAAAAGTATATTTATAAAATATCCCTCACCAAAAGAACTATATAATTCCTTTATATAATAGTAAAATGGTAAGAATAAACTTAGTCAACCCCAAGAAACTTTCAGATCAACATCTAATCGCCGAATACAACGAAATCCTAATGCTAATTGGCCACATCAAAAAATTCCCAAAAATAAATAACCCTCCAAAAAACTACACATTAGGAAAAGGTCATATAAACTTCTTCAAAAATAAGACAAAATACCTAAAAGCCCGACACGAACTAATTAAGAAAGAAATGAAAATCAGAGGATTCAAAACCAACAAAACAATAAAGTTATCTCAATTTAAAAAAGAGCAAAAAGAAAACTGGAAACCCAAAAAAACAGATTTAGAAATCATCAAAAAAAGAATAATAAGTAAAATAAAACTTAAAACAAATTATTACAGATATTACAAAGAGAAAAAGAGTGCTAAATTTTTAATTGAGTTATTGAAATAATCAACCATAAAAATAATCTCATCCCTAATTATTCAATTCTCCCTGGTAATTACTTTCCTTCGGAAAATCCTGCGGAACGCGGATTTGAAGAATTCCCTTAAAATAAATCCCAATGAATATAAATATTTAAAAAGAATCAACTCCTGAATATATTATAAAATGAGAAACGTAGAAGAACAAAAAGAAGCTAGAGAATATCTAGCAGGAATTGATTTCAATGATCCAAAATATAACAGGGCTGTTCTCGGCACTGAACCTGGAGTCCAAGTTCTAGATGGTGAAAGTCCAAGTGAAGTTGTAAGAGTTGGAGGGGGATATGAACCTGGTTCTAGAAAGGCAAGAGAGGAAGAAATAAAAAGATAAACAAGCCTTGAATCCATTTAAATTAATATGTATAAATTTCTTAAAAGGATAAATTAATTTTAACCTGAATAATTAAGTCTCGGAACTTCTTCTTGTCTCAAATCCCAAACACTTTCTCTAATATAATCATCTTGCAAATTTTTAAAAACATAAATTCCAATTCCACCAACTCTCTCAGGTTGCCTACCTAAAAGTTCTAATTGAGGTTCTTCATCTAAACATCCATCCCTCTCACCCAATTCTAAAGAAAGCTTAGCAGCAGTCGAGAATCTTTGATCATTTTCACTATTAGATTTGCCTACATCAAGATAAGACTTCGGCAACAAAGTAATCCCCCCAAGATTCATTCTATGTCCCTTCCACAAAATATTAACAGTTAAAGGATATTGAACTAAAAAAGAATCATTAAGATAATTTTCATTATCAGTAATTGTTCCAACTACTTCCCTAAATCTCCTTGAATAATCCCCTTGAAGCTTTTGCAAAATATCTGGTAAATTTCCAGAAATAGGTTTATAAGTACCAATCTCAACTGGCTCTTCTAAACCTTCTTTTTCTCGAACCCTATGAATAATTAATTCTGACAAAGTTCTTTCCTCAGGAAACATACCTATAAAATCATAACTAGACATAAAATACCCCAAGATTCCAACTATTTAAAGATTTATATCCCTAAATAAACAACACATTCAAAATCTAAATCTTAAAAAATAACACAACAATCCTTAAAAATATTCAAAAACATTTTTCTAAATGAAAGAAACATTACTCAAATATATTCAAGAAAATAATTTATCTCCGTTTACAAATTCTAAAACCCCCCTCTCAAAAACCAACAATTCATACAAAACTCGTGACGCAAAATCAATCCATAATAAAGTTCTAACAAAAATATCCCAAAATTTTATTTTTCCAGAAACAACAAATCTACTAAATATCTTCAACTTCATAAATCAATTACAAGAAATAGAAAAAAGACAAAACTTTTTTCAATCAATTAAAAAATTAGGAAAAATTGAAAAAAGTTTTTTACAAAATATCTCTATTCCAAATAAAACTTGGAGTCCAGCCTATGACGTAGTCGTAGTTACCGAAGACACAGATACCTTCTCCAAATTAAAAGAAAAAAACTGCCCTGCACAACTTCTAGTTTCAGAAACAGACATTGCACTTTTAGAAAACCGCGACATAGTCCAAGTCCTCGACTGCGACGAATACAAATTAGTTTTGGAAAGACTCGACCAATCTGTCTTCCTTAACTCATTAGACGAAGCCTACCTCGAAAGACATCTTGAACAACTCTCCACATGGCAACACAATTTAACAATCCTCCAAAACAAAAACCTTGGACAAAGAACAAATGAAATAATAAATTCCTTATTTCCTCTTTTAGATTTAATCCAAGACAAAAAATTAAAAATATTAACTCACGAAGAAATTGAAAACAAAATAGAAAAAATAAATGAAGAAATTACAGAAAAAATAAAAGAGCTAAGTATCTCGGGAGAATCTCTAATGCAAATGTTAAACAAAGGAGTACTCCCAGAAAATATTAAAGAAATTGTAAGAGAAACTATCATCAAATACGAAATCCCTCAACACATTTTGAATATCCAAGTACCAGTTTCCATCGACGAACCAGAACTGGAAAAACTCATTAAACAGCAAAGCTCAAATGAGTTTTCAGGAGTGGCTGAACAAATTAAATCAAAAGCAGAAGAAATAAAACAAATCCCCTCAAAATTAAACGAACTTTCAAATCAACTTATAACTTTTGATTTCATTTCGGGCATTTCACAATTTATCGAAGAGCAAATGCAATTTCCAGAATACTCTAATTTATTATCAATCTTTGAATCAAAAAATATTTTCCTAGCAAATCCCCAACCAATAAACTTTGAATTAAACTCCAACTATAAATGCTCAATTTTAACTGGAGCAAATTCAGGCGGAAAAACAACTTTGATTGAACATTTAATTCAATTAATTTCATTATCAAACCTTGGATTACCAGTTTATGGAAATTTGAAACTCCCGCTCTTTGAAGAAATTTATTACTTTGCGAAAAATAAAGGTTCAGCAAGCAAAGGAGCTTTTGAAACATTATTAACACAGATGTCAAAAATCCAACCCGGAAACAAAACTTTAATCCTCGCCGATGAAATAGAAGCCGTAACAGAACCAGGAGTCGCAGGAAACATTATCTCAGCCACAGCAGAATATTACATCAATCAAAATTGCTTTTTAGTAATCGCGACCCATCTCGGACACGAAATACAAAAAGTCCTCCCTCCATTCACACGAATCGACGGAATCGAAGCAAAAGGCCTAACAGACAACTTTGAATTAATCGTAGATCACAACCCAGTTCTCGGACGCCTCGCACATTCAACCCCCGAACTCATAGTAGAAAAAATGGCAAACTCAGAACAAAAAGAATATTTTAAATTTCTAAATAATTATTTAAAAAATAAAGCATAACAAACTTTATAAGATAATTAATTAATAAAAAAACATGATAAATCTCACATGGGAAATATTAAAAGACCCAGAAATAACCTTATCTAAAAAATTAATTGCATTAAAATTACCCTTAGTATATTGTGCAGAAAATTTAAAAGATTATAATGAAAATAAATCTACATTACGATTTCCATTATACAAAAGAATTTTATTTTTTAATAAAGATCCTGCCATATCTGCAATACTTTTTAGAAATTTACAAATACACGAAACAGAGCAGAAACTACCTAATCATACTAGATTAAAATTATCTGATTCTATGGGGGAAGCTTATATTTATTGGGATAATAATTTAGACCTCTCATTTCACTCAGGGGAAACAGTCCCAGCGATAATTGGACTCTACCAAATAAAACAGAGAGTTCTCCTTGGAGGACTAATTATAAGAGAAATTCCACCGAAAGGCAAGAAAAAAAGAACTACAATTCCTCAAGTAAGAAATCTTCCACTCCCTGTTCTCGGATATTAAATAACAAAATTCATAGATATTTTATATTAAGATAATTCTAATTACCCAAACTCAAAAATATCCCTCACTAAAACGTCGCCTTTTCTCTCTATTATTATCTCCAAAAAAATCATCTTCATCAAGCTTAACTTTTAAATTTATGTGTGCAAATTAGATTATAAATAACAATTAAATTTATAAAAGAAAAAACAATTAGTTAATTATGGAAAAAGATATTGGAAAAATTTCTAAGAATGATGAAACAGAAATATTAATCCGAGTCGATGACTTCGGCGGAAACAGAGGATTAACAATCCGAGAGTTCGTAACTTCTGAAAGATACACTGGATTCACAAAAGCAGGGGTAAGAATCAAAGCCGACGATTTCCCCAAGTTCAAAGAAATGATTAATTCAGTTTCAGTAGAAGAAATGGCAGAACCAGTTACTGAACCCGGGCAAGAAACTTTGCCCGAAGCTGAAGCAAAAGCAAAGGAAGAACCAACTAATTCTGAAGAAATGCCAGATTACTAAAATGTTATCAAGAGAAACATATGAAATAACAGAAAAATTTAGAGAAGAAATAGATGATGCAAATAAATATTTATTTCCAGGAGAATTAAAAAGTAATTATTATGAGCTCCCGATTCTTTCTCCTCCCGAATCAGAAACAAAAGAAAAAGAATCTAATTCTGAAGAAATGCCAGATTACTAAAAAAATTAATTAGAAATATATTCAAAGTTTATTTAAAAACTTTGTCTATCTCTTTGCTATCCAGCAAAACTAACTTGCTGCCACCCCTTTAACCGCCCGTACCCCGAGATGAGGATCCTGGAAATCGGGATTCCCATTGCAAAGGAAATTCGGGTAGTTCTGAAAAACATCAAACCCCGCAACTCTTCCATCTTCTGGGGCCCAAAAATATAAATCTCCTTCAGGAACATCTGCTCTTGGAAGCCCTTGTTTTGTTGGATTGTTTAACCATGAATCTAAACTAATTCCAGGAATTTTACTTTCTCCCAAATAATCTTCTAGTTTTTCTGCTTTTGTTTTGTTTTGAGTTAGAATATACATTCCATCAGATCTTTGTTCAAAATAAGCGTCAAGCCATTCTGATCTCATAGATTTCTGGTCTTTCTGTTTTTACATGTTTTAGGAATTCTATAAATTCAGGAATTGTTAACATTCTTGAATTTTCTTCTGCTAGAGCATTATGACATTCATACCAGTTTTTATTTTGATGAGTTCTTTGTTCTGCAATCTGAAGTTTTATTGAGGGGATGTAAATGAAACCGGGCATTGATGGGACGGTTGCTGGTTCTCTTTCTTCTTCCTCCTCTTGAACTTCTGGTTTTAGAGTTGAAGGTTTTAGTATTTGATCATTAAAAACAATGACTCCTGCTTTGACTAATCTGGGTATATGTTCTTTAGGATTCTTTGGAATGTAAATTTCTTTTTTTCTTGGAGTGTCTCCGATTATTTGTAGTTGTTTCATGTTTTTGAGAGAAATAAGGAACTTATAAAGTTTGTGATTTGTCACCTCTAAAAAAAGGTAACTTGATAATTTATGCATAAGGTATTTGATTCCAAATCTTTATAATCTATAAAAAGCATATTTATATGAAATTGACTGTGATAAAATGAGACTAAATATTTTATTTGGAGGGCCGGCTGGAACTGGACCGAATATCTTAACGCACATCTTAGCTGAAGCCCTTGTCGCAAAAGGTTATTATGTTTTTTATGCGCGGGATTACCAGTCATTAATAAGAGGGGGGCATAACTTCAATGTTTTAACTATCTCAGAAGAACCAGTTAATTCGAATGATTCGGAAATAGATGTTTTAGTCTGTTTAGATGAGACAACTAAAAAAATGCATGAGAAAGATTTGAAAAAAGACGGAATTTTAATCTCAAAAGAAAAAGAACCGAATATGTATTTTGCTGGAAGAATCTTTAAACTTTTAGGATTAGAGCTAGAAGATTTGTATGCACAATTCAAAAAACTTGAGAAAAGATATGAAGAAAATGTTAAAGAATCAAAGCAAGGTTATGAAGAAGAAAAAGAAACGATGAAACTTCCTGAATCTCCGAAGATAAAAGCTAATTTTAGCAATGGTTCCCAGGGGATTAGAGATGGTGCTTTGAAGTCTGGACTTGAAATTTATTATGCTTATCCGATGACTCCTGCGACTCCAGTTTTAACTGAATTAAGTCAGGCTATGTTGGATAAAAAAAATAAGCATCTTACTGTTGAGTTAGAAAATGAAATTGCGGTTGCTAATGCAGGGGTTGGCAGTTGTATGGCCGGGGGGAAGGTAATGGTTGGGACATCGGGGGGAGGTTTTGATTTAATGGGGGAAACTTTAAGTTTAACTGGAATTGCAGAAATTCCTTTGGTGTTTTATTTGGCACAAAGACCTGGGCCAGGGACAGGAGTTGCCACTTATACTGGACAGGGAGATATGAAAATTGCGTTGAATTCTGGACATGGGGAATTCTCGAGGATTGTCGTTGCTCCGGGGGATCCGCTTGAAGCAGAAGAATTAACTAATGCCGCGTTTTACTTTTCACACAAATTTAAGACACCCTCAATAATTTTATCAGACAAACATCTAGGAGAAAGTTTTTATACTGGAGTTGGAAAACCTGAATTAGAAAAAATTGAGGTTACAACAAAGTTGAGTAGGTTTAATTCTTATGAAGTTGATTCGGAAAGTTCAGCTACAGAAGATCCCAAGATTATTGAAAAGGAAATTATTAGAAGAATGAAGAAAATATGGGAGATTGAAAAAGAAGCGAAAAAATTTGAGGGATATAAAATTTATGGAAACGAAAATTCTGAAAATGTTATAGTTAGTTGGGGAAGTACTAAAGGAGCTATTTTAGATTCAATAAAAGAATTAGATGTTAAATTTGTTCAAATTTTATTTTTAGAACCTTTTTCAAAAGAAGTTGCAAAAGAGTTAGAAGGAAAAAATATTCTTTTGGTCGAGAATAATTCAACTGCACCTTTGGCGAATTTAATTAGAGAAAAAACTGGGATAGTTATTGAAGACAAAAATAAAATATTGCGTTTTGATGGGCGGCCGTTTTTAGCAGATGAATTAAAAATGGAGATCAAGAAAAGAATATGAAACAGAAAACAAATATTTTGATTAGCACGTTATTATTAATGGCACTCGGATTGATTTTATTAAAATATCTGCCAATGTATTTTTTTGGGCAAAATATTCTTTTTGATGCATCGCAACATATTGTGCTTTTGGCTTTTGGACTTTACTTTATTTATATTTTTATAGAGAATAAACCAAAGATTAGAATTCCGTATATGATTCTGTCGGCAATGCTCTTGACAATTATTGGGATTCAAAGAATTATTGCTAAGGCACATAATGAATATGGAGTTCTGCTAGGATTTTTAGTTGCAGGTATTTCAATTTTGATTCCGCGGTGGAAAGAAGTTCGGAGGGTTGGGAAATGAAAATAAGAAAAGCTACTAAAAAAGATGAAAAAGAATTTTTGAAAGTTCAGAAAAAAGCTTTTCCAAATTTAAATTCTAAAAAACAAGCACTTTATTTTGAAGAAAAAATTAAGAAAAAAGAAATATTTGTTGCGGAGCAAAAGGGAGAATATGCTGGGCATAATTGTTTTGGAAAATATTTGTTAGCCCCCCCATTTTCACGAGGAGTTTTTTTAGAAGAACTAGCAGTAAAGAAGAAATTTCGTGGCGAAGGAATTGGAACAAATTTAATAAATGCATTAATCAAATTCTGTAAAAAGAATAAAATAAATATGTTTTATTTAAGCACAGGGGATTTTAAAGCAAATAAAGCAATTAAATATTACAAAAAATTGGGTTTTAAAATAGTTGGGAAGATGAAAGATATTAACCCAAAATCTGAATATAGTTATGGAGAAATTTTCATGGCGAAGGTGATAAAATGAAAAAATCTCCTAAGGGAATTATAGAGGATATAAAAGATCCACATTTGGAATCTGCATATCTAAAATTTCCAGGTAGAGAAATGCAAGAAGTAAGTCTAGAAAGAAATAGAAGAAGTGTTTCATCTGATCCACAAAAAATAGAAAAATTAGTCATGGAACGATGTAAAGTTGCAGAGAAAAGATATAATATGGGGCTTGCAGTACATAGTAAAATTCATACTCATCCAACAGAAAAGGGGAAACCTTATGGAGCACTGCCAAGTAGAAGGGATATGACTAATTTTTTGGGTAATACCCGAATAAGAAATATGGTAATCGCGCAAACTGATCCAGATACTGGAAAAACTCAAGGATATTTTGTATTAAGAAAAAAGGGGGGAGCAATTCCTAGATTTTTTAAGGACCCAGAGGAGATAAAGGAGGGGGTTGGATTTTATGGTAGAATTGGATTTGCGGCAGGTAGCCCAAGTATGGCCCTTAAACAATTTGCAGAGGGATTTAATCTTCAATATCGATGGATTCCGGCTAAAGGATATGAACTTGCAGATGAAACTAAAGGTAATCTTTGGAGTTTTGTAAAAAGAAATTCGGAAGGAGCATTAGAAAAAGGATTACAAGGAGCAAAACAAATTGCCATTATTATTGGATTTATAGGGGCATTATTCTTTCTCTCCCCAAAAATAACTGGCCACTCCATCGGGAATAGAATAAATCCTACCACAATTGGCATTATAACAATTTTATTTATTCTTGGATTAACAATCTTTTATCTTAGGAAAAGATATTTAATAAAAAAACGTCTGGAGATTAATATAAAATGACAAATAAAAATCCAATTGTTTTTAGTGGAAAAAATATTCGCAGAATTTGGCATGACAAAGGTTGGTTTTTTTCTGTGGTAGATATAATTGAAATTCTTACTGAATCTAAAAATCCAAGAAATTACTGGAATATGTTGAAGATTAGAGAAAAAGAATCTTCTGGAATTGAACTGTACACAATTTGTGTACGATTGAAATTAACGGCTTCAGACGGGAAAATGAGGGAAACAGACTGTGCGAATAAAGAAAGTGTTTTTAGAATAATCCAGTCTATTCCTTCCAAAAAAGCAGAGCCATTCAAAAGATGGTTAGCAAAAGTTGGAAGCGAAAGAGTTGATGAAATAGAAAATCCTGAATTGGCTCAAACAAGAATGAAATCTTTATATGAAAAAAAGGGTTATTCGAAAAATTGGATTGATAAAAGATTGAGAGGGATTGCAATAAGGCAAAATTTAACAGATGAATGGAAAAATCGAGGAGTTGAAGAAAATGTTGAGTATGCTATTTTGACTAATGAAATTAGTAAAGCTACTTTTGGCAAAACCATCAAAGAATATAAAGAGTTAAAAAATTTAAATCAAGAAAATCTAAGAGACCATCTGGATGAATTGGAATTGATTTTTTCGATGTTGGGAGAAAAAGTTACAACTGAAATCACCCTTAATAAAAATGTGCAAGGATTCAAAGAATGTGAAACTGCAGCACAGCAAGGAGGAGAAGTGGCTGGAAATGCTCGGAAGGAAGCTGAATTAAAAATTGGAAAATCAGTTGTTTCTAAAGAAAATTATCTTCAAGATAATGAAAAGAATAAAAAGCAGAAAAATAATATTTTAGTAGAGGTTGGGAAATGAAAAACTTAAACACTTCAACAACTCCGACATGGTGTCCGGGATGTTTTAATTTTCAGATACTTGCGGGAGTGAAAAAAGTTCTTGCTGATTTAAAAGGCGAAACTGCAATTGTAACTGGAATCGGTTGTCACGCTAAACTTTTTGATTATGTTAATTTGCCTGGGATAAATACTCTTCATGGTAGAGTTCCTCCTACGTGTTTGGGTTTAAAAATTGCAAAACCGGATTTGAATGTTATTGGATTTTCAGGGGACGGAGATGCTTATGCAGAAGGGATGGCGCACACAATTGCGGCTGCGCGTTATAATTCTAATTTTAAATATGTGGTTCACAATAATCAGGTTTTTGCTTTGACTGTTGGGCAACCAACTCCGACTTCGCCAAAAGGTTTTGTGGATAAGACAACTCCGCGCGGAGTTAAAATTCCTCCGATTAATCCAATTAAATTAATGCTTTCTGCGGGGGCAACTTTTGTTGCACGAGTTTTTGCAGATATTAATTCAGTTGAAGAAGTTTTGAAAGAAGCAATGAAACATAAAGGATTTGCATTTATTGAAGTTATACAGCCGTGCATAATTTTCCAACCGCAAACTGGATACAAAGAGAAGATTTATAATTTACAAGAAAGCGGGCATGATAAATCTGATTTAAAATCTGCGATGGAAAGAGCAGATGAATTTGATTATCAAAAAGTTGAAGAAAAAACAAAAATTCCGACAGGAATTTTTTATCAAACTGAGAAACCTATTTTTGAAAAAGAAATAAGGAAGGATTAATTTATATGATTTTTTCCCCTTAAAATATCTCTTAATCTTTTGTATACAGGAGAAGAATCTTCAATGGTTAGTGCATTATATTCTCTAGGCGAATTTATTGAAAGAATTAAACCCAGTGAAGGAGATTTACACACTGAAGTATAAATATTTAAAAAAGAACTATTACCAAGATCCCATGGATGAGAATTTCCTCTATTAGAAAAATTTACTCTAAGGTTTGGAACTAAACTGTCTTCTTGTGCTTTTTTTAACATACGTGAATATCTTCCTACTACGACTTCGGATTCTTCATCTTCAGGTTTAAGCCACCTAAATGATTGAGGATTGTTTGGATATCTTTCTATTTCCCCCATACAAGGAATTTTTTGAGGGTCAGTCAATAACTCGATTGTCTCACTAAGAGTCCATTCATGATTAAATCCAAATCCTTTTAATTGTTGTTCAGTCCACATAAAATTATTACTTATAATTTGTTTTTAAGGATTATTGTCTTAATTCATACACTTTCAATGTTTCATAGAAAACCTTTTTCTCTGCTATTTTTTTCTTTTTCCAATTTCCCCATTTTATTCCTTTTGTTAAATTTGAAACTAACAAAAATATTTTGCCGTTTTTCTCTAAATGCTTTTTTGCTTGTTGTAAAAATTGATTAATTATTTCTCCTCCAAGTTTCCCTCCTGTTGTTGCTATTCTTGATTCTTTTGGCTCTCTTTTGTCTTCTGGCAAGTAGGGAGGGTTGAAAATAATAAAATCAAATTTGCCTTTTACTTTCTCCAATAAATTTGATTTTTTACAGAAAAAGTTTAATTTTTTACAATATTTAACTGCTTCAAGATTTATATCGACTCCCAAAATATTTTTATTTTTTAGCCCTAACTTTTTTGCAGTTCTCAATTGAATTCCAGAACCTATTCCTATTTCCAAAAATTTTAAATTTGCATTTTTAATTAATGAATTGGGGATTTCCTTATTTGCACTGCTCAGTGTGTCCCTTTTTGCGAATTGCTTGGACAAAGTTTCTTGTAACAAATATGAATCTTCTGCAGGTTGGTAAATTGTCATTTTAAGCAAAAAAATTATTTATAAAATCTACTACTGCGTCCCTAAAGAAAAACAAGGAGGAAAGGGTTCCGATAAGTAGAAGTAATAAAATTCCTAAGAAAATTACGAACATTTCGCTTTCAAATAATGACTTTGGTTTTTTTTCTCCATAGTTAGAAACTTGAGGTGATTTTATTGGGGGCGTCTTTATTCTTGAACCTCTGTATTGAAAAATTTTTTGAGGTGATTTTTTGGAAGAGGTTTGTATTGAAGAAGTAGTTTTAATTTTTTGGGGCGAGGTCGGATTTTTTGCAGAATAACCTGGTTGAGTCTTTTCAGCGAGTTGATCCAATTGAAGAGCTTTAGCAACAGCATCTATTTCTTGCTTTGGATAACCTGCATTAAAAAAAGTAATTGACGCATGTTGCAAGGATTCCCCTCGAGCCATTGCTTGTTTTATCCCCTCATAAATTTCTTGATTAATCATTTTTTCAAATTCAAAGTTTGTCCATCTTGCATTAAGTGACATTCCTTTCCTGCTCGATAACCTAATTCTCTACAAAGTTCAATCATGGGGGTTAGTTGTTGGGTTGATCCATGAGACGGGATTATATTTTGAGGTTGAAGTATCTCAATTAAATCTCTTAAATCTTCTCTGCCCCCGTGACCGGAAACATGGACCTGGTCGAAAATTCTTACTCCTGTTTTTTTTAATCTCTTATCTAAATTTTCTTTATTCGCAATATTAATTGGAGCAGGAATTGTTTTTGATGCAAAAATTACATGATCTTTTGGTTGAAATGAGAAAGGCAACTTTGATCTGGATAATCTATCTAAAATACTCCCTGGTTCCCCTTGGTGGCCAGTACATACAACTAAAGATTTTGCTCTATTTCTTTCAACTCTTTTTAACATTGAAGCAACTTGGCCTTTGTAGCTTCCGATTTGAACCTTATTTAGAAAAGGACACAAATTGACATTTTTCGCGGCAGAGACATATTTATTTAAGCTTCTTCCAATAAAATAAACATTCCGATTAATTTTTTTTGCAAAGTCTACTATGCTTTTCAACCTGGCGATGTGCGAAGAGAATGTCGCTACAAATATTGCGGCCCGTTTATTTTCTACAGTCAATAATACTTCCTCCAATAAAACTCGTGCAACTTTTTCGCTTGGTGTTTTTCTTTCAGAACTTGAATAAAGAGAATCGACAATTAATACTTTTACTCCTTCTTTTGCGATTCTTTTCATGGCTTCATAATTTGGGGGTAAACCTACGATTGGAGTATTATCTAATTTGAAATCATTTGCATATACTACAACTCCCTCAGGTGTATGGATTGCAATCATTGCTGTTTGAATAGTTGAATGGGTTATATTGATAAATTCTGCACGATAATTTCTTTTTTTTCCTTTAACTTCAAAAGTTCCGTTTGGTTTGACAGTAGATATCTTATTTGGCATCCTCATTTTTTCATCATCTAAGAGTTTTTTTAATACCTCAATTGTGAATGGGGTTCCAACGACCGGCGCATTATATCTATAACTTACATAGGGAACAGCACCGACATGATCTAGATGGGCGTGACCAATTAGCATTGCTCTGACTTTATTTCTGATTCCTAATTTGTCTAATAAAGTATCATCTGCAATTCCTCCGATATCTCTTAATTTTTTTTCAGAATATGCTTTTTGATTACGTTCTTGTTCTTGTAGCTCGACTATTGCCGGCAAATAAAAACCTGAATCTAAAATAATCGCGTCGTCTTGCAATTCAATTACAGTCATATTTTTCCCAACTTCATTAAATCCACCGATAGTATGTATTTTCATTTTTCCTCTTTATTTATTTTAAATTAAATGATTGTGAGTTTATATATTTTCTTATGTCGAACGTAAAGTTTAAGAGGTAAATAGATTAAGATTAATTATGGAAAAGAGGAAGAGTATTTTTGCTCTATTGGTAATTATTTTTTTATTCAGTGCGTTATCAATTAATTCGAGTTCTCCTACTGCACATGTTGAAACAGAGGTTTTTGAACAACTGGAAGAAACCAATAATGTGCGAGTTATGATCGAATTTAAAGAAGACAATAAATTCAGAAAAATTAAAGGAGATGAGTTGGGAATTAAAGTTAAACATAATTTTGGGAACAAAATTTCTGCTATGATTAATGCAGAGGATTTAGACCAATTACAAGATAATCCAAAAGTTAAAAAAATTAAAATTATGGGGGTTAAGCATATTTCGCTGTCAGATTCTGTGCCATTGATTAATGCATCTATTGCGTGGCCAATTCAAATTGAAGGAATAAACGTTACGGGGATAGATGAAACTATTTGCATAATTGATACTGGGGTAAATTATAGTCATCCGGATTTGGGGGGATGTTATGGGGAAAATAATGTTTCTTCGGATTGTAAAATAATTGGAGGGTTTGATTATTGTGCTGACGACGTAACTTGCACTACTAGTGATAATAATCCAATAGATGTGAATGGGCACGGGACACATGTGGCAGGAATTGCTGGTGCTAATGGAACAGCTAAAGGGGTTGCACCTGGAGCAAAAATAATAATGATAAAAGCGTCTAACTCTACTGGAACTTTTTGGGACGATGACTTGAAAAGTGCAATTGATTGGTGTGTCAATAATGCTTCTGCATTTAATATTTCAGTTATCAGTATGAGTCTTGGGGGAGGACTTTATGATTCATATTGTGACGGAGTTGATGATTCTGAGGACTTAACCTCTTCGATAAATAATGCTATTGCAGTAAATATTTCAGTTGTGGTGGCCACAGGCAATGATGCAAATTATACCCATGTTGCAAGCCCGGCTTGCATTCAAAACGTCACTGCCATTGGAGGAACAGATAAATCAGATGCTATTTATTCAGGGGGGAATAGAAACAATTTAACTGACTTGCTTGCTCCAGGAGTTTCTATCACATCCACGTATTTGGGACCAACTGGCTATGCAATTGGAAGCGGGACATCAATGTCGGCTCCGCATGTTGCTGGAGCTTTTACACTTCTTAGACAATTTTATAAATTGCAAACAAACAAAATTTTAACTCCATCAGAAATAGAAATTGCTTTTAATAATTCTGGAAAAATAATTAATGATGCCTCGAGCAATTTAAATTTTTCAAAGATTGATATTTACGGAGCTATCTTATTGCAAGATGATAAATCACCAAGTGTAACATTAATTAATCCAAATAATTCTCTCTCGACCCTCGAGGATAATCAAAGTTTTAATTGTAATGCAACAGATGAAATTGGTTTATTGAACATGACTTTTTATTTATGGAATTCTACAGGAGTTGTCAATCAAACCAATCTAAGTATTAACGGGATTTTTGCTCAGCAAGAATTTAATGAAACTGGTTTGTCTTCTGGAAATTATCATTGGAATTGTTTGGTTTATGATTCTCAGAATAATTCAGCATTTGCCAGTTCTAATTTTAGTTTAACTATTTCAGACATAAGTGTTTCTTTAGAATCTCCAACTAATTTCACTTTTACTAATGTGAACCAAACTTTGAATTGTTCTTCAAATACTGAAGTAGGTATTGAGTTATCTAATGTTACTTTATTTGTTTGGAATTCTACGGGAGATATTATTTATAATTTAACAAACAACATTTCGGGAACAACAAATTCCTCTTCATTCCAGTACAACTTTTCAGAGGCAGAAGAATTAAAATGGAATTGTTTGATATATACTAATATTTCAACGTCCTCGTTTTCGTCTTCTAATTTTACAATAACTTATGATACTACAAATCCGAATATTACTCTTCTTAATCCAAGCAATTCAGATTCAAGTAACACTGGGACCTCCACGGTTATTTTTGAGTATAATGTTTCTGAATCAAATATTGATGATTGTAGTTTGATAATTAATGGGGAGGTGGATCAAACAGCCTCGGATGTTAGTGTGAGTGAGGCAAATAATTTTTCAAAGTCTTTGGCATCTGGAAGTTATAATTGGAATATTAATTGTACGGACTTGGCAAATAATTTAGAAAGTTCAGGAATTAGAAGTTTGACAATCAATGCAGCGGCAGCAACTAGTGGTGGGGGCGGGGGGGGAGGAGGCTCTACAACAACTTCAACTAAGAAAGTTTATAATGTGGCTAAAAAAGAATTTCAGCAAGGGCATAGTCAATTAATAAAAAAAGGGGAACAAATGAAATTTGCTTATCAAAATCTTAATCATACCTTGACTCTAAATCAAACTTTTGGCCAAACAGCGATAGTGATTATCCAAAGTAATCCAATAACGTTAGTGATAAATTTAGGGGAAACAAAAAAGATTAATCTTGATGAGGATAAAACTTATGATTTGGAAGTAAGTTTAATTTCGGTTTCAACAAGTGCAGAGATTAAAATAAAATCAATTAATGAAACTATTCCTACTAAACAAATTTCTGGAGGGGGGAATTCAAGCTTTGTAGTTGAAGAACTTGGAGTAAAAGAATTTCAAGATTATCCTTGGTATTGGGGAGTATTTATAATAGTTGTAATCTTAGGAATAGGAATTTACAAGTTTGTGAAAATTAAATTATCAATTAAACTTAGAAAAGCTGGACCAAAGAAAAAATAAAAAAGGCAAAATGAAATCATTAAAACCATCATTAAGAGAAAAGAAAAGATACTTATTAGTCGAAGGCAAGAATCTGAAGTTAAATATTCCTTTGGCAATTAAAGATTTTATTGGGGTGTTGGGAGTAGCAGACACTTCCTTGAAAACAATCAAATTTGGAGAGAACTGGGCAATAATTTCTATCAACAAAAAAATGCTTGATAAAGTTCGGGCGTCTTTTTCTGTTTGGTCAGAAAAGATTGAAGTGAAAAAAGTTAGTGGCACGTTAAAAGGTCTAAAGACCTTGCGAACAAAATAAATTTTATCCGGAAGGATTAGGAAAGAAGTAGAATTCTAGGACAATAATCCTTTTAAAGGAATAATTAGTTAAAAATTTATGCCAACAAAACAAGATTATTTGAAACAGGCAGAGGAAGAAATTCTAGAAGTAATTAAAGATAATGGAAGATGGGAATTGTTTAAACAACAAGTTGAATTAAGATGGTGGCTTCAGGATTTTGTTGATGACTCAAAAAGAGAGGCAGCATTAGAAAGTTGTGGAGAAAGTAGGGCATCATTACAACACGCTTATCTCGAAGTTTCTATGGAACATGTTTGTGATTCGTGTGACTATAACCCAAAGCGCAGAAGGGGAACAAATAAATGTCGAGCTAAGAGAAAATATGAGTGCAATTTTGAAGATGATTCATCACCGCAACATACTGATAAAACAACTCCCCCAGAATGGTTAGATGATGAGCAAAATTTATGCCCCAATTTATATCTTGATTTCACTAAATGATTTGCCCACCACAAGACTTTTAAATTACGCCTTCTCTAAATTTTCATAGGATTAATAAAATGGATATGCCAACAGACATGCAGCATCAAGCAATGGGTTATGATAGAGCGGCGCAGACTTTTTCGCCTGACGGCCATATTTTACAAGTAGAGTATGCTGAAAAAACAGTGCGACTTGGAAGTTCTAGCATCGGCATGGTTTGTGTTGATGGCGTTTTTATCCTTGCTGACAAAAGAACAGAAGACAAATTAATTGTTAAAAAATCTGCCAATAAGATTTATGAAATTGATGAAAATATTATTGCGAGCGTTGCTGGGATTACTGCTGACGCGAGGGTGTTAATTGAAAAGGCCCAGGTTTTGGCCCAACAGCATAGGATAACTTATGACTCCCAAATAGAACCAGAATTAATGATTAAAGAAATATCAAATGTGAAACAGCAGTTTACACAATATGGGGGAGCAAGACCGTTTGGAGTTTCTTTAATGCTGGCGGGAATTCATGGCAAAGTTTCAGAGCTATACACTTCAGATGTGACTGGGAATTACTTTTCTTATTATGCAAATGCAATTGGTGAGAACGACGACAGATTCAAAGAATTGTTAAGGGAAAAATACGCCAAAGAGTTAACATTAAAAAAAGGAATCAAATTAGCATTAGATATTTTCAAAGAAGTGCAAGGAAAGAAATTTGATTTGAACCGTTTTGAATTAGTTTATATTAATTGTGAAGATAGACAACAAGTAAGACTAGAAGGGGAGGAAATTGAAAAGTTATAAAATGGTGACTTATGACAAACCAGATTCATCGCAAAGAATTACTCTTCCTAGAGAAACTATCGAAGCAATAGATAGATTATATGCAGATTTGCTGGAAAATGAAGAAGAGAATCTAAAAAAAATGAGAGAATCAAGAATAACCATTGGAGGCCCACAGGATTGTTGTTGTGGGAAATATATAAAATAAAATGGCAGATGAATATATTGACGGAGTTAAAGTTGAAACAGCAGAAGAGCACTTAGGAAAAATACTTACTGAAAGAAGCAAAAGGGGAGAACCGGATCATGAGGGAGAGGCCTTCTTATTAGCCCAGGTTTTGGGAAAACCAGGGGAAATAGAATATATGTGTTTATATAAACCGGAATACACTTTGGAGGATAATAAATAAAATGGAAACCGCAGAATCAGCACCCAGAAAATATGCACATGACAATCCACAAGTTGTTAATGCACAAAAAGGAGAATTAATTGATTTTGGACATCCAAGTTCTCCGTCAGTTGTTTTAGAAAACCAAAAGGGGATTCTTGTAATTGCTAATCATCTAAGGGAAGGTTATTTTCCTGTTGATATCTATAATTGGAATGAGGAGCGTGAAAGATTAATGTTGAGTGATGATTCCAACAGGGATAAATTTAATTTAGGATTTGAATTACCAGAAAGAACTCCCCACGTTTACCTTGGTTTAGTTAAGCAATGCAGAGTTCCGCGATCAATCATTGATTTTGTGCATAGACAAAAAAAGAAAGCAAATCCACTATTTATGATGGGGTGTAATTTCTAATGAATCAAGAAAGAAAAACATGGCTTGTTGAAGGAGCAAGAGTTCCTGAAGGATTTAAAGAAGGAGCGAAAGTGGGAGATACCTTAAAGTATAGTCCGGGACATGTTAGAGTTATTGGCTCTGTCCCAAATGAGTTTTCTGATAGTTATTCTATAGTGCGTAGAAATATGGCGAAAGAGCCGGAAACTTTTTTAGAAAGAATCATCTCTTGCCTGAATGGAAACTATTTTAATGGAACATATTTGGGAGTAGTCGAAGGACAGAGGGAGAGTGATTTAAAATTATTAGATGAGGCTGGATTGTAAAATGACGTCGACAACCGCAAGAATTACTAGAGAAGGAAAACAATTTGAAGTTTTAGTGGATATGGAAGAAGCTTTGAAATTTCGAAAGTCTGGAGGCAGCGAGGGAACAATAATGTTAGAAACAGATGTTATTTTTTTAAATGTAAAACAAGGGGAGAAAGCGTCGCAAGATGATTTGCAAAAAGTTTTTGGAACAACAGATGTGCAAAAAATTGCAGAGGACATTGTTAAGCGAGGGGAAATTGAAGAGTCGCAAGAGCATAGGAACGCAGAGCAGGAAGCAAAGTTTAAACAGGTTGTTGATTTTTTGACTACAAACGCAATTGATCCGCAATCAGGAAATCCAATTACAACTGAAAGAATCAAAAATGCTTTAGAGCAAGCGCATGTGCAGATTAAGAATAAACCAATTGAGGATCAGATTAAAGATATTCTGCCGGAATTAACTAAAATTATTCCTATAAAAATTGAAACTAAGAAAGTCAAGATTACAATACCTGCACAATACACTGGGCAAGCGTACGGAGTAATTGCAAAGTATAAAGAATCAGAAAACTGGAAAGACAACGGAAGTTTGGAAGTTTTGGTAAATGTTCCAGCGGGACTGATTATGGATTTTTACGACAAGCTAAATTCAATCACGCACGGAAGTGCGTTAACCGAAGACATTAAAGAATGATTTTTTCTACAAAACATTTAAAAACCTAAAAATTCTATTTTTTGTGTATCAGAGAATCGATAAGTGTATTATTCTCTTATCATTATAAGGATAAGTAAAATGGAAACGACATCAAAAACAAGCACAAGTTTGAGACCAGACCAATTAGCAAGAGCAAATAATTTATTAACGGCAGTTAAAGAAACTGAGGGATTGTATACAAATTCAAATGGAAACTATGAAGTTGTGGGCGGAGACGGAGTTTTTAATTATGGAAAAGATGATTTGAGAGCAGCTATGCAAAAAAGGGGATATGGTGTAACTAATGCGTGTTCTGGGAGAGTTATTTTTACTGGAGAAAAACCACTTTCTTCGGAAGTAATTGAAGCTATGAATACTGAATATCACTCAAGTTTAAGACAAAGAAAAATAGGAGAAGAATTCAGAGTTATATAAAATGGCAGACAAAGAAGAAAGAAAAATTGTAATTCCTGGCGAAACTATTGTATCAGGGGATGAATACCTTCCTGGAGAGGGGACAGAAAAAAACGGCCAAGATATTATTGCACTAAAATATGGTTTAGCTGAAGAGCAAAACAAATTAATCAAATTAATTCCTTTATCTGGAAAGTTCTCTCCTCGACGAGGAAATGTGGTTATCGGGAAAGTTGAAGAGTTAACATTTAATGGTTGGGTCATAGATATTGGCACTCCAGAACGAGCATTTTTATCATTAATGGAAGTTCCGAGATTTGTAAACAAAGATGCCCTAGAAGAAGTTATGGCGGTTGGAGATATCGCGGTTTTAAAAATTTGGTCGATTAATAAACGTGGAATTGATTTAAGTCTTAAGGCGAGAGGATTAGGAAAAATTGGGGAAGGGTTAATTGTTGAAGTGAACCCGAATAAAGTTCCGAGAATAATCGGTAAAGAAGGTAGCATGATAAAATTAATAAAGGACGAAACTGGATGTAATATCACAGTGGGACAAAATGGATTAGTTTGGATTAAGGGCGAGAAAGTTGAAGACGAGCTTTTAGCTAAAAAGGCGATTTTATTTATTGAGGAAAATTCATTTGTATCTGGATTAACAGAAGAAGTAACTCAATGGTTTGGGAAGAATAATGGAAAAGGTAATACTGCGGAGGACAAAGAATAAAATGGATTTATATGAATGTTCAAGCAAAGATGGATGCCCTAGAAAAGCAATGGATCATTTTAGTTCGGCAAAGGTAGCAGCAGTTAGATGGGATGGGCAAAACTACTCTTGCCAATATCCTGGTTGTGTCGCTATTAGCTGCCCTGAAACGACAGAAAGAACTTTGCAAAGAAAATTATTAGAAACAATGAGGGGGAATCAAAAATGAATGAAATAAGAGTTGGAAGAAATTTTACAAGTCAAAATGACTTAGAAACTTTTGCAAGAACTGCAATACTCAATCTTGATAAATCTTTAAGAATTTACGATTTTAATAGCCCCACTCAACAAAGACATGTTGTAGCAGCAATTCAAAATTGTATGGCTCATGATAAAGGACACTATTCCCATGACTCAAATGAAATTAGAGGAGAATACGAAGTTACAGAATTATAAAAATTAAAATGACAGAATTTAAAAGACCAGACGGCAGAAAAATTGATGCAACTCGACCAATGAAAGCGAAAGTTGGAATTGTAAAAAATGCTGATGGTTCAGCCCTATTTCAGTTTGGCGGAACTATTGCAATTGCGGCAGTTTATGGTCCTAAAGAAATGCACCCTAGAAATAAAAGAAATCCTGCTAAGGGAACTTTGAGATGTACCTATAATATGAATAGTTTTTCAGTTTCAGATAGAATCAGACCAGGACCTTCGCGAAGAAGCACTGAGATTTCTAAAGTAACTGAGTGGTCACTTGAACCAATTGTTATGTTAGGAGATTATGCGGGACAAGTAGTTGATGTTCATATTCAAATTATCCAGGCAGATGCCTCGACAAGATGTGCAGGAATCAATGCAGCAGCGATGGCGTTGGCTCAAGCTGGAATTCCTATGACTGATTTAGTTTCAAGTATCTCAATCGGAAAGTTAGACAAACAACTTGTTGTTGACGTCGATAAAGCAGAGGAAGACTGGGAAGATGGAGAGGGCGCAACAGACATTGCCCTTAGTTTTGTTCATAACAACGAGAAATTATCTCACATTCAATTAGACGGTTACATTACTGCAGAACAATTAAAAGAAGCGGTTGAATTAGGTAAACAAGCAACAAAGAAAGTCTATGAACTTCAAAAAGAAGCTTTAAAGAATCCAGGCAAGGAGGTTAGTGCATAAAATGAAAACACCAAAAATAACAATAGATAGAATTAAAAAATATTTAGCTGAAGGCAAAAGATTCGACGGTAGAAAACCAGAAGAATTCAGAGACTTGGAAATAGAATTTGGAGTTTCTAAAAAAGCCGAAGGTTCAGCGAGGGTAAAGTTGGGGAATACTGAAGTTATAGTTGGAATCAAAATGGGAGTTTCAGAACCATATCCAGATTCTCCGAATAAAGGTAATCTAATGGTTACAGCAGAATTACTTCCATTAAGTTCGCCTAGAATAGAAGCTGGTCCTCCAAGATTTCCTGCTATTGAATTAGGAAGAGTTATTGACAGAGGTTTAAGAGAGAGCCACTTTATTGACTTTGAAAAATTATGTATTGAACCAGGGAAAAAAGTTTGGACACTGTTTGTAGATATTTATACAATAAATGACGACGGTAATTTGTTAGACGCTGGCGGAATTGGAGCAGTAGCTGCTTTAATGAATGCTAAAATTCCTAAATATGATGAAGAGAATTCAAGAGTTTTACATGATGAACATTCAGAAGAGAATGTTCCATTAACAAAAGAAAGACCGATTTCAATCACAGGTTATAAAGTTGGGGATAAAATATTATTTGATCCAACAAGAGAAGAAGAAGATGCTGGAGAGACAAAGGTTACAGTTGGTATTTCGCACGGGATAATCTCATCAATGCAAAAAGGTAATGAAACAGATTTAGATACAGAGATGTTTGGAGAAATGATTGATATGGCTGAAAAAGTCTGGCAAGATTTAGTTACTAAAATTGAAAAGTTTATAAAATAAGAATTGTTAGATTGGAGATGGATTCATTAGATAAAATACCTTATGATAAAAAAGAGAAAAGTTGGATTAAGAAAACAATAATTTTTGGGTTAGTGACAATTGTTTGTATTTTGCTTGGTTTATTTTTATTTAAATTAGGGGCAGAAAAGAGTAATGGGATAAACCTGGAGAGTTCATCAAGTATTTATCTTATTTTAATCAGTGGAATTTTTTATTTTGGAGGGATTATTTTAATTCCAATATGCTTAATACTTTTCGGAGTACTATCTATAAAATTTTCTAACTATACAGAAGAGCAAAAACATGGAGTAAAAAAACAATTTGTATATCTTTTTTGGGAATATTTATTTGTAATTCCGTTTTTTATGATTATTATTTTTACTGGGTCCGACGATAATTGGGGATTAGGTTTAATTTTACTTCCATTCTTCGGGATAAATCTTCTCTTGAATATAATCGCATTGTTTAAGACTCTCAGCAACATTTAAAAAGGGAAATTAATCTTACATAATATGGAAAGCGCAAATTTTACAAAATATGAGAAAGCAAGGATTCTTGGAGCGAGAGGTTTACAGATTGCAATGAATGCCCCGCTTTTGATAAAAATTGATCAAGGGGATTTAGAGAAGATTAAATTTGATGCTCTTAAGATTGCTGAAATAGAATTAAATTCTGATATCTTGCCTATTTCAGTTAAAAAACCGTTCCCTAAGAAAAAAGAAGAAAAGCTTAAACGAGCCCCAGAGAAAAAAATTACTGAGGGTAAGAAAGCAGAGATTGAATCTCAAGAAGAAAAAGAAATTGTTCAAGCAGGGGAAATTATGGAGTTGGCTAATCCTCAAGAAGAAGCAGAGGAATCAGAAGCTCCCAAAGGTAATCCTGAAATAGAATAATGGGTTTTCTTTTTTCAAAAAAAGAAACTACAGTGGTAGAAAATGGGTTTTTCTTTTAGAAAAAGAAAAGCTACAGTGTAAAAGAAAACTAAAATTAAAATCTTGAATAAGATTTGTGAGTGAGAATTTTCTTCTTTTTGCCTCCTATGGAAAATTCCCGAGGGGTTCTTTTTTCAAAAAAAGATTATTGAAATCAGAACATTTATATATAGTTATATACATATAAACTTATATATGATGAAACAAAAGATAATTCACTATCCAAATTTGAAGACAGTTCTAGCCGTGGAAGAAGTTTTGAAAAACGCTGAATTAGCGATAAGTAAAGAAGAAATTAAAAGGCGACTTGGAATGGGGATAATGCATCAAACACTGAATCTAATTTTAAGATATCTCGGAGAAAGGGGGATGGTTTTGGAAGGAGAAACAGGAGTTTTATGGATATATAATCCGAGTTCAAAATTAAAAAAGGCCATTTCAAAAGGAAGAGAAATTTAAATGTTGAATAACCGAGAGATTAAAGTTATTCTTTCTGAAGAAGCAGATAAAGTTTACACTGAATTAAATGAAATTGTGGGACAGGAAAAATTAAAACGTATTAAAAGTTCATTTCATCAGACTTTGTTAAGATCTATTTTAAGAATCAAGGATTTACTAAAAAGTAACCCTTTTGCTGGGAACCAAATCCAAAAAAATAAAATTCCAAAGGGATATATTAAAAAATATGAAATTGAAAATCTTTGGAGGATTGAGTTAGCAAATAGGTGGAGACTAATCTATACAATAAATGGAAATGAAGTGGAAATAACTAACTTTATTTTAGATATTTTTAATCATAAAAATTATGATAAGATATTTAGATATAAACATTAATTCTACCGCCAAACTTAAATACTTTTGATTAGTTTAATTTATATGAAAATATCAGAGGTGAATGCAAAGGCCATTAAGGATTCTAGAGGAGATGATACTATTGAAATTTCTATCACTACTGACGTTGGAAAATTTTCTTCTAGTGCGCCAAATGGAAAGTCTCGGGGGAAATTTGAGGCGAAGCCGTATAAAAAAAGTTTAGAGGGAGACATAGATACTTTGAAAAATTTTAGTGATTATTTTTCTGAAGATAGTTTAGAAAAGTTTGAGGATTTGCGTAGAGTTGAAGATATTGTCGAGGGAAATATTGGAGCAAACAGTTTGTTTGCGTTGGAAAGTGCGTGTTTGAAAGCTATGGCTAAAGAAAAAGGAATTGAAGTCTGGCAATTTATTAATTCAAAAGCTAAACTTTTTCCGCGGTTAGTTGGGAATTGTATTGGAGGAGGGGCCCACTCTGAATCGCGCCGCTCGGCGTCCCCCGAAACACGGGCCGCTCGGCATACTCCAAAAAGTTTGAATTCTGGAGCAAATACTGGGGGAAAAAAGCCTGACTTTCAAGAGTTTGTTTTAATTCCAGATTCAAAATCTGTTTTGAAATCTCAAAATACAAATAAATCTGCTAAAGCGAATGCAGAAATAATTTTGAAAAATATCGACGAGAATTTTAGTAAAAAGAGAAATGATGAAAGTGCTTGGTTGACTTCATTGGATGATAAAAAAGCTCTAGAAGTTTTAATGGATTTGCGGGTTAATGCAAATGATGAACTTAAAATTAAAATGGAGGGAGGATTAGATATTGCAGCTTCGAGTTTTTTTAAGAGAAAAAAATATCATTATCAAAATCCCAAATTAGATAGAATAACAGAAGAACAGATGTTTTATTTGTCGAATTTAATTAAAAATTTTGGTTTGTTTTATATTGAAGATCCGTTTGAGGAAAATGATTTTGAAAGTTTTTCAAAGTTATTGAAAGCGTTTTCAAAGAGCCTAATTGTGGGGGATGATTTGACTGTTACAAATTACGTAAGACTTGAAGAGGCGATTAAGAAAAAATCAATTAATGGAATTATTGTAAAGCCGAATCAGACTGGTTCTTTATTGGAGGTTAAAAGAGTTTGTGAATTAGCTAAGAAAAATAATATTAAGATTATTTTTTCGCATAGAAGCGGGGAAACAGATGAAACTATCCTCGCTGATTTAGCATTTGGGTTTGGGGCTGATTTTTTTAAGTGTGGAATTGAGGGAGATATTAGAGAGAAGAAGATTGATAGATTAATTGAGATTGAGGCGGGTTTGAATTAATAATGCACCAATCTAACTTAAGGTTTAATTAAATTTCATTACCCGAAAAGCAAGATCTTCAGCACGCGGATCCCTTTGGCAAGCAAGAATAATCCTGCGTGAATCATTGCCCAACCTCACAACCCCCACATATTTTTCTCTGGGTCGTGAATTAAATCTCCATAAATAAGTGGGAGATTTAATTAATTTTTGACTTATTCTATCTAATCTTTGGATGTCATTTGTTCCAAGAACTAAAGATAAAGATTGTGTTTCATGGGGGGGAATATCTCCAATCCAGCTACTTCTCCCAACTAAATCTCCCTCCAAAGTATATTCATCTGAAGTCCCATAATTGTGAATTACTTTATCTTGTTCTCCCTCAGGCATATAAACAATTCTGGATAAAGTATTTGGAGATTGTCGCATCCAAGATTGAATAAACTGGATTAAATTATGGTATTCTTCTGGATTAATTTTACCTTCTAACTTTGTAGATGCTTCAAAGATTGCCCAGAGAGTATTTGATGCGCAAGCATAAGGATTTCCATTTCTTTTTCCTCTTTCTGAATATTCTGCTAAAGCGTCTTGATTCATTGAGGGAGTCATTTGTTTCATCAATCGATAAGTTGAAATTTCTCCTCGGTCCTCAACATTGGGAATTGTAAAATATGCCTCTGCTTCTATTGTTTGAGGAACATTCCTTTCTTCCTCCTCTCGAACTTCTGGTTTTAAGATTGGAGTTTTTGGTGTTTGATTATTTAAAGTTATAATTCCTGCTTCGATTAGTCTGGGTATATGTTCTTTAGGATTCTCTGGAATGTAAATTTCTTTTTTTCTTGGAGTGTCTCCTATTATTTGTTTCATTTTAATCCCCCTCTAACTGAGAAGAATCATGATTTTGAGACTGGAAGTTTTTTCTTGTAAAATCTGCAGTGTCTTCTATATGACCTAATGGTACCTCTCGATTATCTTCAAATTCTAAAGGCCTTGTAGTTAATACATCGCGCAAAGTTTGAGCCTTCTTAATTTCCTCATAAGGATGACCATTGATACTACTCTTCACATCCAAATCTAATCCCTTAACTGCTGTAAGTAAATCTTCTTCAACTTCCACAGATGCACAAATTTGTTCTGGTTCTCCATCTTGAAATAAATTAGTAAAATAAAAAGCTGTTCTACCATTCCTAGCTGCTTCTAATGCAGAGCATATTTTATCTTTTTCTCCGCCATAATCTGCTCTTAATCTATTTGCTAAGGCACGAGTCATTGCTGCTTCCCGATTATGATATGACTCTCTAAGAATTTGGTCTTTTAAAATTCCGCCATGATTGTGAGAGTGCCCAGCACATAATTCAAGGGCGGCAAACACTAAATCGCTTGACTCAACTGGAATTTCTCTTTTTCCTTTTTCTGCTCTCCATTTATTTTTTAACTTTGCCATAAAGTCTAATGCAGAAGCGTAACCTTTCATTGAACCAAACATTCTTAGCGAACCTGAAGTTAATTGTCTACACAGCGGGTCCCCTTTTTCACCTTGTGTTGTATCTCTTGAACAACCCGAACAATCTACTGGCCATTCACCACCTTCCATAAAATCTTTTCTTTGTTTTTTTCCAGAATCATCTTTTCCAGGGCAAAACGCCAAACCATTGAGATAAGCAAAAGCTGCTTCAGCTTCTACTCCGAGATTAACTGATTCAGAGCTGATTATTTTAGAAGCTGTAATAACTTTATCCATAACATTTCTTGAGGTAGCTCTTCCCTTGAAAGTTGATGAAGTTCCTGGGTTAAGTAATTCAATCCATTTTCTATCTTCTTCTGTTGGACCAAATTCTTGTGATCCTAGATTTAAAATAAAGGGGAATCTATCATATAATGAAAAAGATGCATCGTTAGTTGAGTTGTAATTTGTATCTCGTGGATCGTTTGAAGTTACTCCACATAAAAAATAACCCTCCTTACCTAATTCCAAATCTAATCCATGTTGATTATATCTTCCCTGAGTTACTCCTTGCAGTGCCCCCTGCACCGGTCCAATCGCGTGAAGAATTTCGTCTAAGAATAACATTGATGCGTTGTGTCTTCCAGTTGACTTCCATTGAAATCCATCTCCAGGAATTTTTTCTTGTTTATCAAAACCTAATTCGTCTGATTGAGTTCCGATTAAAACTTCGGCCATGTAACAATCTCCAGAACTTTCAGCCCCAGGATTGAATTGTCCTCCTGCGAGATAATGTCGAAAATCATCTAACCAAAGTGATTTTCCGGTTGCACTTGGACCCATTAACCAAAACGGACCTCCTTGAAGAACTCTTGCAGTTAAAGCGTCAGCGACGGTTAATCCTCCAACTTTTCCAGGCAACGGTCTTGTGTTAATTGCTCTGGGTTCAGTTCTATAAATATCTAAAACGTTTTGTCCGGCCCGGTAAGCTTCGATTGCTCTATCTCCAAACCGTACATCTTCATAAGTTAAATCTTTTTTTTTGTGTCATTCTATTAGTAGTGTATTTACCTAAAAGTAGTATAAAATCTGACTTTATAAATGTTTCTACATTGTAGTTATTTTAAAAGAGTAACAGATTGATTACAAACTTTTATAAATGAATTTTTCTGTGAATTCGTATGAGTGAAGACATTATTGAAACAATAGAAGAAAATATCGAAGAAGTGGCAGGAGCAGTAGAGGAAGTTGTAGAAAAAGTAGAAGAAGTTATCAAACCAAAAGACTTAGCCAAAAAAGCTGAAGCAGAATCGAGTGAAGATTCAGATATCGCAGCAAAAAAGAAAGCTCTTTTAGCAAAAGCCGCGGAGCTTAAAGCTAAGTTGGGTGCAGAAGGACCTCAGACAGAAGAGTTAAAAGAACAAGTTAAGATTAAAAAGAAAACTGACATGTTGATTCCTCTGGAAGAATATGTTAAAGCGGGAATTTATTTAGGCACAAGAGTGGTTACTCCAAACATGAAACCTTTTGTTTACCGAAGACGTGCCGACGGGTTGGCAATTTTTAACACAGATTTAATTGATGAAAAATTAAAAGAAGCTATTAAATATTTATCTAAATTTAATCCAGAAGATGTTGTTCTGGCGTGTAAAAGACAAGCAGGTTGGAAGCCAGCAAGAATGTTTAGTGAATTAACTGGTGTTCGGGTTTTCACAAAAAAGTATCCGGCAGGAATTTTAACTAATACTCAATTAGAAGATTTCTTTGAGAATGAATTGACAATTGTTACAGATTCTTGGTTGGATAAAAATGCGTTAAAAGACACAATGGATGTTCATAAAAAAGTTTTAATGATTTGCGATACAAATAATTTTTCTCAAGGAGCAGATCAGATAGTTATTGGGAATAATAAAAGTGGAAAAAGTTTAGGAGTTATATTTTATCTTTTAGCAAAGGGGTATTGTAAGGCTAAGGGAATTGACAAAGAAATTCCAGAATTGGAATGGTGGACTGGAGAGGAATAATTTCTCCAGCAATTCCCAATCACTATTTTTTACCTTTACCCCTTTTCTTATCTGAAAACCCAAAATCGTAATTGCTCACCATCAACAACGTCTAGGATAAAACACTTATTTTTTATTACAATAGAATTTAAAAAGTTTCATTCTTGATTTTTATTATGCAAAACATTCTTATAAATAGGAGATTATTAGGGTTACAAACAATTAAATCTCCTGCATTATATTTTGGGCATCCAATTACAGAATATGGAACTGAGAAAGAGCAAGAACTTGTGCAGAAAATTAAAGAAGAGTTTCCAGAATATAATGTTTATAATCCAAACAAGTCAATTAATTTAGAAAACTATAAAATTTGGAAGCAAGAAACAGGGAGGGGAATGAACTATTATTTTAATATTCTTTTGCCTGAAATGCTTGGGGGAATTTTTTTGCCTTTTAAGGATGGGATGTTTGGGGCAGGAGTTGTGGGAGAGGCGGAATTTTTATTAGAAAGAAACCTGCCTGTTTGGGAAATTAATTATTCTGGTAAAATAAAAGATATTGATTTGGATGCAAAAAGAGTTTTGAGTATTGCAGATACAATCAACAGAGTTCATCCCAAATAATGTTTTAATTACAATAGAATTTAAAAAGTAAAAAATGTTTTTTAAAATATAATGGTTAAAAAGAGGGCCACTCGAAAGACTAGAAGATTTCCGCATAAGACTTATGTAATTACTTCTGCGCAAGGTATTCAATCTCCTTATTCAGATAAAATGTATGGAAGAGATAAATCTAAGGGAAGGCCATTATTTCATTTAATAAAAAATATCCAGGACTATGTTGATCTTAGGGGAGGAGAACTTATAATTGGGGGAGTTCCTGGAGCGAATGTTAATGAAATAGAATTGCATCCATTTTTTCGCGAAAAATTTCCGGACAATCTTTGGCTAGAAAAAGATTCAATTACCCGTAATGAACAAAACAAAGCAAAAGAAAGAGCCAAAAGAAGCAAATGGGAAAAAAGAAAGAAAAGCTGGTTAGAAAAAAAAGCAGGAGAGGCAGAGGAGGATTCAGTCCCAATAATTGCTGAAGATTTTCCGTATAATCAACCAATGCATTATTTTTGGAAAGACATCCCAGATACAGCATATCAAAGATTAGATGAGAAAAGACTTAATGAACATCTCAGTCTTAGAGGGGTTCCAATCCGTCCGCAAAATAGAAATCCTTTTTCTGGAAAAGAAAGATTAACAAAAGAACATGTTGGAAGCTCAGTCATAATTCCTTCTCCCAAAAAAACAATTAAGGCAATCCCTCAAGGGGAAGGGGGAGAGTATCCAAATTTATTAATGAGTACTTGTGCTTGCACAGAACCAAACTATAATCTGGGAAATTTAGGTTTTGATGCTAAAGAAGATCATGCTTATGGAGCGGTAGTGGTAGATGTCCTTGATGATAAAATCTTTCTAGCTAGAATTGCTCCTGCACACAAGAATGGTACATTCATTGATTTAGGGATGAAATGTGTTCCGGGTAAAAATCCGGAAAGAGCTAATGTTGTTGCGATGGTCGTAGGAGATTCACATGTTGCAGATATTAATCCTAAAGTAGACCGGGCTAATAGAGATATGATGAAACAACTAAGACCACACCACACACATTTTAATGATGTGTTTGCCGCTCAATCACTTGGATTCCATAATATGGATGATATGATTTATAGGGCTCATGCTTATGAAGATGGGTTGACAAGTTTAGAAAAAGAATTAGAAACTACTGCACAATATATAATTGAAAATGCTAAACTCGCTGGAAGATGGAATGGAGAAATAGTAATTAATCATTCTAATCACGACGATATGCTTTTCAGATGGTTAGAAAAAGAAGGCTATAGAAAGGATGAAGAAAACTTTTTTATTGGACACCAACTTATTGGAAAGAAAGTTACTCGTCAAAATTGTTTTAGAAAAGCAATTGAACTATTTACTACAATTCCGGAAAATGTTACTTTTTTAGAAGCAGGGGAAGATCGTAAGTATCATGGGTATCTTTGTTCTTCTCATGGCCACCGTGGGATTAATGGATCTAGAGGTTCATTATCTCAATTAGAAAAAACTTATATTAAAATAATTATGGGTCATGTTCATAGACTAGAACAGTTGAGAGAAGGAATTTCTGTGGGAACAAGTACCAATATCCCACTTCCATACCAATTAGGAAATCCGTCGACGTCAATGGCAGGAAATGCAGTAGTCTATGAAGGGGGTCTTGCACAAGCAATTCCAATTGTTAAAGGAAAATGGGCAAGAAGTGATATTTTAAAATTCTTAAAAACTCATTAATTATTTTATTCTAAAAAATAACCACTGATCATTTTTCTTTTTGTCGTCGCTGTCTTTGAAATCTGCTTTTATTAAACAATATTTTCCTTTTAGGATTTTTCCTTGAAGTATAAAAACTAATTTTTTTGGAGATTTAGATTCGAAAGAATAATTTCCCTTGTCCCAAATTCTGACTCGTCCTTTTCCATAACCTTCTTTTATTTCTCCTTGAAAATTTGCATAAGATTTTGGATGGTCCTCGACGCTAATTGCTAAGCGTTTTAAATTCTTTGACCTCGGAGGCTGTTTTGGAACCGCCCAACTTTTTAAAACTCCGCCTGATTCTAATCTTAAATCCCAGTGCAATTTTTTTGCTCGATGTTCATGAATTACAAATATTGGCATGCAAAAATAAAGAAAGGTTAGTATAAAAGAATTTTGATGGTATTTAATATAATTAATTTTTTGTAATTTGTCTTGCTCCGTCGACAAATTACAATTTTGTAATTTTTTTATCGCAGAAATAATCCCCTCTTTTCATTTGTCCTCGAAATAACTATTTTTAACGGGCAAAACATTTATAAATGCAAATTAGATGGATTAAATGTAACTAAGATGAGTGCCTTAATAAAAGTCATGTTAAAAGACCGTAAGGTATGATGTATGTAGTAAGTTACTTAGTTGTAATGATCGAGTCAATTCTAATAAATATGTAGCTAATAGTAGGAATTTGTGTGAAGTGGTTTTCTATCTTATATGAAAATCGCGCTGAGAAATTTTCTTTGAAAATTTTTATGAAGTTAAATCCAGTTGATCCTGCTGGCGGCTGCGGCTCTCTGGTTTGTACTTAGGCATGCAAGTTTTTTTTAGTTTCTTCGGAAATTGAAAGGCAAACTGCTCAGTAACACGTAGCTAACCTACCCTTAGGTCAAGGATACCCTCGGGAAACTGAGACTAATACTTGATAAGAGATAAACCCTGGAAAGATTCATCTCTGAAATTCGAGCCTAAGGATGGGGCTGCGGCGGATTAGGTTGTTGGCGGGGTAATAGCCCACCAAGCCGAAGATCCGTAAGGGCTCTTAGCGGAGAAGCCCTGAGACGGAATCTGAGATACTATTCCGAACCCTACGGGGTACAGCAGTCAAGAATCTTTTACAATGCACGAAAGTGTGATAGAGCGAGCCAGAGTGCCTTGCATTTGCAAGGCTTTTACTAAATTTAAAAAGTTTAGCGAATAAGGACTGGGTAAGACTAGTGCCAGCCGCCGCGGTAATACTAGCGGTCCAAGTCGCAGCCATTTTTATTGGGTCTAAAACATCCGTAGCTTGTTAAGCAAGTCTTCTGTGAAATCTCAATTCTCAAAGTTGAGGCGAGCAAAAGATACTACTTAGCTAGAGACTGGGAGGCGTAACGAGTACGTTTAAAGTAGTAGTTAAATGCTTTAATCTTAAACGGACTAACAATAGCGAAGGCACGTTACGAGAACAGTTCTGACAGTAAGGGATGAAGGCTAGGGGCGCAAATGGGATTAGATACCCCAGTAGTCCTAGCAGTAAACTCTGCACACTAAACATCAGTACCTCTTCGAGAGGTATTGGTGCTGAAGGGAAGCCGAAGAGTGTGCTACCTGGGAAGTATAGTCGCAAGGCCGAAACTTAAAGGAATTGGCGGGGAGACACTACAACAGGTGACGCGTGCGGTTCAATTAGACTTTACACCGTGAACCTCACCAGGAGCGACAGCAGGATGAAGGTCAGTCTGAAGGGCTTACCTGACACGCTGAGAGGAGTCGCAAGTCCGACGTCAGCCTGTGCCATGAGGTGACCTGTTAAATCAGGTAACAGGCAAGACCCACATATATATTTACCATGTGTACAATATATAGATTGCCCGAGTAATTGGGATGAGAGTGTGGGCTACGTCAGGTTATTTCAGCCCGAATCCCCTGGGCGACACGCGCGCGTCAAAGGTGAATACAACGAGATGCGACTCCGAAAGGAGAAGCTAATCCCTTAAAGTTCATCCTAGTCTAGATCGAGGTTTGCAACTCAGCCTCGTGACATTGGAATCTGTAGTAATCGTTTGTTAGCAGCGAACGGTGAATACGTCACTGTCTCTTGCACACACTGCCCGTCAAACCAACCGAGTTTATTTATGATGAAACCCTTCGGGGGAGAATCTTGGGTAGACAAGGTAGGTTAAGTCGTCACAAGGTATCTGTAGGGGAACCTGCAGATGGATCACCTCCTATTTTGTTTTATTTTGATTGATACTATGTTATTCCATTTCTTGCAATGCGAACATTGCGGCGAAATGAAATGCCTTGTCTCAAAACAAACTAAATTCAAAATTATTTTATATTATTAGAGACGCACATTGCAATCAATAATTTACTACATACTCATCTTGTTAGAGAAAATTTAAAAACCGAATTGGGTTTATATCTTGAACCTATGGGCCTGTTATCCAATGGTTAAGATACTTCCCTTGCACGGAAGAGATCCGTGTTCGATTCACGGCAGGTCCATTGTTTTTGAATTGCCGAATCGAAGTTCGATACCCCTTCGGGGCACAAGGACCTCAGGAGAGGTTCACGGCAGGTCCATAACTTTTAAAACTTCTACAGATGACTTAGTTAAAATAAAATTACAAAAACAAATAAGAAAATGACAAACGAAAAACAATATGCAGTTTACAGAAGAGATAACGAAAAGTTAGTCGGAGTGGTAAGGGAAACGACAAAAGCTGGAGCAGAAATAATCTCTAGTGGAGTGGGAATTCCAGTGAGATATGGATTAGTAACTGACGAAGAAGCTTCAAGGCTAAGAGCTGCACAAAGAGAAGAATTAATAGCTCAATAAAATTCACAAAATCAAAAAAATAAAATGACAGAAACAAACGGAAATCACACCTACGTAGTAGAAGGTCGAGGATTAACAGATGATTGCCACTTATTTAGAATGGGATTCATTACAAGAGAATATCAAGCAATAAGTGGGTCTAAAGCTAGAAACAAAGCCATAGCAGATGGAATGAACCCAATATACAGAGTAACTCTTAAAGAGCCAACTCAATAATCATAAATCATATTCACTTCGTGAAGTTCAGAGATGAACTAAAACATCGTCGGTAAAACGACATCTGACAACTCTGTTGTCGGCGGTGTCTGGAAATGAATTCGGATATCGTAGGGAGAATATCTCTTGGAATAGAGATTTATATTCAATGAAATAAGCAGTAGGAAATTTCCCACATACAGAAGGTATGTGAAATAAAATTACAAGACTACTATTTTTACTGTTAGACGGATAGCTTGGTTTGAGTTCTGATGAAAGACGTGGCAAGCTGCGATAAGCTTGGGGGAGCCGCATGCAGGCTTTGATCCCAAGATTTCTGAATTTCTCAGAGATGAGAAGAAACGCTGGGAATTGAAACATCTTAGTACCGGCAGGAAAAGAAAATAAATAATTATGCCCCTATTAGCAGAGAGCGAAAAGGGTACAGGGCGAGCTGAATCTACTTTTGAAAAAGAGTTAGAGATGTGGTTGGGAAAGTCTAAGGAATCGAGAAAAAGTTTTCTGGAAAGAAACGCCTCAGAGGGTGATAGCCCCGTATTTGAAGATTCTACGACGGAACCTTAACAGAGTAGGGCCTCCTGGATTGGAGGTCTGAATATGGCAGGATTAACTGCCAACCCTAAATAAAACTCAAGTCCGATAGTGCACTAGTACCGCGAGGGAAAGCTGAAAAGTACTCTTAATCGAGAGTTAAAAGACTTGAAATCTAACAGTTACAGTTGGTTACTGCTCTATTCATTTTAATATGAAAGGGTTGTAACGTACGTTTTGAAAAACGGACCAGGGAATTATTCTATGTGGCGAGGCTAATCTTTTTTAAAGAGTAACCGTAGCGCAAGCAAGTCTGAAAGGGCGATTAGTCACATGGATCAGACCTGAAGCTAGATGATCTATTCATGGGCAAGTTGAAGTCTGGCGAAAGCCGGATGGAGGACTGAACCGTTATTGTGGACATGCATTTGGATGACCTGTGAATAGGGGTGAAAAGCCTATCTAATTTAGCAATGGCTGGTTCCTGCTGAAATATGCCTACGTATAGTCTTACTTTGCTCATTTACGGTGTAAAGTACGGATAAATCTTGCAGGGGCAAATGCTTACGGAGATTTTTCCAACTCAGAAACTGTAAATTGCATAAAGTAGGAAACAGCGTGTGTATGTAAGATACATTCGCGAGACCTGAACAAGGGAGACTTAAGTTAAGGTCCCAAAATCTATGCTAAGTGTTATAAACGGTGTCTTGAACCTGAGACACTAGGGATGTAAGCTTAGAAGCAGCTATCATTTAAAGAAAGCGTAACAGCTCACCTATTGAGGTTCGAGGCCCGGAAAATGGACGGGGCTCAAGCATAGTACCGATACTTAAGAGGCACTCATAAGAGTGTTCTGGTAAGCAGGCGTGGTCTTTGCGCAGAAGATTTTTCGAGAGAAAGGTTGGAGCGAAGACCAATGAGAATCCTGGTAATAGTAGGAAGTGATTTTACTGAGAATGTAAAATGTCGAAAGAGCAAGGTTTCCTTGACAATATATGTTAGTCAAGGGTTAGTCAGCACCTAAGTCGTACCTTAACTGAATACGACGATGGATGACAGGTTAATATTCCTGTACTGATTAAATTTTTTGTAAAGATTTGCTTTCGGATAAGTGAGCACTCGAGAGAGTGTTCTAGTAGAGAAGTTTGTCGAGGGTAAACCTTAGACGCAAATGAATCTACTAGACAAAATTGCTGACTCCAAGAGCCAGTGAAAAGATTTTTGCTTAACGAATTTAATTAGCTGTACCCACAACCGACACTGGTGCTCAGGCTTAGTAGGCCAAGACATGAAAGGGAAAACCAATTAAGGGAATTCGGCAATTTAGTCCTGTAGCTTCGGCTTAAGGGATGTCTATCTTTGTGTATTTTCGAAAGTTGTATGCATTGATAGATCACAGTAACGCGGATGGCCCGACTGTTTACCAAAAACGTAGCCACGTGCTAATCAGAAATGACTTGTATACGTGGTGAGACCTGCTCAGTGGTGGTGTCTCAAACCCTCTTTCAAGGGGGCTAAGGTCCATCAAACAGCGGGGGTAACTATGACCCTCTTAAGGTAACGTAATACCTTGTCGTCTGAATGGCGACTTGCATGAATGGTTTAACGAGGTTGTCGCTGTCCCTAGTTGGAGCCTTCTGAAAATATTCTCCTGGTGCACAGACCAGGGACATCTAGTGGGAAGCGGAGACCTTGTGGAACTTTACTGCAACTTGTTGTTGTGAATTTAGACGAAATGCACAGTATAGGTAGGAGCGTCGAAGCCGTCATTTTGGTGGCGGTTGAGCATCAATGTAATACTACCCATTTTTTTTAAGTTTGCTTACTCTTTATGAGGACAGCAGCAGGCGGGCAGTTTGACTGGGGCGGTGCCCTGTCGAAAAGATATCGATAGGACCCAAAGATAGGCTCATCCTGCTTGGAAATCAGGAGTTGAGTGCGAGGGCAAAAGCCTATCTAACTGTATTTTGAACAGCAAGAAACACAGAGAAGAAATTCGGGCCTAGTGAACCCACGAGCACTTTTAATAGGTGCCGTGTCTGATAGAAAAGTTACCCCAAGGATAATAAGCTGGTCGCCCCCGATAGTCCGTATTGACGGGGCGGTTTGGTATTTCGCTGTCGGCTCTCCCTATCCTGCGCGTGCAGAAGCGTGCAAGGGTGTCGGAGTTCACGCATTAAAAGGGATCGTTAGCTGGGTTAAGAACGTCGCGAGACAGTTTGTATGATATCTACTAGATGTGTTATTGTCTGAGTGGAACGAGTTAGTAGTACGAGAGGAACCTGACTCGGATGCCTCTGGTGAGCAGTTGTCATATGGCAGGCTGCATAGCTACGCATTGTACGGATAAGAGCTGAATGCATCTAAGCTCGAAGTCGTCCGCAAAACGAGACAATTAAGGCCGTTAAAGAAGATAACGTTGATAGAATTCTTGTGTAAGATTCAAGCTTCGGCGAGAATTTCAGCATAGAATTACTAAAAGCCTCAAATTAGTTTGTAATTTTAAAAATTTCCTACTGCTTATTTTTTTGTATTGATTCTTTGTAATTTTAAAGGAGTAACAAAATAGAAAGGTTTATAAACTATTAAATCGCAAATATAACACAATGAAAGATATGTATTATCCTGGAACTGGAAATTTCGCCTCTGTTAATGGAGAACTTGTTAGAATTGGAGAAGGGTCAACTTTTTCAAGTGGTGAAAGAAAATATATAAGGTCTCAAAGACAAAAACTGGAAAAATTAATCGCAATGAATCATCTTCCTGGAATTAATTGGAATGCACGTCCGAGATATTATAATCCAAAAATAAGAAAAAATTAATTACAACCCAAAATTCTCAACGAAATTTTCTATTGTCTTATATTCTTGCAAAAAATCGTAACCTTTTTTTGTTAAAGAAAAAGTCTTTTTTTCTTTTTTGTCAATGTCAATTTGCATAAATTTTTTTTCAACTAATTCATTTATGTAATCCTTGAACATCTGTGGAGAAAGATTTGAAGCGTAAAGCAGCCTCGTGGGTTTGATATTTTTCTTTGTCTGAATTGCTTTTAAAACATCCCTAATAACTTCAAGCCGTTCTCGTTTTTTCTTTCCCATGCGAGGCAACCCCCTGTTTTCCTCGCGCTCCTTCCTCGAAGCGCTGATACCCTGAAGGGCACAAGAGTGCGGCATCGAACGCGAAGTTGTTTTCAGCTTTCGCTGAGTGGTTTCGCGATGTTGTTGATACCGCACAAAATTTAGTTACTTTGGTATAAAAATTTTTAATCATTTTGTTAATTTAATTACCCCAAATAAGAATAATAAGAATACAGTTATATTTAATATGTAAACGTCGATTATTACCCCAGAGTTCCAGCTGAAAATGCTTGCGGCCATTGCGTTAAGGATCCATGCGAGAAGGCTAAGGATCATGGCAAGTAAATAAAATTTAGGAAATGGTTTGCTTGGTCTTCTCAAATAATTTTTATAACTAATTATTGATGCTAAAAAGAAAATTAAAATTTGCGATGCAAACATTGATAAGTAAAATTTCCAAGTTAAATCGAGTACAACTAATGTTAATGCAATTGCATAGAATATCAAAGTTATTGGACTCAGTAATGAGCTGAGATATTTTCTTTCAATAGGATAAGTTCTTTTCCAGATTAAACTATGAATTAAAAAAAATCCTGCGCTGATTATAAAAAACTCAAAAAGGATGACCGGCAAATTTGAATCATTTAAAAAATGCACTAGAATGTATCTTGTGAAGAATGCAAGTCCGTAAAAGAAAAACGCATTTCTAAAATAACGGATTCCGTTGTGCAAACTAAGATTGAAAAGGCGATGAGATTTGAAAACTATAACTGTGCAAATTAGAGAGATTAAAATTCCATAGAGTATTTTTATCATTTCTTTGTTTTGCAAAATAGTTGAGTATATTTCCATGAAAAACCAGAGAGTTTTTCTTTTTTAAGGATTTGGGTAGTGCAGATTTATAGAGGATAAATAGTTATTTTTTCTTCTTTTGATTTATAAAGTAATTTTGGATAATAATTCTGTAAATTAAATTTCAATAACCTCTTAGGCAGGGGATTTCCCCTGTCTCATATTCTTTTTTAAAATTTTCAAATTCTAGGGATAGCGAAAAATTGTAAGATAATAAAAAATAAATATAAGAAAATTAATGAAATTCCCTCAAAAATGTCAATTTTTCTTTCGCTTTGGATAAATACTACAAATAAGAAAGCAGACAAAAGCATAAATAATCCGGAGATAAAAAATGGCATTTGCGCGACAGTTATTGGATGAATGATTGCTACTACCCCTAAAATTAAGGCTATATTTGTGAAGATGGTTCCGGTTTGATTTCCAATTGCCATTTCTGGATGTTTTTTTAAGACAGCATTAATTCCAAAAATTAATTCTGGGAGAGTCGTTGCAATTGAAACTAAAAATATTCCTACAATAAGTTCAGAGAAATTAAAATCGATAGCAATTAATTTTGCATATTTAACTGCGGCAGCAGATGCAAAAAATAAAAGCAAAAGTGACCCGATAAAAATTGCAGTAAATAAAACCCCCTGATATCTTTTTGAAGTATCTTTTATTTCCGAGGGGTAATCTTCTCTTTTTTTGAAAATTCTATAAGAGTTAATTCCGAATAATCCTACCAAGATAATTCCGTCTATTCTTGAAAGAGAATTCCCAACGAGATATAGAATTAAAAGTAAGACTATTGACGCGAACATAAAATATATTTCTGAGCCAACTTTTTTTGTTTTAAATTTTATTCCTCTAGATAGCAAAATAAATAACCCAGTTATTAAAGTTAAATCTAAAATGCTAGCACCTATAACATTCCCCATACTTATTGCAGGAGAACCTTGAATTGCAGAGTTTATTCCAACTAATAATTCTGGCAAAGATGTTGCAAATGCCATTAAAATAAATGCGGCAGTAAATTCAGATATTCGTAAAAACTTTGAGATTCTCTCGAGAGATTTCACAAGATAAATTCCACTAATGACTAAGAAAAAACCTGCAAGTGCAAATAGTAAAATATTTTGTAATAGCATCTTATCTTTTAATTAACTTGTAAACTTCAAATATAAATATTCCTGAAACTGCAAATGGTAAAATGAATAGCCAGTCTCCGAAAGTTAACGGAACTACTCCGAATACAAATCCTAATGGAGTGTAGAGCAGTGCAAGGTGTAGGGCGATTGAGATTAAAACTGAATAGTTTAACCATTTATTTGAGAAAATTCCAATTTTAAAAAGTGATTTATCTGACCTACAAGTGTAAACAAATAATAATTCAAATAAAATAATTGTGGTTAATACTAAGGTGGTTATTTTTGCGTAAGACAAATTTTGCGAGGTTGCTAACAAATATACTGCGATACTTGCGATAAATGCAAACAGGCCAGCGAGGAGGATGTATCTCCATATTCCGTCGAGGAGACTTTTTTCCTTTCTTGGTTTTGATTTCATTACATCTTCTCCGTTTTCAAAAACTAAAGAGAGTGCTGGCAAAGAATCAGTGATCAAGTTTACCCATAAAATTTGTAGCGGAAGTAAAGGAAGAGGTAACCTGAGGAATAATGTGGTGGCCACCAAAAGTATTTCATCGAAATTTACTGCTAAAAAATATTTTGTGAATTTTTTAATATTATCATAAGTTCTTCTACCTTGTTTTACTCCTTGAACAAGAGAAGCGAAATTGTCGTCGATTAAGACTAAGTCGGCAATATCTCGTGCGACGTCTGTTCCTCTTTTTCCCATAGCAATTCCGATATCTGCAGATTTTAATGCAAGAGCATCGTTGATTCCGTCACCAGTTATTGCAACCACCTGATTTTGAGATTGTAAGGCTTTGGTTATTCTTAATTTTTGATGAGGAGTTGTTCTTGCGAAAATTACTATTTCATTTATTGATTTGGTTAATTCTGCGTCAGACATTTGGTCTAAATCTGTCCCGGATATTGCTTTTCCTTTTATGCCTATTTTTTCTCCTATTGCCGAAGCTGTTAGAAGAGAATCTCCAGTTATCATTTTTATATCAATGCCTGCATTTTTGCATTGAGTGATTGCAGATTTGACTTCTTTTCTTGGAGGATCTAACATTCCTACAATTCCTAAAAAAATTAATCCTTCCTCAGAGGGTTTTATTTTTTTAGGAATATTTTTGTAAGCAAATGCTAAAACTCTGAGAGCTTTTTGTTCCATTTTTTTTGCTTGTTCTAAAATTTCATTTTTCCTTTTTGAAGTTAAATGAATTAATTCTCCGTTGATTAATTCTGCACCAGAGACTGAAAGAATTTTTTCTATTGCCCCTTTTGAATAAATAACCTTGCTTCTCCCCAAATCTCTAACAACAGACATCATTTTTCTTTTTGAATCAAATTCAAATTTCTTTATGCTATGTTCAGCTTCAATCATTTCTTTTTTATTTAGCCCGAGGTCAAGAGAATTTCTTACGAGGGCTTGTTCTGTTGGGTCTCCAATTATTTCATATTTATCTTTAATTATTTCGAATCGGGCATTGTTACAAAGGATACTTGTTTTAATTAATTGGAATAAAGTTTTATCTTGGGGGAAATCTATTTTTTTATTTTTGAATAATATTTTGTCCCTGTCTCGCAGATAGAATTTATTATTTGAAAATATTTCTTGGACTTCCATTTCCTCATGGGTCATTGTTCCGGTTTTGTCTGAGCAAATTACTGTGACGCTGCCGAGAGATTCTACTGCAGGTAACCTTCTGACAATTACATTGCCTTTTGACATTAACACTGCAGAAATGGCAAAGGAGATTGTTAATACTGCAGGGAGACCTTCAGGTATGGCGGAAACAGCAAGGGCAACTGCAGTAAAAAACATTTCGATTAAATTAAAGTGTTCGAAGAATCCTAGGACGACAATTAGGGCTACGAATCCTAAAATCACAAAACCTATTTGTTTTGAAAATTTATCTAATCGTTTTTGCATTGGAGTTTTTTGTGGTTCTATTTTTTGCAATGTCTTTGCAATTTTTCCAAATTCAGTTTGCATCCCAGTTTTAATTACTAAAGCCTTTACAGAGCCCCTTACTACTTGAGTTCCAGTAAACAAAATATTTTTCTGTTCAGTTATTTCTGATTTTTTAGAAATTAATTTAGTGTTTTTATTGATGGGGAGAGATTCTCCAGTTAAGATTGCTTCATTGGTTTGTAGATTTTCTGATTCAATAATTCTACAATCTGCATTTATTTTATCTCCAGGATTTAAAATCACTATGTCTCCTGGAACTAACACCTCAGATGAAACTTCAACTAATCTTCCCGCGCGCATAACTTGAGATTTAGGAATTAAAAGCTCTCTTAATTTCTGTATTGATTTTTCTGCCTTGTATTGTTGGAAGAAACCGATTATAGCGTTTAGTAAAACAATTGCGGAAATTACAAACCCGTCTATATAATGTTGAATTAAAAAAGAGATAATCGCGGCGAAGATTAAAATATAAATGAGGAATGATTTAAACTGAGAGAGGAATATTTTTAGAGGTCTAAATTTATGGGTTTTTTTTATTTTATTTTTTCCGTATTGTTCAAGACGTTTTTCTGCTTGTTCGTCTGTCAACCCTTTTTCAGATGTTTCTAATTCTTTGAAAAGTTCATCTTTGGTTTTTGCATACTCCTCTTTTTGCATATAATTATATGGAAGAGGGATTTAATAAATTAATGAATTTCTTTATTGAATTCATTTATTAGGAAATGACTATCTGCCCAACTTGCATAGGCTTTCCAACCTTGGAAAATTTCTTTGATTTTCTTTGAAGAAATCTCTCCTTTCTTATAAAAATTAATTTTATTTCTCATAATTCGAATGCTCCTTTGTTTTAACAACTGATGAAAGTAAAAATTTCTAAATCCAACAAACTCTATTCCTATAGAAAGGGGGATTATTCTAGATTTCTCTGGATGAAGTTTTAATTCTAATTTTTCCTTTAGAAAAATCTCTATTTCTTTTTTCCAAATTTTTAATTGATTTTTTGAATTGTGTAAAAGAACAAAGTCATCCACATAACGAAGGTAATATTTTACATTTAGTTTGTGTTTTATAAAATAATCTAGTTCACCTAAATAAACATTTGCAAAAAATTGCGAGGTTAAGTTTCCTAAAGGCAAACCTTCAGAAGAATTGTTGCACTTGAATATTAATTCTAAAAGATTCAATAGATTTTCATCTTTAATTTTTCTTTTAATTATTTTAAAAAGAATTACATGATTGATATTTTGAAAATAATGTTCTATATCACACTTTAAACAATAACCAAAAGAGCTAAAATTATGGGTAATTTTCCTTCTAAAATTTTCGAATCTTTTCAAAGCAAATAAGGTTCCCTTATTTTTTCTTCCAGCACAATTATTGTAAATAAAACTTTTTTCAAAAATTGGTTCAAGGATATTATTAATTGCGTGATGAACTATTCTGTCTCTAAAATCCGCTTTACTGATTTTCCTTGTTTTTGGGTCTCTTAAAACAAAAGTTTTTAGAGGAAGAGGAGCATATGCTTCTTCTTGTAATTCGTAATGAAGTTTGAGCAAATTCCTTCTTAAATCTTTTTCAAATTCAATCACATAATTCTTTTGTGTTTTTCCTTTTCTTGCTTTTTTCCAGGCGGAAACTAAGTTCTTCTTATCATAAATTTTTTTATAGAGATTTTTGTAAGTTTTCATGATGAAAGTCTAAGGTGCTAAGTCATTGACCATTGCTATTCGAGTTCGATAAATCGTCATCATTCGAGTTAGCATTGAGATTCGTGTTGAGATAGAATCTATGCAAACGCAACTATTTAGCCAGCTTACTCTGTGCCACCTTTTCTTCAATGTTCACAATCCCTTTTTTCTAAGATCATCGCTACTAATTGTCGAAAATGAATTTTATGACTTAAAATAAATCTAAATAATGTACTAGTGAGCTGACGTGTGGCCTAGCACCCATGCTAGACAAGATAATAATTAAAATCTTCTTTTTAAAAGTTATGTAAAAAATTCGTTTGCTCAGCCACTTCGTGGCTTCGTCTACCCCCCGCCACCACACACCGACCACCGCCATTCGAGCCCGACAAATCGCCATCAAGCGAGCCAGCACCGAGATCCGAGTCGAGATAGAAACTACGCAGACCATTATTTGTAGTCCAAATTCGTCGTGTTCCTGAAAGGTCTTTTTCTTTTGGTAAACCTACCTCGTCTGTTTGAGAATACCTAGTTCCAGAATCCCAATTTAAACAATCTGCTTGTTTGTAAGTTGATTCATCTGTTAGTTTAAATTCTAAGTCTTTTGTTAATTCCACACCTCTTAAATCTATGAACATTGGAAAGATTTCAGAATCCTTTAATCCTCGTGCTCTTAATTGATTGTAGAGATTTATTGCTTGAGCTGAATTTGGGTTGTCTTTGCTTCTTAAAACTAAACCTGAATCCATGTAAAATCCTTTGAATTTTTCTAAGTCTGTTTCTAAATCTCTTTGTCTTGCTATTCTAAAATTTGGATAATTATTTTTTAAAAACATATCAACTGCAATTTGAAGATAAGGATTTGAACCTTTCATTACTCCATCTTGAAAACTCAGTTTGTAGTCTATATTCTGATGTTCGGATTTTATGTAATTTCTAATTTCCCTAAATAAATCTTTATCTTCTACAAAGGACAAATCAGTAGTTGGTAGAACTGGGTTTAGGTCTTGTTCTTCAATTCCAATGATTCTTCCGTGACTTACTTTTATTTTCATTTTGTTTTACGTTTAAGCATTCGTTTGCTCAGCCACTTCGTGGCTTCGTCTACCCCCCGCCACCACACACCGACCATAGCTATTCGAGTCCGAAAAATCGTCAACACTCGAGCTAGCAACGAGATTCGTGTAGAGACAGAATCTACGCAAACCATTATTTGTAGTCCAATAGCTAATGACAAAATCTCCTGCTAATTTTAAATTGTCAGGAATAGCTTCGTCTGTTTTACGATCAATTTTTATTCCTAACCTTTTTTCAATTGCACCAGTCAATCCAGGAGCAATTCTATCTAACTGGTTTGAATGCACTGCATCAGGATTACTAACAGTATGATTATAACGACTTTTAATTGAAACATTATTATGTTCCCTATGAATTTGAACATTCAATAAACTTGTGCTATACTCATCTTCCCTCCCTGGATTTGGACTTCTTCCTATTCCATCTAAATCTTCTTTAAATAAAACAAGCATATGATAATTCCTCAATCTTCCTTCTGGATTGTTATAAGTACATAAAACCTCTCCAGGAGCATAAAACCTCCTAAAATCAATCAATCCTTGAACATCCCCGATTACTCTATGTTTATACCCTTCTTTTTGCAAAATATCCCCTAAATCTCCTTCTTTCTCTGCTTCCTTTTTATCTTTATGTTCATTTAAATATAAATTTTTGAGAAATAACAAATTTTCAATATTTCCCAGAATATGTCTTGCATTTGTTTTGGTGTGGCATTTTCTGGAGATAAAATCTAAGAACTCTGTACTATCTAAACTCTGAGGATAATTCTCCCTAATTAATCTAGTAGCAGTTTCTCCAACTGCCCTTTTGTAGCTTTCATAATTTTGGTTGCTCATTATCTTTCTCCAAAAATTTATTTACTGAATATTCAATTATATGAGATTTATTTCTGAATAAACCTTCGGTTAATTTTTCTTCTACTTTTTTCAAAGTGTCTTCCCCTAATGAAATGCTTACTTTTTGTTTCATCTTAATTCTTACTACTTTTGAGTAGTTTAAAGTAAAGATTAGGGGAAAGTAGGATTTTTAAATGTTTCTATTTTGTTACCCTTTTTAAAAAGTAACTACCTCATAAAAATTTGTAATTTGATGAATTCGTAAGATTTTTAAGGCACGATATGTATTGTGTATTATGTGGGTTGCTAAAATTAGTTTTGATTCAGAACATATGACCATGGGTAGCAAGGCCATGAAAAATAAAGTTAACTTTCTTGTTTTTCCAGTTTCATGGGAATATAAGGCTAAAAAAATATTTGTTAATTTTGCAGGAACTTTAGAGGGCGAAGAAAAGGACAAAGAAAATTTTTTTAGAGATTTAAAAAAACAATCAAATTTTACTAAAGTAGAAAAGAAAAGAGATTTTTTAATTGGCACAGTTATCGAGCCGTTTTGGTCTAAGACAATTTACAACAAAAATATCTTTTATCTTGAACCAGTGGTTATTGGAGAAGCAGGAGAAGAAATTATTACAGTTGGTTCATTTGATAAAAAACATATTGACAATTTAATTAAAACAATGGAAAAGCGAAGAAGAACAATTCTTCACTATTTAAAACAAAAAAAAGTTGAAAATGTTTCTGTGGTTAAAACTTCGCCCAAACTTACTTCAAGACAAAAATTTGCCATTGAGCTTGCTATTAAAAATGGATATTATAAAGTTCCAAGAAAAACTTCTGTTCAAGAATTGGCAAAATTAGCTAATTTAAGTTTTGCAACCTTTCAAGTTCATTTGAGAAAAGCTGAAGAAAAATTAATTCCTTATTCTTTTAAATAGCGATATATATCGCTACAATATTTAAGTTGATTATTTATGGTTAATTTTTATGAAAGAAAGACAAAAATTTGAAAAGGCTCCAACAGAATACCTTGAGGATTATTTATCTGGAACAAGATCGGTATTTTTAGGGAGGGTTGCGTTTCACTTATTTCCAATTCATGAACAGAGAATCATTAAAAAGATCTTAACAGAAAGATACAAAGCAGTAGGTAAAGATTTTAGTCATTATTATCTTACTGAAAGTAGAAGAAAATTCGAAAAGAGGTCCAGGAGAAAATGATAATAATGCCCTTACGCGAACTTTGGAGTTGGTATGATGAAGCGAAATATATCCCGAAGGGAGCGAGAGATATTGAAGAGGAATTGAGGAATGTAAGTGATAGAAAACTTCGGTCAATCGTTCAGGCGTGGGATAGAAAAGTTTCTTGGTGGAATAAACATAGTATTGTAGCAGATTGTTGGCGTGATGCAAAATGGGGAAAAAGGGACTTTAGATATTTTACTGCAAAGGAACTTTTGTTAGGAAATTTAAATTGGAAAGAAGTAGATAAAGCTAGGCAAATAGAAGCTCAAATAAGAAGAAAGGATGGAGGATATTTGGGGGAAGAGTTATAAAGATTTAAGAAAAAGTTTTTAAGCAGGGAATTAATATAATGGACATTTTGAGATAGGAGCATTATCTAATTCATTTAAAAGATTTGCAAAAAAAGAAGCTCTTCGAAATTCTGGCAGTTTAGTGGGTGCTGGAGAAGATTCCAAAAATATTTCTCCCTCAATAGAATTCATTCTGAAACTGAGAGGTGATTTATCTAGAGCGTTTATAGAATCTCTTGACAATTCTCTAAATTGTCTTTCATAATCTTTTAATGAGGGGTCAAGTTCTCTAGAAAAAACTTTTTTTCCACCAACCACTATCTGATAAACCTCTCTAGTTGTTCTTGGATTGATTCTTCTTATTGCAGTGTAAACATCTATTATGGACATTTTATCTTTTTAGAATTCTATCGCTATTCTTTGCGATCACCTAAAAAATAAGTTAATCAAATATTTATAAAACTATTCTTTTCGACTCAACCCGTTTTCTTTTTGTAATTTTATTACATTCTCTACAAAACCTTCTATTTTCTGTTCATGTGAAACAATTATCAATTGAGCCAAATTAAGCTGTTGTAAAATATCCCGCATTTTGTCTAGTTGTTGATCTGAAAATCCGTCGGTGGGTTCATCTAAAATAACTAGATCTTTTGTTTTTATTTTGCTTAGCAATGAATTTATCACTTGATTTAAAGAAAGCCTATATGCCAAAGCAATTGCAGTTCGTTCTCCTCCAGAAAGATAAGCATAATCAATTTCATAATCTTGTTGTTCAATTATTGGGGAGAAATCGTCAGACAAATGAACATTAAAATTATCTGAGACCAACATGGAAAACCATTGAGCAAATAATTCTGAAAATTCTAATTTTAATTTGATCATGACATTTTTTTCTATATGTGCAATTATAGGGGTAAACTTTTTAGAAATCCATGTTTCTAAATTAGTTAAGTAAATTAATTTTTGTTTTATTTCCTCAGTTTTCTCTATTCTTTTTTTAAACTCTTCAATCTGTAAAGAAAACATATGTATCTCTTTTTTCAATTCAGCGACGCTAATTTCAGTCATCCGCTCTTGTTGCCTTGCCTCGCGGAGTTCAATTTGTTTTGTTTGAAATAAATTATCATACTTAGAAAGATCAAAAATTGAATCTTTTAATGAATCCATTTGAGAAGCTAAAATCTGTATATCTCCTAACAGAGAAGTAGTTTGTTTTTCTAACCCTTCAACACGGATTTGTTTTTCTTTAATTCCTTCCAACTTAACTTTTGCTAAATTTAATTCACTTATTTTTTTTTGAACTTCAGTTACTTCTTGTTCGAAAAATAAAAGTTTCTTATTGATGTCCTGTTTTTCTAAAGTTAATTCTTTTACTCTGTTTGAATTCTGAGAGATATCTGTATCAAGTTGATTCGCAACATTACTTTTGTAAACTGAATCAACATCTTGTAAGCAGGTTGGGCACATATCTAATCTAGTTACTTTATTCTTGGTGTTTTCGTTTTCTTGGTTTTTCAAATTTAAAGCGTGTATCTCTGAATTAATCTCTAAATTTTTTTCAGCAAAGGTAGATTTATTTAGATTGATTGAATTTAGTTGTTTATCCAAATCCAAAATTTGAGATTCATCAAAAATTATAGAAGACGATTCTTGAATTTGGTTTTTCAATTGTTCTGTTGATTTTTTATTATCAAAGATTAATTGCTCTTTTGTTGAGATTAAAATTTTAGTTTTTTCAATTTCTTGTTGGAGTTTATTTTTTTCTTGCATCTGTAATTCTATTTCTTTTTTTTCCTTTTCTAATTTTTCTCTTGAATCTGTCTTTAATAATAATTCTCCCTCAATCTGTGAAAGCCTGATATTTTTTAATTTCAGATTTTCTTTTTTGCCTTGGAGAACTTGCTTATCACTTTCTAAATTTGCAATCATTCCCTCTTTCAATCTTTTTCTTTCTCTTATTTTAGTCGCGATTATTGTAATATTTTCTATAATTTTTTTATATTTATCGACCCCAAAAACATGTCTTAAAGTATTTAGGCGAGTGTTTGAATCCTGCAGAATTATTTGTTTCATTTCTTCTTGTGGAGTGTAAACTGTGAATCTGTAAAGCAGGTTTTGTTTTTTGGAAAATTCTTTAGGATAGTTTAATAATTCCAAAACTTGGGTTTTTAATTCAGAGACAGAGATTTCTTTTTTTTCGCCATCGATAGTTATTGAGGAATAATCTTGAGAAATAGATTTTCCTCTTTTTAAAGTTCTTTCAATTTCAATATATTTCTCATCAATCTCAAAGTCGATTTTTACTCCACCCTCTTCTTTTCCATTTTTTAAAAGCATTCCTCCTCGCTGTCCTGGTTGAAGTCCAAATAATGCAAATTCTATTGCTAAAAGAATTGAAGTCTTGCCTGCTCCGATATCCCCCCATAACAAAGTTGAACCGCCAGTTAATTCTATCTCAACATCTTCATAACTTCGTATATTGTTTAGTTTTATTTTTTTTAATATCATTTAAAATTTCAAAATCCTCCTTGCTGATTCTAATAATCTTGTTTCAAACATTTCTGTTTTTTCCCCTTCTTGTTTTTCAGTTGTCAAAGAATTCATTAATTCTGGAATTAATTTATTAAAATCAGATGGGTTCTCATCAGAATAAACCTTGATTGTTTCTTCCTCTATTGCTTCTTCTGTTTTTGCCTCAATGTCAATATTTAATTCTTCTTGTTTTTCCTTTAAGTCGTGAGTATTTCTTAAAATAAAATATGCCCCCTTGTCCTTTGCATATTGTTCTATTTGTTGAAATTTTATGTCAGAGGGTTTTCCAGTTGAAATTTCTCCTTTCATTCTTAGCAAAATTATTTTATCTTGTAATGAATACTTTTCTAACTCAGCTAGAATTATTTCATTAGCAGTAATTGCATTTGTTATCTGAATTGTTAGTGGAAGAGTTTGCTTTATTTTAAGTTCTATTTTTTGCCGCTGATTTATTGATTCTGTATCTACAATATAAAAACTTCCGTTTTCTAAATCTTCTAATTCTGCGAAATTATTTGGGAAAACTGGACCGGGGTAGATGAAATTTTCGTATTGGAAATCAATGTGCAAATGTCCGAGGGCATAGTAATCTGCGGGGGGAAGAAGATTTGATTCTATAGCGTCTATGGGTAATGTTCCTTTTGCTTTGTCTAGGGTAGTGTGCAACATGAAAATTTTAAATAACCCAGGGGCGTCGTTTAATTTTACTTTTCTTAAATCAGAAATTTCTAAACCAGATTTTTTTCCAGGGTAACCATAAATTGCTACGCGTCCGTGAATTACTGGATTAAGAATTATTTTTTCTTCTCTTTGTTCTGCGGTTGCTGTTTCAGGATCAAAAGAGGTTACATTTTTACAGAACCCGGCTTTTTCTAAAACATCTAAAAAGGTTTTTCCTGAAACTGAATAATCATGGGACCCAGCGATTATGAAGCATGGAATTTTTGATTCTTTTAATCTTTTAAACTGGGCAAATGTTTCTTTTAGAATTTCTATTCCGGGGTAAGCTGTATCAAATAAATCTCCAGCTATTAAAACAAAGTCCAATTTGTTTTCGATGCATTTATCAATAGTTAATTGAAATGATTTGGAGTTTAGATCTCGCATTTCTTGCTGTTTCCATCCTCCTAAATGAACATCTGAGATATGTGCGAATTTTACCATCTTTTATGTAAGCAAAAGAGGATTGGAGGTTTTTAAGAATTGTTGAGGTGTATTTTAAAAATTTGTAAGAATCTGGCTAAAAATGTAAGTCAGTTGATAGGCTGAGCAATTACGATTTTTGGGTTTTCAGATAAGAAAAGGGGTCATGGGAAAAAATCGTAATTGGGAATAAGATTCTGTAAGAATCTGGCCAGCTAGAAATTTGTAAGTCAGGAATAGGCCAGATTCTGTCTTTCCCTGATATCAGACGGAAAGTGTTGACATTCAACTATGCGGTACTTAGACCTTGCACCAGTCGGGATGTTCGTTTCATCAAATCTTGCTTATCAAAGTTCCTCCCACGGATTCATTACTCAAAGCAAACTGTGGCGTTTCTGTAACAGAGCCATACCTCGCGACATCTTTTCTTTCGAAAAGCGACTTTTCATGGTGTCCGGACCTTCCTCAGAACTAGAAATCATATATTCTGATCTCTTGACAATTTAATGCCCAGCCCCGAAGTCAACTACCTGACTTACAAAAATAGTTGTATTACTGGCTTTTTAAGGGTTTTGATTTTGGTTTTTTCCTATAACTCTATCCAACATAAAATCCAAATTTAATCTTTCTTGATAATAATTATTTCTTAATTCTTCTGGAGACATTTCTAAAATTTCTTGAAGTTCAATTTCTGTTTTTGATTTTAGGAATTCTCTTACTCCTTGTTCAGTGTGCATAAAATCGCAATCACTACAATCCCAGATTCTTCTGTTTTCAGAAATTATATTTGGATTATAAAACCATTTTCCTTTTGGTGAATTTATCTCACAGTCTCCTTCTGGATGTTCTTGGTCTAGTCGATAGTGAGGGCAATAGCAAGAAAAACAAACGTGTTGTTCAGTTGGAAGATTATGGCAGTTTGGATTTCCCTCTTGGTAGTTCGGGCAAAAATCTAAATATGTTTTGAATCTGGCAAGGAATTTATTTTTCCCAATAATTTCTTGAATTAACTTTTCTCTGACCATTTTAAAAAAGGGGGAGTTTAAGTTTAAAAAAGTTGGTTAAGAGAATGGGGCACCGGGAATGTTCGCTCCCAGACTTTTGTATTAGATATTTACTTTCAGAATTTAATTAAAAGTCTAAAAGCTCATCGAACCTCAAGAAAGCTATCTGAATTTAGTCCAAAACCCCTAAATGATGTGACTTTAGAATATTTGAATATCAGTCACATAAATGGGGCACCGGGGAGTCGAACCCCGCACACCATGATCTTCAGTCATGTGCTCTCCCGCTGAGCTAGTGCCCCTTATAAAAATAATAGAATTATATGCTTTTTAAGTTTGTTGGAAATGTGTGTTAGAATAAATTAAAATTTTCAGTCAACACTGCTCAGTGTACCCTCCTTTGCGGAATTCTGGGGTAACATTTATAAAACAGAATCCACTAAATAAGTTATGGCAAAAGAAGAGGTAAGTGGAATTGTAAGCTATATTTTAGGGATTGTTAGCGTAGTGTTGGCTTTTTTTCAACCTGTTGCAGGCCTGATTTTTGGGATTATTGGGATTGCGCAAAGCAAAAAAGAAAAATCAGAACTTACAAGAAAAGGAAAAAAACTAAGTGTTTGGGGAATAGTAATAAGTGTAATTGTGATAATTGTTAGTATTTTATTGACAATTTATGCTTACAAAGCAGGACTAACAAACTTACAATAAAATGAATAACTTAAAGATCACGAGCAAAAGAGGGGCGATGGAAATGACTATTGGAACAATGGTAACTATAGTTTTACTCGTCGCTGTTTTAGTTATGATTCTTTTCTTTATAACTCGAATTACTGAAACCGGTACAACAGCCATTGAAGGAATTGATGCGGCTGTAAGAAATGAAATTAATAATTTGTTCTCAAAAGATTCTTCAAAAAAAATCGAATTAATTCCCCGAACAAGACAAATAACTTTGAAGAAGGGAGAAAATAATTTAGGTTTTGGAATTATGATTAGGAATACTGGGGAAGCTGGATCATTCCATTATGGTGTGACTGCAAAAGAAACAAATTGTGGGATGAGACTCCCTGAAGCAGATAATTTAATTTTTGGGAGAGAGGATGACGTAGTAATTCCTGCGGGCAGTGTTACTGAAGCGGACATAATGGTTAGATTTGATATTCCTGAAACAACTCCCCCTTGTAGAATTAGATATGCGGTTGATATTGAAAAAGCTGGGCAACCTTATGCTTCTTCGATAAGTATGGATGTTTTAATTGAGGGAGAATAATTAACCACAGATTTTTAAATTAGTAATTCTTGAATAAAATATGAAGTTAAAATTATATAATACTTTAAGTAGAAAGAAAGAGGAGTTTAAACCAATTAAAAAGGGGGAAGTTGGTTTTTATGGATGTGGTCCGACGGTTTATTGGTATCAGCATATTGGAAATTTGAGGAGGTATGTTTTTGAAGATGTTCTTTATCGAACTTTAGTTTATAACGGATTTAAGGTTAAACATATAATTAATGTTACTGACGTTGGGCATTTAACTTCTGATTCCGACGACGGGGAAGACAAAGTTGAAAAAGCGGCTAAGAAAGAGGGTAAAACAACTGAAGAAATTACTTCACATTATTTTGATGCATTTCAAGAAGATTTAAAAAAAATTAATTTTATTCAACCAACAAAATGGACTTGGGCGACAAAACACATAAAGGAGCAAATCGCATTAGTTAAAAAACTCGAAGAGAAAGGTTTTACTTACAAAACTTCTGATGGAGTTTATTTTGATACTTCTCAGTTGGAAGATTATGGTAGACTTGCTTTATTGGATGTAGCAGGATTGAAAGCAGGGAAAAGAATTGATATGGGCGAGAAGAAAAATAAGACGGATTTTGCACTTTGGAAATTTTCTACTTCTGGGGGAAAAAGACAGCAAGAATGGGATTCTCCGTGGGGGGTTGGTTTCCCAGGGTGGCATCTTGAATGTTCAGCAATGAGTTCGAAATATTTAGGGGAACAATTTGATATTCATACGGGAGGAATTGACAATATGAGTCCGCACCATATTAATGAAATAGCGCAATCAGAAACAGCGTTTGGAAAAAAGCCGTGGGTGAAATATTGGTTACATAATAATCATCTAAATCTAAAAGAAGGGAAAATGTCGAAATCTTCGGGCAAAATAATTCGTTTAAAAGACTTGGAGGAAAAGGGTTATACTGCTTTAGAATTTAGATATTTTTTATTGACTTCACATTATCGGAAGAGAACTGCATTTGATTTTAAAACAATGGATGCGGCAAAAACAGCGTATGAAAGATTGAGAAATAAGATTTCTGAATTAAAAGATGATAAAAAGATAAACGGCAAATATTTGGAGGAATTTGAAGAAGCAGTGAATGATGATTTGAATACTTCAAGGGCTTTGCAAGTTTTATGGAAAATGGTTCGGGATGAAAAAACTGGAGGGCAAATTGGGGCAATTAAAAAAATGGAGGAGGTTTTAGGGCTGGATTTATTGAAGAAAGGAAAAAAGGAAAAAATTCCTAAGAAAATTTTAGATTTAGTTAAAGAGCGAGAGAAAGCAAGAAAGGACAAAGATTGGGGAAAGGCAGATGAATTTAGAGAAGAGATTAAAAAACAAGGTTGGATAGTTGGTGATTTAACTAATGGTAAAAGTGGAGTTGAAAAATTATTATTCCACAATGAGCTTGGGATAATATGAAAAAAACAGGGATTTTGGATAGAAAATACTTTCGAGCTCATTTTGCAGATTGTAATGCAGAAGAATGTGAAAAAACTCGAGAAGAGAAAGAATCATCAAATGAAGAAAACATAATAGCAAGACCGGGCTATGAGGAATATGATACTGAAAAGATTTAAAAACCTAAGTAATATTCAGTTTATGTAAAGAAAATAAATGATGTACTTTTCTTAAGATAATATGAAAAAAAAATTTAATAAAAAAGGCTTTCAAAAAAAGTCGTTTAAAAAAAGCGAAAGCGCGGATTCTGTTGCAGAACCGGTTTTAATTGAAAATCTTAATTCGAGTTCTTTTAAGAAAAAAGTTGCACTTTCAGGAATGATTGATAGAATCATCCAAACTGGGGGACCGACGATTTTTGAAATCCGTGATGGAACTGGGACTCTTGCGCTTAAAGGATTTATTGCACCGGGGGAAAGGGCTTATCCAGAACTTAACGAGGGAGATTATATTAATGCTACAATTAAATTGGAAGAATTTAATGGAGAAATTGAGGGAGATATTGTTAAAATTAAAAAAGCAGAAAATGAAGAAGAAATCAAGAATACACTTCAAAAAAGGGAGAGGGAAAAGGCGAAAGTTCAACCAATTGATTTTTTAGTCAAGAATAAGGTTTTAGATAAATTAAAAGATAGGATGATTGTAGCTGCTACTGAGATTAGATTAGCTATTTTTCAGAATCGACCGATTATTGTGAGGCACCATAATGATACTGACGGATATTGTGCGGGCTTTGCTTTGGAAAGGGCAATACTTCCTTTGATTGAAAAACAGCATAGTTCTGAAAAAGCAGCGTGGGAATTTTTTACTCGAGCTCCGTCGGCTGCGCCGTATTATGAAATTGATGATTCGATCCGAGATACAGCGCAATCTCTAAAAAACGTTGCAAAGTTTTCAAATAAAATGCCATTAATTTTAATTGTGGATAATGGTTCTGGCGAAGAAGATTTGATGGCGATTCAACAAGGTAAAATTCATGGGGCAGATTTTATTGTGGTAGATCATCACGGATTTGAAAAAGATGTCATTTCAGCGGAAGTTTTGACACATATAAATCCTTTTTTGGTTGAAGAAAGCGGGGCAGAAATTTGTGCAGGAATGCTTTGTGCAGAACTTGCTAGATTCATTAATCCAGATGTTGCAAATGTTAAACAAATTGCCGCGATGAGCGGGTATGCTGATCGAATTGATTTAGCGGCCCCAGGGACAATGAAAAAATATTTGAAGGTGGCAGAGGAAGATGGATACGCTAAGGAATTATTAGGGGACATCTCATTAGTTATTGATTATGTTTCTGCAAAAGTTAGATTTATGGAAGTTCGAGAATACATTGAAGTTTTATTTGGTGAACCTCGGGATAAACAAAAAGAGTTAGTTGAATTAATGGCTCCGCATATTAGAAAATTAGATTCCAAAGGTCTTGCTATTGGAGTAAGTAATGCTAAACAAGAAAAAATCGGAAAAATTATTTTACAATCTATGGATATTGAGGATACTTTTCCGGGGTTTGGATTTTTCCCGAAGCCAGGCAGAGCAACAGGTCTTGTCCATGATGATTATCAGAAACAATCTGGAGAAAAAGCAGTTGTGACTGCTGGCATTATGAGAACTGCAATTACTTTCCGTGCAACTGATGCTGCGAATTTTTCTGTTCACGAATTGAAAAAATATATTGAAAAAAAATGCCCAGAGGCATTTATCGAAGGTGGTGGACATAAAAATGCAGGAGCTTTATCATTTTTGCCATACAAAAAAGACGAAGTTGTTAAGTTAGTTAAAGAGTTTATTAAATAGTAGATGATTGTAACCCCTTTAGAAAAGTAACAAATAGAAAGACTTTTAAAGTCTAAACACTACTTAATTCTATGAATAAATCACTTAGAAAGTTTATGTTTTTGAAGACAATTGCAACGGTTTTCCTATTAGCAAATTTGGTTTTAAGTACTCCTGCAATTTCAGAAGTTAGTGCAAATGTGGTTTATGGTGCGCATAGAGGGGCATCATTAGAGCATAAAGAAAACACACTTGATGCTTTTGAGGAAGCATTGGATAATTCGAAATACAAATTTATAGAGTTTGATGTTACTTATACTAAAGATGGGGAAAAAGTAGTAATTCATCAGAATAACATTTTTAGAAGACCAAAAAACGGGGCTGTTGTTCGTGATTTAACTTATGAAGAATTACAAGAAAAGTTCGAATTTCATATTCCTACTTATGAAGAAGTTATGGATTTAATTGCAGGGGGAAAGCCGTTAGATATTGAGATTAAAACTACTGGAGATGTGGAAAAAGATAATGAATTAGTTGAATCTATTATTGAAGATTGTGAGGCAAGAGGAATTTTAAATCAAATAATGATTAGTTCTATTTCAGAAGACGTTGTAAATTATATTGAAGAAAAATATCCTGAAATAAAAACAGGGAAGATTTATTGGGTTACTTTGACTTCGTTACTTCCTTGGGAAAATATTTGTGAAGAAGTTTATGACACGCCAGCAGATTATGTTTTATTACACGGGCACAATGTGCACAACTTTGAAATTTTGATGGAATGTAAACCTGAAGATAAAACACTAATGATTTGGTATTTTACAGACGAAGTTTATATAATTCAGGACAAAGCAGGGTGTAATTTCTGGGAAAGTTGTTAATTGAGATATCCTTTCTAGCACATCAATCCTTAAAAATTCTTTTTTGACTTTATTTTAATGGAAAAAAAAAGAGCCTTGTTGATACTTTGTGTTACCATGATTTTTGCGTTTGTTTTTTGGAGAAGTTTAGTTTTTTTAAAATCTGGAGAAGTTAGCATTTTAAGATCAGTAACTGGTTTGAATTTGCACCACTATCACTATGGAATTTTTTTAATCTTTATTTCTAGTTTAATCTTTATTTTTTATAAAGTTGAAAAATACTCTGTCGCTTTGCTCGGATTTGGATTCGGAAGCTTCTTTGATGGATTAGTTTCAAGACTTTTGGGATTAACAGCAAGAATAGTAGAAATTAATGATTATTCTCGTGGCTTTTTCCCAACAGTTTTATTATTTGGAGTTTTAATTTTATTTTGTGTAAATATTTATTTATTTTTTAGGCGGAAAGTATAAAAATAAGAAATTGTATTTATAAATATGAAAAGAGGTTTGGATTTTTGGGACATTTTAGCGTGGCTGGTATTAGCAGGAATTTTAGTTTGGTTAGTTCTAAAAGTTACAGGAGTTATTAATACTCCAGTTTTAATTCAATATGCCCCGTATTTTGGAGTAGTTTATTTGGCAGGGTGGCAAATTCATAAACTAAGTTCTGTCGCAGGAGAAGTTGAAAGTTTGAAACGATTTGAAAAAGAAACTGTTAAACAAATTCATGAAATTAAAACTAATTGTGTGGGGAATCATAAATGAAAAAAGAAGGTGTTTTGTTTGATTTAGATAATACTTTATATGGATATAAATTGCCACACCAAAAAGCATTGAATGTTGTTTATTCTTTTCTCAAGAAGGAAATTCAAATATCTAAAATAAAATTTATCCGACTTTATGATTTATCTAAACAAGAAATTAAGCGAGAGCTTTCTGGAACAGCCTCGGCCCATAATCGCATTTTATATTTTCAGAGATTAATTGAAAAAACTCATAACACAGTTCATCCCCATATTATTTTAAAATTATATAATCTGTACTGGAACACTTTTTTGAAAAATATGAAATTAGATCGAGGAGTTTTAGAAACATTAAAAAGAATACATAAAGATAAAATTAAAATTGCAATTGTTTCGGATTTAACTACAAATATTCAATTGAAAAAGATTAAAAAATTAGGGCTCACGAGATATATTGATTTTTTGGTTACTTCAGAAGAGGCAGGAAGTGAAAAGCCACATTCAATTATGTTTTTACTTGCTTTGAATAAGATGCGACTCAAACCAGAAGCCACTCTTTTTGTTGGAGATGATTTGAGCAAGGATATCGCCGGTTCAAATGCAGTTGGAATCGAATCTGTTTTAATTAGTAGAAAGAAGAATAAGAAATTATCTGGAGAAGATTATAAAAAAGCTAACCATGTTATTAAAGATATAAAAGAGGTTTTAAAAATTTTAAATGAATAAAAAACTTGACTTTATTAATTTGAAATATAGGCCAAAGGGAAAGGATTTAATTTGTTTGTTTAAGATTGATCCTGCAAAAGGGCTGAGTGTCAAAGAGGCAGCAAATACAGTTGCACTAGAATCGAGCGTTGGAACGTGGACATCAGTAAAAAAGATTGATTATTATGAAAAGTTAAAAGCTAAAGTTTTTTCTCTTGGAGGGCATTTAGTGAAGATTGCTTACCCTCAGGAACTTTTTGAATATGACAATATTCCAAATATTTTAAGTTCTATTGCAGGAAACATTATGGGGATGAAGGCAGTTAATTCTATCCGACTTGAAGATATTAGTTTTCCTAAATCTATTCTTAGAAAATATAAAGGTCCGCAGTATGGAATTAAAGGGATTAGAAAAATGATGAAAGTTAAAGGGAGGCCGTTGGTTGGAACAATTATCAAACCGAAGTTAGGGCTAAATGTTCGGCATCATGCAGAATCGGCTTATGAATCTTGGATTGGGGGTTGCGATATTGTTAAGGATGATGAAAATCTGTCTTCACAGAAATTTAATAATTTTGAGAAGCGCATTGCAAAAACTTTGGATATGGCAGATAAAGCAGAGAAGGAAACTGGGGAGAAAAAGGGATATCTTGCAAATGTTACAGCAGAAACTAATAAAATGATTCAGCGAGCGCAAGCAGTTCAGGATTTGGGGGGCAAATATATTATGGTGGATGTTATAACTTCGGGTTGGGCGGCTGTTCAAACTTTGAGGGAAGTAGGATTTAAAATGGCGATTCATGCACATCGAGCCATGCATGCTGCGTTTGACCGAAATCCAGATCATGGCATTTCTATGATGGTGATGGCCGATTTTGCAAGGCTGGCTGGGATGGATCAATTACATATTGGAACAGGAATTGGTAAACTTGAGGGAGATATAAATGTCATAAAAGAAATTGAACAAGAAATTGAAAATAGCAAAGTTAAAGAAACTAAGATAAGATTAGAACAAAATTGGAGAAATATTAAATCAACTCTAGCAGTTTCTTCTGGAGGGTTACATCCAGGGCATGTTCCATTTTTAATGAAAAACTTGGGGAATGATTTGGTAATACAAATGGGCGGAGGAATTCACGGGCACCCCGACGGCACTAGGGCTGGTGCTAAAGCCTCACGACAAGCAGTGAATGCAGTTCTTAACCACCAAAGTTTGGGAGAATATTCCAAATTAAGAAAAGAATTACGACGGGCATTAGTTTATTGGAAATATTTTAGAAAATGAAATATCGAAAAGGAGTTTTTATTGTAGTTTATGCAAAAATTGGGAATGGTTTTGAATATTTAATTTTAAAAAGACAATTACATTGGAAGGGGTGGGAATTTCCAAAAGGAGGTATTGAAAGTGGAGAAAAATTAGTGGAAGTGGTAAAAAGAGAAGTTAAAGAGGAGACTGGTTTAATGGCCAAGGAAATTAGAAATTTTAAAATTACTGGGTCGTTTAAATATGGTAAAAGAATAAAAGATCGTTTAGGCATTATTGGTCAAAAGTATATTTTATTTTCAGCAGAAGTGGAGAAAAGGAAAGTTAATTTAAAGAAAAATTCCGATGCTGAACACTCAGATTTTAAATGGGTTAATTTCGAGAAGGCCCTACGATTGCTAACTTGGCCGAATCAAAGAAGGTGTTTGCGGATTGTCAATAAATTTTTAAATTAAAAAATCTTAGGTAAAATATGGAGTTAGCTATTGACGAGGATTATCCTGTTACAATTGAAGATTATTTTTTGGAATTAGAGAGAAGAAAAGTTATCTTTGACCGTAAAGAATTATCTCATTGGTTATATGAATATGCTTGTCAAACTTGTGAATTTGAGGGAATTGATCCTAGAAAATCTGGGGAAGATATTAGAAGAAAAACTTTTATAAAACTCAGACAAACTTATGGAATAGCAAATCAGATTTATCAAAATGGAGGAAAAGCAAGGATACAATTCCGCGAGGAAGAAATACCCTCGCTTGTGAAAGCTGAGCATGACTCTAAGACTGTTTGGGGAACAAAAGTTTTTTTTCATGAAGATGGAAAGCCAGAATGGGAAAAAGAAGATTTCTGGAAAGAAGCAAATTATTCCTTAGAAGAAGGGGAAGATATTACTGATCCGTATAAAGAAAAAGATTTAGACGAAACACTTCAAGAAATTTGCATGGAACTTCATTTAATCTGATATATTAAAGGAGCATAAAGAATAAAAAGGGGATAATTGTGATTTAATTATGGTAAAAGAACTTAAATTTAGAGAATATTTTACGAGCCTTGGAAGTTTAGTTTTGGCTGGAAGAAATTCTAAGAATAATGAAGAAATTGTTGCGCAGACAGAACCAGAGGAAATTGTATTACATACTGTTAAACCGGGTAGTCCGTTCGTAAATATTAAAGATAAAAAACCAACTAAGCAAGATATTTTAGACGCGGCGATTTTTTGTGCAAAGCATAGTAAGGACTGGAGAGATAATAAAGAGGATGTTGAGGTTCATATTTTTAAGGCGAAAGAAATTTTCAAAAGCAAAGGAATGAAAGAGGGAACTTTTGGAGTTAAGAAATTTGATGTTCTGAAAGTTAAGAAATTTGATATTAAGAAATTGTGATTTTAGAAAAAAAATAAGTTTTATTTCTTTCCCGCTAATTTATGTTCAAAAATTTCAGCTACTCTCTTTTGAAGATTAACGGCTCTCTCTAAATTCCCAGCAAGCCTATATACTCGTGACGCACTTTCAGGATATCCCTCTCTTCTTTTCTTTGATTCTGGCACTCCCCTAAGTATATTTCCGGCCTCAATTTCAAAAGAGGTGGGCACCTCAAATTTCCGATATTCTCCCAATGCAATCAAACCTATTCCAGGATGAGTAAAATCTACAAGTCCAGTACTATCAGGATCAGAGCAGCTAAAATTATAAGCCGCTCTTCCATCCTCACCAATACAATCATACATAAATTCAAGAGCTTTTTCTAGTTCATTTCTCATTCTCTTTCACCTCCTTTCAATTCTATCCAAATTATGGCTAAGCCAATCATTTTTGGAGAATATAAAAAAGAGCCAGAAGATTTTACAAGAATTCTTTTTTCACAGGAATTTAACAAAGGTTTGTTATTCATCAATATGTGCCTCTGTTATGTTGAGTAAATGGGTTTATAAAGTTTTTGGCAGCGTCGGTAAAATACCTTAAAATTAAGAAATTGGGATATAAAATAAGTGAATCTTAAGGGTATTTAAATATTTTGATTGGGAAGATTTATTAACTCGACAATTCTTTAGAAATTATGCCATTATCAAAAATTCAGCTCGGGAAATCAGGGATTACAGAAAATTTTATTGCGACTCTTAAAACGCATTTTAAAAAACACTCGAATGTGAAAGTCAGTGTTTTGAAATCTGCCCGTGAAGCAAAGGATTCTACTAAAAAGTATTCTGAAGAAATTTTGGAAAAGTTGGGGACAAATTATTCAGCGCGAGTGGTTGGATTTATTATTAATTTGAAACGACTTCGAAGAGGCAAAGTTGAATAGTATTTTTCTATACACAAATGTTTAAAAATGGTTGATTAGTTGGTTTTTTATGGTAGAAGGAAGATATACAACTGATAAAGGAATGCTTCTGGCAGAAAAATGTAAGCAAAGATGTCAGACATATTGTGGAGAGTGGGTTTTTAGACCTCATGGTCCGAAAGATCAAGACCAAAGCAATTATCTGAAAGGCCGGTGTCAATTAGGACTTAGAGACAAAGAAGGGCATTGCACAAAACCTAAACTGAGTCCATTGTATTTGAGCAAATAACAAGTTTTATAAAGCAAGAATTTGAATAAATAGTAGGTAAAAAACTCTAGGAGTTTATCTAACATCGCGAGATGTGCCTAATAAAAATGAATATAGTATACGAATTAGACGCTCAAGAATATAATTTAAAATTAGCTGCAGCTTTGAAGAAGGTTCCGGAATTTGAGGAGCCAGAGTGGGCACAGTTCGTTAAATCTGGTCCGGCGAAAGAGAGGCCGATAGATGATTTAGATTTTTGGCATAAGAGGGCGGCTTCAATTTTAAGAAATGTTTACAAAAAGGGAATTCTAGGAGTTAATAGATTAAGAACAAAATACGGAAGTAAAAAAAACCGAGGGTTTAAACCTGAGCAATTTAGGAGAGCTTCTGGGAAAATAATTAGAACAATTTTACAACAAGCAGATGCGGCTGGTTTTACTGAAATCGCAGAAGACATTAAGGGTGTGCGGAGTAAAAAACCAGGACGACAATTAACTGCAAAAGGCAAAGAATTTTTAGAAAGTGTTGGGGGTAAGGAATAATGACAAATAATGAAAATCAAAAAGGTAAAAGAAAAGAACGGCTTGCAGTGAAAACAAGGCAGACTAAGTGGGCGCCGGTTTGGGCTGTTTTGAGAAAATTTGGGGTCGGTAAAAAAGTTCATCCTTCTCACATCACGAAAAATAGAAGGTCATGGAGAAGAACTAAATTAAAAATAAAGCCACGGAAGATTAGAAAGTGGCATATGGGATAAAAATGAGATTTAGACTAGAGGACGCAAATGGAGATAAAATTAAATTTTGGAGATTTCACAAAAGAATGAGACAAAGGGGATATCAATGGATGGGAGATTTAACAAGGGGAGGCCAATATGAATCTGCTAATGGGCAGATATTGGTATATACGGAAAAAGGAAGAAATAACAAAAATTTGATTATTAAGGGTATAGAAACATTGCCTACCACTGAAAGCTCGGAAATTAATGGATCATTACTCACGATGGCTATCGTTAATTCAATTGATGAAAATTGGAGGCTAACTGAAAGATCTTAAAATGGCTAAAGAAGATTATACTGTTGAAAATATGGAAGGGCTCCTAGTCGGAGAATTGGGGATGACACTTGCAGGGGATTTAAATGAATTAGAGGACAGAGAAAGAATTGATTTGAAAACTCCAGGATATAAATCAAAAATGGAAAAAGAACTATCCAAGCAACAAAGAAAAATTTTGATATCAATGGCTCGAGAAGGAAAACCTTTGAGAGTTAGAGAAGTTGCAGTAGTTTCTAGGATGTTTCAACAAAATGCTTGTTCTTCCCAATTAGGAAGAATGATTACAAAAGGATTTTTAGGTAGAACAGAAGAGGGAAAGTATGAAATTTCTGGTAAAGATTCAGATTTTAAATTATATTTAAATTTAAGACATGGGGGAAGATTAGTTGTTTAAAATGGCGGAGAAAAAAGAAACAAAAAAAGCTGTGGATAAGAAAACATCTAATGTTCTTGAAAGAGAATATGTTATTCCACTTAGAGCTCGGTATCAGCATGTTGCGCGTTATAAGAAAACGCCGAAGGCAATAAAGACAGTTAAAGAATTTTTAGTAAAACATATGAAAATTTATGATAGAGATTTGAACAAAATTAAAATTGATAAATATTTGAATGAATTTTTATGGGCGCGAGGAATTAAAAATCCGCCGCATAAAGTAAAGGTTAAAGCCATTAAAAACGGAGAAACTGTGAAAGTAGAGTTAGTTGAATTTTCTACAAAGTTGAAGTTTAAAAAAGCAAGAGCTGAAAAAGCAGAGAAAGCAGTTGCAGAAAAAGTTAAAGGTAAAAAAGCTGTGGCCGACGCTGTGAAAAAGGAAACTTTAGAAAGCAAGACTAAGGAAGCCGAAGCAAAAGTAGAAGAGAAAGAAAAAAAGGCTTCTGTTGTTGAAGCAGGGAAGGCACTAGAAAAGGCAGCATCAAAACGAGCAAAACATGACACTGGTGGAAAAACAAAGGCACCTAAAAGACCTCAGAGAAAAGCTTTAGCGAAATAATTTTAAAATATGTTAAATAAATTAAAAAAAGATTTAGAAAAAGTTGCGGATTCAAAACAGGCAAAAATTTTCCAGAAATTTTTTAAAACCGGGGCAGGGGAATATGGAGAAGGAGATATATTTCTTGGGATAAAAGTTCCAGTCACTCGCCAAATTATTTCAAATTATGAATTGGATTTAGAGCAGATTCAAAATTTGTTAAATTCCAAAATTCATGAACATCGTTTGGCTGCGCTAGTTAGTTTAATTAAAAAATATAAAGAGGGGAACAAAATTGAAAGAGGGGGAATTTTTAATTTTTATTTGGCAAATGCTAAGAGAATAAATAATTGGGATTTAGTTGATATTTCTGCTCCGCAGATTGTGGGAGATTATTTACTTGAAAATCCTGGAATAAAAAATATTTTAAAAAAACTTGCGAAGTCTAAAAATATTTGGGAAAGGAGAATTTCAATTATTTCAACTTTTGCTTTTATTAGAAAAGAAAAATTTTCAGAAGATGTTTTGAGTATTTCAGCCGAGCTTTTGGGAGATTCAGAGGATTTAATTCATAAGGCAGTGGGATGGATGTTGAGGGAATTGGGGAAAAGAGATAGGGAAAGTTTAAAATGTTTTTTGAGAATGAATTGCAAAAAAATGCCTCGGACAATGTTGAGATATGCAATTGAAAAGTTTGAAGCAGAAGAAAGGAAAAAATGGTTGAAAGGGGAATTTAATTAAAGAGCTTTTTTTACTGCAGGTCTTATCATACCAATGTACTTCTGGGGATTTCTTTGAACTTCGTTTATTAAAGTATCATGAACTAATTTTGCGTATCCATTAGGTTCAGAAGTTATCTCTCTTTTGTTAGGAGACTTCCATAAAGTTGAAATTTCCAATTCTACTGCTAGACGATTTAAACATCTAGTAATTTCATCTGTTAAAGGGTCATCTTGTAACTCTTCGTCCATTCCATAAAAATAAATTTCTTGAGTTAAAAAATCTCCAGGCATTTCGTCCATTCTTCCAGAACCATCCCATTCAAAATGAGTCACTTTTGTTTCAATTCCAAATTGATATCCCTCTCCAGAAACTCTTCCAGAATATGTTATTGGTTTTCTTACCATATTTTCAAAAACCAAAGATTCTTTAAAAGTATTTCCATAGGATAATATATGAAACAAAAATCATTAAAAGAACTTTTAGAATTTGGAATTTTGAATATTGATAAACCTTCAGGTCCTACAAGTTTTGCGATTGTAGATTTTATTCACAAAAATTTAAATTTGAAAAAGGCCTCGCATTTTGGAACTCTTGATCCAAAAGTTACAGGGGTTTTGCCTATTGCTCTAAGCCGAGCGTGTAAACTTACAGGATTTTTTCTTTCTCATGATAAGGAGTATGTTGGAATTATGAGGATGCATGAAAAAGTTGAGCTGAAGAAAGTTGAATCTATGATTAAAAAAAAGTTTCTTGGAAGAATTAAGCAAATTCCCCCTGTTAAATCACGAGTTGCTCGGAAAGAAAGAGAAAGGGAAATTTATAAGTTTGAATTATTGGAAACAGACGGCAAAGATATTTTGTTTAAAGTGAAATGTGAGGGAGGAACTTATATTCGGAAGTTAATTGATGACTTAGGAAAGGAGCTGGGAATTGGAGCACATATGTTAGAATTACGAAGGGTAAACGCGGGGATTTTTTCAGAAAAGGATAAAGAATTTATGAATTTATATGAACTTGAGAAAGCCATTGCGCATAGGCATCGCGATATCGGAAGGGGCATCTCCTCATTGCCTCCGACTGATGCCAGGGAAGCCATTGCGCATAGGCATCGCGAATTGCAGATGGAAGAGAAGAAGATTAAAGAAGAGGATTTGGTAAAATATATTATTCCAGCTGAAGAAGCGATTAAAAAAATTATGAAAGAAGTTCAGATTGAAGAAGATGCAGTTCAGAAATTGTATCATGGAAAAGTTTTTCTCAAAAAATATGTTGTTAAAATGATTAGATTAAAAAAAGATGAAATTGTTTCTGTGTTTTGTGGAGAAAAATTTGTGGGAATTTACAAATTCCTCGGAGACGAAGAAATTTTTGCAAAGCCAGAATTTGTTATGCAACCTATTAAAGGATAATTCTAAATAAAGCTACCACTGCAATTATTCCCCAGATAAATTGAAGTGTCGCAATTGAAGCTGAGTGTTTTTTAAAAGCAGTGTAAAAAAGTGCGGAAGCTCCAAGAAGATTCATTGTTTGATAAATTAAATTTTCAGAAATTAAGAAATTATAACTGATAAGAAAATATGCTAAAACAATCAGAATTGTTCCAATCCATCCTATCGCCTCGGCGGTTTTCATAGATAATTAAATTTAACAAGTTATAAAAAGGTTTGGATAGTTTTTAGAGCATGAAATCAAATCTACCGAGTAGGTCCAAAGGAAAATTTTCATTCATTCAAAAAAAAATACAGAGGTTATTTTGAATGAGACATTTTATTTATTTTTCAAGTTCAGCCTCGACTTCTGGGAAGGCACTTTCAGGGGGAAATTTAATGAAGGCTGGAAGGATGGATATTGCTATTCATAGTTTCATTCAGGGAATTTTTTTGAGTCATGGTTTTAGAGAAGATGTTAAATTTCATTTTATTTTTTATGGGATGCCTGACCCCCCGAAGCATATTGAAATTCAAGTTAGTGAAGAATTGGAGATGTCTAAAAAGGATGTGGCGAATTTGATTAAAAAGATTTTGTATAAATATCATGAAGGAAAAAAGAAAGAAGTTTTACCGGGGTGTTTTGTGGAAAAGAAATCTTTTTTGAAAGTGGTGGGGGAATTAGAAAATGAGGGCAAAGAGATTTTTATTTTGGATAAGCGTGGGGAAGATATAAGAAAGGCAAAGATTTCAAAAGATTGTGTTTTTATTATTGGAGATCATGAGGGTTTGCCACACAAAGAATTAAAGAGATTGAAAAAAATAGCAACCGCTGTTTCTGTGGGGAATAAAATGTATTTTGCTTCTCAAACCATGGCTGTGGTGAATAATGAATTGGATTATCGTGGGATTTGAGAATAAATATGGTTTTTTAGATTGTGAAACTTTATAAACTGAATTTTATATGAGGTATTATGGATTACAGAGAATTCGAGTATGAAAAACTTTTGGGAGCACCAGATTTTGTAAGGGATGATTTGGGACTTCAACCAGTATTTATTCCTAGACAAGATGGTTCTATGGAACATTATGCATTTTTAGATCAAGATGATTCTGAAGTTTTTAATTGCAGTGGATTGAGACAGTTAGTTGAAGAAGCAGAAAGAAGACGCGAATTATAGGCGGATACAAAGTAGATTTGAATATATTAATTTTAGAGAATTATAAAAAATGAGAAATCCAAAAACTTAATAAGAAGGGTTCTTTAGAGATTACAATATGAAAAAGTCAATTAGATTATATATTAATGGAACTGTGCAGGGAGTTTTTTTCCGTGCGTTTATTAAAGAGAATGCCGAGCGACTTAATGTTAAAGGATTTGTAAGGAATCTTGATGATGGGCGGCTTGAAATATTTTTAGAGGGAGAATCTAGTGCAGTAAACAAAATGACTGAGTTATGTAAAGCGGGTCCGAAGCACGCTCAGATTAGAGATATCAAAGAAAAACCTGAAAGATATCAAGGGTTTAGAAATTTTAAGGTGTTACATATATAAAATGGGGTTCTTTTTTCAAAAAAAGAACCTACAGTGGTAGAAAAAAATATGTTGACAAATCTTGAATAAGATTTGTGAGTTAGAATCGTTTTCTCTTTGCCTCCTGCAAACGATTCCCTTGGGGTTCTTTTTTCAAAAAAAGAACCTACAGTGGTAGAAAAAAATATATTGACAAATCTTGAATAAGATTTGTGAGTTAGAATCGTTTTCTCTTGCAATCCTTCGAACGATTCCCCTTCCTCCCCTTTCTTTTTTCAAAAGTTCCAAACAAATCTCAAAAAAGATTCTAGTTCTAAAAATATTTAAACCTTGGAATTTTTTTAATCTTATGATTCAAACAAATTCTGACGGCGGAGCAAGAGGGAATCCTGGTCCGGGAGCAATTGGAGTAATTGTTCGACGAGAAAATGAAATCTTGATTCGTTATAGTGGAGGAATTGGGCAGAGAATTACAAATAATCAAGCAGAATATGAAGCGCTTATTAAAGCGCTTGAACTTGCTATAAAAGTTAAAGATAAGGAAGTGGAATGTTTTCTTGATTCTGAATTAGTTGTCAAACAACTTCTTGGAGAATATAAAGTAAAAAATCCTATCCTACTTCAATCATTTTTAAAAGTACAAAAACTAATTGAAAATTTTGACAAAATCAAATTTACGCATGTTAGCAGATGGGATACATACCAGCAGATTGCTGACGAACTTTTGAATAATGAACTTGATTCTTTGGGATATGGGAGATATAGGGGATACAAGGGAACTTTAGGAAGTTAATCTGCAAAACAATTAACTTTTTAAATAAAAACTTGTAGAATGAATTATGAAAGAAATAGTAAATTTAATGGGAGATTTTTATCAAGCATTGAGAACACATAAAACTTTTTATTCTGATAGTTTATTCTACAGAGAATTAAAATTAGATTATGCGGCTGAGACTCAGGGAGCATTTATCAATCTTAATGATCCTACAGGGAGATATGCATTTAAAATTCACCCCCTAGAAATTGGTGAACCAGAGGGGGAGGTTTGGTATTCGAAAATAGAAAAAAGAGGGAATGCTAGATTTAACGGATTTGTTAGAGAATTTCCCTTTATAAAAAATTGGAGATTAAGGGGAATCTTAAGTATCCCAGAAGAATCAATGATGAGCATTGGAGTGGTTGCAAGAAATGGAAGAATACTTCAGGTAAAAAATCATAATCAACTTGAAGAGGAATCAATGCCAGTAATTTATGCAATTGGGATGGCTAGTCATCTTGCCCGCAAGAAAAAGACCACTGACGATTCTAATCCAACAATTATTTAAACCCTTTTTCTTATTTCTACATATGGGACGAGAGAAACAAATTATTGGAGAAAGAATTCGAAAGCGAGATGAACTTAGAGCTGAAGGAATCGAGCCATATGGTTATAAATTTGATAAAAAGCAAAATACAGAAGAATGTTCAAATTCTAAAGTTGGATCTAAAGTTAAAACCGCGGGGAGGATTATTATTAAAAGAGATTTGGGAAAAATTGCATTTGCAAATTTAAGAGATATTTCTGGAGATGTCCAAATTGTTTTACAGCAAGGAGAGACTTCTGAGAAAGTTAGAAAATTCTTTAAAAAATATATTGATGCGGGAGATATTATTGGGGTGGAAGGAAAAATAATCAAAACAAAAACTGGGCAGATTTCTATTTTAATTAAATCTGTTGAACTTTTAAGCAAAGCAATTAAACCTCTTCCGGAAAAATGGCACGGTTTACAGGATGATGAAGAAAAATACAGAAAAAGATATTTAGATTTAGCTATAAATCCAGAGGTAAAAAATATATTTTTAATTAGAAGTAAACTAATGGAAGCTATGAGAGAATTTATGAAAATAAATAATTTTATTGAGATAGAAACTCCGTTGCTTCAAAGCATTTATGGAGGAGCAGCAGCGACTCCGTTTAAGACGCACTGTAATGCTTTTGATTCAGATGTTTACTTGAGTATTGCTCCAGAACTTTATTTAAAAAAAGCTTTAGTTGGAGGATTTGATAGAGTTTATGAAATTACTAAAAAGTTCAGGAATGAAGGAGTTGACAGAAGCCATAATCCAGAGCACATGACAATTGAATGGTATCAAGGTTATGCAGATTATAACGAAGGAATGAGAATGGTAAAAGAGTTTTTGAAATATATTGTTAAACAAGTTTTTGGAAAATATACTTTTGAATATCAAGGAAATAAAATTGATATTTCTAAATGGGAAACTTTGACTCTTGCAGAAGCAATTAAAAAATATTTGAAAGAAGATGTTTCTAAAATTAAAACTGATAGTGACGCAAAAAAAATGGCAAAGAAACATGGAATTGAGGAGGATGGAATCACAAAAGGAAATATTGCAGATGAATTAATGAAAACTTTTAGAGATAAATTAATTCAACCAACTTTTTTAACTGATTATCCAATTGAACTTGCTCCTTTGGCGAAACCTAAAAGAGGGGACCCAACTAAGGCGGAAATTTTCCAACCGTTTATTGGGGGGATGGAATTGGCTAGAGCTTATTCAGAATTGAATGATCCTGCTTTGCAAGCTGAACATTTTAAAGAACAAGAAGAAGAAAGAGAGAAAGGAAATAAAGAAGCAATGCAAACAGATAATGATTTTGTGAATGCGCTTGAACATGGAATGCCTCCTGCTTATGGAGTTGGTTTTGGGATTGAAAGAATCATGATGCTTTTGACAAATCAGAATTCAATTCGGGATGTTTTGACGTTTCCATTTATGAAACCGGAAATTAATAAAGAAAGTATAAGTAGAAAGAAAGGCAAAAAATAATGGCATTGATTATAAAATCTAATATTCGAAAAGCGGTGAAAGAGTTGGATAAGGAGAATTCTGTTTCATCTGTTGCTGATGAAGTTGAGACAGCGCTTGATAGAAAAGTTGAGGGGATTCTAGTTGAGGCAATACAGCGGGCGAAAGCAAACGGAAGACGGACCTTACAAGCGCGGGATTTGTAAATGTGGCCTGGTTGTTATCTTTATCTGGGAATATATCATTGGGATAATCTAGATATTAAACTTTTTTGGGAAGAAGAAAGAGAAAGAAGTTGGGAAACAAGGAAAGAAATAAAAGTTAGATTAGAAAATAATTCTAAACCTTACTTTCATAGGCGAACTATGCGAGCGAATCAGTTGGGACGGAAAACTCGGACTTGGTAGATAATTTAATAAAGAAAAATTATTGATTGATGAGCTCCTCTGTCTTGTTGATAAATTTTATTACATCTCTTTGATAATCTTCGATTAATTCCTTGGTAAACTTTATATCTGTTGAATAACTTGCATCATGTCTATCTTGTTTTAGATTGGTATATAATTCTGCATCACTCTTGCCCAGAGAGAGTTCATTAATTAAATTTGCTTGGTCCTCAGAGATAGAATATTCTCTAATTAAAAGGAGGATTGTTGCTGAGTGATTTTTTGAGGAATAATTTCTATGCGTGATTAATGCCAAAGAAGCATGATAAAGAGAATAATATAGAGAAACAATTTGCCAATCTTTGTATTCGCTATACTTCTTGTTTAATTTAAAAAATCCCAGATTATGTTTTGCTTTTTCTATGTGAGACTGAACCAGCTCAGGATTTGATTTAATACTTTTAATCTGTTTATTCTCAATAAAAAATTTTATCTGGTTATCCAAATAATTCCTATCTAAGAATAGTTTTTTAATATTCATTTAACAAAACCTCATAAAAATTTTGTTCCTTGTAAATTGGAAATCCATATTTCCTTGCCTGGATTATCACTGGATCTTTATTTTGAATTAATTGACCCACAGAACATTTGAAGATTGATAGTGGGTGATTTGAAGATTGGTTTATTTCTTTTCTTAATGATTCAAAATTAGTTTTTTTATCTGTTACAATTAATATGTCTATGTCGCTCTCTTTCTGCTCTTCTTTTTTTGATGCTGAACCAAAAAGGATTATTGTAAAAATATTATCTTGTACTTTTTTTAAGAAATTTTTTAATGGAACTTTTACCTCTAAATGAAGTTGGTTGAATTTTTCTAGAGCAATTTTAGAAAACTCTAAAGAAAATAATTTTTTATTTTTTATTTGATAGAATACATTTGATTTCGTTTTATCTATTTTTAAAATTCCTAATTCTGTAAATTTGATAAGAACATTTTGTAAAGAACTATTTGATAAATGAGTGTGTTCTTTTAATTGATTAAAATAAAGTTTATCTTGTTTTAATTCTAAATAGGCCAAATATACTTTTTCTTTTGCTTCCATACAAATATACAAAAAAGAGACTATTTAAAGGTTGCCATTTTTTGGCAGTATGTTGCCATTTTTTGGCATTATTCGTTTATTTATCTCCTGAGAATATCTTTATATAGTTTGTTTGCTAATATCTTTTAATATTAAAAGATATTAGCGTTTATTATTTTAGAAAATTAAAACTTAAATACCACTTAATACTAAATTTCTTAGAGAAAATGAAAAAAGTTGATAAAGAAAGAGTTATGGATTTAATTGAAAAGGCAGGGGATGCAGAGAATTATGAAACAGCGTGGGATGAAAAAGGAAATTGTAATTTCAAGAAAAAAACAAATATAAAAAGAGGAAGGATTTCACGAGCGCGCGGAGCGCGATTTGAATTAAAAGTGCGAAAGGATTTAGAAGAGAAAGGGAGAGTTGTAGATAAATGGTCAAATAATATTGAATTTGAATCAGAAGAAGATTTTGAAAAAGGCAAGATTATTCCAGCAAAAAGAAAGTTTAATCCGTTTTCAAAAGTTATGACAATTGGCACTGGCTTCCCAGATTTTATTTCTATTAAACAAATTTCTGAGGGGATTTACAGTGTAATTGGGGTGGAAGTCAAGATGAATGGAATTCTTTCAAAAATTGAAAAAGAAAAATGTCGTTGGTATTTGAAACATGTAACTTTTTCAGAAATTTGGGTTGCAAAACAAAAACAAGTTGGACGAAGAATCGAAGTTGAATATGTTGATTTTAAAGAAAGGTATGGAATGTAACAAATATTTTTAAACTACTTTTTTCTTAACCAAAAAAATCCTGCAATTAATCCCATAGCTAATGACCCAATGCCAATAAAAGAATTAGTATTATTAGAAAAATTTGATATTGCATTTCCGGTTAGATTAGATTGAAGAAAAAAGATTCCTGCTCCCAAACCAAGAGTTGCTATAACTGAAGTTACTTTTTGTTCTAGAGATTTTTGTCTTTCTAATTCTTCGTGAAGTTCTTGACCTACTTCTCTACCAAATTGTTTATAGGCGGTGGCAATTTCTTTTGAACTAACATTCAAAAATTCTCCATTTTTTAATTTTATTTCCGACTTCCCCCTTTTAATACTGCCAGTGAAACGGATACGGTCTCCTTGCGTGAATGGAATATTTGGTGACCCTCCTCCAAAAGAACCGGGAATGTTACATTTTTCAGTAATCTTCGCAATAGGATAACTCATTCCCCCCGAAGCTATGCTATTAATCCTCTCAACATTTGAGCATTTAAACTCCTCCCCTAATCCTCCCGCAGAAGGCCTTAGAAGAAGTTTCTCTAGCTGGTACATAGAAACCCCCGTTGCGATTTCATCATCATAAATAACAATAGGGGCACTTGTGTCCTTAATCCTTTTTCTTAAATATTCCTCCATTTTAGTTTTTTCTGCATTTGCAATATTTACTTCTTTTGTCATATCCTTTAACGCCCATTCTGGCTGATACAAAAGGGGCTCCCAGTCATCAAAATACTGCATTAATCTTCTAGGATCCATTCTATAAAACAGGGGAACGTCCCTTTTTGGGAGCATAATTTTCATTGCTTCTTTCAAAAGCTCACCGGTAGGTATGGCGCCAGTTTCAGTTAAAAAAATATACTTTGGGCGAGCTTTATACACTGCACGGAGATTTTCTTTAACCCTTTCTCTATCATGACGTAAGCGAATTTCTTCCACTAATCTATCAACATTACTTTTATTCATAATTTTCTAATTCATTTAAACTTTAAAAAACTATCACAATAAAATTTAAAACATTCTTTATTTTTATCAATTGATGAAGAAATTGATTTTATTTTTCCTCGCAATATTTTTATTTCAATTAGTAGTGGCGGAATGTTCCGGAAATCAGATTGATGTTAATTCAGCTTCGCTTTCTGAACTTGATGAAATTACAGGAATTGGACCAGCAAAGGCGCAGGCCATTATTGATGCGCGGCAATATGAAAGTTTAGATGATTTAACAAATGCTTATGGAATTGGACCTGCAACTTTAGAAAGAATAAAAAGTCAGGGGCTGGCATGTGTGAGTTCGGAAGTTACTGAACCTGTTAAGGAGCAGAGTGATTCTGAAGTTAAGCCGGAATCAGAAGAGGATAATTTAAATGAACTTAAAAATTTTGCAGATAAAAAAGTTGAGCAAGAAGAAGCACGAATTGAAGCGATTAATTTAATGCCACAAACTATAAAAAGCGAGGAAAATTCTGAAGGGTTAGGAAATAAACGCGCGATATACGGTCTGGTTATATTCTGTATTTTGCTGGCGATATTATCTATTGTTAAATATAAACCAAAAAAAGAAGATCAAAATGAGTTCGATGAATGAAACAAAAAACGTTAGGGCAAGATTGATTCTAGAAGTAATTGGAAAACCCCCTGAACATTTGACTGCTACGCTGGAGGGTTTAATTAAAAAAATGAGCGAGGAAAAAGGAGTTAAAATTATCGGCGAGAAAATTAAAGAGCCAGTCTTAATGAAAGATTCAAAAGAGTTTTATACGACTTTTGCAGAAATAGAGATTGAAGTTGAGGAAGTTTTACTTTTGGCAGAATTAATGTTTAAGTATATGCCGGCACACATTGAGATTATTTCTCCGGAATTTATTACTCTGGAAAATAATGGATGGAATGAAATTCTGAACGAGTTAGTTAGAAAGCTTCATGGTTATGATGAAGTTGCGAGAGTTCTTCAGATGCAGAGTGCGAAAATGCAACGTAGGATTAGAGAACTTGAAGAAAAATATGAACCTAAAAAAGAGAATTCTGAAGAGAAGAAATAATTAGAAAGTTAGATTTATTCCCTATATTCTATTTCTGCTGGTCGAACTTCATATTTAGATAAAACTGGTTTTCCGTCCACCATTCTTAAAGCATAAGGTATTTCTCCAATTTGAACATATGTTTCTGATTCTCCGTTTTTATCTAGATCTCTGCATTTAACTTCAAGTTTACTTGGCGCTATAAATCCTTCTTGAACTTGTTCTACTTGAGGAATTCTATGTTCAACAAAAGGACTCCATCCAGAAACATAATTTCCAACTAGTGCAGCTAAAACTCCTGCACCAAATCCATAAAGAGTATTCATAGATTCTTTTTTCATAATTTTTCAACTAAAGTTTTATTTATAAAGATTTAGGTAGTTTTTAATTCAAGAAAATCATTCTTTTTTCATCTTTGCCAAAAGTTTTGCCGCACCTTTTGCTGGCGCTTTTGCGCCTCGAAATTTCTTAAAATAAAATAAGATTCCAACTAAAATTAAAACTACTAAAAGAATCCATCCGATTAATTTAAATGAAGTTCCTCCCTCGCTAGTTTCCTCTTCACACAACCCTAAACAACAATTTTTACCTTCGACAATTTCAATTATCCCGTCGCAGGCATTAGCACTACATGTTGCTCCCCCAATTTCAGAACATGATTTTTCTGTTGTAACTTCTTCTACAATTCCTGGAAAAATTGTTAAATTTATCGGCAGAATAATTTCTACTCCTGCTGAGAACGCAGTTAAATTTTCGAGAATCTTGTCTGGCAAATCTCCTGAAACAATTGTTAATTCTACAGGATATAAAAAGTCAGAACTTAAATTAAATAATTCGTATTTTGAAAGCTGGGCATATCTTTCTAATTCATCGTCTAAAGATAATTTAACTTGGAAAATTGTTTCTTCTCCTGTGTTTTTCACATAGATTGTCCTTGTTGTATTTTTATTTAAATCTAAACTTACATTCAGAGAAGATATGTCAAATTCAAACTTTACTGGAGTTTGTCCTCGGGGTTTTTCTAAAACATAAATTGGGATTTCATAAGTTGTTGTGCTAGAAGATAATTTCAATGTTTGAATTTCGGATGGAATAGCCTCGACAATTTCAAAATCTAAAGTTTTTATTTCGCCTGAATAAAGGTCAGTTGTTGTTGAAATTATATAATCTGAGGCGACACTTATTTTTTTATCTTGTAAGTTTTGGATAGTTATTGAAAAATCATCTTCAGTTATTATTGCCCCAGAATTTATTGTAAAGTCCACAGTTGCGTTTGTTATTGAAAAATTTCTTTGTATGTTTTCGTTGAGAATTTTGTTTCCTTGTAAATATTCTATCTCTTCTAAAACAATTGAATAATTATTGGGGGATTTATCTAAGAGGTTTACATAAAGATAATAAATGTCTTTGATTTTTTTTAATTCGTAATTGAAAGGTGCACGGACATGCCCTCTGTAAAATAATATATTTTCTTCTGTTAAAGTTTCCTGAAAGTTTCCAGAAATCGTTGTTAAAATTGCTCCTCCTTGAGAATATTCTGAATTAATATTGAATTCAATTGCCGAAGTTAAAGGGAGTAATAAAAGCAGGGCGAATAGTAAACTCTTTTTCATAAAAAGATTAAAGAAAGAGGGTTAATAAAGTTTTTTGGGTTATTGAGATTCTCTAATAACTCGGGCTAGTTCGTTTAAACCTACTTGATTATCTATGTGGTAAGTGTCTACTGTTGATTTTGCAGTTAGTTGATCAAAAGTCTCTTGATCTTTCACAAAGTGGTATAATTTTGCAATTTCTTGAAAATGAAAATTTGTTGCAAACAGCCTCTCTTGCTCTCCATCTGGATCTAACAATAATTGACGTCCTTCAGAATCATAATGTCCCGCCCCTTCATGAGTTGGATCTGTATCTTTGCTCTTTATTAAAAAGCGGGCAACTAACCCCACTGATCGAAGATCACTATTTATGATAGGATAATTTTTATTAGATAGTTCTCTGGCTGCATTTAATGGTAATCCTTCTCCTGCAGGAGCAGAAGCCATCCAATAATTTCCTCTAATAAATTTCCAGTCTCCCAGTTGACCCATAACTGTTGAAAATCTAGTATCTTCAGTATTTACCTTCATAGGTATTCCTGCTAAATATAATTCAGTTTCGACTATTTCGAATTCTTGAAGGTTTATTAATCCATCTAATCTTTGCATAAAAAAATAAGAAATCTTTAATTTATAAAGCTTTCTTTTTGTTACTATTTCAAAATTAATAAAAAATACTCTTACATTTCTTTCAGCTTCTTCAGAACATTATCAACATCTTTTTGAGATTTTTGAGTTGGTCTTCGCATTGGCATTCTGGATTGTTGCGGAAATAATGGCCTTAATCGTGGTTGCCCTCTTGGAACTTGGGCTGGTCTAACCGGAGGAAATCTCGGAGGTCGTCTTCCAGTTTGTTGAACGGGTACTCCCCCTTTTTTTCTTTTAAATTTTGAAGTTATTTTATTCCAGTAAGGTTTTAGTTTCTCTCTAAAAATTATTGCTAAGATAATCAAGAGAATTAAAATTGCCAGAAGGATTATCCAGAACCAGCTAATTCCGCCTTTGTCGGATTTAGGCAAACAACAATTGTCTCCGAAGCCACAATTATGCTCTGAAGACTCTTCGTCGTCTCCACAACTAAAAGAACGGCATGTTCCTCCGGCGGCTTTACATTCATTTTGTTCTACTTCTGCTTCGCATCGTCCGCTTACACAACAAATTTCTCCGCTGCCTAAACCTGATGCGCTCGGAGTTGTTCCTCCAATACATTGCTCGTCGGACAAACAGATGTCCCCTCCTTGTTCAGAACATGGATCTAATATTTGGGCAGTGTCACAACAAATGTAAACTCCTGACGCACATTTATATGGACTTAATATTTGTCCCTCACAACTTGCTTCGGACATACAATAAAAACCAGACGAAACACAATCTTCTCTTGTTTCTTGTGCGACGACTTGTCGAGGCCATAGGGAAGCTAATAAAAATGAATTACTCAGAACATTTCCTCCATCCCAGCAACCATCTTTTCCTTGGACACTTTCTAACCAGTCTATTGAATTTTCTTTTTCTTGCGCGCCAGAATATTGGAAAGGAAATAAAGCGAGGGCTGTGTCGTAAAATTTGTTTCCAGATTCGTCCCAGTATTGACTATTCCGTTGATCTTCTAATAAAGTATTTCGAAATTCGTCATAGTTTGTTAATAAATATAAAAGCGATTCAGGTAAGATTTTTGGATATTTTGATGCACCAGTTATCAAGTAAGGCATGTAAGCTTCTACATCATAACCTACGGATTTTAATGCAACTGCCCCCCAGAGTGTTCCCTCATAATTGCATTTTCCATCTTGTTCCAGGCATAAAGAATCTACTTTTTCGGTGGTAGTTCCTTCGGCTGAACTAACTGAAGTTTTTTCAGAGACTAAATAAGTTGAGGAAGTTTTTTCTTTGAATAATAAACTTGTTAAAAAAGATTCATCGCAAGATATTTCGAATTCTGTGTCGTAGCAATTTGGGGAAATTCTATACCACCATCCTCCTGAAACTAATGATAAACAGCTTCCCCCTGTTCCGCTTAATTTTTTGTCGGCTCTTACTGTTATGTCTTGGATTCCTCCAGAAGAATATTTTATTGTGCAATCTGTTTCTACAGAGGATTCGATTTGTAAAAACCAGTCGACGTCGGATGGCGTATCGTTTTGTGAAAGCAACCAGTCTTCAGCACTTGTTGTTAATTCGTTTACTTTTTCTAAAGCTAAAATTGCTTGAGCGGTTGTCTTTAAATTACAATCATCTGAAGGCCAACAAATTAAATCACGCGAATCTGATTTTGTTTCTCCCAAACATTTTCCGGTAGCCATTAGAGCAAAAATTTTTTCAGTTGGAGAAAGCTTAGCGCAAGTTCTGTCCTTGATTTGATTTTCTAAACAATCGTAAGCCTTGTCATCGATAGTTTCGTTTTGTGCTGTTAAAATTGGCGAGACTAAAAGTAGAGAAATAACTAAAAGTAAAACCATCACCTTTTTCATAGAATATATAGAAAAGACTTATTTAAAAAGATTTAGTTGAGGGGTAGCAAATAAGAAATAAAAATAATATAAAGAAGTTAAAGAAATAAAAAATTAATAAACTATTCCACGTTTTGCAGACTCTTCAGTTGCTAGTCTATGAATTTCTTCCTCATTTTCTCCAACAGTTGCATTCATTATTGCTTCATCAAACTTATCAGATCTTTCTTCTCCAGCCCACGAAGTTTTATCAAGAGTTCCATATCTAGGACTTTCTCTTCTTTTAAATTCAACAATGTATTCCTCACGCGCCATATCTTCCCTCTTAAGCTTGTTGTTCTAAACGAAGTGCATATTCTGCAGTCATATCTTTCCTAACTCTTTCTTCAACTAGCCCCATTGTACAATCTCCTAAAACTTTTAAAGATGCGTCAGACATTCTCGGTCCAGAATCTATCTCGAGAATTCTTCCGTGTCCTGGAACATTTCTATCTTCTGCTTTGTATATGTATTCTTCTGTCATAAAAAAATTAGAACTCTGAACTTTATAAAGATGATTATGATGGGGTAGATAATCTTCAGAAAATTATTTTGCTAATTTTGAATGTTTCCACATAAAATCAAAATAAGATTTGTAAGCTTTGGCAGCGGACGGATTTTCGATTACTATTGCTTCTGGTTCATCAGTCCAGATGATTATTGCTATTTTGTCCCCGTAAATATTTGTAACTGCAGGGGATTCTGAGACATTTGGAATATATTTGTGGTCGGAGAGTTTAGTGTCTATTTCCCTTGTGGATTTTCTCATTAAAACTTTGGTTTTAATCCCGGCCTGCTTTTTCAATATTTTAAATTTATGAGCGAAGGTTTCCATCCTTTCTGAGAATTGGCCTTCAGAACCAAAAACATAATTGTCCTTGCCTGTTCTTATAATATCTAGGAAAACTGTTTGAATGCCTTTGTTCCCTTTGAATAATCTAACCTGACCTTCTTGCTTTTTTGTTTTATGTTGTTCTTGAAGTTGGGGCAGAATGTCCTGGACATCTGATGCTTGTTCTTTCACATAATCCAGAATCCTTCTTGGTCCTGTCGCTTGAAAGAACTTTATTTGCCCAACAAGGACATAGGAAACCATGCCTTTTTCTTGAAGAGATTTTAATGCATTATATGCCGAACTTCTATCGATATGAGCGAGCTTTGCAATCTTACCTGCTTTTGTTGAGCCGTTTTTGTTAAGCGTTAAATAAACTTTAATCTCGTTTGGAGAAAATCCTATTTTTTCTAAAACTTTTTCTGGTGATTGTGTCATAAAAAAGAAAGGTATCACCTCTTTTTAAGCCTGTTGTTGAAGTTTGGTCAACAGACTTTATTCTTGTTTTCTAGGGGTAAAGGCGTAGTGGGCAGATTTTGTGCCTAGGCCTTTTGAATATGGTTCAAACCCTACACTTCCAAATCTTCCAAGAAGCATATTGCCTTTTTGCATTCCCTGCATTAAAAGCCCATCAATCATAGAAGCATCAATCGCCTCCATCCCATAAACTGGCCTGTTATGAGGGACAAAAAAGTCTATTGAAGCAGGCTTTCTCCCATAATCAGAGTCTTCCACCAGTGCAACAAGGACTCTGGAAAGTTCTTTATGCTCCTCCTTTCTATAGGTCCCATCAGATTGTCTTCCTTTTTCATTCTGCACTACTTCAGCTAGGAAATCTCTGCATTCTTTATCAGTTTCACTCATTTTCTTTCACCTCCTTTCAATTCTATTTTTTCCTCTTTGAGAAGTATTCTGATCTCTTCCTTTGCCTCTTCTTCGTTCTCTGAGGTGTGGATTATATTTTGGGTTACTTTGCCTTGTTGATAGAGTTTTTTCATGTCTCCTTTGGCAAAGTCTCCGCGGATTGTTCCTTTCGGAGCATCCTTGGGATTTGTTGGTCCGGCTATTTTTCTTGCTTTTGCGGCTGCTTTTTTTCCTTCCAGGATTAGGATTACTATTTGTCCCGAGGTCATGTATTCTATAAGGGGGAGGTATATTCTTGGGTGCTTTTTCTTAATATCTTTGTAGAGTTGTTTTGCTTTTGTTTGAGTCAGTTGGCAGATTCTAATATCTATTAATTTTAGGTTCTTTTTCTGGAGCCTTCTTATACATTCTCCGGTAAGATTTCTTCTTACCCCGTCTGGCTTTACTATTGCTAGGGTTTTTGCTTTCATCTTATAAATAAAGAGAGAAATTTCTTTTTGAAATATTGCTGTAGAACGTTCTTCAACAGAGTTTTATTAAAAAATTGTGGAACAAAAAATTAATTTATTATTTTTTCTACTTCTTTTTTGAGGTCATCAAATAATGATCTTGCAATTGAAATTGCTTCTTTGGATTCTTCAATTGTTGATAGATGTCCGTTATAATTAATTTTATGTCTAAGTTTTCTAAGGCTATCTAACAAATTTAATGGTCGGGAAGTTTGGATTTTTAACTTGAGTAATTCATTTATAGATTGTACGTGATCAGAAAATTTAATGCCTTTGTTTACTAAAATAGACTCTCCCATCATTCTAAATGATTCGTAAATATTGCGGATTATTGTATTTGATGACTCTTTTGAAACTGACAAAGTTAGAGTAAATTTTAAATCTTCTTCTGCAGTTTTAATTAAACTCAATGCTTTTTGTTTATCCCCTTTTTTTATGCGTTCCATTTATTCTAAAAATCCCTCCAAGACAATTCCGTTTCTTATATTAGCTAATAAATTATTGTTTATATTTTTATCTGAGAAAATGTGCAATTCCACTTTTATGTTCTTTCTAAAACCAAATTTTTTAAAGGTTGTAAACTCCTGAATTTCATATTTTTTATTTCCTAAAACTTGAACTGCAATATCTATATCGCTGGTTTCTATGTCGTCACCTTTTCTATAACTTCCAAAGAGGATTATTGATTTTATATTGGAAACTTTTTCTTGGATTAAATTAATTAAATTAGACTTTAAAATTAATTCTAAATTGTAGGGAATTTTTTTAGATAAATTAAACTGAGAATTTTGGTTTAGTTTTAATCTCCAATTTTTTCCAATAATTTGTCTTTCTAAAAAATTTTCTTTAATTAGTTGGGTTATGACTTTATTTGCGGTTGTCTTAGAAATTTTCAGTTCTTTAACTATTTCATTTAATCCAAATTCTTTTGTTGGGAATGAAAAAAACCAGTAAACGATTTTATTAAAAGCTTCGCTAGTTTCGGGCATTTCTAGAGATAATGGTTTAATTTTCATAGTTATGGTTTCATTTAGAACTATTTAAACTTTTTGGAAACCACGTGGTTTTATTTGAAACTATGTGTGGAAAGGGAAAAGAGAGGTTAAGAAAAAAAAGGTATCACCTCTTTTGTGAGAAGGGAAGTTTATTCTGTCTTACGTATTTTTCTTCCAAAGATTCCATCAGTTCGATTTTCCTCAGAATTTTGTTCTAAAGAAAATTCACCAATGTGAAGCTTGCCAGTTACAGAAACGTGGAAAGAACCACCACCATACACTTCATGGTATTTTAAGAATTTGGGCCTTTCATCCTCTCCTATCCAAATTGTCCCCAATGTATGACTGCATTGATCTCCTCCTGTAAAGGCATTTGTTCCACCTCCCCGCATATACAACTTTCTTAATGTCGTCACTGGGTCTAGAGGGGTTATTCCCAATCTACATAATTCCGCAATACAGGAAAAATCATCACCTCCCCTAGGCCTGGGATACATTATAGATTCATGTTGATATGGGCTGAATACTCTTTCTGCTTCTGCTCCCATTTCCTCTAATCCCTTGATAACTAAAGCTACTTTTGGCTTATCCCTACTTCTCCAAGAGCATTCTTCCCCCTGTTTTTTTAAAGCTTCTTTGAGCTTCTCAATTTCTTCCTGTATTGTTCCAGGATTAGAATCTATCGCTCTATTGCAGTACCATCCACTTAACCGTTTTGAAAAGTTAAAAGGAGGATGATTGTCTCTAAAATAGTCTCCAGGAGTTCCCTCATAGGATAAGATTTCTTCAACTCTCTCTTCTACAAGGGCGTTTGGGTTATATGGAGTTAGATCTAAGTTTGTTTTTATTTCCATTTCATTTCACCTCCTTTCAATTCTATTTTTTCCTCTTTGAGAAGTATTTTGATTTCTTCCTTCGCCTCTTTTTCGTTTTCTGAAGTGTGGATTATGTTTTGGGTTACTTTTCCTTGCTGGTAGAGTTTTTTCATGTCTCCTTTTGCGAAGTCTCCGCGGATTGTTCCTTTCGGAGCTTCTTTAGGATTTGTTGGTCCGGCTATTTTTCTTGCCTTTGTGGCTGCGTTTTTTCCTTCGAGGATTAGGATTACTATTTGTCCCGAGGTCATGTATTTTATGAGGGGTCGATAGATTCTTGGGTGTTTTTTCTTAATGTCTTTTTAGAGTTTTTTTGCCTTTGTTTGGGTCAATTGACAGATTCTAAGATCTATTAGTTTTAGATTCTTTTTCTGGAACCTTCTTATACATTCTCCTGGGAGGTTTTTTCGCACCCCGTCTGGCTTTACTATTGCTAGGGTTTTTGTTTTCATCTTAGAAATAAAGAAGAAAAGTTCTTTTTGAAATATTGTTGTAGAACGTTCTTCAACAGAGCTTTAAGTAAGAAATTCGAAAGATTAAAAGATTTAAATAGTTCTAAGTCTAAATAAAGGCAAGATGGTGAAACAAAAAATTATTCTAGCTTCGACTTCGCCTCGGAGAAAGGGGCTTTTGCAGCAAATGGGAATCGATTTTAAAATTATTCCTTCAGATTATGAAGAGGATATGGCGATGAAACTTTCTGCAAAAGAATTAGCAAAAGTTCTTGCATACGGAAAAGCTAAAGATGTCGCAGACAAAATCAAAGAAGGAATAGTTATTGGAGTTGATACATTTTTAGTTTACAAAGGGAAGAAACTAGGTAAACCACACACAAAAGCGAATGCTCTAAGAATGTTAAGAATGTTTTCGGGGAAAGAAATTAGAGTTTATTCTGGTGTTGCTCTTATCAACGCAAAGACTGGAAAAGAAATTAGAGATTACGAAGTTTCTAAATTTACATTTAAAAAATTATCAGATAGAGAAATTAAAAACTACATTAAAACGGGTGAACCATTAGATAAAGCTGGAGCAATCGCAATTCAGGGATTAGGAAGTATTTTTATTCGAAGCATTAAAGGTTGTTATGCGAACATTGTAGGTTTTCCAATTTATAATATCGCAAAGAATCTAGAAAAAATGGGCGTTGCTATCTTTAACCACGGCGGTTGGCGAGGGAAATAGGCCGGGCTGTTGGGGTTCAGAATCACCTCTTTTATTGATTCAAGAAGTTAAATCTCCAAATTTTTCAGCAAGATATTTCCAACCTTTCTCCATTCCTTTTGTGTGGAAACTATAGTCTTTACTTCCTCGTAAAACTCCTCTTTCTCTGTTCGAAGGGGATTCATTATTTTTTGTTCTGTACTGGCTCGATCTTCCCCTCTCAAAAAGAGGCAATTCCTTATAATCAGGCTCCACAGAATACAGCAACAGCATCGCTCTTGCTAATGAGTTCTCTTCTCCTTCAAACTCTTCATTTATCTCTTTCATTTTTTCTTCCCTCTCTCTAGGAGTATATTCTGGGAACTTACTTTTCCAACCTTCTTGAGATTTAGGTTGCCTTACACGAAGGATATACTTTTCTACTTCATCGTGCTCTTCACACGGGCAAGAACATCTCTCGATTTTAAGATCTCTTCTAGCATAAAGATTTTCCTGAAACGTTTCGTTGTAAAATCTCTGCCTTTCTGTAGATATTAGCCTCCAGACGCCCTCTCCCCAATCATTGGAATAGCCATCTGATCTTGTTTCTTCTTGCTGTGGAAATAACCTTTTGATTATTTCTTCGCCTTCCTCAAAAGAGTCTGGCATCCAAATTTTTCCTTGTTGTTTCATATTTTCTTTTCCTCCCTTGTGTTCCTGTTGTTTTGTATTGTAGGTTGCTTCATTGCGTCGTACTCCCCTGAGCTATGCTCATTATAATTTCTGCGTAATTTGAGTATTTAATAAGATGTTGTAGAATGTTCTTCAACAGAACTTTAAGTAGCATTCTTGGGTCAAAATATTACAGAGCCAGACAATAACAAGCTGGCAACAACGGAGGATAAAATGAGAAAACAACAAAACATCGGAATGAGCTGCGACGAACTATACATAAAAACTCCTTGTATAAAATGCGGTCACGAATATAGCATAGGAGATAGCGAATGCCCTGAATGTGGGGCTGGACAATGGACCTCTGAACTGCCAAGCATGGGAGATCGAAACTGGTTCGCAGATTACGATGACGAAGATTACGAATAAAATGCAAATAACGCAAACAAAATCTGAGATACTGGTAAGAATTGCTCAGCTCAAAGACAGATATGAAAAGCTTCGGGGAATTTGCGGAGCGATAAATATTAGCCGAGATACAATGGAAAGTTATTCGAATAAGATTGCAGAATTAGAGAAGAATCTGTAAACTTTAATCTCTCCCAGAAAGCTTTTTTTTAGAAGTTTTTTTCTTTGGAACTTTCGGTTTTTTGTTCTTAAACTTTTTTGTCCCAAAACTCTTTGACTTGGAGTATGCTGAGGGGCGCCCTGAATTATTGACTGCCCAGTTCTTTCTCATTACATAATTTACTGGATTTTTTATTTTCGTGCAGAGGTTGTCTGGTTGACAGCACGCTATTCCTTGATAAAATTCTTTGCAGTTCGGGGGCATTATTGGTTTCCGTCGGTAAGACCATTCAAGCTGAGATTTGATATAACCTTTTTTTAAAGGGGGATTATTTTTCTTATTCCATTCTTCTATTTTTTTTTCGAGAAGTTCTTTTTCCATTCCTATTGAACGAAATAAATTTAGCAAAGCGAAAAGTCCTCGTTTTTTTCCGTCGACGATTCCTTGCATAAGTTTTTGAATGCACGGCGGAAGTTGTGCATCTGAAACATTTTTTAATTCAATTTTTTTGAAATTTGCATATTTCCCGGAGACTTTTTTATTTTCTTCTGGACTATCAATTTCATTTTGTTTTGCCCAATCTAAGGCCTGAGTTAAAAGCTCTGTTGCTTCACCTTCTCTAGAATCTGGGGTAAACTCTTTGATTTTTTCTGGGGAAAGTTTCATTGGGTCAGCGTCTTTTAAATCGAATTTTTCTAATTCCTGTGCGGTTAAAACAATGCTGGCGAGAGCTGTCTTTTCGTGAAGTGAGTATGGCATTCTGAACAAATGTCGAGGTGAAACTAAAATTAAATCTGGGATGACTTCTTTTGATGCTTCGTAATCGCGCACATATTTTGCTCCCGGGCCCATTGAGATTTGTGTTATTTCTTTAGTCAAATTTGGGTTTATCTTTTCAGAAATATAGTTAAGTAAAATTCTTGGCCATTCTGGAAATTTGTCTGAAGTTTTTACTCCGTTTATTTCTTTAGGAAAAGCTTTCCATGGAATTATTAAATGAAATCCTTTGGAGCCTGAAAATTTTAATCCGACGTTGGTTACCCCGTGGAATTTTAAAAAATTGCAAATTTGTTGGGCCATTATCTTGCTGTAATCTATATATTTTGAATCAATGTCTAAGAGAAAATCCCATCCGATTCTTATTTCATCTAATTCTTGCTCGTTTAAATCTGTTGAAATGTCGAGGGGATTTTTCCAAATTTCTTCTGAGCAATGGAAAGATGTTGCGCCTTTTTTTACTAACTCGAAAACGTCGCCAATATATTCAAACGAATCTGGGCGTTTTCCGAAACCTTCAAAATATCGCGGGGAAATTTCTCGGTTTTTTGCGAATTCAAATAATGCTTTTTGTATTTCTGGACGAGAATAATAAAGTTGGGTTAAATTTCTAACTCGAGTTTCTTTGAAAGACTTTTCCATGATTATTTTGGGGTAAGAAAGTTTATATAAATACCCTCTATTTAGTATAACAATACTTAAAAAATAAAATGAGTGATTAATAAAATGTTAGTTGAACTTCAAAGTCCGGCGATGCTTACAAAGGCAATTGAGATCATTTCTGACTTGGTGACAGAAGTGCGTATCAAGGTAAACGAGTTTGGGATGAGTATAACTGCGATGGACCCAGCGAATGTAGCGATGGTGAATTTTAAGTTACCGAAAAGTGCGTTTTCTAAATTTGAGTTGGATTCAGAAGTTTTGGGAATTAATTTAGATGATTTAAAAAGAATTTTAAAAAGGTGCGGAACAGGGGGCTCTGTTATTTTTGAGAAAAAAGATAATATGTTAGAGATCCAGATTAATGATAGAATTGCGCGGAAGTTCACTTTGAATTTAATTGAGATAGAGTCAGAGGACAAAGAAATGCCGTCGCTGGAGTTTAGTTCAAAGGTGGGAATTAGTTCGATTGATTTGGTTGATGCAATTGAAGATTGTGGAGTTGTAGCAGATGCTTGTAGTTTTATTGTAGAAGAGGGGAAATTTATTGTAGCAGCGAAAGGAATTAATTCTGCAAGAGCAGAGTTTTCTGGAGACGAAGCGACGATTCAGGCAGAGAATTGCAAATCAAGATATAGCTTAGAATATTTGCAGAAATTTATGAAAGGTGCGAAACTTTGTGAGAAAGCAATTATCAAATTTGCGGCAGACCATCCGCTGAGATTAGATTTTAGAACAGGCGAATTAGAATTAAGTTTTATTCTTGCGCCTAGAGTTGAGACCGAGGATTAATGATTAGTAAGATGGAAGAAAAAATTGTTAAAAATAATTTATATTTGTATTTCTAACTTGATACATTGCTAACGCTGGCGCGGTCTCTCTGAATCTATTTTCTAAAATATAAAATAAAGAATTGGGGGCCCGATGAGTCTTGAAACAAGATGATGCAAATTTGTTGCCCATTAATTCCTTAAACTTCTCTTCTCTCCCAGTCTGAATCGCCGCTACTAATTCACCAGTTAATTCTGGACTTATTTGTGTTTTTGCTAGAGCAACTAAAGAGCCCACGTGGGCTAATAACTCTCTTTGATTCTTAGGTGGAACCCAAAATTTTAAATCTTCATCTTTATAATTTCTATTAAATATTCTTCTTATTGCTTTATCAGAATCAAAAGCATATTGTTCGTTTAAGCAGTCGAACTCAAAACCTTCTTTTTTTGCCGACTCTCGTAGAAGCTGTAAATTTCCAGTGGAAGAAAAAAGATGTCCTTCTTCATGACCTAATACATGTTTATAAAGAATGCCTCTTAAATTTCTGCACCAATCAATAACAATGTCGTAACCCTCTTCTCTTCGACTTGGTCGATGTTCCCCAAAAGCTCGAGTATTTGTTTGCGGAGTTGAATCTAAAGTTGGATCGTGATGTGTTTGGTCTGCATATTTGAATCTTATTCCTTTTGGTAAAGAAATTGTTTCACCTATCGCTCTTAGTTTAACTTCTCCTTCGTGCCAAGGTTCATACTCTGGAAGTTTCATTAAATAACTTTCATCCCTATAAGTGCTTGGAATCATGAAAAAAGATAATTGGAGGAGTATTTAAAGGTTTCTAATTTGTTGTTACTCGGAAGTTAATAAATGTTAAAACCTAGCTTTATATCTCAAGAATGCATTAGTGTTCTTACCTGTGCTTGCACCAAAAGCAATGTGACTATTTGGAGTTAATTGTTTACTTACCTCAAAACCATATTTTGAATTCTTTCCTCCAGCAACCCTTTGGCGTCCTTCTAATTCTAAATAAAATCCATTTGGAAGTTTTTTTTCTGCTTCAAATTTGATGCAAGAATCGTTTGGTTCAAAAATGTATTCTGTACGAATTTCCTCGAATTCCATATTCCAAAGTTTAGGATTTCTTAATTTTACAAAATAGCCCACAGAATCTAATGAATGTAAATCAACTCCGGTCCTAAACTCGCTTTCATCACCAAATAATTTATTTAATACTTCTCTGGGGGTCTTATCTCGAGTTTTTGCAGAAATTGCGTATTCGTCCTCACGCCTTTCTTTTTCTAATTTTTGCCTTGCTTCAGGAGGAATTCCAGAATAATCCCCACTATGAACAGAGGGTTTAATTTTTAGTTGGGCTTTTCCTTTTGCAAATCCTCGCAATCTTTGGTAAATTTTATCAATATGGGGAAGTTCATCGGCTGCCCCACTCAAAGCATCTTTCAGAATCTCCTTTGTTAAATCTTCTAACGCATCTAGATCTTCATTAAAAATATTATTTTCTGAATCCCAACTTGGTTCTTGAGATTCAGTCATTGAATAATTCAAAGCCATTAATCGAGGGTCTAATCTTCTGACTGCCTTTTCACATTCTTTATCCAATTCTTTTTTATATAATTGCGGAAATAAATCTAAATCTGCATCAACTCCTCTAAAAAAAAGTTGCATTCTGGAAGGTGCTTCAATTTTATCGTCTTTCTTCAGAGGATCTCCTGCTAAACTCACTGAACCTGCCAATGCGGAGAGTAAAAGTATTTTTGATAAACCTTTCATTTCAATTACCCAAAATAAACAAGGAGAGTTTTAAAGTATTATTGTTTTTAAATGCTATTTTAGAAACATTTAAAAATAACTTTTTCATTATGTAGATACATAGTAATATTACTATGTTTTATCATTGGTAAATTATTATGAATATTCATAGAAATAAGATAATTAGTTTAATTAAAAAAGAAAGAGTTGTTACAAGTTCGGAGATTGCGAATAAATTTGATCTTTCTTGGAATACTGCTGAAAAATATCTTTTAGAATTAGTTATTGAAAGTAAAATTATCAAGATAAAAAAAATGGGGGTCAACTTGTGGTTGATAAAATGAAAAAGCAAGGACAGATAACTATTTTTGTGATAATTGCACTTTTATTTGTTGGAGCGATAATTTTATTTTTTTTAGTTAGAACTGGGAAAATATCTGTTCCAGGAGCTTTTGAGGAAGATCCACAAAGGTTTATTGAAAATTGTATTGAACCAAAAATTAAGGAATCTATAAATTTATTAACTTCGCAAGGAGGAAACACAAATCCTAGATTATACAAAACATTTAAATTTTCCGAGGATAAAGTTTACAAAAATATTTCCTATTTATGTTATACTCCAAAAAATTATATCACATGTGTAAATCAAGAGCCACTATTAATTAATCATTTGGAAATAGAAATTTTTAATTATATCCACGAGGAAATAGAAAATTGTTTTGTTTCTTGGGAAAATAAAATGCAGGCTTTAGGGTATGAAGTGAAAATGGAAAATTTGGATTTTCTAGTTGAATTAGAACCAGGACAAGTAATTGTTGAAGCAGATAGAATAATTACTGCTAATAAAAAAGAAGAAAGTTTTTCGTATGATAATTTCAGAGTTGTAATCCGAAATAAAATTTATGATTTGGCTATTGTGGCACAGGAAATTTTGAGTCAAGAGGGAGAATATTGTAGTTTTTCACAACAAGGTTTTGGGCTCCTTTATCCTGAATTCAGAGTTGAAATTTTTAGAACAAGTGATTTGAATAATATCTACACTGTCACAGATAAAGGTAGCTCAGAAAAATTTCGATTTGCTGTAAGGGGGTGTGTTATTCCGCCAGGTTTATAAAATGCAAAATAAATTAAAGTTCAGTTTAGTATTTGCAGTGGCGATTCAAATTGCTTTGTTGATTAATATGCCTGTGGCTAACAGTTATCAAGTACATCAAACAGAAAAAATCTTAGAAAAACAAATTGAGGAAAAAGATTTTGGAGAGGAATTGCTAGATGCCGGATTGAATCTTTTAATTGGATTTTTGAGTATTAAACAAATTCAATCTGTTGCAGCTCAGGAAATTTTACAGGAATGTTGTTTGGAAACTGAACAAGGGGAAGGGTGTGTTGACTTCTTTGTTGCGCAAGAAAATAATTGTGTAGTTGATTTAATAGAAGGAGATTGTAGCAATGTTGCATTATGTGAGTTGGGTTGTTGTACTGATCCAGATGAAGGAACTTGCACGACAAAAGTCACAAAGCAAAATTGTGAAAATTCTGGAGGAGAGTGGAACAGCGAAGAGAACTGTGCGATTGCAGAGTGTCAGTATGGTTGCTGTGTTCTCGGAGACGAAACGCAATTTGCTGTTGAAGGAAGGTGTGAAAGGTTAGCAGGAATATATGATTTGGCAAAAGATTTTAGGCAACAAATAAAAAATGAAATAGAATGTTTAAATTTGGGCGCGAGTGCAATTAAATCTGCTTGTATTTTTGAAAAAGAGAGATGTGAGAGATTGTCTGAAGTTGAATGTAATTTAAAAGAAGGGGAATATTATCTTGGAAAATTATGCTCAAACCCTACACTAAATAATTCTTGTGAAAGACAAGACTCAGTGGGATGTATTAAGGGTAAAGACGAAATCTACTGGTTTGATTCTTGTGGAAATCCTGAAAATATTTATTCCTCTGACAAAGAGGTAAGTTGGAATTTGGGAAATCTTTTGACGAAAGATCAAAGTTGTAATCCTAACGACGCTAATGCAAACTCTCAAGAATGTGGAAATTGTAAGTATTCGCTTGGAAGTTTTTGTTCTGAAAGTGGAATTGTCGGTAGCAAAATACAAGATGGAAATTTTATTTGTAAAGATATTAATTGTATTGATGAGCAAGGCAATGAAAGAAGTCATGGGGAAAGTTGGTGTGTTTATGATGGATTTATTGGAGAAGGAAAAGATACAGTTGGAAGTCGACACTGGAAAAGAATGTGTATTGATGGGGAGATTGTTGTCGAAGCTTGTGCAGATTATCGAGGACAAATTTGCGTTCAAGGTGAATTAGAAAATCCTGACACAAATGAAAAATTTGATTTAGCAAATTGTGTGATGAATGAAGCAAGTATTTGTCGGTCGTATAATTCAAAGCAAGAAACAATGGTGGGAAATTGCCAAAATAATTCTATGTGTTATATTAATCAAGTGGATGTTGATGAAGGATTCAAGTTTGAAGTTTGTGTACCTAAATATCCCAAGGGAATGGATTTGAGCGGGGAAAGCGAAGATTATGGGAAGGAAGTATGTGGAATGGCCACTCAAAAATGTACTGTTTTATATGAAAAGAAAACAAGTGGATGGAAATGTATCCATAATTGTGATTGCGAAGATGCAATTTTTGGACAAGAAATGAATGACTTATGTATTTCCATGGGAGATTGTGGGAGTTATGTGAATTATCTCGGGGATGGAACAGATAACTCGGTAATTAAAAAATCTCCACCAGTAAAATGGCAGGATTATACAAATTATGCAGAAGTGGTTTTAGGTCAATTTGCAGAACCGAAAAGTTTGGATGAAGTTCTATTGCAACACTCAAGTTTATCAGACCCAGAAGGATATGATCCTACAGAGAGTGATGGAGCGGCAATTAATGAAGCGATAGGTTTGTTGGGGGAAGTAACAGGGGGATTGGGGACGGTGATAACTGGCGGATTTGCAGTTCATGGTTTAGTTACAAGTGGGGCACCGTATGGTCTTTCGGTTGTATGGGCTGATTCTATGGCTGCCCTCGGAGCTAGTGCTTTTGGTCCAGCTGTAGCCGCAATTGGTGCTTTCGGAATTATGATGGCAGCCGCAGGTATTATTTCATTTGCGTTAGGGTTGGAAGGAGAAGCCGCAACAATCATGATGATTTCTGGAGCAGCAGTAGGAGTTTATGCAGCAGTTGCGATTTGGGGATTTGGTTTAAAGTTATCTGCTGCGTGTGGACCTTTTGCATGGATATGCTTAATAATCTTAGTTATTATTGGTCTCCTCTTAAAAGTTTTTGGAATTGGAAAAACAAAAAAAGTAATTGTTGAACTTGATTGTCTACCCTGGGAAGCTCCAACTGGGAGCGATAAATGTTCAGTATGCAATAATGATCCTTTAAAGCTGTGTTCAAAATATAGATGTGAAAGTTTAGGCCAAGCATGTAAATTGCTAAATGAAGATACAGACAACCCAAGTTGCGAATCTGTGCCAAATGATTTTAAGCCTCCAATTATTTCTGCCGGGACAATCGAAAGTGGATACGAATTTATAAGCGAAGAAAAGTGGAAAGTTAAATTAGTGGGAGCTGGCGGGAAATGCATTCCTGAATTTAAAACAGTATTATTTGATCTTGAAATTGACGAACCTGCACAATGTAAATATGAATTTCAACCGACGTCGAATTATGAAGAAATGGAAAATTATCCGCTTGAATTAAATGCGTATACTTCGAATCATACTTTTGGGATTATGATGCCAAGCTTATCAAGTTTGGAAATTTACAATCTTTCTGGAGATTTAAAACAAATGTTTGGGAACATGAATATGTATGTTAGATGCCAAGATTATTACGGCGACAAAAATACTCGTGAATATTTAATTAATTTCTGTATAGAAAGTGGACCAGACTTAACGCCAGCATATATCACTACTTCGACGCCAAGAGAGAATAACTATTTGAAATATGGAACTACAGAATCCCATGTTACATTTTATTTAAATGAACCTGCTGAATGTAAATATGATTTAATCGGAAACAAAAGCTATTCTGAAATGAGAAATGCAATGGATTGTAAAACTGATTTAGAAGATTCTGCAACAGAAGGATGGCCTTGCTCCACCAATTTAACTGGATTAACAAAAGAAGAAAATAAATTTTATATCAAATGTAAAGATCAGCCATGGTTTAAAAATACAATTAATGAAACAGAGAGAAATATTAATGTTCAAGATTTTTCTTATAGTTTGTATAAAACAAATAGTGAATTGAAAATTGAAAGTATTTCGCCGAAGGGGGATATTGAAACTGGGCTTCAGCCAATGTCAATAGAATTTGAAGTGATTACTTCTGGTGGGGCGTATTCTGGAGATAGTCAGTGCTTTTATGATTTTGAAGATTATAATAATATGAATTCATTTATGCAAACTTTTTCAAATGTGCATTTTCAGACAATTAACCAACTGATGAGTGGACCATATATTATGAAAGTTAAATGTATTGATGAGGCGGGAAACGAAGCAAGAGATTTTGTTGAGATAAATATTGATTTAGATGAAACCCCTCCTGAGATAATCCGAGCATATAGGGAATGGGGGGAATTAATTATAACCACAGATGAAAGGGCTGAATGTTATTATAGCCCGAGCAGTTGTTATTTTGATGTCGCGAATTCTACTTCAATGACTATTGGTTTTTCAAGCCAACACAGAACACCTTGGGAAGAGGGAGATATTTATCATATTAAATGTATTGACACTTGGGGGAATTCGCCGAATGGATGTAGTATTAGATTGCTCCCAAGTTTTATTTAGGAAAGTTTAAAAGATGGAGAAGTATAATAAAAATATGAAAAGAAGAGGGCAGGTAACCATATTTGTAATTATCGGAATTTTAATTGTGGCCCTGGGAATTTTGATTTATATTTTTTATCCGAAGCTCCAATCAACTTTAGGATTCGGAGACGAAAGACCTTCAGTTTATTTACAAAAATGTATTGAAGAAAAAGTTTCAGAAAGCGTTGAGATTTTGAGTTCACAAGGAGGAAGTATTGAACCAGAAAACTATTATTTATACAAAGATGATAAAATAGAATATTTATGTTACAATGAAGAATATTATTTGCCGTGCATTATGCAAAAACCAATGTTGAAAAATTCTATAGAAGAAGAGATTAAAAAAAATATTGAAGATGATTTTGCGACTTGTTTAAAAAATATGGATGAAAGTTTTAAAAAAAGAGGATATCAGGTTAAGAGGGAAGCGGGGGAAATTGGAATAGAATTGTTGCCAAACATAATCTCATTGTATTTTGAGGGAAAGATTGTTTTGACAAAGGGCGAAGATGTTAAAACATATGACTCAGCGAAGGTGGTTATTACAAATAATCTTTATGAGATGATCTCAATTGCAAATAGTATTTTAAATTGGGAAGCAACTTATGGGGACGCTGAGACTACAACATACATGAATTATTATCATGATTTGAAAGTTGAAAAGTACAAACAATCAGATGGAACAACAATTTATATTTTAACTAATCGAGACACAGGGGAAAAGTTCCAATTTGCTTCTCGGAGTATTGCATGGCCAGAAGGATACGAAGGAGGGGAATTTAGATGAATAAAAAACAAATTATTAAAAAAATTGAAGAAAATAAAAAAAGAATTGGAGAAAGAGGAGTGGAAAGGATTGGATTGTTTGGGAGTTATCTTAAAGGTAAACAAAAAAAAGGTAGTGATATAGATTTTTTAATCCAAATTAAAGATGAAAAAATTGCAGAGAATTATTTTGAATTGTTGTTTTATTTAGAAAGATTATTTAAAAGAAAAATTGATTTAGTAATCGAGGGAGATTTAAGACCTGAACTAAAATATGTTAAAAAAGAGGCACACTATGTTAAAGTATGAAATTTATGTAAAAGATATTGAAGAGATGATTCAAAGACTCGAAAGACAATTAAAAAAAGGAAGAATCAACTTTGATAAAGATGTAGATAGTTATGACTTAATTGTATTAAGGTTACAAGTAATTGGCCAGGCAATTAAAGAAATCCCAAAAAAAATCCTTTCTCAAATTCCAGAAGTCAATTGGAGAATCTTTGTTAGTTTTAGAAATATCTCTAGCCATAATTATGGAGCAATAAATAAAGAAATTTTTGTTAGAATTTTGAAAAGAGAGATACCTATCCTAAAGAAAAATATAAAAAAATTAAAAAAGGTGTTACATGATGAAGAATAAAGTAATTTTAGTATTAATTATCGGAATGTTTTTGATTAATTTAATAGTTGCACAAGAAGCATCTTATTGTTCTGAAAAAACTATCGACGGTGCGTGGTGTCAGAATGTGCCTGAAGCAAAAATTGATGCGAATTATAGAAGTGCTCCCACCTCTTGTGATGCAACATCATTTTGTAAATCAGGATGTTGTTATGATAGTTCTGAAGGAACTTGTATGAGAAATACTCCTCAAATTGTTTGTGAAAATGATGGGGGAGTCTGGTCAGATAGTGCAAGTTGTGAAGTCCCGCAATGTGAATTAGGTTGCTGTTTAATTGGAAACCAAGCAGCGTTTGTTTCTCAGCAAAGATGTAAAAGATTATCTTCGCTTTATGCTTTAGATATTAATTTTAGAACAGATATCGCAAATGAAATTCAGTGTATTTTAAGTACTACATCGGAAGTGAAAGGAGCTTGTGTTTTTGAAGAAGAATTTGAAACAAGATGCCAATTTTTAAGTAAAGCAAAATGTTTCGGTTTGGGTTCGGCAAATGTTTCGTTTCATGAAGACTATTTATGTACTGCAGATGAGCTAAACACGATTTGTGCTAAAACCGAAAAGACAACTTGTGTAGATGGTAGGGACGAGGTTTTCTTTGTAGATAGCTGTGGAAATGTGGCAAATATTTATGATGCTTCTAAAAAAAATGATGCTGCTTATTGGACAAAAATTGTAGATAAGGGGGAAAGTTGTGGGGCAGGTGGAAACAATGGAGATTCAGCAGTTTGTGGGAATTGCGATTATTATTTGGGGAGCACTTGTAAAGAATATAATCGAGGGGCAGATAAAAGAAGACCGCAATATGGAGATAATATTTGTAGAAATTTAGATTGTGAATTAGATGGAGTGCCTTACCAACATGGGGAAACGTTTTGTGCAAATTCAAAAGGAACTGATGAAAGTTTGCCTGGTTCAAGAAATTTTAGATTGGTGTGTTATAACGGAGAGATAAGTGTTGAGCCGTGTGCAGATAGGAGAGCGGAAGTTTGCCTTGAGTCAGATATTGATGGTTTTAAAACAGCGGCGTGTAGAGCAAATCGATGGCAAGATTGTACTAAACATACTTTAAAGAAAGATTGTGAAAATAAAGATAGACGGGATTGTGAATGGATTGGAGGAACCACAATTAAATGTGTCCCTGCATTTGCGCCAGGTTTTGATTTTTGGTCAACTGAAGAAAGTGGAGAGGCAGAAGAAATTTGCTCAACAGCAAGTGTAACTTGTAAGGTCACTTGTGCAGAAGGGCTTACAGGAGATGTTGAATGTGAAAGCTTTCCAGACGGATGTGGAGATGAAGAAGGATTGGATTCTGGATGGGAAGCACAACAAGATAAGGTGTGTCAAGGATTAGGAGATTGTGATGGGGGAAATAATTATATTGGAGTTGAAGGATTTAACTCGGAGGACGAAGAGTAAAAATGAATAATAAAATTTCAGCAATAAAAAAGAAAGTAATTCCCACTCTGAAAAAATATAATGTGAAAAGGGCTGGAATTTTTGGAAGTTATGCTAGGGGCAATGAAAATAAAAAATCAGATATTGATATTTTAGTAGAAATAGGGGACAAAAATTTCAGTTTATTTGATTTAATTAGATTGAAGTTATACTTGGAAAAAAAATTGGAAAAAAAAGTAGATTTAGTGGAATATTCATCAATCCACCCATTGATTAAGGAAGAAGCATTAAAAGAGGAGGTCAGAATAATATGAGGAAAGATAAATTATATATCTATAATATCTTAGAGAGCATCAATTTAATTAAGGAATATACAAAAAAAAATAGTCTTAAGACATTTTCAAATTCTAGACTAATAAAAGATGCTGTAAGTAAAAGGTTTGAAGAAATTGGGGAAAATGCTAAAAATATTTCAGAGAAAACAAAGAAAAAATACTCAAAAATAAACTGGAAAGAAATTGTAGAAAATAGAAATTTTTTGAGTCATGCTTATAAATTTGTAAATAACGAAAGGTTATGGAATGCTATAAAAAATAATCTTCCTGTTTTAAAAAAACAAATTCAAAAAATAAAAGAGGAACTGAAAAATGAATAATAAAGGGGCGATGGCATTGAGTCAGATTTTTATTTTAGTAATGGGAGTTGTAGCTTTTGGATTTATTGTTGGGGGCATGGGAGTTGTTAGGGGGGGGGATCCAAGCAGCATGACAACTCTAAAAAACTACTTTCTTTCATCAGATACAAGTCAATATGGTGCTTTTGGCTCAGACGCTACTAAAAAATGGTTGGGTCCAACTTTTGGAGACGCACATTCTTTTTTTGGAAATACTTATGTTCAAACTTTTGCTCAATCAGCAGCGTGGGCAGGAATTGCATATGGGGTAGTTACAATGGTGGCTGGATTATTTGGAGCAGAAGATGAATTAACTCACTCACTTGCATCGGCTGCATCCGCAGGTTTTGGAACAGGAAAATTAGCTTATAATCTTGCGAGCAGTCAAGAATGGGTATGGGCAGAAGGATGGTTTGGGGAGGGATTTACTGGATTTGGAGCAACTGCTGGCATTGTTGCAGCTGCAATAGTTTTCTTTTTGACTTATAAAAAAACAAAAGAATCTACCTATGAATACACTTGTGAGGCGTGGGAAGCACCGGCAGGGGGGAGAGATTGTGCTAAGTGTAACCAACAAGGTATTTTGCCATGTTCTGAATATCAATGTCGAAGTTTAGGACAAGCTTGTGAACTGGAGAATGTTGGAACAGAAGAAGAAAAATGTATATGGGTCAATTCACAAGATGTTAAATTTCCAATAATAACTCCGTGGGATGATGCACTTTTAGAAGATTATGAATACACTCCGGATAACACGATAAGTCCGCCAGATAGAGGAGTAATAATTGAAAACACTCTTTCAGAAGACAAATGTGTCAAAGCATTCACCCCACTGAATTTTGGAATTGAATTAAATGAACCTGGAAAATGTAAAATTGATTATTTAAGAAAACCAAGTTTTGATGAAATGCAGTACTATTTTGGAGGAAGCCAATTATTCAGATACAACCACACTCAGATCATGAGCTTGCCAGGGAAAGCAGCATATGAGGCAGAAAATATTGAGATAAATAATGACGGCAATTATGAGTTATATGTTCGGTGTCAAGATAAAAATGAGAATTTTAATACTGCGAATTTTGTTTTCAAATTTTGCGTAGATCAAGGGCCAGATACAACTGCTCCTGCAATTGTTACAACTAGTTTGATTAATGACATGCCAGTCGGTTATGATATTTCTGAAGCAGACTTAATTGTTTATATTAATGAACCAGCTGAATGTAAATGGAGCAAATTGGATGAAGAATACGACGCTATGACTGAGATAATGGATTGTTCACAAAGTGTGACTAACATGAACGCGCAAATGCTTTATGAATGTGAAACGACTTTAACTGGATTAGAAAATGATAATGAAAATAAATTTTACTTTAGATGTAAGGATCAACCAATTGGAGTGGAAGAGGGAAATAGAAATACAAACACTGAATCTTATGAATTTAATTTGATGGGAACGATTCCTTTAATATTGAATGAAGTCGGGCCTAATGGAACTGTGCGAGAAAATACTGATTTAGTTAAGGTTACTTTAACTGCAGAAACTTCAGCCGGAGCAGAAGAAGGCAAATCAATTTGTTTCTATAGCGACGAGGCAACAGGTAGTGAAGAAAGATATATAGAATTCTATTCAACTAGTTCTTATACTCATTCTCAAGATTTATATCTTCCAGAAGGGGAACATACTTACTATATTAAATGTGTGGATCTGGGCGGCAATTCAGATGAAAAATCAGTTAACTTTTATGTTGAATCTGACGCGGAGAGTCCGATTGTGGTGAGAGCGTATCGGGAAGATAACAATCTTAAGTTGATAACTAGTGAGGAATCAGAATGTGTTTATGATGTCTTAAATTGTAATTATCTTTTTGATGATGGAATTGCACTGACTAGTTTGAATGGGGAGAATCATTTTGTAGAATGGGATAGTTCAAAAAACTATTATGTAAAATGTAAAGACGAATATGGAAATCAACCATTGCCGAACCAGTGTAGCATTGTGGCCAAGCCTTTTGAGATTCATATGGAATAATTTATAAGGAATAATTCTTTATTTTAAAGATGGTGAGCCATTACGCATAGGCATCGCGTTATCGGAATAGGCATCTTTAAATTGCCTCCGTCGGATGCCCTGACCTCCATTACGCATAGGCAAAAATAAAATGAAAAATAAAGGACAGATACCCGCAAGGGGCACTAGAACCTGGGGGAAGAATGCCCAGGTGAAAATTTCTTTTGGAATGATTGTTTCAATTATCTTAATTATAGCTTTTATTTCAATTGCATTTTATGTTATTGGAAAATTTTTAGGATTACAAAAACAGATTCAAACAGGACAATTTTTAGATGATTTGCAATTTGATATTGATAAAATTTGGAAATCAAGCCAGGGTTCTCAAGAAAAAGAGTATGTTTTGCCGTCAAGGATTGAAAAGGTTTGTTTTGTAGATTTTAATTTTTCGGAGAAAGGTCAATATTTTGATAAATATAATGAATTGCAAAAAGCATATTATGGGGAAGAGAATTTAATTTTTTACCCAGTGGGCTCAGGAGAGGGGCTGGATTCAATAGTGATTGAACATATTAATTTAGAAAAATTAATTGAGAAAAATAACCCTCAGTGTTTTGTAAATACTGGTGGTAAAATTAAGTTGACTATGAGTATGGATTTTGGAGATAGTTTGGTAATCATTGAATAAAATGAATAATCTAATCACAAATAAAAAAGGAGCTTTTGAAGTTTCGTTTGCATGGGTTTTTGCGATTGTAATCGGAGCATTTATTTTATTTTTGGCTATTTTTGCTGCGGTTAAATTAATTGGATTGGGGGAAGAAGAATCCAGTGCGAAGACAAGTAAAGAAATTGGAATTTTATTGAATCCATTAGAAACTGGATTTGAAAGTGCCAGGTCAGCGTCGTTTAATATGCCTGTGGACACACGAATTTATGGGAGTTGTGATTTAGATGGAAATTTTGGGAAACAATTAATTTCAGTTTCACAGAAAAGTTTTAACAAATGGACTGAAACAGATTTGGAAGTTCAATTTTTGAATAAATATATTTTTAATACAGAATTTGTAGAAGGTAGAAAATTTTATGTTTTTTCTAAGCCTTTTGAGTTTCCATTTAAGGTTGGGGATTTAATTTATTTGAGTTCTTCAAAAGATGAATATTGTTTATTGGATGCCCCAGATGAAATTGGCAGAGAAATTGAAAACTTGAATCAGCCAAATCTGGTTTTAGGAAATTGTTCTGAAAATGCGATTAGAGTTTGTTTTTCAGGAGGAGTTGAGTGTAATGTGGAAGTTGATTATGTGAGTAAAGCAGTTAGGAAAAGTTCGGGAATAATGTATTTTGAAAATGACGCGCTGATGTATGCTGCAATTTTTTCAGATAAAGAAATTTATGAATGTCAATTACAGAGATTAATGAAAAGAATTTCAGAGTTGGCCACTATTTACGAAAATAAAATAATTATCACCTCGCGAGAAGGTTGCGATTCTAACTTGGCACAGGATTTAGCTGCTTTGAAGATTATGGTGAAAAACGTAGAAAGTTCAGGCAATTTAGGAAAAAAATTGAATGCGATTGTGGAAGGAATTATCGAAGATAATAAATATTCAAGTGAATGTAAATTATGGTAAAATGAAAAATAAAAAAGGACAGATGCCCTTTCAGGGCACGAGAACCTGGGGGAAGAATGCCCAGGTGAAAATTCAACAAATGGCATTTTTACTTTTAGCTCTGACTTTGTTTTTTGTACTTGTAGGATTATTTGTAATAGTTTTTAGATTTGCGGGACTAAAAGAAAGCGCGACCGCGCTGGAAGAAAAAAATGCTTTATTATTGACTACAAAAATCGCAAACTCCCCAGAGTTTTCTTGTGGGAATGTTTATGGTACTGGGAATATTAATTGTATGGATGGGGATAAAATAATGGCTTTGAAGAATAATATTGAGGATTATGGGGGGTTCTGGGGATCAGGAGTTTATAATATTGAAATAAGGAAAATTTATCCAATTCAAAAAGAAAAAGAGTGCGATTTATCTAATTACCCAGACTGCAATACGATAAGAATAATCACTGGAGAAGTTAAAGGATTTTCAACAGAGAACTTTGTTTCTCTATGTAGAAAAGAATCTGAATCAGGAAAACCATATAATAAATGTGAACTAGCTAAAGTATTAATTAGCTATGAGCCATTCGCATAGGCATCGCGAAGCTCGGATAAGAGAAGGCCATTCGCATAAACAAAAAATAAAATGAAAAATAAAAAAGGACAGATACCCGCAAGGGGCATAACCAAAGGTCACGAGAACCTCTTCGAGGTAACCAAAGGTCACGAGAACCCTCTTCCGAGGGCGAGAACCTGGGGGAAGAATGCCCAGGAAGAAATTGTAGGTTTTGTGTTAATCATGATTATCGTTGCAGTTTTACTAGTTATTTTTATTGGATTTTCTTTAAGAAACTCTCAAAAAGAAAATGTAGAAAGTTATGAAGTTGAAAGTTTTATTCAATCGAGTTTGCAGTACACTACAAATTGTGAAGATAATTTTGAATACTTATCTATGGAGAAGCTCATATTTAGATGTATAGACAATGAAGTTTGTTTGAACGGCCAGAATAGTTGTCAAGTTTTAGATGAGATATTTAGGGGGATGTTAAAAGAAGGATGGAGGATAGAAAATCGGCCTTTGGAAGGATATGATCTTAAAATTGAGGTGGATGGACAAGAATTAATTCCTTCGATTTTCAAAGGCAATCTAACTAAAAATTATAAGGGTGCTGTGCAAGATTTTACTCAATCTGGAAGATCAGTTCAAATTTTATTTAGAGCTTATTATTAAACATTAAATTGAATTATCAAAGAATCTACAATTACTACTGGCCTATGGCGAGTTCGATTCTTTGTTTTTTCTTCTAATAATTCAATGAACCCAAATCTCTCCAAAAGTTTAATGTCATCAAAAACTGCCTTAAAATTACGATCTAATTTCTTAGCCAAAGCATAAATTGAAGAAGGTTTTGCAACTTTGATAGTGTGTAAAATTCTTGCTTTTTCATTATTCAATAACTGTCTTAAAGATAATAGGCCTTCAAAATCGTAATCTGATTTTGCAATTTTTGGTTTTTTAAGGATTGCAAAAGTTCCTCCTGATTCATTTATTGTGATTTCTCTTATTTTTTGTTTGGCCATTGAATATGCTGGATAATTTTTATTTTAGTTTTATTTTTTTATCGTCGATGTAGTATATATGTTTTTTTCTAATATATATGTGCAATATATATTTTAAACTTATCTATTATTAAATAATATATATTAAGTTTATGATATACATGTTAATAAAGGTTTGGTTTAGGTAAAATTTTATATAGGATAAATAGTGTTTTGTTTAAGAAGTGATAACGCAACCTTTATAAGTAAATCTTATAGTATGACAGAGATTTACCTATGAACCGAAAAAACTTTGAATAAGCTTTATAAAGAAAAATGAATTTTATTAATTAACTCACACCTTGAGTTATCTAATAGGGCGTTAGATTATGTTCATCTCAACTGGAAAGTTTAGCCCTATAACGGTCGAGTTGAGGTTGAGTTGCCTTAGGCAACTTATAGTTGATAGAGGTGAAAGGAGGTTATAAATAAAAAAGAATGAAATTTAATTTCAAAAAAATAAGTGCAATCGCTTCTAGTGTTTTATTAACTGGTATGACTATGGGTGTTGCTGCTGCAGGATCTTTCCCTGCTCCATTTAAGGCTGCTGGTACTTCGGGTACTGCTGTTGTTTATGGTGCTGGTGCAGATGCTATGGACGCAACTCAAGCAAATAGTATTGCTAGTTACTTAGCTAGTCAGATGCCTACTACAGGTGCTCCTTCTGGAGACAGTGTATTACTTGCAAAGCCAAGTGATGCCTTGAACATTGGAGACACGTGGAGTGGAACTTTTACTGGAACAATCGACGAAGATGAATTATCGACTCTTTTAGCAGAAGGTACATATATTGCAGATGATAACGACGAATTTAGTTATGAACAAAAAATCGAATTAGGTGCTCCTACACTTGAACATTTCAGAGACTCTGATTATGAAAGTGCAGCAGGATTGAATGAAAAAACACCTACTGTTGGTTTTAAATTAGGTTCGAGTACATATGTTATGAACTATACTCTTGATTTTACTCAAGATGCTGAATCATCAATCGATTCTAATGCGCGTGCTGATGATATTGAAGGAAGTGATATTCCTTTAATGGGTAGAAGCTATTACGTATCAGAACTATTAAACGGAACTGCTGCTACTGAATGGGGTAAATTAACTCTATTAGATTCAGCTGCTGTTGGTGAAGTTTCAGAAGGTGAAACAGTTACAGTTAGTGGACATCAAGTTTCTATCAGTTATATTGATGCTGACGAAGTTGTTTACATGGTTGATGGTGAAAGAGCTCCTGCAAGTGGAAAACTTACAGCGGGTAGTAGCTATAAACTTAACAACGGAGATTACATTGGGGTAAGAGATATTAGTAAATTAGAAGTATCTGGTGAAACAGGTAATACTGCATTTAGTATTGGTTCAGGTAAACTTGAAATAACTCATGGTTCAGAAATTGAACTAAACGACGAAAATGTCGGAGGTATTAAAGGTTATGTCTATAAAACTTCGGGTGGTACTACTACTGCTACTAAAATCAATAAAATTGTTTTAGAGTGGAAGACTGACGAAGAGATTTACTTAAGTCCTGAATTAGAGATGGTTATGCCTGGTTTTGAAGCAGTTAAATTTACTATGAATGAACTTGAAAGAAGTGAAGAGGAGAAAATCATTGTTGCAAAAGATAGTGATACAAGTATGGAATTAACAGCTCCTATCAAAGATGGAACAGTTAGTCTAAACTTATTATTCTCTAACGCAAGTGGTGAATTTACTGGTCTTGGTAAAGCTGTGGATGATAGATTGCTTACTACAAGTGGAAGTACTCTTGTATTCCAAGAGAAAAACTCTACTGGTGATGATTATCACTCGTACTTTGTTGCTTCATATAATGTGACTGCTGAAGGAGAATCTTATCTATTGAGAGCTAAAATTAGTGAAGATAGTACTAATGCTAGAAATGAAACAGATATTGAAAAGAATGTTGATGGGACATGGACAACAGTTTGTAAGGAAAAAATTGCAGCTGATACATGTGACATCGGAGATGTTACATTAACTATTAACGCAGTTAATTACACTTCAGGAGGTTTAGAATCAATAGATATTGCAGCTGGTACAAATGTAGTCTTTAATAGATTATATACTGCTGGTGGAATGGGAATTTACTTGCCTATCGAAGGAGTTGATACTGCGACAGTACCTGGTGCAATAAACGTTACTAATGGAACAGTTGCAGGATATAGTGCAGCTAGTTGGTTCTTAAGCTTCGATTATGAAGATAAAGATGACAACTTAGGTAAAGGTATTTTCAATTTAACTATTGATGATACAAGTACTGGAGCATTACAAGTTTCTCAGGTTAATCATGCAGGTTCTGGTGGAGGTACTGGTCTAGAAATAGATGAAACAAGTACTTACGAGGCTTATATGGTTGTTACGCAAGGAGAAGTTGCTCCTAGAGTATTACATTACACTAATCCAGATGAGGATTATGCTGAAGTGTATTATCCTACAGGAACATCGGAAACATCTGCTAAAGTATACTTAACTGAAACTGGTTCTACAGGTACTGCTGTAAACGGAGGAAGCATGGTATTTACTGACGCTGAAAAAGCATCTTGGCAAGCCAAGAATGTTGTTTTAGTTGGTGGATCATGTATTAACTCGGCTACTGCGACTGCATTAGGTGTTACTAGTGGAACTTGTGGATCTGCATTTACTGATGCTACTGGAGTTGGAGCAGGTCAATACTTAATTAAGAGTGTTGATGGAGCTTTCACATCTGGAAAAATTGCATTAGTTGTTGCTGGTTATGAAAAAGATGACACGGCTGCTGCTGCAAGTAGATTAGTTACTATGCCTGCTACAGTTGACACAACTGCTGGTAAATCTTACCTAGGAGTTGTTGGAGCTACAGGAACATCTACTCTAACAGAAATGTAAACACACACAAATTTTTTATTTTTTTATTTTTCTTTTTTTTTAAGGTTATGGCGGTAGCCTTAGATATTATCTTATTCAATTGTTAGTAAAGATATTTTAAAGTAGGAGGATTTAAATAGTTAGTAAGATTAATCTTACTATGATAGAAATTACAAAAGTAAGTTCAAGGGGGCAGGTTGTTATCCCTCAATCACTTAGAAAAGATTTTAATGAAGGAGACAAATTAATTGTGATAAGAAATGATAAGCAGATAATTCTTAAAAAAGTAGAGGATTTTGCAGATAATATCGAGGAAGATTTGGAATTTGCAAAAAGAACTGAAGAAGCACACAAGAGAATTGAAACTGGGGAGTTTGTTAGTATTGATTCTGAAAATCTTGATGAAATGTTAAAATGGTAGAAATACGTTTTGATAAAAAATTTGTTGAAATTTTTTCTAAGTTAGACAATTTTATTAGAACAAAAATTCAAAAGCAAATTAAAAAAATATCAGATAATCCTGAAGTTGGAAAACCAATGAGAAATGTTAGAAAAGGGACAAGAGAACTTTACATTAAACCATTTAGACTTTCTTATTTAATTATTAATAAAGATTTAATCTATATCTTGGGATTGTACCACAAAAAACAACAATAAAAGTATTTAAAAAGATTTATAGAATTGTTTATTTATGAGAAAATTAATTAGTAAAGAGAACCGGGCGAAAAAACAAGAGCGGAACAATTTGATTATTGGGGTCGTGCTTATTTCAATAATGTTTCTTGGGACGATTGGATATAGTTTTTATGATAAGGGGGAAGATTCTTCTATTCAAACACAAATAAATTATGGGGGACATGAATTTATTTTAAATAATGGTTTATGGATTGTTGAGAAAGAAGGTAGACAATTTGGCTTTAAGACAAATCCTAATGAAATATCTGGTCTAGAGAATTCATTGTTGAATTCCATTGGAGTCTATGAAAATAAACCCTTATACATTTCATCTTCAGAAAATGATGCTCTTTCAGAAGTTTATATTAATATGAATAATGTGGCCCAAAGAATTCAACTTGCTTGTCTGGAAGGAACAGAATGTGAAGAAGATTTGCCCATAAAAAATTGTTCGAATAATTTTATTATAATTTCTGAAACAGAAGAGAATTCAATTAAGCAAGAAGAAAATTGTGTGTTTATTGAGGGGAATAGTTCAGATTTAGTAAAGCTGGTTGATGAATTTTTATTGAAAATAATTGGAATTAAATAAAGTGAAATTCTTAAATATAATTTCTCTTTATTCATTTTATTAGATAAAATGAATAAAGTTTAAAAACCCGGAATACAATAAATTAAAATGGTAAAAAAGAAAGAAAGTGAAGAAAAAACTCACCGCTCGGTGTACCCCAAAAATCTGAATTCTGGGGCAAAGGTTTGTGAAACTTTTGAGGTTAAAAAAGGCGGAAAAGAAAAATTAGAAAAAGCTTGTGGTGAACAGGAAATTCCAGAGGTAAATAAAGGGCAAATTCAAAAAGAGAATAAAATTCTTTGGGGGGTTTTAATAATTATTGGGGGGATAATTGGTATTTTTTTAATTACTTATTTTTCGATGCAAGCGATTAAACATTTTGAATACCAAGAAAGAGATTTTGAAATTCTTGATGAAAAAGGGATTAAGTTTTATCATACAAGTTTCCCAATATCTTATCAAGGAAAACTTGTGAATTATAATCTTTATTTAAGAAATGATCCACGGAAAAATGAAATTGATATTCCATTTAGTGGAGAGTTAGTCGTCGATAAAGCGATTGTTTTGAATAGCACTGGAGATTTTCAATGTGAAGGGAAGGGAGTTCTTGCAAATCATGTGTTCAATGAATTTTTTACATATCTAGGAGCAACAATTATGGAAGATCCAGAAGCAATTTGCGACGAGGAAAATCGGTACACTTTCATAAATATTGTTGAAGGGGAAGAAAGTAAGATAGAACAAAATGGCATTAGTTGTTACACATTTCATGTAAGTGATTGTGAAATTTTAGAAGTAACTGAAAAATTTATTACTGAAGCTCTTTCTATAATTTAATTAAAAATTCTAAAATCATAATTTAATTTTTCTTTTGTAAACTAAATATCCAATTATAATTATTCCGGATAATAAAATCATTGAGATAGTTAATAAATTTTTGTTTGCATGTAACCATTCTAAATTATTTCCAAATAAATATCCAATGTAAACTAAAATAAACGACCATATTCCTGCGCCGAGTGAGGTAAAGAATATGAATTTTGTGAGATTCATTTTAGAGAAACCTGCGGGAAGTGAGATTAACTGACGAATCACAGGGATGAGTCTTCCAGTAAAAGTTGTTATATCTCCATGCTTGTTGAAGAAAGTATCTGTTTTTTTTAATTTTTTATTATCTAAAAGCATTAACTTTCCGTATTTTGAAATTAAAAAATCAATTGTATTTCTACCAAGATAAAGTGCTAAAAAATAATTAATGAGAGCTCCAAGTAAACTTCCGAAGATTCCTGCTAGCAAAACTAAACTGAAAGACATTTGTCCACTTGCACTTAAGGCTCCGGCCGGAATTAATATAACCTCGCTCGGGAAGGGAATAAAAGAACTTTCAATTGTCATTCCTAAAAATATTCCTAGATAACCTGAGCTTTGCACTAAGGAAACAATTGTTGCAATGAAGCTATAAAATAAATCAAAGATCATTTTGTTTGTTTATATAAAAATTTAAAATCTGAGTAAAATGGGATTTGTTTTATTTTAAAAAGTTTAACTTCAGAGAACCAAATTAAAACTACGAAAATTGTGCTAAGAAAATACCAAAAAAACTTATGAGTTATTTCGAACATTGAAGAATCTGCTAGGAGAATTAAAAAGAAAATTCTTAAAATATTGAAAATTAAAAGTGCGGCAAATGCGTAAAGAATCATGGTGATTCTTTTTTTTATTTTTATATTTGAAATTGAAAGATTTAGGATTAATAAAAGATAGTAGGCTGAGCCAGCTATGCAAGCAGGAATTAAAACGACAGGAAGTTTAAGAAAAGGGAGGTAAATCATATTTAAAATTAAACCGGGTTCAAAGAAAATGTCTAAGATAAAATAAACTGAATAAAGAGTTAGAGGGGTGAAAATTTTATAAAATAAATAAAGGTTTGGGATTGCAACTAAAAGTAAAATTAAATATCTAATGAAAATATTTGTGATTTGTTTTTTCATAGAAAAATAAACTTTGAAAGGTTTAAATAATTTGGGAAGTTTGGTTAGTAAGGTTCTATTAATCTTAAAGTTATTGATTTGGGGGTTAATTTTAAAACTTTAAATTTTTGGTGCCTGTATTGAAAATTATTTGTATCTCTTGGAAGAAAGATAGTAGTATTATGTGTGTTCTCACTCACTGAAAAGGTATTATCTCGTGTCAGCCCATTATAACTTACTCCTTTAAAAGTTTTCTTTCCAACTTCCAAAGTTCGAGTTAATCTGTCTGGTTCTTCTTCAGGAGTTTCTGGTTTACTGCAACCAGCCAAAGTAATTAATCCACTTAAGGCCAATGCTCTTCCTGTGTTTTTTAAAGATTTATATAATGTCATTTTAATCTCTTTCTCTAACTAGTTCTCTAATTTCATCTGCGGAATAATCTGATTCGTTAAGTTTTTTTAACCATCTTTCTCGAGAGATAGATTGAACTTCTTCATAAGTTGCAGGAGGTAAACCTTCATTCAAAAGTTGATTATATCTTTGATTATCTTTAGGTCTATCATTAAGCACAAAACCAGTTAACATTAAACTTAAACCAATAACCCCTGTAACTACTGAACAAATTTGGATTACTGGGGCAAGAACACTTTTCACAGTCAATGCACTACCAACCTTATTCGCTGCTGGAATCCCATAAATTGGGACCAATTGTGCCCATTCATCTGGAACTTTTTTTGTTAGAAAATTGTATAATTTCATTTTATTCCTTTTCTCCATATTTGCCTCTAACTAGTTCTCTAATTTCTTCAGTTGTATAATCTGATTCATTAAGTTTTCTTACCCATCTTTCTCGAGAGATAGATTGGACTTGTTCGTAAGGAGCGGGAGGTAAACCTTCTTGGAGGAGTTGATTGTATTGTTGATTTGTCTTAGGCATATCATTAATCGCAAAACTAGTTAAAGTTAAACCAATAACCCCTGTAACTACTGAAGCCAATTGGATTACTGAGGTAAGAACACTTTTCACAGTCAATGAATCACCAACCCTAGTCGCTGCTGGAATCCCATAAATTGGGACCAATTGTGCCCATTCATCTGGAAATTTTTTTGTTATAAAATTATGGAGTGATTTCATTTTAATCTCTTTCTCCTTTAACGAATTCTCTAATTTCATCTGCAGTATAATCTGATTCGTCAAGTTTTCTTACCCATCTTTCTCGAGAGATAGATTGAACTTCCTCATAAGTTGCAGGAGGTAAACCTTCTGTGATTGCTTGATTGTATTGTTGATTTGTCTGTGGCATTTTTAAAGAAGAAGTCAATAGCAATACTGCTCCAAACATCCCAGCAATTCCTGAAACTGATTGTACATCAGTTGCAATTCTATTTCTCTTTTTCCTCCTTCCCCTTAGTTCTGCAGGAATTCCAATTAAAGGTAAATATTGAACCCACTTATCTGAAAATCGATAATCAGGAATACATTTAGGTAGAAAAAATGCCATTTTAACTCTTTGCGATTCTTAGAGCTACTATGATTATTACTAGAACTAAGACTACATTTAGTGCTCCGATTGCCCATAAGTACCAGCTGTTTCCGCCGACCACGTTGCCTGTTATTCTAGCGAAAAATCCTGATGCTTTTGTAATTGTGATTGAAACTGGTTGTTTTAATACTAAATCTGTTCCTGAATAAACTTCGATCTCGAAAGTTTCATCGCCTGCGGCGTCTTTCTTTACTTCGAAAGTTAATTCTAATTCTTTAGTTGCTCCGGCTTCTAAAACAACTGTTGAAGAATCGAACTCAGCTGATTCAGCCCAGTCAGCGTAACCTGCTGCTTTGATAATGTAAGTTGCTAATTCTGTTCCAGGATTTACAATTGTAGTTTTAACTACCAAAGATTTTCCTGCTTGAGCATCTGATTCTAAACTTGCTGAAATAGTTGGAGTTGAAGATAAAGCGCAACTTCCTGAAACTGTTAAAAGTTCTTTGAATATTGCTGTGTCTTCCTCTTCGCTTGTTTCGTAAATGTCATTGTCTTCATCGTATATTCTGAATTGCAATTCGTAAATTTTTCCGACTGCGTTTTCAGGTATTGTGATTACTGCGTTTAAATCTTCGCTGTCAAATGCGCTTACGTCATCAAATTCAACTTCTTTGCTTATTCCTAATTCTGAGTTGTAAATTAAAACTGTTATGTCTTCTTGTTTTTCATCTCCAATGTTCCATAACTCTGCTGTGATTGTTAAGTCTGTTCCACATGAAACTGAATCTGCACTAAATTCTATGTTATCTAAAACCATGAAAGTGTCGTCTGTGATAACATCTATATCTTCGTAAGCTGAAACACAAGTATCTTCGTTATCGTTGCTTGAATCTGAGTCGTCGACTTTACCTTTTGCTCTTACGAAAAGTCTTAATTTGTCTTGTCCTTCTAAATCATTTAAGCTTTCGTCTAATTTGAATCTTATAATCATTTCTTTGTCACTGTCATCTTCATCTAAGTTGAATTTTGATTCAGTATCGTCTGCGATTTTTTCTCCGTCTAATGTGTATAATTCCCACTCAACTTCGATTTTTTGAATGTCATATCTTCCTGGTTCAATTGTGATTTCAACTTCTACTTCGTCGAAAGGGTAAACATATTCGTCATCCTCTCCGAATCCTTCTTTAATATTTATTTCTTCGATTGTTATTCCTAAGTCTTCTAAATTTGCAACTTCTTCGCAGAAGTCTCCTTGATAATTAACTGAGCCTGTATCTGATAAGTTGTTTGTTGATTCTTCAGCTGTGATTGAAACTGAGCCTCCAAATATTTCGTCGTAGTCTTCGTTTAATGTTACTGTTACATCTTTTGTTGCTCCAGCAGCTAAATCAAAATCATTTAAATTAAATGTAACATCGAAATCTTCTGTTGATGCTATTAATTCAATTCCTGTTAAGTCTACGTTTCCATCATTTGTTATTGTGATTGTTGTATCCTTGTCTGCTTCTGTTAATGCGTCTTCTCCGTTTGAGATTGTTAAAGAAGGTGCGGGGTTTATTGAGATATCAATAGTATGATCATTAATTGTTCTAGAACTTCCTGTTGAAGATGAATATTCACATGTTCCTCCTAACTCTCCTGAATAGTCTCCTGCATTTTTATTCTCTGGTATAGTAAGAGTGGCAGTTAATAATGAAGACTCTTCTCCAGAAGCCAAATCTAATCCGCTTGTAGAAGGCAGAGACCATGTTCCATCTGCAACTAAATCAAAGTCTAAAATAATATTTGAAATATCATAACCATTTGAAATTTCATTTTGTAATTTAAATTTAACTTCTAAATCTGAATTGTGGTCTCCTGTTGAAGAATACTCAACATCCACAAAATTTAACCCCGCTGCACTAGCCATTCCAGCTAAAAGAATTACTGCGAAAACGCTCACGAACATTAAGTTGAATATTTTGTTTTTCATCTTGTTGTAATTTCGGAGTTACTAATGGTTTATAAAGATTTCTGTTTTTTAGAATATAGGTTATGAGTAAAAGAGCGCGGTTATATTATACAGAAAGGATTATTACATGAATTCTATCCAATCCTCTACGGTCATTTTAGCCAGAGGGTGTTCGTGATCTGCATCCTTCCAACCTGGAGAAAAGTATCTTATAAATACTTCAGGTAAAGATGGAACGCAATCTAGGAGTCCATGCCAAACATTTGCTGCACCCTGTCTGGATGTTTCATCTGCTCCACGTTGATAAGAAAAATGTAATAATGCAGAAGGTATCTTTACTATTTCCTGTTGCTCTAACCAGCATTTTGCCCATGAGCGTGAATCTTGTTCAAAGCAAGCTTCGAAATTGGGTAATTTTGGAAGATGTGGAGTAACCTCAAAACTATCTTGAGCATAAACTAATCTGAATTCATTATTTGGATGTTTTTGATATAAAGTATTAATGAAATTATATCTGTCCTTTCTGAACGTATCAGGATTCAAATCTCGAACTGCGACTAATATTTTTCCAAATCTTTGATTGACTCTGTCAAAATCCCTTTCTAAAGCATCTGGATCTACCTTTTTTGAATCCATAGCATCACCCACAAATAAATCTAGCTCAGAATTTTCTGCTTGGCTATTGCCATTAAGAATAAACTCTCTAACTGCTGCTTCTTTCACTCCAAACATTCCAAATCTGGGTTCATTATATGCTAAAGTTTTTTGGGCCATAAAAAAGCGATTAGGTTCAGATATTTAAATGTTTATATTAAAAAAGTCATAATCTTGAAAATAAAAGAAACATTTATATAATTAGTAGATTTTATTTGGTCGAGGAAAATGGTGATTAGAGCGCGGGAAAATGTTATTGGTGCATGGGCGTTTTTGCTGGGTGTGATTCTTGCAATTGTAATTGGGCTTTCGAGTTCGCTTGTTTCTATTCCGTTTTTGACGCGTTATAGTGCGCAGGTTTATGGAGTGCTTGTTTTATTGGGGCTTGTTGTGGGATTCATGAATGTTGGAGGGCGCGAGTCACAGAACTTTTTAATTGCTGGAACTATTTTAGTTATTGTTAGTAGATTTGGTATGGACAGTGTGCAGGGTTCATTAATCGGCATTGGAGTTGGAGGAATCGTTAGTTCTATCTTTGGTGCGCTTTTAGCATTATTTGTTCCGGCTACAATAATAGTAGCTTTGAAAACAGTTTTCAATATTGCTAATATTTAGAGATGAAATTAAAGAATTAATATTTTTCAAAAACTTTCGAAAATAAGTGATGTGATTTCTTTTGCTTTTAGATCAGCAGTAACTTTCGCTCTGAAATTGTCTTTATCTTGATTTTCTCTTAACTCGCTCGGTACTAAATCCTCTGGCAAATTTAAACTCCCATAAGTAGTTTGAATTTTGTAAGGTTCCCTTTCTATAATATAACAAACCAAATGTTTTGGGGTTCGCGCGTCTTTGATGTGTGCCATATAATTTTTTGAAAAAAGACATTTAAAAAGTTTTTGATTATTCTATTTTTCTAATATCTCCAATAATTCATCCGACCAAACTCCTTCCAATAATAGAGTGATATTTGGGGAATATTCCTCTGCATCAATTTGATCTTCGAACGTATAATCCCCATACATTATTACTTTTAAAAGAGGATTACTCTTAGCTACCCTGAATAATGAACGATAATCTCTTGCATAGGGATGAGCTATAATTGCTTGATAATTTTCTAAAGAATGAGGTGGTTCTTCTTCTAATTGATGTAATGAATATGTTCTCTTAATTGAATATTCTCCCTCAATCAAACGGTGAAATACATCTGAAATCCATTCTTGACGTTTTTCTATTTCGCCATTACTATTCTTTGCTGGGTCTAATCTTCTATCTAATATTAAAACATTCATAAAAAAAATTTTGAATTAGATGTTTTTAAGTCTTTCTTTATTTTGGAATTTTATCTAGATTAATAATTGAAGAACTCGCCATGTCCATTCGTCTACAAGAAGTATTTACCCATGATCGTATTTGCGGAAAGTTTTCAAATTCAGCGATGTCAAGGTCGTTAGCGATAAACAAATAGGAATCTTTTTTTGCCCCAGAACTTTGCAATTTATTTTGAAATTTAATTGCGGCTTTTAAGTTTTGCTGACCAGGTTTTGTTGAAACTAAAATTCCGATCTTTTCGGCATGAAGGAATTTTAAATATGCTCCTTTTTGTTTTTTGGATAAAATTTCAATTTCCTTTTTTGAAATTTTTGAAATTTTATTTTGCTCTAAAATATAAACTGGCAATTTGGTTTCAATTGCTAAACCAGTTGCATGGAATTTTCCTTGTCCGATTAATAAAACACCTTCGGTGTTTTGGGAAAAATTAAGAAGTGAGCAACCGAGAACTTGATTAAAAAAAGTAATTTTGTGATTTTTTTCTAGAATTTTTTTTATTTCTTGAGCTTGTTTTTGAAACTGAATTGAATAAGCAATTGCCAAATTTTTTGGAAGTTTTTCAAATTTGGGAAGTTTGAACTTTGCTTTAGATTTTGCTGAAATAAACAATGTTTTCATGTAGAAAATAAGAAAGAGGGAATTATAAAGTTTTTTAAAGCCAAACCTGATGAGAATTTTATGGAAAAGCGAAAAAATGGAACAACATTAACTGAAGAAATAGCTAGGCAAATTCAAGAAGGTAAAATTAAAAGACAAAGAAAAATGGAAGTTCAATATGTTGGAAGAGGAGGGTGGCAAATTTGTTTTGGTTTTTCAGATATGTCTCAAGTAGACTGGTTCAAGAATCAAATTAAGGGCTACAGTAATTTAGGGAAAGTTGCAAGAGAATGTTTAACTCTTCCTTCAGGAGAATTAAATTATCAAAAATTATATGATTCAATTGGATTCCAAGATCAAAAATTTTTAATGGGATTACGTGCGGCAGAGCTTGATATGACAAGTTTAGAGTTGAGGCAATTCATTGAGGCTAGATTTGATTCACTCTATAGAGATTTAGATAGAGAATGTTCAATTCCAATAGTAAAAACGGATTATCATCTTTGGTGTGATTCTTTTAAATTAGAGGCAGATTCAAAATACTTAGTGAAATGGAATAAAAAGGATTAATATAATTATCTAAATCTATCTTTAGACTCTTCAGAAACTTCTGTTAAGACTTCTCTAGAAATTTTTGCGAAGGCCGGCGTTACTATTACTGTATTTTCTAAAAATCCTGCTATGTTTCCTTCAAGAGCTTCAGTTGTCTTTTTTATTTTAGAAATTGCCCGCTTTAATTCAATTGGGTCTTTTTTCTTTAGAACTGAAATGTCAATTACTGCAATCGTATAACCTTCCCTCAATACATTTAAAATCGCGTTAACCTCATTGTAATCTTTTAAGACAAAAAGTTTAACTAAAACTTTCTTAGTTTCTTTTTCTTCTGAATCTAAATCAATCTCTAAATATTCGTTGTCTGTTCCCTCTCCATCAAGTGAACTTGAGAATGCTCTTTTTATTTTATCGAAAACCATAGAAAAATTATATTGTGGATATTTATAAAGATTTCGTAAGTTTAAGATATATTATTTAGTTTACTTAGAGGGAAAGAATTACTTTTTAGTGTCAATTACTTCTTTTCTTAAGCTTTCTAATTGTTCCTTGAACTCGGATTCTTGTTTTTCTAAAGATTTTAATCTTAAGTTTAGAAGTTGCTGTTTTTCATCTAATTCTTTTTTTATTTTTTCTTTATCTGATTTAATCATTAATTGTCCAATTATTTTGAAAACGTCGTCTCCGGCTTTTTCAATCTCGTTTAATGCGGATTCGTTTTCTACAACCTCCATTTGAAAGGCTTGTTTTTGAAAAAGAATGTTTTGCATATTTTGTTCTAATAATTGTAATTCTTGTATGTTTTCTTGAGATTCCATTTAAATTGCTTTTATTTTTTTTACTTTAGTTCGCGGTTTGTTGAAAATCTTTGAACCACATTCTGGACAGACAAATCTCTTGTTAAGATCTTCTGATTCAATTTTGTGCCCGCATTTGAAGCATTTGTATTCTACCATTTAATCCTCCTGTAAGTGATATGTATTTGATGCAAATTTTTTGTTGCATTTTGAACATTGCCAGATTCCGTTAGATAATCTTTTTGCGCCTGCCTTTTGGCAAATTGGGCAGGTTTGTCTTTTTCTTTGTTTTTCTTCCACGTTAGTAAGTTTAGCTTTTAGGGTACTCCCATATCTAGCTCCAAACCTTCCTGCTGACTTTGTTTTTTTTAATTTTGTTGCCATTTTATTTTACTTAATTCAAACCCACGGTGTTTATAACACCGAATGGGACGGCGCGGATTTGAACCGCGGTCGTCAGGTCCCAAACCTGAAATACTACCAGGCTATACTACCGCCCCATGATTTTTATAATTACAGAGGGTTTTTATTTCTTTTCCTCTGTTGCTGCGGGTGGTGCTGGAGCCTCGCCTTCTGCTGTTGGTGCTGTTGGAGCTGCTTCTCCTTCTTTTGGTTCAGCGGCAGCAGCTGCTTCCTTTTCAGCTTCAGCAGCAGCTTCTTCTTCTTCTTTCTTCTGCTTTTCTTGAGCTGAATGTAAATCCTTAAAGTATGAATCTAATTGTTTTCTTTTTTCTGCATCTGTTTCTGTTTTTTGTTCTTGAATTTCATTATCATATTTTCCTGCCTCTACTTCGCTTGCAATTTTAACAGCTGGTTGATTTTCAATTAATAATCCTAAACTAACGCAAGTTCCTGCAATTGTTTTAACTGCAGCTTTCAAGTCCTTACATAATAAATTGGGTAATTTTGTTTTTGCAACAGAAATTATATCTTCAATAGAGGCGTTTCCTGCCTGAATTTTTTTCTGTTCTCCGGCGCCTTTTTCTAATCCTAATTGTTTTTTTAATAATTCTGAAACTGGTGGGGAGAATACTTTAATTTCAAATGTTTTTAATTTTGTATCAACTTCTAAAGTTACTGGAACTTTTAATCCTTTGAAACCTGAAGTAGCGTCGTTAACATCAGAAATGACTTTGCCCATATTGATTCCGGCTGGCCCAAGCTGTTGACTGATTGCTGGTCCGGGTTTCATTGCTCCACCTTCAACTAATAATTTTATTTCCATTATTGAGTTACTCCGATTTGTTTATTTAAAGTTAATGCTCCTCTTAAAGAATCTTCAAAAACAGAATAATCTTGTTGACCTTCTCTCCAAAGTCTATAATTAGTTCTTACTTGGGTGATTGCGTCTGACCTTGCTCTAAACTCTAAAGAGGTTCGTCCAAGATACTCAACGAGATCTTTCCCCCCCTCGACATTCCTACTAGATTCAACAATTGCTTTCATTCTATCATGAAGCGTTTCTTGATAGGTAGCTTGTCTAATATTGAATAACCAAAATTCTTCGAATGCTTCTGCAAATTTATCTGAAGCGGGGTCTTTTCCTTTTAAATTTAAACAAACCCTAACAGATTCTTCAAAATATCCTTTAGGCATAACTTTGCTTTTAAAGTCTCTAATTTTTCCCCTCCCTAATTCTAATAAATCTTTTATTTCCATTACTCTTCTTCCTCAGATTCACGCCTTATAACCTTTACGCTATCCAATTTAATTGAGACTGGTAATGGAACTACTGCTCCTAATAAATTTACAACGACTTCTTCTTTTTGTTTGTCGATTCTTGTAACTTTGGCTTTTTCGCCTTTTAGAGTTGCTCCAATAATTTCAACGATGTCACCTTCTTGAATTGAAATTGTCGTCGCTGATGGTTCAACCATGTTTTGAATTTCTTCATAAGGAATTGTTTTCCCAATTATTCCCTTTACATAAGGTAAATTAAAAACTGATTCTTCTGCAGAATCTCTGTCCTCAGCTTCTAGTAAGATGTATCCTCGAAGTCCGAAAGGTCTTGAAACTGAAAAAACATTTAGATTTTTTTTCTGAGCTTTCTCAGCAATCATGTCGACGGATCGTTCTTCTTTGTTTGTTGTTACTTTTATAATGAAAATCATTTTGTGTCCACTACTTCTTAACTTCAAAGAAGTAGATATAATTAATTAAAATTAGGGGTATTTAAATCTTTTTATGATTAATCTTTTTTGAATTTAGCAATTAGCCATCCAATAAAAACTCCTAAAGGGAGATAGGCAAAAAAAGTTGCTGCCCCAACATTTAAAGCAATATATCCAAAATCTGCGTAATCCTTTCCAAGATAAGTTAAACTTGTTAAAAGACCAAATAAAATTCCTATTAAACCTCCCAGAAGGGGAAGAGGAAATTTTTTTGATTCATTTGGAACAGAGAGAATTGTTTTTGGTTTATTTTGAGGATTACTTTCAATTGTTTTGATTTCCTCTTCGCCTTTTCCAAAAAAATAATCAATTAAAGCTAAAATTACCCCCACAAGAAATAAAATTACCCCTAATCCTCCAATTAATAATAATAAACCCATCATCGCGAATCCATCGGGAAATTGCTTAGCAATAAATGAAACAAAAAGAATAAATATCAAAAACAATCCGATAACTATTGGAACAAAATATTTTAGAAATTTTAAATAACCTTTTATCAACGTCATAAAATGATTAATGGTCATAACCTTTTAAATCTTTTTATACAAAAATTTTCATTGCAATTGAGATTAAAAACCCTAAAGCGCCCAAGATTAAAATTCCGATTGCTGCAACTTTTGCGGTTTGATTAAATTCTTTTTTGGATGGTTTTTTTAATGCAGTCCAAACTCGTTTGCATTGAACGAAAAATGATTTTAGTTTTTGAGTTACCATAAATAAATAGAGATAAAGGGTTTTTAAAATTGTTGGATTACATTAAGGTGTTTTAAGTTGATATTGATTAGAACGGAATATCATCAAGATCCCCCTGTTTGGATCCTAGAAAAGTTAAGAGAGTTTTACCTATTTCCTGCTCTGGAATAATTCTTTCTCCATAAAATTCAAGATACTCATCCATTTTTTCTCTCAATATTAAAACCTGAGAATAAACTTCTGGAAGAGGAGGGTTTTTATTTTTCTTTAATCCTTCAGTTAAATCTCTCTGTTGACTATCAATGTTCCTAATTTGTTGTACTTGGTCCTTAGAATATTGTCTTCCTTCTGAAGGGGATTCTTCGCTCATTTTATTCAAAAAGGAAAATGGTTTTTAAGAATTGTTGTAGTCTGCTGAAAGGTTTTTAAAATTGTTGTGGGGCCTTGTCTAAATTTTACTTCCTAATTACTTCTCTTGTTTGAACCATCCAAACTTGATAAGGATTGCCTGTTTCAAGTTCATCTTCGGAGATTGGTTCGGGTTTATGTTCTCTTAAATCATCTGAAGTTGCTTTTCTAGCCAAAGGACAATTTTCAGGACCGCAAGAATTGTCTTCAGTTCCAAGACATTTTGCTTTTAAATTATGAAAAGAAATTCCGCAATACATTCTTAGCTTAGAGAGACGAACTAATTGAGGGTCTCTGTCGCGATATTGTTTATCCATTTTATTTAATAAGAAAAGTAGTTTTTAATAATTGTTGTGGTTTAATCTTTATTCCAATTATAGTCTTTTTCCTTTCTGACTCTCAAGGGACCTATAAAATCAGATTGAAAGGGCATCAGATCATCTACTTCCCCAGTTGTAGCATCTTTCCAAGAAAGATTATAGTATTGTTGTCCCATCGGAAACCCTTTATTTGGAGTGTTAAATCTACAATCATCATATGCCTTAGAAGGATAAATAAATGCAACCCTCTGTCTCTCAACTAAGATTCTATCCTCTCCCTCAAATGCTCTTTTAGAATCAAAAATTTGAAGATCTAAATAATTAGCTTTTGCCAACGCAACTGCAGATGATGCTAAAAAATCTGCAAAGTTACCTTTAGTTAAAATTCTTATTTCATATCCATTTGATTCCATTTGCTGCCTTAAACTTTTCATTTTATTCAAAAAATTCAATCCCGAGTTCGTCCTCGATTTCGTCGTGTTTTAATTGGTCGATTGTTTTTCCGTGTCCGATTATTTGATTACTTTTGACACCGGTTATAATTATCATTACTCTTATTGATTTTTCCATGTCAGCAGAAATTTGTGACCCCCAGATTAGTTTTGCGTCGGGGCTAAGTTTATTGCCGATTAACTCAATTATTGATTTGCACTCATCTAAACTCATGTCTGGTCCTCCAACAATATTTACTAAAGCGCCTCCAGCGTTATTTATATCGACATCTAAAAGTGGATTTTCTATTGCTTTTTGGATTGCGTCAATTGCTCTGTTTTCGGTGTCTGATTCTCCCATTCCGATTAAAGAAACTCCTCCGTTTGACATTACTGCTTTGATATCTGCGAAGTCTAAGTTTACTAGTCCAGAAGTTGTTACTAACTCTGTAACTCCTTTAACTGCGTTGGTTAAAATTTCGTCTGAGATTTTGAAGGCGGTGTGAAGTGGCAATTCTGGGGCTAAATCTAAAAGTCTGTCGTTGGGGATGACTATTAAAGTGTCTACCATTGACTCCATTTTTTCTAAACCTTCTGTTGCATTTTCCAATCTTTTTTTACCCTCGATGGCAAATGGTTGTGTAACGACGCCAATTGTTAAAGCACCTTGCTTTTTTGCGATTCTTGCGACTTCAGGAGCGGCTCCGGTACCTGTTCCTCCACCCAAACCACAAGTTATGAAAATCATATCTGCACCTGCAATTTTTTTCTTGATTTCTGATTCAGATTCTTTTGCTGATTCCTCACCTATTTTGGGATTGCTTCCTGCACCAAGTCCTTGAGTTAATTCTTTTCCAATTAGAATTTTTTGGTCTGCCTGGGCGTAAAGTAAATCTTGCGCGTCGGTGTTTATTGCAATTAATTCTCCACCTTTGATTCCTATTTCTTTCATTCGAGACAAAGAATTATTTCCTCCGCCTCCGATTCCAATTACTTTAATTTTTGCAGTTTGTTGTTTTAATAATTCTTCGAGTTCTCTATCTATTTCTCGAACTTCATTAGAAACTCCGCGTGAAGGCATTTCTTCGCGAGGGACAGATTGTGTAGAATTTTGCTCTCCCCCCTCTTGATTAAAACTATCCATGTTTAAAAAATAGTTTTTAGATTTATAAGTATTGTTGGGCTAAAAGATAATTATTCGAGAGGATTGTTGAGAGGTAGAATGATTATTCAGAAGGGTCTGCTTCTTCTGATATGTCTTTCGCTTTATCTAGATTTTTTTCACTGACTGCTTTTTCAACTATTTTTTCAGCTTGTTCTGCAATTTCTTTTATTTCTAAACCTAAACCGAAAAGTTCTTTGAACTTTTCTTCAAACATTTGTGCGAATTTAGACATTGCTTTTTCAACTTCCAAAACTATTTTATTTGATTTAACCTCGAAGTTGAAATCTTTTCTAAATAAGAAATTTACAAAGGCACCAATTTTTTCGTTCATATCTTCTATTTTTCTTAAAATTTTGACATCGTAAATTACTGTCTTTCCTGCCATTGGGTGATTGAAATCGATCATTACTCTACCGCCCGATGCAGACAGAACTTTTCCCATTCTTCCGTCGAAATTAAATACTGCTCCTGGTACAGGATTTATTTTTTGTTGGGCAAAAACTTTTATTGGCATTAATTGAACTAGTTCAGATGATCTGAGGCCGAAGGCTTTTTCTGGCGAGAGTTCAATATTATACTCTCCTTGTTCTTTGCCGATTAAAAATTCGTCGATACCTTTTAGAAACATTCCTTGACCTAACGCGAATGCAAATGGTTTTACTTCTTGTTTTTGTAAACCTGCCGTGTCTAAGTCAGCTTGGATGTTTGAATCGAAAATTTCTCCGGTGTCTTTTATTCTGCCAGTGAATTCAATTTCAATAAAGTCTTTTTCTTGAAGTGCCATAATTGTAAGTTAGTTAGAGTGTTTATAAAATTAATTGAAATATAGAAGTTATGTTTTTGATAAATTTTAAAGCGTCTAAAGATTTAAGAAGTTTGAAAGGGATTGTAGTTTATGGGTAAAATTTTAAGTTTAGAATATGGGAAAATTATGCCTGACTTTTTTCCAGGTCGATCTCCTCAAGACGCACAGACTTTAGAAGATTTTAGTAGGGAACTATCTCAAATGTTATTTGAAAATTCATGTTTTCATAGCTGTTCCATTAATCTTCCAAGAAATTTGGAAGTAAAAGTAGAATACAAAAATTTTGATAGCCCAAATTCCAATTCAATTGCTAGTCAATTAATTTTCCATACTACCCACTCCCTGGGGGATGCTTTCAAGATTGCCGGAGGGAAGGATTATTCCAAGCCATTTGTTCTTAGGTCATCGCGCATTTTACCTGTTGAGGTTTATGAAGCAGAAGTTTATAGAAAGGTTTTAAGTTCATTACTTGAACAAATAAAATCAGATTAAGTAAAAAATCATACAAACTTTTATAAATAAGGAAATTTTCTTTGAAAGATGGTATTAAAAATTATTAACGCTACTGAAGCAAAAGTTGGGACGAATATTATTGTGGATGGACACCCATGTGTTGTGAAAAAAATTGATATTTCTAAGACAGGTAAACATGGACATGCAAAGGCGAGAATCGAGGCTGTTGGTTTGATTACTGGAAACAAAAAAGTTTTTGTTGTGCCTGGACACGATAGACTAGAGGTGCCAATGGTAGACAAACGAAAGGGCCAGGTTCTTTCAAAAAGCGAAGGAAAGGCCAGCGTTATGGATATGGAATCTTTTGAAACTTTAGATATTGATTGCCCAGAAAAAGAAGTTTGTGATTCTTTAGAAGAAAGTGGAAATTGCGAATACTGGGATATTGAAGGTACAAAAATCATTAAACGGAAACTATGATTTTTGCACCTATCCTTGCTGAAAAATCAGCAGACAAGGAACGAAAATAATTAAACGGAAACTATGATCCTGAATAGATATTTTTAAAAACTAAATTTCTATGTAAAAATATGACAGAAAAAAACCAACCAGAATATAAAGAAGTTTTTGCTCATTTAGGAAAAGAGCCAACTAGAAGATTTCCTCTGAGAAGAAAAATGTCTAGTGGATTAAGTGAAGAGGGATATCGAGGAGACCCCATGGCTTTTCTAGAAGAAGCAGATGTGCTCCAAGAATATAAAGATAAACAAAGAGAATTTGGTAAACTTACGTTGAAACTTTTGACTCCAGTTCTTTAAGGATTATCTCACAATAAATCCCAACATTTAAAAACCAAATTTATTCTTAATTAATATGGCAACAAAAATACCTGAAGCGCAAGCGCGATTGTTCAAGAATGTATTTGTGTGTAAGAATTGTCAGACTAAAAAAAAGTCGACTTCGCTTAAAGTTCTAGAGGGCAAAGAAAAATGTCGGAAATGTAACAAAAGAGCATTTAGACCTTTGAAGAAGAAATGATTCTTTCGGAAAGTTTAAAAGTCAATAAATAAAAGAAATTCTATGACAAAAACAGCTTTAATAGGATTGCATGATTATGTTCTTAAAGAGAATGTGGAAGCATTAGCTGAGATTCGAGGTTATTATGTTAAGGTAATAGATACTTTTGAGGAAATGGAAGCCCAGGCTCAAGCAAAAGATTATGATAGATATTTAATGGATGCTAATTTTGGGCATAGTGGAAGCCCAGATGTTACACCTTCTGAAACTATTTGGAATTTACCTCAAGTAAAGGAAAGAGTTGAAAGAGGGGAAGCAAAATTTATTGCTGTCTCGAATGGTCTAAAAACAATAGAAAATGCTACTGAAAAAGGTATTCCAGCAGAAGATACATTTTGGGCTATACGTGAATATGAATCCTTTTTTGATTAGTTCATTTTAAAAACCCTTTTTCACTTTCTTAATTATTAGGTAAAAAGATGGTTGAATTTATTGTTTATGATTTGGTATTGTTAGCTTTATTTGCAATTTTCGTTTCGTTATTTTTATATAAGAATCGTAAGAATTTAAAAAAAGAAGGTTTGCTATTTTTATATAAAGCTGGTTGGGGAATTAAACTTATTAATTATGTTGGGAATAAATACACTAAAACTTTGAAAGTTTTGAGTTATGTTTCTATTGCTCTAGGCTATGTGCTGATGGCTACGATGTTGTGGTTTTTGGGGCGGATTGTTTGGATTTACGCTTTTGCTCCAGATATTGTTCGAGCGATTAAAATTCCGCCGATAATGCCTTTGATTCCTTACTTACCTCAAGCGTTTAAATTGGATTTTCTGCCTCCGTTCTTTTTTATTTATTGGATTGTTATCTTGGCAGTAATCGCAATTTCCCATGAATTTGCCCACGGTATTTTTGCAGCGTACCATAAAATTAAAATCAAATCTACAGGATTTGGATTCTTTCCATTCTTCCTTCCAGTATTTTTAGCGGCCTTTGTTGAGCTCGACGAAGAGAATATGCAGAAGCACAAAAAAACAGAACAAATGGCAATTCTTTCTGCTGGAACTTTTGCAAATATTTTAGTTGCGATTTTCTTCGGAATTATTTTGTCTGTATTTTTTTCTATGGCATTCGTACCTGGCGGAGTTCAGTTTGATAGTTATGCTTATGAAATTGCAAATGTTAGCGGGATAGCAAATGTGAATGGAATTCAGTTAGAAAATCCAAACGTCCCACAAGTTGTAGAATTATTAAATAGCGGAGAATTAAATGAAATAACATACAACGGGGAAGTATTCGTCGGGGTTAAACAATTTGTAGGAGAAGAATATGCTTTACTATATTACGATGCTCCAGCGATTAATAATCTCCTTGGGGGGATAATAACAAAAGTTAATGGAGTTGAGATTTTAGATAGAGAAAAACTTGGGAAAGAATTAAATAAATATTCTGCAGGGGAAACGATAACCTTGACTAGTATTGAGAGAGATGTGCTGAGGACTTCGGAAATTAGTTTGGGACAGCATCCAGAGATTGTATTTATCAATCAAGAAAGTTCGGGACTTGCTGAAAAAATTACTAAGATTTTTATGCGTTACAAAAAGCCAAATGTTTATTACAAACCGCGTTGGGATGGAGCAAGTGTTTTCATTTATAATTTATTATGGTGGTTAATTTTAATCTCAATAAGTGTAGCTCTAATTAATATGTTGCCAGTTGGGATCTTCGACGGAGGAAGATTCTTTTATCTAACCGTCTTAGGCATTACTGGAAGCAAAAAAATTGCAAGAAGAAGTTTTGCAATATTAACCCAGTTTTTCCTATTATTATTGTTAGTTTTGATGATTTTCTGGGTCAAGAGTTTTTTCTAAAGATTTTTAATTGATGGTTTCTCTGAAGTTTTATGATACCTGAAAAAGTTAAGGAAGTTTTGAAAAAGCAACATTATGAAATTGTAGGGAAACATTCAGCAGTGCAAGTTTGTCATTGGACGAAAAAGTCTTTGCGAGATCAAGGAGTTTGTTACAAAGAAAAGTTTTACGGAATAAAAAGCCATAGATGTTGCCAAATGACGCCGGCGGTTATGTGGTGTCCGAACCAATGTGAACATTGTTGGAGAGCAATTGAATTAAATCTTGGGGATAAATTAGGAAATGAAATTAATTCTCCTTCTGCAATTATTGATGGATGTATTGAGGCACAGAAAAAACTTTTGGAGGGATTTAAAAAATCGTCAGGAGATCCAAGTAAATTCAAACGGCAAGTTAGGCAAGATACAAATATGGAAAAATTTGAAGAGGCACAAGAGCCAATGCAATTTGCAATTTCATTGAGTGGGGAACCGACGCTGTATCCGAAAATTGGAAGTTTAATTGAAGAGCTGAGAAAAAGAAAGAAAACTTCTTTTTTAGTCACTAATGGACTTTATCCACAAAAGTTGAAAGAACTTTTAGCAAAAGGACAAAAGCCTACGCAACTTTATATTTCAGTTAATACTTCGAATGAAAAAGATTATACAAAATTCCATAAAAGTTCTATAAAAAATGCGTGGGAAAAACTAAATGAAAGTTTGAGTTTAATGAGTCAATTTCCTAGAAGTGTTTTTAGAATTAATCTGATTAAAACAAAAAATATGTCGCAGAAAAATATTTTGGAATTTGCTGAATTAATTAAAGAGGCAAATCCAAAGTTTATTGAATTGAAAGGTTTTATGAGCGTGGGATTTGCGCGCGCAAGATTGGGTTATGATAAAATGCCTTGGCACAAGGATATGCAAAAATTCGCCAAGGAACTTGTTGAGAACTTGGGTGGAAAATGGAAAATCCTCGACGAGCACGAAGTGTCAAGGGCAATTGTTTTGGGGAAGGATAAAAAAGAATTAAAAATTAAGTGGAATTAATCACCGGCTAATCCGGCGAGGGTACAATCCTTTTCTTCCACTTCCAGCCATCTTAAAGTAATTCTTGTGAAATCGCCCCCAAAATGAGAATCTCCATCTAGTTTCCATTGTTGCCTATTATAATCAAAAAGATAATATCTATCGGAGGTGTTAATTCCCAAATGGCTCACAAGCTTAAACACAGTTTTGGGATCAATGGGCCTTCCTTCGATGTGATCAAAGGTTATGTTAGCAGCGATATCTCCTTTATTAAAAATTAAATGATCCTTGTCTAATTCCCCGGGAAATAAATTTCTCTGTTGAAGCATAGAATTTATTCTTGATTTAGAAATTATTGGGAATCCTTCTTGATATTGTCCATTCATTTAATAATCAAACCGAGTTTATTTAAAAAATTATTGTTTTGGTGAAAGATGGAGATGAGGAGGTTGAATTTATCTTTTGTTCCAATTATTACAAAAATAAACTTTGCAAGGAATTTTAGAATCATCTATATAACTTAAAACAAATGATTCTTTTCTCTTTGAAGAACGATACTGCCTATCTTTTTCGGGCAATGGTCTTGTAGCAGTATCACATATCTCAGGCATTGATTCACCAGGATAGTATAGTTCATATTTCATGAGATTAAAATGTTTTACACCTATTTAAATTTTAGGAAAATTAACCATCAAGAGAAATAAATTCTTTATATCTTTGATAAATGGTGAAATAAGAACAAGCGTCTCTTAATTCTTCGCTGTTTGAATCCCCTATTTTTAAAGGCGGAATTTTTTCCAATTGTTCTGGAGCCATTACCCTTCCTTGAGCATTAATTATCCAGGGATTTTCTCTGTTTGGAATAACTGTAGTTGTTTCTGATTTTTCTAATTTGGTTAATAATCCAAAACCTTTTGATTCTAATTTTCTAGCTGTTTCAAAATCTGCTAGTTCTTCTTCGCTCCAATTTTCTTCAGTAAATAATTCTCTAGGCAATTCAGTCATAGCAAAGGGGGTAAGAAGTTAATTCTCTGCGTTCAAGTTGTTCTTGATATTCTTGTAATTGTTCAGAAAGATTCATCCTATAAATCAATTACTCCCTCTTTTGTTAGAGCTGCGAATCTAACTCCGACTGGCAAATTGATTAATGCAGAAAGTAATGCCATATGTTCTTTTCCGTCGCCAGAAGCTAGCGTGAGTGCGACTTCAAGTCCGTGAATTTTGCCCTTTAATTTTTGAGATAAATCTTCTTTCAAATCTTTAATTCTTTGACTTAAATCAATTTTAATAAATTCGAATTCTTTTTCGTGTTTGAAATCTTTTGCAAAATCGTCACCGATTAAAATTATTTTTTCCCATTCGCCATGCTTCATTAAACCAGAAACCTGCGCCCATGTTCCCTTGCCTGAAGATAGTAAACAAATTAATTCCATGAAATAAGAGAGATAGATTTCTTTTTAATGTTTTATATTCTAGAAAACATAATATATTCGAAAACCATAAAGAATATAAAGTAAAATTGTGGCAAAAAGATATGTTAAACGAAGTAAGTGTTGCGGAATTTAAAGCTCCTTGGATTGAAATGTATGAATCAGCAAAAGGAAAATTGAATGCTGATTACCGTCAGAAAATAGTCCGAGGTTTAAGAGAAAAGTTTGACATTTATGAGGGAATTTTTAAACGGGGAGACGCGATTTATTTTATTTGCCCTACAAACACAAAGGCAGATGTTTTTGTTGATGCAGTTGTACTTCCAAAACAAGAAAGGAAAGGAGATTTAGAAGACATTCACCTGACAGAAGCTGACTATGAAAGGTTGAAGAAAATTTTCTTAAAAAAAGAGAACAATTCAGACATTGATGAAAGATTAAAGTTGGGCATGGTAAGAATAAGTAATACTTCTATAGGTATGATGGGATTGGTTGGTCTTCAAAACCTCAAAGAATTGGAACAATATGGGCATACAAATATTATGGGTGATCCTGTAACAGATTAACTACCGAATAATTTATAAACTCAAATTATCTAAAGTTTTTGTATTGCTTGACTATATCGTTTCAAAATACACTCTAGGTTTGAGACGCGTGATATAGGAGATACATATAATAAAATGGCAGATTTGAAAACCGATTTAAAAAAAGCTCTGGAAGAGTTACGTAAAGGGAAGGAACGGAAGTTTGACCAAACAGTTGATTTAATTATAAATTTGCAAAAAGTTGATTTGAAAAAAACAACACTTAATGTTATTGTGAATGTTCCGCATCAAGTAAAAGAGAAAAAAATTGCAGGTTTCTTAGAATCAGACAATAAAAATGTGGATACGATTACTCCAGAGCAATTTAAGAAATATAATGATAAGAAGAAATTAAAAAAATTAGTAGAGAGTTATGATTTTTTTCTTGCGCAAGGAAGTTTAATGCCAAAAATTGCAACAACCTTTGGTAGAGCGTTAGGACCAGCAGGAAAAATGCCTTCTCCCCAGTTAGGAATAATTCTAAATGCAGATGATAAAGCAATAAATGAAGTGAAAGCAAAAATTAGTAATAGTATAAAAATTAAAGTTAAAGAGGCTAGTATTAAACTTGCGATTGGGAAACAGAGTATGAAAGATGAAGACATAATTGAGAATATTAATACAATTTACAAAACTGTTCTGAAACATTTACCGCGAGAAAAAGAAAATGTAAAGAATGTTGAAGTTAAATTCACAATGACTAAACCGCAGAAAATTTCGATAAGATAAAATGGAAAATAATTGGAAACAATGGATTGGAAGAGAAGTTGATGATGGACGAAAAGGACTTTTAGAAGTTTTAAATGGAAGAGAGGCGAAACAAATAGTTCATAATTTATCTGGATCAATAGAAGAGAACTATGTTTTTATTTGGGGAGAGGAAGGAAGTCGAGTTTATACTAATTATGGGACAGAGGAAGAATTTTCCAGAACATATGAAATAATTAACGGAAAATTAAAAAGGAAGGTGATAGAATAAAATGGCAGAAATAAAAAAACCAGCTCAAACTCGCGCTCCCGCTCACATCAAGGGCGACGCGAAAGGTTCGCAAAAACGCTCGGCAAGAACTGATCCACCAAAGTGGAAATTGGAAACTGTTACAGAGTTAAAGGATTTAGTTAGTGGGAGTAAAACAGTTTTAATTGCTTCAATTAAGAATTTGCCTGGCTCACAATTTCAAGAAATTGTTAAGAAACTTCGAGGACAAGCAGTTGTAAAAGTTCCAAAGAAAAATTTAATTCTTAGAGCGATCGATGAAGCGGAAACAAAAGAAGGAGAAAAATTAAAGGGTTCGATTGGCGAAGCTGTTGCAATATTATTTTCAGAAAGTGATGCATTTGATTTATCTCTGGATTTATTAAGAAACAAAAGTCCTGCAAAAGCAAAAGTTGGACAAATTGCTCCGTTGGACATTATTGTTTCAGCAGGTCCAACAGATTTAGTTCCAGGTCCAGCAATTTCAGAATTGGGTGCTTTGGGAATTCAGATTCAGATTAAAGATGGGAAAATTGCAATTAAGGAAGATAAAGTTTTAGTTAAAGAAGGCGAAGAGATTTCTTCGGGGGCAGCGGCGATGATGAGTAAGTTAGATATTAAACCGTTTTCAATTGGGTTCTTACCTTTGAGTGCGCTTGATACTAAAGAGAATAAATTTTATGCAGAAATTAAAATTGATATTGAAGGGGCTCTTGAAAATTTGAAGGCAGATTATGGGAAGGCATTGTCTTTTGCAGTTTCTATGGGATATGTCTCAAAAGATACAATTTCTCACTTGTTAGCAAAAGCAAATGCACATGGAACTAAAGTTCATAGAATAATGACTGGGGAACCAGAGCCAGTGGCAGTTGAAGCACCAGCAGAAGAATCAAAACCAGAAAAAAAGGAGGAGCCCAAGAAAGAAGCAGCAGCTGAAGGTCTTGGTGCACTGTTTGGATAAAATGACAGAAAGAGATTCTATCCCACAAGGGATGTTGGATGAAATTTATCAATATCCTGCACCATCTACTGGAGAGACTCTAATGGTAAAAATAGAGGTATATCATTCACAGGGTTGTAAAAACATCCGGTTTCGTGATGTTAGGAGAGATCCAGATAATTCTTGGAATAAAATAGGGAGAAGATGTGCTCCGGACGGACAAGGAATTGTAGAAGGTTTATTAGCAGGAGTACTTATTTCAGAAGGAATGGATGAAGTTGACTTTTCAAATAAATTTTGGGTAAGAGCTTACCAAGTTCAAACTCCAAATTTAAATGGAGGAAAACAATAAAATGGCAGAAAATTTAATAATGTCAGAAGAAATTACTCAAAGACTTGAAAATTTGAAAGAAGAAGGAAAGATGTGTCCGTTTTTATATGATGGTAGTCCCTGCGCAAGTGAAATAGATCGATTCTGGGCAATGAGTTGTCCAAATGATTATCAAATTTGTAATAGATATTCAACTCAAACAGAACTAAATTCTGGGAGAGGAAAACAATAAAATGGAAAACGTATACGCAGCACTTTTACTGCATAAGGCAGGAAAGGAAGTTAATGAAGAAGGAATCAAAAGTGTTGTTGCAGCCGCTGGCATCGACGTGGACGAGAGTAAAATCAAGTCTCTTGTTGCTAGTTTGAAGGACGTGGATATCGAAGCTGAATTAGCAAGTGCTAGTTTAGTTGCTAGTGCTCCTGCTGCTGGAAGCGCACCTGCGGGTGGAGCTGAAGGTGGAGAAGCAAAAGCTGAGAAGCCAAAAGAAGAAAAGAAAGAAGCTGCAGCAGAAGGGCTAGGTGCTCTATTTGGATAAATTTAATTTATTTTAATTCAAATATCATCTACCCTCAAACACATTAGTTTGAACTTCTAAATAAGAAAGTAACAAGAGACGAGCGTAGCGAGAGTTAGAATGAATTTGGAGAGGGATAAATTTATAAGTTAGAGATTTTTATAGTAGATATAAAATGGGGTTATTTGAAGATTTTTGGGGAGAAGCTCCAAAGAGAAAAAAAAGATCTATAAAAAAGAAAGTTAAGAAAAAGACAATTAATAAAAAATCAAACCAACAAAGTTCACTATCTAGCACAAGAATAAATAATGATTTTAAAAAGATTAAAAAAATATTAATGTCTTTTAATCCAAAAGAAGTTTTAAGTCCTCACACGCTCAAAAAGAAAAATGAAAAAGATATTGAAAATATACTATTTGGAGCTTTGGGAGTTAAGTTAAAGGGGATTAAAAGTCAGATTAAGAAAAGTAATGGAATAGTGGATATGAGTTATAAAAAAATTGGCATTGAAATAAAACTATGTAAAGAGGGTGGAGTGAAGAGAATTAGAGATAGACTAAATAGACAATTAAGGGAGTATAACAAAAAATTTAAGAAATTAGTAATATACATGCTTAATTTTGAAAAAAGTTCTGGGCAAAAAAATGCTTATATAAAGAGGTTTCTAGAAAAAGACTTTGAGGATATTAAATCTGTAAAAAAAAGGGATTTTGTTTTAATAATTAAAAAAGTTTAATCCCCTCTATTTAGATTATTAAATCAGATAACTTTCTTAAAAAGATTATTTTCCCAATGCTAAATTTAGAAGCCCGATTAAAATGAATAATCCTCCGAGGGCAAATATCCATTTAGAATAAATCTGAACAATTAAATTTGCGCTTGCGGAACTTTGAAATAAAAATCCGGATAATAGGATTATTGCTCCGATTATAAAAGATACTTTTGAAGGATTTGCCATATGAATAATCTAATTATTTAATTTAAATAATTTGTGATTGATGAGATTCTTCATATTCAATAATAAAGATTTATAATCAATTACCTCGCCGGGATATGCTGACTTGAACTCTTCCTTTTTTTACAAAGCATCATCATTAATTTGTAATAATAAAAAGTAGAACTACTCCAAAGTATACTAAAAATATTTAAACTCGAAAAACTATTTAAACCTATGAAAAAAGAGGTTATTATGGTAGACGATAATAATGTCTTTGATGAACAAAAGTTCCTACAAATGTTACATTATGTTATTTATAAAACATCGGGATTGCAAAATGTAGGTAAAGTTGTACTCTACAAAATAATGTATTTTTCAGACTTTGATTTCTATGAATTATGTGATAAATCTATTAGTGGAGAAAGCTATTTTAAATTGCCCCTTGGACCTGCTCCATCACATTTCGAGACGGGAATAACAAAACTTCAGTCAAAAAAGAAAGTTAAAGTTATCAACACGAAATATGGCTCATTTAATCAAATAAAGGCTATATCATTCTCTGAACCTAGCTTAAATTTACTTAATGGGGACGAACTTAGAATTATAGATAAAGCTATACAAAAACTTTCATCTATGTCTGGCAGTGGAGCGAGCGCATATTCTCATGAAGATATTCCCTGGAAAGCTACAGAAAGTGGGAAAGAAATAGATTATGAATTAGTGTTTTATAGGGATGATAAATTTTCTGTAAAAAATGGTCTCGAAATTAGTTGTTAATTTTTTTTACCAAATAAGGTTTTATTCTATTGACATCATGATTTGCCTGTTTATTTTTTGCATAAATTGCGATTAAGATTATTTTATTTTCGTAAGGATTATAAGTGTAAATAATTCTTAAATCCCTTGTACTTTTAAGATATTTACAACGAACTTTTCTTGCCTTATATATGAAGTGAAATCCTTCTCCAAAATCTGTTAACTTTTTTACATGAAAAGTTGAATGTTCTAAATTGGGAAAATATCCCAATAGAGCTTTTATAAAAACTTCAACATCACTTACTATTGACCTATACTTCTTTAGTTTATGAATATCTTTCTCAAATTCATTAACATATTTTATTTTAGGCTTTTCACCACTTTCCATATAAAATTAATATATAAAAAGCAAGTTTAAATATATTATGAACTAAATTATATAATTAAAATAAAGCTAGTTTTATTTGGTATTATTTCTATTCTGGATTTAATCATAAATAGTAATAAAGATTTATAATAATTACCTCTTTTGCTCTGTAATTTTTTCATTCAAATCCTCCCTTGCTACGTGCCAGAGCAAGCCCAATGCACTTCGCTGAATTAAGTTATCTAATAATTACTTGCAATAATTTTTGAAAAATCTGAATCTATTATATCACCAAAATACTTTTAATTGGAATAGATTTCGTTACTTCATGACATGGTCACTTTACGAAGTTGATGAGAATTCTGAAGAAGAAAAGCATCGCGAGTTGAAACCGCTCACTTTTTGTAATGGAAAAACTCAACAGGATGTTGTTAAAGAGATTTTAAACGCGATTGAAGAAGGACATAAAATTATTTTTGTGCACGGAGTTTGTGGTACGGGGAAATCAGCGATTGCATTAAATGTGGCTCGAAAATTAGGCAAGACTTCAGTAGTTGTTCCAGTGAAGGGTTTGCAAGCGCAATATAAAAAAGACTATGAAGGAAATAAATATTTATTGAAAGAAAATGGGGATCGACTAAAAATTTCTGTAATGACTGGGAGAAAAAATCATGTTTGTAAATTTTTGAAGGACAATCAATCTGCAATTCCGAGGATAAAACAAGAGATTAATGCAAAGCTACATGATATTTTTGAGGGGAAAAAAGAGGAAGCAAAAGAATTAATTGGAAAAGATGAGAGTGCAAATAATTTTAATATTCCGTGCAAGATTGAGATTCGAGAAAAGAATTGGCAAAAAATTAAAAGATATATTAATCAAAATAAAAATGTTAATTTAAAAGATTTTGATGATATTAAAGATGTTAAACGGGCGTCAGTGGCGGCGGTTTGTCCGTATTGGAGTCCGGTTCTTCCAGATAGATATGAATTAAAATGTTTTTCAGATTCAAAAAAGAAATCTTATATGGGATTAAATAATGAGAAATATATTTTTTATCAGGGCAAACCAGGTTGTTCTTTTTATGAACAATTTAATGCATATGTCGAGGCCGATGTGCTTGTTTTCAATTCCTTAAAATATAAACTTGAAACTTTGTTGAATAGAAAACCTCTAACTGAAGTTGAAATAATTGACGAGTGTGATGAGTTTTTAGATAAATTTTCAAATTCGAGAGAGATAAATTTAGATAGATTGCAGAATTCATTAGTTAATGCTTCTTGGCTGGCAGAAGATTTTGTAGAGGTCATTAAAGAAATGGGGGAGATTATTTCGTATATAAAACGGGATGAAAGAATTCTAAATGCCATGGATAAAGATATAATTATTCCGTTAAGAGAAACCGGAATTTATGATTTGTTTAGGTTACTTTTGAAAAACCAGGGAATGTTATATGCAATTGATGAAGAAAATTACCTATTTGATTTTGAGGAAACAGCGAGGATGTTTGAAAGTTTTATTTTAGATAGTTTTATTACTGTTAGCAAAAAAAATGAGTCTTTAGTTATTAGTGTGGTTACTACAAATTTGGCAAAAATGTTTAAACAATTAATTGATAAAAATAAAGCGTTGGTTTTAATGTCGGGTACACTTCATTCGGATCAAGTGTTGAGGGATATTTTTGGGATAGAGGAATTTAAAAAAATAGATGCTGAAATTGAACAGCAAGGGGAAATTGAAGTTAAGAGAACTGGGTTGGAAATGGATTGTAAATATTCTAATTTTTCTTCTGGATTATATACTCGAGAAGATTATTTGAAAGCGTTCAGTAAATGTGTGGAAGTTGCTAAAAAACCAACGCTGATTCATGTAAATGCTTTTAGTGATTTGCCCACGGAAGTTGAATTAGAAAATTGTGATATAGACAATTTAATTTCTAGAGAGAAATTTTTAGAATTGCAAGAAAAAGATAAAACCGGGAAAATAATTGAAAAATTTAAAGATGGTCAAATGGATGTTTTATTTTCTACAAAATGTTCGCGGGGGATTGATTTTCCGGGGGAGCAATGTAATTCGATTATTTTTACTAAATATCCAAATCCAAATGTTAAGGATGCTTTTTGGAAAATTCTAAATAAAACCCAGCCGCAATATTATTGGGAATTTTATCGAGATAAAGCAAAGCGTGAGCTTTGGCAAAAAGTTTATCGAGGGTTAAGATTTAAAGAAGATAAAGTTGAAGTTTTAAGTCCTGATTCAAGAGTTTTAGATGCGTTTGAAAAAGAGAAAGTTTAAATAATAAGTTTCTGTATAAATATTAAAGAGAGGGAAAATGAAAAAAATTCTAATTGTGGATGATGATCAAAAAGATTCAGATAGCATGAAATCTATTTTGGAAGCAAAGGGTTATGAAGTGCTCGTGGAGAATAATGGTGCAGAAGCAATTGATGCTATTGATGAATCTAAATTTGATCTAATATTTATTGATATTAAAATGCCAACTCTCTCAGGATATGACTTATTAAGATTATTAAGAGAGAAAGTAGATGGAACTTCAAAAATGGTTTATGTTTCTATAATTCCAAAGAATGAAGTTAATATGGATGCGGTAGATGGGTTTATCCAAAAACCATTTTCTCAAGAAACATTGATTCAAAAAACGGAGGCACTAATTTAATGGCTAAGAAAATATTAATAGTTGATGACGAAGCAGATATTAGAACAACTGTAAAAACGGTTTTAGAAAAAGAAGGATATCAAGTTATAATAAACAATTTAATATTCAAACTTCAGCGGATGCATTTTTATCAGTGGATATTGAGACTTTTCCAACAAGTGTTACGCAAGGAGATAGCGACGTTAGTTTAATTGCCCGAGTTACGAATTTAGGAACAAAGGAAGGAACGAGCGTTTATCTAAACTGGTCGCTCCCAGATTACTTTACGATAACTAATGGTAATGAAAGTAGGAATCTGGGAACTTTAGCTATTGGGGCTAGCGGGACAAATACTTTAACAATTTCGGTAAATAGTGGAGCAACAGTTGAAAATGCAAGTATAACAGCTACTGCGACAGGGACAAATTTGACAGAAGTATCAGATACTGAAAATATTACAATTCTTCAACTACCCAGGGTAGCAGTAGTTTCCACGGGAGGAGGAGCGGGAGGAGGATCTGGGTCAAGTATAGGAGGAGCAACAAATAAAATAATTACATATGATAGAACCATAGAAATTGTGCGAGGTTTTGATGAAAGCTTCCAGATTCCAGTTCATAATCAATATAAATCGCAAGTGCTCAAAAACTTAAGGTTAAATATAACAGGATTTTTAGAAACATATATTTCAATATCTCCTGCAATAATTTCAACATTAGAATATAATGAGACAGCATATTTTACTCTTCAATTAAGTGCTCCGAATTATAGTGGTTATCAAGAATATGAAATTAAAGGGATAATTACTGGGCAAATGGTGGGAGAAGAAATCAAAATCCAAAATTATAAAGAGATTCAAACAATTAGATTAATTATCCAGGAAATTTCTTTTGAAACCTCTAATCTTAGTCTATTAGAGGCACGAAGTGCTGTGAAGGAAATGCAAGAGAAAGGATTTAATTTTGATGAAGCCGAAAAATTACTTAAAGAAGCGGAAATGTTATTGAATGTAGAGAGGAAAAATAAAGAATCTTGGGAAATGTCTCAAAATATTATTAAGATAAAAAACTCGGCTATTGAATCGGATGATTTGTTAAGAAGAGTCATTGCTGCATTGGAAACTCCTAGAAAAATTAATCTTCTTGTGGGAAATGTTATAAATAATTTTGGGGATTATGACAAAAAAACCCCTTTGAAAAATATGCTCACAGGAAGCACGGTGTTTGCAAGTGATTCAATTGAAGAAATAGTTGATTTGGGAATTATCTCTTTTGGGAGAGGGGACTATACTACTTCTCTTGAACGAGCGAAAGAAGCGCGGACATTATTATTGTTAGAAAGAAAAGGAAATTTTTTATTATTCCTATACTTGTACTGGCATTTAATTTTCATAGGGATATTCTTAATTTCTATTTCAGGGATAATTGGTTATAGGAAATACCAAAAAGTTAATCTTAGTGAAAATATCGAGGACACCAATAAAGAAGAAAGTAATGTTATGCAAATAATTGCAAATAATCAAAATAAATATTATTCTGGAAAAATGAGTATTAGTGATTATAATGAATCAATTAGGGGCAATGAAAAAAGACTGGCAATATTAAGAAAATCAAGGATCAGTTTGAGGAATAAACGAATTAAATTAATTGCGCCATCACAAATTAGAACTGACTTAAAAATTGAGTCTATGCAAATTGAAACTGAATTGAAAATAATCCAAAGAGCCTATTATATTAATAAAAAGGTTTCTGAAAGAGCATACAAATATCAATTCCATATACTTAACGAAAGGTTGGCAGAAATAGAAGAAGAGAGAACTACTCTTGCTTTGATGCAAGATAAAAAGATTAGGCAAAAAAAGTTTAAGATAAAGGGAAAGACAGCTCATAAAATCAACTTAAAAGAAAAAAAAGAAATTGTCCCTCAAGAGGGCATTTGGAATAAAATTAAAGCAAAGGTTAAGGAAGCATGGGAAAAATTTAGGGGAAGAAAAGAAAGAAAAAGAAAATTAGAAAAAGAAAAGATTATGAAAAGAATAAAAGAAACATTAGATAATGCAAAGGGAAGGGCTGCCCAACATACACCTAATAACAAATCGGAGGGGCAAAAATGAAAGATGAAATAAAAATTGTTTTGATAAGTGCATTATTTATTTTAGGAATCTCTTATTTATTTTTTAACATAAATTTTATCAGATTTACCGGCCAAGTAGTCTTAGAATCTGACATTGAGAATGGCTCTGTATTCACTCACGAAGACGCGTTGATTAGCATTGAAGAAGCAAAGGGTATAATTATTTGGATGGAGGAAAATAATTTTTCCAATATTTATTTGAAGGATAGATTATTACTAGCAGAAAAATTGTTGGAGCAAGTAAATTATGCAGAAATCTTAAGGGGACAAATTCAGGCAAGTAATGCGCAAAGATTCGAAGCAAGACAAGCTCTACAACTTATTGATTGGAATAAAATTGAATACACGGATATTTTAGTTTACACTGGTGAAATTGAAAGTCTTAAGAATAGAGCCATTAATTTGAGGGATGGAATTATGGTAGTGGAGTTGAGAATTGAAAACTATCCTAATCTTAATCTGAGTGTTGTAGAAAATTTATTGAAAGAAGTGCAAATTGCGTTAAGAGAGGAGAGATATAATGATGGAGAAGAATTGCTTCAAGAATAAAAAAAGTTGATGGAAGAGATTAGCACAGAAGCATCCATAACTAGTAGCCTCAAAAAAAATGTTGCAAATTTTATAGGAAGGAATTGGTTTTATGTTTTAATATTTTTAATTTTCATTTCCATTGGAGCTTATTTTGGTTATAAAAAATTTAGGGTGAGATTATTGCGCAACAAAGTTGCAGAATATTTAGCAAAACAATCTTCATTAATTTTCCTGATAAAAAAGACTCAAAAAGAAAGGTTCAAGGAAGGGAAAATTTCTGGGTTAATTTATAATATCCGTATGAAGAAATATAAAGAAAAAATGGCTCAAATAAAAAGAGAGTTGCCAGTGATTAATGCTAGATTAAATAAATTTTTGAAGAAACAGAAAAAAGAAAATATCCCAAAATAAAAGAAACGCCTCTGCTTATTATTGAAAAGGGCATATGTGGAATTTTAATAAGTTGTGCCCACATAACTAAAAAAATAAAAATTAAAAAATAGATTATTATTTAAGATAAAATCTATACATCGGTCTTAACATAGCTAAGATTCCTACACCTAAAAACCAACCCCAATGAATACTAAGCGCTAAAGTTAATGCGGCAGGCCATACTGTAATCAAGAAAAGAGTCAGAGCAAAGACTGTTAGTTTTGTTAATGCTATATCATGTAGATCAAGATTTTTCATTTTTTTTTCAAACATTTTTTTACCTCCTTTTACTATACCTACTAATCATTAATAGTTATAAACATTCTGCTCTGACTTAGTATTAAATTAAAGAGCCCAACATCAAAGATTGCAGAAAAATATCTGTGTTTAACCAGTTCGATTCTCCCACAAAACGCCGCCACCCTGACTCCCGATCTCGCTCGCAGTTTTTTTGGGATTATCCTGCTACCACGAAATCGCTCGAAATCGAAGTTCGATTCTCCAGAACGCCGCCACCCCGAATCGAACGGGGACGCCCAAAAGGGCTCCGGTCTCAAGCCGGATGCAATACCATTATGCGATGGCGGCATGTGTCTCTTTGGTTCTTTTATCTTAACCATCGTGTTCGCGTTAGCGAGACCAAAGGAACTATGCGATGGCGGCATATTAAAAATAGAAATGAAAGAGTTTTAAAGGTTTTGTTTTATGAAAAAAACTTCCACCATGGTTTTTTAAAATTTACCGGATTATCTTCTTCATCCATAATCTGATATGTAATCTTTGGTTTTTCTTTTAAGATTGGGGCTTTTTCTGCTAATTCTTGGTGCACTTTGTCAATTGCATTTTCAATTAAAACTTTTGAATAATCTTGATTGATTAATGCCCAACGAAGTGAGTCCAGAGTATAACCTTTTTTCAGATTTCTTTTAAGGTATTCTACTATTTTTTTTCTTTGTTCTGATTCTCTCATATAAATTTTAGGGAGAAATAGTTTAAAAGATTAGTTGTGATTCAAACAATCTTTATTGGGTTAGAACATTTTAGGAATTTAATGGCTTCTTTTAATCTTGGGAGGGAGTCTGCGTAAATTGTTAATAATTTTTGTTTTTTTGTGACCTCTGCTCCAACGTGAGAGTACAAGTAGAGACCTGCGGCCTTATCTGTGGGGCATCCAGCTATTTTGGCTAAGGAAGCTATTTTTTTATTATTAATTTCAGTTATTTTTCCTGCCTTTTTCACAAAAATGTCTTTTTTATATTTAGCTAATGGAATTTCGCAAAGCATTCCTTTTTGTTCTCGAATAATTTCCTTAAACTTTTCGTACGCCTTTCCAGAATCTAAAATATCCATTGCCATTGCAGATCCCTTGCCTTTTTTAGTTTTTCCAACTAATTCAAAAATTTGGCCAGCTAAAAAAATTGATTTGTCCTCTAAATCTCTTGGCCCAGATTGTTCTGGATCTAATATCTTAAGTATGTCTTTTAATTCTAAAGCAGGACCAATACCATTCCCAATTGGTTGGAAACCCTTTGTTAACACCACTTTTATTTTTATCTTAAAATGTTTGCCGAGTAATTCAAATTTTCTTTTTAATTTCAATGCCTTTTGTTTGTCTACTTTCGCTCCCTTTCCATAAGGAATATCAATTAAAACGTATTTACTTCCTACTGCTAATTTTTTGGACATTATTGAGGCCAATAGTTGAGATTCTGGATCTATTTTTAATAATTTTTCCACATGAATTATTCTTGAATCCGCTGGGACTAATCCTAGTGCTCCGCCCCAAACCATACAAGCGTTTGTTTTTTTAATAATTTTTTCCAACTCATCTATTGAAAAATCCACTCTTGCAATTGTTTCTATAACATCGGCAGTTCCTGCTGCAGAAGTAATTGCTCGTGAAGAAGTTTTTGGCATTATTAAACCGGCTGTTGCACAAATTGCAACAACTAGGGGAGTTGTTCTATTGCCGGGAATACCTCCAATGCTATGTTTATCTACAATAAGATTTTGTTTTAATTTTAATTTATTTCCGGTTTCTAATATTGCCTCAACTAAAAAGATTGTTTCTTTCAGGGACATTCCCTCTTCATACATTGCAGATACAAATAAAGAAATCTCAGCGTCGGAAAGCGAATTGTTAACTACATCAGAGATTATTGATTTTATTTCTTTTTTATTTAAGGTATGCTTGTTCAATTTTTTTTGAATATAAATCATGCTCTGGGGGGAAGGGGCTAAAAACACTTCTACTTTTTGCCCAATTTTTAATCCAAGTCTTGTTTTTAATTCTGATGAAACTAAAACCTCTTTCTTTTTTACTAAGTCTCCCACAATATCTACTATTGTTGCCAAAGATTTAGGGGGCCTTGAAGTAGTTTGTAAAAGAATTCTTTCTTGGGCATGGACTCCGATTTTATTTGCTGTTGTCTCGTTAAGCATAGCTACAGGCAACCCTGCAGACCATTTTAGAAGTTTAGTTTTTAATTCCATCTACCCTTTTTTAAAAAATATTCCTTGAGATTTTTTGTTTCTATGAATCTCCAATAAAATTAAAAGATATGCTAAAATTAGTGGTCCTAAAATGAATCCCATAATTCCGAACAAAAATAATCCTCCAATCATTCCAAATAATACAACAGAGGAATGCATTTCGATTCTTCGTGAAACTAAAATTGGTTTTATCCAGTTATCTAATAAATAGGAAATAATTCCGAAGAAAGTAATTCCGACGACGGCAAGCATGTGGCCTTTAATGAAAAGATAAATCACCAAGGGGAACCAAACAATGGTTGTCCCAATAATTGGGAAAACACCGGAGATAACTGCTAAAAGAGTCATAAACAATGCATTAGAAACTCCGAATAAAAAGAAACCTACCCCCACTAATAACCCTTGTAAAATTCCAATAATAATTTGACCATAAAGGACTGAGCGAGTTATTTCTTTTGATTGTTTAAATAATTTTTGTTGGATGTTTTCTGAAAATGGTAGCAAACTTTTTAGATAAATTATTAGTTCATCCCTATCCCTCAAAACGAAAAAGAAGGTGAAAAATACGACTAGTGACTGAAGAAATAATTTTGGTGCTTCAAGGATTAAGTTTGAAAAAGTTGTTACAGTTGTGTTAGCTAGACGAGTAACGAAGTCTTTTACAATTGCACCTAATTCTATTGAGAATTCTTCTGAAGAAAACAATTTAGGGAATAGAGATTTGAGAGGGGTCATAAAATCTGCTTGTTGAATTGCAAGATAAATCTTTACTGACTGACTTATAAAAATTGGAGTGAGGAACCAAAAAGGTAAAACTACTAGAACAGCTAGGAAAATACAAAGAGCAAGAGCAGAAATGTTTTTTGATTTAGTTTTTTTATAGAGTCTTTCATATGATGGAAGGAAGATGAAAGCTAAAACTATTCCTAACAAAACTGATAAAAGAATTGGCTTAAGTAGAAAGAAAGACAAAACAACTAATGCTAGCAAAATTGCAGCGTCGATAATTTTGGGGGTATTTTGTTTTTCCATTTTCTCTTTTTATTACTTAAAACAAGTAGTTGAAACTTTTAAATGTTGGGGTTCTTTTTTTGAAGAAAGGTTTAAAAATAAAGATTCTTTTTTAAATCTATGAATTTTATAAAAAAGTTGTTTGATGGAGAAGGTGATGCTTTTGCGCATCTTCAGTTTCAGAAATTTTCTAAGGGAGAATTTAGAGACCGGGCAGTTATTAAAGCAAAAAAATCTAAAAACAAACACACAATTAATACTTCTGCTGAATTTGCTAATGAATTAGTTCAGGCTGTTGCTAAAAAAGTTGGCGAGGCAAGAGTGCAAGTTACAGGAGCAATTGTTTCTACATCAGATTTAACAGGAGAGTTTGAATTTACAGGCAAGAAACAATTTCAGGGAGTAAAAAGATATTTAATTGATTCTGAAATGTCAGGTCATGAAATTTTAAATTTACAGGAAAAATTTCCTAAAACTTTTTTTGCTCTGAGTTTTAATACCCCTGACGAAAGTACAAAATTAAAAATTAAGCCGAAAGCTCCAAAATCTGGAAAACCAGGGAAAGGTGGAGAACAGCCGAAAGCAAATTTTTGTAAATTGGTTACGAATGATAAATCAATTGGGGAAAGTTTTATTTTTGAAAAACCTGATTTTACAAAAGCAGAATTAAAGCATAATTTTTTTGTAGAAAAAATCCAAATGCCAGAAGATATGAAAGACAGCAAGGATTTTGCTTTGATTCGTGAAGCCTCCAAAAGAATTGGTAGAATTATTCGTGAAGGGATAATTGATGAGGAAGAGGTTAAGAAAGAGTTTGAATTTACTGCTTAATCTTTTGTTTCTTTTTGGTTTATATCTAAGATTTTATCTTCTCACGTAGTTCACTACGCTTCGAAGACCCCTTTTACTTTGTAAAATAAAATCTTAAATCTAACCTCAAAAAATAATTCAAAATACTTACTAAATTTAGTGCAATAATATTTAAAGGAGGTAAATTAATCAGCCAGTAAAGCGATACTCCATCTTCTTTTGACATATAAAACTTGGATTGTTCTTGGGGCGTTATCGGTAGGAGAAGCATATCTTACTTTTGAAGCAGTTTTGGAAATTGGTACTCTAGCTCTTTGTTTATTGGGAAAGTTTAATTCTAAAACAGGCCTTCCTGTTTCATCTAATTGTGGATTCAAATAAATTGTGTCCCCGTGTAAAAAATATTCTTTGCCCAAATCTGGTTTAACTTGGGGAGGATGCATCATACTATTAAGACTAGGATTTTCAAAGAGACTACCTTTACCAAATATCCCTCGAAGTTCATCTAGATAACTTTTTGTCATATAAATGTTTATTAATTTTGATTTATAAAGCTTTCTTGCCACCCTTTTACGAAAGACTTTTAAAGGGTTTTTTCCCTTAGATTATATCCAGGGTAAGTAAATGAAAATCTTCGCTACACAAACAAATATAGAAAATGCCAACATTATCAAGACCACGAAGAGGAAGTTTGCAATTTTGGCCGCGGAAGCGAGCCAGAAAAGCTTTGCCTAGAGTTAACTGGAGTGCGATTCCATCTGAAAATTCTAAAGGACTTAAAGGATTCATTTGTTATAAAGCTGGAATGGCTTCGGCTTATGTTAAAGACAGCACAGAAGATTCAATGACAAAGGGCAAGGAAATTGTTGTCCCGGTAACTATTCTCGAGTGTCCAACATTAAAGATTTTTTCTGTAAGATTTTATAAAAACAAAAAAGTGGCGAAAGATATTCTTTCTGAAAACTTAGATAAAGAACTAAAAAAGAAAGTTAAAATTCCTAAACAAAATAAAGCAAAATTAGATGATGTTAAAATTGAGGAGTATGATGATGTTGCGGTGATTGCTTATTCTCAAGTTAAAAAAACTGAAATTAAAAAAACACCAGATTTAATAGAAATTGGATTGACAGGCCAAGATATCACTGAAAAAATGGCATGGATTAAAGAAAATTTGACAAAGGAAATTGCGGTTTCAGATATTTTTGAGGTAGGAAAGTTGGTAGATGTTAGAGGTTTAACAAAAGGTAAAGGTTTTTCAGGTCCAGTAAAAAGATTTGGTATTAAACTTAGATTTCATAAATCAGAAAAAGGGCTGAGAAAAGTTGGTTCAATTGCTCCGTGGCATCCGGCTCGTGTAACTTTTAGAACTCCGATGGCTGGTCAGCTGGGTATGTTTACGAGGGTGGTTTACAACAATAAAATCATTGACTTGGCCAAAGCAGATGATAAACCGATTGCAAATATTAAAAATTATGGAAATGTTCATAATGAATATTTAGTTGTTGCAGGAAGTGTGCAAGGATCGGCAAAAAGACAATTATTAATTACTGCTCCGTTGAGAGAGACTAAAAAACAAAATAAAAAAGCTTTTGAGCTGGTGGCGTTGCGATGAAAATAGCAGGAATCCTATGTAGTTGTGCAAAAACTTGTCCTGCATACAAAACAGAGATTGATATAAATGGGGATATGAAAAAATGCATGGGAGTAATTTCCCAATTAGAGGGGGAAAGAAGTGCTTATTTAGGTGTGGCCTCTGACGGAAAAGGAATTGCTTGCAGTGAAGGAGTTCACGTTACTAGAGATATTTTATATCTTGAACAAGAAGATTTTAAAAGAAAATGAAAATTAAAATATATCAAATAGACGGAAAGCAAGGAAAGGAAATGGATAGTCCTAGTTATTTTTCTAAAAAAGTTCGAGAAGATATTGTTGCGAAAGTTTTGGAAGTTAAGAAAACAAAGCAACCTTATGGGCCATCACCTATGGCAGGACTTCAAGCGTCGGCGTCGGGAAAATTAATTCGTAGAAGACATGTTTGGAAATCAGGATACGGGCGAGGAGCTTCAAGAGTTCCAAGAAAACAAATGTCACGACGAGGAACACAATTTAATTGGGTTGGGGCCACATCACCGAATACTCGTGGAGGACGAAGAGCCCATCCACCAAAACCAACTTCAATGATTAATATTTTAAAAATAAATAAAAAGGAAATGAAAATAGCTTTAGAATCTGCGTTAAGCGCGACAGCGAATGTAGAATATATCCAGCACAAATATCAAAGAATAGAAAAATTAGAAAAACAGGTTCCGTTTATTGTTGATTCAAAATTAAGTTCTTTGAAAGCAAAAGAATTGAAAGATAGTTTAAAGAAAATTTTGGGAGAAACATTATTTGAAATTGCACTTCAAACTAAGAAAGTTCGAGCAGGAAGAGGTTCACGAAGAGGAAGAAAGTACAAAAAATCTGCAGGTATGCTTTTAGTTTTAGGTAAAGACGAAAAAGTAAAATCAACAATTATAGATGTTGTTCAAGCTGGGAACTTGGGAGTGGATAATTTAGCAAATGGTGGTCTTGGAAGATTAACAGTTTATACTGAAAAAGCAGTTGAAGAATTAAATAATAAGTTCAAGGGAATTAAAAAAGTGGAGGCTAAGAAATGACATTAAGTCTTGATTCAATGTATACTTTAATTGATGCTCAACATGAAAACTTAGTTGTAGAAGCAGAATACTTTAAAGAATACTCATATAAAGATACAATTTGGCATTGTTTTGGATTAAAGGGAACTGATAGCGGGTATCGATTTAATTCTAGGATCTTGGAAGTCCATGGGACAGATATTTTAGTTTTCGAACGAACATCAGAATTAAAAAGTCTTTTACAGATAGGGAAAAATAAAAAATGAAAACAATCGGAGTTCAACTTAAACCAATAACGACGGAAAAAGCAGTTATGTTAATTGAAAAAGATAATGTTATAACTTTCACAGTCAGTCCGAAATTTTCAAAAGACGAAGTTAAGAAAACAGTTGAGGAATTATTTGAAGTTAAGGTTGAAAAGGTTAGAACATCAATTAGAAATAATAAAAAATACACTTACGTTAAATTAAAAAAGGAGTTTCCAGCAATTGACCTGGCGACTAAAATAGGTATTATATAATGGAGAAAAATATTGGAAATATGACAACTATTGAAATGAGAACTGCAAAAGAAGAAGGTGCTCTTGTATTAATCCCGGAAGTAGGAGAGGGAATTGTTATAAAAGAGCGTAGGCAAAATAGCCCGATAAGACATTGTTTAGCACCACTCCGGAGAGAGATTATATTTACTGTAGAAGGCCAGATGAAATATGTAGACGTGAAATATATCAAAAGGCAAGGCGCGAGAGAATATGGATTTCCAAGAACAATAAAGCAAAGGAGATTAATGTAAGATGGGAAAAAGAATTATTATGCAAAGACGTGGGAAAGGAAGTAAAACTTATAGAGTAAACAAGAAATCGTTTATTTACAAGATTCAATATCCGCCGCGATTATCTGGAGAAGGGATTGTTGTTGAATTATTGGCGTCGAAGGCGCACACTGCACCGTTAGCAAAAATTGAATATATTAAAGAAAATAAAAAAAGTTATTTTTATGTTCCGGCATTTAAGGGAATGCAAGAAGGGCAAAAGATTAATTTTGAAAGTAAAGAAGTTAAAGATGGGAACATTATGAAGGTTGCAGATATCCCGGTTAAAACTCCAATTCATTGCATTGAATCAAGAACTGGCGACGGTGGGAAGCTTATGAAAAGTGCAGGAAGTTCTGCAATGATAAGTAGAATTGTGGGAGATTCAATCTATGTGCTTCTGCCTTCTAAAAAGGAAAAGAAGTTAAATGGAAAATGTCGGGCTATTGTAGGAGTAGTTGCAGGTCACGGGAGACTAGACAAACCGATATTGAAAGCGGGTAAAAAACATCACATGAAAAAGTCAAAAAATAAATTATGGCCGAGGACATCTGCTTGTAAAATGAATGCAATTGATCATCCGTTTGGTTCGGGAAGAGGAAAGGTTCCTAAATCAAGGATTGCAAAAAGAAATTCAGCACCTGGACAGAAAGTTGGATTAATCAGGCCGAAAAGAACAGGTAAGAAAAAATAAAATGGTAAAAAAAACAACGACAAGCACAGAAGAAGATAATAGTGAAGCAATAAAAGTAATGGGAATGTTAAGAGAATTTGAAAAAGATTGCCCTGCTCAAAAAGGGAGAAAAGAAACTTGGGCCCCATATATGAAATCTAGTGGAGCAATTTCTCACTATTGCACATACTCTAGTAGTGATCAAGGATGTAAAAAATGTTTGTATGATGGAAATTATCGCTCAGCTAAGGATTGGAGGCAAGGAACAGATTAAAATGGTATTAGGAAAAAAGGAATTAACATTTCGAGGAAAGAAAATTGAAGAACTGAAAACTCTAGATGTAAGAGAATTTGCGAAACTTTTGAAGTCGAGAGAAAGGAGAACGGTTTTGAGAAATTTCCAAGATATAGAAAATTTTGTGGCAAGAGCTAAGAAAAAAGTAGCAAATGGTAAACAGATCAGAACTCATTTAAGAGATTTGATTGTTGTTCCAGATTTAGTTGGAATGAGAATACAAATTCATAATGGAAATAAATTTATTCCAACTGATATAACTATTGAAATGCTTGGACGTTATTTTGGGGAATTCTCTCCGACAAGAGGAAGAGTTAACCATGGAAAAGCAGGAGTTGGGTCTACAAAGGGGACAAAAACTTTAAGTAAACACTAAATAAAGACAAAATGGCAAACATTTTAACTGCATTTTTTGCAGAACAAAAAACACAATGACAGAAAAAAATTATAACCCAGAACAGAAAACTTCGAAGACAATGAAGAAGCAATCAAAAGCTGGGGCAAGGGTTCCAGTTACAGAAATAAAAAAGGATAAGAAAGTTGAAGAAGTTAAAAAAGAAACAAAGAAACCGGTTCAACAAAAAATAGTCAAGCGAGATAAAGCAGAAGTTAATTCAACTAGCGTGCCAATTTCAACTTTGGATGCAAAATTTATTTGTAAATTTATTAAAGGTAAAACTATTGAAAAAGCAATGGAAGATTTGGAATTAGTTATACGGAAGAAAAAAGCAGTTCCAATGATTGGGGAAATTCCACATAGAAAGGGTAAAGGAATCATGTCAGGCAGATTTCCAGGAAAAGCATCAGGAGAATTTATTATAATCTTAAAGGGTTTACGAGGCAATGCAAATGTTAATGGACTTGAAGCACCGATAATCACCGAGGCTGTTGCAAATAAAGCGGCTCGACCTTTTGGAAGATTTGGGCGAATAAAAAGAAAAAGAACTCATCTTAAAATTGTAGTAACAGAAAAGAAAGTAAATAAGGGGGCAAAGAAATAAAATGGAAGAAAGAAAATCAGTAGCTTTGAAAAAAGAAGAATTCGCAGTTAAAGAATATGTTAAAACATCGCTTGGAAAGGGTAAGGCCAGCAAAGTTGAAATTGAATACACTCCGGTTGGTGAAAAAATTATTGTATCGACGCATAAACCTGGATTAGTTATTGGTAGAAAGGGTGAGAGAATTGGAGAATTAACTGAATTTTTGAAAAAGGAATTCAAATTAGCTAATCCTCATGTGGAAATAAAGGAGATAACTGAGCCTGAGCTTGATGCACAATTAATGGCGGATGAAATTGCGTTGGGTCTGGAAAGAGTTGGACCTTTGAAATTTAAAGTTATAGCTTATAGAGCATTGGAGACAATAATGAAAGCTGGAGCCTTGGGTGCAGAACTTAAATTGAGTGGAAAGCTTCCGAGCACTAGGGCAAAAACATGGAGATTTGCTCAGGGATATTTGAAAAAAGCGGGAGAGAGTGCAAAGTTAGTAGATAGGGCGCAAGCAGTTGCGATGACTAAACCAGGAGTTGTAGGAATTAAAGTTGCAATTTTATCCCCTTATGTAAAACTGACAGATAAAGTAGTTATTGATGAGGCCATGATTAATAAGTTAAAAGAAAATATGAAACTAAAAGATGTAAGTTTAAAACCTAAGAAAAAGAAGAGCACAAGAAAGAAAGCAACTAAAAAAGTCGAGGAGGCAAAGAAATGAAAGACCATCAAGAAGAATATACACAATGTAAACATGCAATAACGACATGTCAAAAGTATTTAGGAGAAATACCTGTTTCTGGAGGTAGAAAGGTTTTAGAAGAGAGCCTTAAAACTCATCAACTAAAAATGGCAAAGTTAGAAAAAGAAATGAAAGGAGAAATAAAATGAAATTCAAAGAAGTACAAAAACTAAGCGAGAAAGATAAGGAAAAAAAGATTAAAGAGTTGAAAATGGAATTAATAAAATCAAAGTCAAGCTCGACTAAAACAGGAAGTACTAAAAACAAAGAAATCAGAAAAATAATTGCGAGAATACTCACCTCTAATAAAACTGGAGTTGGGACACAATAAATATGGAAATATGTCCAAAATGTGGCTTGCCTGAGCAAGCATGTGTGTGTGAGCAGATAGTAAAAAGTTCACAAAGAATAAAGGTAACAACCGACAAGAAAAGGTACGGAAAGATTGTTACTGTGGTTAGTGGGTTCGACAACAGCGTCGATGTAAAGAAAACCGCAAAGGCTCTGAAAAATGAGTTAGCTTGTGGAGGGACTTACAAAGATGGCAGAATTGAACTCCAAGGAGATCATCGAAAGAGAATAAAACCTCTTTTAGGAAAGATGGGATTTGATGAAGATTCCGTAGATGAAGAATAACCAAAGGTCACGAGAACCTCTTCGAGGTGGCCCGGAAAAAAAGGTGACATACACAAAAATGACAGAAAAGAAAATGACAAAGAAAAAAACAGAAAGCGCCATTGCGCATAGGCATCGCGAAGCACGGAAGGGAGCAAAAGTAGCAGAGACTCTGAAAGAATGCAAAGATATAGATTGTAATATTCATGGAAAATTAAAAACTCATGGGCGAATCTTTGAAGGAACAGTTACCAAGAAATTTAAAAAAAGAATTGTAATTGAACTTGAAAGAACAGTTTACGTAAGAAAATATGAAAGATATACTAAATCAAGAACCAAACTTCATGCTAGATTGCCAATATGCTTAGAAGCGTCAGTAAATATTGGGGACTTAGTTCAGATTCAAGAGTGCCGACCTTTGAGTAAGATTATCCATTTTGTGTTTATTAAATCCATTTCACATGAGCATCGTGAAACACTGAATAAAGAAGATAAATCTGGAGAAGAGAAAAAATGAAAGCAATAAGGCCTCAAGATATTCACAGGTTTGAATCTAATCCATATGTCCCACAGAATATTTTAGTGAGTGGGCAAAAAGGAGTTTTATTTGGATGCCAAAATCCTCAATGTGGAACAAATATATTTGCTTACTCGGATGGAGAAAAAGTGACCATTAGAGAATATCAAATAGGATGTGGGTGCATTGGAGGATGTGAAAGTGCAGAAATTAGAAGAAGTAGAGCATGGAATCATTTAAGAGTTGAGGGATTATTAGGGGAGGATGTAAAATGAAAGCAATAAGCGCGCGAACAACTTCAGCTTTTAACCTCGGTGCAATTATGCCCGCGGCAGATAATAGTGGGGCGAAGATGGTTAAAATTGTTTCAGTTAAAAAGGCTAAAGCTAAAAAATCTAAACAGGTAAGTGCTAAAATTGCAGATTGGGTAAAGGTTTCAATCCGGAAGGGCGTGCCTGACATGAAAGGGAAAGTTTTTGACGCAGTAATAATTCGACAGAAAAAATCATGGAGAAGAAACAGCGGAGAGCGAGTGGCATTTGAAGATAATGCAGTTGCTATTTTGAAAGATGAAAAAGGCAATCCAAAAGGAACTCAGATTAAAGGACCAATTGCAAGGGAGGTTCTAGAGCGATGGCCGCAAGTTGCAAAAATCGCTTCAGTGGTTTATTAAAATGAAAAAAGAATTTTCAACAGCGTGGAAAGCAAGTAAACAGCCTCGGAAGCAGAGGAAATTTAGAGCGAACGCTCCGATTCATATTAAGAGAAAACTTCTTGGAGTAAATTTAGCTAAAGATTTAAGAAAGAAAGTTGGAGCAAGAAATGTTGTAATAAGAAAAGAGGACAAAGTTAAAATTATGCGTGGAAAATTCAAGGGTAAAGAAGGGAAAATTTTGCAGGTTTTTACAAAGCAGGGCAAAGTTACAATTGAGGGAATTCAAGCGAAGAAACAAGATGGCTCAAAAGTTGTAATTAAAATGCAACCGTCAAATTTACAAATTGTTTCGATGGTAGATAGAACCGCAAAGACAAAAAAGACTGCAACAGAAACAACTAAAAAGACAAAGAAGAAAGAAAAAGTAGAGAAAAAAATAGATCCAAAAACTAAAACAAACAAGGAGAAAAAATGATACGAAACGGGCATGAATTAATAATAGACCCATGGAGGGATTCTTTAGATAGAACTCTACATGATATAATGATTAAAGATGTTTTATTAAAGCCATGTGCGTCACGCGAATTAGTTGCAAAGGTTGATTTAGAGGAGAAAAAATTATATACCCTTGTCAGAAGACCTGCAACAGGGAGTCTTGAAATATTGGGAGGGATTATACCTGCTTATCCGAAAAGTATTAGCGTTTTAGAATATAAAGAGGATTCTTGGATGGGACAAAATATCTTAAATGGAAGCTTTCTTGAAGGAAGCGCAGAATATGAAAAATTAGATCCAAAACTAACGGAGGCAGGATTGTAAATGGCATATTTAAAGAGACAAACAATACCCAAGAACTGGCCGATTCCAAAGAAGGGAACAGCGTATGTAGTTTGTCCTAACTTTGAGAAACATTTAGGTTTACCGATACTGGTTGTGCTGAGGGATATTTTAAAAGTTGCAGCTACTCGAAAAGAAGTTAAGAAGGCAATTAATGAAAGATTAATTTTGAGAAATAATAAAGAAGTTAGAGATGATAAAAATGCACTAGTTTTATTGGATACTTTAAGTTTGGTGCCTTCTAAAAAACATTATAGATTAGAATTATCTAACAAAGGTAAATTTGAATTGGTTGAGATTAAAGCAACTGAAGCAGGGAAAAAAGTTTCAAAAGTAATTAACAAAAAAACATTGAAAGGTAAAAAAACTCAGATAAATTTAATCGACGGTAAAAACTTTATTTCAGAGGTTAAATGTGATATTGGAGATTCTGTTTTGATTAATTTAAAAGATAAAAAAATAGAAAAATGTTTGCCTCTGAAAGAAAAATCAAAGGTACTTGTTTTCCAAGGAAAGCACGCAGGAGAAAAAGGAGTTATCAAAGTTCTAGATAAGGAAAGAAAAGCAGTAGAAATTTCAGAAGGCGACAAGTCAATCAAAGTATTAAATAAACAGGTAATTGTAATAGAATAAAATGGCAGACGAAAAAATAAAAACAGAAAATGTAATGAGAACGATTAAGATGGAAAAAGTTGTGTTGAGTGTAGGCGGGATTGGGGATAATCTTGAGAAGGGATATAAACTTTTACAGCTTGTTACAAACAGAAAACCAGCGAAGACGAAATCAAATAAAAGAATTCCTTCATTAGGAGTTAGACCGGGTTTAGAAATTGGGGCAGTTGTTACAATTAGAAAGGGTAAGGAGGAATTATTGAAAAGATTATTTATTGCTATTGAAAACAAACTAAAGAAAAAGCAAATCAGCGAGAACAATTTTTCGTTTGGGATTAAAGAATATATTGAAATCCCGGGAGTTGAATATCAAAGAGATTTAGGAATTCTTGGATTTGATGTAACAGTAGCTTTTAAAAGAACTGGAAGAAGAGTTAAATTGAAGAAAGTTAAGCGGGGAAAAATTCCAAAGAGACAAGTTATAACTCGAGAAGAAATAATTAAATTTATGGAGAAAGAATTCGGAATCGAATTTATTGGTAAACTAAAATGAAATATGAAACATTAGAAAATATGGAACAAGTAAAAAATTTACAAGTCGGGGACGTCTTCCCAGTACTAGATCAAGGAGATTACATCGACGGAAGGTTTGATGCTATGTTGTTAGAAAGGGATGAAGAAGGAACAATGATTTTATTGGGAGATAAAGGGATTTGTGGAAGGAATTGGACACAATGGATGGTGCCTATTGAAGAAGTAATTGCTTACGCTGGAAGGTTCGCGATAGATAATTATCAAGAGGGTATTATAATAGAAAGATTTGACTCTGAAACTTTTGAAGGGAGAAAATTGATAAAAAAATATGGGGAGGCAAGATTAGTAAAATGACAGCAAGCGATTGGAAAAAAGTAATGACGCAGTTGGATAATAAACCAGCAATAAAAGCAAAGTTTTTGAAACATAATAAACCAAGGGACAGAAAGTTTGGAGTTGCTGCGCAAAAATGCGAGAACTGCGGTCGGTTTGGTGCAAGAGTAAACTCATACGGATTAAATTTATGTCGACACTGTTTTCGAAAGTTAGCAGTAGAAATCGGCTTTACAAAATATAGTTAAAATGACAACTGAAACGAAACAATTAAGTGAATTAGATAGAAGGTTCATAGCAGCATTGACAAATACCGCAAAAGATTTAAGCGGACAGAAGGACTTAGTAATTACTCAAGCACTCGAGCATTTAAATGGAGAAACAGTTAGTGGATGGAGTTTACCAGGAAAAATAAAATATCTATCAGAATTAGAAGATTACCTAGTAGGTTATGATCGTTCAAAGCTTAGGGGAAAATTAAGAGAATTGGATGAAGCAATAACTCTGGCTAAAAGCAAATATGGTATCCCGCAAGAACAATATGAAAGAATGGGGGCAGATATCCTTTCAAGAAAAACTCAAATGAGTAGAGGAGGTCAAGAATAAAATGTCACATGATACTGTTGCGGATGCGTTGAATATGATTAGGAATGCAAAGAAAGCTAGAAAAGATATAATTGTAGTGAAGCGGATTTCGAATGTATTAATTGAAGTTTTGAAGATTATGAAGCAAGAAGGAGCAATTAAAAAATATAAAATTAATCCGAAGGAAAAAACTCTGGAAATAGAAATTGGTAATTTAATGGATTGTAAATCAATCAAGCCGAGATTTACTGTTGATAAAGATCAGATTGAAAATTATCGAAGAAGATATCTGCCGTCGAGAAATATGGGAGTAGTTATTGTTTCTACAAATAAAGGTTTAATGACTCATACAGAAGCTCAAGAAGAAGGAATTGGAGGGTGCTTAATTGCATACTTTTATTAAAATGTGTAAAATGGGACTTAGAGATGCTGCAGCAAGTATAATGGAAGCAAAATTAGAAAAGTTTCATAGCGAGATGATCCACTTAGATCGTCGAATAAGCATTGATTGCCAAATACCTGCAATAATTGGAGAATATATTAAAGCTAGCAATGTTTGTAATCGTTATTTGAGCGGTGAACAAATTGAGGATTTTAATATAAGATTTAGGACTTATCTAAAAGGAGATTTAGAATAAAATGCGTAAAGAAATTTTTCAAACAATTGAAATTCCAGAAGGAGTGGAAGTTAAATTAGAAGATTCTGAATTAATTGTTAAGGGTAAAGAAGGAGAAAATAAAAAGAAATTTAATCTTTCTAAAATAGATTTTGAGATTAAAGATAATAAAATTACTTTAGGAAATAAAAAATCAACTAAAAAAGAAAAGAAAAGAATTAACACATTTAGGGCGCATATTGAAAATATGATTAAGGGCGTGCAAGAAAAATTTGAATATAACTTGAAGGTTTGTTTCCATCATTTCCCGATGACTGTTACGATTAGAGAAGACGATGTGGAAATTAAAAATTTCTTAGGAGAAAAAATTCCACGGATTGCAAGACTTCCGAAAGGAGCTGAGATAAAAGTTGACAAAGAGTTTATCACAGTTACTTCGATAGACAAAGAAATCGCAGGACAAGCTGCGGCTAATTTAGAAACAGCGACGAGAATCACAAATAAGGATAGGCGTGTTTTCCAGGATGGAATTTTCATTATAAATAAAGCCGGGAAGGTAATGTAAATGGTTGAAGAAAATAAAACTATTAAAAAGAAAAAGCCGAAATTTTTGAGAAGAGATGCAGCTCGATATGTTAAACTTGGAAAGAGAACTAAGAAAAATCAAAAATGGCGAAGACCAACTGGAAGAGATAATAAAATGAGAGAGCAAAAAAAAGGATATCCCGCTGTTGTAGCAATTGGTTATAAAAAAGGCGAGGCAGATAGAATTAAAATTGAAACAATTGAAAATATGAAAGAATTAGAAAATGTTAAAAGTAAGGAGATTACTTTGGCGAGTATTGGAAAAAAGAAAAAGATTGAATTGGTTAAAAAAGCAAAAGAATTAGGAATTAAAATTTTAAATTTAAATGAAAAAAAGTTTTTGAAAAAGAATGAGAAAAAAGAATCAACTAAAAAAGCGAAGGATAATAAAAAATGAACTTAAGGAAAAAGAAAGAATTAACAGCAAGAACATTAAATGTGGGGAAAGCAAGAATTAATTTTGTAGAAGCGCGATTAGAAGAAATTAAAGAGGCCATTACAAAGCAAGATATTCGGGATTTATTAAAGGATGGAGCAATTTTGATTAAGAATGTTCAAGGAAGAAAAAAAATTAAGACAAAGGTTAAAAGAAGTACGGGGAATATTAGAAAGAAAGTCAATGATAGAAAAAAGAAATATGTGATTATGACTCGGAAGTTGAGAGCCTATGTTAATGAATTGAAAAAACAAAAAGCCTTAAATATCGAAGAAGTGAATGAAATTAGGAAGAGGATAAGAAATAAAATGTTTAGAAGTAAAGCAAACTTGAAAGAGTATATTGGAGGATTAAGAAAATGAATGCTGAAGTCGGGAGAGTATATGATACTTCAGTAGATTATTATTATATAGGTTTTATGGGGAGAGTTGAAAGAAATCCTGAACTTAGAAAATTTTTCTTTGGGAATGCTCCTAAAGAAGGTCAATTAGTTTTAACTAGATCAAACTTGGTGGGAGATGATGTCTTCAGTTTTGATATTTACAAAGGAGAAGTTTCAGAAATTGATAAAGAAGGTCTTTTTTTGCCTGGAACAAACAGAACCGCTCAACCAGTCTTTACAAAAAAATGTCGAGGATATAGAGATTTACAAAAAATATGGGAGGGATTAAGAAAATGAAAAGAATAGCAAAACGAAGAAGGAGAGAAGGGAAGACGAATTATTTAGTTAGACTTAAATTGTTGAAGGGGGGGAAACCGAGATTAGTTTTTAGAAAATCAAACAAGTTTGCTCTTGCGCAATATGTTACAAGCGAAGCTGCTCAAGATAAAATAGTAATGACTCTTAATTCAAAAGAGTTGTTAAAATGCGGGTGGCCTGAAAAATCAAAAGGAAGTTTAAAGTCAATTCCAGCGTCGTATTTAACTGGATATTTGATGGGTAAAAAAATTCAAGACAAGAAATTAGAAACGCCGATTGTGGATTTAGGAATGCAAAAAACAAGTTACAAGACAAAAGTTTATTCTTTTATTAAAGGACTTATTGATTCAGGATTAGAAATTCAATGTAAGGAAGAAGCGTTTCCAGAACAGGAAAGAATTGAAGGGAAAAACTTAAAAGAAGATTTTTCAAAAACATTTAGTGAAATTAAATCTAAGATTGAGGGAAGTAAATAAAATGGCAAAAATAGACGAAGAAGTAAAAAAAACTGTTGAAGCGCAAGGCGCTCTTTCAGAAGAAACAGCGTTAGATAAAGCAGCGAATGCTGAAACAGTTAGTGAAAAAATGATTGAAAAAGAAATTAAGAAAGAAGCAGAAGATCCATCTACTAAAGCTGAGAAAGAAAAGAAGATTGTTAAAATGGAAGAAAAGGATAAGGAAGATAAAAAGAAAGGAAGGCCGCGGAGAGGAAGAAGAAGAAATGAAAAAACTCGGGAAGAGATTGTTGCAGAATGGGAGCCAAAGACAAAATTAGGTAGAGAGGTTAAGGACGGGAAAGTTAAAAGTATTGATGAAATTTTAGAAGCAGATAAAAAAATATTAGAGCCGCAAATTATTGATTGTTTGCTAATTGTTAAAACTGATTTAATTGCCATTGGACAAGCTAAAGGAAAGTTTGGTGGTGGAAAAAGAAGAGCGTGGAGACAAACTCAAAGAAAAACTAAGGAAGGAAATGTTCCTACATTTTCTACAATGGCAGTAGTTGGGGATGAAAATGGGCACATTGGAATTGGATCTGGAAAGTCTCAAGAAACTTTGCCAGCGAGGGATAAAGGGATTAGAAAGGCAAAACTGAATGTTATGAAAATTGGACGGTCTTGTGCTTCGTTTGATTGTGCTTGTGCAGAATTACATACTGTTCCATTTAAGGTTACTGGAAAATCTGGAAGTGTTAAAGTTACTTTGATACCTGCTCCGCAGGGAACTGGATTAGCTGTTGCAAATGAATTAAAGAAAATTTTAAAACTTGCAGGAATTAAAGATGTCTATAGTAGAACAGATGGGCAGCAAAGGACAACTTTTAATTTAGCGAAAGCTTGTATTAATGCTTTAAAGAAAACAAATGTGGAGGGAGCACAATGAATAAAATAGCTGTAATCCGAATTAAAGGAATGATTGGAATTAATAGAGATATAGCTGAAACTCTAGATAGATTACGACTTAGAAGAAAATATGTTTGTGTGATCTTAGAAAAACCTTCAAAGGAACAAATGGGAATGATTAAAACATTGAGAGATTTTGTTGCTTATGGAGAAATCGACGACGCTACTTACAAAGAACTTGTTGCAAAGCGAGGGAAAAAAGATGTTGATGGAAAACTAAAACCTTTCTTTAGATTGCATCCAGCACGAGGAGGAATTGACTCAAAGAAACATTTCGGAGTTAAAAAAGGAGTTTTAGGAAATCACAAAGATAAAATTAATGAATTAATTAGGAGGATGTTGTAAAATGATAAAAATAAAAAAACGAACAAAGTCGTCGAGAATGCATGGGAAGAATATGGGAACACATGGTGGCGGAGCAAGAAAGAAACGAAAAGGACACGGACATCGAGGGGGAGTTGGTATGGCTGGTTCAGGTAAGAGAGCAGATCACAAAAAAACTTTAATTACAAAATTATATGGAAACGATTACTTTGGGAAACAAGGAATTACAAGTAGAGCAACAGCTAGAGATACTCGAAAAAGAATTAATGTTGGGCAGATTCAATTAGACTTTAAAGCAGGGAAAATAAATTTATCAAAGCACAAAATTCTAGGTGGGGGAGAAGTCAAAGATAAATTTGAAATTACAGCTTTCCAGGCATCAAAATCAGCAATTCAAAAAATTGAGAAAGCTGGTGGAAAAATAATTTTACCAGTTGTAAAGGAAAAAGTTATTAAGAAATCTGAAACAAAGAAAGAAGATAAGAAAGTTGTTGAAAAAGATTCTAAGAAAAAATCTGAAAGTAAAGACAAAAAATAAAAAGGGGCTACAATTAAAATGCCACTAATGTTAAAAGACCTCGCTAAAGAAAAGGGAGATATTTCTGAATTTGGATTAAAGACAGAAGGGTTAGTTGAATTAATAAATAGAAACACAGGAAAATATGTTGTAGATAAGGGGTTTGCAATTTCAGAAAATGAAAAGGTTGAGGGTAATAGAAAAGTAGAAGAAATTTCTGTAAGACTAACTAGGGGACCAGAGGAACCTAAATTAATTATTGCAAGAAGTTCAGATAGAAATGAGAGTCCGGGAAAATTTGAAAGTCACACCTGTTTATGGGACCCAAAAAAACCAGAAAAATATGTGGGGGAATTAATTGAAGCAATAGAGAAAGTTCGAGATTCAGGAGCGGGAGGAGTTGCTTGTCAGGTAATGGCTAATACTCTGTCAAGAGAAAAATTTTACATGATGGATGACGAGAGAAAGCCACAACATTTTCAAGAACCTTGTTTTGGTGGAGAAGATACTGGATTTGTTTTTAAATCACATACTTACCTTAAAAAAAATCATTCTATAATTTATTCAACAAGAGGGTTAACAAGTGCGTTAGTAGGAAAAATTTCTCAGCAACAAAATGTTTCAATTATTTTTAATGGTCCAGAAGGAACCAAATGCCTTAATTTAAAAGATAGTTACCTCCATAGTTCACAAAATGGAGTTAAACAAGATGTTTCAGAAATAATTAGATTAGCTGATCCCTCCCAAATTCTTCAAGTAACATATGATTATGATAATTATAAAACATGGTGTTCGAGATTGCCTGGAGAAAATTTATTGGCAGATGTTTGTAATCCTTTGCATTTTGATTATGATGAAGATATTTTTTCTTTTTTTAGATTATTGGAATCATTAAAAACTGGAAATGAAGAAGCTGAAATTGAGGGATGTATGCTGAGCCATCCTTTAGGGGAGACTCATTTACATCAACTTAGAAAATATTCTATCCCTAAAGAAAGAGACATTATTATGGTAGAATTGCAAGAGCCTCTTAGAGGAATAATTGGAATGGAAGATGCTTATGTTAGTGATAGATTTTCTGGCAATTTAGTGGTACTCCAAGATACTGAGGGATATGATATTTCAGAGGGAGATATTGTTTTACCTTTATTTATTACAGAGATTGGCAGCTTGGAAACAAATCAAAAATTTAATTATTTATGTGGAGAGTTTGTAAAGAAACCATGTAGAGGGATGATAGTTCCTACTAGATATTTTGGAGATAAATATCATGAAGCGACGCATTCATTTGGATCTTTAATTCAAACGTTGCATGAATTACAAAATTCTCATCCAGTTATTGGTATTAATAAAAATGATGCCCAGAGATTGCAATCTAAAATAAGAATGTTAGAACAGACTTTTCCAAATAATGTTGAAAGAAGAAAGTATGGTGCAGTTTTAAGAGATGTTTGTGTGGAATGTGACGGAGAACAAGCTCAGATTTATTGGGCAGGAGATTTGTAAATGAATTCTGCTGTCCTAAAGGACGGGTCTAAAATTGAAATAAAAATTGTGGATAATCTAGAGATGGAAAATATTTTGTCAAATATGAAAAATTCAGTGAATGACCCTTTCTCCAGGTGTCCAACGTTTGTTAAGTTCCAATATTTGGGTCCTAGGATGATTAAAGAAAGATTTACTGATGATTCAAACTATTTTAACGAAGCTGATTTATCCCCCATGGAAAAGCAGGAGGATTTGACTTTGGAAAATGAAAAATATGACCGGTCTATTTTGGCTTTAAGCGGGAGAGAGATAATTGGAATTTGTGCATTACAATGGGTAAAACAAGGAAATAATTTTTGGAGATATCACACTCGATTCATTGATGTTGTTGAAAATAAAAGAAACAAAAGGGTTGGAACACACCTCATCAGGGAATTGGGAACTGCCCCATTTATACAAAATAAAATTTGGGAAGTTGGAAGATTTAGGTTAGAAGGAAAGAAATATATTCGACATGTTATAATGAGAGAGTTGAAAGGTAGCAATATTGCATTAGTTACAAAATCACATTGGGGAGAAACTCCGACAAAGCCAGGATTTTATGGAAGGTTTGAATAATGACCCAATTCGTTGATGAATTTAAACCTCAAGGAATTAGACTAGAGAGAGAGTTTTCTGCAAAGTAATTTAGAAAAAGGAGCAAGATTAATAAAACAAGCTTATGGAATTGAACTCGAGTGGGGAGAAAAAGCTGCTCTAAAACATTATTTGAATAGTATTTTAAAACAACAAGAAAAAGGACATAATGATAGTTGTGGAATTCAGGGGGATGCATTAACTTTGTTTATGAGAGATTTTTTTGGATTAGATATTAATGAATTAGATGGAAAAGTTTTATTCTATGATTCTTCAGGAAGAAAAAGATCAGTTAAAACAGGATTGGGACTTGTGAATAAAGGTTGGTATACTAGCGATCCAAGATTCAGGGAATATTGCCAAAGAAAAGTTCAACAATGGCGAGAAGAAAGAGACTATATTTAATTTATTGACCCATGAACTTTCTGAATGCTGGATTCATGTCGGACATATGTTGCTGTGCAATGTTTTGGTAGAACTGGAACATAATCATGATTACTAATAGTATTGCAGTTCCTGAAACTAAAGCTCCTAAAAGATTTGTCAGCGAGGCTAAAAGTCCAATTGCTGCTCCGCCCATAATTGTCAAAGGCATAATATATCTGTCCAAAATACTTTCTAAGATTCTTGTGTCTTGTCTGAAACCTGCGACTTGTAATCCTGAAGCGGCTATTTTTTCGGCTTGTGCTCGTGAGTCCATTCCAGAAGTTTTCACCCAGAAGACTGAGAAAACTGAACATAAAATTACAAACGCTAGAACATGGATTAGACCTTGAAGTATTTGAATTGGCAGCAAACTTCCCCTAATTGCTAGTTCGAGAATTGGACTGGAACCTAACCAGAAAGCTAAACCAGATACAGCTTGTCCGTTGACAAAATGTCCCAACCATCCAAAATAAGAGGCCACTTTAGGCAAGAAAGTACATGATGCCTCGAGTCCTTCTGTCACGCATGGTGCTGCTGCATTTTCTAACATTCCTCCAAATAATTGGATGTTTGCTATTAAAGCTGCAACTAGAATTACTGGAAGAACTGAAGCGTAAAAGAAAGATAATGGCCACTTAACTCCGTAGCCTCGAATTTTTCCGAAACTTAATGGAATTTCTACCTTCAAAGATTGAGCCCAGACAACCACTAAGAAAATAATTATTGTGGCTAGAAGAGCAGCAAGAGCGACCCCGAATTGCATTTGATCTCCATTCATAAGTGACTGGATTAAAACTAGAATTTTCCCTGCGCAAGGAGTTGATTTAAAGCTAAGTAGGCAGTTTGCACCTTGAGCATTGACGAACTGGAAAGCAGAAGTAAACAATCTCCATGAAACTCCTGCTGCGATGAATAAACTAATTCCTGATCCGAATCCCCACTTCTGACAAACTTCGTCCATAAAAAATATGGCTAAGCCACCCAAAATTAATTGGGCTATTAGTAGCCAGGCCAAACCAGGCATGGCCTGAAGTCCACCCATTAAAACATAAACTAATGCTTCAAAAATAATAAAGAATAAAACTAATAATTTTTGAACTCCTTGGAAAAATCGTTTTCCCTCGGTTGTTGATTGGTCAATGTTAATTATTCCTGCTCCACTTAATAATTGAAGAATAATCGACGCCATTACAATTGGTCCGATACCTAATGAAATAATTGAACCAAAATCTGTCCCCATGATGATTGCAAGGTACTGAAATCGTTCAAGAGCATTATTTGATAAACCAAAAAGCGGGATGTTTGCTAAAACAAAAAAGAATCCCAAAATAACCAAAGTCCATTTTAACTTTGTATTAAAGTCCAATTTCTTTTCTTCTGGTTTTCTCACTTCGGGAATTAGATTGAATATTTTACGTAAATCTACCATTATAAAGTATGCGAATTATGTTTTATAAACGTTATGAAATGGGGAAATTTTAAAGATAAATATTTAAAAGCAAAGAGATTATTATTAAATTATGAAGCCAAAAGTAGAAGTTATTTCAGAACCGTACATTGAAGTTCCGCAATTAGGATTAGCTATCGCAAAAGAATTAAGCTTGGGGGGAGAAGATAAAAATTGGTGGGGGTGTCAATGGGAAACTCTTTTTCATCCAGAAGAAGGGCGGATGCTGACTCTTTATGAATTTGCAAAATTTTTAGATTTTTTAAAAACATCAGAAGATTCAGAAAATGAGGGAATTTATGGGAAAATTTTAAAACCAAAAGCTTATCACTTTGAAGCAATTGATGCTAGATTTGAGCGAGCTTCTAATGGATTATATATGTATACAGATAATCAGAAATTCCCTGATGGCACATGTCCAAAAGAAAAAATTATTGATGGGTTAAGAGAGCACAGATTTGAAGGGATTAACTTGGAAGAGTGGACAAGTAATCCGACAAGTCAAGGACTACCCAGAGAAAATATTGGAAAGGGGAATCTGAGATATCATGCCCCCTCTGATGGAAGTGTGGCAGTTTTCCAATCACACAATAATAGAAAAATTGATTTGGAGTTATGTTCATATGGTGGGTGCCATATTGGGTTAAGACTTGCTAAACCATTAAGATAATTCTTTAAGAGGTAAACTTATAAAGTAAATTAATTTTAAACAAAGATGGACGACAAAGGGATGGCAAAGGCTTTTGGAATGATGTTTGGATTAATGGTTTTAGCGTTGGTTCTTGCTAGTCTTTGGCAAAGTGTACCGTATATAAAAAACGGGGTGCATGCTGTTCTTGATCCGACTATTGGGTCTTTATTAAATTGGAATCTTGCATGGGGAATGACAATTTTAGTTTTCTTTATCGCGGCTATTACTACTGCAGTTCAAAAATATGCAACAGATCAAGATGCTCTACGGGAATTGAAAAAAGAGCAGAAAGAACTGCAACAAGAATTAAAACAGTATAAAGACGATCCTCAAAAGATGATGGAAATGAATAAGAAAAATATGTCCAAAAATTTAGAGATTACTGGGAAGATTATGAGTATTACAATGAAGGGGAGTGTTTTCACAATTATTCCGTTTATATTATTATTTAGATGGTTCATGGATTATTTTTCGGCAATTCCAGATTTCAGATTTTTTGGATTTATGACTTGGTTCTGGTATTACTTAATTTTTGTAATGATATTTAGTGGATTCTTAAGAAAGTGGATGAAGGCAGCGTAGTAAGACTTTTAAACTAATTAATTCTCGAATATTTATGGAAAGAAAAGAAAAATTATTAGAAGAATTGAAAACTGAATTTGCAAAATTGAAAAAGGATTTAGGGTTTAAATCAAGTTATGAAGATTTGGAGAAGGTTGGATTTATTGAAGACATGATTCTGACTGACGGCTATGTGAGTCCGAACTTTTCAAGACAGCTGATTAATCGAATTAGTGAGAAAGTTTATTCTTGGGTGTCAGTTTTGCATTCATGGATTATGCCAAATCCTCAAGATATGATTTATTCTGCAGAAGCTAAAAAACTGAGTCAAGAAGAAAAGCAAGAGATTTATCAGTTAATTGCGAAAATTATGTATTTTGTGAGAAAATCAAAGCGTCTTTCATTTGAAGAAACTTCTGAAGAAGGAAAATTTATTGATGAGTTGACTGAATTTGATAGGGGAGAATTTTCAGAAATCATGAAAAAATACCACAAAAAATTTGAAAGTTTTTGGGAAGACAAGGAGGAGCAAGAATAATGGAACAACCAAATGCAAATCAACAAGAGCTGATTTATAAATTGCAAATGTATGAACAACAGATTCAGAACATTCATCAACAAATTCAAGCGGTTGAAAATGCGAGGGTAGATATGGATGATTTAATCAAAGGAATAACTGAATTAAAAGGAAAAAAAGATTCAGAAATTTTGGCGCAGATTGGAAAAGGAATTTTTGTTAAAGCCAAGATTATTTCGGAAGAATTAATTGTAGATGTTGGAAATAAAAATTTAGTTAAAAAAGATATTGATGGCACAAATGAAATTATTCAAGGACAACTGGAAAAATTAGAAGTTGCCAAAGTTGAGTTGGAAAAAACTCTAGAACAAATTAATAAAGAAATGACTGGTTTAGTTGAAAAATTTAGGGAGAGTCAATAATTATATAAAAATTTCTTGTAGGAAAGTTTCCCATTTTTCAAAATTTCCTGCTATTCCTTTTTGTCCAATTGTATCAAAAGTTTGTTTTCCTATTTTACGATAAAACGAGGGATTGGGAGCTCCATGGTATTTATGGCGATGCTCGATTCCTTTGTAAAACATTCCTAATGAAATTAAACATCTTGATGCTAAAGCATAACCCCTATGGACGGAAACTAATGGGAGCGGGTCGCGAGAGGTTACTAATTTATTTATTGCACCAGCAACATGAATACATTCTTGGTCTGAATTAGCAAAACTCGCTAAAGACATTAGGGCCATAACTTGGGAAGGGGCATCAGAATAAATTGCCTCTTTGCTTAATAATTTTGTTCCCACAGACTTGGCAACAGATAATCTCAAGGCAGGGTCATCTTCCCAAAGATAATTCATTGCACCGGCTTGTTTGACAGGGAATAAATTTCTAATTAGTTCTTTCATCAAAAGATGAATTAGAACTAATTAATAAGGATTATTATAATAAAAACAATAAAAAATAAAATGTTATCAAAACTTAAAAGTTTTGATTTATCGAGAGTTTTCCATTGGTTTGGCCTCTGAAACTTTCAATTCTCTTCCTTCGATTTCTTTTCCGTTCAGTGCTTCAATAGCCTTTTGAGCTGATGCATCATCAGTGATTGTTGCAAAACCAAATCCTTTTGATCGACCAGAAAACTTATCTTGGATAATTGTTGCTTCTTCAAGTTCGAAACCTTCAAAGATCTTTTTCAATCCTTCATTATCGACACTCCAAGGCAAGTTACCTACATATATCTTCATATTAATCCTCCTTACAATTCTATAAATAGAACTAAATTGTGTACCTTCCTAAACTTTAACATATTAAGGGATAATTTGGGGACTTTTAAACCTATTCATTCTGTAATTATTTTAGTGATTAGTTTTTTTGGAACAAGCTCAAAAGCTGGGTTTTTTATTTTTATTTCTCGAGGGGATTTTTTCCATATTTCCTTAAAAGATCTTTGCTCCAGTTTAACTTGTTTAGGGGATTTTTTCCAAGAATCAGCAATTATGTAAAGGGGGATTTTTTCTTGTTTAGCAATTCTAGCGATTGTTTCACTTCCAATCTTATTTATTATTCCTTTTTTAAGAATGGCGTCAGCACCCAAAAAAACTTTTGAGACTTTTTTGGTCCCTTGTTCTTTATTTAAAGCTACAGAAATTGCTGAATCCACAAACATTGTTACAGGGATTCCAACTTTGTGCAAGGCCCTTGCTGTTTTTCTTCCCTGATATAATGGCCTTGTCTCAGTATTATAAACTTCGAATTTTTTCCCTTTTGCTTTTGCATAAATCAGCGCAGAGACAACATTTGTGGAATGACAATGAGTAAAAATGACATCGTCTTTTTTAATTAATTTGAAAACTTTTTTATTTATCTTATCTTGGGCCTCATCAAAATGATTTAAAGTTTTTTCGTTTCCTATCTTTTCAAAATTGTTTAATGTGTTTAGCAACATTGGTTCTGTTGGTCTCAAGGACAGAAGTTTTTTCTTCGAACATTTAGTGGGAATAAGATTATACGCTCGGAGTGCGGCCTTAGCGATATTTCTTGCTCCCTGTATTTTTACAGATTTTATATCTTTAGAAATCTGTTTAAATCTTTCCTCTTTTTTCATAAATAATTAAAAGTAATTTAGTATAAAAACTTTGGTATAAGACAAATTAAAAATTATTTTTATAATCCGTAAATTTAAAAAGAGGGAGAGGTTATAATTAATATGTTAGAGGCGATAATTAACCCGAAGGAAGCAGAAAGGGGTCCATGGAAAATGTTTTTTGTGGGGTTAGTTTATGCATCTTTATCTCTCTTGTTAGTACATTGGTTTTTTAGTTCAGATACAGTTTTATCGGAATACTCTGGCATACTTGTTGTTACCTTTTGTGTTATGTTTTCTTTGCCATTTATATATTACACAATTAGAAGAGAAGAAAAACAAGACGAAGAAGTAGAGGGGTTATTTAGTGTTTGGAAAGTGCACAGCGATGCTATTTATTCATTTATGTGGTTATTTTTAGGGTTTGTTGTTGCTTTTGCATTTTGGCATTCGGTTTTACAAAATGCCTCGTTATTCAATGCACAAATTGAAACATACTGTTTGATAAATAATCCGAGCAATTTAGAAAAATGTGTTTCTCAATATGCTATCAGTGAAATTCCGGAAATGACTGGTGCGGCTACGAGCCAAATGAGACTATTATCGATTCTTGAAAATAATATTTATGTTATGATTTTTACACTCATTTTCTCATTGATATTTGGGGCAGGGGCTATTTTTGTTTTAGCTTGGAATGCATCAGTTATTGCTGCAGCGATAGGAATATTTACTAAATACAGAATCGCAGAAATTCCGATGGGTATTGCACGCTACATGATTCATGGATTTCCAGAGATAGCGGCGTATTTTATTACAGCGCTAGCAGGAGGAATTTTTGGAGTAGGAATTATCCGGCATGGGGTAAAGGACAGAGGGTTTGTAAGAATACTCGAAAACACAATCTTATTATTATTTATTGCAGTGGTTGTTTTAATTGTAGCGGCGTTTTTAGAAGTATATTTTACTCCTCTGCTATTTTAGAAATATTTATATAAAGACTTTTTTTACATAAATTATAAAAAGAAAAATTAACCTAATTTAAAATGGATTTTGATGAAAAAAGTAAATATATAAGTAAAGAAATAGAAAAGGAGTCTGATTCTAAAATTGTTTCTGTTCAAACAAATGTTGCCGAGAGGGAGGGAAGAATCGCAGGGGCTGTCGGGGAGATGCCCATAACTGAAGATTTGTTTAATGAAAGAAAAGACAAATTAATTAATTTTTTAAAAAAACCGCAGGTTTGGGTTTTTGCTTTTTTGATTATTGCTTTAATATTAGGAATTTATATTCGAAGTTTACCTATGCAAGATCACGGGGGCAATCCAGGGTTATGGGACATTACAAAAAATGATTGGACCCTTGGACCAGATTTAGATCCGTGGTTATTTACTCGTATTGCTGGAGAAATTGTGGAACAAGGATCTATCCCAACATTAGATACGATGAGGAATGTTCCATTAGGATTTGAAAATGCAAAGGAAACTGTTCTGCTTCCGTATATGATTGCTTGGATATATCACATCGTTAATTTATTTGGTGATTATTCTATTGAATTTGCGGCGGCAATATTTCCTGTTCTAATGTTTGCCCTCACAATTTTAGCTTTCTTTTTATTTGTGAGAGAAATCTTTACTAAAGAAGATAAAGAAAAGAAAATAAAAGCAAATCTTATTGCACTTATTTCGACTTTTTTTATGATTGTTATTCCTGTATTTTTATCTAGAACAATTGCTGGCATCCCCGAGAAAGAATCTGCGGGTTTTTTCTTTTTGTTTCTTGCATTCTTTTTATTTTTAAGGGCTTGGAAACAGGAAAAAATGAAAGGAGCAATTACTTGGGGAATCCTGGCTGGGGTTTCGACTGCAGGAATGGGATTAATTTCTGGGTTATTTAGTTATATTTATGTTGTGATATTTACTGCAAGTTTTATTGCATTTATCTTAAATAAGTTTGACAAAAATAAAATAATTGCTTATTCTTGTTGGTGGCTAAGTGCTGCTATCCTGTTTGCGATACTTCCGGGAAAAGTTACTTTTATTAGTGTTTTAACCTCGCTGACTCTTGCTCCGGCTTTTTTCTTAATAGTGTTAATATATATTCATTTGTTATTATGGGAAACTAAATTTTCTAAAACTAATTACCTACGATCAATTAAACTTCCAAAAACTATTTTTTCTCTACTAGTTTCAATTATCTTAGCGATTATCGGAATATTAATAATTGAGCCCTCTTTAATTCTTGCAAAATTGGATGTAATAAATCAATTATTATTTAAACCAGTCACAGGGAGATGGAATATAACTGTGGCAGAGAATAGGCAGCCTTTTTTCTTAGAATGGGTTAGTAGTTTTGGTCCAACAATTGGTAACTTTCAAATTTTATTTTGGTTCTTTTTTATAGGTTCAATAATTTTATTTAAAAAAATGTTGAAAGTAATCAAACAAAAAGATGCTTGGTTTTTAACTGCATTATATGTTTTCTTTTTTAGTGGATTAGCTTTTTCTAGATACTCTGCTTCAAGTTTATTTAATGGAGAAAACTTTATTAGTAAAAGTTTTTACATTCTTTCGGTTTTTCTTTTTATTGGATATGTAATTTATTACTATGTAAAGTATTATCAAAATGGGGACAGAAGATTCAAAAGAGTAGATTACAATCTGATGTTTTTATTTGCCTTATTTTTAATCTCAGTTTTTAGTGCAAGAAGTGCTGTAAGATTGATTATGGTTCTTGGTCCGGTTGCAGTTATTTTTGTGGGGTATCTAATCGTTGAATCTATTTTTATTTTCAAAAAAACTCAAAATGAAAATAGAAAAAGATTAATGGGAATCATTTGTGCAGTAATTATCCTTCTTGCAATTTTTAGCTTTGTTAACCATTACAATACAACAAAAGCACAAGCATATAATTTTGTGCCGAATTATTATAATCAGCAATGGCAAAAAGCAATGGAATGGGTAAGGGACAATACTCCAGGGGATGCAGTTTTTGGACATTGGTGGGACTATGGATACTGGGTGCAATCAATAGGAGATAGAGCAACAGTATTAGACGGAGGTAATGCAATTACATTTTGGAATTATTGGATGGGAAGATTAGTTTTAACTGGAGACAACCAAGACGATGCTTTAGAATTCTTATATAACCACAACACAACACACTTTTTAATTGACTCAAGTGATATTGGAAAATATGGTGCTTTTTCAAGTATTGGATCAAATGAAGATTATGATAGATTTTCATGGATTGGAACTTTTTTAATGGATGGTAAACAAACAAGAGAAACAAAAGAGGAGATAACTTATGTTTATACTGGGGGCATAGCTTTAGATGAAGATTTAATCATTGAAGAAGCAGGAAAACAGATTTTACTTCCGAAACAAAAAGCAGCTGTTGCAGGGATTAAGATTCCATTTAGTGCTGGATTAGAGGGAGTTAAACAACCCTCGGTGATAATTTATTATAATGGTAAATATTATGAACAAAAACTGAGATATGTTTCAATTAGTGATAAACAATTTATTGATTTTAAAGTAGGGTTGGACGCAGCGGCATATATTTATCCATTAATAGAAAGTTCAAATGGACAAATCCAACCCAATTCAATTGGGGCGGTGATGTTTCTGAGTCCTCGACTAATGAGAGGGATGTTAGCTCAGGAATATATTCTTGAGGGAGAATTAGATAATTTTCCTAACTTTAAGATTGCCCATACAGAATCAAATATGATTGTAGAAAATTTAAGAAATCAAGGGATAGACTTACCAGAAATTATTTATTATCAAGGAGTTCAAGGACCAATAAAAATTTGGGAAATTGAATATACCGGAAAAGAAAAAATTCAAGCAAAATATTTAGATAAAGACCCGGCTGGATATTTATCTTGGGAATTGTAAATGGTTGAAAAAATTTTAATTCTTCCAATCTTAGGAGGATTTTTTATTAGTTTATTTTCTCTTCCGTTTTGGATAAAAAGAGCTAAGAGGGCTAATTTAGTGGGGAGAGATATACATAAATTGGATAAGAGAGAAGTCGCTGAAGCGGGGGGCATTTCTGTTTTGATTGGTTTTGTTTTGGGAGTTTTGAGTTATATTGCAATAAGAACATTTATCTTAAATTATACTGAAACTACTATTGAAATTTTTGCTTTGTTATGTACTATTTTGATTGTTGGATTTATTGGTTTTATTGATGATGTTGTAGGATGGAAAATTGGTCTTGGCAAAAAGACACGCATTCTCTTATTGATTTTTGCTGCTGTTCCTCTAATGGTTATTAATGCTGGGCAATCTATGATGATTGGGGTTGAATTGGGTCTCTTTTATCCTCTACTCTTTATTCCATTGGGGATTGTTGGAGCAGCAGCCACATTTAATTTCATTGCTGGCTATAATGGGTTGGAAACAAGCCAGGGAATTATAATTTTATCTGCCTTGGCTTTGGTGACTGGATTGAAGGGAAACAGTTGGTTATCTTTGATTTGTTTTATTATGGTGGCTTGTTTAATTGCATTTTATTTATTTAACAAATGGCCTGCAAGGGTTTTTCCAGGGGATGTTTTGACTTATTCGGTGGGGGCATTAATTGCTATTATTGCTATCTTAGGGAATGTTGAAAAAATTGCAGTATTCTTTTTTATTCCTTATATTCTCGAGACTATTTTAAAAGTAAGAGGAGGTCTTAAAAAAGAAAGTTTCGGTAAACTTGAAGAAGATGGAAGTTTAAGTCTGCGTTATTCAAAATTTTATGGCCTAGAACATATTGCTATTTATTTGCTGAAGAAGTATAATGAGAAAGCCACAGAAATCAATGTAGTGCGTTTAATCAATCTCTTTCAATTAGGGATAATTATTTTGGGGTTGTTTTTATTTAAAGGGGGGTTGTTTTAGTGAAAGTCAAAAAAATTCTCCCATTAATCGGTATCGGAATTTTTTTGTATATTTTATTTAGATTAGATTTTCGTCGCATTTTAAGTGAATTAAAAAATATCAGAATAGAGTTTTTAATTGTAGCATTAATTTTTCTTTCTTTATCTGTATTAAGTCAAACATTCAAATGGTTCATCATTGCTAGAACTCAGAAAATTAAAGTCAGGTTTCCAGAAGCATTAAAGGCCAACTTGATTGGAGAATTTTATGGATTTATTACTCCTTCGAAAGTTGGGAGTCTTACAAGGATGGCTTACATTAAAAAATGTGAGGGATATAATCATGGAAAGGGCGCAAGTAACTATGTTTTAGAAAAAATCTTGGATGTTTGTTCTCTAATATTTTTAGCTGTTATTTTTTCATTTGTATTTCAAAAAGTTTTACCCCAAACTTTTGTTTATTATTCGGTAGTTTTATTTTTTATCTTATTTTCTCTTTTAATATTTTTTAGAGATAAAGAACGTACAAAGAAAATTTTTCGAGGCATTTACCACAAGTTTATCCCAAAGAAAATAAAGCAGAAAGTTAAGAACGGATTTAATTCGTTTTATGAAGATATGCCTCAAAAAAGATTTTTCCTGATTTTTTTTATAATTAATTTAATTAACTGGATAATTCTTTATCTTTTTTCTTTTTTTATAGGCCTTTCTCTTAGTATTAATGTCCCATTTTTTTATTTTTTAGCTATTCTGCCAATTGCAACTTTAGTTGGATTGATCCCAATTACAATTAGTGGTTTAGGAACTCGAGAGGCTACTTTGATTAGTTTGTTTGGTTTGTTTGGAATCAGTGCTACAAAAGTGTTTTCAATGTCAATCCTTTCATTAATTGGGGGAACCATTCCTGCGATTATAGGAATCTTTTTAATATTTAGATCAAGGAGCAAATAATGGAAAAAGTTAGTATTATTATCCCTTGTAAAAAGATTGATGAATTCACAGAAAGATGTATTAAAGAATGTTTGAAATTAGAATATGATAACTATGAAATTATCGTTCTTCCCGACGATAAAGAAAGTAAAAAATATAATTGGAGAGTAAAAATTATTCCTACAGGAAAGCAAAAGCCAGCATACAAACGGAATAAAGGGATGGAAGTGGGGAAGGGATATTTTTTTGCATTTATTGATTCAGATGCTTACCCAAAAAAAGATTGGTTAAAAAATTCAATAAAATATTTTGAGAATAAGAAAATTGGAATTGTTGGGGGACCAAATTTAACACCGCCAGAAGCAAATTTTGCTGAAAAAATTTCGGGACATGTTTTGAGTAATTTTTTAGTTTCGGGAGATGCAAGTATTAGATATAAAATTTCTAGGAATCAATTTACTCGAGAATTACCTTCATGTAATTATATTGTACGTAAAGAAACTGCTCCAAAATTTGATGATAAATATTTGACTGCAGAAGATTCAAAATTCTGTTTTGATGTACAGGCAAAGGAACTTAAAGTTTTTTATGCAAAAGATGTTATTGTTTTTCATCATAGGAGAGACTCTTTAAAAAAACATTTGAAACAAATGTTTATTTATGGTAGAGATATTGCTTGGTTAAGTAAGAGTGAGTTTTCATTGAGGAAATTGTATTATGGTCTATTAAGTTTAGGTATTTTGGGTTTTTTTGGGATGTTAATTTTATCCCCTTTTAGTAAAATAATTGCGACAATATTAATTAGTCTTATGGTTATTTATCTGGGATTTATGGGAATTAGTAGTTTAAAGAAAAATTTCGGTTTTAGTCTTTGGATTTTTTTAATTAGTATTGGGACCCATCTTGAATATGGTATTGGTTGGTTATATGGAATGTTAGTGAAACAGGAAATTAAACAGTTTAGTGAGAGATAATAATCTTTAAAAGAGGCTAGTTTCTTTGGATAGTATGAAAATTTTAATTGGTTATCCCCCAACTGAATCTAAAAAAGGAATTGCTACGCTTGGGCAGAATAGGCAGTTTCAGTGGTTTAGTAATCCGAGTTATTTTTATCCAATTGTTCCTGCAACAGCGGCCACGATGCTAAAAGAAGGGGGAAACAAAGTTATCTGGTTGGATTGTGTAGCAGAAAGAGTAAATATGCAAAAATTTTTAAAATTAGTAGAAAAAGAAAAACCAGAAATTTTTGCTTTTGAAACAAAAACCCCAGTCATAAAACAGCATTGGGAAACGATTAATAATTTAAAGAAAAAATTTCCAAAAATGAAAATTGTTATTTATGGAGATCATGTTACAAGTTTTCCAAAAGAGACTATGGAAAATTCTCAAATTGATTTTGTTTTATGTGGGGGGAATTATGATTTTATACTACAAGATTTAGTAAAATATTTGGAAGATAATAAAAAGAATAAAATTCCGAGGGGGGTCTATTATCGAAGAGGAAAAAGAATCTTAAGCTCAGGAGCATTTGTCGTCCATCAGGAGTTGGATAATGCTCCGTTCATAGATAGAGAATTAACAAAGTGGCAACTTTATCAAGAAGAATATAATCTTATTGGAAAACCATTTTTTTATATCATGAGTGGACGAGATTGCTGGTGGGGAAAATGCACCTTTTGTTCTTGGCCACGCATGTATCCTAAATTTAATCATAGAAGTGTAAAAAATGTTTTAGATGAAATAAAGATGTTGATTGAAAAATACGATGTGAAAGAAATTTTTGATGATTCTGGAACTCTTACAACCGGGAAGTGGTTGAAGGATTTATGCCAGGGTTTAATTGAAAGGGGATATAATAAAAAAATAAAATATTCTTGTAACATGAGATTTGGAGCTTTAAAACAAGAAGATTATAATTTAATGAAAAGGGCAGGTTTTAGATTATTAAAATTTGGATTAGAGTCTGCTAATCAAAGCACTCTTGATAGATTGAATAAAGGTGTTAAAATTAAGGATATTTTAGAGGGGTCTAAGATGGCACAGAAGGCTGGTTTGATGGTTCATTTAACAATGATTGTGGGTTATCCTTGGGAAACAAAAGAAGATGCTATGAAGACCTATGAGTTGGCTAAATTTTTAATGCAAAGAGGACATGCAGATATTTTACAGTCAACTGTTTTAATGCCTTATCCTGGGACACAATTATGGGAAGAAGCCAAAGCAAACAGATGGCTGTTACTTGGAGAAAGGGAATATGAAAGATATGACCAGAGAGAACCTGTTTTGAAAACAAAGGATTCGCGTCCAGAAGACATTGCTGCGATTTGTGGGAAGATTTATACCATTTTCTTAACACCGCAATATATATTTCAGAGAATTAAAAGTATAAAATCTTGGGAAGATTTTAAGTTTAATATAAAGGGTGTAAAAGCAGTTATTGGACATTTGAAAGATTTTTTGAAATGAATTTATAAATTTTTTAAAACCTTTCTTTTAAGTAATGTGTAATTGTTTCAAATTGATATTTGTTTTTTTTACAAAATCTCAAATAATTTTCTAATTTATTTAGCATTTTACTTCCACACGGGGATTTTATGTAATTTGGAATTTTAAACTTTGAAATATTAGAAAATTCCCACGGGTGAAAATAAAGCATGGTGTAATCTGTAGCGCTAAAATTTATTTTAGTAAAAAGTTTAGAATAAATTAAAGGAAAATTTTTGAAAGCTAACCAAAAAATTGGAAGACGAATTATTTGGAGTGTTGAAATTGGAATTTCCCAAATTTTTTCAATTTTATGAATTTTTCTTTTTTGGAAAAAATTAAAGTATCTTCCTGGAATCCAAGTTGGATGAGAAGAAGAATCATATTGAAAACCAAACTCAAAGAGTTTTGCTTTATTTTTAATTTGGAAACGAGGAGCTCTAAATCCTAAAACTTTTGTTTTAGTAATCTTTTCTAGTTCCTTTGTGGCTAAATTCAGCGACGACAAATCATTATTATACTTATCTGAATGCGAATTTCCATGAGAAGCAATCTCGTGTCCCTTTTTTTGAGCTTCTTGGATTAACTTGGGAAACTTTTTTGCAAAATTAGTTGTGGTAAAGAATGTTGCATTTACTTGATATCTTTCTAAGAGTTTCATTATTTTTAAAAGTCCTTGCATGGGTAATTGGTACATCTCTTGTTCAGAGATATTTTGATTATATTCTTTAGGCAAATCGAATTCTTCGACATCAAAAGTTAAAAGTATTTTTTTCATTTAAACAATCTCATTTTTAGTAATCTATAAACCAGCCCTGGGAGAATTCTCGCTTTTACGGTTGAATATTCAACTTCCCTAGGGGGAATATGGTACTCTTTAATTTTGGCTTTAAGTTTACTTGCTTCATATAAAAGTTCCATATCAAATTCAAAACCAGAACAAATGAATTTCTTTTTGAATTTTTTTAATAAACCCCGATTCATAAACTTTGCTCCTGCCTGTGTGTCTTTAAAACTTGTTCCGAATAAAATCTTAAAGGTTAGTGCACCAGCTAAAGAGAAAAATCTTCTAGTGAAATTAGTTTGATATTTAGATATATCTTTAAACTTTGTGACAATTGTCATATCAAAATCGTTTAAGAATTTCATCATATTATAAACCTCATCTAAATCGTAAGGATCATCTGCATCAATAAATCCAACTATCTCTTTAGTTGCAAATTTAAACCCTATCTCAATTGCATTTCCTTTTCCTTTTCTTTCTGTGTCAATTACAACTAATGGGAAACTATGTTTCAGAGAATCCACTATTTCAAAAGTATTATCTGAGCAAGCATTACAAACTACGATTATCTCATAATCAGTGAACCTCGATGCAAAAAATTTGTTGTATTTTTTTAAAGAAGACTCTATGAACTTTGCGGAGTTATGTGCTGGCACGATTAAAGAAAGACTCTTTTCCATTGAAAAGTCAAATTGGGAGGATTTTATAAAGATAATTATAGTAAAAGTACATAAATGTTTTTAAGAGAATTTTGTCAAGAATAAGTATGCAATACACATTTTCAAAAGAAGCAGACAAAAAAGTAGCAGAAGACTTAGAAATTATCATTAAAGAAATTAGGAATAGGGTTCCAAAGGTTCTTTCGATTATACTCACTGGAGGATTTGCAAGAGGGGAAGGACCCATAAAAAAAGTGGGACAAAAATTTATTCCGTATAATGATTATGATTTGCAGATCATAAGTTTGCAAAAAGTGAGCAAAGAAGAAATTGATGATATTGCCACAAAAATTTCAAAGGTTTTGGGTTATGGGGGAATCAAAGAAATCTTTTATCCATTTAAAAAAACTAATCAAAAGATGGCAAAAAGTTTTTATATTGATTTAAAATGTGATACTCCTGCTGACCTCAAAAAATTTCTTCCAAGATTAAGGAATTATGAACTTAAATATGCATCAAAGATTATTTATGGGAAAGAGGTTAGAAATTTAATTCCTGGATTTAAAATGAAAGAAATTCCTTTATCAGATAGTGCCAAATTACTTCTGGACAGAGTTAGTCAATTAATTGAATATTATTCAACAAAAGAAGAATATGATCCAGAAATTTTGAGTTATTCAATCCAACAAGCTTACGCTGCTTGTTGTACTTCCCTTTTAGTATTAGTGGGGAAATATGAAACTGGATATAAAAAATCCACAGAAATTTTTAAACAAAATTATTCAAAATATTTTCCAAAACTTAAGAAAAAGATTCCTGATTTAGACAAAAAAATAGAGCAATTCTTTTTGTGGAAAGTTAATCCGAATAAAAAAATAATTGCGAATTTAAAAGACGAATGGTTTATTGTTAAAGAAAATATTTTGGAAGTTGCCAAATATTTTTTTGGTGAATTTTTAAGTCAAGACATAAAAACAGAAGACGAACTGGTAGAAGGAATTTTGAACATGAGGGACATATTTTACACTCCGTATATAAATATAATATTAAAAAGTAAATTGGGATCTGGATTTGGGAAGTTTTCAAAAATTTTAGTTTCGGGAGTTTCTATTATTCTTAAATATAAATACAATAAAAGATTGAATAACATCGGGATAAAAAAGAAAATCTCACTCATTGGTCCAGCTCCAGAATTAAGCATTTTTGCTTCAGTTATTTATTTGATTTCTTCTATCTCTCGAGGAAATAAAATTGATTATTCTAAACTTTTAAAAGGAATCAAAATTTTAAAAATGGCATATCCAGTTAAATCAAAGAAATGGGATGAAATAAGTGAAGAATTTGCAAATGCTTATATTGCCTTTTTTATGCAAAAGATATAATGAAAAACAAAAATCAACCATTAGTGAGTGTAATTATTAACACTAGAAATTCAGCAGGCAAAATATTTGAAAAATGCCTTGCTTCAGTAAAAGTTCAAAGTTATAAAAATGTTGAGTTAATCGTTGTGGATAATTCAAGTTCAGACAAAACAAAAGAAATTGCAAAGAGATATACTAAAAAAGTTTTTGATTATGGTCCTGAAAGAAGTTCGCAAAAGAATTTTGGGGTTCAAAAATCGAGAGGGGAATTTTTAGTTTTTTTAGATGACGATCAAGAAATGCCTCCAGAGATAATTGAGGATTGTGTTAAAAAAATAAAAGATAAAGATGTTTTATTAATAGAAGATAAAGGGCTTGGAACCACTTTTTGGACCCGGGCCCACGCCTTTGAAAAAGCAATTCACTTTAATGATCAAAATGTTACTGCCCCAAGATTTATGAGGAAAAAAGTTTTTTTAGAGATTGGGGGATTTGATGAATCATTAGTTTTAGCAGAAGATTTAGATTTATTTATGAGATTAAAAGAAAAAGGAGTCAAAGTTGGACACTTAGAAAAATTATTTAATCATTATGAGGGAGGAAGTTTAAGCGAAGCATTAAAAAAAAGTTTTTATTATGGAACGACTGCTAGTAGTTTTTTAAAGAAAAATCCAACTAAAAGTATGAAAATTTATTTTTTATATCATCCATTTGTTTATCTAAAAAATTGGAAATTATTTTTAAGACATCCTATTTATGGAGGGGCATCGATAATAAGAAAAATATTAACTTATATTGCAGGGGGATTGGGATTAATTTCCAATTCAATAAAAAACAATTCAAAGATTAATCTGGCTAAAACTCTACTTGGGAAATCTCCCTCATATGTTATTTTTTATGTAACTTCTAGATGTAATTCTCGATGTAAATATTGTTTTTTCTGGAAGGAATTAAATCAAAAAAGAAATGAATTGAGTTTGAATGAAATCACAAAAATAACTAAAAGTTTTGACAACCTCCTGTATGTTTCATTAACTGGGGGGGAGCCTTTCTTGAGGGAGGATATTGATAAGATAGCGGAATTATTTTACAAAAAATCTGGTACGCGATTTTTAGCGATTCCCACTAATGGACTTCTTTCGGAGAAAATTGGGGAAAAGGTGGAATCCATTCTTAATCTTTGTCCCGGAATAAACCTCAGGATTGAACTATCAATAGATGCGTTGGGAGAAAAGCATGATGAGATAAGGGGGGTCATGGGGAATTTTAAAAAAATGATGCAAACTTTTAAAATTCTTAAAAATATAAAAAAGAAAAATAAGAACCTTAAAATAATAATACATAGTGTTTATTCTGCTTATAATGAAGATCATATCAAAAAGTTATTTGACTATATCCAAGACAAAGGGATTGATCAATACAGAGCAGGGATTGTTAGAACAGACTCTAGATTAAAGGAAGCTATGAATTTAGATAAGAAGAAATATTTAGAATTCTTGAAATATCTCGATAAAAATAAAATAAAGTCAAAGGGATTTTACTCGAAAATTTTTAGAGAGATAAATAAATTGAATAGGGAAATTAACTTTAAGACTAGACAAAAACAAAAAATGGTTCTTCCTTGTGTTGCGGGGCAAAAAATGTTAGTGATAGGTGAAGAAGGAGATGTTTATCCTTGTGAAATGCTTTCCAAAAAGATGGGAAATCTTAGAAATTACTCCCTTAATATTAAAAAACTATTAAAAAATAAAGAAGCAATTCAAACAAGACAATTTATTGTCAAGAGTAAATGTTTTTGTGATTGGGGATGTGCCACTCAAAATAACATTTTATTTAATTTTAAAACTTATCCTAAATTGTTATTAGGATTATTAAAATGAAAAAATTAATTATTTGCATTGATGCTCTGGGAAAAGATTTGGTGAGTAAAGAAGAGACTCCTTTTTTATATCAGTTTAGTAAAAAAAACTACTTTGCAGAATTGAAGACCTATTTTGCTTTTACTGGAATTGAAAATAGTTTTTTTAGTGGGAAATCTCCAGAAGAATCAGGAGTTTGGTTTGAATTTATTAAATCTAAAAAATCTCCATTCAAGAATATTCTTTTGAGACTTTTTTCTTTTAATCCTAAAATAAGAAATTATCTTGGGGCGTTTGCACAATTATTAAAAGGAAGAACCTACCTTGCGGGAGTGTATAATATCCCAAATTCACAATTGAAATATTTTTCTCCAGTTTTAAAAAATGGTTTATGGAAAGAGGATTTTTTTAGAAACAAAAAATTTGTATTTTACAAATGGCCCTTGTTTGTTCGGGGATGTGGAGAAAAAACTAAAATAAAAATAGTGCCAAAATATGAAAATGATTTGGGAAGATTCTTTAGATTAATTAATGAAAAAAACTCAGAGGTTTATTATACTCAGTTAATGTATTTGGATAAAACAATGCATAAATTTGGAAAGAGCAGTTCTGAGGCCAAAATAGCCTTGAAAGAAATGGATATAGTTCTGAATAAGGGGGTGAAAAAATTCTTGGAAGAAAATCCCAAAGGAGAAGTTTTTCTTTGGAGCGATCATGGATTTGCGGATAATTTTAATTTTATTAATATTGAAGAACTACTTCCAGAGAAAAAAGAATTTATTTATTTCATTGCTGGAACAACTGCACACTTTTGGTTTAATAGTAAATCTTCTAAAAAAGAAGTATTTAAAAAATTAAAGAAGAATAAAAGAATAAAAATTTTAACGAAAAATTTAGCAAAAAAATACCAAATTCCTTGGGATAAAAGATATGGTGAGTTGATTGTTTTTATTGAAAAGGGAGATTACTTTTTTCCTAATTTTTATCAAAAATCGGAGAAAGAGAAATATCTTGGAATGCATGGTTATCCGGATGATTCTGAAATGAATGGCATTCTTATATCAAATAAAAAAATACCTAAAAAGTTAAAAATGAGTGAAGTGCTAGAATATTTAAGATGAAAGATATATGTTTGATTAATCCTCCGTTAGATAAAAAGACTACAAGTAAATTCCCCATGTCCGGGGTTCCATTAGGAATTGCTTCTTTAGCAGCTTATTTAATCGAAAAAAAATTTGAGGTAGCTGTAATTGATGCACCAATAATGGCTCCAGATTTTGAAAAGACAACTAAAATGGCAATTAAATCGGGGGCAAAAATTGTGGGAGTTAGTTGTTTAACGGAAAATAGGTATTCTGCACTGAAAACTTTAGAAATGATTAAAAAGAAAAATCCGAAGATAACAACAATAATTGGAGGATTGCACGCCACATTCTTAGACAAACTTATTTTAGAAAATTATCCTTTTGTGGATATTGTGGTTAGGGGTGAAGGAGAAGAAACATTGTTAGAATTAGTCAAAAAAATCAAGGGAGAAAAGGATTTGGGAAAGGTGTTGGGAATTTCATACAGGGAAAAAGGGAAGATTGAAATAAATCCTCCTCGTGCATTTATGAAAGAAATAGAAAATTTACCTTTCCCAGCATATGATTTATTTCCAGTGGATAAATATCCCCTCCCCCCTGATTTAAAAACCAATGTGAAACAAACCATTTTAGTTACAACCTCTAGAGGGTGCCCAATGAATTGTAAATTTTGCGAAACAACTCATGCATGGGGAAAAAATATCCGGAGCACCTCTGCTAAAAAACTTTATGAAGAGATAGAATATTTATATAAAAAATATGGAGTGAATTATGTGCGATTTGCAGATGATTTGTTTACTATGAAAAGAAGTAAAGTTATTGAATTTTGTGAATTAGTTATTAAAAATAAACTTCCAATTAAATTTAGAATCCAGGCAAGGGTTGACACAGTTGATCAAGAAGAACTAAATATTTTAAAGAAAGCGGGATGTGATTTGATTGAATATGGGGCAGAGTCTGGTTCGGACAAAGTTTTGAAAGAAATTGGAAAAAATATTACTATTGATAAAATAAAAAAGGCAGTGGAGATGACCAAAAAAGCTGGAATTGAATTAAAATATTTTTTGATTGTGGGTTCGTTGAAGGAAGGTCCAAATGAAACATGGGAAACTTTTAAATTAATTGAAGCGACAAGACCTGATTGGATTGGGATTAATGCATTAACAATTTATCCGGGAACAGAAGTCTGTAATATTGCAAAAAAAGAGGGGTTAATTAATGATGATTTGTGGATAAATTATATTAATCCTCAAACCGGGAATGCTCCGCTCTATACCAAGAATTATACTGCAAAAGAAATGATTTTTTTAGCTCAACTCGGACACGTATGGTCATGCAAACACTCTCCCAAAAGAAAAGAATATAGAAAAATTGAAAGAGTGTTAGCGTCAATGTTAGTTAAATCGTTAGCCAAAATGTTGGTTAAAAATAAACTTACGAGAAGAATTGCTGCGAATATTGCTTGGATATTTTCTCCAATGATTTCATGAAAATACTTGTCACAGGAAGCACAGGTTTTATAGGCAGTCATTTAATTGAACAACTTGTAAAAGAGGGGCATGAAGTTAGGGCACTTGTTAGAGATGAAGAAAGAAACTCCAATGCAAAAGTAGAAGCTATGAATCTTTTAGAAAAATTGAAAGTAGAAATTGTTTGGGGAGATTTATTGGATGCAAAGTCGTTAATCGGTGCGGTTAAAGGTGTTGAAGGAATATTCCATTTAGCAGCTATTGCTAGACCTATGGCAATCCAAAATAGACAGTATTTTGAGGTTAATGAAAATGGAACTAGAAATTTATTTGAGGCAGCAAAAATAGAAAAAGTAAAAAAAATTGTTTTGATGAGTAGTGTTTCTGCAGTAGGTCAATCTAAAGATGGAAATGCAGTTAATGAAAAAACTAAATGCCATCCGGTAGACATTTATGGTTGGAGTAAATTAGCCCAAGAAAAAGTTGCGGAGGGATATGTTGAAAAGGGTGATCTTAACATAACAATTTTGAGACCTCCAATGGTATTTGGTCCAAGAGATAAAGAGATGTTAAGACTTTTTAAGTCGGTGAACAATAGATTTTTTCCATTAGATGCTAAAGAAAAATGCATGGAATTTTTATATGTTAAAAATTTAGTTGAAGCTTGCTTACTTGCATTTAGGAAAGGTAAAAATGGAGAAAAATATCATATAACGAATGGGGAACATTATAGTATTAATGGGATTATCCATTCCATTGAATTGGCACAAAAGAGGAAAATCTTTCCGATTAGTTTTCCCGAGTGGGTTTTTTTATTAGGGGGGAGCTTAATTGAATTTGCAGGGAAGGTATTTAATTTTCACCCTCCTTTTAAACATGATACAGTGGATTGGATGACGAAAAAATTATGGTATGTTGATGATTCTAAAATTAAAAAAGAATTGGGATATGCTCCCAAAATAACTTTGAATCAAGGTGTTAAAGAAACATTTGATTATTACCAAAGAATTGGAGAAGTTAAGCGTTATTAATCTGATACTCATAAATAATCAATAAAGGTTGAGTTGTTGGAGGAAATGCTATTACTGGAATCCAATTGGGATTGTCTTTGGGATAAGAATACATCCAATCCTTGTGGTTTTCAAAAATTGAAAGGACTATAAATCTTGGTTTTTCTTGTTGCATAAATTCATTAAATTCTTCTTGAGAAATAACCCCGAGATGATCCTCTGGATTTCTTAATCCTCCGCTGAAAGTAGCGACCCTTCTTTCAGAATAATAAGATATTTGTGGGAAAGAGTTTGTTACAATTACATCTTGTAAATCTGAATTTTCTTTTAACCATTCTCCTGCTAATTTGAGCTCATGGTAAGAGGTTTTTTTCATCTCAGTTAACTGATTGCCCCATTGAAGATTTGGAATAAAAAGTAAAGCTATCAGGAGGATTATGACAAAAAACTTTTTTTTATTCTTGAATATGTTTAACTTTCCTAGATTTAAAAAAGGCGTTAGAAATATTGCGAATAAAAAAGGCATGATTGCTATGACATATCTTTGTTCGACTAAACCAGCCATTCGACCAAGTAAGAGGTATGGAATTATAAACCAAGAGAGTACAAACAAATCTCTTTGTAGTTTTTTGTTTGAAAATATTTTGTCAAACCCTAGAAAAAGATTTCCAAAAAACATGAATGCTCCTAAAAGAAAAATTAATGTGAATGCTAACTTTAAGAAAGAAGTAAAAGGGCCCTGGGGACTACCAAATAAGAGGTATGGAATATCTGGAAAATACATCAGCATCTTTGAAAATCCTCCCTGTTCATTATGTGAAACTGTGCCCTCTACATTAAATCCAAGATAATGGGAGGCCATATCTTTTACTGGATTACCAAAATTATGATTATAAATCACAAAATGGGGGATTAGCATTATCGCGAACATTAATATTGCCAACCATAATTTTTTATTTTTTAAGAACTTAAATTTTTCTTTTGTAAATGCATAGACTATAAAACACGGGATAAAGATCAAGGTTTGCATACGAATTAGAACTGCTATAGCTAAAAATATTCCAAATAACATCATGTGTTTTTTATTTGTTACTTTTACATATCCTTTCCAGAAAAATAATAATGAAAGTAAAATGAAAAAACTCGCGGGAATATCGGTCATTGGTCTTCCAGAGAAAAAGAAAAGAACCCAAGAAAAAGTCATTGCTATAGATGAGGCTAAAGCTAGCTTTTTATTGTATACTATAGAAATTAATCGGTAAGTCAAGAAAACTATTCCTGTTGAGAAAATCACTTCCGTGAAACGGATTGTTGATTCTCCTAATCCAATTTTAAAGAAGAATGCGCTAAAAAGTGGCCAGAGAAATCCTCGACGATAATACCATATATCAGACATATGTGAGCTCATTCCTGCCCAGTATTTTCCAGTTGAGAGATATTCAGCAGTGTCAAACCACAGAGCTTGATCAAGAGTTTTGGTAAAAATCCATATTCTTAAAATTAATGCTAAAATTAAAACTACTAAAAAAGTTTTATCATAATTATCTTTTATCCATCCTAAGAAAAAATTTTTTATTTTACTTTTTCTCTTTTCAATCTCTTTTGAGTCCACAACTTCCATAAATTTTTAAGTTAAAATAGGTTTTTATTGTTTGTTATTTTGTAAAGTATCTACTACTTCTAGCACTTCTACGGTAGAAATTGACTTAACTAATTCTTTGGAATATTGATCAGATTTTTCTGGAAAGAACTCCGAGTGCTTTGGTGCAATTATTTTTTTAAGGAGATTATAATCTTCTACTTCTGAATAACTTGTTACAAAGAACAGACCAATTGTGGGTTTCTTTAATGCTAAAGAAATATGTAATGCTAAAGAATCAGCAGAAATTATTATTTTACAGAGATTCACTAAAGATGCAAATTCCATAATAGAACAGGAAGGATCTTGAGAAGGTATTTTTATTCCTTCTATTGCCAATTCATTTTTTATTTTTTTGACTTCTTCAATTTCATTTGGTCCGGCTAAGAGCAAAAGTTTATAACCTTGAGTACTGGCTTGTTTTAAAAAATCTTCCAAGTTTTCATTGTGCCATTTTTTGGATGGCCATCTAGAAGAACTTCCAATATGTATACCAATTAATCTATCTTGGGTTAAATTATTTTCTTTTAGAAAATTTTGTGCATAAGAATCTTCATGAGGGGAAAAATCTATTCCGTGATGTTGATGTTGATAATCCAGCTCTGCTGCCTCAAACATCATCTGCTGATAAGTCTTGGTGTTTGATTTTTTTAATTCATCGTCGAAGATTGTACTTAGATAATATTCTGAATTCAAATTGAAAGCAGCAATAAAATCATCTTCCATATAAAATCCTTTTTTTTCTTTTGCAGATATTTTATCAGCTAAATCTGTTGCTTCCTTATCAATATCAAAATTATATAACTTATCAAATTCCTCAGTTATTTCTAAAGGAGTAGTTAAAACTCTATCAACATGCTTGCTTTGCTCTACAATTGATTCTGCATTAGGTTTTGTTATCCAGGTTATTTCTGAATCTGGAAATTTTTCTTTTAACCCTAATAAAATTGGGAGAGTTCGCACCACATCTCCTAAAGCTCCCAATTTAATTATTACTATCTTCTCCATAAAGTTTAAAACCAGCGTCAAGTATTTAAATTTTATGAAGGCTAAAAAAATTTATGTTGCAGGACCACTTTGTACTGAAGAAGAAAGAAAATTTATGGAAAAAATAGATTCACTCTGTATTGAGTTAGGATTTGAAACTTTTCTTCCGCATAGAGATGCGGGGCTATGGAAGGAAGGTAAAAAATTTGAAGATATTGCAAAAGAAGATTTGAAAGGTTTTGAGGATTGTGATTTAATTGTTGCCAATTTAAATGGATTTGGAATCGGGGCAGGAACTGCATGGGAAATGGGATATGCTCATGCTAAAGGAATTCCAGTTATTGGATTAAAAACAGATAGAGCAGTTAAAGAATCTATTGAAGAAATAAGTGCAATTATTTTGGGAGTTACTCAGATTGTAGAAAGTTTTGAAGCATTAAAAAAAGAAATTTCAAGCTTTAAATAATAAATTTCTATTGATGTACATAAAAGGAATGTTGACTAAACCTATAATCCATTTAATTATTAAGATTCCAAAAATAAGGGGGAGAATTGGTTGGACTCCTAAAAATGCTATTGTTGTAAAAATTATTGAATCTAAGGCCATTGAAGGTAGAGAAGAAAACGCATTTCTCATCCACAAATGTTTCCCAGAAGTCAATCGTTTAAACCAAGAAAAAAGATAGGCGTCTGTATTTTCACTTATTAAAAATGCTACCCAACTGGCAAGCATAATTCTTGGGGCAAATCCTAAAACTTCATTGAATGCAGATTGTCCACTCCAAAAAGGAGCGGCGTCTAGTGAAATAGAAATCCATATAACAAAGGCAACTAAGACTTGAGTTAAAAAGGCAATAAAAATCATTTTATGAGTTTCTTTTCTTCCGAATTTTTCATTAACAATATCAGTTAAAAGAAAAGTGATTGAAAAAACTAAGACTCCAGAGGTAGCATAAAGAGTTACAAATCCTAAATCGAACGAAGCAATCTTGTAGGCAACTATATTACTTATTAGAACAAAGGAAATGTAAAGGCCAATCAGTGCGTCAGGCTTTTGGTATTTTCTTGCGTATAAGGATCCAAAAAAAGAAAAGCAAGAAATCAGAATGACAACTAATAAAATAAATAAAATTTCCATTAATCTAAAGTGCGAGTAGATTTAGTTTCTACTTCCCTCCATCCGTCAGAGTATTTTTTATTTTGATTTATATCTTTGAAAGCTTTTTTGTATACTTGGAGTCTTGCTATGCAGAGATTGATTAGCCAGCAAAATTCAGTAAAATTTTTTGGGTAAGTAAAAATTGACGAGGCGTTTTTTAATTCATTGAAGAAGGATTTTGTTCTTGGCATATCTGGGGCAATTTTATTAAGATTTTCATGCCCTTTAATATTTCGTACCTTTTGGTTGAACCAGTCTTTTTTATTATCTGGATTTTTTACATAAACTTCTACTTGAGATAGGTATTTTATTTTATAACCTTTTTTCCAAAATAAATACGGGATTATACTGTCTTCGGAAGCTTCTAGGGGAAAATCCAAAATTATTCCTTTCCTTATTGCAAAAAGGTAGCCAGAACATTCAAAGAATTTTTGTTTGTCAGAAAGTTTTTTTCTTACCTTATGAATTCCGTTGAATAAAAAATGTGACCAAAAACCATACTTGGTTTTTTTTGAATCTAAAGAAATTGGTTGAGCAGTTATTGCTCCGATTTTTTTATCTTCAAACGCTTTTAATATTTCTTGTATTGCATTTTCTGAAACGTGGACGTCGCCGTCGGTAGATATGAAAATATCTTCTGGATTGTCTGATCCAAATTCTTGGAAAATTAAATTTAGGGAATAACTTTTTCCCTCGCCCGGATCTAGAAAAAAGTGGAACCTGGAATCCTTGATTTGTTTTTTTAAAAAATCACGTGCCTCTTCAAAGGGATCTATGACTATCACCCTCATGTCTTTTCCAGAATATTGTTTTAGAAAAGTATTTACTGCTCTTAAAGTAGATTTTGGTTCATTATAAGAATTAATTAAAACGTCTATCATTTTATGCTAAAGAAATTGGATAATCTTCTGGACGGATCATTACTGTTTTTTCTCCGTCGACTTCGACTTCTATGCGAACTTTGCGTTTTCCTTGTTTTCCAATATCTGAAAGTTCAACTTTTTTGATTAATCCGACTTTTCCAAAAACAGAAATTTGGTCTCCTTGTTTTAATTCTTTTGCTGTCTTTTTCATATAGAAAAATGCTAGTTTAAACTTATAAAGGTTATTAATGAGGAATATATATGGGAAATGCAATTATATTATGTTCGGGGGGGTTGGATAGTGTTACAACTGCACATTATGTGAAAAAGAATTTGGAATATGAAAAAATAAGAATTCTTTTTTTTAATTATGGTCAAAAAAGTTTAGAAAAAGAAAGAGAGTTTTCAAAAAAATGTGCGGAAGATGTTGGAGCTGAATTTAAGGAAATTGAGTTAAAATGGTTGGGGGAAATTTCTAATTCATTGATTAATCAGAAGGGAGAAGTTAATGAAATTTCTGAAAGGGATTTGAAAGATACAACTGAAGAAAGTAAAAATTGGTATGTGCCTTGTAGAAATTTAATTTTTTTGTCGTCTGCTTTATCCTTTGCTGAATCAATAAATATGAAGGAAAAATTAGAGAGTGATATTTTTGTTGGTTTTAAGTATGATGCTGAGGGAGGATATCCAGATACAACCCCTGAATTTGTTGCACAGGTGAATGAACTGAGTAAGATTGGTTGTGAGGGGAATTTTGAAATAATTGCTCCACTTATTAAAAAAGATAAGGAAGAAATTGTGAAATTAGGGAGAGAGTTAAAAGTTGACTTTAATAAAACTCATTCTTGTTATACTAGTGCAGAGAAACATTGTGGAAAGTGTTTGGCTTGTCAATTACGACGGGCGGGGTTTAAGTGGGCGGGGGTAGAAGATCGGACGGAGTATATTGATTAGAAGAGATAATTTTTCAATTGAAGGGTTGATAAGAATATCCTTCCATGAAAGGGGTAGTCAACTTCACGGATAAATTTTATTAGAAAATTTACTTTATTTCTCCGATAAGATTCGCTCGATAATCTTCACCCCAATAGATTCTTCTTGGAGTATCTCTTTCGATTCCTATTTTTACTCGAACTTCTTCAAATCTATCATCATAAAATACTGGAATTCCCTCTTTCATTGCAGAAATACTAATTGTATCTCCGTTTTCTATCCCTTCAGCTAATTGACCAATTCCCCTATTTACCAAATTAATTCCTCCTTCGACAACGGCAGTTATATCTCCCATAGACCCGCAGTTATAATTTTCCATTCTAGGTTTAATACTCTTATGCCGAGTAATATCTCTTCCAGTTAAAACATAAAAATCAACATCATTCGGAGTAATTAATTCTTTTTTTTCTACTTCAATTTCAGGTCCAAAAAGATCCAAATATTTTTTTCTTATCCTTGGAACCATTTTATAACCAGGGTATTTTACAGCAGAACCATATGCAATTACAGCAAAAATATCATCTAATGGAACCTCATAACGATTTATTCTCCACCCAGACATTACTTCAAATAAAGCCCCTAAATTAACATCAAGCCCCTTCTGAAAATATCCTCTAAAATTAACTGAATCTCCATTTGGAATATGGAGATTTCCCAATCTATTTGATTTAAAATATTTTGCGAAGTCCTGTGCTGATAAATTTGTTTTGACCATGAAAGATGAAAAAAAAGATAGATTATAAATCTTGTGTATGTGTTGTCACTTCAAAATTAGTAACTAAATAACAGACACCCAAAAATATTATTTGCTTCACCAAAATAGAATAAGAATTTAAGGCAGTATTAGGATCAAACCCGATACCGAACCTTATCATACCAAATTTTAAAACCTACAGGAAGCGAACGATAAAAAGGTTTTAGGATTCTCTCCCTAATCAAATCATTTACAGAAACTAATTTCAAAAATAGTAAAGTTAAAAAAGGATTTTTTAGGTTCTTTTTTATCCTTGAAGGTTTAAGTAAAAAATTAATCATAAAATTGGGCATTGGTCCAAAACGCGAATTAGTCACAGAACCGCGCATTAAATTAAGGATTAAAACTAAATACATGTTTTTTCTTTTTAGAAGAATGTGTGCGCTTCTGTCCCAGTAATTTAAATTCACTGCATCGTCTGCTTTATTTTGTATTATCTTGTCCTCAAGTGCTCTTGCATGAAGTTTTGAGCCATGAAAAAATACCAAATTATTTACTGAAAGGAAATAAGGTTTTGGAATTTTTTGTAAAAGCCGAATCATCTCAATTATATCTTGAGGTTTTTCGTAAGGGTTACAAGTTATTACATCATACATTACAGTAAGTTTGTCTTTGTATTTATTAAATATTTTTGTTGTGTCCAAAACTTGTTTGTTAGTTTGATACCGGTGGTAAATTTCTCTATTTACTCTTTCTGTTCCTTGAATTCCCATAATAAAATCAGTGCAACCTGCATCTACTAATGCGCCTATTTTCTCGTCGGTGATTGTGTGGGGGTCTCCTAGACATTTAAACCTCATATTTACTTTCTCTTTATATTTTTTAGAAAAATCTTTTATCTGTTCTAATGGCCTCAAAGAAAAAGTATCGTCGCGTATATCAAAATATGAAAGTGTTGGGAATTTCTTTTTTAATTCTAAAATTCCTTTAATGATATAATCTACAGAATGCCATCGGACAACTTGTTTTGTTTTTCCTTTGTATAATTCATTAAGTAAACTGTTGCTACAATAATCGCATCCATGCGGGCATCCCCTTCCAGTTAAAAAGAAAATTGCTCCGTCTAAATCTCTTTCAGAAAATTTTCTCAAATTTGAAGAATCCAAGATGTAATGATTTTCTGTGTCATAATCTGGGATCGGCAGGATATCTAAATCATGAATTGCCATTCTTACTGGATTCTTTATTATTTTTTTGTTTGGTTTTTTTATCCAAAGATTTTTTATTTTATCTGGAGATTTCTTTTTTTCAATTGATTTAACTAAATCTAAAATTGCTTCCTCACCTTCTCCAACGCAGACTAAATTACAATTTTTAATACATTCATGAGGAGAAATTGTTGCGTGAATTCCCCCCCAAACAATTGGTTTCTTGGGGAAATTTTTTTCTAAATGTTTTATTATCTGTATTGCTCTCGGGGCAGTGGACACAAAAGAAGAAACTCCTATCAGTTCTGAATTTTTGCAAATTTTTAATAATTGATTTAATTCATTCTTAGAATAAAATTTAGAATAATCTTCACTTAAAGTCATGAAAACCATCTTTACTTTGTGCCCGGCTTTTTTTAAAACTGCTGAGATTGTTCGTATTCCTTGGTCAGAAGGATATGTTGCAGCAGAGATTAATGTAATTTGCATAATTTTTCTTGAGCGAGATTATTTTTAAGTATTAGTGTGTTAATTCCTTATATTCCTTCATGTATCTTTTATAAATCGTGTCCCAACCGTATTGTTTTGATTTTTTTATATTATTTTTAGAAATTTGTTTTGCTAATTTTGGTTTATCTAATACCTCTAGAATTCTTTTTTCTATTGCTTTGATATCTCCATATCTTGTAAAAAATCCGTTTTCAGGTTCTTTCATTTCAAAGGGGATTCCATTAACTGGAGAGGCCACAATTGGAAGTCCAGAGGCCATAGCCTCAAACAGGGTGAGGGGTAGTCCTTCTCGATAACTTGGCAAAACATAAACATCTGCTGCTTGATACATTTCAGCTATTTTTTCTTTTCCAGAAAGAGCTCCAATACACTGCATATTTTTGTAAGGTTTTATTAATTTTTGTACTTCTTTTAATTTTCCCTCATCAGGTCCAACCCAAATAAAAGCAATGTCTTTTCTTTTTTTAGAAATTTCAATTGCTGCTTTTGCGAGCATTTGCGGGCCTTTAGTTGGATTTAATCTTCCGAAAAATAAAACTAATTTTTTTTCTTTTATTTTATTATTTTTTTTAAAATTATTTTTTTTAATTTTTTTAAATAAGATCTTATCCATGCCATTAGGAATAACTTTTATCTTTTCTTTAGAAGTATATTTTTCTAAGGTTTTTATTTCCCATGGAGTTATGGAGATTATTTTGTCGATAAATCTAAAAGAAAGTTTATTGAAAAAAAGATCATTCAACCACAAAAATGGACGAATTATTTTTGGTCTAAAAGAGGCGTCTGTCCAAGGGCAATGGGTAGTGTGTATATGTTTTGCTCCAGTTAATTTTGCTAAGAGTCCTGCAAATAAAACGTAATCATGCCCTGAAACATGACTGTGAATTATATCAAACTTTCCCTTGAACTTCCAGAGGAGGGCTGGCCAAAGAAAAGTATTTAGGGATAATCTTGCTAGATAAGAAATCCTATGAACATGAACTCCATCGATGATCTCTTCTTTTTTCTTTATTCTTTGATATTTATCTGAATCACAACAGAATATATGGACCTCATGCCCGTCTTTCACTTGTCTTACTGCCAACTCTTCTATCACTTTTTCAACCCCCCCAAAAGTGGGTAAATAAAACATGCTAATGTATGCTATTCTCATAATAAAGCAGAAGAGGGCTGGTTTTTAAAGATTGTTTAGGGGAGATAAATATTTGGAGGCAAATGAGATGAGTCAAACTAAATAAAATTTATAAAGGATTTATTGTGAAATATTCTATGGATGAAACAGATGGTGGATTTATGGAAGAGGACGAAGAAGTTCTTAGTGAAGAAGAAAAGAAACAATTAAAGGAAAAGCTCGAATACTTTGGGTATATATAATGAGGCCCAACATTATTATGATCATTAGTGATGCCTTAAGGCCTCGAGATATGAGCTTATATCAAACTTGTTTAAGAGAAGTGGATAAAAACATCAAACATATTGCCCAGGAATCTTGGGTGTTTGAAAATAATTTTACTGCCTCCAATGCTTCAGATCCTTCTGTTACCTCTTTGTTCTCTGGAAAAATCCCTCAAAATAATGGGTTTGTTCATCAACATCCCTATGAAAAAAAAGAAGAAATTTCTAAATTAAAAAAGAATGTTTTTTGGCTTCCATTATATCTTCAGAGAAAGGGGTACCATACTATCTCTTCGACTCCCGCACATCTCTGGTTCAAAAAAGGCTTTGAGGATTTTTCTGGAAGAGATGATTCAAGGGGGATTAAGAGAATTTTGAATTTGTCTTTCATGAAAAAGATCTTACTTGCATTGCCAAAAAATATCTATGGACTAGGAAAAAAGATGACCAAAATAAGAGCATCACCCACCTTTCATTCAGCTAAAGAAATCATTAAATTATCAATCTCCAAAATAAAAAAATTGGATAAATCTCGACCCTTTTTTATGTTTATGCACCTGACTGATACGCACTATCCGTACGCCTCAGTTAAAAAGACAAAAGTTGGTGGAAAAAATTCAGTAAATAAAATTCTTGAAAAGATAAGAGAATCCTCTCAAAAAGAATATATTAGAAAAAGATTTTATGATCTCTCTGCCCAGTCATTAGAAGAAATAAAAATTACGAGGGATAACTCAATAAAATATGTTGATGAACAAATTGGGATATTTACCTCTTTTCTCAAAAAAAAGAAGTTATGGAAAAATACTATTTTTATTATCCTATCAGATCATGGCGACAATTTTGGAGAACATGAAACCTACTTTTGCCGAGGAGGATTATATGAAACAAGCATTCACACCCCATTAATAATTAGGATTCCTAGGACAGAACCAGGAAGAATAAATGCATTAACCCAGAATATTGATATTGCTGCTACTCTGCTTGAAATTTTAGGAGACTCCACTCAAAAAATTGATGGAAAATCTCTCCTACCAACAGTAAAGGGCCAAGAAATAAGAAAAAAAATTTTCATTTCAGATGGTTTCTGTAACTCTAGATTTGCAACTAGAACTAAAACTAAAAAAATTATTGAATCAAAAGAAGGAAAGTGTTACATCTGTGGGGCTTTTCATAATACTTCTCAAAAAGAAGAATATAATTTAAAAAGTGATCCTGAAGAATTAAAAAATATAAACAAAGAAAATGCTAAATAATTTTATTGTGATTATGTCTGGGTACACTGCAACTGGAAAAAGTACTCTTTCTAAAAGAATTTCTCACATACCAAATACAGAAATTTTTCATTCTGCCATAATAAGAAGAGAACTCAATCTTACTCCAAAAAATAAAAAAGAAGCGGATAAATTTTTTGACTATCGAAATGGGTTAAGAAAAGAAACAGATAAAAGGGTCTATAAAAAACTGGCTGAAATGACTGAAAACTCATTGCAAGAAGGAAAAAATGTGATATTAGATGCGGGATATTTTTTTGGGTGGCAAAGAGAAATGATTTATCCACTTGCGGAAAAATTTGGTGCAGAGGTTATTGTCTTGAGAGCGGTTTGCCCAAACGAAGAAATTATCAAGATCCGTTTAAAATTAAGGGGAGAAAATTACAATGAATCAGCATTGAACGAAACTCCTTCTTGGAATACATACCTTGCCACTAAAGAGATTACTGAAGAGGTAGAGAAAGATAATTATTTTAAAAATTCTCAAGGGAGTATTTATGAATTTGATACTCTTCAAAATAAATTAAATATCTGTATGAATAAAAATACAAATAATGCAGCTCGAATAAAAAAGGCTTTACAATACGGCTTTTTTAAGCAAAATAAAAATTTCAATCTGGAAGCAATTGAAAAAAAAGAACTCTCCCAGATGATAAAAAACCAATTTGTAATTGCGATAGATTTTGATGGAGTCATTACATCTCCATTTAAATTGAAAGCTAAATATTTAAATGAATTAGGGTTAAATTTAAAGGAAGATCAATGTCAAAGGAAAGATTGTTTAAAGAGGGGAATCAAACTGGAAGATTATAAAAAGAAAAGCATTCAAGCCTATACTTCCCCCCCACAAAATCTTCCCCTCCAAGAGGATTTTTGTGAAATCTTAGATAAGATCAAAAATATAGAAAACTCCAAAATCTTTATTGTTACAAGCAGATATGATCAGATGGTCAAACATTTGGAGGAGTATCTTAAATATCACAAAATTAAAATAGGGGGGGTAATCAATACAAATAAATCAGAGAAATTATCTATACTGAAAATGATAAATGCAAAGATATTTATCGATGATGATATAGAAATTTTAAAGCAAATAATTGATGAAGAAAGCTCCCCGAGTAAGATAGATAAATTAATTTTCTATAAGAATGCTGGAAATAAATCTGAGCAGAAACTATCTACTTTTGTAGAAGAGGTCAATAATTGGTCGGAGGTTTGGCAAAGGATTAATTATAAAATTGTGAAAGGTAAGTCTCTAAAAAAAATCATGAAGAAATCTCCATTAATGAATAAAAACAAAAACGCGATAATCCTTGCGGCAGGACTAGGCACAAGAATGGAAGGGAAAGGTAAGATAATCCCAAAGTGTTTAATTGAGATAAATAACAAAACTCTTTTAGAAAGAAAAATAGAATTATTAAAAAAGAATAAAATTGAAGACATTTCAGTGGTTATTGGGTCTAAAGGGGAATGTTGGAATCAAAAAAATGTGGACAAGATAAGAAAAATATGTGATAATCTAATTATAAATTTTGATAATAATATTACAAATAATACTTATAGTTTGCTCTTGGGTTTGAGAGAAATTCCTGGAACAGAATCAGATATTTTGATTATTGATGGCGATCTCATCTTTGACGCAAAAACTTTAAAAGAAATACTCTCTCACGAAAACAAGACAATTATTTTATCTGAAAAACAAAATGTTGGCGCTCCAGGAAATAGGGTAATGATTGATACTTACGGCAAGGTACTTGAAGTTGGAAGAGAAATTAATGTTGGGGGGAACAATTCTCAGATGCTTATATACTCGGGGATTATGCAAATAGCTCAAAAAGATTTTAAAAAATTTAAAGAAGAATGTAAGAAAGAAGAGTACTACAATAAAGATACTGGGTTAGTATTAAACGAATGTTGTAAACAATTCCCAATTTATAGTATAACTCCAGATTCAAAGTGGGCCAACATTAACAACCCTTCAGACTTAAAAAAGATCGAAGAAATAATCGCAGAGAAAGACAAAGAAAATATTCTAGTTACGGGAGCGAGTGGATTTTTAGGGAAAAAAATATTTGATAAAATGTCTAAAGAACACAATATATATGGAACGTATTCTTCTAATAAAAAGTCGGGAGAGTTTATCAAAGTAGATATTACAGATAGGACTTCATTAAAAAATACTATAAAAAAAGTTAATCCAAAAATTATTATACATACTGCCGCGATTTGTAATGCAGATTTCTGTGAAGAAAACAGGGAAATTGCGCATGAGGTGAATGTTAATGGTACGCAAAATATTATTGATATATGTAAGGAACAAAAAATTAAATTAATATTCCTATCTTCAGATTATATTTATGAGGGGGAAAGAGAATTCTATGAAGAATCATCCTTAGCCTGTCCAGTAAATTATTATGGTGAAACCAAATTACTTTGTGAAAAAATGATAAAAAATCAATTGAAAGATTTTATCATTTTGAGGCCCACAATTCTCTATGGATTTAATGGCCCCGAGGATAAAACTACTTATGTAAATAAGGTGTTGAAAAAACTAAAAAATAAGGAAGAAATATTTGTAGATAATTTTACTATGAAATATCCTTTGTTGATAGATGATTTAGTGGATTTTATTGAACTATCAGTTCTAGAAGAGTACACGGGAGATTTTAATATAGGTCCTTCTCAAGGATATACCAGATATGAGTGGGCTAGAAAAATTGCTGAAATATTTGAACTTGACTCACGATTAATTAAACCAGAAAAGTCTCAGAATATTGCAAAAAAACCACAAAATGTTTTGTATAAATCTGAAAAAAGTGAAGTCCATCAATTTAAAATTAAAAATTTAGAAGAAGGATTAAAAATGATGCAAAAACAAAGAGGATGTATGTTTAGTTTAATCTATAATTCTAGACCAGATAAAAAAGTGAATGATGAATCTGTTGCACTTTTTAGAATTGAGGTTGGAAAAAAACTAGCGAAAGATTTTTTTGTTAAGGCAGAGAAAGTTATTGGAATTCCAGACTCTGGAATTTATGGGGCGCTGGGATACGCTGAAGAATCAAAAATTCCAATTCATTTTGGAATTGTTAAGGATGAATATTCTAGAAGAACACTAATTAATTCTAATCCTCAACTAAGAAGTGAAAAAGTTAGAGAAAAACTTACAGTGGTTCCAGAGGTTGTTCGTGGACAAGATATTATTTTAGTAGATGAAGCTATCCTTTCTGGAAAAACTTTAAAGGTTGCAATTGAAAAATTAAGAGAAGCAGGCGCTGGAAAAATCCATGTAAGGATTCCCTCCCCAATTATGTCAAAGAATTGTAATAATAATATTTTGAAGAGAGATGCGGCACTCTTAGTTAAAGAGGATATCCAAGAAAGTAAGGCCCAGGTTGAAGAAAAATTAGCAGAATATTTTGGTGTAGAAAGTTTGAGATTTTTAAGCTTAGAGAGTTTTCTGGAAAGTCTCCAAAATAAACAAAATTATTTTTGTTTTGAATGTTTTAAAGGGAAAGATTTATAATAATTGAAAACAAAATTAAATAATGAAGATAATTAGATTAAATGAGGTTCCTGTAGAAGAAAGGGGAGGATATTCGATAAAAAGGCTTTTTACAGAAAAATTATCCAAGAATCCTGATAATGTGGGTTTCTATGAAACGACGGTTCCACAGGGAGGAGTATGTGGTCATCATTACCATGAACAATTAGATGAAATAATTATGTTCTTAACTAAGGCCCAAATGAGAGTAGAAGACAAAATCCATAGTTTCGTTCAAGGAGACATTGTTATCCTAAAGCCAGGAGATAAACATGAATTTATTGCTAAAGAATGTGAGCTAAAATTAATTGCAGTTAAACTTCCAAATATTGTTGAAGATAAAGTTAAAGTTTGAATAAGTTAATTCTTTATTATTTATTAAAAAATATTATAGAGAATAGAATATTGAAGTGTATATAATTTTAAAAAGAGATTTTTATTTTAGTGAGAGATGAGTAAAGTTTTTATTTTTGGTATTGACGGGGCATTTCCAGAATATGTACTGGATAGGTGGTTAAAGGACCTTCCCAATATTCGAGGATTACTCTTGAGAAGCCAGTATGGTAAAATGAATAGTACGATTCCGCCTTTATCTGCAACCGCATGGTCATCAATCTATACTGGAAAAAATCCAGCAGATACAGGTATTTTTGAATATGTTTATAGAAAAAATTACTCATATGAAGATATTAGACTAATCAACTCTACAAAACTTAAAGAGAAAACAATTTGGCAAATTGCATCTGATAATGGAAAAAAATCTATTGTCTGTTTTCCTCTCTTGACGTGGCCAATCAAACCTTTTGATGGAATCTTGATCAGTGGTACATTAACTCCTCCTGGAGAAAAAGTGGAATGTGTTTACCCGTCAGAACTGAAACAAGAAATAATGGAAAAGTTAGGAGAAGTACCAATGCCGGACATTCCTAATTTTAGAAATCTTAGTAAGGAAGAAGTAATTCAAGAAGCCCGTAAGATGACTGAAAAACATATTGAAATTATGAAGTACTTAATGGAAAACAAAAAATGGGATTTATTTTTTGGAGTAATTAATATGAGTGATAGATTACATCATATGTTCTGGAGATACTTAGATGAAAAACATAGGAAATACGATCCAAAATCAGAATTTAAAAATGTAATTAAAGATTTTTATATTTTTTTAGATACAAAATTAGGGGAAATATTAAAGTTGATTGAAAAAGATACGAGTATTTTCTTATTGTCAGATCATGGAATCACTAGGATGCATAATCGAGTGAATCTAACAGACTGGTTAATTAATGAGGGATATCTCGTTTTAAAAAATCCGATAACAGAAAAAACTAAATTTAAACTTGAGATGGTTGATTGGGAGAAAACCAAAGTTTTTGCAATTGGGGCGTATGAAGGACAAATATATCTTAATCTCCGAGGAAGGGAACCAAACGGAATTGTTGAATCTTCAGAATATTCTTCTCTCTTAAATGAATTAGAAATAAAACTAAAAGGGATTTTAGGAGATGATGGCAAAGAATTAAACACCAAAATATTTATTAAAAAAAGAGATTATGATGGGAAGTTAATTGAAGAAGCTCCAGACATGATTGTTTACTTTGATGATTTAGAATATGGCTGTAATTCTACTCTAATCGGCAATAAGACTTTATGGAGCCCTTCTACTGCGAAAGGGAGCGACGATGCAACTCACTCTAAGCAGGGAATTTTTGTAAAAACTAATTCTCTGGCAGTAGGAGAAAATATTGGAGAGGTTAATTATCTAGATATAGCACCAACTATTCTGAATGCATTGGGGATAAATCCTCCTGCAGAAATGCAAGGGAAGATAATCAAATGAAAAAAAAACTTCAGATTGGAATTATGGAATCAACTAGAGTAATCCCCGGAGGAGGGCAAAAAGTTCTTCCTCAAATTGCATCACATCTTTCTAAAGAGCATAATGTTACAATCTTTCTGCAGGGTCCTCGAGAAGGAGAACAAAAATTCGAAAACTGTAAAGTTAAATATATTAAACCAAAGAATAAATATTTAGTTAGTTTAACATTTCTTTTCCTCAAATTAAAAGAGCAATTTGATATTATTATCTATGGATGTTTCCCTGCTAATTTTGCAATTTTTCGCAATGCATCATATCCTAGTATCCATCTTACTCATTCTCCCCCAAGAGTTTTCTATGGATTAAAAAAACATCTTTTGAAAAGTTCAAATTTTATTGGAAAATTAAAAGTAATAATTAAAAATATATTTTTTAAAAGATTAGATTATCTTGCAGCTCAAAAAAATACTCAAATCTTAGCTATTAGTCAAGAAATTAAAAAAAGAGTAATGAGGGACTATCGTCGTGATTCCGAGATTTATTATCCAGGTGTTGACCAAAACAAATATTCTCCTGGAAAATATGAAGATTATATTTTGTCTGTTACAAGGATGGTTAGTGCCAAAAGACCAAAAGTTATTGCAGAAGCCATGAAATATGTTAAAGATAAAAAGATAAAAATGATTATGGTTGGAGGGGGAGATCAAAAAGAAGAAATTAAACAAATGTCAAATAATCTTCCAAATTTAGAAGTTAGAGGATTTGTTTCAGATGAAGAATTACAGAAACTTTATTCAAATTGTTTAGCGGCAATTTATATCCCAATAAACGAAGATTATGGGTACACCCCTGTGGAGGCAGGCATGTGCGAAAAATCCACTATTGGAGTTAATGAAGGGGGACTTAGGGAAACTATTGTCGACGGGAAAACAGGATTTTTGATTGATGATGTGACTCCTAAAAAAGTTGCCGAAAAAATAGATGTTTTGGCGAAGGATAAAAAACTAGCAGAGACAATGGGCAAGGCGGCAAGAAAGCATTGCGAAAAATTTGAACTAGAGAAAACTTTTAAAGTTATAGATGAAACTATTAAAGAGGTGATGAAAAATTAAAAAAAGTAGAATCCAAAAGTTGAATTTGGGATGTGGTGGTAATTACCTAAAAGGCTGGATAAACCTAGACATAAGGGAAGATATCAAAGCGGATAAAATACATAATTTGGAAGAATATCCTTATCCATTTAAGAAAAATCAATTTAATGAAATTTTGGTAAAGATGGTATTAGAACACGTAAAGGACCCAATCAAAATGCTAAATGAATTGACAAGAATCTCCAAGAACAGAGGAAGAATAAAGATAATTGTTCCTCATGCTACAAGTTATGCAAATTTTAGCAACATTGTTCATAAAATAAATTTCACAGAAGATTCATTTCAAAAACCTCTTTTAGAGGAATATGAACTTAAAGAGATAATATTAAAAAAGAAAGAATTCATTTATCAAAATAAGTGGAAAAGATACCTCCCATTTAAAAATATATTAAAGATTTTTTTTATGGGAATTTATGATGACTTATTCTTTGAATTTGAGGTTAAAAAATGAAAACACCAAAAGTAAGTATTGTTATCCCAGTGTATAAACCAGATGAAAAAGTTTTTGAGATATTGAAAAAAAGGTTGAAAGAGCAAACTATCAAAGCAGAAGTAATAGAAAATTGGAATATGCCAGAAGCAATTTCCATGAATACTGGAATTAAAAAGGCAAAAGGAGAGATAGTGGTTATCCTTCCGCAGGATGCTGTTCCGAAAAGTAAATACTGGTTAGAGAGACTTATTAAACCATTGAGCGATAAAAAAGTAATTGCAGTTGTATCAGATTTATATCTCCCAGAGGAGCATTGGAGAAACTATTCATTCCTAATAAAAATCTTAACTTTAAATGAAAGAAAGAAACAGTTTCCGAAAATGGATGCGAGAGGATGTGCATATAGAAAAAAAGAATTGGTTGCTGCAGGAATGTTTGATGAAGACCCGAAAGTTATTGGCATCGACACTGAATTATATGTAAAGCTGAAACAAAAGGGGAAAATTGTTAGGTCTAACGAAATTGTTTTTCATATGCATAGATATGATTCAGCTAAGAAGATTATTAAAAACCTTTATACTTATTCAGAAGGAAATGGTAAAGCAATAAGAAAATATGGAAGAAAGGCTGGGGCTTTTTTTAAAAGAATTTCAAGAGCTATTCCGGTTTGGGGTGTAGCCTCGATAATTTATCGATTTCCATGGAAAAGGTATTTTTATTTATTTCCTATTTATGCAGTCGTAGCAATTCCATTAATTCATATAGTGAATATCCTTGGTTTCTGGAAAGGATTCTTTTTTCCAGACAAAGAAAGCGATAGGAATAAAGTTGATTAAATTTTTGATAAATAATTTTGGTTCACCCTTGGACTAATTGAAACTACCCGTTTTTTGGCGTCCAAAGATCTCCAAATTCAAAGGGATCTTTTCTTTCAGTATCAGGATCTAATGTATAAAAGGGCCTATCCGCTATGTGGAGCACCATTGCTTCTTTTCCTGTAAGCGGCATATATCCGTGCCAGATTCCTGGAGGACATTTTATTAAAAGAGGATTTCTTTCTCCTAAAATAATTGTTTGCATTTCAAAAGAACCGTCGGGCATTGGTTTTAATGCCACATATTTTAAATTTCCTTTCACACAAGCAGTGTAATCTATTTGTTTCTTATGTAAATGGAACCCCTTGATGATTCCGGGGTAAATACTTGAAATTAAAACCTGTCCAAATTTGCCTTCATAAATAGAATCATCTGCTCTTAGAGTTTCAAATAAATATCCTTGGTCATTTGCAAAAGTATTTAATTTTTTAATCTCTAAAAATTCTCCTTGCACAATTCTTGGAGGAATTTCTTCGGCAAATACCTTTTTAACTGATTCCAGAATCTCTGCCTCCTCGGTTAATTGGTCTGGTTCTAAAATCTGAGGCTCTGGGAGATGGACAATAAATCTCCCCCCGCGATTAATAAAATCTTGTTCCTTTTTCATTATTTCCTTAGAATGGTTCCATGCAAATAAAACAGCATAGTCTACGGCATGATCCTTATGAAAAACCTCTGGGGTTACAATTGGGATGTTGCTTCCAGGCATATGCTTACCTTGTTTAAATTCTGTTGAATCAGAAATATACTCAATCAAATCTGAATTTAGATTGCAATAATTTTGCACAATTGTTCCCTTGGATGCTGCGCCATATCCTACGATTCTTTTACCTTGAGTTTTCAAAGAGCTAATTAATTCTTGTAATTTATTTTTATTTTTTTCTACTTTATTTGCAAACTCTAAATAAGGTTCTAAAGTATCTATGCCCTTTTCTTTTTCTTCAAAAAGATATTTATTTAGCCTTTCTGTTTTTTCGTAAGTGCCCTTTTTACAAGCAAAGACCCTCATTGAACCACCATGTACTTCTTGTTTTTCAGCGTCGAAAATTTCTAGTCCGTGCATTTCATATAAATTTGAAAGTGAAGATAAAGAAAAATACCAAACATGTTCATCATAAATTTGATCATAAGCTAGAGTTTCTAGAATGTTTCCAAGATATGGGTCCTCGGTTACAAAAATTCCTCTATCATCCAAAAGACTGCAGACCCCTCGAAGATAACTATGAATATCAATTATATTCAAAGTGACATTTGTTGAAAGGATGGCTCTGAATGTTCCTTTGTCTATTTTAATTTTGTTAGCTAAAGTTTCTGTAAAAAAATCTACTATTGTTGGAACTCCTTTTGACATCGCCACCTCTGCAACATTTGCCGAAGGTTCAACGCCCAAAACCTCATGATTATTAAAAGCTTGTAACATAATCCCATCGTTGCTTCCGGTTTCTAAAATTTTAGAATTGTCGTCTAGGAATCTTTGTTCGATGTCTTTTGCCATTTCTGCAAAATGATCTTTCATTGAATTTGAAGTTGAGGAAAAATAAGCATACTGGGTTTTTCCTGTTTCATCAGGCACAATGTATTTATCGTAAGGAACAATATTAATCAATTGTACCATTTTACATTTTTCGCAAAATCCTACTTCCATGTTGTAAGAGTATTCTGGTTCTGTTAGTTTGTCTTTAGTAACATAAGCATTTGCTACAGGCATTCTCCCGAAAGAAATAAACCTCGCAAGATTATTTGTATTACAAACTTTACACCAACTTTTTTCTGATTCCATTAGTTTAAATTCTGCTTTCTTTTTTTTAAATATTACTGAGGTTTGATATATATTTTAAGGCTGGAGATATTTTATAAAAGGTCAAGAGTTTACTGAATAATGGGGTACGAATTGCAAGAAATGTCTCAGAAAGAAGTTTTAATAACTGGGGGGCTTGGATTTATTGGGAGTAATCTTGCTAAAAAGTGTGTCAAACTTGGAGCGAAAGTAACAATTTTTTCATTGCCTGGAAGTTCAACTGATAAGATTAAAGATATTTTGGAGAAGGTTGAAATTATTTATGGAGAGATTACAGAAGAGGAAAAAATAAATGAATTAGTTAAAGGGAAGGACTACTTATTCCATTTTGCGTGGCAAACAGATTTGAAAGCATCTATGGAGAATCCAAAAAAAGATCTGCGGGCGGATTGCGAGGGAATTATTAATATTTTGGAAGCCTGTAAAAAGTATAATGAAAAAATTAAAATTATTTTTGCTAGCACAGTTACAATCTTCGGGGATGTGCAAAAAATACCTGTGAATGAAAATTTTCAAAATCAGCCTTCGAGTGTTTATGATTTGCACAAATTCTTTGCCGAGAATTATTTGAAGATGTATTATGAAAATTATGGGATAAATTTTTCTTGTTTAAGATTGTCAAATGTTTTTGGAATTGGGCAAAGTATTGAAAATCATCGACGAGGAGTTTTGAATTTTATGATTGGGAGAGCACTGAGAGGGGAAGATTTAACAATTTATGGAGAGGGAGATTTTATTCGAGATTATTGTTATATTGAAAATTATATTGAGGCATTTATATTGGCGGTTCAATCAGAGAAGACTAATGGAAAGGTTTATGTTATTGGGAGTGGAGAGGGAAGAACATTTAATGAAGTTTGTGATAAAATCAAAGAAGTTGTAGAAAAGTATTTAGAAAAAAAGGTTAAAATAACACATATCCCTTTTCCAGAAGAAGAACATAAAATAAACAAAAGGAATTTTATTTCAGATTTTTCAAAATTTAAAAAAGATACGGGGTGGACTCCACAGATTAATTTTGAAGAGGGTTTGAAAAAAACCATCGAATTTTATAGAAAAAAGTGAGAATAAAAGAGATGTCATAAATAATATATTATTTATTTAACAATTTGTCTAAAGAGGGTAATGGAGGATCAAACTCTTTGCAGGGATTGAACAGATGCTTTGCAATTAAGGGAGTATTTCCATTAAGGGGTCCTTTTGAATCATCAAAAACTTCACAATAACCTCTAAAATCCTCCAATGCGCCATTTACCTGACGATGGCTACAAATAGTGCACCCTCCTTCAGAACGTTTACGATACTCTGAAATAAACTCAGCAGCTTTTGAAAAATCAATCTTTACTGGGAGTAAATTTCCCCCTATTTGAAATTCTCCTTTTTCCACTACTTGTAAAACTTCTTCTAAATCTGAGTCATTAAAAGAAGGATCTAAATCTCCTAATCCCTTCTGTACATCTCTCAGCATAGCAATCACTAACTCCGGAGATAATTCCCCCTCATTAGCTAATTCATATCTAGCATTAAGTACTATTCCCATAAAAAGGTAGACAGCTTGTTACTTAAAAAGATTCTTGTATTAGAATATGTATGTTCTATATCCCAAACAATATATTCCTTCTTAACAATCTTTAAAAAGGATGTTTTTTTATAATTTTTATGGTAAAAAGAAACGGCGCGTGGATTGATGTTTATGATTTATCTTCAAACCGAGTAGAAGTTCAGAATGATAGCTCGCGGGTTAGTTTAAACTCTGAATTATCTGACTATTGTGATAAGCTTTGGGCTCCGAAGGCTGAAGCTGGATGGACAAGTTCTTGGCTTCCGTTTGTTAATTCATTAAGCTATCAAAATGGTAAGACAGTAATTAGGGCTGGAGCAATGCCATTTCATATTGCTGATGGAATGGGAAAAGCCATAGAGGCAGGGGAAGATTTTTCTCCGTCTCAGGGCTATACAAATTGTTTGTCAGCAGGATTCCCGGTAGCTACTTCTGATGGTAAAGTAATCTTTCAAAGAAGACCCAGTAATGTGCACTGCCCAAATATTTTAATTCATGAACCGTGTGGATATATGTCTTCTAGGTATATTGTCGCAGAAACAGAAGAGGAAGAACTAAGATCTGCAGATGATCCGAGATATGCAGAAGATAAAAGGTTATTTGGTTTAAAATATCAATTAGATTCAAAAAAAGCAGAGATAGCAGAAACTTTTGGGGTTGGAGCAGAGGATGTTTCTTATCAACTAAATCCGCAGGATTTATTGGCTTGTGGGTGGAAAACCATTGAGATGTATTTTTCAACTACTGGAAAAATAAATGCAAGATCTGATGAATTAAAAGTTCCTGAAGATCAAGAAGTGTTTTTTATTCCATTTGAAGATATTAAAGATTTAATTTATAATCAGGGAAGATTGTCTAAGGTAGACCCGATAGGATATCGTCCGAAGGATCCTCGAAAAATTCCTCTAATTGATGAATCCCTAGTGGGTTTAATTTGGGGATACGAAAGACTTACTGGAGATAAATTAGATATTAGGGAAACAGTTGAAAGATTAAATCGTGATGGAATGGATATCACGGTTTATGATAGTTCTCCTGGAACAAATTATAGATTTCCAAATAAATTTTAATTAGTTTTCTAAAAAACATATCAAACCTCAATAATCTTTAAAAAAGAATTTAGATATTTATTTTAATGTTGGAAAAAGAGGAAGGTAAAATTAAGATATTAATCACGGGTGGCCTCGGGCATATTGGGTCTAAACTAATCAGAGAGTATTCCAAAAGAGCAGATATTAAAACAATTAGAATATTAGATAATTTTCTCTGTCAAAGATATTGTTCATTATTTAATCTTCCAGAATCCTGCAAATTTGAATTTATTGAAGGAGATATTTTAAATAAAGAAGATGTTCAAAAAGCTGTTGAAGGTCAAGATGTAATTATACATTTAGCAGCACTTACTGATGCGCCTGCAACTTTCGAAGACCCAGAAAAAACAAGGAGGATAAACTTTGATGGAGTAGCCAATGTTTTATCAGCTGCGAAAAAAGCCGGAGTTAAAAAATTTTTATTTCCATCTACGACAAGTGTTTATGGAGAAGCATCAGGATTGATTGATGAAAATTATATCCACTGTAATCCCTCGAGCCCTTATGCTGAATCCAAATTATATGCTGAAAGAATTGTTTTGGAAGGTAATGAAAAAAATGGAATCCAAACAAATGTATTGAGACTTGGAACAATTTTTGGGCACAGTGTTGGAATGAGATTTCATACTGCAGTAAATAAATTTACTTGGTTGGCTTGTTTAGGTAAACCACTTACTGTGTGGGAAAACGCTTACAATCAAAAAAGACCATATCTTGGGTTGGGTGACGCGATAAGAGCATTTGAATTTATTGAAAAAAATGGGAAAGGAGGAGAAAGATATAATGTTTTAACAAATAATTATACAGTCAAAGATGTTGTTGAAACAATCAAGAAGTTTATTCCAGAATTAAAAATTGAAACAACTAAATCTCCAATCTTAAACCAAAAATCGTATGAGGTTTCTGATGCGAAAGTGAGGGCGTTGGGATTTTTACCTCAAGATAATCTTTCAGAAGAAATACAAAAAACAATTAAATTATTAGAGGTTATTAAAAATGATAAATTATGATGAGAAGGGTTTTGAGGGAAAAACTGTTTTGATTACGGGAGGGATTGGATTTATTGGGAGTTCTTTAGCACATAGATTGGTTGCTTTAAAACCAAAGAAAATTATGATCTTTGATTCGTGCATCCCTCAATTAGGTGGGAACAAATTTAATATAATTGGAATTAAGGACCAAGTGGAAGAATATGTGGGAGAAGAATGGGATTTGAGAAATAGGGAAAAAATTAAACCTTTAATAAAAGAGGCAGATATTATATTTAATCTTGCAGGATCTGTAAGCCATATTGGGAGCAAAGAAAATCCTCTTTTTGATTTTGAATTAAATCTTCGGTCACATTTAGAATTTTTAGAAGCATGTAAAGAGTGTATGCAAGAGGGCAAAGAAAAACTTAAGATTGTTTATAGTGGAACAAGGGACCAATATGGTAAAATAAAACAGGAACATCTTCCGGTAGACGAGAAATATTTAATTCATGAAGCAACAGACCCACAGGGAATTAATAAACATGCTACAGAGTTTTTTCATTTTTGGTATGCTGATCATTTTAAGTTTGATGCGGTTTCGTTAAGGTTGACAAACACATATGGTCCTAGGCATATCATGTCTGATCCAGGGCAAGGAGTTTTGAATTGGTTTATCTGCAAAGCAATGGATGGGGAAACTCTTGAATTATGGGGTGGGGGAGAACAACTAAGGGATTTTAATTATATTGATGACGTTGTGGAAGCTATGTTACTAGTGGCTCTTTCTGAAAAAACCAAGGGTAAAGCATATAATCTCGGGAGTTTTATAAAAAAGAAAGGTCTTTATGGACACATAGGAAATAATGTAATTAGTATTGGAGATGTGGCAAAGATGGTAGTTAAAATTGCAGATAAGGGAGGATGGGTAGATATTCCTTACCCGCAGGATAGAAAAACTCTTGAGCCAGGTCATTTTTACTCAGATGCTACTAAAATATATGAGGAAGTTGGTTGGGAGCCAAAAATTAGTTTAGAGGAAGGTATTAGAAGGACAATTGAATTTTATAGAGATAATAAGGAGCATTATTTGTAATGGTCAAATTTGGGAATTTAAAAAGAAACTATCTTTCAATTAAAGATGAAATTAATGAAGCAGTTATGAGAGTATTAGAAAAAGGGTGGTTTGTATTAGGAGAGGAAGGAACAAAATTTGAAGAAGAATTTTCAAATTTTTGTGGCAAGGAATTTGGAGTGGGGGTTAATTCTGGAACAGATGCACTTAAACTTGCGTTAAAAGCAATTAACATCCAACAGGGGGACGAAGTAATAACTGTTCCAAATACTGCCATTCCAACTGTAATGGCAATTATTGAGGCGGGGGCAAAGCCAGTCTTTGTGGATGTTGGAGAAGATTATTTAATTGATGTCTCGAAAATTGAAAATGCAATCACGCCTAAAACGAAAGCAATAATGCCAGTTCATTTATATGGGCAGGTGTGTGAAATGAAAACTATTCTAAGAATTGCAGAAAGGAATAATCTAAAAGTCATTGAGGATTGCGCACAAGCACATGGAGCAGAGTATAAAGGTAAAAGAGTTCCGATAGGAAATATTGGATGTTTTAGTTTTTATCCAAGTAAAAATTTGGGAGCGTATGGAGAGGGGGGAATGATTATCACTAACGAGGAAAAGGTTTGTGAGAAATTAAAATTATTGAGAAATTATGGGCAGTCCAGCAGATATGATGCAAAAATACTTGGGTTGAATAGTAGATTAGATGAAGTGCAAGCAGCAATCTTAAGAGTTAAATTAAAACATTTGGAGGGATGGAATGAACAAAGGCGAAAATATGCTCAAAAATACAATCAAAACTTAAATGAAATAATTAAAATACCTAAAGAAAATCTGTTTAATAAACATGTTTACCATCTCTATGTTATTGCATTAAAAAATAGAAAAGAAATTATGGAAAATCTTAAGCGGGAAGGGATTGATACTGGAATACATTATCCAATTCCATTACATCTTCAAGAAGCCTTTAATTATTTGAATTATAAGGCGGGAGATTTCCCAGTGGCAGAAAAAAATTCAAAAGAAATTCTTAGTTTGCCTATATTCCCAGAATTAGAAGAATCAGAAATCAGTGAAGTTTGTGAAAAATTAAATGGCGTGCTTCAATCTTATTTATAAAATTTTATTTTTTAATTTTTTTAAAAGAGCAATATCATTTTTATCCAAAGCATTAAAAACAAAAATTAATAGAAGGTAAATTAAGAAAAAACTACAAGTTAAGAGAATTAAAAGTATAGTAGTTATATAAATAAATTTCCTGATAAATAGGATGAAGAATAATGGAATTAAAGATATTAACAGTATATTTAACATTTTTCTCCGTAAGGGAATAATCTTCACATAATGTCCTGCTTGGATCATAAAAAGTAGGTTAAAGAATATTATAGAAAGCATTGTTGCAAGGGCCGCCCCGTTAATCCCGGAAGCATTATCTAACATAAAAATTGTTTCTTTTGGAACCAACCAAATATTCAATATCAAATTTAAAATTGATGATAAGATAATGTCAATTAAGATTAATTTAGATTTCCCAATCATAGATAAAAGATTATTAGAGATTATAGCAATAGAAGAGAATAGGGATCCGACCAATAAGAATCTTAATGCAGTTATTGCAATAAGATATTCTTCTCCGAATAGAATATTAATTATTGCTCCAGGAAATAAAAACATCAAAATAAATACTGGAAGATTAATTATGAAAATCCATTTAGAAATTTGTTTTGATACCTCTTTTATATGAGATAATTTTTTTTGAGAATATTCTTTAGTAATCAGTGGGAAAGTTAATCGCAGAAATATTTGAGGAGTTAAACTTAATAAGATTGCAATAGGCACGACAGCATTATAATAACCCACTTCAAGAGTTGATTTAAAAAAACCAATTGTGAATGAATCTATCCAAAACAAAAAAGTTGAAATCACCCCTAAGAACATTAAGGGAAGAGAGTAAGATAAGAATGCAGAAGAATCTGTCTTCTTTAATTTCTGGTTGGTTCCATTTAATCTAGGAGCTATTTTAATTTTAAAATATAGGTAGGAAGATAAAAACATTAAAAAAATTCCAGCAAAAAAAGAAAAGAGAATTGCATTTTCACGGAGTCCAAATAAGATAAATAAAATCAGGAAAAATACTTTCCCAGCATTTTGAATTATATTCTCAATTATTGAATAAACTCCGATTTTTTCGTAGGCCCTGATTATTGATAAAAAGAATGCGGCAAATATCCAGAAAGGGATGACAATACTTAAAGATTTTAAAAAATGTGAAATAGACGGGTTATGGAAGATATTTATTGCGATAAAATCTGAAAGAAAAAAACAAATTAGTGAAGCTATTATTGAAATAATCAAAAGAATTTTGGAAGAAAAATCCAATAAACTTTTAATTTTTTTATCTTCTTTTTTTCCTCTATAAAGTGCGACAAATCTTGTTACCCCATCGGGAAATCCTAATGTAAAAAATGCGACAAAAAAACCTATGACTACTAAAGCTAAAGATAAAACTCCATAAATATTTGCTCCAAAATATCTTGCGATAATTATCCTATAAGAATAACTAAAAACTTTTGATAAAACTAACGCTAATAAAACAATTGTCGAACTCTGCGCGATGTTTCCAAGCATATTGTCTAAATTTGAATCTTTCATAGAACTAAACAAAAAAATGAGTTTTTAAAATATAACTAAGATTAATCTCTTTTAAATCGAAACCAATCGTAAATTACTGAGAGTTTGTACAAACTATCTTGATATTTTTTAATCTGGACTATGTCTAGAAATAGATGGAAAGCGAAACCGATTAGAATATAATAAAACCATGTGTGGAAAAAATACCCTAAGATAAAAAGTAAAATTAATGGTTCTATGCCATGTAAAAAGAAAAATAATTTTCTGTGTTTACTTCTTTCTGTTTTTGGAAGTTGGAGATACTCTTTGTGTTTTATTACAAACCATTTGAATGCGTTTTTGAGACTCCAATTTTTTTCTTCATGAACATAATAAAGATAATGATCCACGTCGATTAAAACTGATGAAGCCAAAATTAATAAAAATCCTAAAATACCAATTTGAGGAAATGCTGTTACAAATAATGCAGAAAAAACTAAACCGATTAAAAAATGTTGTTTTGGGAACATAAAAAGAATAATGAAAATATGTTTAAATAGTTTTTATTCCTCTATCTTTCGTATGATGTCAGTGAAAGCGGGTCTTGTGATAAATACTCCAATAGTGATTCCGATTATTGTTGTTATTGCAAAACCTTTTAGTAAACCTGCTCCGGCCCAAAGAAGTGGCAGTAATGCTACCAAAGAAGTAAAGTAAGAACCGAGAATTATTTTAAATGCTCTTTTCAGTTTTTCTCTTAAGCTCATTGAAGTTTCTTGTTTTGCTTCGTCGAGGACAATTATTTGACTATCAATTCCAGTACCAACTCCTGCGATAATTCCTGCGATACTTGGAAGGTCTAAGTTCCATTCAATAAAAGAAGCAATACCTAAAATTATTATCACTTCAGAAATACTAGTTAAAATTAAGGCCAAAGAAAATTTTACATTTTTATATCTAAAAAATATTACTAGTGCCACTGCAATTAATGCAGCTAGGCCGGCAAGAAGAATTGATTTCAAAAATGAATCTTCAAGCACAGGGGAAATTGTATCTAATTTAACTATCTCTAATTTGTAAGGTAAACTTCCAGTAATTAAAATTGTTTGAAGTTTGTTCATTGATTCTTCTGCCACGTCATATGCTTCTGCCCGAGTTGTTCCGGTCCCGGCTCCGGAGATTGAGATTTGAGTTGTTACTCTTCCCTTTAAACTTTCTCCGATTAATAGACTATCAACAAGGGTATCGTCGAGGAATAAATCTAATTTTTTAGATAAATAATTTCCTTGCGCTGTTGAGTTTACTTCTAGCTCTTGTGTTATGTCTGCGTGCTTTTGTGCTGCCACTTCGCTTAGATAAACTGCGAATCTAAAATTACAATAATATGAATCATCAGAAGCTTGCCCACATTCAAAAATTCCCGCGCAGGTTGCGTCATTTCTACAGACTGATGAAACATCTTTATCTCCTCCGATAAATGCAATTTCGTCTCCGATTTTTGCTTCAAACTTTCCTTGTTGTCCAATTAATTCTTGTAGGTCTTTAGGAGTTGCTCCTGCAATTTCAATTAACATAAAATTATTTCCAGCTAAATCTGAGATTGGGAGAATTTTCATATCTGCTATTCCGTATACATTTAATCTATTACTTACAACATTTATTAAATCGTTTAGTTCTGTTGAAGTTAAATCTTTATCTTGAGCTTTTACTAATGCTCTTGAACCTCCAGCCAAATCCAAACCTAGTTTAACATTTGTTTTGGGAATTTCTGCGACAGTTATTTTTGGAGCCTCGTTAGAAAATAAAATGTGTTCTGCAGCCGAAGTTTTTATTATTGTTTTTATATTTTCTTGGGTATAATCTTTTTTGGATAAAATTTTAGAAAAATCTTCGAGGCTTTCTATTTGCTGTCCATCTATTTCAGTTATTATCTGGCCTTGTCTAATGCCTTGTTCAAAAGAAGTTGAATTTTGGTCTACGCTAGTTATGACTACGCCGCTTTGTAAAAGGTCAAAAGGATTCCCTAAAATTGCCAATAGGGAAAAAAGTAATGCAATTATTAGAAGCCAAATTTTAATTGTTAATTTCATTTTTTAGATACCATTTAAGGATTGAAACATTTGTTATCCATGTGTTTAATATGTCAAATCCTAATCCGATTATTAATATCGAAAATATCTGAGTTAAGACTACAGAGAATGATTTGGCTATAAAGAATGCAAAGATAATTGCTAGTAAGGAGGTGAGGGTCATAGTCATCCCGGTTTTGAATGCGGAGAAAGCTCTTTTGTTTAATGATCCTTCGGATCTTTTTAAGAGTCGAGTAGTTAATAAGATATCTGTGTCAACAGAATAACCAATCAGCATTAAGAATGCTACAATTCCGGCGCTTGACATTTTCATTCCGATAAGATTAACTAGGGCAAGAGTCATAACAATATCAGCGAAGGCAGAAATGATTACTGCTGTTGATGGGACAAATGTTCTGAAGATTAAGAAAACAACCAATGCCATGAAAATAAAGGCAATTAATATTGCAACTAAAAGTTGCTTAAAGAAACTTTCGCTTAGAGTCGAGCCAGTGAATTCAAAACTAGAATTGTCGCTTGTTAATTCATAACCTAAATACTCTTCGAGGACTTGTCTTGTTATCTCGCTATCTGTTTTTGTTTCAACAATTATGGCTTTTTGTTCTTGAGTTATTAAATCGTAAATAGAACGTGTGTTTAAATCTTCAAGCTTGCCAGATAAATCTAATTTTAACTGGTTTAGATTTATGTCATCATAAAGAGTTATTGTTGTTCCGCCAGTTAGAGAAATGTCTTTGTAAATAAAATCTCCTGTGCTCGAATAAAAATAAAACATATATCCAATTGCGAAAATTAACAAGATTGTGGGAATTAACAATAATTTTTTGTAATTCTTATCATGAAACTTTCCGAAGTTTGTTTGTTCTTCCATAAAGGTATAGATTAATTAATGCTTTTAAAGTTTACGAGGGGGATTAATTAGAAAGATAAAAAGCTGAATAATCCTTTTTGGATCAATAGTAAGGCGAGAATTATAATTATGAAATTTGGGATTGGGATGAAATGCAGGGCGATTAAAATTATTGCACTTAAGAAATCAATCCAGCTGGCAAAATCTTTTAACATTCCAAAGAGAGATTTTATGAAAAGAAGGGCGGCAAAAAAGAGCAGAAGTTTTAGATTTGGATCTGCGCCGATACTTAAAAGTAGGATTATTGCTGCAAAAAGGTCGATTCCTCCAAATATCTTAATTAGCATGTTTTTTAAATAGTCAATTCCCTTTTAAATTATTAGGTAGCCCGAGTAGCTTGACTCGGGACCACACTCGCGAAAGATACGCAGGCCAGGAATGTTCGTGTAATCCCTCGGTCTGGATTATCCCTCCTTCGCAAATCACAAGGCCCGAGTAGCTCAGTCTGGATAGAGCGCGTCCCTCCTAAACAAAAATCAGGAGCAAGGACGAGGTCGAAGGTTCGAATCCTTTCTCGGGCGTGATTCAAACCTTCGGTTCGATACCCTTAGGAAGGGCACTAGAACCTGCGAGCAGGATCCTTTCTCGGGCGTGATTCAAACCTTCGGTTCGATACCCTTAGGAAGGGCACTAGAACCTGCGAGCAGGATCATCTCTCAGACGTTTCAAAAAATTCGAAAACTTTAAAACATGAGAAAATATTCAGATATATAAGCGCTGGTAGTTCAGTGGTAGAATTTCTGGCTTCCAACCAGACGACTCGGGTTCGAATCCCGACCGGCGCATTCTGTTTCGAGATTCGAACCCTTCGGTTCCGAGCGTCGGATGTAAATCCTCGCTGGTCCGCTATTGAAATTCTGAAGCGAACCAATCCAGGCCGGCGCATTTTTCTAAAAAAATCAGGATTTTAATTTTTTCCTTATCCAAAAATATCCTGCCACCAATCCAAGAAAAAGCAACAATCCCCCTGCTCTATTAAGGTTCATAAACAAATTTGATGTCACATTGCCAGTTATATTTCCGGATAATGCGAACAACCCTACTCCAACTCCTGCAATGGTAGTAAGTCCAAGTAATTTTTTCTCAAGGGAATCCCTTGATTGCTCCTGTTCTTCATAGATTTCTTGCCCAACCTCCATACCAAATTTTTTTGCTTCTCCCACTGACTTCCTTGCTCTTTTTCTTTGTTCTGGATCTTTTACAATCTCTGATCTTAGAGGGAGGTAGGGATAACCTTTTGTATTCCTCTTTGCTATAAACTCTGAAGAAAGTCTATATTTTTCGTCTTCGCTCAATTCTCTCCCCCTTGAAGACCCTAGTTTACTTGTCGGTCTTTCGTTTGGATTCCGAATAAGATCTCCGCTCTCTCCTGCAACAAATATGCTACCAATTTTTTTATCTATTAATCCGCTTTCATAAGCATCATATAAAAAATTAGCAGTCCTTGCCTGTGAACCTCCGTCATAATTCCACCAGAGATTATCTCCTTTCCACTTACTTGATGTTTGAGGAAAAGGTTGAAGGGCTCTATCTCCTGCTATTCTCATGATCATCAATTCATCAAAAACAACTATTTTTGCATTATCTTTTTTTATTCTCCTTCTGAAGAAATTTTCAACATTCCTCAAATCTTCGTCCTTTTCTGCTCGCCTTTTTTTATTAGGTTCTTTCCTCATCAAGGAAAAACTATTGCCAGCTACTTCATTTATTCCTTCGGGATCAATCCGATAAAATTTTGGAGGAGCTTCATTAGGGTATATCTGTTTCCATGCTTCCTTCAAGGCATATCCTGAGTGAATTGTGGCTGTGTCAGTAAGGAATACGTAATCTATTTTATTATTATGCCACTTCTTAAGTGCATCAGCAAAATACTTTTTATATAGCTCTCTTTCTTTTCTATCAATCATACTTTTAGATTTTTTTAGGGATATATAAAATTATCATTAATTTTTAAAATAGGAATCTTTAAAAAGACAGAATTCTGTGTAATTTTAAGACGGCCATAGTGATTTGGTACCACCTGTTCTCATTCCGAACACAGAAGTTAAGCTTTTCACGTTGATGGTTTTAGTGGCAGACCAGCTGCGAACCCATTAAGCTGTCTTATTTATTTTTTTGGCACCGCTCGGGGTATACCCTTTCAGGGCACGAGAACCTGAGGACAGGCCCCTAATTATAGAATATTGGGGCAACTTTTTATAGTATTGTATGCCTGGTTAAATATGCAAAAGAAAATTCCAAAAAGCGATGCTAAAAAAGAAATTGAAAAATTTTTCCTAGATATTAAATCTAAATCTCCAAAGGAGATTAAACAAATAAAACGATTAGCGATGCAATTTAAAATTCCCTTAAAAGAAAAACGCAAATTATTTTGTAAAAAATGTTATTCTCCTAATTTGAAAGTTTTGGGAATTAAGAAAGGTTTTAAAAAAATTATTTGTAAAGATTGTGAAAATGAAAGTAAATGGAAAATTTAAGCTTTCTTGAATTTTCCTACTAACTCAATTAAATCTTCTTGACCTAAGAAAACAGACCTACAACAGAATCTTTCTAGTCCAAGCTCGTCTAAAACTTTGCCTGGCTTTTCGTTGTCTGCGGTTCGTTTTTTGAATTCTTCCCATAGTTGACCAATTGGTTTTCCGCATGAGAAACATCTAACTGGAATTATCATAATATTAACTCATTATTTTAGTTTAAAAAACTTGCTATTTTACTTGGGCAGATATTTGTTGCTTCTTTCTGAAAGTCTTTGAGCGTAATCAAGAGCTGCTTGTTCAGGATCTTCTGGTACAGCGACTTCATATAATGATGGACCGCAACATGGTGGTGCTGGATCTATCCCGGCTCTCTCTAAACTCGATTCAACGGATCCTTCTGGTTTCCCTTCAGTTCTTAAAGGGCAAGGGACTTCAAAGAATGAGGGTTCACTTCCAACTGGAGGAGTACGACAAAGTCTTCTATTAACAGAAACTATCCCATCTGGCAGCTTATCAACAAGTCTTCCTGACACACCACTACCTTCTATTTTATTGTTTGTCATTTTTATTTCTCTAATTTAATTAAAAAAGTAAGGCGCTCTAATTATTTAAATATTATGTTGATGAATCCTACAATACATTAATTTTAAATAGGGTCAATTTAACTGAAAATTATGAAAGAACTAATTAAATTGAAGGGCGTTTGTAAGTTTTACCAAATGGGGGACTCAATTATTAAAGCGGCGCATGGAATTAATGTTTGTATTAATGCTGGAGATTTTGTTGCTATTGTGGGTCCGAGTGGAAGCGGGAAAAGTACTGTGATGAATCTAGTTGGAGCATTAGACTTGGCGAGCGAGGGGAATATTTTTTTAGATGGGCAGGATATTGAACATTTAGGAGAATCAGAATTGGCACAGATTCGAGGTAGAAAAATTGGGTTTATTTTTCAAGGATTTAATTTAATCCCTACGCTAACTGCTTTAGAGAATGTTATGCTTCCGATGTTATTTCAGAAAGTTGAAAAGAAAGAGAGAGTAAAAAGGGCAAGTGATTTATTGACTCAGGTGGGATTAGACGATAGATTACATCATCTTCCAGGAGAACTTTCTGGGGGGCAGAGACAGAGAGTTGCAATTGCTAGATCACTTTCAAATGACCCAGAAGTTATTTTAGCTGACGAACCAACAGGAAATTTAGATAGTAAAACAGGTAAAGAAATTATGAAAATGTTCAGAGAATTAAATAAAACAGGGAAAACAATAATTATGGTTACTCATGATTTAGAAATTGCAAAACAAGCAAAAAAGATAATTAGCCTAAAAGATGGGCAAATTGAATAAATCTGAAAAACCAATATTTTTATAAACCTTAAATTTAAGGATATTTTATGAATAAAGCAAACATTTTAGCAGTACTATTAATTTTCAGTTTCAGTTTGACTTCTGCATTAACACTTCAGTCAGTCAATCAAGATTTGTTATATCCAGGACAGAGTTCAGATTTAGAAATTGTTGTTGAGAATAATTTAGAGGATGATGTAAATGATGTTACACTTATGTTAAATTTGGAAGATACAGGATTCACAACAATTGGAAGCTCAGAAGATAGTGAGGAAGAGATTGGAAATGATGATAAGGAAAGTTTTAATTTTAAGTTAAAGGCTTCAGCAGATATGATTCCAGGAGATTATAATATCCATTACACTTTAACTTATGAAAACACAACTAAAACTGGAAGCTTTGGAATTTATGTTGGAGCAAAGACAGAATTAAGCTATACCGCTGAATTGAAAAAAAATATTGTCGGAGAGAAAGGAGAGGTTTCATTTAAGATAATCAATCTTGGATTGGCAGATATAAATTTTGTTAAATTACAAATTGTTTCAGAAGAGGGCTTTGATCTTTTATCTGCGAGGGAAGAATACATCGGAACTGTAAGTTCAGATGATTTTGAGAATGTTAATTTTGATGTTTTGTTTAAATCTGCTGGGGCCAATATCATTGCTCAAGTTACTTACAAAGATTTAGAGAATCAAGATCAGAAACAAGTTGTAACATTGCCATTAGAAGTTTATTCTAGAGAAAAAGCTTTGGAGTTAGGACTGATTAAAAAATCTAGAACTATTTGGTATTTACTGGTTATTGTAGCGATCGGAATTTACTGGTTCTGGAAAAGAAAAAATAAAAAGAGGCGATGAATTATGTTATTAGATTATTTCTTGTTGTCGTTCAACAATCTTAGAAGAAGAAAATTAAGAAGTTGGTTGACAATGCTGGGAATTTTTATTGGAATTGCTGCGGTAGTAGCATTGATTTCTCTTGGGCAAGGTTTGCAAAATTATATTAATGATGAATTTGAAAAATTAGGAAGTGATAAAATTGTGATTTATCCTCGAGGTATGGGACCTCCTGGGAGTGCTACAAGTAGTTCACTAATTATAACAAGCAAAGATTTGGGGGTAATTGAAAATGTGCGTGGAGTTAAATGGGTGGTGGGATTTTTGGCTAAACAAAGTCAGATAGGAGTGAAAGACGAAACGGATATAGCGTATATAATGGGGGCAGATGCAGATGATTTGGAACTTTTATCAGAGGTTCAAAGTTTTGCGGTACTTGAAGGAAGACAATTAGAAAAAGGAGACAAAAATAAAGCCGTCGTAGGTTACAATCATATTTATGGAGATTTATGGGATAAACAATTAAAAATTGGTAGTATGATCAAAGTTGAGGGCGTGGAATTTAGAATTGTGGGGGTATTGGCTAAAATAGGGAATTCTATTGATGATAAAACAGTCTATGTTCCAAAAGCAACTTTGAGGGAAATATTAAATATTGTGGATGAAGAAAGTCAGATTTTAGCTAAGACAGAGGAGGGTTTTGATCCTGCAGAAGTTGCAGATAATATTGAAAGGAAATTGAGGAAGTTCAGAAACGAGAAGGAAGATGAAGAAACATTTGTAGTGCAAACATCAGAAGAATTATTGAATACATTCCAAAGTATTTTTGGGGTCGTACAGGCGGTTTTAGTGGGCATAGCTGCGATTTCTTTATTGGTGGGGGGGATTGGCATTATGAATTCAATGTATACTGCGGTGTTGGAGAGAACAAAAGAAATCGGAACAATGAAAGCGGTTGGTGCAAAAAATTCAGATGTGCTTTTGATTTTCTTATTTGAGTCAGGATTACTTGGTTTGGTTGGAGGAGCTATTGGAGTAGGCATTGGTGTGGGCATGGCAAAAAGTGCAGAGTATCTCGCGGCATCAGCGTTAGGAAGTGATTTGTTGCAGGCATCATTTCCAATGCAATTAATTTTAGGAGCTTTATTATTTAGTTTTACAATTGGAAGTTTTTCTGGGTTATTGCCTGCAATACAGGCGGCGAAGCTGAAGCCGGTTGATGCACTTAGATATGAATAATGGGGTTCTTTTTTCAAAAAAAGTAGCGAACGAGTCGCTTCGAGTTTTCCTTCTTCGTCGGAAAAAAGAACCTACAGTTGTAGAAAATGGGTTTTTCTTTTAGAAAAAGAAAAGCTACAGTGTAAAAGAAAACTAAAATTGAAATCTTATCCAAGATTTGTGAGTGAGAATTGTTTTTTAATTTCTCCGACGAACGATTCCCAGCCCTCCCCTTTCTTTTTTCAAAAAAAGTAGTAGACAAAAATATGTTAAAAAATCTTTGAAAGGATTTATGAGTTAGGATCGTTTTCTCTTGCAATCCTACAAACGATTCCCAGGATTTTTTCAAAAAAAATCTAACTTATTTTAGAAATTATCACTGGTCGTATTACTCGGAATTCGTCATATTCTCCCTCGGTTAAGCCTTCCTCTTTATCTTTTTTCCATAATTCATAAAGTCTTTGATCCCTCTCTATTAAATCAAAAGGAGAATAATTTTTAGACCTATTTGGATGAGAATTAAAATCTTGAAACATTCTTTGCAAATGTCTTAATCCATTTAATCTCTCTTTCAAAGATTCATCTTTGTATTGATATCGAATTCCACTATGATAAATTGCCTCATACTCCATTTCTGGAAGTTTGTTAAATGCTCCCTCAAGTGTTAAAAGATACTCCTCTCCAAACATCATTAATTCTTCTTCAGAGGCACGTGGATAAGTCTCACTAAAATCCTCAATTTTCCTTTTCCAACTTTTCCTTTCAAATAATTCCCTTGCAGTAAGAATCTCATCATTTTTTTCTGGAGTTTCCATATTATTAAGGTATTTTTTTAGTTTATAAATCTTTTGTTATGTTATCACTTTTAAGTTAATATATGGAGATATTCTCATTAATTTATCTAAAATCCCACCTAAATATTTTTACCACAAATTAAAGAGTTTTCAAGAAAACATTTCATAAAACACATAAAAGTTTTTAAACTAAATTAATTTTTACAACCTGTTTTTAAAGAGGACGATGGTAAAAAAATGTTTATATTGTAGTTGTGAGTTGAACGAGAGCTCTGTCATTGAGTTTTGTAGAAAATGTGGGGTTGGAGTATTTGGAGAAAAAATGTTGAACGCAATTGTTACAAATATGGAGGAAGCAAGAGAAAAAGGGGATTTGTGCCATCAAACTGATCCTTTTCAATAAAGGATAGTTTTTTAAATGAAATATTTCTGAATTTATCATGGTTAAACGAAAAAGTATTCGAACTAGGGGAAAGCTTAAATTAAGTTCCTATTTTCAAAAATTTGAAAAAGGCGAAAGAGTTGCAGTAATCAAAGAGAGATCTCAGACAAAAAATTTCCCAGAAAGAATTCAAGGAAGCACAGGGATTGTCGAAGGTAAGAGGGGAAGGTCGTATGTTATAAAATTAAAGGATCAAGCAAAGGAAAAAGAATTTATTATTGCTCCGATACACTTAAAAAAAATAAAAACTGAATAATAAGATGATAAAAGATAGAGAACCAATAAGCATGAGCGAATCTTTGGAATATGTTTCTAAAGACGATGAGAAAGGAAAAGAAGTAATTGGATTTTTGAGAAAATTTGTTAAATTAGATTCTAAAAAGGCAAAGGAGTTGAGAGATAAACTTCAAGGGCTTGAATTAATGAAATTGCGAGAGGAAGATATTTCAAAAATAATTGATGCTCTTCCAGAAACAGCTGCAGAATTAAACAAAATCTTTTCAGAGGTTAGCCTCGACGAGGAAGAAATAAAAAAGATTTTGGATATGGTTAAGGAGTTGAAATAAGATGGTATCCAAAGAAGAGTATGCAGTAGTATTAGAATTTTTACCAAATGGTTATCCTTTAGAGGGGAAAATGATGCCTATTGCGCAAGCGATTGGAAGAGATGAATTAGTACTTCTTGAATTAGTGCCTCGAAGAGGAGTCAGCTTAGAGGCGGGAGAAGAAGTATATGTTGGGGAAGATAAAAGGGATAAAATTTATTATATTGCGGGTAGATTAAGAAGGGAAAAATTAACAGAACAATCCAAGACAAAATTAGAAGAACATATTGCAAAATTTGTAAAAACTAAAGAAAAAGAGTTTGTAGATTTTTACAATAAAGCGGCAGCGATTAATAAGAGGATTCATCAAATTGAATTGCTTCCAGGCATGGGAAAAAAGCATATGCAAGAGATACTTAAGGAAAGAGAAATTAAAGAATTTGAATCTTTTGGAGATTTAATAAACAGAATTAGCAACTTACCCGATCCAGAAAGGGCGATTGAAAAAAGAGTTTTTCAAGAACTTACTGAGATGGAAAGATATAATCTATTTGTAAAATAAGGGAAGATTTAAAAAAGCTTAATTATGAGGTTTAATAATGGAAACGCAACTAACACAAAAACAAAACACTAAGAATGAAGAAAGAATAGTAAGAATTCTCGCAAAAGACATAGAGGGGAATATGCAACTTTATCCTGGCCTTACAAAAGTAAAGGGAATTTCATGGGGAATATCAAATGCTATTTGTAAAAAATTAGGGCTTGATAAAAAAGAAAAGATTGGTAACTTAAGTGAAGAAACAATTAATAAGATCACAGAGTTTATGAAAAATCCTAACATTCCAAAGAATATCTTAAATAGACAAAGAGATTTTGAAACTGGCGAGGATAAACATTTGTTGGGAAGCGATTTAGAATTAACAAAAGAATTTGACATTAAAAGATTAAAAAAGATTAAATGTTATAAGGGGCTTAGACATCTTTCCGGTCTTCCGATGAGAGGACAAAGAACAAAATCTAATTTTAGAAAGAACAGAAGAAAGGGGGCAGGAATTAAAAAGAAAGTTTAAATGAAAAGAAAACATAAAACATATTCAAGACCACGAAGACCTTTTGATAAAGCGAGAATTGAAGAAGAGGCGGAAATAAAAAAAGATTTTGGATTAAAAAATAAAAAAGAAATTTGGAAAGCTGAAGCTAAAATTAAATCTATGAGAGAAAAGGCCAAAAAATTAATTTCTGCCGAAGAGAAAGATAAAAAATTATTATTTGATCAATTAAATAAAATTGGATTAAATGTTAACTCGATTGCAGATGTTTTAGGTTTAGATAGAAGAGATTATCTTGGAAGGAGATTGCAAACAGTAATTTTAAATAAAAATCTGGTTACAACAATAAAATCAGCTAGGCAAATGATAACCCATAAAAAAGTTATGGTTGATGAAAAAATAGTTAACAAACCATCATTTATTGTTCCAGTAGAATTAGAAAAGAAAATTACAATTAAAGCGGTGAAGAAAAAAGTAAAAAAGGTTGAAGAGAAAAAAGAGGAAGTTGTTAAAGAAACGGAGGAGGCAAAAGATGAGTAAAGAAGAAGTTGTTAAAGAAACTGAGAAGGTAAAGGATGAAATGGAAGAAACAGAAAAAAAGCCGAAGAAAGAAGATAAGAAGGAAAAAGTTTATGAGGCTATTTTGAATATTTATACTTCATTTAATAATACATTAGTTCATGTTACAGATATGTCTGGGAAGACAATTACAAAGATTACTGGAGGAATGGTAACAAAGCACGATCGATTAAAGGCAAATCCAACTATTGGAATGTTTATTGCTAAAAGAATCGCGGAAAATATTAAAGATTTGGGAATAAAAAATCTTTTTGTAAGAGTTCGGGCAAAAACAGGAAATCCAGCACCAGGTCCTGGAACAAATGCCATTATGAAGAGTTTATCTAGATCCGGATTCAAAGTATTAAATATACTTGATGTGACAAGAGTTCCGAGAGGCGGGCCTAAGAAGAAAGGAGGAAGAAGGGGAAGGAGACCATAGGGAAACTTTAAAAGTTAAAAATATCTAAATATAAGATGAAACTAATAAAACAAGAACAAGATAAGATGATTTTTGAGACTGACTTAGACATAAGTTTAGCGAATGCTCTTAGGAGATATTTGAATGAAGTTCCAACATTAGCAGTAGAGGAAATTGAAATTTCTAAAAATAGCTCTTCAATATATGACGAAATTGTTTCCCACCGTCTAGGATTAATCCCATTAAAAACGGAAAAATCAATGAATGATAAAACCGCAATAAAATTAAAAATGAGTTCAAAGGCTCTTGGATTTGTTTTCTCACAAGACATTAAAGGAGAGGCAAAAGTTATTTATGATAAAATTCCAGTTACTTATTTAGATGAAGATCAAGAAATAAGTCTTACTGCAATCGCTAAATTAGGTAAAGGAAAAGAACATTCTAAGCACACTCCGGGATTGATGTATTACCGAAATGTATCTGAAATGAATACAGACAAATCACTTAAAGGTGAAATTTTGAGTATTGTTCCTGAAGCTGAAGTCAAAGAGAAGGGAAATGGAATAATGATTATTGATAATGGTGCAAAAGAGATATGTGATTTGGTGACTGGTATTGCGGAATCGAAAGGCATGAAAATTGAAACTGAAGTTAAAGATAATCTGGTGGTTAATTTAGAATCGTTTGGTCAATTAGAGATAAAGGATATTTTGAAAAAAGCAATAGGTGTGCTTCAAAAAGATTTAAGTGAAGTTGGAAAAAAACTAAAGTAAAATTATTTTTTAAGAAGTTCTTAGATTTATATTGTAAGTAATAATTTTCTAGAAATAATGCGGAGTAAGGGATTCGGCGTCGGATGTAAATCCTCGCTAGCCAAAGCAATTTCTTTGAAATTCTTCAACTAAACCCAGGGCTTCTCATCCTCTTCTATGCGGAGTAAAGGATTCGAACCTTCGTAAGCATAAGCTAACGCCTCTTGAGGGCGTCCCGTTTGACCACTCCGGCAACTCCGCGTGAAAATAACAGAAAATTAGAGTATAAAAAGTTTTATAAACCCAAATTAGCTGGAAAATATACCTGCGAGCGCAAGCATAAGTGGGAAGTTAATGCTTCTTACACAGGTTAAATAAAATGAATAAATCGAAAACAAAAATTTCAGAACAAGCTCATAGAAAAACTAATCCGGAAGTAGTTGAAACTATTATGACTGCAAAAAAATCTGGAGAGGTTTGGTTAAATGTTGCTGGGATGTTATCTGGGTCTCGAAGGAATTGTCCCTCATTGAACTTGGGAGAAATTGATGCTCAAGCCAAAGATGGAGAAACGATTGTTGTTCCGGGCAAAGTTTTATCTCAAGGGAATGTTACAAAGAAAATAAAAATTATTGCTATGAATTTTTCGGAAGGTGCTAAGCAAAAGATTAAAGAAGCCAAGATGGAATATAAAAGTATATTGGAAGAAATTAAATCAAATCCTTCGGCAGAAGGTATTAAAATATTAAGATGAAAATCCTTGATGGAACAAATGCAGTAATGGGTAGACTTGCAAGTCACGTCGCTAAAGAAGCGTTAAAGGGGGAAGAAATTATTGTTGTTAATTGTAAAGAAGTTGTGGTTACAGGGAATAGAAAAATGAATGAGACAAAATTATTAGAAAGACGAGGGAGAGTTGGAACAGCTCAGAAAGGTCCGAAACATCATAGGTCAAGTGAAAAAATGGTTAAAAGAGTTATCAGAAACATGCTTCCAAACTATCGAAATGGTAGAGGAAGAGAAGCTTGGAAAAGAATAAAGTGTTATGATTTGGTTCCAGCAGAATTAAAAGATAAAAAAATGATAAAAATGGCTAAAGATAAAATTGGTAAACATACAAAAGTGGAGGCGTTATTGAGTTACAATGGATAGAATTATGGCTTCGGGAAAAAGGAAGGCGGCGGTTGCTAGAGCAGTTTTAACAGAAGGAACAGGGAAAGTTTTAATTAATAAAAAAGATTATCGAACGCTTCAATTATTTGATAAATTAAAATTATCTGAACCTTTAAAAATTGCAGAAAAGATTTTGGGCAAGATTAATTTTGATGTCACAATTAGTGTGAGGGGTGGGGGAGAGAAAGGACAAATTGAAGCAGCAAGACTTGCGTTGGCAAAGGCAATTGTAGACTTTTCAAAATCAGAAAAATTAAGAGAAACTTTTATGGCCTATGATAGAAATCTTTTAATTGCAGATGTGCGAAGAAAAGAAGCTTACAAGCCAGGAGATTCAAAAGCACGAAGCAAGCGGCAATCATCTAAGAGATAGTTTGATATATATTTTAAAGACGATAAAACTATTTAAACAGATTGAGACTTCAAAAATTATGGAAATAAAAAATGTTTCTAATTCAGAATTAGTTGAAGTTGTAAAAACTTTGCCATTAACGCCAGAATATGGATCTGTAGCTTTAAATTTAGGGGGATTAGAAGTTCCAGGAGTTGTGGGAAATCATGAAGAGTATGTAGAAAAATGTTTGCAGAAAGGAGGAGTTCCTTATTTAACTCAAATGTTTAAAATGAGAGGGGGAAAATATGAGTTGGAAAAGGAGATCTCAACAGGAGATTATAGCAAGATAGAACAGGCAGAATTAATGAGTCATATTATAGGGGGTAAAATTCCCGCTGGACAGAGATTTGAATTTAGTAAATCATCTCCAGAAGGTTTTGTAGATTTTAAAGATCGATTTTTAGACATACTAAGTGAAAAGGGGTATGAATTCTCATATATGGACATTAGTCTAACTACTTATCACCTGACAGGACTTAATCAAGGAGATTATCCAGATACTACATTAACATTTAATTCAATTCATCGAAAATTAAAACTTAAAGAAGGGTGGAAAATAACACCGCAAAACTGGGGCACTCTTAAAGATTGGTTTGAAGGATTAAGATAAAATTAATTCTTCTTGATTCCTAATCTTTCTAATTTATTTTGAACATGGTTGAATAAAGTTGTTGAAATTATTGGTTCGTGGTTTCCGTTGTGAATTTGTTTATTGAAACGAACTTTTCCAATGTAAGTAAAATTTCTTAAAACTTTTTTCAGTCCGTTAACTGAAAGGTTATGTTTTTGAGAAAGTTTTCTTAAACTTATTTTTTCTTTTAAAAATTCTTCAAAAATTTCTCTGACTTCATTAGAATTTATTGCAGGAATTAATTTTTTGTTTTCAATATTATATCCAAACGGAGCCCGAGACATTACGTTTCCGTTGGAAGCTTTTTCCACCATTCCTTGTTTTTGGGGGAAACCTCTTAGTTTAGCGTATGCTCTAAATGAATTTAAGGATTCTTGGTTTACTTTTTCAGATAAATATGCCTCTAATTTTTCAGGAGTTTTTGGAGAAAAGGTTGCACAAACTAGACAGAGGGGCATGCTGAATTTTAGGATGTTTTCTTCAGATTCAAAACCACATTTGGTACACTCTTTTTTTTCTTGCATTCTCTTTTTAATTTACTATATTTTTTAAGTGCTTCTATCACTCTAAAGTATAAAAATAGAAGGAGAAATTTTAGATAATAATACGGAATCAAATAGAGAAGAAACTAAGTAAACTTTTTAACTGCAATATCTATTTGTTTTTATGATAAACGAAATTTTTTTGGCAATTATTCAGGCGGCGACAGAGTTTTTGCCAGTTTCTAGTTCAGGGCATTTAGCCTTTTTTGGTAATTTGATTTCAGAGCCAAATTTATTTTTTATAACTATTTTACATTTTGCTAGTCTATTGGCTGTTTTAATTTTTACGAGGAAGGAATTATGTGAATTAGTTATTTTTAAAAAGGACTCCAGAAAAATGTGGATTTATCTTATTATTGCAACGATTCCTGCGGTTATTGTGGGTTTGCTGTTTAAAACAGCTGTCCAAACAGCGTTGAGTAATTATTTATTTTTAGGGGCAGCGTTTATTTTTACAGGGTTAATTTTGTTACTTACAAAATTCTTTAAGGGTAAGGGGAAAATTAATCTTAAATCTAGTTTATTAATTGGTTTATTTCAAGCTCTGGCTTTGTTCCCGGGGGTTTCTAGAAGTGGTATGACAATTTCTGCTGGAATGTTTTCAGGAGTAGAAAGAAAAAAAGCTACTAAGTTTAGTTTTTTATTATTAATTCCTTTGGTTTTAGGAGCAATGGTTTTGGAAATTGGAAAATTTTATTTTAGTTGGAGTTTGTTAATTAGTTTTTTGGTTTGTTTTGTTTTGAGTTTATTTTTTTTAAATCTGCTTTACACAATAATTAGCAAGGGATATTTTTGGGGGTTTGGGATTTATTGTTTTTTGATGGGAATTCTCAGTTGGATTATTTACTTTTTTGGAATTATTTAGAAAGTTATTTAAATTAAAATTCATCTTTAATAATATGTTAACTGGCAAAAGTATCATAAAAATTGGTGAACAAAAACTTGAAAGAAGCAAACACCATCCTAAGGGAGAAAGAGAGGGGCGCTCAATTAGAATAGTTATGGTTAGGGAACAAAACCCTGCAACAGGACAGTATAGATATGTTGCTAGGGATCCTACTAAAGATTATTCTGAAAAATCTTTTTAAATATATCTTCCCAAATATTGCTCTTGGAATCCTCTTTGGGCTGATACTCTTTTAGAGGTTCTTTCCATTTTTCTTTTTCTAGACTCCATACTTATTCCATATTTTTCATGAAATTCTCTTTTTGCTAGCACTCTTTTAAAAGTTCTTTCTTGTTGTTTTTTTCTACCTTCATTTATTATTTTATATAAATCTATTTTTCTGGGTATATCTATCTCCGTTATCCCATTTATTTCCATCTCATTTTTAAGAAAATTGCCTTTTTAAATTTTTATTTAATTCCTAGAATTTGCATCTTTTCCTGAACTTGTTTAAACAGCTGTTTGTCGATTATTGGTTGGTGATTTCCTTGAGATTCTTGATTGGCGAATTTTACAAAACCAAGGTAGGTTTTATTTTTTAAGAGTTTTTTGATCCCGGTTGTTGTCATGGAGTTTTTTTTAGAGAGTTGGGTTAGACTTATTGAAGTTTTTAGGAATTCTTGAAATATTCTTTGAACTTGCTCTGCTTCTTGATTTGGGGCTAATTTTTTATTTTCAATTTTATATCCTTTAGGAGGTTTGGATAAATGTTTGCCTTTTGCAAATTTTTTTATCATCCCTTTTTTAGTTAATTTTGAAATAGAATTATTTGATTTTCTGAAAGTATCTAAAAGTTTGCTGTCTATCTTTTCTTGAATGTATTTTTGAAATTCTTTTTCACTATCTGGAATGTGTTTGTTGCAGATTAAACATAGAAAAATTGTATCTGATTTAATTTTATATTCAATAAATTCGTCTTTATCTCCCTCAAAATTACATTTTTGGCAAATTGTTTTATTCATTTTTATTTATTTCATTAAAAAGTTCCTCGGAGATTAATGGTTTGTGTTTTCCTTTATAAAGTTTGTCTTTGTATTTGATTTTTCCGAGATAAATTGGATTTTTTACGATTTGGTAAACTGAAGATTTTGAGATTCCAAATTTGTTGCAGATTTCTTTGTAATTTATTCCAGCGTTCCAGAGTTCAAATATTTCTTTTAAATTCTGTGCATTTTCTGGATCTGGTACTAATTTTTTGTTTTGGTAAATGTATCCAAAGGGAGCTCGATTTAAGGATTCTCCAAGTTTGATTTTTCTTTCAAATGCAAGTTTTACTCTTTCTTTTACCATGCCTCGTTCAAGCTGTGCAAAGACTCCGATTATTTGAAAGAATGCTTCGCCCATTGCAGATGTTGTGTCAATTTGTTCGGTTACAGATGTGAAGTTTATGTTTTTTTGTTTTAGATCTTCAAGCACCATAATTAAGTCTTTTAGTTTTCTGGAGAAACGATCAATTTTGTAAACTAGGATTATTTGGAATTTTTTTTCGTTTGCATCTCGTAAAAGGAGTTCCATTGCAGGTCTTTCCATTTTGCCGGCAGAGAAACCTGCGTCTTTGTAAACTCTATAAATTTCCCATCCTCTTGCTTTACAGAAGGCTTGGCATTTGTCAATCTGCGCATCTACACTCAAACCTTCTTTTGCTTGTTCTTCTGTTGAAACACGAACATAAATTGCGACGTTGGGAGTTTGGGAGGTCATTTTAGTTTAAGTTTAAGTTTTTTTATTTGTGGTCTAGCTATTTTCATTGCGGAATTTAAATTGATTTTTTTTAGCGATTTATTATATAGTTTAAATAGTTCTTTTTTTGTTAGATTTTTTCTACTAAAAGCCTGCCATCTGTTATCAAATAAGGTTCCTAATACATCGGCACATTGAATCACTTTTACTTCAATTTCATTTGCTTTGGAGGATTCTTTTGTGGAGTGTTTTAATATGCACTTCAAAATTAAATTTTGTTTTTTTATAGAAAGTTTTGAATCTTGAAGGAATTTTTTAGAAAGGGTATGGCTTCGGATATTATGGTCTTTTCTTCCTTTATACTTCCCTATGTCATGTAATATTGCGGCTATTTCAACCACCTCTTCATCTGCGTTTTCTATTTTTGCTAAAAATTTTGCATATTTTCTAACTAACTGAATATGATTTCTCCAAACAAATGGATCTTCAGCATTTTTATGATAATATTTTTCTGCAAAAATTTCCATTCTTTTAATTAAATTTTTCATTTTAATTCTTTCAAAAAATTATCTATTTCTTGATTATTAGTTAAAATTATAAATTTTTTATTAAAATGATTGATCATTTCTTGATGAATTAAAAATCTTTGTTTGTTATATGAATTAGATATTTTGATGAGATTTATCATACTAAAAAAAGTATCTTTTTCTTTTGTCTTCCAATTGAATACCTTTTTTATATATCTTTTAAGAATTCTATTAAATAATACAAACCATTTTAATTTTAGGATTATTACTAAATCTGATTCTTTTACTGGAAAATTCATCCAGCTTTCAGAATACCCACCCTCCATCACCCACTTTTTCTTTTTCGTGGCTTTCTTAACTTCTCTGTTAATTATTATATTTGAATGTTTAATTGTCCAGGGTTTTTTATAAACAATCCAATCTATGCCTAAATGAGGGATATTTTTAATCTTAGAGATTTTGTCTGCAAGAGTGGTTTTACCGCTTCCAGTACTCCCTAATATGAGGATTTTTTTGTAATTTTTTTTAATAGTCATTTTCTCTTTTTCTATGTATACTTAGCTGAATTTATTTGTGCAGTTCACTAAGGGCTGTTTTTCTTTGTGAACTTAGGGTATTTCTTTCCTTGAAGGGTTCCCTTAAAACACCAGTTTAATAACCTTAATGGAAAGTAGTATATAAATCTTATGTAAAATAGAAGATTTTGGGTAAATCTGCAGTATTTTTTAATTAAATTTTATTTTGTGGGCAGATTGTTCACTTAGGTTAGGTAAGTTCAAGTTTATAAATCTTGATAAAAGTTTAAGAATGATATAAAGAAATTGACTTAAAAAGATTTGGAAAGATTAAAATGATCAAAAATTATCTCTTTGGTTTAGGTCCGTTAAAATTTGAAAAATGAGTGAGTTTATGTGTCAAGCTTCGCCCTTCTTGAATTTTAATTCTCCTTTTTGGAGAAGGTTCAACTTCATGATTGCTTGAATCGGATTTTCTGAAAATTCTTCTTTGGTTCAATTTTCCAAATAATCTGTAAACATCAGCGATCGTTGAAAAGAAAGGAATTCTATCTGACCCTCCATAGCAATCTTCAACTGCCCTTTCCATAAATATTTGATTTTTTTCTTTACTATATTCTTCTGAATAAAATGATTCTTTTTCTGAATCAAAGCATAAATCGTAAGGATATTGTATTTTTTGGGTCATTTTAATAAAATAGATAAATTAATTTAATTTAAAAGAATTTAGGTAATATTTTAATTAAATTTTTATTTGGGAGAAGATTGTTCACTTAGGTTAGGTAAGTTCAAGTTTATAAATCTTGATAAAAGTTTAAGAGTGATATTAATAAAGTAACTTAAAGGGATTTGGAAAGATTAATAATTTGGATCTTGTCCGTTTTCTTTGAAAAAATGAGATGCAATAAAGATTAAAACTAAGCTTAGTAAAGTTATGAAAGTGGAGGTTAGAATACTAGATAGAGATGAACTTTGAATATTTGTAAGCCACTTTATAAAATTTTGAGATATATCGAAAGTTGTTTGACGCCAGGTGAATGCAATTGTGAAAGCCAACGTTACAACAATCATCATTCTTAGTTGCCTACGAAATTCTTTTTTAAATCTTCTTCCAATAGTAAAAAATTGTGAAATTTTTTTTTTCATTTTTAAATCTAAAAAGTAAGAGAAAATTTATTTATTAAGCTTTTGGTTTTGAAAAAAGGAGAGAGGGAAGTGTTAATTTAGGCAATCTTAGTTCAAATTTTATATAAAAGGCTGTTTAAACAGGGTGTTTGAGGTTTTTATCGTCGGTAATCAAAATAAAATAATCCCTGTTTAAACAGCTGTTCTAAGGGTGTTTATCAAAGTTTAAAAATAAAATTGGGAATTCTCCCTGTTTAAGGGTGTTTAAACGGGGTGTTTAAGAGTATTTTTTGAAACAAACAGATGTTTATTTGATTTAAAATTGGAATTTTTAAGGGTCTATTTTTAAAAAGAAAAAGGGGGTTTTATCGTCGAATTTACAAAAGGTTTTTAAAGTATATTTTCCAATATATATTATGTTCTGGTTATTTGGAGGAAAAAAAGAGATTGAAAAGGTAAAAGAAGAAACAAAGGTTGGATTTGATTCTGTAAAAAAAGATATAAGTGCAGTAAGTGGATGGATTAAACACCTTGAATCAGAGAAGAATTTACATGAGAAGGAGATAAATGATTTAAAGGGGGTTTTATCGTCGATTCGAGAAGAAATTGAAGGATTAAAAAATGTGGTATCAGTTATGAATGATATCAAACCTCAAAGGGTGTTTAAAACAGCTGTCCAAAAACCTCTTAAACAAACAGCTGTTTATGCTGTTCAAACAGGTGTTCAAACAGGTGTTCAAACACCAAATTTAAACCTATTTTCAGTTACTGAAAAGGCTATAATATGGATTCTTCTTAATACAGACATGAAATTAAGTTATGATGATCTAGCAGCAATGTTAATGAAAGAGAAATCTACAATAAGAGGACAGCTAAATACTATAAAACAAAAGGATGAAAACTTATTAAGTGAGGAAATAGAGAAAAATGGTAAAAAAAGAGTGTTTATAGGAGCAGAAATCAAAGAAAAAATGCTCAAAAAGCAGAAAGTGAGGGTTAGAAACCCTAAAAAAACAACAGAAAAGGGAGGAAATAAATGAGATGAACTCTAAAAGTGAGGATTCTCCTCGAAACTTTATGTATTTAATAAAAATTGGTGAAAAAATAAGTGAGAAAGTGAGAGATGGTTGGATTAAATCATTAAAGATATGTAATAAAACAAAAAAAATTACACTTAAGGTTGGAATGATGAATTAAGTGAGAGAATTCTCTTTTTAAAAAAGGGTTTTATAAAGAAAGTGATAAGTTTAGGAATAGAATAATAGTTATCCTCTTAGCCGAAAAACTCTTAAAAGAAATTGAAATTAAAGATCTCTAAGTTGTAAGATGGTAGAGAGAGAGGCAATTTTCTTGAGATTGTGAGAGATTTTTAGTTGAATTTGTTTGTTATTTATCTTAGTTTTCTCGACGGGAACACCTTTTTTTATTAACCTGAGTGTATAATCTCGAATAGAAGATTCAGATAAATTTAACTTAAGAGATATCCCTTTATAATCAGCATAACCTATTTCATCATCTAATTGATAAATCGTTGAGAATACCAGTAATTCTTGCTCTGTAAGGCGTTTAAACTTCAAACGAATCTCTTTTTTTATGTTATCTAATGAATTTATGATGTTTAGGGCGTTATCAAAAGAATCTATTTGTTTGTGTGAATCAAAATCAGTTTTTTTTTGAATTTCTTGTGTATTTTGTGTCTGTCTGTCTGTCGAAGTGTCTGTCTGTCTGTCTGTCGAAACCCCTTGATTTCCTATGGAAAAGGCTATATTCTGGTCTTTTAAGGACTTAAGAGGGAGAGTATCTGTCGAAGTATCTGTCGAAGTTGTTGGATTTGTTTGTCTGTCTGTCGAATTATAATTTTGAGATATTTTACTAATTTCTTGGGTATTTGTTTCTATTTTTTTATTTATTTGTTTATTAGATTCGTTCATAGAATAAAGAATTTCACATAATTCAGCAATCTTTTGATTATTTTCATTTATAATTAATTTTAAAGAATTTAGCTCTTTAGATATCTGATTAATATCTTGTTTTACTTTTTTAAAAGAATCTTTGATTAAGTCCATTTACATTAAATACCTCTCTTGAATATAAATATTATTGTGATTGTTGATGTTGTTTATATATTTGGTATATTTTGTTTGTAAGTTTCCACCTTGATCTCCTTATATAATCTATTCCTTTAGGATTTTTTTTCACTTCAATTATTAATTTTTTTGATTCAAGATTCAAAAGAAGTTTTTTTATAAATTCTTCATCTCTTGCTAATTCTTGCGCTATCTTAGAAGTAAATATTGATTGAGGAGAAACTGAAAATAGATAATTTAAAATCTGTTCAGATATTTTTTCTATTTTTTTATCGGATATTTTCATAGACTAATCATTAGTAATAAGTTTAAATAAGTTTTGAAGCATAGAAATCCTTATAAAGAGAAATTTTATATTGATATTATGAAATTAGCTGGATTTAATTTTAATAAAATAAATGTTGAAAGAAGTGGTGAACTACCGAAAGAATTGAAGATAAATTCGAACATTGATGTTTTAAATATAAAAGATGTTAAGTCAGATTTTTTTAAGGTGAAGGAACAATTAGTAGAGGTTTCATTTAATTATAAAATTAATTATTTGCCAGATTATGCTACTCTTGAACTTGGAGGGAATATTATCCTTTCTTTAGAACCTAAAATAGCAAGAGATGTTTTGGCACAATGGAAAGAAAAGAAAATGCCAGTTGAATTTAAGATTGCGTTGTTTAATTTTATAATTAGAAAATCGAGTGTGAAAGCACTGCAATTAGAAGAAGAAATGAATCTACCATATCATATTCCTTTTCCAAGCGTGAAAGCACCTGTTGATAATTCTGAAGAGAAGAAATAATTTTAGAAAGATATTTATAGGAATTTAGAATATAATATTTATGTGGGTTTTAAAATTAAAAGTTCCGGCAAAAAAACAGGTTCTAGGTCCGTTGGTGGTAAAACACAAAATTTCTATAGCAAGTTATATTTTATCATATTATAAAGATCAAAAAAATATTTTTCTTATTGGAGCAGGATTTATGTTTGGAGAAAAGAAAAATAAAAAATCATTTATCCGAGATATTAAAAAACAACCCTGGTTAGTTAATTATGAGAATAGGGGAGACTTTGGAATAATAGTTATAAAAGAGCCTCTTTTTACTGAAGCTTTTTGGAATCCAAAAATTATTCAAATAAACCCAATAATAATAAATCATAATAGTAAAATGCATGTTTGGTCTTTTGCAAGTTTTGATAGAAAGTTATTGGAAAAGGCATTTGAATTTGCAGAGAAATATCTTGATGCGAAAATGGTTAAATTTAAAGAAGAAAAAATATCAAATATATCTTTTACAAAACTCCTTCCGGAAATAACGAAAAATCAGAAAGAGGCTCTAGAACTTGCAATAAATAATGGTTATTATGATTATCCTAAAAAAATAAAGATGGAAAAACTTGCTAAAATGATGAAAATTTCTTATTCAACTTATCAAGCTCATTTAAAAAAAGCAGAATCAAAAATTCTTCCAGAAATTTATAAAAAATTATAATTATTCTTTTCTACACTAAAGACACGACAATTGTCGCTATAAATTATATATTGTGTTTTCTATGTTATCATTGTATAGTAAACACAATAAGAAACAATGGCAAAACAAAAACGAACAACTGATGAAGCGCACTCTGAGCCAGAAAAGAAAAAAGAGACTATGTTAGAGGGAACAGTAAAATTACCCGAAATGACAAGAGCAGAAAGAGATAAAACAGTAAAATTATCCAGATCTTTAGCAGGAATAGAATATGGGAGATTTGAAGGACATTTGCTAGAATCTGTTTGCCTAAATGCAGAAGCAAGATTCACTTCTGAACTTTTATTGTATAGAGCAGGGGAGACACTATGTGAAGGGGTGGTAGAAGTATTGAGTTCAGGAGGAGGAAATCTGAAAGATTTTTTTCCAGGTCTCGAAAGGGAGAAGGATGCTTTAGGCGCCATTAATGTTTATTGTAAGTTAACTGGGGAATATTGCTGTGTAAGTACGCCCGGGATTATGCCAAAGGAGGATCCTAAAACATGGGATATTAGGATGATGGATACTTTAAATGAAAGTTTCGCCGGAGCATGTCCCTCTTCACAATTAACTCCAAAAGCATATCAAGAAGCAGTTAGAAAATCTAAAGCCGAGAGGAAGGGGAAATAGAATATGAAAAAACAAAAATCTAAAAAAGAAAAAATTAGAGAATATCCTAACATCTATACTGAATCTTTAGGTTGGATTGGAAGACAACAAGAAGGTGGTATACCAAAGGCGTTAAGAGAATTAGCTGATGAAATAGATGCCATTAGTGAATTAAAAACAATTAATGGGAGACAAATAGATTTTTCCAAAAGAAGAGAACTTTATACTACAATTCATCCATCAGGAGTTCCGCTCTACCAATATTATTATTATAATTCAGCGACTGGAAGAGAATGTTGTAAAGCTTTTTCTAGAAAAGAAATTGAAGAATTACAGGAAGATTAATTTTTAATGAATATTATTTAGGTAAATTAATAAATCTATTTAACCATTTAAAAAGATGCAAATAAAACTAAGAAAATATAAAGAAAGAGATTTAGATAGACATTTAGAATTATTTTTGATGAATGGGATTTGTGGTAAAATTGATGAAAAAATAAGAGAGCAAGAAAAAGAATGGCTAAAAAAAGTAATTACGAATTATAAAAAAGAAAAGCCAGACTTTTTTATAATAGCAATAATTCTAAAGGGTAAACTGATAGGTAATTTAGTAGCTGAAAAGATTGATACTGAAAAGAAAACCCTAGAAATCGGTTTCTGGATTGGAAAAAACTATTGGGGCAAAGGAATAACAACAAAAGCCTTAAAGATTTTTTTGAAAAAGATTATAAAGAAATTTAAATCAAAAAAAATTATTGCCCATCACAAAACAAATAATCCAGCATCAGGGAGAGTTTTAGAAAAAGCCGGATTCAATTTTGAAAGTGAAAAAAAAGGAATGAAAACTTATTCTAAAATCTGTTAAAATCTATAAAAGAATTATTAATTTTAGGTATCAGTAATTATATTTATATTACCCTTCTTAAAATTATCTTAAAAAATATCTATTCTAACAATTTTATATCAAATCTTCTTCAGAAACTATTACAAAATCACCGATTGCAATTATTGCACTATAAGGAATTAATAAATCGTTTGAAGAGGATCTTTCTAGATTTAGGTTTTTTGTGTAAGGGGTTGAGTCTTTTACTACTAAATTAATTAGTTCTCCTGAGTTTGTTTCAAAGGTCGCGTCCTTGACAAAACCAAGTCTTTTACCTTCTTTAGTTACAATCATTTTCCCTAAAATCACACTAAACGGATTCTTTTCTGACATGATGAATTTAATGTCTTTTTATTTATAAAGTTATCTGTGAAAGAATAGGGGTATTTTAAATGACAAATAAATGTTGAAAATCTAATTAGATAATGAAATTAATTATTATTAAAATTAAACAAAAATAGAGTAATATTAATTAAAATAATTTTGGAGAGAGAAAATTTGAAAAAGAGGTGATAATTGAAATAAAATGATAAATTTTAAATATTTTGAAAAAAAGCTGAAATTCATTAATTTTAAAAAGAATTTAGTGAATTTATAGAAATTGATTATTTTAGAAAAAATTTGAAGAATTTTTGAATTTACCTGTCACCCCTTGATTTCGTATAGAAATGTTTTTAAAAGAAAAGTTGAAATTTTTTGTTTTGAATTTATTTAAAAAATTTTATGTGTTGTAGTATATAGATATAATAATAATAATAATAATAATAATAATAATAATAATAATAATAATAATAATAATAATAATAACAATAATAATAATAATAA